>BNJU01000837.1_pt1 | contig 410716 bp, 492 predicted proteins | sample 8539281 | NCBI WGS metagenome assembly BNJU01 (sample SAMD00202456, study PRJDB9452) | human saliva metagenome | isolation source: human saliva | place: Japan
AATATAAAAGGGCTGTCAATCAGACAGCCCCTATTTTATTTAAGTTTTAACATAAGTTCATTGCTTCCTTTTTATAAATGCAGTCATTCTTCAGGTGAGAGCGGATGTGTGATATTGAAGCCATATCATAAAGCTGTTCACAAATCATATCAAATATTCTTCATGATTGTCTGATAATAACTCCTTTACAAGCGGATGATTTGCATTGTACAAATGTCTCTCCTTCTGCCTCCAAACATTGAAGGGTCCATTCCCATCATACCGTACTGCTTCATCATCTCCTGCATTCTTCTGCTCTCTTCTAGATATTGTAATCACTGAAGAAATATCATCATTCTTCAAAAAGCTGTACAGAAACTTTTAATCTGTCATTATGAAGAGCAGTCTTTACCTTCTGATAATCTCATCGTATGAGCTTTCTTTGTATCTTCAGCTACCTCCTCGCTTCTCATATCATCCGTCATATCTGAATCTATTCTAAGAATTTTCACATCTCTCTTTCATCTCAAGAGTTGAGATAAAAGGTACATCAATGCTATGTGGCAAATACTACAGCATCCTTTCCGGCAGACTTAAAGATATTTACATACTGACTCTGCTCTTTTACATCATTTACATAGAATATCTGAGTTTTTTCAACCTCTTTTTCTCTTCAGCGTTTCTCCTGAGTTTCATCAGTAAGAATTTTCTAGCGTTTCCTCAGAATTTTTGCTTTCATCAACAAAGCTCGCTTTAATGTAAGGTATTTATCATTTATATTTTTAAATAATATATAATCTTCTACCTTCTTAGCGAAACTTCTCGTCTTTAAGATAACCGTACTTTTATAAAAGGTGCGATATCATCCCAGTATTTCTCTATACTTATCTCTCTCTGTCTTGCACATTCCTGAAAGCTTATCTGCAACCTTTCTTTTGCAATATACTCTGAGATTTTTCTTACAGAACCGTCATTTTTGAAATGCGGATCTTGAAACATTAAGCGGAATGTCTGCACTGTCTATTACACCCTTTAACAGTAATAAAAACTCCGGAATAACCTCTTTTATATTGTCGGCGATAAATACCTGATTGTTGTAAAGTTTTATAGTTCCCTCTATAGAATCATATTCCGTATTTATCTTAGGGAAGTATAAAATTCCTTTTAAGTTAAAAAGGATAATCCATATTTAAATGGATCCAGAACAGAGGTTCCTTATAATCCATAAAGACTTTTCTGTAGAAACTCGATATACTCCTCATCGCTACACTCATTCGGATGCTTAGTCCAAAGCGGATGTATATCATTTAGCGACTAGTGACGCTTTTTAATCTTTGATCTTTTCCTTTGCAGGCTCTATCTCAACCTCTTCCCTTAGTACCGTCTTCTTTTCTTTTTCTTCCGTCTTTGCAGGCTCAATTATAGTCTCTATTACGGTATCGCTTTCAAAAGCTCATCCTTTTCTATAATTTCTGTAGCTTCCTCAGCATCTATATCCTTTAAGAATATCTCTACCGGCATAAATGAACAGTACTTGTTAGTATCTCTCTTACTCTGAACTCGTTTGCAAACTCATGACAATTATCATTGAGTATAATGTAATAGCAGTTCCTCTTGAAGCTCTGTTGCCTTCTCCCATCTCAAACTCCAGACCGCCATCACTTACTCCAATGTATAGGCTTTGCGCCTTCTTTGTATGAAAGAGTATCAATACTTTACCTTATCCGCTACCATAAATGCGGAGTAAAATCCAAAGGCTGAAAATGACCTAATATCTGTTCCTCATTTGTCTTATCCTTATATTTTCTCTATGAAAATCCACAGCACCTGAAAAAGGCTATCTGATTTATATCTTTTCCACCTCTTTCTTCAGTCATACCGATACCGTTATCTATAAAACGAATAAGTTTTTGTTTAGGACTGACTTCACATTTATCTTATATTCATCTCCTTCAGGCTTTGTAAACTCACCTGCAAGGCTTAATTTTCAACTTTGTTATGGCATCTGTTGCATTTGAAATCAATTCTCTCACAAAAATATCATGATCTGAATACAACCATTTCTTTTATAATCGGAAATATATTTTCACTGTTTATTGATAAGTTTCTTTTCATTTCATCACCTCTCTAATAATATTTGCAAATATATTATTTGCTTTGCTATAACTATTATAACCATGAAAATATAAAAGTCAATAAAAAATTGGCACTCACCCTAATATGAGTGCCAATAAGATTTTATTATATTTAATTATTAACCAACTTATCAAGCTCTTTTACAGATTCCGTCTCAATAGCAATACCATGTGTTGCCTTAGCAGCATACTGATTTACCGCACCTTGAGATTTCTTGATATTCTGCATTGTTCCCTGGTCCTGCAACACAACTGCCCTGACATGCCATTCCTTCAAGAAGATATCCCGGGATACTTTCCTGCTTAGCCATTGTCATCATCTTTGCAATCTGCAAAGGCCTTCCGCATTCATTACCTTTACTTCTCGTCAGGATACTGACCTCAATAACTCCTACAACCGCCTTTGCAACTCCTCCGGACACAGCAAAAGTTTCTTCCGTCTGTAGATGCATCGTTGACACCGTTCGGATCTTCTTCAAGATTTTCAATATCTATATGTTTTGCATCAAATATTCGACCATCTCTTCAAATGTAAGCACAAAGTCCACTTCACTTCTTACCTCTGTCACATAGCCTCAAGCTTTTTAGCTGAACATGTCCGATAAATACCACTTTTTCCGTCCGGATGCTGTTTCTTTATAAGTCTTGCCGTAAGTGTCATAGGTGTCAGTGCCATTGATATACATTCAGCCTGATCCGGGAACACTTTCTTTGCCATCAATGACCATGACGGACAACGACGATGTACCCATAAAAAGGTAATTTCTCAGGTACTTCATCATAAAGTCAAATGCCTCCTGTGTGGCACAAAGATCGGCACCGGATAGCAACCTCAAATACATCGGCAAATCCGAGCGCTTTCATTGCCGCACGAAGTTTTCGGGTGTAACCTTAGGACCGAACTGGACCTACGAAAGCAGGAGCAATAGCCGCCTACATCTCCCGACTGAATAGCTCTCTATAGTCTGGAAAGATCTGTGATTTATCTGAAATGGCACCGAAACGGACAGTTTACAAGGCACTGTCCACATGATACACATTTATCATAGTCAATATCGGCTTTGCCGTTTTCATCTGAAGATATTGCATCCATACTGCATGAAGCCGCACAAGGTCTTGTCTGAATAATGATTGCATTATGTGCGCAAACATTTGCACATCTTCCGCATTTGATACACTTTTTCCTGATTAATGCTTGAGAATCCGCTCTCTTTATCTATCTTTACGGCACCTGTAGGGCAAACCTCCGAACATGGATGTGCCAAGGCATCCCTGACAACCGTTAGTTACATATACTCTCTTTTCAACACAGCCATGGCATGCAAATTTAATTATACTAATTAACGGTGGTGTATAATGTCTCCGCCTTATCCGCAAGCTCCATACCCTCAGATAAAGGAGCATGATTAGCCGCACTTCTATGGCAATCCCATAGCAAGTCTGAGTCTTTCACCCACTATAGCTCTTTCCAGGAAAACATTATTTCTAAAATTTCCCACTCTCCGGGAATAATCTTATAAGGAAGTTCCTCTATTCTTTTATCTACCGGCCACTCTGTGTGATAAGCCATTCTGGCAACTTCTCTAAAGATTCTATGCCTTATTTCCTGAATTCTTGTTTCAACACCTCTCACAATTTTTCCTCCACTAAAAATTAACGTTTATAGTGACAATAGTTTCAGTATTTCTAAAACTGTCTTCTATACTGAGCAATGATATATACTATATTTAAAATAAAATAAAGGTATATTGTTATTTTTATCAACTTTTCTGTTTTTATAAGAAACATACAAAATTGCATTTACACAAAACGGCAGACTGTACAGTCTGCCGTAAAAATATTATTTTATTTAATTTAAGATTAGTCTCTTCTTCTTTGTTGCGATTACAAACGCACCCTGCTACAGTTGAAAGACCAAGTAATGCTGCATAAAGTCCCATTGCTGAAGCATCAGCTGTCTTTGGTACATTTAATTTTCCGCGCTTAGCTGCTGTCACATCACCCTTAGTTGAAACATTTGTGTTTCTGCTGCAGGACCCGTTGGCTGCAGGACTCATCATTGCTGCAGGAGCAGTAGTATTTGAAGGTGCAGGACCGTAGTTTGAAGCAGGAGTATTTATGGGTACTGTTGTTTAGCAGTAACAGCTCTTGAGCTTCCACTTCGCTTGATGAGCTTGATGAACCGCCTCTGCTGCTTGACGCTGTAGAGTTTGAAACGAGTAGCTATAGAATGGTGTTGCATTAGATACTGTCGATCTTACTACAACTGTGAAGTACCCGGTATAATACATCTCTGAAGTGCCTTCTCTCCCTCATATTCCTATAATACGGGTTGCATCTTTCCCTCAGTTGTCCCAATAACCTGTGCGCTTGCAGCGTCTGCAGATTTTCCCGGAATAATTATCTGTGAAGGTGCGGCAAAAGCAACTACACTACCTGAAACTAAACCTAAAGCCAATGTTAATGATAAACTGTTGATTATTGATAAAGTGCATGATATGATACCTCCTTTTTCATCATAAGTTTTTGATGAAGCTATACATAACCTATGAAAAATTTTCAAGCACTTTATTCAATATGTAAATTTATAGTAAGATTTTCTTACGAATAAAACATATTTTCTATAATAAATATATTTATTACCGTATCATTTTCAAGTTTGCATGCTCTTGCTTCCACTTCCTTTTTCTGGATATCTCCTGCGTCTGCTCATACCTTGCAAATTCATAGCTGAATAACCCATACCTCCGGTCATTGAACGAAGTTCGGTATTGTATCCGAAAAGTCTAAACATAGAAACATCGGCTCTATAAGCTGTTTTCCGTGATTGATTGACTCCATACCGAGAACTCTACCACGTCTCTTGTTGAGATCTCCATAACATCACCTGTGAATTTATCCGGAACTATTACACTTACTGTATAAACTAGGCTCCAAAAGCACAGGTGCGGCCTTCATAAATCCGTCCTGAAATGCGATTGTGCAGCCATCTTAAATGCCATCTCAGATGAATCAACAGGGTGATATGAACCGTCCAAAAGCACAGCCTTTACACCTACTACAGGATATGCGGCCAAAGGTCCCTTTAATGCAGCACTCAGCAACTCCTTTTTCAACTGCAGGGAAATAATTCTTAGGTACTGAACCTCCAAATACGGTCTCCCTCAAATACATATGGCTTCTAGAGATTTTCCTGAAGGTTCAAAGCTCATCTTTACATCACTGAACTGTCCGTGTCCGCCTGATTGCTTCTTTATATCTTCCTGCAGCCTCAACCTTTTGTCTGATTGTTCTTTGAAAGCCACCTTAGGTCTTGAAAGTTCTATCTTACTTTATATCTATCTAAAAGTTTGCTAACTACGATTTCAAGTTGTTGATCACCTATTCCGTAAAGAAGAGTCTGTCTGTTTAAAAGTATCGTTCATATAGTTTAATGTCAAATCTTCTTCCATAAGTTTTGACAGACCTGATGAGAGTTTATCCTCTTCACCCTTGTTTACTATCTTGTATCTCATACATGTATATGGTGATGAGATCTTTGGTCCATGATAAAGGATAGTGCATTCTTTAACGCAATAGTATCACCCTGAGTTGTTGCACTAATTGCTTAGCCATAGCACCGATATCACCGAAGCAAGCTCAGGTACTTCTATAGCGTTCTTTCCTCTGAGTACATATAAATCTTTCCGGATTTCTCCTGTTTCCTTTACCTACATTATAGATTGTATTGTCAGCTTCAGTGTACCTGTACAAACCTTAACCAATGAGTATTTTCCTATAAAAGGATCTACGATTGTCTTAAATACTCTTGCGGATAATGAACCTCTTTATTATATTTTGCTGTGAAATGCTCACCGTGCTTACGTCCACTCCCACACACTCTTTATAATCAGGTGACGGAAATACTTTTCAATTGCCATCATAAGTGCTCTAAACCTTGTGCGTCCACTCCTGAACCCATCATTACAGGCACGATATCTCCGTTGCAAATATTTTCTTTGAGTGCTGCTGAAATTTCATCATCACTGAATTCTCACCTGAAAGATATCTTTTCCATGTATTCTTCGGCTTGTCTCGGCAACGGCCTCCATCAAGGCCTCCTCTTGCAATCTTTAGGTTGGCTTCAACATAATCAGGTATCTCACACTCTACATAATCTGAAAGGTTTGTAAAATCTTCTACCCTTCATCTTTACGACATTTACAAATCCCACGAACTTTTCATTTTTCTCTGATTGGAAGATGGAAAGGTGCCACTTCTTTCTTCCGAAGCGTGTTTCAAGCTTCAAAAAGCAGTTCACGATAGCTTGCCTTGTCATCGTCCATATTTGTTACAAAGAATATTCTCGGTAAACCGTATTCTTCGCACAACTCCCATGCTTTTTACTGTACCTACTTCAATTCCGGCCTTGCAATTGACTACAATAATGGCAGCGTCTGCAGCTGATACGGCTTTCTCCACCTCGCCTACAAAGTCGAAATATCCCTGGAGTATCCAAAAGATTTATCTTTATACTTCCGTATCTCCTTCATATTCTACCGGAACCAAAGATGTACTGATGGAAAACCTCTTTTAATTTCTTTCTTTGTCATAGTCGCTGATGGTATTTCCGCTTGAAATACTTCCCATCTTTGAAATATTTCCTGCAACAAAGCTCATGGCCTCTGCCACTGTAGTCTCACCTGAGCCTCCATGGCCAAGCTAGTACGACGTTACGAATCTGTTTAGTTTCATAAACCTTCATAAGAGTATCCCTCCTTTTAGTCAATAGACTTTTTCTGATAAAGATATTTTTACTAAACATACGATAAAAATTTCAAGTTTTATATTCAATTTAGACAATGTAATTTGCACTTTTATTATAGTTAAATCGTAATATATTTTATAAAGCTTTTTGTATAAATAGACTGTTTTTAGTAAAGATAAATAGTCCTGATCAAAGTTATTTTACTATGTCACTTTAAATTATTAAAGCAAAAAGTAATTGACTAATCGGGCACAAATGTACTAGACTTTTTATATTTAAATATTGACGCAGTGTCGGGAACGGAGGATTATGCAATACAATAATATAGCTTTTTATAGGCTTTGGACTTATAGCGGGATCGATTGCCAAAGCAATAAGAAAATACAGACCTGAATCAATAATCTATGCCTATACAAACAACCGTTCCGAGCTGTTAAAAGGTAAAAAGCGACGGGATTATGACATTATTCTTGAAGGTATAGACAACACTCTTTTCAGACTGTGATATAGTGTTTTTATGTACTCCGGTAGAGTTCAATGATAAATATCTCAAAAGATATAAAAGCCTTATATAAGAAAGGATGCAATCATAACGGATGTGGGTTCCACAAAAGTCCCTCAATTCACAGTCTTGCAAAAGAGCTTTGAACTTGAGGATGTCTTTATAGGCGGACATCCATGGCCGGTTCCTGAAAAAACAGGATATGACGCTTCGGATGCACTGCTTTTTGGAAAAACGCTTATTATAGGATCATCCGTCTTCAAAAATAAATGTCGATAAGATTAGAGGTATTTTCAGGAATAATCGAATCAATAAAGGCTATACCTTTGTAATAGATTATCAAAAGCATGATAAAGTTGTTGCCACTATCAGCCATCTTGCCTCATATTATTGCGGCTACACTTGTAAATCTGGTAAGTGAAAATGACTATGATGACGGAGTAATGAAAAAGAGTTGCTGCAGGAGGATTTAAGGATATTACAAGAATAGCCTCGGCTTCCAATCATGTGGGAACAGATATGTGCTTAATCTGAGCCTATAAATATGATGCTTTGCAAATATATAGATACTTTAGAGGATGTATACTCACATTTGTCTACCAAGTCAAGTACATATATCAACAATATGTTTGCAAAATCCGGTGAGTACAGAAACTCTCTTGATACAAACTCTCAGGGACTTATTATTTCAAAAACATGATTTTAAGCGTGCATATTCAGGATAAACCCGGAGCACTCGTTATCTCCGCCATCCTGACCGCAAAATTCTATAAGTATTAAAAATATCGGTATCAATCACAACAGAGAAAAGGGCGAAGGTGCACTAAATATTTCTTTCTATGATGCCGATTCCTGTGAAAATGGCAGGCAAATTATTGAAGGAATATAATTATAAAATTATTTAACGGAGGAAATATGATAAAAAGGTAGATTAAGGGTTCCCGGCGATAAATCAATATCTCACAGAGCTGTAATGTTCGGAGCCATATCAAAAGGGTATTACAAATATAAAGGTTTTTAACAGGTGCTGACTGCATCTCAACTATATCAATTTTTAAAAAATGGGTATTGATATGAAATGATACTGCTGTTACAGTAAAGGGAAAAGGGACTTTATGCTTTAAGTAACCTAGGGAGAAATACTTGACTGCGGCAACAGCGGTACTACAACCAGACTTGTCAGCGGTATTTTATCCGCACAAAATTTTCACTTCTGTCCTTACAGGTGACAAAGTCCATACAAAAAGGCCTATGAACAGAATTATAGCTCCTCTAACATTGATGGGAGCCGATATTAAAAAGTAATAACGGTTTTGCACTCTCTACAATCACAGGAGCTCACTTCACGGAATTGAATATAACTCTCCTGTTGCCAGTGCGCAGGTAAAATCCGCCATACTTCTTTGCAGGATTATATGCAGATTCTCCGACTACTGTGATTGAGCCTGCAAAATCAGAGATCATACCGAATTGATGTTAAAAATTCGGTGCAAATTTAAACACTACAAAAACCTCAGCAACAATAAACCCATGTAAGGAACTTTTTGCGACCGATATAGACGTTCCTTCCGATATATCATCAGTGGCATTTTTATGGCTGCCGCCACTTTTGGTTCCGGATTCCGAGCTTATACTTGAGAATGTAGGTATAAACCCTACAAGAGACGGCGTAATAAAAGTTTTAAAAGATATGGGTGCAAATATAGAAATAATCAATTCAAATGATGAGTTTGAGCCTGTAGCCGATATCAAAGTATCCTATTCAAGACTTCATGCAACTACTATAGGAGGAGATATTATACATGACTCTTATAGATGAACTGCCTTTTACTTGCCGCCGTAGCTTCAATGGCCGAAGGTAAAACTATTATAAAGGATGCTACAGAGCTTAAAGTAAAAGAATCCAACAGAATAAAGGTAATGTGAGGAACTTTCAAAACTCGGTGTAAATGTAGTTGAAACCGAAGACGGTATGGAGATTGAGGAACAAACAAACTTCCTGGAAATGTCACTATATCTACTCATGACGATCACAGAATCGCAATGACATTTGCTATTCTTGAGCTTATTTCAGACGGTGAAATAAAACTTGATAATAAAAACTGTAGTTGAAAAATATCATATCCTGGATTTTTGACGATTTAAGAAAAGTAAATATTTTAAAAAAGCCGCCATCGATATATAGCTGTAAGTATATACCTGGTGGCGGCTTTTTTTATTTCTGATGTCCGAAAAGCATTGCTACATAATAAAAATCCGTTGCTGTAATATCCGACTCCGGCATATATTGTAGATGCCGGCAGATTTTCTATAAACCCCTCACTTTGAAGCATAAAGTTCATTATGCTTTGGTGAATTCTAAATGATGTAATCTTTTATATCTGTAGATGAGGAATTGTCCATTGTCAATATCTCAGATACTCGATATAATTATTTGTTATATTGTTCACAGTATAAAAAGCCCGTCCCGTCAGGTCTGGTATGTGCAAATGATACCGCACTCTCCTTTGCTCTTTGCTGTGCCGCAGCCATAAGTTCACTGCTTATCACCATTTCAGGTAATCCTTGCTTTTTCTGTACTCATTCAACTTAATGAAAGCTCCGCTCTTTCACCTTGTATTCTCCCTGTGATATGCATTGCAACATCAAGTCCCGCCTCGTCGGATTTTGTCATTACAATTCCGTTCTGCGTCCAGGCACCCTTCCGTTTAAATCATATCCGTCAGGTGATTTGGTATTCCTTAGCATTGCACTTTGCGGAAAAGCGCTGTTTCTTCCGTCATTAGAAGAAATAAGCTGCATATCCACCACTGCCAGCCTGTTAAAGTATATCCTTTGTGTATTGAAGTAATACCAGTTTCCGTCGATATTTTTCCACTGTGATACGGATATTTGTAATCATCGTCAGTACCATGTTTCCCTTTGAATCATGCTGCCAACTACCCGCATATGAGACCACAGAAAGTCCCATACTCATTGACAAAGCCTACGCCAAAACAACTAATCTCTTCTTCATTTTTCTCCTACAACTCACTCCTAAATCCATCAAAAATATATTTTACATATGTAAAATTTCTTTGAGTATAATACAAAAACAAGTATTTTATAACTTTTTATACTAATATAATTATATCTGAGACATTAGATAATTCATAGTGCTCTGTTTGGTTAAGACCAAATGAAGTATATTGTAAGAAATAGACAATGGAGAAGAAAATATGAGTCAAGATAAATTTGATTTGGAAGAGGCTCTAAGAAACCTTAACAGCGCCCCTTCATCACAGAAGAAACCGGTACAATCAAAAGAAAAATTCGTAAAAATAGAACCCTGATTACAGATATGAAGCATGCAATGACTCTTTCCCCTGTGCCAATTGTGGAAAAATGATAAATCCTGAAGGTGCAGGTACACATCACAGAAACCATTGCCCTCTACTGCCTGTCTTCCATTCATGTGGACAATGAACCGGAGATCGTAAAGTGATTGCAAAGGCATTATGGAGCCTATTTCCATATGGGTTAAGGATAAGGGTGAATGGGCAATAGTTCACAGATGTAAAAAATGCGGTAAACTTAACACAAACAGAAGCGCCGCAGACGACAACCCTGTACTTTTGATGTCGATAGCCGTAAAGCCTTTGGCCTCACCGCCTTTCCCACTCCATTTACTGGAAAATGCACTTGATAAGACAAAATAAAGAGAGGGCAAAGGTCTTTTAAAGGTCTTTGCCCTCTTCTAAATTCACATTTTATTCAGTTACTTCTTCTTTTCTGATTTCTTTTGTTCTTATCTCTTTGCAGATCATATCCACAAAGTCTGAAAGCTTTTTACTTCCCTCATCTCCTGCAAATCTGCTTCTTACAGATACGCTTCCTTCAGCTTCTTCCTTTTCACCTACTACAAGCATATATGGAAGTCTTGAAAGTCTTGCATCTCTTATCTTAAATCCTATCTTCTCTGTTCTTGTATCAACAGTAGCGTCAACACCGTTTCTCTTAAGTTCTTTCAAAACGGAGTTTGCATAGTCTGCATACTTGTCTGATATAGGAAGAATTCTTACCTGCTCAGGACATAACCATGTAGGGAACTTTCCCGCATATTTTTCTATAAGCCATGCAAGTGTTCTCTCATAGCAACCAAGTGATGTTCTGTGTACAATATAAGGTCTTACCTTTGCACCGTTTTGGTCTATATAGTAAAGGTCAAAGTTTTCTGCAATAGCGGCATCAAGCTGAATTGTAATCATTGTATCCTCTTTGCCGTAAACATTCTTTGCCTGAATATCAATCTTAGGTCCGTAGAATGCAGCCTCACCGTCAGCCTCTGTAAAAGGAAGTCCCTTTTCTACCAGAGATATTTCTAAGTGCCGCCTGTGTTCCTTCCCAATATGCCTCATCTCCAAGGTATTTTTCCTTATTATTCTTATCCCACTTTGAAAGTCTGAATGTTACATCATCTCTAAGACCAAGTGTTTCAAGTACATATATTGCAAGGTTAAGACAGCTTTGAAGCTCTTCTTCAGCCTGATCCGGTCTTATTACATTGTGACCTTCGGAAATAGTAAACTGTCTTACTCTTGTAAGTCCGCATTTCTCCCTGAATCTTCATTTCTGAAAAAGTGTTGAAGTCTCACCCATACGATATGGAAGATCTCTGTAGGACTTTTTGAGTATTCTTGTATACATAGTACTGGAACGGACATGTCATAGGTCTGAGTGCAAGGATTTCTCCGTCATGCTGAGGATCTCCCAAAATAAACATACCGTCCTGATAGTGATCCCAGTGTCCTGAAATCTTATAAAGATCCGACTTTGCCATAAGAGGTGTCTTTGTTCTTACATAGCCCCACTCATTGTCCTCAAGATCTTCAATCCATCTTTGGAGTTTCTGAATCATCTTTGTACCCTTCGGTAACATAAGAGGAAGTCCCTGACCCACTACATCTACAGTTGTAAAGAGTTCCATTTCTCTTCCAAGCTTGTTGTGATCTCTAAGCTTAATATCCTCAAGATGTTTTAAATGTGCCTCAAGCTCCTCTTTTGAATTATAAGCTGTACCGTATATTCTTTGAAGCTTTTGCCTGTTTGAATCTCCTCTCAATATGCCATTGATGATGATATAAGCTTTAAAATGCCTTTATATCCTTTGTTCTTTTGAAGATGAGGTCCGGCACAAAAGATCTGTGAAATCTCCCTGCTTATGAAAGATATCTTCTCACCCTCAGGTAAATCTTTTTATAAGCTCCACCTTATAAGGCTCATTTTTTTCTTCCATAAACTTGATGGCTTCTTCTCTTGGAAGCTCAAATTTTTCTATATTAGCACCTTCTTTTATAATCTTCTTCATTTCGGCCTCAAGCTTGTCAAGATCTTCTCTGAGAAAGGCTCATGGTCAAAATCATAGTAAAAATCCTTCCGCAATGCTTGGTCCGATAGCAAGCTTTAGCATCCGGGAAAACTCTTTTTACAGCTTCAGCAAGTACATGTGATGCTGAATGTCTTATAACGGAGAGTGCCTCCTTATCCTTTAATGTAATAAGATTGAGCTCACAATCACTCTCAATTTCATCTCTTAAATCATGCATAACACCGTTTACTTCACCGGCAACAACATTTCTTGCCAAACCCTCACTGATGTCCTTGGCAATATCAATAATACTTTTTGCTCTCATATTCTTTTACTGAGCCGTCTTTTAATGTTATCTTCATATTTCCTCCATTTCAATAATAAAAATCGCCCCTAAACTTTCGTTTACAGGGCGATTGACGCAGTTCCACCTTAATTCAGATATATAAATATATCCCTCATTTGATTATAACGTAATCAACGTGCTGTATTAAAGCCACTCGAGACGGTCTTCACATATACTTCCATAAGTTGCTCTCAGCCTCCAACTCTCTCTGTAATTTCCACATATGCTACTTTTCTCTTCTTCGTTTATGCACAATATAATATTACTTGATTTTACCTTTGTCAAGGTCTCAGTTTATTTTATTTATAAATTTTCCAAATAATTGAGCATACCTTCTACGGCAACCTTTGCCTGAGCGACTGCATCAACTACTGTTTTTGATCCGTGAACCACATCACCTGCCGCAAAAACACCTTCAACCGTTGTCATGCAGTTTTCATCAACTATCAAAAGCCCCTTATCCGATGCTCTAAGTCCGTCTGTTGTAAGAACAAGTTTATTCTTAGGTCCGTTACTTACAGATATGATTGTAGAATCTGCATCTACATAGTCGAGTTCTTTTTCATAGTCGATAACATTATCTTCTTCATCAAATATTGCAGTCTTAAATACAGGACCGTCATATGTAATGGCTTCAATAGCCTTACCGAATATAAACTCGGCTCCTTCATATTTGGCCGCCTCCACCTCTACGGAGTTTGCTGCAACTCTTTTACTTCTGGCATAGAGCTTTACCGTTCTTGAACCTCTTCTAAGTGCAGTTCTTGCCACATCCATTGCGGCATTTCCCATACCGATTATCGCAACGCTGTCTCCAAGCTTATGTCCGTCAGGATTTGCCAAAGTAGTCCACACTGAAATGTACATTCGGCATACTCTCACCTGCAATACCCAAAGTCTTTGCTCTCCACACTCCGGTACCTACAAATACAGCCTTGTAGCCGTCTCTGAAAAGATCCTTTATCTCCAAAGCTCCGCCTACTGCGGTATTGTTTCTTATCTTTATTCCCATTTTTTCCATCTTGTCATAGTATCTTTGCATTAAAGACTTGGGCAATCTGAAATCAGAATACCGTACTGAAGCACTCCACCTATTGTATTCTTTTCATCAAAAATAGTTACATCATAGCCTTCTTTTATCATCTTAATCGCTACAGTCATACCCGCAGGACCTCCGCCTATGACTGCGACCATCACATTCTTTCTCGGCTTTTTAACAAATTCCATTCTGTCCAGATAGAAGTCCGATATAAATTTTTCTATATCGCAAAATCTTACCGGATTATTTTTTTCTGTTCATTATACAATTACCGAGACATTGAGCTTCATGGTCACAAACTATTGAGCAAACCAAAGATAAAGGATTGTTATCAAAGAGAATTTCTCCGGCCTCCATTATCTTTCCTTCTTTAAAAAGTGATATAACCTGTGGTATTGATGTTGTTATAGGACAATGACTGCTGCAAAGCGGTTTTTTACATTGCAGACATTTATTGGCCTCATTTACTATATGTAATCCCATATTTTTACCTCTTACTTCCAACTAACTTAATATAAATCGGGTTAAGTTTACAGTGTAAATAAATATTTTTTCAATAAAGTATCTGATAAAAATACATTTTAGATATTTTTGACAAAAGCCCATAAATCCGTCACAGATCTATAGGCTTTTTCTTTAGACTATTTATTCTTAAAATATTCCTTAAAACATTCAAATGTCTCTTCACTGATATAGTGTTCTATTCTGCAGGCATCTTCTATCGCTGTTTCCTTGCTTACACCCATCTTTTGTAAAATTTCACCTAATGTGATATGTCTTTCAAGTGTAGATTCAGCAATCTCCAGGCCCTTTTCAGTCAATGTGATATGTCCTTCATTGTCAACTTCAACATAGCCGTTTTCTCTGAACTTTTTCATCTGCTCACTTATAGTCGGCTTTGAATATCCCATTTCTCTTGCAATGTCAACTGCCCTTACAACTCCCGTCTTTTTCTTTAAACTGAGTATTGTCTCCAGATACATCTCGGCAGCTTCCTGTATAACCATAATTACCTCCTTCTTTAATAAATTCTGCTTACTGTTTATGCTGATATTATACCTAAAAATGTCGCAATTATCAAATGCTTGCAACTCTTTTTGGTTATCTTTTAGTAAAAATCGGACATCAAAAGATGTCCGAATATATTAAAATTGGTTTTTCTTAATTCTCCGGTAAAAGATTTGTCATACTTGAAAGTGATATACCTACAGTTGACAAATTGTGAAGCAGTGATGATGTTCCCGGAGCAAGTATTCCCAAAATGCCCAAGACCTATTAGATGAACCGTTAAATCCCATAATAAATCTGAAGTTTGAGCGAACTCTTCTTGTAAGCTTATTTGAAAGTTCTTTTAATCTTACAAGATCATTTAAATCATCAGCTGATATACATACATCCGCTATCTCTCTGGCAATTGCGGCACCTTCACTTATGGCAATACCGCAGTCTGCAGCCGATAATGCAGGTGAATCGTTTATACCGTCACCGATCATTATTACGGTTCTGCCCTTTGCCTTTTCTTTTTCCACGTAGCTTGCCTTATCCTCAGGCAATACTTCCGCGTAGAATTTATCTACTCCTACCTCTTTTGCAATAGCTTCGGCCGTATGGATATTATCTCCTGTCATCATAACTGTCTTTTTGATTCCGAGAGCCTTTTAATTTCTTTAAAACATCCTTTGCTTCGGCTCTTAGAGGATCTGCAATCTCAATAATAGCTGCAAGTCTTCCTGCAATAGCCATAAACAGATGCGAATATCTGTGGTCAAGCTCTGCAAGCTTCTTCTTTGCATCTTCACTAAGCTGTGCTTTTTCATCTTCAATTACAAAATGATAACTTCCTATTACAACCTTGTCGCCTTCTATTTTACTTGCAATACCATGTGCAACTACATACTGCACCTCTGAATGCATCTCTTTATGACGAATCTTTCTGTCTTTAGCCTCTTTTACTACAGCATTTGCTATTGAGTGAGGATAATGCTCCTCAAGGCATGCGGCAATCTTTAAGAGCTGATTCTCATCATCTCCGTCAATTCCGATAATTCTTTGTACCTTAGGGCAGGCATATGTAAGTGTACCTGTCTTATCAAATACTATAGTATCTGCATTTGCAATTGCCTCCATAAACTTTCCGCCCTTTACGGTAATCTTGTCATTTCCGGCCTCTCTCATTGCAGAAAGTACTGCAAGAGGCATGAAAGCTTCAATGCACATGAGAAATCCACCATAAGAACAGACAATGCTCTTGTTACATTTCTTGTAAACAGATATGTAAGTCCTGTTGCAAGCAATGAATAAGGTACAAGTCTGTCTGCAAGTCTGTTTGCCATGTTTTCGGTATTTGATTTAAGCTTTTCGCTCTCCTCAATCATAGATACGATCTTTATCATATCTGCTCTGTCCTGTAGTTGCAGTTACCTTTAAGAGACATTCTCCTCTTCTACTACTGTTCCTGCATAAACTCTTGAGCCTGCTCTCTTTTCTACAGGTACGGACTCACCTGTAAGAGATGCCTGGTTTAACATAGCCTCTCCGCTTACCATCTCTCCGTCAACAGGTACTATATTTCCTGTATGTACTCTGATGGTATCACCTGATTGAATCTGTGAAATAGGAACTGAAACCTCACCGTCATCTGTTACAAGCCATACCTTATCTACATTTAATGACATACTTCTTGCAAGGTCGTCTACAGACTTCTTATGTGTCCAATCTTCAAGCTCATTACCTACACCAAGTAAAAGCATAAGTGAACCTGCTGTTGAGAAATTACCCTGTGCAATAGATATTCCTATTGACAATGCATCAAGCAAATCAACCTCAAACTTTAACTTGAACAGACATTTAAGGCCTTTATAAATATATGGAACAGCCTTAACAATTGTATAAATATTGTTGATGATATTTGGGAAAAACATATTTTCTCACGCCTGTGAAACATGAGCATTCCCACCATCTTCTCCTGAAAATCTCTTGTTATCTGTCTTCCTGAAGTACTTGGCATACTCTCAAGGAGCTTAGGATTATTATAATCAAATTTTTTAAGTTTATTTATAACTGCATCTCTTGTATTATCCTTATAATAAATAGCGACATCGCAGGTTCTTTCATATACAACGGCTTTTCTGATAAAATCAAAGCCTTCCAAATAATACTGAAGCATATCACTTCTTTTACCGACATTCTTTTTTTGAGCCATGCACACGCATTCTTCTGTTTTGACTCATGTAAAATTTCTACAATTCACTTTTTATCCCTCTACATCTTCTTATAACTTAAGGAAGAGTCAGACTCTTCCTTATACTAAAAACTTTATATTACTGATAAGAGAAATTACTCTTCGATGTTACCTTCAGCTTCCTTTGCTGCACGCTCTTCGTTGATATCCTTAGCCTCTGCTAAAATATCACTTGCATTCTCCTGTACACATGAAACTGTATCCATTACACATTCCTTCATACGAAGCACTGCTGCTGTACCCTGTGCATATGCCTTCTAGCATCCTTGCTTGAAAGCAACTTAATTCCTGCTGTACCAAAAGAGTGTACCTGCTGCAAACAAACCGAACTTCTTCCATCCAAAAACCATTAAGTAAAAACATATTAACCTCCTTAAGTTAGCTTTCAACTAAATTTTAACAATTATATTTTTATAAAAATTTATTACGGTAATAATATGCATAAACTTAAATTCTTGTAAATAGAAAAATTTACTCCCAAAATAGGCTTTTTCCACGTGAATATTGTATTTTATTAAATACTTTTTAGTTAGTTTTTGCTAATATTTTGGCAAATTCAGTAAGTAAACTCTAACTTTTCCTTAAAAAAATCTTGCATTTAATGTTAGTGTATGCTAACCTATAGAATGTATTATTAGACATGTTTCATGAAAAGGAGGAGTTATGATGCCATTACTTATGGCTAACTTAGGTGAAGAATACACAATAAAGCAAATCGGAGGTCGTGAAAAAGATAAGACTTTTTTAGCAACCCTCGGCTTTGTTGTTGACAGCAAAATCACTGTTGTCAATGCTATGGCAGGAAACTTGATAGTTAATATCAAGGATTCAAGAGTAGCAATCAGCAAGGAATTGGCCTCAAAAATAATGATCTAAGTTGCCCCTAAATTTTAATTATAGAATGTAAGCACTACATTCGCCAATGGATTTTCCATTGTATGTTTTCAGAAATCACTTATTATAATGCGGAAAGGAGAATGGAATGGATACTTTAAGAGATGTAAAAATCGGTGAGACCGTTACTGTTGCCAGAGTTCATGGCGAAGGTCCTATAAAAAGAAGAATCATGGATATGGGTGTAACAAAGGGTACAACTATTCATGTACGTAAGGTAGCTCCTCTTGGTGACCCTATTGAGGTTACTGTTAGAGGATACGAGCTTTCTATCAGAAAAGCAGATGCGGAAAAATATTGAAATAACAAGATAAGGAGCTAATATGGCAATCAGAATTGCGCTTACCGGAAACCCGAATACCGGTAAAACTACTTTATTTAATGCCTTGACAGGTTCAAACCAGACAGTTGGAAACTGGCCCGGTGTTACCGTTGAAAAGAAGGAAGGAAAACTTAAAGGACATACAGATGTTATTATTACAGACCTTCCGGGTGTTTATTCTCTCTCTCCATATACATTGGAGGAAGTTGTAGCAAGAAACTATGTTCTCAATGAAAAGCCTGATGCGATACTTAATATAATCGACGGTACAAACCTTGAGAGAAACTTATATCTTACTTCACAGGTCACAGAGTTAGGTGTACCTGTTGTTATCGTGGTAAACATGCTCGATGTGCTTGAAAAAGCGGAAACAAAGCTTGATCTTGATAAAATGAGTGAAAAGCTTGGCTGCCCTGTTGTGGAAATATCCGCACTTAAGGGTACAGGTGTTATGGAAGCTGCAGAAAAAGCTATTGAAATAGCTAAGAGTCACACTCTTCCAAAGGAAAAGCAAGAGTTTTGACAAGAATGTAGAAGAAGCTATCAAAGATATCATCGCTCTTCTTCCAAGCAGTGTACCTGAGCTTCAAAAGAAGATGGTACGGAGTTAAGTTGTTCCAAAAGAGATGACAAGGCTATTGAGCAGTTAAATCTTTCAGACAGCACATTGGCTAAAATTGAAAAAATTATAACAAAATGTGAAGATACTATGGATGATGAAGCCGAAAGTATTATCACATCCGAGAGATACAATTATATATCAACAGTTATTGCAAGTTTTTATAAGGTTAAAAAAATAAAGACTATGTAAGTCTTTCAGATAGGATTGATAAGATAGTTACAAACAGAATTTTTGGGTCTTCCGATATTCGCTAGCTATCATGTTTTGCCGTTTATTATATTTCTATTACCACTGTAGGTACAGCAATGACCGATTGGGTAAATGATGTTTTGGTTGCAGAAATTATTCAGCCCGGTGTTCAAGGTTTCCTTGAGTCTGCCGGCGTTGCCGAGTGGCTTGTCGGTCTTATTGTAAACGGTATTATTGCCGGTGTAGGTGCCGTACTCGGATTCCTTCCTCAGATGCTTACACTCTTCTTCTTCCTCGCTTTCTTAGAGGCTTGCGGATATATGGCGAGAATTGCATTCGTTATGGACAGAGTTTTTAGAAGATTCGGACTTTCAGGTAAGAGCTTTATTCCAATCCTTATAGGTACAGGTTGTGGTGTTCCTGGAATTATGGCTTCAAGAACTATTGAGAGTGAGCATGACAGAAGAATGACGGTTATTACAACCACATTTATTCCATGTTCTGCAAAACTTCCTATTATAGCACTTATATCAGGTGCATTGTTTGATAATGACGCGTGGGTTGCTTCATCAGCTTACTTTGTAGGTATTGCCGCTATTGTCGTCTCAGGTATCATGCTTAAGAAGACCAAGCTGTTTTCAGGCGATCCTTCACCTTTTGTTATAGAGCTTCCTGCATATCACCTTCCTACAGCAGGTTCAATCCTCAGATCAATGGCTGAAAGAGGTTGGAGCTTCGTAAAGAAGGCAGGTACAGTTATTACACTTGCAACTATCCTTATATGGTTCCTCAGCTATTTCGGATTTGTAGACGGTTCATTTACATATCTTACTGAAGATCAGATGGATATTTCTCTTCTTGCAAATATCGGAAACGCATTTGCTTGGATTTTCGCTCCTCTTGGATGGGGTACATGGAAGCCTGCAGTTGCAGCTATCACAGGACTTATGGCAAAAGAGAATGTCGTAGGGTACATTCGGTATTCTATACCATGTATCTGATGTCAATGCCGACACAGGTGAGGGTATCTGGCAGCTTTTACGTGCCGACTACACACCTATCTCAGCATATTCATTCCTTGTATTCAACCTTCTGTGTGCTCCTTGTATTGCAGCGATGAGTGCTATCAGAAGAGAGATGAACAGTGTAAAATGGTTCTGGACTGCTGTAGGATATCAATGTGTGTTTGCATATATAGTAGCTATGATTATATATCAGATAGGATCACTTATAATTACAGGTAAGTTCGGTATCGGTACAATCTTCGGATTTATCGGAATCGCAGCTATTATTTACGGTCTTGTGCGCAAGCCTTCTGAAGAAAAATAATATATTCTAAAAGCTTACGCATAAATTGTTTTATTAAAGAAAGGAGATCATTATGGCAGCAACAGTTGTTATTTCAGCTGTATTGGTCGGCGTAGTGGGTCTTATTATAAGATCTATTTATAAAGATAAGAAAAAGTGGAAAAAGTCCTCTTGTGGTGGAGGATGTGGCGGTTGCTCAGGCAGCTGTCATACCTGATTCTTTATTCAAATATTTGAGTCCAATTAAAGAAAGAGCCCCGGCATTTGCTAGGGCTCTTCTTTTTACCAAGTCTGATATTTTCTATTTTTCTTTTTAACTCTCCTTCTAAAGAATCAAACAATCTGTTTGTAACTGAAGTCTTTTCTATATGTTCTTTTCTGAAAGCCTCTTTAGTATCTTCCAAGATCTTTTTAAAAACTCCCTTGCCGAGATAAGTATTGCCCCTTACCTCTGATAATGATCTGCTCTATACCGTCTGATGTGCTACAGTGACATCATATCTTTTTATCATTTCATGTGTCGTCTTTTTCTATATACTGATCGGCTGTTTCAGCTGTCTTTGTATATACCACATATACACCCGAGAAATTCTGCACCTCCGTAGGATGATTTACAAGTCTGTAGGCATCAAATACTGCAATTATTTCATAATCCTTATAAGCCTTGTAATCTATCAAAAGCTCTATAAGTCTGTCTCTTGCCGCATCTATATTTATCTGTGCAAGTTCATTTAACGACTTTGAAGCAAAAATAATATTATATCCGTCAACCAGCAAGTAATGTTTCTTTTTTGCTCTTTCTTTATAAACATACTCTCTTTCAGGTGTTCTCTTTACAGGTGCATCCCAGTCTCCTATTCTTGGAGTCACCTTACCGTATGTTCTTTCAAATATGGCCATAAGCTCTTCGCTGTCGGCTTTTGTGGCATCATAGGTGGAACGTACTGTCTCTATCTTTTTCCTCTTCTTTACAAGCTCAAACTTCTTTAAAGGCAAATGCATATAGTTAAATACTTCACTCCACGGCACTATAAAACTCTCGCCATGAGAACAAAATACGAGTCCGGAGTATTCTTTGTATCAAACTCCGCAATATACGAACTGCTCTCTATAATCTTATCCGCATTATGGCATGGTAAAAATCCTCTTAGACCAAAGCCTATCTGTCCAAGACCTTTTGTATATGATAAAAGCGTACTTCCATAGTTTTGTATATTGACGGTAGGCGCATATCCCGTCACTCTGAGAGTCTCTCCACCCTCATAGCTTATATCCTCTGCATTCATATTGTTTAAATCATTTAAAAGCCTACCAAGGAAGTCATAGGGTATGTTTATTTCAAAATCATAGTACGGCTCCAATAAAATCGATTTGGCATACATCAATCCATGCCTTACAGCTCGGTTTACCGCTTCAAGGAAATCTCCGCCCTCGGTATGCTTTTCATGTGCTCTACCTGCTACCAAGGTAAGCACCACATCAGTAAGCTCACTGCCTGTAAGTACACCTCTGAAACTTTTGAAGTCTCAACAATATTTCTTACCTGACTCTGATAATTTTTGGAGCTCATCATCCGACACCTCATTTACAAATACTATGCCGCTTCCTCTCTCGCCTTCACTGATAAGTATATGCACTTCGGCATAATGCCTTAACGGTTCAAAAAGTGCCCTACACCCTCAATATATCCCGGTTATAGTTTCCTTATAAATAATACCGCCGTCTATAAAGATCGCAGTTTAACCCAAGTCTCTCACCGATAATATTTTTTTATAAGATCTATCTGAACTTCACCCATCAAAGTTTACCTTGATTTTAGCAAGTTCTTCATCATACTCCATTTTTTTATTTCAGGTATCTCGTCAAATATCTGTAAAAGTTTCAGGATATATTTGATTTATACTTATATCATCCGGGAAAATACCATATTGTAACTTAAAACCGGTAACAGCTTTTTGTACAGGTCTTTTTATATCTCCAAATGTATCTCCTGCATGAACTTTTGAAAGCCCTGTTACTGCAATAATATCACCCTGCAAGGCTTTATCGATTGCAATATTTTTTTCACCGTCATAAGCTCTTATCTGATTTATCTTTTTCATCAAAGAGTGTATCCTTTACCTTCAGGCTTCCACCAAGAAGCTTTTATAAAGGAAAGTCTGTTTCCGTTTTCATCATATTTTATCTTATATACTATTCCGAAAGTTCATCCGAATACAGTCTTTTTCATGTACATATTCTTTTATCAGTTTCAAGTATTCCTTCTATATTAATAAGTTTAAGACCGGAACCGAATATTGTAGGAAATACTTTTGAATTCTCTATACAAAAAGCTTATATCCGATTTTTGTTATTTCTTCCCCTTCAATAAACTTTTCTATAAGATTCTCATCACAGGCTGCAACCTCTTCTAAAAGCATCTTATTTTCCTTTGAAAAGTCCACTATATTTTTTTGAAAGAGATTTTTTAAGACCCTCCAATACTTTTGTCCTTGTCAAACTTATCACTGTCTATTTTTATTTACAAATATTACAGTAGGTATATTTGCTTCTCTTAATAATCTGAAAAGTAGTATGTGAATGTGATTGTACGCCTTCACTTCCGCTGATTACCAAAATAGCCATATCAAGTATGGATATGGTCCTTTCCATTTCGGCACTGAAATCCACATGTCCCGGGGTATCAATTATATTTATATCTATATCATCTATACTTGTTCTGGCAAGCTTTGAGAATATGGTTATTCCTCTTTTTCTTTCATATTCATCATTATCTAAAAAGCTGTCACCGAAATCCACTCTTCCTGTTTTTCTAAGCTTTCCTGTCTTGTAGAGTATCGCCTCTATCAATGTAGTTTTTCCGGCATCTACATGTGCCAACACACCAACATTTATCATGGACTTAACCTATGTCAATGCGGCAAAACTTACAGGCACAAATTTTTCAATTTCTTTTGGATCCATCTCCACCTGATAACCGATTTTTGCCTGCACTGAATATAATATTTTCATAATTCAAAGCTGTGGAATCAATTACAGTAGTAAATCTCTTTTTCATACCTATCGGAGAACAGCCTCCATGTATATATCCTGTAAGCGGCAATAAATCCTTTGACTTTAGCATTTCTATAGATTTTTCACCTACAGCTTTTGCCGCCTCTTTTAAGTTAAGCTCCTCTGCCACCGGTATTACAAACACATAGTTTGCCTTACTCTTTCCTACCGTTACCAATGTCTTAAAAAAACCTTTCTCTCATCCCTGACCCCTAAGAGATTTGCCACCTCTACACCGTTTGTAGCCGGAGTATCTATATATGAATAATGATTATACTTTTATCTTCTTTTGATCCAAAAGTCTCATTACATTTGTTTTTCTCGTCCATCTTTTCTCTCTTTCCTTTATATCTGTCAACTTAAAAGTGAGACCGCTTCATTTATATTTCTTACCCCTATAAGCTTTTATATTTCCCTTTTAAAAGAAATCTTCTCAAGGCATACCATGGGTAAAATACATACCTCAAATCCAAGCTTCATAGCCTCTCTGATTCTGATCTCAGGCATACTTACAGCTCTTACCTCGCCTGAGAGTCCCACCTCTCCGAATATTACCGTCTTTTTCATCTATTGTCCTGTTTTTCATACTTGAGATAAGCGACATAATAATCGACAAATCCAGTGCAGGCTCATTTATTCTAAGTCCACCCGCAATATTTATATATGCATCATATCTGCTCATTGCAAGTGCACATCTTTTTTCTATGACCGCCATCAAAAGATTTATTCTGTTCACATCTGTTCCGTAGAAGTTCTCCTAGGTAGTCCGAATGCTGTAGGAACTACCAAAGCTTGTACTTCTACCAGTATCGGTCTTGTACCCTCCATTAAACATGCTACAGCCGCACCTGTAGCATTCTGCGGTCTTCCTGAGAGCATAAACTCGGAAGGATTTTTTACTTCTATAAGTCCCGCTTGTTGCATTTCAAATACACCTATCTCATTTGTAGAACCGAATCTGTTTTTGACGGCACGCAGTATTCTGTATGAAGCAAACCTGTCACCTTCAAAGTAAAGCACCGTATCTACCATATGCTCAAGCACTCTCGGACCTGCAACCTGTCCTTCTTTTGTCACATGTCCGACTATAAATATAGCGATATTATTTTCCTTTGCTATCTGCATAAGAAGATTTGTAGATTCTCTTACCTGACTTACACTTCCCGGAGCTGACGCCACCTCTTCATTAAACATAGTCTGTATGGAGTCTATAACAACCACATCCGGCTTTTCACTCAGCACGGTTTCTTTTATAATATTGAGATTGGTCTCACATAGAAAACTTAAATTTCCTGTAATTTCTCCCACTCTTTTTGCTCTCATCTTTATCTGCTTTAAACTCTCCTCACCTGAGATATAAAGTACAGCTCTGTTTTCATCCGATATATTCTTACAAACCTGAAGCAATAATGTGGACTTTCCAATTCCCGGATCTCCACCTACCAAAACAAGTGAACCTCTTACCACTCCACCGCCAAGTACTCTGTCAAGTTCCTCAAAACCTGTCTTAAACCTGTCTTCATCTTCCAGCTGTATTTCAGAAAGCTTAGCAGGCTTTTTATATGTATTTGAAGATATTCCTCTGCTTACCGTCTTTGTCTTTGCCACCGGCTCTTCCACAAGACTGTTCCATGCCTTACACATAGGGCATTGTCCCAACCACTTAGGTGACTCATATCCGCATTCCTTACAAAAGAATGCACTGGACTTTGCTTTTGCCATAAAAACCTTTCTATTTAAAATGGGCATATCCGGCTTACCGATATGCCCATGCAACTATCTTTTTTTGATTAAAACCTTTGATCCGTTCTCACTTAGCTCAACACTAAATATAAGCTTACCTGATAGATTGGTCTTCATGCCTCCGATACTTACATCATCGACATAAACCTCATATTCCGTATCTTCTTCCAACCCGATAGTTATTTGAGTATCCCCAAAACCGTATATATCAAAAGAAGTTATATTTGGGGTGGTTTCAAATTCCATTACTGTACTACCCGGAACCGATTCATACACAAAAGCCGAATTTCTTTCAAGCTTTGTTATCTCCTTAAATGTCTTTACCTTATATACGTCCCCTCATGTGCAAAATCTTCTACCTTTGATTTTGTACCAAGAATATAATTTCCAAAACTAAGTTTACCATCCGCCTCTTTGCAAATCAGACTCTCTACTACAGGCATATAAACCTCCTACCAAGCTATGTTTTTTGTAGAAATAGTATACAACATTTGGAAAGTTCAAACAAGTATATTATTGAGATTTCAACCATAGCTTTCCTTCCCTCTGATTTAATTTTTATCTAAGATAAACGAATTTAATAGTATATAACTTTTGGATGTGTACCTCCGAAATTAATTGATTTTTCTTACTTTTTCAAAGTCTTTTTTTATGCTTAAAAGGTACATATATTTGCTTTTAGGTTCTTACATATCTCCAGAGCAGAGCTGTCTATATACTTTATACTTTCAGGAAACCTTATTTTTTCAAGGCTTTCACAATGTGCAAAAGCGGCAAAAATATACCTTTTTCAAGGCTTGAAGGTAAAGTGATTTCCATTAAATTAGTGCAGCTCCAAAAATACTCCCATATTCAATACTTTGATATCACAACCTTCCTCAAATACAACTTTCTCAAGTGACTCACAATCTTCAAAAGGCTTTTTCCACCCAGATAATCGGTGCCCTCAGGAATCTCTATTTCTTTAAGACTTGTACATTCCTTAAAAGGCTTCCTCATAAATTTTTTTAATATTGCTTTCTTCCTCAAATATACACTCTTTTAAATTTTTGCATCCGCTAAAAAGCTCTCCTTTCCTATAAATTTCTACACTTTTGGGAATCTCAATTTTTTTCTAATTTTTCAGAGTTTAAAAACATCTCATCATTTATATACTTTATTCCTTCTTTGATCTTACATAGCCTTCCCCGTCTATATATTCCAGAGTATATTTTTTTAAAATATTTACATCCATATTCGTCTTTTTCCAGATGCTCAAGCCAGTATGTGTTTTCAAATGCTCCCTACACCCTACTGTATCCGGAGTTTTTCCATTTCCAAATACGATAAATTTCTGCAATTTGCAAAAGCTCCATCCCCTATAACTATAATACTTTCAGGCAATACAACAGTAGTAAAGAGTCTAATTCTGCACAGGCTTTTACTTGCAATAACTCTTGTACCCTCTCTTACCCTTATTTCACTGCCTTTATTCTCATATTTTTATAAGTGCATCACCTACATATATACCATTTTCATCTTCCAAAATCCCTCTTTTCATAATATTTTGTGCCTTCAAATGTACCTTCCTCAATATATTTTATTCCTTTAGACATATCTATTTCAGAAAGTTTTTTTACAACCTTTGAACGCATAGGAATTTATCCGCTCGACTGAATCCGGAATTTCTATACTCTGTAGTTTTTCGCAGTCTAAAAATGCCTCACTTCCTATATTTTTTCAAAACCGTCATTCAACTCTATTTCTTTTCAATTCTTTACAGTTTGAAAATGCAGACTCGTCAATCTCATTTACTCCCGGAGGAATATTTATTTTTTTCCAAAAGCAATACAATCTTTAAATGTTGCAGCATTTATTATCTCCAAGCCTTCAGGGTAATTCACATTTTTTTAAACTTGAACATTCATAAAATGCACCCAAACCCTATATCTTTTACATTTTTCCGGTATTTTTAATTTGCTTAAGTTTTCTACAGCCCATAAAATGAAAGTTCTCCCAATACTTTCAAGTGTATCAGGTAATTCCACAACTTCAATATTCTCACATCCTGAAAAAGGCATAAGTCGATATTGATTTAACTCCTGCAGGAACAGTCAACTCTTTTTAGACTTAATTTACTCTCAAATAGACCGTCTTCAACACCATAGAATATATTATTCTTTATAATTATTTTTCTTTTTTCACATGTGTAATTACATATTGTGCAAAAACAACACAAACAATAATATTGAAATAGTCAGTCTGAATTTTAATCCTTTGCCCATAAGCATATCCCCTATATATTCTCAAATATTTTTAAATATTTATTTAGTTGTAAATTTAATCACGCTATAACATCCGACTTTTTCTTACCTATATGTTAATATATACATATACTATTTTCAAGTTTTAAAATCAAATTATCTATTTTAACTATAACTTTGGCAACAGTGACTTTATACCGATATCATTGTTTCTATTACTACCACCTTAATCTACATACCTTGCCGCCGGCTTATCAGAATCGTTTTTGATCTTTCTCTATTATTGTTCCTTTTATTAGCTATCTTTCTAACAGCATTACCTGTCAATCTAAATGCACCTCTCATAAGCATGCGCATTAGATAACGAAGTCCGAAACCTATCACAAATAAAAGTATAACACCTAAAACTTTTTCCATTACATACTCCAATCTGAAATTTTTGTCTATATAGTAAAACTGCCACATACTCTTTACGAGTACATGGCAGTCTGCGCGTCTTTATTATATTAGCTATTAGCCTGTAATTTTAGCAACGTTGAGTCTGATTCCCGGACCCATTGTTGATGTTAAAACTACACTCTTAAGATAAGCACCCTTAACTGTGCTTGGTTTTGCCTTATTGATAGCATCCATAATGCTCTGGAAGTTCTCCAAAAGCTGCTGCTCACTGAATGAAGCCTTTCCTACAGGTACGTGAACGAGGTTTGTCTTATCAAGACGATACTCTACCTTACCTGCTTTGATGTCTGCGATAGCCTTTGTAACATCCATTGTAACTGTACCTGCCTTAGGGTTCGGCATAAGTCCCTTAGGTCCGAGTACCTTACCGAGGCGTCCTACAACGCCCATCATATCAGGTGTTGCAACGATAACATCAAAATCTAACCAGCCGTCGTTCTGGATCTTTGGAATAAGCTCCTCTGCTCCAACATAGTCAGCTCCGGCAGCCAAAGCCTCATCAGCCTTTGGTCCCTTTGCAAATACTAAGATTTTTACAGTCTTACCTGTTCCGTGTGGCAGTACTACCGCACCACGAATCTGCTGGTCTGCATGACGTCCGTCAAGACCTGTTCTTATATGTAATTCTATTGTTTCATCGAACTTAGCAACTGCTGTCTTCTTAATTAAAGCTACTGCCTCGCTTGCATCATACTGTACGCTACGATCAACTAATTTGGCAGCTTCAACATATCTTTTTCCGTGTTTCATGTATATTACCTCCTAAATTAGTCTTCTACTGTGATACCCATTGAGCGGGCTGTACCTGCTATCATAGAGATAGCTGAATCAATATTTGCTGCGTTAAGATCAGGCATCTTAAGAGTAGCGATTTCCTCAAGCTGTGCTCTTGTAATCTTAGCTACCTTTGTCTTGTTAGGTACGCCTGAACCTGAAGCGATTTTACATGCTTTCTTAAGTAAAACTGCAGCCGGTGGAGTCTTAGTTATGAAACTAAAGCTTCTATCTGCATAAACTGTGATAACAACAGGGATGATTAAGTCTCCCTGATCTGCTGTTCTTGCATTAAACTGCTTTGTAAACTCAACTATGTTTACACCATGCTGTCCGAGAGCCGGACCGACAGGTGGAGCCGGTGTTGCTTTACCAGCAGGTATCTGCAATTTGATATATCCTGTAACTTTCTTTGCCATATGGCACCTCCTTGTGGTAATTTCGGGGATTTCCCTCCCACGCATTTAAATAAATGCAACTATGTAATAAATTACATCTTCTTAACTTCTGTGAACTCGAGCTCTACTTTTGTCTCGCGTCCAAACATTTCTACGTTAATAGAAACAGTTTTCCTCTTTTCGTTGACAGCGGTAATCACTCCCACGGTATCCTTCCATGCTCCGCTGATGACTGTAACCATATCGCCTTCCTTAAGGTCAACCTCAAGTCTTGCTTCAGGCTTTGCAGCATCTCCGCTGTAGCCAAGTGCTACAAGTTCATCTTCGGTGAGTGGTACCGGCTTGCTTCCCGGGCCTACGAAACCTGTAACGCCTCTGGTATTCCTTACAACATACCAGGTTTCATCATTCATATACATATGTATAAGAACATATCCGGGGAAAAGTTTTTTATCTGACGATTTTTCGACACCATTTTTTACTTCAAGTATGGTCTCCATAGGAACCGTAACCTCAAGTATCTGATCTTGAAGTCCGCGATTCTCAATTGTCTTTTCAATATCTACTTTTACTTTATTCTCATAGCCTGAATAAGTATGGGCTACGAACCATTGTGCCTCTGCCATATTTTTCACCTATTTAAGAACAAAGTTTAGTAAAAATTTGAAGATAAAGTCAAGTATTGATATTATAATACCAAGTACAATAGATGATGAAATAACAGCAATAGTTTGCTTTTACAATATCATCCTTTGTCGGCCATACTATCTTTTTAAACTCTGTCTTTATTCCCTTCCAAAAGTCAGATATCTTTCCGCTTTTTCCTTCAGCCATAATTACTCCTATTTTGTTTCCTTATGCACTGTATGAGTTCTACAGAACCTACAATACTTTTTAATTTCCATACGGTCAGGATGATTTTTCTTATCCTTTGTCGTATTATAGTTTCTCTGCTTGCACTCTGTACAAGCAAGTGTTATCTTTGTACGCACAATCTCCACCTCCATTGTTCGAATTAGACTTGAAAATCCAAAAAAAAAGGACTTTGCATCCTTAATCTTTAGTATTCTAACATATACAAGTATAACCGTCAATATATAAATATTTTTCCTTGACAAATTTCAATTTAATTCTAGAATAAACATTGAAACAAAAAAATCACGTCTATGGAGGACTTCTATGGAAAAGCTAAAGTTATTTTTCAAAAGGAAAGATATTGTAATTTCAGCCAAGCGTTACGGCATTGATGCTTTGGGCGCTATGGCACAGGGACTGTTCTGTTCACTTTTAGTAGGTACTATTATCAAATACTGTCGGAATAGCAGTTTAATATCTGTTTTCTTACGAGTACGGTAGCCACCATTGCGGGGGTTGAATATACGGTAGGATCTCTGGCAAGTGCTATGAGCGGTCCGGCAATGGCTGTTGCTATCGGCTATGCACTCAATACTCGCCGCTTGTACTCTTTTCATTGATTACTGTAGGTTTTGCTTCCAATGCACTGGGGGTGCAGGCGGACCTTTAGCAGTATTATTTGTTGCTATTATAGCATCTGAAGTCGGAAAAATGGTTTCAAAAGAAACCAAGATAGATATACTTGTTACACCTCTGGTAACAATATCTGTCGGTATCTTTTTATCAGCTATACTTGCACCAACTCTTGGAAAAGCCGCTATGAAGCTTGGAACTGTAATTATGTGGGCTACAAGCCTTCAACCTTTCCTTATGGGTATACTGGTTTCACTACTTGTCGGTGTAGCACTTACACTTCCTATATCATCGGCAGCTATTTGTGCGGCTCTTGGACTTACAGGACTTGCAGGCGGTGCCGCTTTGGCAGGTTGCTGTGCACAGATGGTCGGCTTTGCAATCATCTCATTTCCTGAGAATAAATGGTCCGGACTTATATCTCAAGGTATCGGAACATCAATGTTGCAAATGGGCAATATAGTAAAGAATCCACGCATTTGGATTGCACCATGTGTTACATCAATGATTACAGGTCCTATTGCTACATGTATATTTAAACTGCAAATGAACGGTGCTGCCGTATCATCAGGTATGGGTACCTGCGGTCTTGTAGGGCAGATCGGAGTGTATACAGGTTGGGTAAGCGATATTGCAAACGGAAGTAAAGCTTCCATTACTTCATTTGACTGGATAGGACTTATATTTATATCATTTGTTCTTCCGGCAGTTATCACACCTGTTATTCATATGTTTCGTGAAAAAGATGGGACTGGTAAAGACAGGCGATCTTAAATTATAAAAATAATCCTCGGGATTTGGTGAATTCCAAAATCCCGGGGATTTTATTTCTAAATAACCTGAAATACCTGCTCCGCAGTATCTGTCAGATTTTTTTCTTTGCAGTATCTGTTTGCATCGCTTCTTCCAATGTAACTATTCTTCTTAAGATAGGAAAGAAGGCGTCAATACCGTGTTCATTACAAACTCCCGCATCCTCTGTTACACTTCCTGAGAATGCTATAACTTTTTTGTTATACTTCTTTGCAATATTTGCTACACCTACAGGAGCCTTTCCCATAACTGTCTGATGATCGAGTCTGCCCTCTCCTGTAACCACTATATCCGCATCCTTTACATATTCCTCAAGCTTTGTCTCATCAAGGACTATTTTTATTCCCGATTCAAGCTTTGAATTTGTAAAGTTAAAGAATGCATATCCAAGTCCGCCTGCGCACCGGTTCCGGGATATTCACAGTCTGCATCAGGATATTTTTCCTTTACGATTTTTGAATAGCTCTTAAGCCATCCGTCCATATCGGCTACCATTTCTTTGGTAGCACCTTTTTGAGGTCCGTATATTGCAGAACAACCCTAAGTCCGCACAAATGGATTGTTTACATCACATGCCACTCTGAAATAACATTCCGAAAGTTCTTTTATTACATTCTCATCTCTTATGCTTACAATATCTCTGACACCGCTTGCTCCGAATCCTACCGCTTACCTTCTTTATCAAAGGAACTCATATCCCAGAGCCTGAAGCATTCCTTATTCCGCAGTCATTTGTAGCGGAACCGCCTATTCCTACAACAAAAATGTCTGCAGCCTTTATTTATGGCATCCTTTATAAGTTCTCCTACTCCGAATGTTGTAGTATATAAAGGGTTCTTTTTCATCACCGCTTACAAAGTGTAATGCCTGCAGCCCTGTGACATTTCTATTATAGCTGTTTTGCTTGAATCGACTATTCCATAAACAGCGTTTACTTTTCTCCTACAGGTCCTGTTACATCAACATTTATAAGTCTCCACCCATACCGATGGAAAGAGCTTCCACAGTGCCCTCACCACCGTCTGCAAGCGGTCTTATTTCAACTTCCGCATCCATATGTGCGTTTCTTTATTCCCTTTGATATAGCTTCACCTGCCTCCAAAGAAGACATACTTCCTTTTAAATGAATCAATGGCAACAACAACTCTCATTTTGCTGTTTCTCCTTTCATCTGTACTGATGCAAGTTTATCATATAAATACATCAAAATACACTTAAAAATCTACTGGTTTATAAAATAATTCTTATACTATATTTTTTTATAAAATAAATCCTACCGATAAAACAGCGATTATTCCCCGATTAATACTATGATTGAATTTCCCACACTGATTTTATCTGAATTATATAAAGCTATAAATTTTTTGATTTCATCAAAAGCTATACCAGCCCTTTTTATAGAAATCTTATCTCTCTCAATATCGACTAAAACCCCTACTTTTAATGAATTATCATCAAAAACTTTCACCAACAATACTGATCCGAAAGGGGTGGCTCTGTCTGCCCCAAGCACGAGGATATTTGTCATTCCTGTATTATATTGTTCACCTAAAAAGCTCAGACATCAGAGCTATTGTTGTGTAATTTTTTGTCCTCATAAATTAAATTTTTCGGCTTCAAAAAGCTACCGTTTTTTTATCATACGAAAGTATTCTTTCCAAAATATTCATTTGACGGCTTATATTCTGTCACAACCCAGTTGGAGTCCTTCATATCAATAGTATCTGTATTCGACTCAAAGACAAGTTTTCTAAGTTCATCCTCAGATTTAATTTTGCTGACAGTCACCGCATTATATACAAAGAATAGATCGGGTATTATTTACAACATTTTTGATTAGGCTCTCCCATTTTTTGAAAAGAGCATTTATCAAAACATCATTTGAAGGAGGAGTGATACCAAATGAATTGATGCAAATATTTAAAGAGAAAATACTAAAAAAATATAAATACCCGATATCTTTGCAGCTTTTATTATTCATCTTAACCTCCATAAAACAATTAAATTAATAGACTGTGAAAAAATATTGATTACTCCTAATCATGTTTTTGTAGAACAAATGCTCCGCTTGAATTTCCCACTCTTGTATAATATTTTATCCCTACTCCCGGTGTAATAACACAAACTGTATTCTTATAATCATATATGGCGTATGAGCCGTTGTCCAATGTAATAGTACAAAAACTCTCACCAGGGATCTATTGTATAGTTTCTATATTCACGGGTCTTTGTGTCCATATATGTCCCATCTCCATAGAAATCAGTTCCAAAAAGAAATAGCATCTGAATTCACTACATCAAAAATTTGATCTGCACAATATGTACTACCTATTGGCTTTTTATAGAATTATATCCATTAATACACAATATAAGAATTATTATAATAAATTCTATACTGCATATAGCAAATGCGATAATCCGCTCAATCGACTTTTTTTGCATAGGCATTTTTCCCCATTTATTTCTTCCGACTCTTGATTAAACTGTATCTCACGTTCAATAGCTGTAGTTGTATGTGATGACACAAAATAACCGTCATTAACTCATTTTCCTAATTAATTTTTCGCAGTCTATATATCTTGACTGAATTATATCACTCTTCATAATTTTTCAATTGATATCTTCCCCGGCAAATAAGAATTTGCAGCCAACACTAAAGCCTTTTGATAACAAAATAAAAAGGTGAGTTTCCTCCACCTTTAAACAACTTATTTTAAGAGTTCATCATAGCTAGCCGCTACACCGTCTTTTTCTATCTTTTCAAACCATCTGTTTACGATATCATACATATCGCTAAGGTCCTCGCCCCAGTAATCTTCTCTCTTTAAGATATCCGCTACCGAGCGTTCTTCATAAACTGTACAATCTCTTCACCGTCATTTGCCCTCGTCCGTCTTATAGAATGCAATAAGTGCAGCCAATGAAAAGCTTAGTATCTCAGGATACTTTCCGTTTTTCGACCTTATATTCCAAGATTGTAGGAAGTACTCTTGCTCTGAACTTTGACACTGAATTAAGCGCAATTGATAAAAAGCTGATGCTTGATAAAAGGATTTGAAAATCTCTCAAATACAGCCTCACCAAACTTTCTGTTGTCCTCGGTATCTCCTATTGTAGGTATTATTTCCTCAAATACGGATTTTCTAAGAAGTGATGAAACCTTTTCATCTTTCATGCACTCGCCTACAGTCTCAAGTCCGTACAATCTTGCAGCTAAGACCATTGAAGTATGTGCTCCGTTAAGTATACGGACCTTTCTCTTCTTATACGGATCCACATTGTCTGTCCAAACTACATTAAAGCCTGCCTTTTGTAGCGGAAGCTCATCCTCGTGATTTCCCTGTATTACCCAAAGGTGGAAAATCTCGGCTGTATCCATCATATTGTCCTTTTGACCGATTCTCTCCTCAAGTGCCTTATGTTCATCTCTTGGGAATCCTGTAACAATTCTGTCAACCAATGTAGAACAGAAACTGTTTTCTTTTTCAAGCCATGAAGCAAAATCAGCTCCAAGCTCCCATTTGGAGGCATACTGCTTACAACATTTTAAAAGTTCTTCACCATTGTGATCTATAAGTTCACATGAAAGTATAATAAATCCCGGCAATCCTGCTTTAAATCTCTCATATAAAAGAGCTGTAAGTTTTGCAGGAAAGCTGTTTGCAGGTTTATCTGAAAGCTTGTTATCATCTTCATACACTATTCCGGCTTCCGTTGTATTTGATACAATAAATCTGAAATCGGGATTCTTTGCAAGACTCAAATATCCCTCATAATCCTCATATGGATTTATACATCTGCTGATAACATCTATATGAGTATGCTCATCTACCACCTTACCGTTATCAACTCCTCTTAAGAAAAGATTGTATTCGCAGTTTTGTGCTTCAAGCATCTCACACATACCCGTCTTTATAGGCTGTACAACCACAACCGATCCCTCAAACAAACCCTTGTCATTTAATTTCTGGAAGAAATAGTCTACAAATCCTCTCAAAAAACCGCCTTCACCAAATTGGATGATTCTCTCTTTAGCCTTCATATTATACTCCTAATATTTTTTATTAACTACTGCAGCCATTGCTATCAGTAATCTGTTATCATTGAAAATAATTTTACCTACTTCAAATGTTATCTTTCAGCTTCCACATCTTAGCTTTATACATCGATATATTTGCTTCATATCTTCAGACTTTATTTTTCTTTTTCGCCCTCTAATAATGTAAGCGTTTACATTTTTGAGTATATAATATTTGAAATTCTTTGTCAATCAAAAAGACAGCCAAAAAGCTGCCTATAATTACTCATCTTTTCCAAATATATTTTTCAGGATTGCACCATCCACATATATAATCAAGCATATCCGCAAACCACTCTTTTTGATAATCCTTCCTCTAAGCTTTTATAATATTCAAAAACATATTATATACAGAATCTTTTGAAATTCCCAAATCATGTATAGCGATTAATAAATCATACGCCCTGTTTACTGTAATCAGAAAAATTTCGATTCTGTAACAGCTTTAGAAAGTTGTATTTATCTTATCAAATAATATATCAAATATCATTCATTTATTTACCTCTATATTTTGATTAAGAAAACCGCAGCCCCCTGTCTATCTATAAATCCTCGACATCTATCGCCTTTTATTCCGTTTCTCCTTAATAAAATCTGCGAAATACACCCTGTCCTGATATAATATTTTCCTGAAAATGAACCGTCATATATTGCATTTACTCCACATGAGGGACTTCTGACTGTAATATAACAATATCGGCATTTTGCTCTTTTTACTGTCTCAAGTGCTCTCCTAGCTCCTTCACGGAATTCTTTATCAACAGAGGTGCTGTCCTTGAGACTGACTACACCGTTTACTATTTCCTGAGTTCTCTTGGAATAGACAGTCCGCCAAGGACTTCCCGGACAAACAGGTATTACCTCATGTCCTTTTGGTATAAGCTCTTACTTTTTCACTGTAATTATTTCCGCCGTTATATTTACAATTTTCTCCAAGTAAACAGGCACTTACCGCTATTTTCATTCTAATAACCTACACTTCTTATAAATCTTTTCAATAATTTTCCGATTTGAATTCCATATACTTATCTATATCATCCGGATAAAGTACTGCAGCCTGTTCTTTCACCTTTGAATACTCAGCTGCTAAAGCAGGATTATTTTTTTCAAAAATTTCTAAATGTAATATGTTTGAAGAGTTCTTTGGAGTCTTGAGGACATACATATAAATGATGTGTCATCAATTCTTCTTTTTCCGGAGTATGAAAAAGCTTCTCTACCCTTCAATACCCAAATTTCCCTCGTGTTTCATATCCTTTATCATTAAGCAATCTCTTTATAATTTCAAATTTGTCCTTTTCAATAACAATATCAAGATCAATAACTGGGTTTTGCTGACAGTCCTTCGACTGATGTGCTTCCAACATGTTCAATTTTGATTGATTTAGAATAAAAGCACCACAAACCGTATAAATAAAGGGCTTTGAGGTGCTTTTTTATTTTCATTGATAATAAAATGATAATGTTTTATAAATTTTCCAGTTTTTGGGCTAGTTCTTTTTGTTTGTTCGGGTAAAGGTGGGCGTAAGTGTTAAGAGTCATTTTAATATCGGAATGGCCTAACCTGTTAGCAATCAAAAGAGGGTTTTCGCTCAATTCACCAATAAAGCAACATGAGAATGTCTGAAGTCGTGTATTCTCATATGTGGCAGGCTACCAGCTTTAAATATTTATCTTTTTATATTCTATACTTACCTTACTAATGTTAAAAAGTTGTGTTGTGGCATCCGTATCAAGACAATGTTCTTTATATTCCTTTATTTCATCAACTAAAAAAACCGGGAAGCGTTATAACTCTATTGCTTGATTTTGTCTTTTGGTGTCGTTGTTATATAGCTACCTGCTGCATATCCCCTTGTTTTGCTAATATGCAGCAGTTTATTATCCATGTCCACATCGCCGAAAGTAGGGCTAATAATTCCCCTTGTCTTAGGCCTGCATAAAAATAATAAATCAAATATAACCTTATCCCTTATGTCTGTAATGTTAGATTTAAAAGCCTGTATTGCTCCAGTGTTAAAAATACTTTTTCTTTTTGTAGTATCTTTTAGAGCGTCAACCAATTTACGAGGGTTTGAACCTAAAGCCGTAGTATTTACAAAGCGTAGAAAGTATAGCCGATAAATTACAGTATACCGTTCTTTGTTTCGGTGCTTAGTGTATTGCCTTGTTTTGTTTGTAAGTTGTTGAGCTAATCTCTAACCATATTGGGTGTAATATTGTTTATCCTGGTTTCTCCAAAAGTATGGCAGTATATGAGATTGTATATTTTTCTTTTTACATAATAGCTTGACAGCTTGTATTTAGCTTTGTAGTCCTCTAAATATACATCTACTAAGGCCTTAAATAAAATGGTCGGTTGGTTGCTGTAATGCTCTAAAAAATCACGCTCCCAGCTTTGGGCTTCTTTTTTTGTAGTAAATCCCCTTTTTACTTTTTGCTTCTCTATGGCCTACATAGTCCTTATAGTAGCAGGACACAAACCATGAGCCTTTTTGTTCATTATCTTTATAAACCGGCATATTCTTAACTCCTTTTTTAGTTCCCAGCTATTGAGGCACTAAGAAAATGCCAGATATAAGCGTATAAGGTCTATACACTTAATAGAACCGTTACAAAGAAAAAGAATAACAGCACTATTAAACATATAGGCTAAATTTTAATTCTATGGGGTCTATTTTGAGTTTTGACGGAACAAAGGTATAAAGTATAGGTTAAGAATTAAAACGCTGTACAGAGCAAAATAACAGCATTGCGAGGCGTAGTCCTAAAACAGGACTTCACATAAAGGCCTTAAAGGTATTTTAAAAGTCGGAAAAACATGACCATTGAGAACAGCCTACTAACTTTGTGAGTACCCCATAAAGAGGGTTTCCATTTTGGAAAGGGCGACCTTTTAGGGGCATCCTTTCAATAGCGAATAATGCCAACATTTTCCAACATTTCCACGGTGTGGCCGTTTAAAACGACCGTATAAAGGGGTTACAATCAGTAAGGGGCTTAACTGCTGCCGATCGGCTTTCCAAAAACGGAAAGCGAAAGAATATATTCTTTTTCTTTGTAACGGATAATAAGCTAACAAATGTAAACATTCTAACTTGTCCTAAAATGTCCGTGTTCGAATGAGTCCCCGTTTTAGGGAGTCGCAAAATGCTATTGGGATGGTGTGCCTGAAAAGCACCTCACAGAACGAATCGTTCACCGTAAGGGAGTAACAAAACGCGACACCCTTATAAGCTTAGTACCGGGGACATTTTGACCTTGAGCATATTTGAAATCGGGTTGTTGTCTAATCTTATACGCCTGTAATACCAAAACGGTAGTAGAGATATCAACCCTGACTAGGCGAAACACCGTTACAGGTTATAAGATTGGGTTGCTCCATTTTGGACGAACCCAGTAAATAGGGGTATAACGGTTCGTTCTATCCGTGGACGTGGTCGTTACTACCGACATGGGAGTTATAACAGCAAGTAAATAGTAGTGACGGTTCGTTTTATCCCGTCATATGTATGTTTAATAATGCGGTATGCAGCAGGTGCAAGAGCTGATACAAATATTGTTTGTAACGGCTAAAGGGTATGGGTTAAAACCATATCCTTAATGGGGTTGTTTCAAACAACCACGCCACGGACATACTTTAAATATGGTCGTACTTTTTAGGCACATCCTTTTATTTGTTGTCTGTTTTGATTAGCTTTCATATTTTGCAGAATTTTTCATACTCTGATACTTCTGTATATTCCTTAACTTGAGTAAGTTCATACACTCTTTCAACAGCTTTCTCACGCCCTAATTTATTAAGTTTATTGTAATGTCAATCAATGCCCTTTTAACAATTTTATCATTCCATTTAGCTGTTTTTCCTCCATCGCTTTTTCCAAGGCTTTTTCACTTTCTAGATCGACTTCCCAAAAAGTAGGCCGTTTAATGTGATATCTAGAGCATCAGCTATATATAGTAATGTTTCTAATTTGGGCAACTTATTAGTTCTTTCATATTGTGCAACGCTTTTGCTGTTATCCCCTAATTTTTTTCTGCTAGTTCTTTTTGTGTTAAACCCTTTAATTTTCTAAAACTTCTTATATTTTCGCCTACATTAAAAGCCCATAATTGCTCTACCTTTACTTTTTACCTAATAATAACACTTTAAAATCGTAAATACAAGATTAAACACAATAAAAAGCATGAATTACGCATTGACTGATTAAATAACATGGTAGTATAAAAAGTACAGTTATTTAACTGTATTACTAATCAAGAAAGGAGTTAATAAATGAGGGTAGAGCAGATACAAGTTAGGCCATATCTTGGTTGATAAGTTTGACAGCCTCCCAGTTGGCAAAAGCGTGCAGGGCTTTCAAGGGCAACTATAAGCTGTATTAAAGGGGCAAAAAGCTGCCTATGAAACAGCTGAAAAATAGCCAACGTTTTTAGGCGTAGAGGTTGAGGACATTAGAAGTAAGCAACCCGTAACAATCAATAAGCAAATCCCAGCTATTGAGGTGCTAAGAGATAGTAAATAAAGAAAGGGACAGCGAGCTAATGGAAGAAAAACACAAAGCTTTGCGAAAAGGTAAGGCAGCAGGCGAACATTGACAGTGATGAGAGCGAACGCACTAACGGCCGAAGTATAGCGTACTTATTAAGCCGTAGTAGTAGCGTGCCTACAAGATGCTTAACGACCTGAACTCAGATTTAGAGGCAGAAGGATAGTTACACCGTAAGGGGCAGAGTTCCGATATTTCTGTGACCGATTTAATATTCCTTATGAAAGCGTAAGCTAAGGGGAGTTAGATTGGAATATAAAGAGTTTTTAAAACATTTTTGACTTAACTGAACAACACCGCGAAACAATACTATAAATGTGCGTTGTCGCTTGCCATAATGATAAAAAGCAAGCCTAAGCATATCACAGGGCAGAAATAACAGGATTATTTTAAGCTGTCATGCAGGTGCAATTACAAAGATATTTTTGTCGAGAGGTCGGACTAACTGAAGCGGATCCCGTTTAATGACGGCAGGGCAACACAAGAAAAGAACTTACTGACTAAAATAGCAAGTTATGTAGATAAGCCAGTGAAGCCGTATACGATTATAAGGACGCTAACGGCAAATACTTATATAGCAAAATCCGTTTTATCGGTAAACATATAAGATACGCCGTTATAGACAAGAAAAACGACAGCTTCACAATGGAAAAGCCTGAGGGCGTGTATTCCCTTTATAATTTGCCTGCTGCCATAAAGGCAATTAAAAAGGTTATCCCTGTATACATCACAGAGGGCGAAAAGGACGTTGATACATTAAAGAACTTGGGTTTTACAGCTGTAACGGCTGGAAGTGTTAGCGATTGGCGTTCAGAGTTTGCCCACTATTTCACAGGTGCAAGGGTGGTTATTTTGCCTGATAATGATGCCCCGGGGCTTGAGCTAAAAGACAAGATATTAAAAAGCTTGCGAGCATTTGCCCATTCAATCAAGGTTGTTATTACATCGCAGGCAGAACATGGGGATGTAACCGACTACATGAACGAGGGACACTCTAAAGAGGATTTAAAAAGAACTTATTAAGGGGCGTGGATGCAATCGTTGCCCCGTGGATCCAGATAACCGAAAGGAAAGACGGAAGCCAAAAACAGAGCGTTAATCCCGGATTACTTAAGGCCTGCATAAGTGAACATTTAAGTTATAAGACGGTGGATGGTAGTTATTATTGGTATGAGAACGGATATTATAAAAGAACTGATAAAAACACTGTTAGAGCTAAAATATCGGCTTATATACGGATGGAATAGCAAGTGATAACTTGCTAAACAATGTATATAATTTGATGCTTGCGGATAGTGACCACATGGCAAATGAAAAGGACTTTAATACTAACGAAAAATATATAAACTTTAAAAACGGTTTATACAATATTGATACTAAAGCCCTTGAGCCGCATAACTCGATATTTTATATACAAGGCAAGTGAATACGGAATATAGAGGGTTCTACAATAACAGAATACCACACTTTTACCAAGTTTATAAGAGATTTATGCAAGAGTGCAGACGGTGGCATAGATTGGCAAGCTTATAAGGCATTGCAAGAAGTGGCAGGGCTTGCAATCTCTAACATATACGGCCATAAGACCAAAAAGGCGGTATTTTTGTACTCTCCTGTAGGAAATACAGGCAAAAGCCAATTTTTAGGGCTGTTAGGGCATCTGATCGGGCAGGAAAATATAACAAATATACCGTTACAGAATATGAATGAAGACAAGGGACGTTTTGCGTTTGCTAATGCCGGGCTTGTTAGGCTTATTATGAACGGCGACCAAAGCAAGGCCGATATAAAAAGACAGTTCAATATTTAAGTCTGTAACAGGTGGGGACGTTATCAAGGTAGAGGCAAAGGGCAAGGATATAAAGGCCCTTGTATTTAAAGGCCTTGTACTTATTGCTTGTAACGACTTGCCATATATTGCGGATGATAAGGGCGAACACATCTATAGGCGTATGTATATAGTTCCTTGCACTCACACCATAGAGGAAAAGGAAAGAGACCAGAACATATTAGATAAAATGATTAAGGAGTTGCCGCTATAGTGAGATTGGGCTATTGAGGGACTGCATAGGCTAAAGGCTAATAATTATAACTTTACAGAGATAGCAGCAGGCAATCAATGCATAGAAGACTACTGAAAGAATAGCGATACTGTTTTCGGCTTCTACAGTGATGAGGGTTACACAATTACAAAGGATCCAAAAGGATAAAATAAGCAAAAAGACTTTTAGAGCAATATAATCAATATTGCATAAGAGAAGAACGCCAGTCAGTGAGCAAGAGGCAGTTCGAGCGAAAGACTGGAAAAAGATAACAGGATTTAAGACTGCAAGAACAAGAATAGCGAATATAAAGATTATTATATTCAGGTATTAAAGAATATAATGATGGATTTGTTCCGGTAGATAACAAGCAAATAGCTATATTCCAATAACGGAATATAGTAGCTAATACTTCAAAACAGGGCTTAAAAACAGGACTAAAAGGGGACTGAAAGCCGTTACAAAGAAAAATAGAGGCTTTAGAGCTCTTTATAATTTTTTAGCAGTCCCAAAATAGGGCTAAAAGTCCCTCAAAGTCCTATTAAAAAACAGCGTTTTTGGGACTCAAAAGCATAGGATTTAGAGGCTTTAAGAGTTTTAGTCCTAATAGTCCTATATGTATTTATATTATAATTATAAATAATAAAATATATATAAAATATATATATAAAAGGGAGTTGCAAAAAACATAGGCCTTTAGGGACTATCGCAAAATAGGGAATTACTGCCCTATAAAAAGCCGTAGAATTTGTAGAAGTGTAGAGCAGGCTATTTTTCTTTGTAACGGCAGATAAAGAAAGGAATTATAAAAAGGATGAACATAGAAGATATAAAAGATGAGATTAAGCTGTATTGATGACAATTTAAATATATTATATGAGTTGATAAGTGATACACCGATACAACGCTATTTTCTTAAATGATGCTAAGGGCGAGCCTTTTAAGTCGGCATGGCCTGTTACTTTATGCTTGAGGACTATATAAGCAGAGTAATAGAAAACATAGACAGGCTTAGGGAGCAGATAGAACAGCAATAAAAAGGGTGCGGCATTTTACCGCATCCCCCTGTAACCGCTTATAAAAAGGTTATCGCGCTCTATTTTTTCATCTGCTGCATTTTCATCTACCGGCAAGAAGTCAACTAATAGTTTACAGCCTATAGCTGATAACAGTTTTTGCATATCGTCAAAGCTAAAATTTTTGCTTATTAAGAATTTTTAGTTAGTGCTTGCGGTGTGATGTTCAGTCTTTGAGCAACTTCTCTTTGATTAGTTTGTTTTTCAAGAAGCAGCTTTTTGAACTCAATTATAAAGTTGTTCCCTTGATTGATATATCATTCTTTGTAACGCTCCAATCTTTAAAAATAAGAACATTATAATACAAAAAGGTTATTATTCAATATATAAAGGTTATATCTGAAGAAAATAGATATAAATAATATATTTTTATAATACAAAAAGGTTGACAAACTAACCCAAAAATAGGTTATAATATACTTTACATTAAAGAAAGGAGTATTATGAAAGGGCAGCAGATAACAAATATAAGAAAAAGCGGTTTGCATAATGGCTAATGAATTAAAAAGTTAGGTTATTCAATGTCTGCTGCATTTAAAAAGGCATGGGGCAGAATTAAAAACAGTATGACCGTAAGAGCTACGGCGTAAGCTTTGGGAATAGACAAGAGATTTTTACAGTTCATAGCAAAGTTTAAGCGTGAGACTATATATAACACTTGAGAGGGAGCAGGCTAATATTATTGATTGTAACGCTATAAAAATCATAGTCCATATTAAGCCGTTACAGAAAAAAGCTTTTATAGGCTACATCCCTAAGGGGCTAAGCAATGAATTAGCAAAGGTTATAGATAAAAGGGTTAAGCGTTAAAAGCCGATCTGTTAGGGGTTATAGGCGGTTACGCATATAAAGAGAATTACGGGGCATTATTAAACATAGCAATATAAGAAAGGTATTACAGTATGACAAGAGAACAATTATATAAGAGGTGGCGAGCAATAACCACCATAACGAACAATATAGATAAGCTTTGAGGATGATTATTTATTCTTATAGCCGATAAGGTTTTTAGAACTGAGGTGTGAGCAAGAAAGCATTATCAAGTATGCATTTGAACATAAAGATGAGATACTTAAGGAATTGGAAGAAAAGAAAGGAAACTATGAACGACAATATAATTGAATTAAATAGATATGCAGATACAGCAATAGAGTTAGAGCATGGCCCGGATACATTAAAAATAGCTAAAGAGCTTTCGGACTTTGTGGCAACGCTTAATATATCGCATAAAGATAATGATAAACTTGTTTATTTAATGCGTGATCAGCTGTTAGCAGCAGAACACGAACAGTTTTTAGCAGGGTTTGACTTAGGATTAAAAATAGCAAAAACAGCGATAAAAGGAGCTAAACAATGACAAGAGAACAGGCCTATGAGCTGATAAGAGAGCGATTATATAAACTTAGTGATTACTGGCTGTATTTTATAGCTGCTTTGATACTTGATAAGGAAAAAGAGGAGAAAAAAGGATGATAAACGCTAATGAGATAAAGGCCGACCAAATAAAGGAGCTTATAGGGTTAAACCTTGAGCCGTTACAATATGATGATTACAGGTTTTTGAAAATCACTCAATAACATAATCATTGAATATGTAAATACAAAAGTATAAGGAGGATTTAGAATAATGGATACACTGCAGAACATAAAAAGAGGTGGCAAGAATTTAAGTTTTAGAAATAGTACACACGAATATAGCTGTAAAGGAGAAGCAATATTATACGGAGTAAAAGCAAAACGAAATACTTTTTCAGCATTCAACGATGAGCAAGGGAAGAAACAGAAAGAAAAGAGGCAAGAAATGAATAGAACCGCAGAACTTGACACACTGGCATTAGATAACTATTTAGTGGCAATAGAAGAAGAATTCAACAAGACTGATAGTTTATACGGCTATGGCTTCACTAGAGATTATTTTGACAGTATAGCATATAAGGAACATAGCAAAGCCTATTATGATATAGCAAGGGACCACTATAATATATTAGGTGATGAGTTACAACGCTTAGAGCAAGCTATAACAGGCCTTAAAGAATATTTAGCCAAAGCCAAAAAGGCGGACGCCTCTAACTGGTTTGATAACTGATTACCGGGTGGCCTGCATACATTAAGCTGCTACATAAAAACAGCAATATACGCCCTTGACAAGCGAAGAGAAGTATTCCATTAAGTGGGGTACTTCTTTTTTAGTACCTTTATGCAGCAGATCGGAACTTGCTCTAATTTAAGCAGATTCAAGGAATGCGTAAACAATCCTTACACATAAAGGGCGTAACACATCCTTACACCCTTATTTTATACCTGCCCTAAGTATTTCTTAGGCCTGCCCTTACATTTAGGCATGGCAGAGTTTAGCTCTATTTTGAGCCAAAGTATAAAACAGCTGTAAACCGCCTTATTTTTCTTTGTAACGGCTTTTAATTCCTACCCTAAGAAATATACATCAAAGCAATAAAAACGATAAATAGGCTATATCTCGTTAAAGCTAGAGGGGCATGTATATACATCCGCTGTATAGTGCTGCAATCTAAATCTAATACAGGTTGCGGAAATTTACGCAAGCCGTTCGCTTAAATGTTTAAAAAGGTTGGAAGACTTGAAAAAACCTGAATTCAAATCCTAGAAAATCCTAGGATTAAAAACCTGTCAAAACTTGATATTCAAATCCTATTGTTAAAAAAATTAGCAAAACTCAACTTTTTTCTTGTAACGGTTGTAAATACAAAACCTAATAAAACCTAAGTTTATTTTAATTAGCAGAGGACGAGCAGAGGAAATATCACAAATGAAGCAAGAACGAAGCGAGAAACGAACAAAGAACGAACAACGGGGATTTACTACAAACTACTACTTTTATACTTTTTTGTCGGAAAGTTTGAGAGCGTTACAAAAATAAGGGCGTGGCGACTTCCCTACCGGCTTAAAAAGCTTAAGGGAAATCGCATGCCCTATAGGGTATACTATAGCAGGTAATTATAATATAATCAAAGTATTATTATTTTTAGGAGGCTTTATATGAGGAAAAATGGCCAGCCTATGAGTATCCGGCTGTAAAACTTAAAAAGGCGTATACTGGGCGAGTATTTTAGCTAAAAAGACTATGACAATTTAAAGGCTTATTATGATGCAGAGAATGCAAATACTCTTTATGACCTGCATTCTATAGATTTGAGCACTGTAAAGGCCTATAACGGAGAGCATACGGACATATCAGGACAAATTGGCGAGGTTAGAACAGGTTAAGGAACGGCAAAAGGTTCTTTTAGATTTATATATGCATCGCACGGAATGGCCACGCAGAGAGTAGAAAACTATATCAAAAACAATATCCCGTCTTTCATAGAGCTATCAAAATATAGTCATTTTTAAAATATGGCAGGACTGCCCAAAGGAACAGTTACAAAAAGCCCTAAGATTAAAAATACCTAGACTGGCAAGAACAATATAGAAATATCAAGGCTTATAAATATGAGTATTGAGCTTGAAAGCCTGCTAAATAAGTACACTCGAAGATTGATAATAAAATGATAACTAAATAATAAAAAAATACAGCCTAAAAATAAAAATATAGGTATATTAAAGGTTATGTAATAGTATAAAAATATTTAAAAATAGGTGTATAAAATTGATTGAATTGTAAATAATATCTTTACCTAATGAAGCTACTATCTTTCAAATTCATCTTTCCATTTCGGATTCCATTTTTCAATCATGACACTTTTCGTTCTCATTTACATCCACCTGCACAGCTTCTAATTGTTTCTCAAATCCAGATACATTATATCAAAATCTATATATAAGTCACCTATTTTTAAAATATACGAAAGATGTACCGATTTTTCTGAATCCGAACTTCTCATAAACATGTATAGCCCTAAAATTATCGCTTCTGACTTCAAGGTTTATTATCTCTATTCCATGTGATTTGGCATACTCTATCGCTATTTCAAGCAGTCTGCTTCCAAGACCTTTATTCCATTCTGATTTCTGAAAACTGTAATACCAAGTTCTCGCATGATTCATCCTCTGGTGAGTAGTCTCATGGTCAATCTAATTTACCTATAAACTGTAGTGAATTTCAACCTTTTGGCTTATTTGACCGTCTATTTCTTCCTTGTCATAGACATATATCTTATCTATTATTTGATTTAAAATATATCTGTTTAGCGATTTTATCTTAGCGTACTTGCTAATATTATTCATGAATTTCTTGTAGTTATCTTCAGTTTCAAAAAGATACTTCTATATCGCCCTCTAAGACCTTGATTTCCTCGATTAACTTGTCTTGTTTTTAGATATGCTCACATTCATTAGATTGAAGTTTCTTTCGGTTATATTTCCTCTAACCTATCTTCATATAACTGTTCGTAACTTCTATCTAATTCTGCTAACTGGTTCTTTTTAAGCTCCAGCTTATTAGATAGTTCTTTTCCTCGTCAATTTTTCTACTTCAATCTTTTCTATTATCTTTTCTACAAAGTCTTCTTTGTCAGATAGTGCCATATTTCCATGATATTGTATATCTTTCAAGAACACATTATATAGATCTCTAGCTTCAATTCTGTGAGATGAACAAGCATTTACTCCATATTTTTATATGTGGAGCAAGAAAAGTGAACAAAAGTCTATGAGTTCTTTCTTTTAAGCTCTATAATCAGTTTTTGGTGTCAATGCATAACCACATTTAGGACATCTTATAAGTCCTTGAAAAAATGTTGTCATAATAAAGTCCCTTTTTATTGTTACACTTTCTCTTATCAATCATTGTTTGAACTTGTTCCCATATTTCCTCACTAACTATTCCCTCGTGGGTATCTTTTAGCATAAATATAGTCACTTTTAGGAATATACATTCTTTTTGAGTTCTTAAATGATAAGGTAGGTCTTTTATTTCTTGCCATATTTCCACAATAAACTGGATCTCGTAAAACATTTAACACCATTCTATGTGACCATTGATATTTATTTTCTCTGTTAGTCCATAAAGCTTTTCAGCATTTTCAACAAAAAGCACTTTGGTCTTGAATTTTTCTCTTCATCAACTCCTGGCTAATAAGTTGAGTCCCCTTACCCTCTAAACACAGTTTATAAATGAGTTCTATTATAGGTTTAGTTTTCTCATCAATGATTAATCTACGTTTATTATTAGAGTCTTTTAGATCCTTAAGTTTCTTTGAGTTAATTTTTTCTATTCAATAATATAATCTGCTAGTTGTTGGCTTTTTCATAGGCATATTCTATAATCTTTTTCATAGCTTTTAAAAATAGCCTTTTGCTGAATACTGAGCCACTTTTATCTCAATATTTATAGCTTTATTATTAACTTCATCATTTACCATATAGGTGACCTCCTTTCCGGGGAAAATAAAAAGTAGCCTGAGACTTTTACATCTGAACCGCTAAAATTTTAATTATATAGTTTTTATTATTTTTTTAATTTTATTACTGTTATGACGTACTTTATAAATTATTTGTCGCAAACTATTTTTGCTATTTAATGCTTTATTGATGGTTTCTTGAATAAAAAGGACTACAGCATTTACCCAAAAGGATTGTTAATTTCTGCACTTTCCATTTTTCATTGCCCTGTAAGTCTAATAATATCTTTTAATATCCTTTTGCACATCATATAAAACAGCGTTTATAATTTGTTGTTCTGTAACTTGGTTGCAATAGCATATATATTTGGGATTTGCATTCTTTTAACCATATAGGAACTTTTACGTCTTCCTTATAAAAAACTTTTTCATTGTTTTAAGTTATAATACACGGCATCACAATCTTTCATTCATACATAAATAGTAAGTTTCTTCATCTACAACCTTTCCCATAAGGTTTTCTGATACCATATGCTTTACAGTTATATTCTTAACCTTTTTCTCCTATTTCGTGACATTTAGGGGCAATATTCTTTTTCTTCCATTGTACCAATGGTTTTTTTGTGTTGAAACTCAGCAAGATTGATTTATCTTATTTTCTTGACTCACTTTATTTCCTCCTGTCTAAATAAATATTATCTCTATAGTTAATCAGGATATCTAATACCTCTTTCAATATATCTACAATATATTCTCCCTGTCGGTATCTCCTTTTCTACTATAACTCGAACTGGTCCTTAGATTCAACCACATCTATTATTCTTTTAGGATATTGAACCCATTTCCCTATCTCCTGATATTCTTGATTCATAATAATAAATGCTGGTGTAATAACTTTTTCATTAGGCATAAACTTACTGTAACTATCTGTATCTATTACTTTAAGTTTTTATTTTCATTATTTTTTTCTAACCAATAAACTACAGGAATATTAATTATAGAGTCAATACACCAGTTTTCTCCAATCGCAAGTATATTAAATTTGCTTGTTATACTACTAACCTTTTCTAAATCTCTAAATTTAAATAATTTCTTATCGCATTATTAGCATAATTTTATATTCTATCCTGAGCAGTATCGTAAAATTGTTGAAAAAGTAACTCCAGAGTTAAATATTTGCTTGTATTTCAAATTGTCACTTCCTCCTAAAAAGTAAGTTACTCCATATAATTTACTTACTATTTATCTAATTAAATTTTACCCTTTTCTCTACTAAGATATTCAGGCATTTCAGCTCTTCTGATTTGAGATAGATTGCCCAATTTTTATTCCACGTCGTTTCTATGAATTTCTATAACATCTTCAATTCTGCAATCCAATGCCAAGCAAATCTTTTCTAATGACTCTAAGTTCACATAAGAATTTTTGCTCATTCTTGAAACTATGTTGCTTGTTATATTTGCAGCTCTTTTTAAGTCTTCTTTGTTCATTTCTCTTTCTACCAATAAGTGCCATAATGGTTTATAAATAAATTGCCATATTATTACCCCTTATCCGTTTTTATTGTTAAGATATATTATATCATAAATAGACTGATAAGTCACTTTTAGCCTATTTTATACTTGTGCTTACGTTAGTATTTATTGAGATAGTCCTTGTCCTTGTCCCACTTGGAACTGCTCCAAATCCTTGCAGCATTCCAGTTAAAGCTTTACATCTCCAATGATTTCTTTATCTCTCCATGCAAAATAGGCAGGATCTTTCATCTTTTAAAATCAGAACGGATATATTCTTCCTCTCCTTCAACAGAAATCAGAAAACCCTCTGCTCCAAATGATAAATTATCTGTCTCGACCTATCTTTTTGAATATTCTATTCTTGCTAAAGCATCCTCAGGAGAGCCTCTTTTATAATTATATTGTCCATTTATCTTCCCTTCTCAATAATCTTAGCTGTATTTTCAAATAAATTCCCACCATTATATTTACAATTTCTCCAAGTAAACAGGCACTGGCATGCCTTCATCTCTCAATCCTTCTTCATAAAATTATATATCACTATCCCTGACCTTCTGTTCGTATTAATGTAAAATAACTCTGCCAACTCTTTTTGTAAGTTTACCCTCTTTTTCAAGTCTACTCACAAAATTTTCTTCAGATCTTTCAAAATCCTCTGCATCCGACATTCCTGCAAGGGGTAATAGAGCTTTTGATATCATTTCTTGGCTCTTATTTTCTCTAAATTCAGATTCTATAAATTCCATAAGCTGTCCAAAAGCTTCACAATTTTCTTTTATCAGCCTTTCAAAGTTCCCATTTCAATCTATTGAATCAAGCTTTTCTCTAAAATATCTTAAATCTTTACTATCCATACTTCTATAATAAATATACTTCCTCTAAAACTATCTTATATCTTTATATGTTAAATCCTAAATTAGTGAAGGTTTATCCATCATTTCAGCTCTCTTTAATAAAAACCAATACTATCCAAATACTCATCCATCTCTTTTTAGTTTTCCGTTTTTCAAGAATATCTGCTATCTTTTTCAAATGTATTTCCATTCCGTATTGTTACTCTGTATAAAAATTCCTGCTTTATCAGCTTTTGTCGTATGGTAGTTTCATATATTCCGATTCATCATCTTCCCCCAAAATACAGCATTTTTCACCAATATACACTATTTCATTATAAAATGTGGATTTGTCTATAAAGTCAAAATTTTTGCTTCTATCTAAATCATAGGAAAAGATAAAAACGTCTCTTCTTGCCATTTCTTCGATACCACCATTTCGGGGAAGGCTCTCTTCTCTTCAAGTACTCTTCTTTGCTAATTAAAGTAAAAGGATTGAAAAGTCAAAGTTCGTCTTCAATAAATGTTTTATCTTAGAGATACAACTTTCATAGGTTTTCCCCACTGCTAAAGAATAAATTCCCGCTGTTAATGTAAGAATCAACATCCTCAGATCCCAATTCAGTTAACAAAACTTTCAAAGTCACTCATAGAGACTTTATTCTTTCCACCAACATTTATACCACACACATAAAGTATATACTCAACTACTACCTCTATACCCTAAAATTCATTTTGCTGTTTTGACGGCTGATAGGTAAATTCGAATATGAGCTTTAATTGCCGCATCAATATATGCAATCACAGTTACGGAACGCCTGATAAAATATATCCTGCCAAAATATTCAAGTACAAACAGCACTAAATAAATCATTGATTTTCCATGTACAAGTAATACATAAAAAGTGTATGGTCGCCATCAATGCTCAACCAAATCAGTCTCAATTATCATCGGCAAAAGAACGAATTACCCTAGTAGTGACATTAAAAGCAAGCAATAAAATGATCGCATATAATGACACTTTTTCTCTGAAAATTCAGAGAACTTTCGATCAGACAATTTATTTAGTATATTACATTAACAGAGCGACTATATCCTATGCAAAATACCTGCATATTTATGATTTGTTTTCTCCAACAAAAGTAGCCACTATGATAACCGCTTGCTACCAAAATCAACCATAAGCCACATGTCCTCATATAATTGAATTCCAACTTCTCGTTTTTATTATATTTTACCACATAGCCTCCTTAGAGTATTTCTGCAACAAGCATCCGATTTAATTATCAAAAAACAAATCACCTGCTTATCCACATCTACCTCGGCTCAACTCCGAAAAGGAATAATACCTTAGTGTTGCATGTCCATATTTATATTATACAATGGATGATCTTTATCTCGATTTCCTCAAGTACATTTGTATACTCCTCATATAATACCTCATCTTGAGGCTTGCCGACTAAAACACCTGAGAGGCATCAAATATTCCCGTACCTCTTTAAAGCTCCGATCGTCTTTCTATAGCTTCAGTTTCAGGCTTTTCTCACTTGTTTCCAACAATAGAAATTTTATTCTTCCAATCAGTCACTTGAGAATAAATCATATTTTTACAAAGAGATGCGTATCTTCAAATCTTGAATTATCAAATATATCATAGATTTGAATCGGATTACAACGCCAAAATCACCTTTAAATACCGGCTTACCGCAAAAGTAATTCAAATCCGGTATTTTATATTTTTCCATATCAACTCCGATAGAATTCTACTGAAATCTTCTCTTTCCTTATACCAAAAACTCCTTGGACGTATTTCTTTTATTTTTCCTGTTTTGATAAGCTCTCAGCATGATATGGCAACATATCATTTGAGAGCTCCATACTAATGTGATACCGTATAGAATGTTTTTATTCCCTTTATTTTAGTATACATGATTTTGGGTGGTATCTGATGCCTGAGAATATTTTTGTTTAACAGCCATATAAGCTCATTTGGTTTTCAAACAGATATGGCAAAAGTTTATATGTATCTACTCCTCCTATTGCACATAAAATCATATCAATAGATCATCCTTAAACGCTTCTATCAAATCTTTAGCTCTACTTTCGGGATGTTCTTTTATAAGTCCATACCTTTTAAGTGTATTAAATGAAATTCACCTCAATACCATATTTGTTTAGATCTTTCCAAAGCCTATTTTAAGTTCATGTAGATAAAAGCTCTCCAAAACACCGCTTGATAAACTTACTATTCCTATTTTCTTTTACCATAAATACCTTACATTCTTCTATCTGTTTCAACATCTTTATTTATGCACACTCCGTGCTCGATGCTAATCCTATTATTTATCATTAAAACAAAACCGATTACAAGTATTGAATCCACAACACCTGCTACCAGTTCATCATTTTGGTATTAAATTGTTTGATGGTCTGGTCTCCGTCCTTTATAACAAAGTTCTTCTTTGTTTCCCAACTCTTCCATCGGGATCCCAGCCTCAAAAGTGCCCGCAAATTTCCCGGTATTGCCAACCTGAGACACCTCCGTCGTGTCCCGGCAGCCACTCAGGAGCATTTCCACATAGCTGCTTAGGTGCGATGAGCTCATATACATCCTTGTACACCGTACTGGCCAGCGGTGAGCCACATCTGCGATGTCAGCCTTTAACTCTAGGCAGGTACGCCGCCTTAAGTCTCTCACCTGCTGCGAGGTCCATATCTCCTAAGAGATAATACTCTGCAGTACCGTTGTCAAAAGGTCTAAAATCTGAGAAACTACAGGATGAATTATTGATAAGAGTTTGGCTCCATCCAGCCAAGGATCGTGAGTACATGTATGGCTTCTTTCACCATTACATAGTAAACCCTCACTGTACTTGTCATCTATGAGATACACCTGCAGGTAATTTTTGCTATCGGGTTTCTGATAGTGTTACCATCTCAGCTCCTATAGCTTTCATGTTGTCATACGTGCCTGCTCTCTTATATTGTAATGGGAATGCATCTATCTGCGATCTCAGCGTTCTCATGCAAGCTGTAGATGCCGCCGTGATCGCTCGTGAGGATGTGATAAAATCCATGCACTTGCACTTCATTACCGAAACTCTTTATAGTTTCTACTGCAAGTGTAGCTCCATCCTCCGGAAGACCGCCGTCTGCTAACCAATCCTTGCGTTCTGCGTCTTAGTAATGGCTCATCATCTGACTCTTTGTAGATGGGGTGAGCATACCGTTCCGGCACCGTTTAAATAAAAGTATCCGCATCGCCGGTGCGCAGTACAACCTTAGGATGCTTTTGATGAACTCTTGCCTGTAACACCTGCAAATGATGTCATGTGCTTTGTACACTAAGTTGCGTCAATGAACATAATGACTGCCATCAAATTTTCTTTGAGAGTTTCATTTATCTTTTTATTCATGTAATTCTAAGTTAGTATTAGTCCTCAGCTTCATTAACCTGATTCACAATATGCCTGGAGTTTTCCAGCGATGCTCCATCTTCTCTAAAGCTGTGCCTCAAGATCGTGCCATATCGAGTCCGTCGAGTTTTCGCTTACCGTTTTTCTATAGAAAATCCTAGCAGGTTGCAACATAATCATTTACTAACACAATATATTCAGTTCCGTATGCAATGCTTCATCTATCACTGATTTCGATCTTTGACTGAGTGACCATACTCAGCCAATACCCTCTTTCGTCATGTCCTTAAAAGCCATATCAATATAATCACTCATCGGGTATGAGTGTCGTTGAGTGCTCTTCGCGTCACTTCTTATTTGGGTCCAATCCAGAGTTATATTTTTGGGTTTCAAAGTACTGGCTCATCCCACCTCTTTATTCATCGAGGAATCTCCGAGCTTGACTATATCCGAGATTAGCTTCAGGCTCCTGAAGATAAAGAGATAAAGATTATAGAAACATTGTTCCTATAATATATGTCTTTTAAGTTTAATCTATACTTTGAATGCCTTTCACTTAGACGTTTACTAACTTTTATATTATATCAGAGGGTTTTGTTTTGTATGATGTGAGATTATTCCATAAGATATATCGGTTATCAGCCTATATGTTATCATGTTCAATATCTTGTCATTATGATTTTGAACATTTGGAGGCGATATAGATCTGCTATGATTATTGTCACTATAGTTCCTTTTGACTTGTGATATCACTTGTAATGTATTTTCCTCTATCAAGCCGGAAATACTTGCTAAAGTAAAAGGGCTTATTAAACAACAGCCTGGGAATATACCTTATATTCAGTTTTATCTGTTCTTATTATCAATATATTGCACATTTCAAAATACGTGCAGTATAAAGCTGGGAAGCGGTAAAGGAACATTCAAACTTTGCGCCGCACTATGATGTTTACCGCAGGACTTGCAGCTGACATATTATTATTCACTGTGTGAATGGATGCTTTATGCAAATGAAGGCAGAAATCAGTTCTCTGGGAGATACTACACTGGTCCGCCACCTATCGCTATTTCCTGTATATTATTCCTTGGGGATTTTACGTTGGCACTTGCATCATGCTTCGGCTTTGTAGCTTCATGTACAGAAAAGAACAAGGGCAAAATATTCAGAAAGGACTTAAGGTACTTCTGGGTTCCCAGTGACAGTGTAGAAAATTGTGGACTTGATAAGCGGTGTTGCGCCTGTATGCCACTGCCACTACATTTTTCACTTGCCCTCCGCTTCTTTCACAAAGACAGTTTGCCGGGCGTTTTCAGTGTTTCAAATAATAATATACTCTTTCGCAGCTATATGTTTGCAGTTTGTAACACTGCGACCCAATTTGTTCCGCCTGTGCTTATCTTGGCTTTGATGACAGTTGTATCAAAACTTGCATCCTGCTGTGCGTATCTGTTCTTTGCGCTTTTGATATATATGTATTCTTCGGTGGAGGACATAAGAAGTTTATTCTTGAGCTCGGTTTTGAGTTCCTTGGAAACCTTGCAGACAGTTTCTTTCACCTGTCAACATATTGAGCCCTACCGGGCGAGACAACTTTGCACAGGGACTGGGCGAGCAACTGCTGTAGCGTACTGGATGGTATGAGTGTGTAGCCACTCCGTATGGGAGTCTATCAAAGGGCAGAACAATTAAAAGAGGTTGTACTTGGCGGATATCTCGGTCTTTCAGAGTGCATGTATTCTTTTATAATACTTGGAAACTACGGTGTGCCTTAATGTGTTCGGACAGGTAGACTTGTAAGATATGGCGATGAAGTCAGAACCTATACCAAACCATGGGTGAGATGTATCATCTCTTCCATTTACCATTTATAGCAGTGATGCTTTTGATCGTACTGTGAGACTGCATTTGTACTCTACTGTTTGATTCCATAACGCTTGTAGCCGCATCTTATTCATATGAGGATCGCGAAGATAAAGACCTTCAGATATAAAGCTCTACTGGTCAATACTTTTGATACTGCTGCCTATGGGACTTGTCTCGGACAACTCCGCCTGAGCCTTCAGACTGTGTCCATTATCGCGGCATTCCTCTATAGGAATTATAATGCTTTTTACTTCTAATTTCCTTCTTTAAGGATGCACCGATATGTACCTTATAACGAGTGAAAGTAAAAATTTCGTGATTCCAAAACTTCGCCTCTGGATATTGAAAAATCCTGGCATGAGGTTTTTCTATACTCAAAACACTTGGATTTTTGAGCCTTCCAAATAATGTCTTTATAGTGATCTTGAGGAACCTTGGATCTTTGGATAACTCATGTAGATTGTAATATTTTTCTCACTTAACATAATGATATAATTCTGAAAAGTGCCTGTGATATATTCATGTGCTCTCGATTTTAGAGTGTATTCCCGAGTTGGAAATATGCTTGTTTCCTATCAAAAGGCTCGTTTCACAGCTCTTCTCTGTTAAAAATTAATCCTCAACGCTATATAAGGACGGTGCTTTTGCTCGGCCAGGCTAAGTCCCAAAATATTCTCCTATTATTCCCACTATAAAGAAAAGTACGCGAACATAAAAGCATATCAGCAGAATAAATTGTTGCGCAACCGCTCGGTGTGTACCTACTCTTAAAAAGATGCAGCAGTATAGATCATCATTATGGTAGCTAAAAAGTGCCGCCATTCTCTGCACTGCATTCCAAGTTTAGCGGAAGATGTGGGAATGTCATTATAGTATTCATGTGGAAAATCCTAGAAAAGTGTGAATACTTGCTCTCCTTGCCTGTACCTTTTCTTGCCTCATACTCTATATTTGTGGTATTGGAGCTACCATTTCTGAACACCTATCGCAGAAGGAGATCTTGTCTTTTTCTCTGTAGTTATTTCTTAAAATGTCAGCAACCTTTTGACCTTCGAAGAAATCGGATGCGTACCCACAAGCTTACTTATCGCTTACTTTATTGGTCTATGTGCTGTACGAATCCGCTCGATGTTGTATTTTCAATATACCCTGCCGATTTATTCTCAGTTACTGACCATGTGACCCATATCAAAGCGAATCAAATTTTCTTATTATCTCAGGCGGTAATGTGAGGAGGATGCCTGCAAATCGGAGTGCATACAGACAATATAGTCTCCTTGCATAATCTATGCACGGCAATCTGCAGCCGCCTCATTGGTCTTGCGATTTCTTGAGAATGCCATAACCTTCACATTCTCATCATCTCTCGATAATTTAAACGAGGTGGCTTCTTGATCATCCAGTGCTCCGTCATTTGCAAAATTATCTCATATGGATTATCAGTAGTAGAAGACACTGTGTCTCTGTAAATTTCGAAATAAAACTTCCTCTTCATTATATGCAGAGTCCGTATGTTAGAAATCTGCTTGCTCATATACTTCTATCTCCCGTACTTCCATGCGTCAGTTACTCTGTCAGCTTTTGGAGGAGGTGTCATATGAGTCTCCACTTGACCCGGCTGTCATAGCCATTTTCGCGTAATCATCCCATGAGTTGATAGTGAAATATCTTCTGACTTCATGAATTTGATATATTTCTCATACGCCATCTGCTGTTTACCTCTATGTCGATATAATCGTTTGATAGTTGTACTGTAATACCAGGGTGTTGTCTGCCTTCTATAAAACAATTTTGAAATCTTACCCACTGCTGTAACTGCGGAATAGAAATTTCATAGGTATTGTACCGAGAGTAGAGGAAAAGTCATATAAGCAATTTTCGTCGTACCCTTGTACTTCTTGAAATCAAGTTTCTCTCTATGTCCCTTGGGAAAGAGATATCTATAGCTTTGAGTAAATAGTGTAAAGCCTGTAACTGCTTTTTGTTCGGCAACTTAGCATACTATAGATATATCAACCTCAAAAGATGATTGGAGTTTACCTTCATATGGATCTTTTATCCTGTTTTTATGTCTGATACTGGGCTTATATAAATGATTCTTGGGTAAAATCGTAAAATACCTTTCCTCCTTCGAGAGATTCATCAGGCGTGTTATAAATTGGCTTGGCTGCGATAGTTCTCTCTGTAACATTTCTGAAAGACTCAAAATTATGCTCTTGTCATTTCGCAATATCGGCATCGTCGTCCCCAGGTGTCAAATCCCCCACTGCGAGTAGCTCCAAAGCAGTGTACCCCGAGTCCAAAAGTATAGTTTATTTTGTATTTGTACGTATTCTATCTATTTCCTGTAAAATATATAGTGCTTTCTGCAAAGCCAACATTCCGTAAATTATCCATTTATAGGCCTCTTTTTCAAAAATATTTGCTATTTAAATAATAACTTCATCATTCTACACTCTTTATACCTTACAAATCAACAGGAAACTACAATATTTATATCACTATTCAGAAAAATATTAAAGTGACTTGACTAATACCAGAAATTAACTTCTCTTGTCTTCTTCGGATTATGATGTTGGCAGACTTTTTCAAAAGTGTCATCGCTTTCATTCTCAAAATTCTTGCACTTCCATCTTTCACTTCAAAAGCTTTTCAAACGATACTTTTGCCATTCTAAGCTCATTTCCGGCCCGGTGGAAATATTTCCTAAAAATACTGATAATATACAAATGCTAGGACCACCGCCTTTGCCCAATGGTGGCATACTTTTTCGTATCTCTTTGTTTACCATGTATTTTCATATAAAGCGAGTATCAGTATCACACCTATAAACCCGCACCAGATTGAAGTGCATATCTTGAGCTCATGGCATACAAAAGGTTTAAAAATCCACCTTATCAAAATAACACATGGCATGACAAAGAGAGTACTGGTACAAGCATAAGCATCAGGAATGCTGTAGACTCAGTATATTTATATTTAAAAAGTCAGATACAGAACGCTGAGATGCATATAACTTCAGCTCCTATAGTAGCATTGTTATAGAATACCCTATTTCATATCACCACTATCCCTACCCTACTTAAAATATCTAGAGGCAAAAGTATTTAGCTTAGACACTTACACATACAACTGTGGATTTCTCCCGAATACGGCGAGTCAGACTCTGTTGTTGCTGCATGTTCCGTACCAGGAATTTGCGTGTGAAATACATAAATGCGGTCGAGGAAAGTATCGCAGGTATTTCGGGTGTAAACATAATTTTGTTCTTTTTCTGATTGCATATCAGGCATATACAATTATCAAAGTAACACCATGTGCAAGTGAATATGGGCCTGCCATAAAACAGTATCGTGAACACAGGCAGAATAATATTTCAAACGAAAACTTTACTTTTGTTTCCCTGTGTCTCTAAGAATCAAGTATGTAAAAATGCGGTGCAAACAGAAAGAATGTATGTACGCAACCTGTTCCGTTAGTAATCATCCCATTGAGAAAGTGACCAGCAGCATTACAAAGGATATAATATCTGAGATTTAAATGTTTCGCCATAAATATCTGATTATAATTCCCATAAGCAGAGGAATATAACTCCCAAAGCCATATCAAAACATTGTTGAGTCCTTTAGAGCTACATTTATCATTCTTTCCAAAAGTATATTTGTAGGCAATCGTCTGTAAGTACATCCTTGCGCAAAATAAGGCTTCCGGCGACGGATTCGTGGATAGATGGTATTTATCCTAATATAAATCCGTATGTAGACCACATCAAGCATTGCACTTCTTATATATGCCTCAAATTATATGGCATCCGAATACCGGCGTGAAAAACGCTTTAAAACTCTTCATTCACACTCTCTCAATCTATATGTTCAGATATAACTCAATCTGTCTTCACCTCTTTGTTCGAAGCATCAGGCAGATAAAATTGCTCTTCAAATCATATATCCGTCAATGAATTCGGAGCGCATCTCTTCATACTGTGGTATATTTGATACTGGATACGATGTCTCCTTTTTCTCCGTTGACTTCTGTTTCTATTTCTTCATCTCACGTCAAAGCTCGCGGATACGTCTCCAAAGTGAATCTCACCGTTTTCTCACGAGCGTCACATTAAGTTTAGCTTCTTCATCAATTACAACCGTCCGGAGTAATGTCCGTATACATTTTCAATGCTATATCTCTTAGAAAATCCGTCCCTTCCTGATGAATGGTGTTTTTCAAATCTTCGGATAAACTATCATATCATCATCGATGATATCTGCCCTATGGATGCAGCTTGTGGCTGTCAATAAAGGTAACGATATCTTCTCTGATATTTTTGATCGCATTGGGCTCTGAGAAAACTCAAGTCGAAATCCAGTTACTGGAGGCTTGAAATCATATTACTCAAATTCTATCGCTTAAGTCCTTACCATACTTATAATATAGTTTTCGTCTGCTAGCGAATTTGCTCTGTTTTGACCTATGAAGATACTTATTATCATAATGCCCTCTGTAATATGTCATCTCTGCCGCTATCATGCAAAATGCCCGTACAGTAACTTACCACCGCAGTAAATGATGTGGACAGAAGCTTTCCCGAGTAGAGGCTTTTTATCTTTTACTTTTCAACCTCTTTACTATGATACTTATCACACCGTAAATATGAGAACAATAAAAGCATAAATAAATACGTTGCATATACACATCTCATCTCACTCTTATAGTGACGGCAGATGACTCCTTCCTTCCCTATTATAAATCCTGTAAAAAGTCATACTTTTTATCACGACAGTTCAATTTTCTGTATACAGCTATCAGACAAATTCGTCGTTTTGTATTATAAAAGCAAATGCGGCCAAAATCCTATTATGCATACAAGCTTTAAGCGCCATGTACGTATGAAAATTTATGCTCATTAGAGATGTTCGGGTCCCGTCTTCATACCCAGGAGTCTACATTTCAATTCTCATTGACAGGGAGTCCTGGATGCGTTACATGTCTCACTTACTTTTTGAGCCTCCGGTGCCTTCAGAGTACAAACGACTTCAGTGCAGAAGTCTTATAAAGTGTTATCATTGCAAAATAATGCTATAGATATTAAGGCATTATAAAAATTTTCTTCTCCCGACAATTTGCCTGCGCAAATGTAAGCATCGAGCAAAAGAACCATAAATCTTTCATGTGTACAGCAATTTATAAAATCCGCATGCATAATAAAAAGTATGAATCCTTTCCATCGTTGATATATGGATATAAAATATAACATCAGAGTGCAAATACCAAAGCCATGGCCTCCATTACACAAAAACTGCCCTATATTATAATATGAGAAATCTGGATATCGAGAAACATTCGAAGCAGTGTAAATGCCAAACCCTCTTGACTTTTGCCTTACTTTTTGCAAAAGTAAACTCCTATTGCTATAATTGCAGCTATAATTATATTTATAGTCTCTAGAGTGAAAGTATTGTTTTTAAAATGCCCTGATATCTCCATGCAACTATCAGTATACCAGTCTGAGATTTTCCTGTTTGTTCAGGAAATACATATTTACAAAAATCCTCCTCTTCTGGTTGACCACATAAAGAGAGGTCGTCTAATGATGAGTCCTCTGTACTCATTCCTGCATTTGCTCACCAAATGCAATGCCTATAAAAATGTTAGAAAGCAGAACATCAACTAGTACTCATACTTTTCCTCAATTTTAACTAAATTGCCATAAATCCTCCTAAAGTAAGCATTGTATAGTTTTGATGAAATTTTCTTATAAATATCTGCAACGCAGGCTTGGCAGCAAAATATCAAAACATTATACTCCTCCAATCTGCCTTGAATTATCCGTAACTAGCTAGTTGTAGCCTCGTCGTGTTCTATATGCAAATACCGGGTCTTTTCGAGACGGTACAGTTCTTCCTTCACGGTTTAGAGAGCTTGAGAAGGCACTCCCAGTCAAGTGCAGTGGTAGGCTCCGATACTCATCAAATCCTTAGGACAGTCTCTTATCCCTTATGCAGCTTGCGTGCTAATTATAGGATTACCAGATGTGTTTGCAGTCTTTTTACAAGAATGAGCCATATTATTTAAAGCATCTACTCAGTGCCAATCTGAGTGTACTAATTTCCACCCTACCGTGCTGTCTTGCCGTAATGTGCAATTGGTGCTGTATATAGTGTATCAGAATTATTTTCTTATGTCGCTTGAAACTGACTCGTAGTATAATAAATAGGTATCCATCCTGATGCTGCTAGTTGCGGCTCGTTTTGCGGCATGTAAGCAAACTGCTAATCAAATCCGATGTTGACACATTCTCAGGCCTTTCTATCATTTACCAGGCATCGATGTATGTTTTGTGCGTATATGATGCGTTTCGGTGTGGGTGTGCAGTACTGCATCTGGTTTACAATCTATTGCCTTTAAACGTGTGCGAGCTTTTCCGTATGGTGATTCTTTATATGCGCAAAATAACAATGTATGTTTCGTAACTTTACGTCGCTACTTTCTTTTTATAATGTCCATATTATGCATGATACAGCCATTGCATTATGTCAGGACATTTTGAAAAATCCATGAAAAAGATTTTACTTCTTCATGGTTTAAATTAGGTATCTTCTGTATTTCTGTGCCGCCATCATGAAGTTCAACGAATTCCTGCCACTTACTTATACCTAAGATGCTCTTTGCAAAATCGGTATTGTCAAGGTACTTTGACTTGTCAATATATCTGTATACTGTCAAAAGTTTTCTCTTTGATATAGCCTGATTTCATCTCCCATTCATGCTGCAGGTCCCGAAGTCGAATGAGGGAGTCCCTGTCTTACCTCAAGCGGTGCATCACCTGACGGCTTAAAGATATGTGCTCTATATGCAGGTTTGAATCTACAAGATAGTGTGAGTATGCAAATACTGCAACCTGCTCATTTTCAAGATTTCCTCTTGTAAGTTTGTAGCTGTAAATCCTACCTCTGTAAGCATAATATATCTTACGGAACCGTCATGCTTTAATTAATCCTGTGCAAAATAATCTGCTGATTTAAGTTTGCAAAGTTTAGTACAGGTGAATCAAAGCTGTCCTTTATCCATCCTGTCTTTTTGAGCATCGTCAGAACTCGGATCATCATGATTTGCGGATATGGGTGATATGCAGTCCCCAATCAATATCTCATGCTCAAAGCACAGAAGGTGACAGTGTCTACTATCTGCTTTCCACCGTATTTATTCTTAGTTTATCTCATTATTCAGTTATAAATCAAGTGAATAGAGATACTCTGTCTGTAGAAAAGAGTTGACTTGGTTTACATTAGAGAAATTCTGAATACTTCTCATATTTTCTTGTATAACTACTACATCATATCAGCCGATATAATTCCACTGCTGGTTGTTAATCTCATTTCCTGTAATCCAGTTGGATACCTTACCGTGTGCGGTATCGTTGTATCTTTCCGCAGAATGATGCCTACTCAGTGGTCTCAGTACCTCTTGAAGACATTGAACATATAGCAAGATGCTGTCTCTTCTCAAACATTCGGATGCATAAGCTCGGGATGAGCCTCATTATAACCGTTTCAAAATAATAGCTGTAACAGTCATATCTTTTCCCGAAAGCACATTGTCTTATCGCAGCTTTCTACATCTTTATTGAAAATGATATGTCTTGCCGTTATAATTATAATCTATACCGCTTCCTAAAATCTGGTTGAACGCAATATTTGTAGATACATGCTTTACCGAGTTAAATGCATCATCAAGCATCATAAGCTCTATCTGCGTGCTGCTTTGATGCCTGTGCCTTGTCGCATCGGTGATGCACACCGCCTCAGGATTTCATATATATTTAAGTGAACTTACCTGAACATATTTCGATCCGTCAGCAGCAACCCGCATAACTGTTGTACAATCTGCGTTTTCACCGCCTTTATTAAGCCTGATGAGTTTTTGTAACATTACCTGACACTTTCAAAGATAGTCGGTTCTGTTTCCGTTCCTTCCTCCTACGGCTAGCGGTAATTCAAAAGATAAAATTACCGTCGGTACCTGCCATATCGCAGACTATTCACCAGTGAGTATCTACTGTAGACTTATTTTTCTCCTATCACAGCCGGTTCAATGTCGTTAACTGTCACTAAGAGCATATGCATTACTCCTAGCGATCGGTCAAGCATTGTTACCATAGCTAATGCAGATCAGGTTTTCATTAAATTATTTCTCTTCATCTTTGCCTCCCTTCTTTATATATTCGCTTATTTACAGACTTTAGTTAATACATTTTGTTATATCGGCGTAAGTAGAGTGTGTGCCCTTTTATTACAGAGGTCTTGTCATACTGCTTTCTGAAAGTGTTTTCTAGCAAGATATGGCATTTATAAGTACTCAAAGCAGAGATATAATATTTCTCTTTGTCTCATAACGCTGTCCACTATCTTGTGTGTGTCCTGCATATCATAAGCAGAGGCAATAGTATCGGAATAAAATATGCACTCTCACACCTTCTATAAAGTTGGAACTTATCGGAGTCCATGCAATATGCATTGATAAAAGCACCAAAATACTACAGGCCGCGCACTGATACACCTGCCTGAGCACCCTTTCTACCAACAGCTGCTTTCGCCTCCCCGAAACAGAAAATATCATGCCTATATTAAGTACTAAAAATCCTATATACGGAATACCACATCATCCGCATGTCGAGGATATGCTCAAACATTGTTTTATGATATTCAAGTTGCAAGCAGTGTATTATAAAACAGCTTACGGCCTTTTAACTTGTTGTGACAATAAACCTATAGTTTAGCTCTCCTCACCTGCCCACTCAAGACTTGATGTGATGCTTTGGAATATCCCACCACTGTAGCTCTGTTGTACAAGATACATGTAAACTACCTGCAGCCAATTGCTTCTCAGCAGTGCGAGAGCTATATTTTCTATCTTGCCGTCCACCTTACCTCTGAACTTAAACTATACAGCGGTATACTGAAAGCATTAAAAAGCAGTGAAGTAAACCATTTACATAGTATAAGTCCTGCAATATGAGAAACTATGACTAGGGTCCTTTATATCAAAGTCTTTTTCATGTACAGATAAAACCATAAGACACATCATACTTGATATATCATAACCGCATCATGGGAATACATGATGTCATAAGCTCAATTGTGGTAGGAAGAAGGCTGAGCTATAACACGGTCTTTAAACTCTGCAGGAAACATATGTCCGAAGTGCCCAATAGTACTGGGCACATACAAAATACGATTTGCCGGCCTTCCAAAACGAGTACGCGAATCGATAAATGCTGTTCAGCCCCATTTATTCTAGCATACAGTGAGTACCCGTTGCAGGTACATACACTCAGTATATGGTATTTGCAGGCGTGTAACGACTGGGCCTTTGTCATAGTCTTGCGCCAAAGGCGATATACATACTATCAGTACCGCGAATATCCCCTCTCACATAGCACCCATAGATGCTCTTCCAAGCTTTGTCGGAAAATAATTCTTTCCCATGACCTCCTCAGGTATTAAAACATTCTCCTCTTCACTCTACGTTTTATCAGCGCGTGCTCTGCGTCCACATCTTCCCAGCCAAAAGATGCGCAATTTTCAGTTATCACATGTCCGTTCTTAACGGGTTGCTCTGCTTTTCCAGCATCTTATTTGGACATGTTTATAAGCCGATATAGCAAATGTACTGTATCTCATCAAGGTGCAGACACAGCGTGTTACGTTATAGCATATCAAGCTCCGATTATAGCATTACGTGAAACGGATATCTCACTCTACTGAATTTTGGTAATATTCAAATATATTATTCCCGGATACGAGCATCAGCAGAGCTGCCACGGATACTATAATATGGCTCTTACTTAAAAAGTAGTTCCACTTGTATGTGATACTCCCAAAGTGGTACATATAGCTTTGAATATAGCTGATCACGATAAATCCTGCTATACAGCCCATACACAGATGACTTTTTCACAAACTCTCCAACAGCCGTTGTACTTTTTATAAACAGAGATTACACCGTAATTACTACTATTGTGAGAGGTTATTATGTGGTTTTAAAAAGTTAATGTTTTGGGCAACTGTTGTAGGTGCTGCAGCTGAGTGTCATATATCTGGTATAAAGAATATCAAAGAGAGTGGAGGGGTGAATTCAAGATTTTGAGACGAACTTAGATTATAAAACGAAAGATGCTACCGCAAACAGAAAGTATGCATGCATTAAGTCTACAACAGATGAATTCGTTACGGCGGCAAAGGACACCGCAAACGGTGCAAAAGGCATAGCAAATGCAGCTGAAATCGCAAAGGATGTGGCAAACATTGTACAGATATATGTTTCCGAGCCGATGATGTGGCAAAAGGACGATGCAAAGCCTTTGTTTGAAAAAGCAAATCAAGCGTTGAGCCTGTAGTTAGGACAAGGCTAAAAGCGACTTTGATAAATTCGGAAAGATACTAAAAATCCGATATAGTTGAAAAACGAGTCTTGATTCCGATGTGGATGTTAATTCTATGGGATGGACTCCGATGAGGGACAAAAAGACCTGGCACAAAAAGATTGATGATATTTTGAGAGCAGTAAAAGATAATAAATAAAAGGGCCTTGAGGCTCTTTTATCTGTCTAAAAGGTGTATATTCTTTTAATTCTCCCACATACTGTTGCAGTCTCATTATTCTTCCGTCATAAAAGCTTGTTTTCCACATTATAGAGCATACCCAGCCTATATTTTTGATATAACAAATGAAGTGTATAAAGATCCTGCTACCGAGCATGTTGTATGCAAATCCTGAGTGAGGTCTACATTTGAAGAAATAGTTGTTTCCCTTTCTCTCAATACCACCTTCTTTACAGTCTTTTCAAACTCTCATAGAAATGATACTCGTCCAGTCTGTCATCTTTTGCTGCCGTCTCACAGTACTCTCTTAAAAGCTCCGCTCTCGGATGCAGCGATGGTACATACCGCATGACCGAATCCGTATATCAAGTCCGCTGCAATCAAAAGAAGTCTTTATCAAGCAGTCTGTTTACGATATTTCTTATCTTCTTCTCATCTGTGGTTATACCTCTTTTCGTCCTTTATTGCCTTCATCATCTGTACCAACTGAAATGTTTGCAGCGCCATGCTTGGGTCCTTAAAGATCCCATATGGATGCCGCTATAGTTGAGTGAATATCCGTGCCTGTGGATGAAACAGCACATTGGTAAAGTGTGAGAGTTGTTACCGCCGCCATGGTCAGCATGAAGGATAAGTATTGTATCAGAAGAGCCGCCTCATTCTTTGAAAACTTCTGATCAACTCTTAGCATCTGCAATATATTTCTCAGCCATTGAAAGCTTCTCATCAGATATGTATTATCAAACTGTCATTATTAAAAAGTAATGTCTCTTCGCCTGGTATGCGTAGCACATAATTACAGGAAGTGATGCGGATATTCCAATACCTTTTACAAGAGTGGAATAAACATCCACATTGTCAGGTTCCTCATCATAGTTGTATGAGTAAGTACAGCATTTTGAAGCACATTCATCAAATTTTTCAGGTTTCTAAAGCACACTCTCAAAGGGATTTGCTTGAGCAGTAGTACATACTCTGAATACCTTTGAAAGATTGTCAAGTTCCACTTTATTTCGGTAAAAATCCGAATAAAAGCAAGAACATTACTTCCTCCATATCCTCTTGTAGACTTTTCTACATCCGTCTACAAAGATCGTTTAGACTGTAACCTCTGTAGTATAACTTGCCGTCTACATTGGTTTTACACCGTCATTATATCGTAGCCCACTACATCGGATACTTTTTGTAAGACCTACTCTTACTCCTGTACCATCTTCATTTCTGAGACCTTTTTACATTGAATTCGCTAAAAAGTCCGTTCTTTATTTCATTATAATTTTGGCTCTTTCCGAATTCCCTGTGCCAAAAAGCTGTCAATATAATTATCCTTCATTCTATAACTACCTCTGATTCTTAAGTATTCCCAGTATCAAATCCACACCCTGTGTTCAAGTGTAATCTTTGATGTATTCAGCGGAAGATCGTAATGTGTCATATCATCCCACTCCTCTCCTGTATAATACTTGCTAATACTCTTTCGTGATTCTATTGTTTCTTTGCACTCTTCTAAGTGCTTCTTTGCATCTCTGTCAACTTCCATTACTCTGTCAACTTGTAGATCGGCGTATACGAAAAAGTGAAACAAAATCATCTTCTCCTGCCGAACTGGTACGAAAATCCGCACATCTACCTATAGTATACAGAGTTCGCTTGCCTCAGCTCTCTTACTAACTTCGCTTTCAAATCTGAAAAAGATTGTCAGGTGAGACAATATCATCTCTATGGACGCTTATTATTTGCATTCTTTATTCCACCTATTATTCTTTGTAAAATATTATGCCCCGGTTTCTCGTCATTCATTCTGAAAGTATTGTTCTAGCTACAGCTAGAATGTTCTGACGCCATTTTTATTATTTCATCATCATAATACGGTATTCCAAGTTTCTCTGAAAGCTGCTGTCCTATTATTCTTCCACCGCTTCCATATTCTCTGTTTATGGTGATAATAAGTTTCTTATCCATAGTCCCCTCCTATTTGAATTCACTGATTGGCTAACATCATTCTGTCATTGGCAAACTCACCGCCACTTGCCTCTTCAAATTTTTCTCAAAAGGTCTTCAACCTTAAGTTTCTCTTTTTCCTCACCGCTTACATGCATCAGCTCTGCCCTGAATGCATCATTATAAGTCTGTTACCTATATTAAGGGCATCCTTCATATTATGAGTTACCATCATTGCGGTGAGATTTTGCTCCAGCCACAATCTGCTCTGTAAGATCGAGAACCGTCTTTGCAGATCTGCGGATCGAAGTGCCGCCATATGCTCATCTAAAAAGCAAATAGCTTGAGGCTTTTTAGTAGTAGCCATCAAAAGTGTCAGCGCCTGTCTTTGTCCTCCCGATAAAGTCCTACCTTTGATGTCATTCTGGTTTGAAGTCCAAGTCCAAGTTTTGCAAGTATTTCCTTGTAAAAGCTCTTTTTCGCTCTTTAATTCCCCAGGATAAACCTCTTTTTCTCCTCTTCTAAAAGCAAGTGCGAGGTTTTTCATCTATCTGCATTCCTGCACTGGTTCCATCCATAGGATCCTGAAAATATTTCCGATATACTTTGCTCCTTGTGTCCGGCATTCTTGATATATCCACACCGTCTGTTATAATCTGACCGCCGTCAATGAGGATGTACACTGCAATCATATTAAGCATTGACTTACCTGCACCGTTTTCCTCCGTTATTGTTACCAAAATCTCTAGTTTAACCGGTGATAATTTGTTAGTTTCTTTTCATTTTGTGTGCCTATATTGAAGGTTTGCAACGTTTTAATCTCTAACATCTTATTCTCCTTCGGTGAATGGCTCTTTTAGCCCTGTTTTGCACTCATTACAGGTGCGGCAGCGCAAGTGCCACTATTGTGCAGAAAGCATCTTCATATCGTTGGCATCCATTTCAAGCTGTAATACAATACCTCTGATTACAGTACACTATAGAACCTGCAACAGCTGCCAGTTTCATCAAAAGATATTACTTTACCAAGTATTACCTCACCGATAACTATAGCTGCAAGTCCGATTATGGCTCCTGTTCCTGCATTAATATCGGCATACTTCTGGCTTTTGTACTATAAGGCCTCTGAAAGACCTATAAGTCCGTTGCTTATCACCAAGGCAAAACTTTGCATGACCATATTTACTCCGAGCTCTGATCCATGGCTTCATTGTTCCGGTTTATGGAGCGCGAACCGACTCCGTACCGAAGAACCGGTATGGTATCATTATAATAAGTACAATAATAATTCATAGAATAACTCAAACTACGGCATTACTCATACCTGTAGCATCTGTAAATACATAGAAATATTGTTGTCTTTTAAAAGCGGTATATTACTCTTTCCCATTGCTCTAAAGATTGATAGACCAAGAAATCTGAGTAAGTATACCTGCAAGAATAGCCGGTATTTCAAATATTGTGTAATGTCCTGTGATAAAATCCTGCAATCATTCCGGCAAAAGTTGCAAAAAGAATTACAAGTAAGATTCATGTTGAAGTTTACGTCATGACCGCACATACACGGCATCCGCCAAGCAAACTTTCGTCTGCTGTCCGTCCATATATCCAGCAGTTTATAGGTAATATACCCCAAGCACATTGCTCCCAAAAGTATTACAAACAGCAGCACCTAACAGTGCTGTAACATTTATACCTCAAAATTACCGGCTGCATTTGGGCTTTCATTATTTTTATATTATATCACAAATTACTGCAATGTTAATTTACATATTGAAAATCTGTATAAAATTAACAAAACCGGCATATACCGGTCTTATTAATCCTTATATCTCAGTTCATTGGAAATATTTGATGTATCTATTCAAGTTCGCTGCAACCTCTTCATTGTTATTGTAAGTTTGCATTATCCTTTGACAAATAAGCTATCGGAATATCTGGGTGATTTTTCCGTTTGAATTTCAACAGCCTGCTCTCCTTAGCTTTCCAACTGTAAATCGTACCGTGTGTTTACTTGAGGCGCCGTTTCCACGTGTGCGGACTCCGCTCCGATTATGGGGTCTGTGTCCGTGATAGCGTCCATAGCAACCGTTGTATCATACTGCTGCCATAATAACATTATCTGTAGGTACATATATGGCGTCTACCTTACCACCATTGACTCAACCACTGTCTGAATCTCATTTTGAACTTGAGCTGTGTACTCAACTCTTATAGCCCTTCTCTTTAAGAGCGTCCATGGCCATTTGCGCCTGCAACTTTGAAGTTGCCTCAGCTGTGCAATAGAGTATACCACCATTCTTTGCTTCAGGTAAAGTTTTGTCAAAAACTCAATCTGATCCGCTGGTGTAAGATCGAACTTCCTGTAGCGTTTCCTCCCGGTGAGTCATTGCTCTCCCTGAGCCTGGCTTCACGGATCTGTTACTGCCGTTACTCTTTACCGGAATATCTGAAGTTGCTCCTGCTACCGCCTGTGCCGCCGGTGTGCTATTGCCAGAATCAAATCCTTCTTATCATTTACAAGCTTGTTTGCAATAGTCTGTGCCGCAGACTGCTCACCGCCCATTTTGCTGCTCGATATCTACTTCAATACCTGCTTCTTCAGGTGCCGCTACAAAACCTTCATTTGCTTTATCAAGTGCAGGATGCTGTACATACTGCAAAACTCCGATTTTAGCATCGGCACTTACTTCCGATGAAGAATCAGCCTTACTGTTTGTATTATCCGCTTTTGATCCGCATGCCATAAGGCTTTGCTCCAGGAGCATTGCCATTGCTATTGTCAAAAATATCATAAACTTCCTTCCGTATAAATAAAACTTATTATGCAAGGGATTATACTATATCTGTTTTATTACGTCAATACCTTAAGGCTTTTAAACATTAAAACTTTAAAGCAATAAAGTTCTTTATATTCTCAATATTTTTAATCCCTCTTCATACCCTTCATTATACAGCTTTTTCAAGTTTTACACTGCTGTGCTCAAGCCTTTGTACAGTCACCTTATTCTGCGGTCTGATAATTAAAAAGCTTACCCTCTTTAGCCAGCTCTTCCATTTCTTCCTGCATCTTGTTATATCTTTCCGGTACAGTCATCAATTTTTCAACCAGATTCGGAAGCGGCTTAAAATATCTTCTATAGATGCTTTCATTTATCTTATTTACCGGCTTTTTCCTGTATCCCTTCTTCTCTGGTAAGTACTACTATTGCTTTTTGAATATCCGACATCAAATGCTCTTTTATATGCAATGGATGTTGATATACCTCCGTCAAGATATTTCCTGCCTTCAACATCTATCATCTTTGACATTACAGGCATGGATGCAGACGCTTTTACTGCCGATATAATATCGCTGCAATTATTCTTATCAAAAAATCTGCTCTCTCCGGTTATTACATCTGTAGCTACAACTTCATATTTTTTCGTTTTATCATTAAATGATTCCCAATCAAAAATATCGTATTTATTTGAAATATCATCAAATAAGAAATCGAAGTTAAATATCTGTCTGGATTTTAAACATGTTTTTTTATAACTTATATATCTCTTATCATGCAGGTATTTTTAAATTGATTCTCTTTGATCTGCCTCTTTGTCTTGAAATATAGTTCATTCCGTTCATCGAGCCTGCAGAAACTCCGTTCACATATTCAATATATACTTCATTATCAAGCAAAGCATCCAAAACACCGGCTGTAAACAACCCTCTTAAAGATCCGCCTTCCAGACACATTGCCCCTTTTAATAATTCCATCTTTCTACCTCCATATCTTAATATATTAGCACCTTGATTGTAATTACTCAATCTGTTACAATCTAACTTATTCTGATTTTTGGTAGAATATAACAATAGTTATATAAAAAAATATGTTAAAACGGAAGGTAGTTTATGGCGGAAAAATTAGCAAAAATCACTTATAGGAATGATGGGAGGACTGCTCTCTCTCAGCTTCGGAAAGCAATTGATAGTATTTATTATATCAATGCTCCCTATTTTTGGAACTCAGAGGAGGTCTTATAGCGGCTTCTCTTCTAAAAGCTTTCACCTGTTGAAAGTTATGTTATAGCCATTGTGGGTAATGCTATACCGATTCCTTTTTACTGCTTTTTGATTAACAAAGATCTTTAAGTGCTATGGAAAAAAATCTAAATTTAAGCTTTTTAATAAAATGCACTCATTCCTACATAAAAAGATTATGAAAAACAAAGACTCTATAGAAAAAAATACGGGATTCTGGGGACTTGTAATCTTTGTAGGTATACCTCTTCCGGGTACAGGTGCCTGGACAGGGTGCAATAATAGCCCGCTTTCCTTGAGATGGACAGAAAAAATCCTTTCCTTGCAATCTGCTTAGGTATGCTTATGGCAAAGTATTATAATGATGATTATATCATTCGGCGTAATATCAAATGTTGTATAAATAAAGGGACTGTTAACCGTTTTTTCTACGATTAACAGTCCCTCTTTTTATTGTATAGGTCCGTTGTTTAAAACCAGAGTATCTCCCTCATAAAGAGTTGTCTCACCGTTTGGAATAATAAAATCATCCCCTCTTATAATAAGCATTACAAGTGCATCAAGTTCCCCTGAAAGCTCTGACAGTGTGGTGCCTTTTGAGAGTAATTTCTTGGTTAAAACAAGCTCGGTCATAATATAATATTCTTCAAAGTCGATAGACTTTGCAGCAAGAACTATAGTATCACCGCAGCAAAGCACAGTTTGTCCGTTCGGAACTATATCCTCACCCTCTCGTTTAATTAAAACCATCAATGTATCAGGCGGCAGATTTATATCACTGATACTTTTACCGCACCAGTTTTGATTTTCACTCACCGTAAGCTGAATAAATTCTATAGGTATCTCATCTCCGCTGTAATCCGAGAAGGTTTTCATTACATCATAGCCTTCATCAATCATATCAATTTTCTTAGATATAAACGGAAGCAGGCTTCCCTGTACCAGTATTGAAAATAATACTATAAAAATACATTGTTGAATATATCATAGTTTGCATCGGTATTTAATAATGCGGTTATTGCAAAAACGATGGACGAAGCACCTCTAAATCCCGACCATGAAACAAGAAATATCTGATTCCATGTTGCCTTAAAAGGCTTCATAATTATTGTAATAACAAGCGGTCTTACAACAAATGTTATAAAGCATGCCAGAGCAAACCCTGTACCTGCAACAAATAAAAGTCTTGACGGATAGGCTAAAAGCCCAAGCAGGAAAAATATCAGTATTTGCATAATACCTGTAATACCGTCAAAGAAAGGTACCAGCTCTTTCTTTCCTCTGATATCCGAATTTCCAAGTATAATACCGTGATATATACACTCAAATATCCGTTTCCGCCAACCACGGTCGGTAATGAATATGAAAGCAGTGCAACCGCAATTACAAGCACCATATTAAATCCGGGTGTATTTATAATAAATCTGTTTATCAGATATTTAAAAATAAAAGCGATTAAAACACCTGATAATGCTCCCACAAAAAGCTGTAAAAACAGTATGTAAAAAAACACTGCCGACTGTAATGCTTCCCGATATCATAGTCACTGCAATCATCGTAAGCATATATGCAAAAGGATCGTTACTTCACTCTCCACTTCCAAAATAGATGCGGTATTATATTTAAGATTCAAATGTCTGTCTCTTAATATGGAGAATACACTTTGCCGCATCCGTTGAAGAAATCACCGCACCTATAAGTACCGAGTTTATCCATGAAAATTTCAGAACCAGGTATGCAAACATTGCCACAAACATTGAAGTAAGCACTACTCCGACGCTTGACAAAAGTCCGGCCTTTAAAAGTACAGGCTTTGCCTCCTTTATATTTGTTCCGAATCCCTCCGTAAAAACATGATAAAAATAAGCGCGAATGAACATATGGTTTCCGCCTGTTTGAAATCATCAAATCTGATTTTAAATATGCCTTCTGATCCGAATACCATTCCCAGCAAAATAAATGCTAAAAGTACCGGGCACACCTATTTTACTTGTTATAAGATTCAGTACTATACAAAAGTAAAATAATAAATGATACAATCAGCAAAATATGATTCATTATTATATTTCCTCTATCTCATTTGCAAAGCAGCTTTTTTTGCTGTCGTCACATGCCGGACCCATAGGATAAACTTTTATTAAAAGCGCATTCTTTTCTCCGTTTTAAAAACAGTTCCCTGACATATTGATAATTTCGTATTTTTCCCTTTACTATAGACCCTCTATGAGATTTTTGAGTAATAAGTCAAAAGTCCTGTGGCAAGTGTTTTCTCCCATGCATCTTCGTCCATATATGTATACATAAGTACAGTATGATCTATATAATCCTGTACTATCACCGGAAGCAGACCTTCACTGTTTAATTCTAAATCTTTCCACTCAAAGTTTGTTTTTTTCCGTTATAAATTCTTGCATCTATTTGTTTCATTTATGTCTCCTTTATATCCAACTTTTTCAATCCTCTTTTAAGATTCCTTACTGAGATATAAGCTAAGGCTCTCTAAATAATGCACTATAATATCACCCTTTTTAGGTATCAAATACTCCTCATCAAGCTCTTCATATTTAAAACTTTTTTTACCGCCTTCATTCATCCTTTCAAAAAAAACTTTCAGATCCTTTAGCGGTAAATATATTATCTTATCAAGTGATTTAAAAAAATATAATAAGAAAAAGCTATACCTCCTGCTTTTCAAACTCCTCCATGAACTTAAACTGGTGCTCATGTACATTGGCAGTGAAAAGCTTGTACTTGCACATTCTTTTGGCATCAAAACATACAGGTATTCCCCTGAACGACTCCTATATAATCAACTGTGGACTTTTTCTCAAAATATGCCAAAGTGATATGCCTTGAAGCTTTATCAATATCAATCGGAGTAATCGGAGTGGGAATCTTTTGAATAAGTGCAAGTCCGCTTTCTCTGTACTTTTCATTGGAATAGTTGATATACTCTTCCAAAGCGGACCCTCTAAGGCCTCTTGTTTTCCAAGTACCCATCTCCTATCACCTTTCTGAAATCATTATTATATGAAGCTTCAAAGCACTTTCCCTTTAAAGCTTTAAATGTATCCGTATCGGAAATATCACTGTTAGGATATACAAGTCTGAATGAATGTAAAAGCTGAGACTTTATACCGTACTTTTTTTTAAACTTTTCATTCACAGACTTCTCTCCATATTTGAAATCCCCTATTATAGGATGTGATAATGATGATAAATGCGCTCTTATCTGATGAGTTTTTCCTGTTATAAGCTTTACCAAAAGCAGTGTAGCATCTTTAAAATAATCAAGTACTTCGTATTCTGTCTGTATAAAATCCGCACCTTCAAAGGACTTATCTTTGACGGTGACTTTATTGGTCTTTTCATCCTTATAAAGCCATGCGTTTATACTTCCCGTTTTTTCCACTCTGCCTTTTACCAAAGCCAGATAAAATTTGCTCACAGCCTTTGTTTTTATAAGTTCATTATTTACTCTCAGGCCTTCCAGAGTCTTTCCGCAGACCATAAGTCCTGAAGTGTTTCTGTCAAGTCTGTTACATATGGAAGGCTTGAATGTATTTAACGCCTTAGAATCAAATTCAAGATATTCAAGCAAAAGATCGTTTACCGATATATCGTTTTCATTTGATTTCTGTGATAAAAGACCTGCAGGTTTATTTATTATCACAGTATTTTCATCCTCATATACTATATATGATTTGAAAGCTTCTATACTTTTTTTATCAGCTTTGGGCTTTTCCCTCTATATTTTTTTATATTTATCGCCTTTTTACCTGATAATTTTTCAAAACTTTCATCTGAAAACCAAAAGCTTGATACTTGCCCCCGGACTCAAGCCTTTCCTTACCGTCAGCTTTTTTTATCATTTAAAGTAATATTCTTTTTTCTAAGCATCTTGAAAATAAATCCTGTATTTGCATTTTACAAATATTTTTTTCCAAAAACCCTGTCAAGCCTTTTGTCCGCTTTTCATTTTTCCTACAATTATTTCAATCATTATACTGAAAGGCTTTTTAAAGATAGCCCTTATCTCATCTAAATTTTTATCATTTTCATCTTTACTTTGAACAAATTTTTTTCATTTCACTAAAAGCTCTCACAAATCTTCACACTGACCTTTATACCGCCTATTTTCATTCTTTCTTTGATAAATTCCTCGGTTTTTTTGACTTATCCGCCTTATTGGAAAAGAATACCGAAGATTCTTTCTTCATTGATATATATTATATCAAGAGGCATTACCTGCTCCTTCATTGTAAGGATTATATCAAATAAAAAAATGCTTATCATCAAGGTATTCCTTTATCTTATCATATTCAAAAGATTTATACTTAAATACCACCAAAAAGGGTGACAAAAGATTTGCCATAGGAAGTACCGTAAGTATGGAGGAAACCAGCAGTATCCTTGAAATATCGGCATTTTTTTGTAAGCTTTGACGATATAAAAAGCAAAAGTATAATAAAAACAAAAAAATCCTATAATTATTCCGTTCTTTTATTTTTAAAGTACTTTTCTGTACCCGTACTCGCCTTTTTTTCTTTGTCATAGCAATTCCTGTAGTCATCTATATAATAATCCGCCAGTTCCTTTTTTCTTTCTCTGACATCTTTTGAGAAATCATCCTCTATTGCACAAACCTTCATTCCTGCAGCTTTTCCGGCTATAACACCTGCTACCACATCTTCAAATACAAGACATTTTTCAGGTTCAACTCCAAGAAGTTCTGCCGTTCTTAAATAAACATCAGGTGCGGGCTTTCCCTTCTTCACCTCATCAGATGTGGTGATAACCTCAAAATAATCTTTCATATTTAAAGAATTAAGTACAGCATCCACCATGTTTTTGTTATTGCTGGTTGCAATTCCCATTTTGATTCCTCTTGACTTTAAATGTTCCAAAAAGCATGTGCATCCCGGCTTTTCTTTCACTTCATACTTATATTTATCCAGCGCCATATCTTCCCAGTCCTGACAGATCTTTTCCACACTGTCTTTTATACCGAACTTCTTTTTAAAATAAACCGCCGTTTCATGAAAGCTTATTCCGTCTATTTCATTTTTTAAATTGTCATCGTATTCAAATCCGAATCTTTCCAAATACTCAGCGTCAATATCAGGCCACATCCACATGGAATCTACCAAAGTACCGTCCAGATCGAATATACATGCATCTATATCTTTTATCATAAACTACCTAAATCTGTATTCTCATCTATAAGCTCGGGATGTTCCTTACTGTAAGCCGTTATAACCTTATTTACCTTGCTTATCACTTCACTTCCCAAACTCATATAAAGTTTTTTATCTCCTACAATATAAAATTCCTTCTTTGCTCTTGTAGCCGCCACATTCATCATATTGGCCTCACTTACCGCCCAGCTTGCGGCACCCTTACTGTTTGTATCCGCTCCAAGCACCATAAATACTATAGGAGCCTCCTTGCCCTGGAAGGTATGAATAGTTCCGATATTTGTGACTTTTCCGTTTTCTCTCCTTGTAAAACTTATCTCATCCAGCTTTCTTGCCAATCTGTAAGCAACATTTTTGAAAGGTGATATTATATAAATAGTGTCACTCTCGTTTTTATCCAATATTTCAGGATTTGACTTTGCCATCTCCTGTATCTTTTTTAGAAGAAATTCTCCCTGTTCTTCAACATACTTATCTACAGCTTTACCGCTTATATCATACCATCCGGTCTTTCCATAGCCTTCATTACCCTGTACCATAAGGTTTTGATAAGAAATCTCATTTGATATGGTAAACATAGGATATTTGCAGCGCCTGTGTACCCAAAGCGGAATACCTATCCATGAGTCCTCTTCCTTTTCTCCTTTTGTGTAAAAACCGTATTGACTTGCGGCATCCACCAAGGTCTGTACTGAAGCGGACTCCGACAAGTACTTTTCGCTGACATTATAGCTTTTTGAAAGCAATGCAAGCAGACCGCCGTCCAAAGTAAGTACAGGCTTTATCTGGAAAGGATCTCCCACAACCATAATATTCTTGCTTCTGAATATCGCGCCCACTGCTGCCTGAGGTAGAGCCTGTCCGGCTTCATCCACAAAGGTATGGCCCAGAACATTCTCGTCAATATTTTTTAACATCCTTGAAAAACTGGCAAATGTGGAACTGATAACCGGAATTGTAAGATTTATCCAATTCCAAGAGATATTTATCAATCTCTTATTTTCCATATACTTACTTTGATTTCTCCATATGCTTATGGCAGCCTTAATATTTTTTTCTGTTTTCATATAAAAACTGCTTTCTTACACCAAGAGCCGATACAAAAAGCTTTGACTGCTCCACTCTATAGTTTTCATCAAACCACGGATTTGAAAGTTGAAGCTTTTCATATTCCTTAGAAAGGTCAAGTCCTCTTGAAATATTTGCTTTTGTCTACATCAAAAGAATCTGTTATCTGAGAGTATTTTTCTTTTCTTTTATTTAAGTTTTGCTTCCAGGCTTCATACTGAGTATTCTCATTATCTGCCGCATTCCTTTTGCGTATCTATTGATTTTTTTCAACTCATTTATTTTATTTTTGAAGCTCATTTTTCAAGTTTTTCTGTAAGTCTCATCCTCATCAAATAATGCCTGCAACTTATTTTTGCAAAGCATTTAATTCATTTGTAAAATTCTTGTTTTTCTCGGAATTAAAGATGGATGAAAAATCCCGGTTTTTTGACTCTGTTTGGCTTCAAAAAGCATCTTTTGATTTGAAATACTTCCTGCAAGTTCTTCTCTTTGTTTTTTTAGTATGACTGAGTGAACTTGAAGCCTCATTAAAAGCTTATAATTTTTCTCCTTTACAGACTCTTCGGCTTGCTCCCTTAACACAGCAATCTTTTTTTCTTCTCTTCATCCTCATTCAATAAAAGTATTCTCGATTTTTATTAAGTTCGGACTTTTGCATTATAATAAGCGTCAAACTTATTTTTGTAAGCTTTTTGCATCATTTCTAAGCCTCATACTTTTTTTATATTGAGTTTTAAATTTATTATAAATTTCATCATCCGGCTCATACTCATTTTTCAAGGCAGTTTATTATACATTCAATCCTGTTGAGTATATTGGCCATATTGTCGGACTTACCGCCTTCAAGAGAAAAGGAGCCCCAGAACTTTTCTTCACCGGTATCCTCAAGTATCAGTTCTTTTTTACTCTTTCCGTCTTCCTTTACCCAATTTTCTTTTACATTCTTGTTTGCAATCTCTTTAAAATAGTCTATGTTCTCAAGTTCAGGCAAAATATTCTCATCAATGCCCTCTTTTTAGAGGCAGTTCATTTACAATATTTTGAACCGCACCGTTATTTGAACTTGCTACAACTATATTGTTTTTTGCAATACGCTCAGGAAGCTCGCCTATAGAAGCCTTATCAAAATATCTTGTCAGCTCATTTCCTTTCACATACTTTTCAGACAATCCGCATATATCAAAAGCCTGTTCTACAATAAGCTGTGCAAATATATCTTTTAAGAGTGTAGTCTTACCCGTACCCGGAGGTCCGTTTACACTTCTCATTTGATTATTATCATACCCTATAGTAAGATTTACAGCCACCTGCTGCATAAATGAAAAGTGCAAACTTTGTATTGCTTGGGAATCTTCCGAGAGGATAATTTTTCAGGAATTAAAATCTTTTCAAACTCTGTCTTATTAAACCCGTAAGAATCTTTTTTGCTGTCCAAATTTTTCCTTCCGGCTGTTTTTCCATAAAGGTAATCATTCAGATTTTTGTTATCAATTCTCTTAGCCTTTGTCAAATCGTCCACGAAAAAAAGAATGAAGATTTGTGGCATCGGTTTCTATATTATTTAAAAAGCTGTACACGACAATTCTTTAAATCTATTCCGTATTTATTTAAAAACAGTTTCAACAGTCTTATCAAATTTTTTCAGGATTATCTTCACAGTTTTTCAAATCTTTGTTTCAGCTCATCTTTTTAAATCCTCTTCAAACTTATGAAACTCCGACTCTGTAGGCACTTTTTTATAATATCTCATATATGCGCTTGCACTGAAAAAAATAAATTTTCATCAATATAGCGCAAGGTTTTTATCAAAATACAGTGCCATACTGAATTTATCACCGTAATTTATATCGCCTTCAGGCTTTTGCTATTCCATATGTTTTTTTCTTAAGAAATCAACCACCTCGCTAAAGGCAAATATATCCAAATAAAATACCAAACCCTGAATTCTTATATCTTCTGATATTCGCTTTTTCAATCAATGAATTAAAATAATCAAAGTATTTTTTTATCTGTTAAATCATCAAGTCTCAGATTCTTTTTATCTCTAAGACTTATATCTCCCTCAGAGAGATGTTCAACCATGATCCATGCGTCTAAAAATATTATTTTTCATCTCTTCAGCATCTCCATCTCAATCTCCGTTATTTTTCTGCTTTTCCCCTTTTTTTCAGTTTCAAATCTTCAAGTCTGAGTCCTCCGAAGGCAACTCTTTTTAAATAAGTCACCTCTCCTCCTAAAAGCTTTTTACCATTCTCTTAACCTGATGAAATTTACCCTCATGTATTGTAAGCATTATTTCATTAGAAGATATAATTTCAAGCTTTGCAGGTTTGGATACTTCGCCCTCTCCTATGTCCAGTCCGTTTTTTGTCATCTCCACGGCATTTTCATTTAGTTCACCTTCAAATATCGCATAATAAGTCTTATCCACATGTGATGAAGGTGATACAAGTCTGTGATTTAAATCCCCGTCATTTGTAAGTATCAAAATGCCCTCGGTGTCCAAGTCCAGTCTTCCTACAGGTACAATATTTTTTCTCTTTGAATCTATCAGCTCCATAACTGTTTTATGTACATTATCTTTTGTTGCACATACATATCCTGCAGGCTTATAAAGGATAAAGGTTTCAAACTCTTCTACTTCCACCTCTTTGCCTTCAAAGAATAATTTGTCTACTTCACTGTTTAGTTTTTCCTCGGGCTTTTTTACTATATTGTCATTTATCCTTATCTTACCGGCTTTTACATATTTTTTTATTTCCTGACGACTTCCAAAACCGAGCTCTGAAAGGATTTATCAACTCTGACAATCATTACATCCATCTCCAACCTTGATAATACTTATTTTTACAGCTCTTTTTATTCTGCTTTACAAATCCGAGTGAAAATCCGTCCACACATACAAGTCTGATTCCCATATACTCATCATCAGCCTCTATGGTTTCTCCCTTTAAATACTTTATTACTCTTTCATCCGTTGCACTTAAGTTTAAAGGATTTTCCCATTCATCAAACTTTATATTCATTGCCAATGCCTGAAAAGGTTCAAATCTGTTCTTTTTTATCTCACCAAGTAGCAGTCCGGTTCTTATATAATGTAAACTCTTATCTATCAAAAGCATCTTTTTGGAAGATAGTATGCATAATCCTTATTTATATAGATTCTTTCATAATCCCAGTCTCTTTTTAATTTTCCCCAGAAATTCAAGTAATTCTTCCGAAGCTTCGGTAATTTTTCTTTTCTTTTTTTATCTTTTTGTTTTTATTTTTCATTTTTTTCAACGGCTCTATCATCTTTTTTTAAGCCTTGCTACAAAATGTCCTTCTCCCATTTATCTTATGTGGGAAAAGTCTTATTGTTCCCGGTAAAGTTTTAGACTCTTCAAATCCGAAATCCGGTTTTATTTTATCTATTTTAAAGTCAGGATGATTTTCTAAAAACTCCGACAAGCTTCCCTCATCTTCCACTTTAGAATATGTGCATGTGGAATATACCAAAGTTCCGCCGGGCTTTAACATCTTTGCAGCCTCATTTAATATGCTTACCTGTAATCCTGTGAAAAACTCCGGACCCCTTCCAAGATATGCCCTAAAAACAGCACTGTCACGCCTGAACATACCCTCACCGGAACATGGTGCGTCCACTATTATCTTATCAAAATATTCAATATACACCTTTGAAAGATTCTTCGGATCTTCATTTGTTATCAAAACATTGTCAATTCCGCTTACCTCAATATTTTTTTGAAGCGCTTTTACTCTGGAAGCCGAAAAAAATCATTTGATACCAATAAACCTTCACCTTGAAGATATGATGCTGCCTGAGTCGATTTTCCTCCCGGAGCGGCACAAAGATCAAGCACCTTATCTCCCGGTTTTATACCTGCCACCATTGCAGGTGTCATAGCTGAAGGCTCCTGTATATAATAAAGCCCTGCAAAATAATAAGGATTTTTAGATATACTCTTTATTTTTTTCAATATTACTTAAAGAAGGTGTTGTTAGTACTCCCTTTTCTTCTTCAAAGTAAAATCCCTCCTTGACCCACGGAATCTCTTTAAAATCTCTGTCAAGAATCTCTTTAAGCTTTTCCTTGGTAAGCTTTAATAAATTTGTTCTGATACCTACATAGGGTTTCTCATCCAAAGATTTGATATATGCATCATAATCTCCTTCTAAAAGCTCCTTCATGGCATCTACATAGGACTTCGGTAAATCCTTTTCCTGTATCATATATACCTCAATCTAAATCAATCTTATTACGCAAAAAAGGGCTTGTTGCAAGCAACAGCCCCATAATTATTCCTGTGTATTCTGATCTGCCGGAACAATACTGGTTGCAAGTTCCTGTCTGTTCTTATCGATCTCTCCTGTATAAAATTGCAATGAACTCAAATATTGATTGAATCTGTTCTGACTCTCAATCATTGTCCCTGAGATTATTCCCTGAAGACTTTGAAGCAACTCATCGGTATAAGATATAGCCGCCTGTCTGACACTGTTGGCCTCATTTCTTGCGTCATATACAATATTGTTGGCTTCCATTCTTGCATATTCCAATATTTTATCGGATTCCGCATATGCCGTCTGCATAATTTGATTTTCATTTACAAGTTGTGACTTTAACTTGTTTGCCTCATTCATTATAGCATCAGACTCTTTTCTTGCGCTCAGAACAATTGCATCAGCCTTTCTCTTTGCCTCATCCCTTATGGAATTGCTTTGAATATTTGCATCAAGTATAAGCTTCTCAGCTCTGTTTTTTGCATCTGTTAAAATGCTGTCCTTATTGCTGATAACTTTTTGTGACTGTGTGACCTCCTCAGGTATCTCCTGTCTCAACTCGTTCAATAAGGCTATAAATTCTTCTTTATTTACCTTTATTATTGAATTGGACAGTGCAACGGTTTTACACCTCTCCACAAACTCTTCTATCTCAGTTATCACCTGTTCAATTCTACTCATGATCTCTCCTCAAACCTTTTTCAATCAATCTTTTCGTTACCATTTCTCTGATATGGTCTCTTACAAAATGACTGATATCTCCATTATATACCGCAATTTCCTTAACAATACTTGAACTCAGATATGAGTATTTCAAGCTTGAACTAAGAAAAACAGTTTCCAGATTCGGTGCAATTATTTTATTTGTCTGAGCCAATTGTAATTCATATTCAAAGTCTGTAATTACTCTAAGTCCTCTAACCAATATATTACAATTTTGCTCATGTGCAAAATCCACCAATAATCCTGCAAATTCTAAAACTTCCACATTAGGCAAATGTCCAACTACACTTTTTATCATATCCACTCTTTCAGCAGGTGTGAAAAGAGGATCTTTGGTGTTATTGATAAGTACTCCTACAATAAGCTTGTCAAACATCTTTGATGCTCTTTCAATAATATCGATATGTCCGTTAGTAATAGGATCAAAACTTCCCGGATAAATAGCTTTAGCCATAGTCACCCTCGCTTATGCATAAAAAATATGTTTATTAGACTTATACTCTTTGACCTTATCTATATACCAATCCTTTGATAAATGTGTGGTATCAGTCTTAAATTCTTCTTCAATTATAACCAATGTATGCTCATCAATCAATGTGGAATTTATTAAAATATCTAAACATTTATCTTCAAATCCCTTTTTGATATGGCGGATCGATAAAAACAATATCAAATTTCTTTCCATGTGTTTTTATCTTTTCTAAATTTGCTTCAAAGCTTCCCTTTAGAATGGTAGCTTTATCTATCAGCTTTGTGTGCTCAAGGTTTTCTCTTATACACCTTACAGCCTCTCTGTCTATATCACAAAAATATGCTTCCTTTGCGCCCCTGCTTAAGGCCTCAATACCTATTCCGCCGCTTCCGGCAAACAAATCAAGGAAGGTGGCGTTATAAAGTTCATTTGAAATCATATTAAATAATGTTTCTTTTATCTTATCGGTAGTAGGCCTTGTGGAAGTACCCTTTGGCGTTTTTAAAATAAGACTTCTTGCAGTTCCCGAAATTACTCTCATTTATTACTGTCCTATTTCAACAGCGGATTTGATTTCTCCTGCCTGTGTAGTGTCACCTATAGGCTCTACAGTAGCCTCTGTCGCACTGCTCTCACTTGAAGATGAAGACTCTGTAGTTGCAGGAGCGGCGACAGTCGGTGCCAAATTGTAGCAAAGTACAGGAAAACCGCTGTCAACGTAATCGTATAATTGCTTTGCTATTGCAGGCGGAAGGTTTACACAACCGTGTGAACCTGAAGTCCTGTATATTTGACCTCCGAAAGCTGATCTCCACGGCGCGTCATGAAAACCGATACCTCCGTTAAAAGGCATCCAATAATCTACCGGAGTTGAATATCCTTCACCCTTTAAAGTTGCATTTCTGGTCTTATAAGTAAGCGGGAATGCACCCGGAGGTGTAGTCCAGTTCTTTGCAACATTGCCCGATACAAAATCACTCTCAAGTACCTTTGAACCGTTCTTTATTACAAACATATGCTGGGTTGTGAGGTTTACTTCAACATATGAATTGCCGTAGTCATTCTCACCGTGTGAAGCCGCTTTTCTTGAGAACTCGGGTTCTCTCTTTGTGGTCTCACCTGCCTCGATAAGAGATTTTATAGTTGCCTTTTCCTTTTCGGCATCAACTTTCCATCCGTATGAGCCACCTGATATTGTTACAGTAGGACCGTAAGATGTCTTCAATGTTTTCGGCTTACCTACAGTGTTATAAGCATTTGAAATTGTCTTTACAAATGAAGCAACTCCCTCATCCGATATATTTACAGATCCGTCACTGTTTACAGTTAACCATTTATGTATAGTATCGCCGTTCAAAACATTGAGCTTATCATATGAAATTCTGGCAGATATATACTTGTTCAGATTTGTAAGTGCAAGGTTAAGTGTAGGATCGTCCGATCTTTTGCCGGCTTTTCATACAAGTCGTTTTCTTCATAGTCAAGATTTATATCATCGTTTAAAACGATGAGCTGACTCTTTATATACTCTTTTGCCTTCTTTACGTCAATAGTATTTCCCTCGACTTCGGTATGATGGAGTATCCGAACCCTGAACAAAATCGGAAATTTTTCGCATCTACAGGTGCAACAAATTTGGACTCGTCAAACGCTCTCAGTTTTTGAAACGGTATCCTCAAACTTGTTGTCATCCACCTTAAATGAGGATTTGATTTTCAGGTCCTTTTCACCGCTCATATTTGCAATCCATGCCATACTGTTTTGCTGATGTAATAAATCCTCAAGTGAAGAGTCCTCAACAAAGGCAAGACCTACATCACTTCCCTTTATTATCTCATCATTATTATCTCTTGATCTTATTTTACTCTCAAAATTATCTATCTGCTTGGACATCACCTGTCTGACTTCATCAACAGTTTTTTCCGAAGCATCTATGCCGTTTATTATCGTATGTGGGAAAAAAATTTTTGTTCTGTAAGTGTTTGCTTTTACAGTATAGCAACCCGCTATGAACACAATTCCAAGCACCGCCACACCGAGTGCAAACTTATTTCCCTTCTTCTCTTTTTTTACCTCTTTTTCTTGGTTCTTTTTATTCTCAGCCATACTACTCCTATTAAAGTGCTAACTTTTTATAATGTAAATCCATGTAGTTATTTATTCTTTCTTCAAGCTTTTTACTTTCTTCTTCCCCTATATTCTCGCTTTGCACCATATCCACAGCTTTTTTTGCCATCTCAAATATATCATTGTCATTGTATATATCCGCAATTCCAAAATCAAGTTCTCCGCTTTGTGCAAGACCGAAAAGCTCTCCCGGGCCTCTTAAAAACAAGATCCCTTGATGCAATATAAAATCCGTCATTAGAATTTCCAATGATTTCCAGTCTCTTTTTTGCAATATTTGAATTTGAAGTTCTGACAAATATGGCATAAGATTGTAATTCGCTTCTTCCGACTCTGCCTCGAAGCTGATGAAGAGTCGCAAGTCCGAACCTTTCAGCATTTTCAATCATAATAACTGTTGCATTAGGCACATCCACACCAACTTCGATTACAGTTGTAGAAACTAAAATATCTATCTCTTTATTTACATACCGAGACATTATATCATCTTTTTCTTTCTGTTGCAGTCTCCCATGTAACACTTCTATCTTACAATTTTGTGAAAATTTATCTGCTATTTTCTTACTGTACTCTATTACATTCTCCGCCTCGATGTTCTCACTCTCTTCAACCATAGGACATATTATATATGCCTGATGGCCTTTACCTATTTCAAGTGATATATGCCTGTAGGCTTTTTCCCTGTCATTTTCCGTAATAACAGCATTCTTTATAGGTAATCTGCCCACAGGTTTTGTTTCTATAGTGGAAATATCCAGATCACCGTAAAGTATAATTGCAAGTGTCCTCGGTATCGGTGTAGCCGACATTACAAGTACATGAACATCCTCTCCCTTATCTGAAAGAGTTGTTCTCTGCCTTACACCGAAGCGATGCTGCTCATCTGTTACTACAAGTCCGAGATTTTTAAATTTTACATCTTCTACAAGCAGAGCATGTGTACCTACTACAATATCTATCTCACCGGCTTCTATTTTTTCATAGACTGCCAAATGTTCTTTCTTTGTCATAGAACCTGTTAGAATCCCTATTTTAGGAGGATTTTCCAATTTCTCCAAGGTCTCTGACATGGATTTAAAATGCTGTTTTGCCAAAACTTCGGTAGGCACCATAACAACACCTTGAAAACCCGATTTTACAGCAATATATAGGCATATCAAAGCTACTACCGTCTTTCCCGAGCCTACATCTCCCTGTATCAATCTATTTGTAACCACACCGCTTGACATATCATTTAAGATCTCCTCTATCACATTATTTTTGTGAATCGGTTAATTTAAACGGCAGAGTGGACTTTATTTCTTCCAAATATTTGATTTCTTTTGATACTATATTCTTTGACTTAACTCTAAGCCTTTTTATTTTTCAAAAGTTTCATTCCATATAAGAATCTGAAGAAATCATCAAAAAGCCAGCCTTTTTTTAGATTCAAAAAGACTTGACTTACTTATAGGATCATGAATGTTTCTAACAGCTTTATTTCTGTCTTCCAAAGAAAACTCTTTAAGTATGCTCTCGGTAAATATTCTTCAAAATCCTTGTCATCTATATATTCAAAAGCCGATTTTATCAGCTTCTCCATTGCATTATTATTTATACCGGCCGTAAGTGCATATATAGGCTTAAAACTGCCTATCTTCTTTTCATATTCATCTATGGTATAAATAGTAGGATGTTCAAGCGTATTCTTGCTTCTCTTTGAGAATTTCCCCACAAAAATATAACTCTCACCCTGCTTTAGGGTTGCCCTTAAGTATGGGGAGTTATACCATATTACATCTAATACATCAATAAAGTCTGTAACTTTCGTTACAGCTATTTTTCTGTTTGGACCGGTAAGTGATATACTTTTAGTGATTGTAGCCTTTATAACTACTTCCTCATCCTTGTTTGCTTCGGAAATTTTTGTAGGAGCTTTGTATTCCAGATATCTTATCGGGTAGTGTTTCAAAAGGTCTTTGACCGTTTTTATGTCAAGCTTTTCCAAATATTCTGCTGTCTTTGCCCCTACGCCCTTTATATTTTTTACAGATATATCTATCAAGCCTACCTCCCTACAAAGTTTTAACTAGGTCGCCAAATCAGATATTTGACAGACCTAGTTATTAAAAATCTTATTCTACAGATATGAAATAGTAGTAAACAGGCTGCCCTCCAAAATGTAATTCAAACTCTACATTCTCGTATTTGCCAACCAATTCATCGCATAACTTGGTAGCATCCTCTTCACTTACTTCCTCGCCATAGTAAAGGCATACCAATTCACTTGAATCATCAATCATATTGGCAAGTGCCTTGTCTACAGCTGAATCAATACTCTTATCTACACCTATTATTCCACTGTCTCCCAATGCCATAACATCATTTTCATGTATTTCAACATCGTCAATAGTGGTATTTCTTACCGCATAGGTAATCTGTGCAGACTTCACATTTGAAATCTCATCGGTAGCATTTTCAAGATTTTCCTCAGCGCTTCTGTCCTCTGAAAGACTTATCATTGCTGTGATTCCCTGAGGAATAGTCTTGGTAGGTATTACTACAACCTTCTTATCTTCCACTATCTTAGCCGCCTGCTCAGCCGCCAAAATAATGTTTTTATTATTAGGTAATATATATATAGTCTCGGCGTTCAAATGCTCTACGGCATTCAAGATGTCCTCAGTACTCGGATTCATTGTCTGTCCGCCTTCAACAACCACATCAACTCCTATTTCTTTAAATATTGATGTAAGACCGCTACCTGCACTGACGCTTATAACTCCCATTTTCTTTTTCTGCTTTTGAGATTCAAGGATCTGATCAACTCCTTTGATAACTCTCTCTCTATGCTCTTCACGCATATTATCAATCTTAAGATTGGTAAGCTCACCAAAGGTCAATCCTCTTTGAATAGCCAATCCCGGATCGTTTGTATGCACATGAATCTTAACCACTTCATCATCAGCTACACATACAAGTGAATCACCGATTGAAGTAAGGAATTCTTTAAACTCCTCCTCATCCTTATCTGTAAATTCCTTATTTAAATTTACAATAAACTCTGTACAGTATCCGAACTTGATATCCGAAGTATCGATATCCTCTCTTGCGGCACCGTTTGCACTGCTCTCAGACTTTGTCGAAAGTACCACATCGCCAAGCTCTATCACATTTCCCTTAAGGCCTTCAAGTATACCGTGAAGTATAACCATAAGTCCCTGACCGCCTGAATCTACCACTCCGGCTTTCTTCAGTACAGGCAGCATCTCAGGTGTTTTCTTTAAAGTCTCATCACCATATGCCAATACAGCTTCCAAAAATGCGATAATATCATCATATTCATCATGTATTTCAAGGGCCCTTTCACCCATTGCTCTTGCAACTGTAAGTATTGTACCCTCTTTCGGCTTCATTACCGCCTTATATGCAGTCTCACTTGCCTTATCAAATGCAAGTGCAATTTCAAACACATCTACAACAGGTGATTCCTTTAATATCTTGGCTGCACCTCTAAAAAGCTGTGAAAGTATAACGCCTGAGTTTCCTCTGGCACCACGTAATGATCCCTGTGCTATCGCCTTACACATAGATGCAATGTCATCGCCTTCTTCAGCTGCCAATGTCTTTGCCGCCGACATTATTGTCATTGTCATATTTGTACCGGTATCTCCGTCAGGAACCGGGAACACATTCAGTTCATTTATCCATTCTTTTTTTGCTTCTAAGCTTTTTGCTCCTGTTATAAAAGCACTCTTTAGTGATTGTGCATCAATCTGCTCTAGACTCACAAAAAATCCTCCTTAGTCTATTATTCGTACACCTTCTACGAATATATTTATTTTCTTTACTTCCATTCCAGTAAACTTCTCCGCCTTATACTGGATAGTCTCTATTAGATTTTGAGTTATAGCACTTATGCTAAGTCCATACGCAACTATGATATGGAAATCCAAAATCAACTTATTATCCTCTATTTTTACACTGATGCCCTTTGTGAGATTTTCTCTCTTCAAAAGCCTTGATATACCGTCTGTTACAGAAACTGCCGCCATACCAACTATACCGAAGCATTCAACCGCCTGTATTCCTACATAGAATGCTATAACATCCGGATTTATGCTTATCTGACCAAGATTTGTATTGATTTGACCTTTGTTCATATAACCCTCCAATCATTTTATCGTCAAAAGACTTTATACTGTGGTCCTGCCACTTAACTATGAAAGAGTAAATACTTTTTCGTAGTTTTATAGATATTTTTAATATCTCCCAAATATGCTATTGAGGGTCCATAACACATCTAAGATACTTAATCATAACATTTTTTTATAATAAAGACAATGCAAGCTTTTATTTTGCCAAATCGATTATAATAAAATCAGTGTAAATTTTTTACTCCACAATACAATTTTTTGTAGTACAATAGATACATCATTTTTTAGAAGGTTTTTTATGGAGTATAAATTCAGCAAAAATAAAGATATTTTCTTTCTAGGTCTCAGAGACGGTATTCCGATTGCTCTCGGATACTTTGCCGTATCATTTTCTCTTGGAATAATGGCTACAAAATCAGGGCTGTCTCCGTTTCAAGGACTAATAGCAAGTTTTCTAAACAACGCCTCTGCAGGAGAATATGCCGGCTTTTCAATGATTGCCGTATCTTCAACGTATATTGAAATCGCCGTTATTACTCTCATAGCAAACGCCAGATATCTTTTAATGAGTATTGCCATGAGCCAGAGAATAAGAAAGGATACACCTCTTCATCATATATTTATAATCGCACATATGCTGACAGATGAGGTCTTTGCCGTATCCATTGCAAGGCCCGGAGATATAAATCCGTACTACACATTCGGTGTAATGCTTGTCGCCTCGCCTGCATGGTCATTCGGTACATTCTTCGGTGCAATAGCTGGAAATATATTGCCTGTGAGGTTGGTTTCAGCTTTCAGCGTGGCGCTTTACGGAATGTTTATTGCCATAATAGTTCCTGCAGCAAAGTCTGATAAGATAATACTTACTTTGGTTATTATAGCTTTTTCACTCAGCTATATATTCTCCTTTAAGTTTTTTCCATATATCTGAGGGAATAAAAAACAATACTTTTGACTGTGATAATATCTGCTCTCGGAGCAATATTCTTTCCTTTAAAGAACAGAGTAGCCGATGAATAAATGGATCTATATTTTTTTATAATGTTTGCAGTTACCTATATGATAAGGGTTCTTCCTCTTACAATTATAAGAAAAAAAGATTAAAAACACCTTTATCAGATCTTTTTTTATACTATGTGCCGTATGTAACTCTTTCGGTAATGACTTTTCCCGCAATATTAAATGCTACAATGTCAAAAATCAGCAGCACTTATAAGCTTTATTATAGGAATTATTGCAGCGTGGTTTGGAGCCAATCTTTTTAAGGTTGCACTTCTATGTTGCAGTCTTGTACTAATTATTGAATATTTTATTGTATAAATATAGGGCCGACCTTTGTCGACCCTTATCTTTATCCTCTAAATCTGTATCCAACACCCCAAATGGTTTCTATAAATTGAGGTTTTGAACTGTCCTGCTCTATTTTTTCTCTGATATTTTTGATATGTACGGTAACTGTTGAAATATCACCCATTGACTCAAGCCCCCATACTTCTTTAAAGAGATCTTCTTTTGAATATACCTTGTTCGGATGCTTTGCTAGGAAGTAGAGTATATCAAACTCCTTGGCAGTCAGTGTTTTCTCTTCTCCATAGCCCCAAACTCTTCTTGAACCTGCATCTATCTTCAAATCTCTGATTTCTACAATGTCCTTATTTGCTGTTAAAACACCTGCCAACCTGTCATATCTGTTAATATGTGCCTTTACTCTTGCCACAAGTTCACTGGGGGAAAAAGGCTTGGTCATATAATCATCCGCTCCCAGTCCAAGTCCTCTTATCTTGTCAATATCATTCTTTTTTGCACTGACCATGATAATAGGTATCTCTTTTACAGCTCTTATCTGCTTACATATCTCATATCCGTCAACTCCGGGCAGCATCAAATCCAATAATACCAACTCATAGTTTTCATTTAACGCTCTTCCAAGTCCTTCTTTACCGTCAGTTGAAATATCGACCTCAAAGCCGGATATTTCCAAATAATCCCTTTCCAGCTCAGCTATACTTACTTCATCCTCTATTATAAGAACTTTGCCCATTTTATATCTCCTACTTCTTTAACTCTATGCCAACCTCTGTTCCTACACCGGGTTTAGACATAGCTACAACACTTCCTTCATGATTTTCTATTACTTTTTTTACAATAGAAAGTCCTATACCGCTACCTCCAAGTTTAGTATTTCTTGACACATCACTTCTGTAAAATCTCTCAAATATATGCGGCAAATCTTTTTCGTCTATCCCTCTGCCGTTATCCGAGATTTGTATATTTATTGCATCCGACGTTTCTGTGACTCTAAAATGAATTTCAGGCTCTTCCTTGTCCATATATTTCACAGCATTTGAAACGATATTGTTTAAGGCTCTCTTTATCTGCTCCTTATCCATATCTATAACAGTATTTCGACCTACATTAACTATATACTCAAATTTAATTTTTATTGTTTCAAGTTCCAGATACAAATCCTTTGCATATTCATCAAAAAAATTCTTTTTACATAAATCTTTTTCGTATTTATAGGACATGTGTTTTTCTGCAACCTGAGAATAATACAGCAACTCATCAATCAATGAAGTCATATCATTTGTCTTATTATATATCGTATTCAGGTAATCTCTTGTCTTTTTGAGGTGAGGAGGCAACACCGTCAAGTATTCCCTCCACATATCCTCTTATTGCTGTAAGCGGTGTCTTTAAATCATGAGAAATATTACTTACCAGCTCTTTTGCCGCATCTTCAGAAAGCTTTTTTTCTTCTTCATCTTCCTTTAACTTGATTCTCATTCTCTCAAAATCATTATATAAAAAAGGGATTTCCGAAAAATCTTTTTCATCTAATTGATAGTCCAAATCTCCGTCTGCTATCCTCTTTGTAGCTGTTTGTAATTTATCCAGAGGAACAAGTATCCTTTTATAAATCCAAACCCACATAACAACCGCCACAATATCTATTATGGTTACAAGAATGGTAAGCCAGATACCTATATTACCCGTAGTATCATAATTCATACTGTATATGAGAAGTATAGACGGTATGATTATTATAAGGCAAAATATCGAAAATAAACCGGAGCCGATTTTCATCAGATAGCCTTCTTAAGTTCTTCTACCTTATCAAGTCTTTCCCATGGAAGACTCAAATCATCTCTTCCAAAAATGTCCGTATGCCGCAGTCTGCTTGAAAAATAGGCTTTCTAAGATCAAGCATCTTTATGATTGCGGTAGGTCTTAAATCAAAATGCTTTCTGATAAGCTCAACTATTGCACTGTCACTTATCTTTCCTGTTCCGAATGTATCTACAGAAATAGATGTAGGATGAGCCACACCGATAGCATAAGATAACTGAATCTCACATTTTTTTGCAAGTCCTGCAGCTACTATATTCTTTGCAACATATCTTGCAGCATAAGCTGCCGATCTGTCCACCTTTAGTACTGTCCTTACCTGAGAAAGCACCGCCGCCATGTCTTGCATAACCGCCGTAAGTGTCTACTATTATCTTTCTTCCTGTAAGTCCGGAGTCTCCGTGAGGTCCACCTATAACAAATCTACCTGTAGGATTTATAAAGTATTTTGTATTCTCATCGACCATATCCTGTGGAATTATTTCATCAAATACATATTTCTTTATATCTGTATGAATCTGCTCCTGCTCCACATCCTCATCATGCTGTGTGGAAAGTACAACTGTATCTATTCTTACAGGCTTACCTTCCTCATCATACTCTACCGTAACCTGTGTCTTGCCGTCAGGTCTAAGATACTTAAGTGTACCGTCTTTTCTTACCTGTGTAAGTCTCTTTGCAAGATTATGTGCAAGATATATAGGGTATGGCATAAACTCTTTTGTTTCATCTGTAGCATATCCGAACATAAGTCCCTGGTCACCTGCACCGTTGTCCTCATCCTCTTTATCAATATGCTCTCTTGACTCAAGCGCCTTATCTACACCCATTGCTATATCACTTGACTGCTCATCAAGTGCTACAAGCACACTGCAGGTATCACAGTCAAAGCCGTATTTTGCTCTGTCATAACCTATTTCTCTTACAGTTTCTCTAACTATCTTTTGAATATCAACAGTTGCCTTTGATGAGATTTCTCCCATTACAAGTACCATACCTGTAGTCGTAGCAGTCTCACAAGCCACTCTTGAATTCGGGTCCGCACTTAAATATGCATCCAATATTGCATCTGAAATCTGATCGCACATCTTATCAGGATGTCCTTCAGTAACTGACTCTGAAGTAAAAAGTCTTCTCTCTTCCATTTCTCTCCTATCTTTACACTTATATATAAACCTTAGAATATAAACCATCTTTTATAAAGCCGTATCTAAAAAGCCCACCAAATGGTGGACTAAAAGTTTCCACTCATTGCTCGATTTCTCGCTCAGGTTGGCACCTTCCTAAAAGGGGTTGCCGTGACATCACAGATCCTTAACTCTCCGTCACTCTTAATAAGTGTATATGTATATACCCATCAGGGCAAATTTATTTTGTTGCAGTCATAGTATACCATTTTCATATAGTTATGTAAATATTAATTTTGATACTACGATTTATGTATTATATCTCACACCTTCTTCAGCAACCATTTGCAGATCTTCTTCTGTATTAGCATTATATCTATAGATATTTTGTTTGTCTTCAAAGCTGTTATTATCCGTCCAAAGCTCACACTGTGTCATAACAGTCTGAACTGCATCTTCCATTCCCTCAGGTGGATATTTGTGTTTTTTTCAAAAAGCTTTTTTTAATGAGCATACGCATTTTTTTGCTCTTGCAGATTCTCGCTTCTGCCAGTCAATTGTCTTATTTTTTTCTAAGCGTTTCTGTCAGCTCTTTTGTTATTGCAATCAGCTCTTCATTTTCATAGAAAATCCTTTAATTGCCTGCGGTTTTGTCAATGCATCATAAAATGCAAGCTCGTCAGCATTAAGACCAAGTTTATTACCCTTCTTTTTTGGTCAGCTGCTATCTGTTTTGCAAGTTTTGAGCATTTCCTCTATAACCTCTTCATTTGTCAGCATTCCGTTTAGATAAGAGTTGATAGCCCTTTGCATAATCTCACTGAATTTCTCCGACTTAACCACATTTGTTCTACGATAAACAGAGACCTGCTCTGCAATCAACTTCTTCAGCAGCTCTACTGCAAGATTTTTTTCTCTTTCATATTAGCTACTTCTGAAGAAACTTCGGATCAAACAAAGAAAACTCCTCTTTAATATCCGAGAACAGATTTATCACACCGTCACTTTTTAATACTCTGCTTTAAGAGTTCATTTATTCTTGCATTCATTTCAGGCAATGAAATCTTTTTTTCCTACACCTGTAACGGTAAGTCTGATAACAAGCACTCTGACCGCCTCAAAAAAGCCGCTTCAAATCTACTATCTTCATCAACCAAGGATGAACAAAGTGACAGTGCTTGATGAAGCATAAGAGCTTCCTTTACAAATGAGTCTTTATCATCAACCTTTTTCTCTACCGATAATAAAATTTACAGCACCGCTGATAGCCTTTGCTCTTTCAAGATCTGTACCGTTCTTAAATTTTGAATAATCATATCCATGAAATTTATCACGGCACACTGCAAGCTTCTCCATAAACTTAGGATATGCAACCTTTGCTACATCTGTATCTCCGTAATTCTTTTTATCTCTGGATGTATAATCATTCATCGCCTGTTTCAATGCGGTAGCAATACCTACATAATCGACAACAAGACCACCTTCCTTGTCACGGAAAACACGATTTACACGTGCAATCGCCTGCATCAAATTGTGTCCTGCCATAGGTTTGTATACATACATAGTAGCAAGAGAAGGCACATCAAATCCTGTCAGCCACATATCAACAACTATGGCAATCTTCATAGGGCTGTTGTTATCTTTAAACTTCTTTGCAAGTTCATCCCTGTGATGCTTGTTTCCGATAATCTGTCTCCATTCCTCCGGATCATTATTTCCGGAAGTCATAACAACTCCTACCTTCTCAGTCCAATCAGGGTGTAGTTCCAGAATCCGCTTATAAATCTTCATAGCAATAGGACGTGAATATGCTACAATCATAGCCTTTCCTGTAAGAAGATTCTCTCGATTATTCTCATAATGTTCAAGAATATCACAGACAAGTGAATTTATTGTATTGTCATTTCCAAGCACAGCTTCCATCTGACCAAGTTCTCTCTTGCTTTTTTCAATAACCTCATTGTCGGCATTAAGCGCCATCAAATCATATTCGGCATCAATTTTATCCAATATCTCTTGATCCAGATTCAACTTTATGACACGACTCTCATAATACACCGGTCTGGTTGCACCGTCTTCAACAGCCTGTGTCATATCATATATATCTATATAATCACCAAAAACCTCACGAGTACTTCTGTCTTTAGAAGAAATAGGTGTACCTGTAAATCCTATATACGTAGCATTAGGAAGTGAATTACGAATAATTCTTGCTGTACCGATAACTCGCTTTGCCTCTTCCTTCCCATCCTCATTCTTTACAATCTTTATCTTCTCTGCAAGTCCATACTGCCCTCTATGTGCCTCATCTGCCATAACTATAATATTATTACGTTCAGAAAGCGGCTCATCAGACTCCTCAAATTTCTGCATGGTAGTAAAGATAATACCGTTTGCCTGCCTTCCGGCAAGCAAAGTTTTTAAATTTTCCCTACTTTCTGCCTGCATAGGAACTTGTCTCAAAAAGTCTTTACACTTTGCAAACTGTCCATAGAGCTGATCATCTAAGTCATTTCTGTCAGTGAGTACAACAATAGTAGGACTATCCAATGCCTCCTGTAACAAATGAGCATAGAAAACCATAGAAAGCGATTTGCCGCTTCCTTGTGTATGCCAAAACACACCACCTTTACCATCAGTAACAGTAGCGTGTTTTGTTGACTCAACCGCTTTTCTTACAGCAAAATACTGATGGTATCCGGCAAGAATTTTATAGGTGTTAATCCCCTCATTTGAAAAACAAATAAAGTTTTTTATAATATCAAGTAGTCTTTCTTTTTGGAAAATCCCTCAAAGAAAGTATCAAACTGAGCATATTGGGTGTTTTCATAATCCCCGTCTTTTGGTTTTTCCATTCCATAAAAACGGTCTTCACCCGAAGTGATTGTGCCTGCCTTTGAAGTCAGCTGATCACTCATAACACATATAGCATTATAAACAAACATAGAAGGAATTTCCTGCATATAGTTACGAAGTTGCCTATACGCTTCGGATGCGTCTGTTTCTTCACGGGAAGGAGATTTCAGTTCAACCAATACGACCGGCAGACCGTTTCAAAAACAGAATAATATCCGGACGTTTGTTACTGTTCTCAATAAAAGTCCACTGATTAGCTATTATAAATGAGTTGTTTTCCACATTTTTATAATCAACAAGATATACAATTGCAGAGCGGTCTTCTCCATCTGCAAAATATCTCACAGATATACCGTTTTGTAGATAGTCCATAAAAGCAGCATTTTTTGAACCAACTCACCGTTTTTCGATATTTTTAGTTTATATATTGCTTCCGAAAATAGCATCCTCGGGTAAAATCTCTGTTCAAATGGCGCAGTGAATCCATCAAAACATCCTCATATAACGGGACTGTAGAAATCTCTTTCAATATCGGGACCATATATATACTCATATTCCAAGGTGTTTTGAAATAATTCTATTATTGAGTTTTTCGTAGTCAGCTTCGGTGTATAATCCGGACATAAAACTCTCCTTTAATTTCATAATATTTAAAACAATAGTTGAGCAAGTTGCAGACTTGCTATATTTATTGACCACAGATCAATAAGATAATTTACATTCATGCATAATATGTAAAACAATAATTTACTGACCATCGTGACTTACGGACAGCGCTGCAGCAGGTGATACTGAGATGGACGAAGCTTGCACACTGACGGCAAAGTTCGACGAGTCGTAACGAGAAACTGCGGAGCAGTTTTGAGTCATTAGTAACAAAGTCAATGTTGAGCATCAATTTCCAGATATTAGTTTAGGTAAAAGAGTGTCTCTTAGTGAAGAAAGTTTATTATTCTCATTCGATTTGGGATAATCAAGTCATAAATTAGCTGAAAGTAAAGCTCAATTCGTTGGTAATCTGCTTCATTAGGTATGAGAACTTTGCTTTTGCGAGTTCATCACGCTTAATGTGTCCCATTGTTGTAGCTTTGTCACAGCAACGGCTATACATCGGTCAGATGGTGTTTTGTCCAACATAATAGAGACCACTTGTTGCTGATGTACTGTTACCTTAAACAAATGTTGATTTAAGCCGCAAATGCCCTCCACATCAAAATATCAACTAATAAACTGCGACCAGAAAAATAACATCTCATCTTGAATAATGTACTCGCTTTTAATCATTTGGAGAACATAGATTCACTGTTATCATCAGCAACAGGTTTCGACGAAGCTCTTTTGATTTTAAGAACCGGATAGCCTGTTTCATTAGCATTTCGGACGATATTTTTGCATAGCGACCGTTCGATAGTCTGCAATATCTATCAAAACTAGCTGATTCCAACCATCGATAATGTTTCAGAGTTAAAAACTCATTTGTACAGATAGCATGCTCTACTAAATTATTGTTTATTTTTCTCATTTTGCGTAATCTTTCTATCTATTGTATCTAGAATAGAAACTATTCTTTTCTGTGTATCTATATCTGGCATTATAACCTCTAAATTCTCGATATCTGAAGGTTTAATAGACGGATATATGGATACACTCTGCTCTGCAATGGCCTGTAGGTGTTCCGTTATTTCTTGTTGATTCAATATATAATAAATATAATCTGGAACAGCTTTATTATTATCAACATCAATAACTACAAATCCTGTAGAAACCAAAAATTATCGAGTTGATTTTTTACAATTCCGTGGTGTAACTGATTTGGTCTTACAGTAGAATATATGATACTATTGTATTTTTACTTTTCTCCTCGCTCTACTTGGTAACTTTTCTATATCTACATTGATGTTCTGAATCTTATCAACTTTATTAAGTGTAATATTTCCTGTATCTAGGTAATTTATAAAATTCAATTCTCTTTTTTGAATAAGTATTTTTATTAGTTTCTATAATATCACCTAGTCTAACTGTCTGCCCATATAGCCATAACCTAACTCTTTCTACCCTATATTTTTCTATGAGCAATTTTCACATTACTCTGCTTTTACCATTGCATATTGCAAGGTTGTATCTATTTTACTATGTCCCAAAAGTTGTTGTAACTGCTCAATTGGCATTCCCTTATCTATAGCCATAGTAGCAAGTGTACGTCTAAAACTTATGTGGATGTACTTTTGCAATCCTAACTTTTTCCCCAAATTCACGTAGACGCACTTCAACTCCACCAATTTTCAATCTTTCGTATGGTGCTTTTTTAATGATACAAATAGTGCCGGATTATCATCCACCCTGCTTTCCAAGTAATTTTTAAATGTATCTTTGTACGAGCATCAAAATAGACAACTCTTTCCTTACTGCCTTTACCAAATACTATACATTCTCTCTCATTAAAATCAATATCACTCCTGTTAAGCAACACCATTTCACCTACACGCATACCGGTTGATGCAAGAATATCTATTATTGCTAAATCTCTTAGTTCTGTGCAATTATCACGCATAAGTTCTAAAGCTTCATCTGAATAGGTCTCTTTTATGTTTGTACCGGTTTTAACTTTTATGTATACGTCTTACCGGACTTTTTCAGTATGTAGTCCTCATCCTCCAACCAAGCGAAGAAACTTGAAAAGAATACGACGGATATTATCTATTGTAACTTTACTTGATTTTTTCTTTTCCTGATATTCTGTCAGATATCCCCTAATGTCGTCTGTAACTATATGTTTGACATCTTTTTGTAGTTCATTAAGCATAGCTTCAATCGTAGCCTTGTAGTATTTTAAGAGACTTTTCGGAACAACCCTCTATGCGTTTTGCCGATAAGAACAGTTCTACAAAGTTTTGCTTTGAAGTTTTCTCTTGTTGTTGCTTTTCTGTTAGCTCATAGTCTGCAAAGACATATTGCAAAAACCTCCTGCAACTTTTTCGTTTTGTGCGTTGTTCAAATATGGCAACATTCCTTGAACAATATCATTTATTAAGTTTTTGTTTCATCGTCATTTCTCCTTTTTTTATTGAGAACTGACAAGCAACGGCTGTTCTTTAAATTGACTTCTGCCGCTGATAGAAGTTTTTAGTTACAAATCACTTGTCTTAAATGTAAAATAGTCTTCGTAATAATAGCTGTGATCAATACCTTTCATATAAATCTCACGGTCATTGATTTTTTTCTGTCAGTGCTTGCTTTAATATATATTTGATTTCAATAGTTTTTAACGGGACTGCGTTCCATAGCAGAAAGGTAATCCTCCTTATCTACAAGACTCCAATCAACAACTTGACCTAACTCTTTTTTCAAAATCAAATCAAGCCAAATTCTTGTACTTCTGCCATTTCCCTCACGAAAAAGGGTGTGCAACATTCATTTCTACATATTTTTCTATAATTTCATCATATGTTGACTGTGGCATTTTTTTCGATATTTTCAAGAGATGCTCTCAAATACATAAGCGGAGCAAAACGGAAATTACCTTTTGCAATATTAACAGTTCTTATTTGTCCGGCGAAATCATAAATCTGATCAAATAAATATTTGTGTATTTCAGCTAGTGATTTAAAAGTTCCATGTTCAAGATTATCCAAATATCCGCTTTCAAAGAGTTCTATTGCTCTTTTTTTACTAATTTTTCTTCAGCTTTAGCTAATTCTACCGAATCAGTAATGCCAAGTTTGTTCTCTAACGTCATAGCAACTTTCCTTTCTATATTTTTTATGATAGTTATGATATACAATAATTGAGCAAGTCTCAGACTTGCAATGCTTATTGACCGTAGGGTCAATAAGATAGCTGATTCTGAATAGCTGGTAAACAATAATTTATTAGAGCATGCACGACTTATGTGCCAAAAATCGCTTTTATAGACATGACGACTTTTGATGGCATTTGATGCCCTAACAGAATGGCTATATGGGAACATTGTCTGAAATCATAAAATTCGCATGATTCTAAGAGAGTCCCACTATCAAGTCGTGAGCGTACTTGCTTGAGAAAAATATATCCATATTATGGTGCTGACTTCTGTAATGGATTACGTTGATAGATACTATGTTGATGGAGTATATCTTCTGATTGGTGAAGATGGTACAGTGATAGATAATAAGGAGCTTTCCAATATTACAATATGTTGAAGGAAAGTTCTGGGTAAACAATCACGCTCATATTATTACTGGAAAAATGGATACTCTGTAGAGCTACTATATGTTACTTTTAAGCATGACAAATGTGCAGTCAAGTGTCACTAGGGTGCAGTTCAACCAAAGATTAGTCAGCTAATCTTAATAAATTACCTGATAGTAATACCATCAACAACTGAAATTCAATCTTGATTCAATAATTCAGCTCTATCTGTCTCTCAGACTACGAATACTAAGAGCTGAAAATGACAGACTTGCAACAACTACGAGATACTCTTTTTACCCTAAATTGATGTCCGGTGAACTTGATATATCAGACATTGACCTTTAAGTCACTAAATTATTGTTTATCACATTATTCAGTTCGATTTTTTTCATCAAACGACTTCAAAATACTTGCGATTTTCTTTTGTCTCTGCAAATCAATCATGGGAACTTCATATTGCATTATAGAGGTTTTTATCACCTCTTGGCATTTTTGTCCCTTTTGATGTTGTCATCGAATATGTGAAGAAATAATCATCTGAAAGTACATAATACAAGAAATTTCTATCTGTATTAGATTTGGCAACAAATACTAAAAACGTCATTGGAACAACCGCCATCATATTTAGCTTTCCATATTTTTGAAATATGGACGAATATTAGAAACAAGGATATCACCATTTTTATATTCTTGAGTTAAATCAACGCTCAGTAAAGAACTCGCTTCAATAATTCCACACTTATTTGGCAGCATATTTTCTGTTGATATGTAATTTTTCGTATTTAAGTTTTTCTACTTCAACTTTTCCTTTGCGAAAACTGCAAATATCTGAAAGCTTATATTTCATACCCAATCGCCCCCAGCTTTTTTCTAATTTCCTCTTCCAACTCATGAGACTTTTTAAACATATCTGACAGCTCTGAGGTCAGCCTTGTCATCTTTTTCTTCAAAAGGCTCTCCGTCATCTTCCTGTTCTTCAATCCCCACATATCGACCTGGGGTTAAAAATATAGTCATGCTTTTGCTATCTCTTTTATTGTAGCAATAGCCGAAAATCCTTTTTCTCTTCCAATATTCCGTTTTGAAAATCTTCAAATGTTTTTGCTAATAAATCAATATCTCCCAGGCTTCCGTCTTCCTGTATCCCTTCTGTAAAATCTCTATGTTTTCTATCAACCATATAACCCATTTTTCTGGCATCAATAAATAGAGTCTTTCCTTTTTGCTTTTTATTCTTAGTAATAAACCACAATGTTACAGGAATAGTTACGCTATAAAAAAGCTGTGTAGGTAAAGCTACAATACCTTCAACTAAATCATCTTCTATGATTCTCTTTCTTATTTCTCCCTCTCCTGAAGTTTGAGATGATAATGCGCCATTGGCAAGTACTAATCCTATTTTACCGTTCGGTGCTAAGTGATGAATCATATGCTGTATCCAGGCATAGTTTGCATTTCCTGCCGGTGGCATTCCATATTTCCATCTGACATCATCTTTTAATTTTTCTGCACCCCAATTTGAAAGATTAAACGGTGGATTTGCCATAATAAAATCCGACTTTAAAGTCTTATGAAGATCGTTGAAAAATGTATCTGCGTGGTAAGCACCAAAGTTTGCATCAATTCCTCTTATTGCCATATTCATTTTTGCCATTTTCCACGTATCTGCATTGGACTCCTGACCATAAACGGAAATATTTCCTCTATTGTCACTATGAGCCTGTACAAATTTTTCACTCTGTACGAACATACCGCCACTTCCCATACATGGGTCATATACTCGACAATTATCAAAAGGCTTCAGTATGGCAACAATTGTTTTTACAATACTTGAAGGTGTATAAAACTCTCCGCCCTTTGTTCCCTCATATGCTGCAAACTGTGCAATACAATACTCATAAGTCCTACCCAGTAAATCCTTGCCGGCCTCTGTACCGTCCATTTTTATTTCATTGGTGAACAGATCCACAACTTCTCCAAGTACTCTTTTATCTAAATCAGGATTTGCATAGTTTTTAGGTAGAACATTCTTAAGTGTCGTATTCTCTTTTTCAATAGCTCTCATAGCATCATCAATTACTGTACCGATTTCGGGTGTATGAGCTTCAGATGCAATTTTACTCCATCTAGCCTCTTCAGGCACAAAGAAAATATTTTCTTCTGCATATGCATCTCTATCATTTTCAAATCCATCACCTTCTTTTACCAATTCATCATAACGTCTTTCAAACGCACTTGATATATAGCGAAGAAAAATAAGACCTACAATAACCTTTCTATATTCTGCTGCAGGTATATGTCCCCACAGAACACAAGCGGCATCCCAAATTTGCTTTTTCAAAACCTATATTTGTATTATTTTTTTCCGGCCATTATTTATTCTCCATCCTATTTAAATTCTATAATATTATTTAAATCCTCAATTAGTATATCTTATCATATTCTTAAGTATTAAAATAGAGTATATTACACTTGTATACAAACTCTTATATATTCAAAAAGGCCGATATAGTCTATAGACTACTTCGACCTTTTTAAATTTGCTATTGAAAATACTTATTTCACATTGAAATAGACATATACTATATAATTAGTATGTAATGCTTTTACCCTCACTTAATGCTAATCCAAATAATTGGTCTCCTTAAGCTACCATCATCAAATGTATAGCTCTGTGTTATAAATGGATATGTTATCTCACTTTCATAATACCACGGATCTTCTCTGTGAGCAGGATTTTTGATTATATGAAAGCTTTGTGCCGGCATAAAGCCCTGTGCAAGTAAAAGCGCCTTTTCTCCTGCTTCATTCTCACAGATATCCGCTACCATCACCACATGTCCCGGACTTCCACCCTTTATAAAAATATCTCCCACCTGAAGTTCTGATATATCTACAGGTGTTGATTCATTTTCCATAGACAATGTGGATGAATAAGAAAAAACAATACGCAAATATTTTTTGAAAGTTTCCTCACTGTCATCAGATGAAGCAACCTGCTCCCAGTAAGGCTTGTCATCCGCAAACTTCACTCTATACCCCTGTTTCCAGTGATTATAATCGCATACAAATCCATCTACAAAATGAAAGCTGATCTTATCATGTCTACCGCTCTTATACAGATATTCAGCATATATTCTCATAATACTGTCTGCACACTGCTGTAAGTCTTCTTCCGCCACTTCCATAGAAAAATACTGCAGCATGACCTTCTCCGCCCTTTTTCCCTCTTATCAAAAGTAATACACAGGAGTACCGTCAGGCTCAAGAGGATAATTTCCTATAAAATCTGCAAAGCTTCCCTCAGCCGCTTCCACTCTTTTTATATCCCTTTGGTGTAATAAAACGGGTAAAAAGAGTATTTCCTTCAGGATTTATAAAATCTGAAAGCTGTACAACACTCTCCTCAGCGCTTTCTTTCTTGCTCTCTTTATCATTTGTTTTTGTATCATTACTATTTTCAACAATTGTGCTTTCTGCTTCCTCATTTGTGACGGTATTCATATTTTTACTCTTGCAACCCTCAGCATATGCAAGCCATCATAATAAGCAGTAAATAAAATTTATTTCTCTTCATAATTGTAAATCCTACACTTTCATATGCGGAATCTGCATCATTATTTTCTTCTTCATATCTGGTTGCATATAGAATGAAGATAATTTGCTTTTATTATACTTCTTATAAATATCATCTTCACTTAATTTAATCAATAAATCTGTAAAATACTGTTCCCAACTCTCATATTTTTACTGTCAGCATAAATATAAGTTTCAGTTATTCCAACAGTGTTTCCAAATATGCTGGTTTTTTAAAATTAGCCATTCAAAGGACTCCGGTAAAAACAATGCCAACTTACCATAACTAAGTTCTTGTTCTTTTACAAGACTCTCCATCTCACCCAATAGCAGCACCATCTGCTATAATAATGATATTAGAATTCTTATATTTTTAATAGTCTTTTAATATTGACTTTTCCTCCTGCAGCTTCGCATTTTTACATTCGTATTCTTTTACAGTATTTAAGAAAAACTCATATCCGGACTTGCTGTCTTCTGTAATAATAATGTCCGGCCTGAATGGAAATCTGTTTGAGTCAGGGATTATCATAAAATTTATCAATATCGGTATACTCTCTCAAATTCTTTATTCTTTCCTGTACACTTAATACGATAGATTTCATCAACACTATATGGCAACTGTGAAAGATAACTCTTGTTATTATTAGGAAGTAATTATCGCAGCCCTTTACCTTGCTTGCAAATTCCTTTGAAAAAACAAACTTGCTTCCTTCATCAATCACTACAACAGCTTTACTCAACTTATTAAGTTCATCTTCCCAATTTCTTCCTTCCAGTGTTACGACCCTACCACTACTCCCTACCAACACTAACCTTTACCCCACTTTCTTTTCCCAAATTATTGTAATCTCTAATCATATCATATAATGTGGTTTTTCCGGTGCCACTATCTCCACGAAGAATAGTAATATTTCGATATAATGTAAATTTATACTCGTTTCTTCGGTTACTTATCCTAATACTTATCTTCCCGAACATTACTATACATTCTCCTTAATATATTTATCCGCTGCATCTAAAAATTCTCTCATATTATGTACAATGAGTTTTTATCATTTAGAATACGAATCTCAAAATCTTCCTTTTCCAAAGTCCATTATATGATATAGAGCTATTGTGAAATTTTTCTTTTCCCAAGTTTTTAGTATCCATTTTGCACAATTATCTCCACAGTTAGATGCATTAAATGTCTTACCCGGTTCATTTTTTTCATCAATATCAGAGCCTTCACACCACCAGATAATTTATCGGTGGTATTTGCCCTAAAACAGGGCTTTGAATAGTATTTGCATCCAAAACTTCCGATCGGTCAATATCTTTTAATAGCAGCTCTTTGCAAAAAGCATCTGTAATCCAGCTGTCTTTATATCTGTTTCTAAAATATACTGATGTATTATATATTACATTATCTCTGTCACTCAAAACCACACTCTGAGCATAATATTCCTCCATATTTACAGATATATTATATCATAATTTATTTTAAAAAGGTGAGCCGAAATTTGACTTACCTAATATTGCATATGCCGATATACAGACGGTATCTGTGCAAACTTTATAGGTTTAATATTATAGAAATTTATAATTTGCTAAACTTTTTCAAAAATAAAGATTTATTCACTTTAAGTACTTATCTATTTTATTTCTATATTTTTTAAAAAGTTCCTTGAATAAACTTTTTCATTTTTGAGTCTCTAACTTCTTTTCCAAAGGGTAGCTGCAGCTTTTTAACTTATCAGAATAATTATTGCACATTCATCTAAACAAAAAAATCTTTTTAGAAACTGGTTCCATTGACAAGCTGAATTATCATACTTAGCGTAATCTGATTCACCATAATATACTTTCAGCATATCTTGTATCGTAAAGCTTAAATCATTTTTCGGCTTTTTACTTTCCTCCAAGCTGTTGCCATATCAGCATTAAATTTAAATAGATTAACACCTGTTACAGCAGAAAAATAATCTCTAAATTTTTGGTTAAAGGAAAATCCACATTCAAGCAATAGCGTATTTAAATTTATCGATTCAGTTTGATTTTTGTTTACTTTCCTTACAGATTTTTCCACTCTATTTCCCTTAAAAATTGTTCTATAATTAAGTTCAGTTCTTGCTTTGTGCATCTATATTTCCAGCCCCAAAGAGATTTACAAATTTGTAAAGCTCTTCTCGATACCAATAATATCTGTTAAATTCTTCAAATGATTTTTATATCTTTTAAAATCCGGTCTAATATCTTTCATCATCCCTCCTCTATAAATACTGATTTATCTATAATATTTATCATAGTAAACAATCCAATTCAAAACTACATTTCAAATCACAACTCTTTTGTATAATAGTACCTCTCACCTGTATAAGGGTATTTTTCCAATGCAAACACTTCTTTATAACCATGCTTTTCATAAAATTTCGGTGCTTGAAAATTAAAAGTATCCACAAATGAATACTTACACCCTCTTTCTTTTGACTCTCTTTCCGCCATTTTCAAAATTTTCTGAACCGATCCCGTGTCCCCGTAAATCGTCACTGACATATAAATATTCAATCTCAAGCCAATTTCCAAAAGTCTCCGCTACCATTCCTGCAACTAAATTCCCCTGTTCATCTTCCAAATAAATATTAAGTGGTTCGCTTTTAGACGGTTCTCTATTGGATCTATTATATAATCTGATTAAATTTGCCAGTTCTTGAGTCCTTTTCGATTCAATATTTTCTAATTTCAATTTCATACTGTATAAGTCCTTCACTATTTTTGTACTTCAATTTTTCCAAATTCTAATTACCGAGCTTAGCAGCTGAAGTTTGTGCACCTTCCACTTTCAGTTCTTCATAGGCTGTGTTGCTGTCAAAGTAATACTAAAGCACTCAGCTCTATCTCCAAATGCTTTTCCCTTCACTTAATAATTTGTACTTATTAAATTCGTTCATTTTAACCTCCTTACTCTTATCTGAAAAGGGTATCCTTAACTGAAATTATTATTCAATCTTTAGTCCGTTTAGATAGGCAAAGCTGTATCAATCCGCACCATTAAACTCATTACTCACCCGAAATCTCTTCCTCAGACATTTCTTTTCAACTTATTATAGAAACGTATGTACTTATTCTTAAACTTATCTTCTTTAGTATCTTATTAAAAATACTTTTCAGCCCTATCTTTTCCACCAAAGTAATAGACATAGTACAGCAGGTTATGGACAGCCGGCTTATCATTCATGATATACTCAATATTGGTTTCTTTATCTTCAAAATTGTCAAATATAGGAATTATATACTCTCTGATAAGTCCGTCATTTCTTCCACAGTATATTTATAGCTTGCCCCGGCCAACTGCCACCATTTAAATGGAGTTCTCCCCAACAGAGTTCCTATCTCCCCACCAAATACAAAACCATTGTTGATATTTGCTTTTTCATGCCTTTTGAATATACAGAAATATGTGCTACAAATTCTACACTCACACTCATAGTTGTTTCTATTAGCTTGAAAATGAATTTCATAGGTAAGGTCTTTATTTTTAGATGTTTTCTTTAGTGTCTGTCCTTTGCTGATTATCTTAAAAATCGGGAAGTACCTGCTATTTCCCTGCCAGGCTTTTTCACATAATTCTCTAGGTTTCATTTTTCAGATACTCCTTAGCTATTTTATTAACTCATTTTATCATATCTTAATTATATATAATAAAAGTTATTATAACACTTTTATCATTTAATAGGTGAAAAACACATAACTTAAAGATTCTATTATCTTAATGTTATGTGCTTTTATACTATTCGATATTTGAGGCAAAATAGAAATTTATCAACCACTATTTCACAAAAGTCTCCATCAAAATGATGGAAGGCTTTAGAACTATTTCTTACACTATTATATTTGCTTCTGTTCTCAAGCTCGATATGTACATCGATGTCATTTTGTATAATTGGCATAAAAATCAAGGTTGTTGTTATCGATTTTTAGTCCTATTATCTATTTTATTTCAAATTTACCCATACTAGCAAACTGTAAATTTATTATTATATAAATCGGTAGAAATTCCACACATACTATACCTCAATACTTTTTGAGTTGATTCTGCAACTTCTAATTCTCCATTAGACCAATCATCTCATCAACTGCAAATTTATCTTCCTAAAAAACCAATAAACAAAGCCTGAATTGCCGATACAACCGGAATAAATAAGAAAGGAATCACTAGAAAATGTTCAACAACTGCCAAATGTTTCATCCAGTTATTAAATCCATAATCCTTGTGCCCTTCTGTTCCCGGGATGACAATTTTGTTTTTATACTTTCCCTGAAACAACAGAAAGTCTAACAAGAAAAAATCACCTAAGTTTAATATGCTCCACTGAATAACACCCCGTCCAAAACACATTCCAAAAACCGGTAATCCTTTGTGTAAAACGCTTGCTGTCGAATAGGCAAAACAAATTCCAACAATGAAAACGGTTAATATCCCGTTTATCTTCTTCTCCTGTTTTGTCATTTGTTCGGGTGCAGCCTTTTGTATGGCCTTTGGATAAGAACTAAAAAGAATCTTGGATTAATGAGTACCAAGGTAGCTACCACTCCGTTAAAAATAGCTGCTATAGCAACACCATCAAGAAACGCTGATGTACATCCATAAAATTCCTCCTGTAAAGTTTCGAATTTAACCATATCTTGCTAAATTGGAAGTTATCAGTTTGTAAATCTCAATAAATATCCATTTGGATCTTGGATCAAGAACTCCATCTGTATTTCTTCTATTCCGTTAACCAAATATACACTTTTAGTCAGTTTTTGTAAATCTCTAATTTTTGTTTTTAACTAATGTATATAGTTTTTCAATATCATCAACTGCTGTGGAAAAATTTATTCCTCTTCCTAAAGGATAAATTAATTCTCCTGTGTTCCACCCTCATCATGAATTTGTTCAAACATAAACTGACTATCTTGAAAAGACATAAAAATAAATTTCTCTTTCTGTCGTTCGTACTCTATTTTTAAATCCTAATTCTGTAAAAATTTTTAGTTTGAAGAATATCAAAAACTGATAATTCGAGAATCAAATTATTAAAATCCATACCAACATCTCCTAAAATTCAAATTTATCTATTTCGATAATTTAGCTCGATTTGAGTTGCAACATATGTTTTAATATTCATTTCATGCAACCTACCGGAACCGTTTGTATCTTCATATATATCAAGCAGAGGTAAACCCTGCCTTTAATTGTCCACCCTATCTGCTCAGTTATATTGTGAGAGAACTGAATTCTCGAATTTCCTTTAATGCATATACTCTTTAGCCGCTTTATCTTTTAATGGATTAAAAGGCATTTTTCCAAACAATTTCTTTTTCTTCGTCATCCACAATGTAGTTTTATCTCATTATTTAAACCTGCAGAAGAATTCCACCCTTTTTCCAGAACTCTATGTGCTTCGTTAAAAACATGTTGCACATCTTCAACATAACAGTTTGAAACAGGATGAAACACTATATCAAAAGTTTCATTTTCAAAAGGCAAAAATTTTTGTCATATCACCTTCAATTGCTTTAATATTATAGTCCCTCTCTTTTCCAGCAACTAAAAATTCGTTTTCTATTTGCTTTGAAGAATAATCAAGCAGCAGTACATTCTGCCCTAAAGCATTAAATATAGGCATTTGCTGACCTCACACGATGCTAAACCTAAGATTTTCTTTTCCTTTTAAATCTCCCAGCCACTCATGTGGAACCGGAAATGTAGGAGTAGAAAAACTTTTCCATTCTCCATTTTTCGCACTGATATATGCATCATGTGAGTTGGTTTTCCCCATTCCCAACCTTCCTCAACCCATCTGTCAATAGTTTCTTTGTTTATATCACGATATGTTTTCATTATTTTACTTGCCTCCATAACAACTAAAAATTTACTAACCTTGGTAAACCATGATTTAGCTATACTGTTTATCATAGTAAACAATCCACTTCCAAACTGCATTTCAAATCACAACTCTTTTGTATAATAGTATCTCTCCCCTGTATAAGGATATTTTTCAATGTAAACACCTCTTTTATAACCATGTTTTTTCATAAAATTTCGGTGCTTTGAAAAATTAAAAAGTATCCACAAATGAATACTTACAGCCTCTATTTCTTGACTCATTTTCCGCCATTTCTAAGATCCTTGAGCCTAGTCCTTGATCACGTAAACTATCACTGACATACAGATATTCAATCTCAAGCCAATTCCCAAAAGTCTCCGCTACTATTCCTGCAACCAAATTTCCTTTTCATCTTCCAAGTAAATATTAAGAGGTTCACTTTTGAGACTGTTCTCTATTGGCTCTGTTATAAGCTCTGATTAGATTTGCCAGTTCATGTGTTCTTTCCGATTCTGTATTTTCCAATTTCAATTCCATACTGTATAAGTCCTTCACTATTTTTATGCTTCTACAACCTTACTAAATCTCATATAACTGTCTAATCTGTTATATACATACTAAATTTCCAAATCTTTATTGTTTAACATTCCACCAAACATTGTATGATACAAATCCTTTGCTGATTCTTCTATCTTGGTAATACTTGAGATTTTTATTTCCTGCATCCTTCGATGATGCTCCACAAAGATAAAAGGCTTCATTTTTCCGTTCCATAGTCTATTGAAATATACCTATCATGATACTTTTTACCTGCAATCTTTATTTTTAAGTTAATGTTAGGGTAATCTCTATAAAATCATCTAAAATACTTTTTGTAAGCATATCTTTATTTCTAACATTATCGCTAAATATGATGACTTCACATTATCTTTTTGCAGTTCTTAGCAGCTCTAATGTTTTTAAGCCTATGTAGTTATCTATCACAAAAATACTTTTCTTTGCAGACTTATATATTTTTGTATAGGGCAACATCCGCTTCAATCTTATCTCCATTCATCAAAAGAAATGCTTATAGGTGTCCGGATCTATGAAATTTTTCCATCACTTTTTCAAATCTTCTTTAGTAGCCATTTGAGATTTTATTTCTGCAATATCCTTTGTATTTTGGTTTGTCTGTACGCAATTTGCAACAATTCTTTTGAACCAATAAAGTCTTGATTCTCAATAATAAAGTCTTTCATCTGCTTAAACATTCGTATTAAAAGCCTTGCTTTGCTTAACAGCAAGTTCTCCTCTTAATATCGTCATAAGCATATAGATACCCTGTTCCGTAAAAGACATAAGGTTTATACTTTATATTACTTCCTCTACCTGTTCCTTTGTTCAAGGTCGCATTTTTGCGACCCTGAAATTCAGATATTTCCTCTTCAGTCAATTGAAACATAAAATTATCATCAAATTTTTCGTTATTTCTTTCTTTAACTTGTTCATTAAATCTTTTGGTAGAATACCCATAAATTTCAGCAAGATCAAAATCAAGCATAACCTTTTTGATTTCTTAAATAATAAATCTTACTTTTTAATTGTTGTTTCATCTATTACCACTATTTCTTTATTTTCTTCTATCATAAAATGAACCTCAATAAATTTATCACGACCGGTAAACAGGGATTTCTTAATTACTCATTTTTAATTAAGCTTCCCAAAAGATTTCCTGTTGTTGCAATTATACCGTATATCAATACATAAACAGCTGCACTTTCATTATAAAATATAAATATAGTCGGAACAAAAGTATCATAATTAGCAATAAAAATATCAAGTTAAAAAGAATGTCTAATCCATAAACTAGAGAAGTTAAAAACAAATAATCGGAATTAAAAATTAGTAAGAAGAATATACCGGTTCCTGTATCATTAATTAAAACAGGTAACACATAAAAAGCTAGCATTATCACTATTAAGTAAAGAACATTTCTCTTGTTTTTCATTTTCTTTACCTCCGTAAATTCACATACTTTATTTCTACAAACCCGAATTATCCCATAATAGATAATTTCATAGAATTCATAGGGATTACTTCCAAAACAAAGTGTTCATCACTAATTCCGGTATCTGGATGTGAATCTGCAATCTTTATATTAAAATCTCCAACATAATATGAATTATCATTTGAAAAAGTACCAAAAACAATATACTGTACTCCGATATAATCAAGCATCCCACTTTCATCCGGTTCCAGGCTCATAACCTCAAGGGGTTTTCGATATCGACACCATATTTATCCAGCCATAATGCCAATTCCGAAAAATTCTTTTCTTGACTTAGCATAGTAAAAGCTTACAGTAATCACAGTCACATAGCAATCTCGAGGACAATGAGTGTAGTACTCTCTCGTTTTAACTATATCTATCTTCATAGTTATCTCCTTAAAACATTAGCAAACACCAGGTTTTCTTTCCCCCGTATATTTCCCGATAACATTTCTAATATAGATTTTACTGTACTTTTCATATTCAGTCCATATTTTAGTCCCGGCATGTAGAAAAACTTTTCTGTATCTGCTCCTACTATGATACTCGCAGATTCTTGAAAGCTTTACTACAACTTTTCCAACAAAATTACCGAATACAGAAAAAGCTACATATCTGAAAGATTCTATGATCTTAAAGTTATGTGCTTTAGTTTTTACCTATTCGATTACTTAGACATACCGTTTTTAAGCTTTGGTTATAGGAATCCAAAGTTCCATTTTATAGTCTTTACTATCCATATCACCTTCGTAATAATATTCAAAGTCAGGGTTTACGAATGTACATAACCATGCTCGGGAAAAATACTTCCATCGCGTATTTCCATCCGTTATGAATACAATCCGGAACACTTCCTATTAACTCTACAACGGCATACTCTGCTTCTTCCACTTCCAAAACATCTAAACCCATGCTTATGGCTTTGTCTACATCATTAACAATATAGCCTGCCATGTAGTTTATTTTGCTTGGATTTTCTACATCATGACAAACGCCCATACTTTGACCGCTTCCCAAACTTGCAAGTTCATCATAGCTATATTTTTTATATAGCTTATTCCATACACTCGGACATAATGATGAATTGATGCTTTGTTCATTTACCCCTGCAACTGCAAATGCTTGTTTCTTTTTGAGTGTAATGTTCATGCTTCTTTCCTCCTCTTACACTTAGTGCTAATTGCACTCGTGATACTAATTTGAACGGTTTTCCATTTCTTACCTCAGAAGGAGTAAATCCATGAAAATTTTTAAAAGCTGTTCCAAATGAATCTGATGACTCATATCCGAATTTGAAAGCAACATCAATAATTTTTTCATCCGTATTTCTTAATATAATGGCTGCTTCCGTCAATCTTCTGCTTCTTAAATATTCTGAGAGCGTTGTTTCGGTCAGAATAGAAAACAAGCGACTAAACATTGAATAAGAGTATCCTGATAACCGGGTTACTTTCTTTTCGTCAATTTCATCATCGAGAACTGTTTCAAGATAATCAATCGTATTGTTAAACGACTTGATAATATTCATTTCAAATCCCCCTTTTTTCGGTTTATTTTAGTATAGAGGAAGATTTCTTTTTCTACCCTACAACATCCGTACAAGTTTTATAGGTTTTGTCTCATGGAAACTTATAGTATGCCACGTTCAACAAGTTCAGATTTGATCATAACATTTCAATATGAGACTTGAAATATTTCTCTTGAAATCTAACAGCTTCTTCAATTTCTTCTACTGTAAACTTTATCCCTATTAGACAATAACCCATTTTTCTTCTGCATCATCGTCCTTTTGATAACAGCAATTAATTCTCCTTCATATTCATCTACTGCTTTATCAACTCCCAAGTATATATACGTCTTGTTCTTCCCATCGGGAGCGATTATTCCTTCAATATAACCATAATTGATTGGATAAATATGTTCGGGATAATCGGGATAGGCACTCCCAAAGCTTACGATCAACTTTAACTTTTTACAATTTTGCCAATCATATCTTACTTCACCCAAATTCAAATCTAAAATCATCTACAAATTCCCAAACACCCTTTTTAATCCCATCTTCATAACACCTACTATCAAAATCCGGTTTTATACTTCGTCGTTTTTCATCTTAATGATATCCGAAAGCTCTAAAAGATAGTCCTTATACATTTTAAGAAACTTTCTTACACTTTCTATCTTTTTGAATCCCACTCATTTAAGCTAAAATGAACATATACCATAAAACTTCCCCGCTTTAGAATAGTACCTTGCCTGATAGATTCCCGACTTAGGATAATACTCTGATATATTTCCGCTAAGACAAACGCAAATATCCATCTTCTGCAATGCCTCTATCTCAATGCTATCAAAAGTTTTTTTCATTTCTTTTCTTACTGTTCTTGCGGCAGATAGTATATTATCAATACATCATCCGTTCCGCCGACAATAATATTCATATTGACTTTCATATTTTCCTCGAATCAACTGTGAAGTTGAACCCCTCCGACACTTGATATAATACACAAAAAGCCGACGCAACCACAGGCTGCATCGGCTTTTAATCCATCACTATAAAAAGTTCCGGCATTTAAAAACGCCTTAGCTATCACTATATCCTCAGGTGTGGTTACCTTTATATTTTTATAATCACCCTCTATCAGTCTTACCTTGGTATCGGTAAATTTCTCAACCACCATCGCATCATCTGTGATGCCTAGATTCTTATAGTCTGTTTTATATAGCCTTTCAAATGCAGACTTTATTAAAGCTATATCAAAGCACTGCGGGGTCTGGATAATACAAAGTATATTTCTATCAATTGTCTCACCGCCAAATTCTCCCTCTCGCACTCTTATAGTGTCTTTCGGGGTTACTGCAGGAACAACCGCCCTATATTGAACTGTCTCTTCTATACATCTGTTTATAAGCTCCACACTTATCATAGCTCTGGCAGAGTCATGTATCAGGCAGATATCACCTATAGCTTCTTTTAAACCGTTGTATACGGAATCATATCTTTCATCACCACCGGCTACGATGCTTGTTACCTTACTAAATCCGTATTTTTTTACTATATCTTCTCTTACGAAATCGATATCATCTTTTGAAGTGACTACAATTATATTATCCGTATTACTTTCACTGAAGGCTTTTAAAGAATAGTATAATAAAGGTTTATCAAAAAGCTCTACAAACTGTTTCTTTTTTCTTGCACTAAATCTCTTGCCTGCCTGCGGCAAGTATTATCATCCATACTTCTCATAATCATATTCAATATCAATAAATATTTTTAAATCACAGTTCCAGATTCGGCACCGCATTAAGTGTCAAATCTTTAAAGTTATTGTTAATATATTCAAAGTATGCGGCTACACCTATCATTGCTGCATTATCTGTACAAAATATCGGTGAAGGGAAGTGAAGCTTCAATCCTTCTTCACTGCATTTTTCTTCCATCAAGCTTCTAAGTGCGGTATTTGAAGCCACACCGCCTGCCATAGCTACATTCTTTATATTGTAATCCTTTTGCAACTTCAATAGTATGCTCCACCAAAACCTCTACAACCGCTCTTTGAAATGAAGCTACCAGATCATTTACATTTATCTTTTCACCGGTCATATTTGCCTTGTTTTGATAATTTAAAACAGCAGACTTTACACCTGAAAAGCTGAAATCATATTTGGAATCATTTACTCTTGCCTTCGGAAATTCTATCGCATGAGGATTTCCAAGCTTAGCCGCCTTATCAATCTTCGGTCCTCCCGGATATCCAAGTCCGACACTTCTTGCCACCTTGTCAAATGCCTCACCTGCCGCATCATCTCTGGTTGTCACAACTATCTCAAAATCATTATAATCTTTTTACAATCGCTATTTCAGTATGACCGCACGAAACGATAAGACATACAAAAGGAGGTTTGAGCTCCTCATGTTCTATAAGGTTTGCAAGCACATGCCCCTTTATATGATGTACACCTATAAGAGGCTTGTTAAGTCCGTAAGCAAGAGCCTTTGCTTCGCCTACTCCTACAAGCAATGCTCCTACAAGTCCCGGTCCGTATGTAACCGCTATTGCGTCTATATCATCAAAGGTGACATTTGCCTCTTTCAACGCATCTTTTATTACAAAATTTATATTTTCTATATGCTTTCTGGAGGCAATCTCGAGGACTACTCCTCCGTATATTGTATGCAAGTCTATCTGTGATGAGATAACATTTGACACCTTTCTTCCGTCTTCTACAACTGCTGCCGCAGTCTCATCACATGAACTTTCTATTGCAAGTATTTTTACATTACTCTTCTTCATAACCAAGCTCTACCTCCATCCATCTCTTGCGGTTTCTATAACCGGACAGATTTTTTTCAGCTTATCGATATACTCATCCGGTTTATTCATTGACGGTGAATAATGTGTCAGCCACATTCTCTTCGGATTTGCCGTCTTTCCGAGATTTGCCGCCTCCATCATAGTCATATGCTTATGTTCTTTGGCATTTTTCTTCCTTTTTCATCTTCACCATACATACCTTCACTATAAAGAGGTCACAATCTGCGGCACAATCTGCAATAATCGGAACAGGTCTTGTATCTGTACAATAATTTACCTTTATACCTCTTCTTGCCTCTCCCATTACCATATCGGGAGTATATGTGATATCTCCGTCAGTGATGGTTTCTCCATGCTGCAATTTATTCCAGTATTTTAACGGTATATCAAGTTCCTTTGCTCTGGCAGCATCAAACTTGCCCTTTCTGTCAATAGAAATTCTGTAGCCGTAGCATGTTACTCTATGACTTACCTTATAAGCTTCTATCTTATATGGTGCAAAATCTATCACTTCCTCATTTTCTCTAAGTTCATGGAACTGAATTTCAAAAGGAAGCTCCGGTGCTATAACTCTCATAGCATTTACAACTCTTTCAAGTCCCTTAGGACCTATGATAAGGAGTGGGGTGGTCTTTTCACAATTTCCTATTGTAAGCAGCAGTCCCGGTAAACCGCTTATATGATCCCGCATGAAAATGTGTAAAAACAAATCACATCTATGGGTTTTCGGACTCCATCCCTTCTCTTTTATGGCAACCTGAGTACCCTCACCGCAATCTATCAAAAGATTTACTCCCTCACATCTGGCCATCATTGAAGTCAGCCATCTGTAAGGTAGCGGCATCATACCCCCGGTACCTAATAAACAAATATCTAACATTTTATATATCCTTCCATTAACAGAGCATCATCTGTGGGATCAGAGTAATATTCTTTTCTGATACCTATCTTTTTAAAGCCATAATGCTCATACAGACTTATGGCGTCTTTATTTTGGCATCTGACCTCAAGAAAAACTTTTTTTACTTTCATATCTCTAAGATTTGAAATCATAAAGTTCATCAGCTTATGTCACAGCCCAATCCTCTGTACTGTTTATCGGTAGCTATTCTAAACAGCTCCGCTTCATCTTCATTTACTCTGAAAATAATATATGCCAAGACTCTATAGTCTTCTTCAATAACGATGCAATAATCGAATTTAGATTCTATAGAGTCTTTTATATTATTTTCGCTCCAAGCATCACTGAAAATATCTCTTTCTAAGCTTCTTATTACTTCACATCAGAAAAGAAGCATGGGTCTAATCCACATTTCTCTCCTTTCAGCTGACTTTTTCTAAGATATTCCGGTCTCATATCATCAAACCATAGTTTTTCCTTCTTTAAACATCTCCATACCAAGCATTTGCAATATTTGATGCCCTCTGTCTGTTCAAATTTGCCGGAGCAAAATCATGTGTAATTTCAAAGTTCTCATCAATATACTCACGAATACCGGAACTCCGTCACCCAGGAAAACTATTCTTTCTATTTTTTCTTCTTTATCTGTTTCTCTTAGTATATCAAAGTAATTCATCTATGGAAATCGCCATTGATTCTCTTATAACTTCCAATTTAGCTGTATTTTATATATACCTGTATATACCTGATTTCTTCTGGCATCCATTATAGGTACAATCAGAGCATTACTTGAGTATATATTTAATGCCATAGCATCAAGTGTAGGCACATGAATAAGTGGCAAATCAAGTGCCAGCCCAAGTCCCTTAGCACTCGCAGCACCTATTCTAAGTCCGGTAAACGATCCCGGACCTCCTGAATTGCAATAGCTGAAAGCTCTTTTAGATCAACACCGGTCATTTTCACTATTTCATCCAACATAGGCAATAATGTCTCTGAATGAGTCTTTTTAAAGTTTGTAGTATATTCCGCTATTGTCACATTTTCATCTATTATTGCAACTGAAGCCACTAATGCAGCACTTTCAATTCCCAAAATCTTCATCATCTATGCCTTCCACTGCTATTTTTCTGTAATCAAATCCCTTTTCAAGATCCTTTGATATAACAACCCTTATAATATTTTCGGGCAATGCTTCTTTTATAAGCTTTGACCACTCTATAGGACTATAGCATCATCATATATAAATTCATCAAATCCTATTTCATCAAGCTCGGAGATATCGGAAATCCTGTATACGTCAAAATGATGCAGTCTTTTATCACCTTCATAGCTTTTCACTATATTAAAGGTAGGACTTACAATATCTCTTTTATTCCAAAGCCCTGCACCGAATCCCTTTGCAAAAAAACGGTTTTACCGACTCCAAGATCCCCGTCAAGGCATACCACCGCAGAACCGGCTCTTGCCTTCAGATTATTTGCAATCCTAAAGGCAATATCAAATGTTTCCTTATCGGAAAAACTCTCAAATACCCTTGTATTCATCCTTATTTCAACCACCTTTATAAATTATAGGCTTTTAAAAGCACTTATAATTTTATAACAAACTTTACCTTGTCTTTTTTCTTTTAAAACAGCAACTATTTTTCTTTGTTTTCCTTTTGTATATCTGTCGGGTAATAAATAGCCTCTGACAGCATCCACATATATTATTATAATACCCGGCACTATCCTTGAACGAAATCCGCTCTCCCATTTAAAATCAATACTCTCTCCCCTTTGATGAAACAACAATTCCTCATCATTCATCTCAAGTGAAAGCCCTGCTCTTATAGCCTCGCTTCTTGCCTGTTTAGCAGATTTTAAATAAAGCATTGCCGGCTGTATTATCAAAAACATATTTGCCAATAAAACAAACATAATTTTTCTTGGAGTATCAATTTTGTTCAAGAAGTAATCATATAATAATACATTACTACTGTAAAAGCACATTAAATATCAGTAGGAAACCTCTGTTGCTGTGATACATGGAAAAAGCCATATATCCTTTGCATTAGCTGCATATCTATTTTTATCTTATTCATATCAATCCAATACCATAGACAGTGCTATTCTCTTCTAAGATCTACGCTGTCTACCCTTACTTCAACAATATCTCCCACACTCACTGCTTCAAGAGGATGCTTTATAAACTTTTTGCTAAGCTTTGATATATGTACAAGTCCGTCCTGATGTACTCCGATATCCACAAAGGCACCGAAGTCGATAACATTTCTGACTGTACCTTTTTAAAAATCATGCCCTCTTTAAATCTTCCATCTCCATAACATCAGTGCGTAGTATAGGCTTTTGCATCTCATCTCTTGGGTCTCTTCCCGGTTTTTCAAGCTCTTTTACTATGTCCTTTAAAGTTATCTCACCTATGCCGATTTCATCGGATACCTTTTTAAAATCTGTGATTTTCTTTGAAATACCGTTAAGTCCGGCAACAGTGATATCCTTGGAACTGTAACCTATACTCTCTAAAAGCTTTTTTGTAGCCTCATAACTTTGGGATGTACACTTGTCATATCAAGCGGCTCTTTACAAATCATTTATTCTAGAAACCTGCACATTGCTCAAATGCCTTAGGTCCAAGCTTGGAAACCTTTAAAAAGCTCTTTCCTTGTCTTAAAGCTACCGTTTTCCTCCCTGTATACAACTATATTTTTGGCAACAGCCTTTGAAATACTGAATATACTCTAAAAGAGGTGCTGAAGCTGTATTAAGATCCACACCTACCTTATTTACACAGTCCTCTACAACGCCTGAGAGCGCTTCTGAGAGCTTTTTCTGGTTCATATCATGCTGATACTGACCGACACCTATGGACTTAGGATCTATTTTTACAAGCTCTGCAAGCGGGTCTTCAAGTCTTCTGGCAATAGAAGCCACAGATCTTTGACCTACATCAAAGTTTGAGAACTCCTCTGTCCCTAGCTGCTTGCAGAATATACACTGGCTCCGGCCTCGTTTACAATAATATACTCAAGCTTGGTATCCACTTCTTTTATAAGCTCTACAATAACAGCCTCGGATTCTCTGGAAGCGGTACCGTTTCCAAGCGAAATAAGACTTATATTATATTTCTTTATCAGCTCTTTTAATATCTTCTTTTGACTCTGCAACCTTATTTTTGCGGTGCTGTAGGATATATAACCTTGGTATCAAGCACCTTTCCGGGTCTCATCAACTACTGCAAAGCTTACATCCTGTTCTGAAAGCCGGATCCCAACCAAGTACAACTCTTCCTGCTACAGGAGGCTGCATCAAAAAGCTGAGTAAGATTCTTTCCGAATACCTTGATGGCCTCATCCTCTGCCTTTTCTGTGAGACTTGATCTGATATCTCTTTCTATTGAAGGCGCAATAAGTCTCTTTATATCATCAATAGTATCTTTTAATATCTGTTCTGTGTGTTCATTATGCTTTTTATAATGCATTTTTCCAGATATCTGATAATCTCTCCTCAACCGGAGGTCAGCTTTACTAGTAAGTATCTTTTCTTCCTCTCCTCTGTTGATTGCAAGTATCTTGTATCCTGCTGTTTTTGAAACACTCTCTGCAAAATTGTAATAATTTTCATATACAGATTCTACAGTTTCATCCTTTGCCACAGAAGTCAGTATTCCCTGCTTAAATGAGAGATCTCTTATCTTATTTCTAAAAGCCGCATCATCAGAGATTTTCTCTGCACAATATCCATAGCACCTGCTATAGCATCTTCGTGTGTTTCCACCTCAAGGCCTTCTTTATCTGAAAGGTATTTCTTTGCTTCCTCAAGTGCAGGCTGCTCCAATTTTTCCTCGTAAATATCTGTGGCAAAATTCTCAAGACCTTTTTCAATAGCAATCATCGCTCTTGTACGTCTCTTCGGTCTGAAAGGTCTGTAAAGATCGTCAACCGCCACTAAGGTAGTGCAGACTCTATCTCTTTTTAAGTTCATCTATAGCTTTCCCTGCTCCTCAATTGCCGATAATACCTGTTCCTTCTTCTCCTCAAGATTTCTGAGGTACTAATCTTCATCAAATTGTCTGAGTATTTCATCATTTAGAGAACCTGTCACTTCTTTTTCTATATCTTGAAATAAAAGGAATCGTATTGCCTTCATCTATAAGCTTTATGGTGGCCTCAACCTGTGTGGTCTTTATACCAAGTTCTTCTGCGAGTATTTTTACTATATCAGTCAAAGTCATCTCCTCCATTATCTACAATCACTGTGCTATATAAGTTTGGATATAATCCTGTAATATTTTAATCTGCTCGAGGGCTTAAACATGCTTATGATATTAGGAATCTTTTAATTGTGTGATAACAAAAAGTATCGTAAGTATATAATTAAACCTATCAATATACCGAATATTCCTGTAATAATACTGCAACCGCTCTTCCCTTATCCCGCCTTTGGCTGAAATAATTCGAATGCAACAGCAAATATTCCCATAGGAATACCAGTGGAACTCCCGATGTCGACAAGCGCACATATTCAAAACTATTGAAACTGTTCCGAATAGCAGAGCTCTGTTTTCCCATCTTCTTTTTGCAATACTACGGTATCTTTCATCTATAATCCTCGTCTATTTTTAATAAAGTCAATTCCTCTAAAAATTAAAAACCAGTCTTTTTATAATCCAGTTTATAATCATTATGGCAATCCCTATATATAACATCAGCAAGACAATCTTGTCTTTATTCAAATGCTTTGCCACTAATCTTATACTTTTACTACAAAAAGCGAAAATAAAAGTTGCAATAACAGTATAAAGTACTGTAGGGGTTATAAATAAAGCTTTTCCATATTTCCCCTCACAAAAATCTCACTGCTCTGGTTCCTCCACAGCCCGGACAATATAGACCTGTAACTTCATGAAAATGCACATGGAGGTACAAAACTTAATAAAAATTTAATATCTTTTTCTCATTTTCTTTCCAAATATAATTTTTGGCACCACCAATGGTAGTGCCAATAAAAATTAAACTATCTTTGTTCTTATATATTTTATCACACCGCTCAGATTATTCAAAGCACTAAAAATCTTTTTCCTTAAGTACTCCTGTTATCAAAGCGAATTCGTCCTTGCCGTCAAGGTATACTTCTCTTGAATCCTTGAATTCAGACTTGCATTTTTCTATAAACTCACTGTCTCTACCATAAATCTTACAAAGTATCTATGACTTGTCTCTGCATATCTACAACTTCCTGCTTGTTATCACCCCAGCCGAAAAGGTACATTTCCATGCTTATTCTTTGCAGTTGCAACAATGTCTGCAACTACTGCACTTGCAGTAGGAAGCTTTCCTGCACGCTACCGTAGAGCATGCTCTTTCCAAGCATATTTCCTCTACCATAATTCCGTTAAATACATCATTTACCATAAAGAGCGGATGACTGCTCTCAACCATTACAGGTGCTACGAATGCAAAAAGCTTACCATTTTCAAACTTTGCATCACCAAAAAGCTTTATAGATGTATTAAGATGCTTTGCATACTCAAAAATCTGTTGTATCTATCTTTGTGATACCCTCTGTATGAATATTTTTCAAAGTTTACTTCCTTGCCTGTTGCAAGAGATGAAAAGTATTAGCAATCTTTCTGCAAGTATCATGTCCTTCCACATCAGCCTCGAGTTTCTCTCCGCATATCCGAGATCCAGTGCTGTAGTAGTGCTTTTTCAAAGCTCTCACCCTCTGCATCCATCTTTGTAAGTATATAGTTTGTAGTACCGTTTAAGATACCTGTGATCTCTTTTAAAAATGCTCACCTGCATAACTCTCTGTTAAAGTTCTGATAATAGGAATACCGCCGCCTACACTTGCTTCAAAGAAGAAGTTTACATCTCTTGCAATCTTAAAAAGCTCCGTACCGTGTGCCGCCACCAAAGCCTTGTTTGATGTGGTAACATGCTTGCTGACAAAAGCGCATCCCCACAAACTCAAAAAGCCGGTGATGTTCCGCCCATTGTCTCTACTACTACATCTATATCCTTATCTTCTGTGATTTCTTTAATATCATGTACCAATAAGTTTTTCCCACTCGGTTCCCGGAACTCACGCAGATCAGGATTTTCACAGCTATATCCTCACCTGTCTTCTCCTTTAAAAAGTGCATTATTTTGCTTTATAACTTCATATGCGCTCGAACCTACTGTTCCAAATCCCAATATCGCAATATTAAACACTAATTTACTCCCTAGCCAATATTTTTATATCAAAGATGCCGTCCAAATTTCCGATTTCATCTACCATCTTAGATAAGTCTCCTGTATCATTTAAAACCTCTATAGATAAAGAAATAGTCGCCACACCGCTTACGGGTATAGTCTGATGTATTGTCGATATTGGCATGATACTTGCAACCACTGCCAACTAACTCCGATAAAAGTCCCATTTCATCCGATATCTGAATAGAGAGGGTGATATTCCTTCCCTTTGAAGAATCATCAAATGGAAAGATATCATCTTTATATTTGTAAAATGAGCTTCTGCTTATACCGCATTTATCTGTGGCCTCCTTTACAGTCATCATCTTGTCCGCAGTCAAAAGCCTCTTTGCCTCAACTACCTGTAATGAGTACCTCGGGTATTGCTTTTATCTTTTACCACATAATATTTGATATTCTGTTCCATGTTCGCCCTCTAAAATACATTTGTACGTCTACCGCACAATGATAGCACACCGGATTTTAAATTGCAAGTAAAAATGTTTTTATATTGATGCATTAAAAAGAGGCCGCTTACACAGCCTCTGAAAATTTAAGCTAAACTCTTCTTTATTTCATTTGCTATTTTACTCTCAAGTTCTCTTGCACTTGCTTCATTCTCACTGCTTATAGCAAGATAAAGCTTTAACTTAGGCTCGGTTCCTGAAGGTCTGAGTACTGCGGATGAGTTGCCCTCAAGCATATACTTTATAACATTTGACTTAGGTAAGTCTATTGCTTTTTTCTCACCTGTAGCAAGATTTGTCTGAGTGGAAGTCTCATAATCTCTTACTTCCAAAACCTTTACACCTGCAATTTCCTTTGGAGTATTGTTTCTGAAAGTATCCATTATTGCATCCATCTTCTTCATTCCGCTCTCGCCTTCAAACTCGAATGAATAAAGTGTATTCAGATAATATCCGTACTTCTCATATAATCCGTTAAGTACATCAAGTAATGACTTGTTCTCAGCCTTATAGTATGCAAACATCTGTGCAATCAAATATGCACCGTTTACAGCATCCTTATCTCTTACATAGCTTCCTGAAAGATATCCGTAGCTCTCCTCAAATCCAAGGAGGTATCTGTCCACTTCGCCGTCTTTTTCAAGATTTGCAATCTGATCTCCGATATATTTAAATCCTGTAAGCACATCTCTTGTCTCGATACCGTAGTTATCTGCAACTCTGTTTACAAGATCCGTAGTAACTATTGTTTTAACAACTACAGGCTTCTTAGGCATGATTCCCATTGCAACTTTTCTCTTTGCAATAAAGTCTGTAAGCAAAACACCTACTTCATTTCCCGAGAAGAGTCTGAAATCATCTCCCTGCTTTACTGCAATGCCTACTCTGTCACAGTCGAGGGTCTGTAGCAATAAGGATATCCGCTCCAACTTCCTTAGCAACATTTAAACCTACTTCAAGAGCTTCTCTTATCTCAGGATTTGGATATGGGCAGGTTGGGAAATCTCCGTTTGGAGTAGCCTGCTCCTTTACTATCTCAATATTTGTAAATCCGTTTTTCTTAAGACAGGTTGTAACACATCTTAAACCCGTTCCGTAAAGAGGTGTATAAGCAATTTTTACATTCTTATCAACATCATCACCTATAAAAGTCTGTGTTGAAAACCGCATCCATAAAGGCATTAAATGTATCTTCACTTATATACTGATAATACCCGACTTAAGTCCTTCCTCAAAATCAACCAGCTCATAGTTTGAGAATGTTTCACACTGTTTATCTCATCAAGTATTCTGTCTGCCGCCTCATTGGCTATCTGACATCCGTCAGCACCGTACACCTTATATCCGTTGTATTTTGCAGGGTTGTGGCTGGCTGTTACCATTATACCGCCGTCACATCCGAGCTCTCTTACCGCAAAAGAAAGTGCAGGTGTAGGCATAAGCTCTTTCCAGATATATACCTTGATTCCTGCTCCTGCAAATATACTTGCCGCTCTTTTTGCAAATACATCTGAATTGTTTCTGCTGTCATATGATATGGCAAGCTTAGGAGCCTTTGATATGGAATTTATATAATTTGCCAAACCTCTGCTGGCCTTTCCAACAGTATAAATATTCATTCTGTTGCTTCCAACTCCAAGCACGCCTCTAAGACCGCCTGTACCGAATGCCAATTCCTTATAAAATCTGTCATTGATAGCCTCTTCATCATTTGCAATGGATGCCATCTCTTTACAAGAGCCTCATCAGCCAAAGTCGGCATTTTTCCAAGTCTCATAAGCCTTTTTGTAAGTTCGTTCATAATGCTCCTTTCATAGGAAATGTGTCCCTTTTCACCATTTTGATATGGTAATATAATATCAAATTTCTATGCTAATTACTACTATGTTTCACACTTTCTCTGCCATAATAGAAAATATATTGTTGAATAACACCTGCATAGCCTTCATAAAGCTCCAGTGGAAATTCTCCGTCATAGTGCTCATCAATCATTCTCTTTATCCAGACATCTATAGGGAAGGCCGCGATTCTGTGATAACCGAATAATGCCACACAGTTTGCCACCTTTATACCGACTCCCTTAAGACTCATTAAAGCGGCTAAAAGTTCCGTATCGTTAAGCTTTGCAAGTGCCTCAAGTTCTATATCTTTTCTGAATACGGCCTTTGCAGTAGCCTCTATATATGGGCTTCTGTATCCGAGTGAGCAGGCATTTAACTCGTCAATACTTGCGTTTGCCAGAGCCTCAGGGGTGGGAAAGCTGTAAAATTCCGCATCAGGATCAATGTTTTTTATAAAATCAGGAACCTGCATATCTATCTTTTTTCCGTACACCTTTGAAAGCTTTTCAACCGATGATTTAATAGCCGGTATACTCTTTCTTTGTGAAATAATAAATGATATAAGCATTTCCCATTTATCCTGATTTAATATACGAATTCCGTATGAATATTCGGCTGCATTTATTAAAAACAGATCGCTCTTTGGAATATTCTTCTCATACTCTTTATAATCAAGTCTAAGGTCAAAATAATCCAGCCAGAACTCATTAAACTCCTCTTCACTGCAAGAGAGTATATATCCGTCTCCGTCCTCTTTTATAAAGAGTAGCCTATCACCTGCCACAAGACTGAATTCATCCTCATAGATATTAAATCTGAATATCTGTCCGCTGTCTGCAATCTTTCTCATATCAAGATGTGGGTATTCTATTCTAAACATAATTCTTTTCCTATCTTTTCTTTAAAATCTGCCGGTAAATCACATTCCAAATACATTCTCTCACCTGTTATAGGATGTATGAACTCAAGGCTCTTTGAATGTAGGAGCGGTCTTACAAAGCTTTTACCGCAATCATTTTCATTATACAAATAATCTCCTACAAGCGGTGCACCTATATGACTCATATGTACACGTATCTGATGTGTTCTGCCTGTTTCAAGTCTAAGCTCTATTAAAGAGTATTTTTCAAATCTTTTGCAAGACCTTAAAATGTGTCACAGCCCCTTTGACCGTCAGAGCTTACTTTTTCTCTTTATCAAGGTATCATCTTCTCTGGCTATCGGCAAGTCAATTGTATCTGCATCCGGCAATCTGCCTTTATCTTTTACTATGGCATTATACACCCTTTTTATCTGCCTGTTTTGCATAGCTATATTTAAAATACCCGCACTTAAGAAATGCTTTGCCACTATTGTAAGCTCCCGTAGTGTCCTTATCAAGTCTGTTAATGCATCTGAAAACAAAGTTTTTGCCATTATAATAATGCATCAGAGCATTTGCAAGAGAGTTCTCATAATTATTAAAGGTTTGGATGAATCGGCATATCACCGGCCTTATTTATAACTATAATATCTTCATCCTCATATTTTTATATCAGCTTGATATCCACAGGTACTATATTTTCACTTTTTCTATTTTCACATACACGCACAAGAAGCCGGTCATTTACCGCCGGCTTCTGATTCATATACGCTCAAACTCCGTTGAGCATTATACCGTTTTCATATTTTTTTCAGATCTATAATATTTGAGGCCGAATATCCCTTTGCTTTTTAAATAATCTTGAATATCCTTGTACTCCCCGTCTATTATATAAAGAATTTCTCTTCCATTATTTCATCATCTTCTTTATCATATTTGACAGCTCAGATATCTTCTCTTTCTATCTTCCTCACTGCCTGTAGCGGCCGCATCCAAAAATACAACCCTCTATATGAGCTTCCAAGATAGTACGGTTTGTCCTTTCCAAAAGAGCTCTGGTGGCAAGAACCTGATTTGATATATCAATACAGTATCTGTTTTCTTCCACCATCTTTATAATGCCTTCAAGCTGTCCTTTGGCTGTCTTTAGCTGCCTCAAAACAGTCTTGGAATCGGCTCTCATTATACTACCTCATAACCTGCATCTGTGATAGCTTTTTTACCTTTTTCCAAGTCGGTATCGGCACTGTGCTCTATTGTAACATTTTTTGCCTCCAAATTCACCTCTGAATTGCTGACACCCTCTACTCCTCTTGTCACTTTCTCCACAGTTGCCTTACAATGCTCACACATCATTCCGTTTACATTAATTACTGTTGTCATATTATTATTATCCTCTTTTCTTTATTTTCAATGAGCTCTATCTCATCATTTTTCTATATTGTTTTTCTTTATTTCCTTCGGCTTAAAAGCCTCTTAGTCTAAGTGCATTACTTACTACACATACACTGCTCATTCCCATTGCGGCCGCTCCGAACATAGGACTGAGCTTCCATCCCATGCTTAAATAAAATACTCCTGCAGCCAATGGTATTCCGATTGAATTATAAAAGAATGCCCAGAAAAGATTCTGCTTTTATATTTCTGATTACAGCCTTACTTTAAATCAATTGCTGTAGCCACATCCTTTAATGAGCTGTGCATCAGTACTATATCCGCACTCTCTATAGCGATATCTGTACCTGCACCTATTGCAATACCTACATCCGCTCTTGCAAGTGCAGGTGAATCATTGATTCCGTCACCGACCATTGCCACCTTATGACCTGCTTTAATAAGCTCTCTGATATGTTCTTCCTTATCGGTAGGCAAAACTTCGGCAATAACCTTTTTAATGCCTGCTTCCTTTGCAATAGCCATTGCGGTGTTTTTATGATCACCGGTAAGTAGTACAACATCAATATTTCTGTTTTTAAGAGCCTGTATTGCCTCCTTACTGTCTTTTTATTGTATCCGCAACTGCAATAATTCCAAGCAGTTTGCCGTCTTTACCAAAGTACATCGGTGTCTTACCCTCTGCGGCAAGTTCATTTCCCTTTTTAAATACTTCTGTAAAGTTGTCACTGTTTCCATACTGATCTTTTATGGCCTGCTCATTTCCGGCAATAATTTTTGAACCGTTTACACTTGCAACAATACCTCTTCCGGATATCGCCTGAAACTCTGTAGGTGAAACAATCTCTAAACTCTTTTCTTTAGCCTTTTCTACAATAGCCTCAGCCAAAGGATGCTCTGAAGCACTCTCAACGCCTGCAGCCAGTTTTAAAAATTCATTCTCGTCTATATCAAATGCTAAAATATCTGTAACTACAGGCTTACCCTCCGTTACGGTACCTGTCTTATCAAGTACTACTGTATCAATACTGTGTGTTGTCTCAAGTGCATCGGCGGATTTAATAAGTATTCCGTTTTCAGCACCCTTTCCTGTGCCGACCATTATGGCTACAGGTGTTGCAAGTCCAAGTGAACATGGGCAGGATATAACAAGTACCGCTATAGCACAATTTAGAGCAAATGAGAAATCATATCCAAGTGCCAACCATACTATAAATGTTACCAGAGCAATTCCCATTACTACAGGTACAAATACTCCTGCCACCCTGTCGGCCATCTTGGCAATAGGTGCTTTTGATGATGAAGCCTCCTCTACCAAAGCTATTATTCTTGAAATAGCGGTGTCCTCACCTACCTCTGTGGCCTTTATCCTTACACTTCCGTTTTTATTTATAGTGGCGGCTATAAGCTTATCGCCTTTCTCCTTTTGTACAGGTATACTCTCGCCTGTAATGGCACTCTCATCCACACTTGTACTGCCCTCAATTATCATTCCGTCTACCGGAATGCTCTCGCCCGGACGTACTATTACAATATCTCCCACTACAACATCTTCTGTAAGTATGTTCTCCTCTACACCGTCACGAAGTACATTTGCCCTCTTCGGTGATAAATCTATAAGCTTTGATATTGCATCCGTTGTTCTTGCTTTTGAACCTGTTTCAAAGAATTTTCCTAAAGTAATAAGAGTCAAGATCATGGACACGGACTCAAAATAAAGATTCATTCTGTATTCCGTCACTGTATGCATATCAGAATTATTAAGTGCATAACCCATTACGTATATTGCAATTACACCATATGTAAATGCGGCACCTGAACCCACCGCAATAAGTGTATCCATATTCGGTGAAAGATGGAAAAGCGATTTAAATCCGCTTATATAATACTTTCTATTTACATACATTACAGGCAGTACTAAAAGAAGCTGTGTCAGAGCAAAACCCACCGGATTTCCCTCACCTGATAAGAATTTCGGAAGCGGCAATCCTATCATGCTTCCCATACTGAAATACATTAAAATAACCAAAAATACTATGGACACCTTCAGCCTCGAACTTCATAGAGGCTATTGCATCATCATTGGTCTTTTTATACTTTTCTTTCTTTTTGTTTGCTGTCTGTAGCCAAAGATGCTCCGTATCCGGCATCCGCTATATTTTTTTATTATATCATTTGAACTGAGCTTATCTTCCTTATATTCCACCTGCATGGAATTTGTCAAAAGATTTACTGAGACATTCTCCACACCTTCAAGCTTACCTACCACTCTCTCCACTTTGGCGGAGCAGGCGGCACAGCTCATTCCGGTAATATTATATTTTTTCCTTTGCCATATTTTTTTCCTTTCTACTACATATTACACTCTCACGGGGTATTAGTATAGTACATCATTCTTTTTCCCCTTTGTCAACTAAAAATATACTTTTTCTTAAATAAAATGACTTTATAGAGAAAAACCCTTACAAAATGGCTTTTTACCTTATTCTTCTTGACAAATCAGCCTAAACAGACTATATAAATTATGTTATGAGTGGTATCATATCTCATAATGATTCTATATTGCCGACTGAATCCGGCAGTAATATTTTTAGTATAATGTTTATAACATTATTTTTTTAGGAGGAAGAAAATGAATAGAACAGAGTTAATCGATGCTATTGCTAAGAAGATGGATAATTCCGTTACAAAGAAGGATCTTGAGGCTACACTTAAGTCTTTTGTAGAAGTTGTTACAGAAGAGCTTGCTAAGAAGGAAAAGATCCAGCTTGTTGGCTTCGGTACATTTGAGACATCTGTAAGACCTGCAAGAGAAGGAAGAAACCCAAGAACAGGCGAGACAATGAAGATTGCTGAGAGCGTAGTTCCAAAGTTCAAGCCGGGTAAGGCACTAAAGGATGCTGTTAATAAATAATGCGTATTGACAAGTTTTTAAAGGTTTCACGAGTAATCAAAAGACGCACAATAGCCAATGAAGCATGTGATGCCGGGAGAGTTCTTATCAATGATAAGGTCGTAAAAGCATCTGCTGAAGTAAAAGTAGGGGATATTGTAGAAGTATTATTCGGTGGCAAGTCTGTAAAATTTGAGGTACTTTCCCTAAAGGAAACCACCAAAAAAAGATGAGGCACAGGAATTATTTAAATATCTTTAGTAAATAGCCGGTTTAACTCGGTACAGACAATGCCGTATTAGGGTTGTGAATGCAACCAAGCGGCATTTTTATAATAAAAACAGAGAAAAAAATTATGTGGATTGCAGATAATTGGAAGGACTATGAAATACTGGATACTTCAAACGGTGAAAAAGCTTGAAAGATGGGGAAATTATATACTGGTAAGACCCGATCCTCAAGTACTCTGGAATACGGAGCATAAAAAAATCCTGCATGGAAGAAAAACGGCCACTACCACAGAAGTAAGGCCGGCGGTGGACATTGGGAATTTTTAATCTTCCCGACACCTGGAGTATCGATTATGAACTGCCTTCATCAAAAATAACATTTAATCTAAAACCTTTTTACATTCAAACATACAGGTGTATTCCCTGAACAGGCTACAAACTGGGATTTCAGTTATAATAAAATAAAAGAAGCTACAGATAAAAATCGTGAAATCAAAGTGCTTAACCTTTTTGCATATACAGGTGGTGCTACTCTGGCCGCAGCCGCTGCAGGTGCCAATGTAACACATGTAGATGCCAGCAAGGGTATGGTAGGCTGGGCAAAGGAAAATATGGTAAGCTCAGGGCTTTCCAATGCTCCTATAAGATGGCTTGTGGATGATTGTATAAAATTTGTGCAAAGAGAAATAAGACGTGGAAATACCTATGATGCCATAATAATGGATCCGCCTTCATACGGAAGAGGTCCTAAGGGTGAGATATGGAAAATAGAAGACTCCATATATGAATTTATAAAGCTGACAACACAGTTGCTTAGCAAAGAACCGCTCTTCTTCCTTATCAACTCATATACCACAGGTCTGGCTCCCGGTGTACTGACGTATATGATGAAGAAGTCTTTAGAAGAAAATAAGCTTCCTGCAGCAAGCATAGAAGCTATGGAAATAGGTTTACCTGTAAATAAATCAGACTTCATCCTGCCATGCGGTGCAAGCGCAAGATGTACTTGGTAGAAAAATTTTAGAGGCTGTATTTTACAATCATTTGCAGTTGTTTTTATACTGCTGCAACAATTGTAAAATTACCAGCCTCTTTTTAATATTCTTATCTGAAATCTTTAATTATCTTCTCCACCGCATCAAAGAGATTTTTTGCCTCAATATCGCAGCTTTTGTCGTATTTGCCGTCATTTCCGGCAAAACCTGTATCTACAAGCACGGATTTTACTCCGGCATTTCTTGCCGTCTCAAGATCCATCGTGGAGTCTCCCACCATATATGACTTTGAAAGGTCGATATTATATTTCTTTACCGCCTCGTCAATCATACCGGTCTTCGGCTTTCTGCATTCACAGTCAAATTTAAGTTCAGGCACTTCACCCTCAAATCCCTTTATCAGGATGATGTGGACAATAGAAAATATCATCTACAAAAGCTCCCTTTTCTCCAAGAAGTGTCTTCAGCTTATTGTGAATGTTGTGAAGTTCTTCAAAAGAACACTCGCCTCTTGCAATAACGGGTTGATTTGTTATAACTATTGCAAGTGCACCGCTCTTATTTATTGCCTTTATAGCCTCAATGCTTCCCGGGATCAGTTCAAGGTCATCAGCTTTTTGATATAAATCCCTTTGAAAACATTTATAGTACCGTCTCTGTCAATAAATATCGCTCTTTGCTTATTCTTTAAATTCTTTGACTGAATAAGTCCGCTCTTTAATTCCTCTACCGTAGCATTTATTCTGTCCACGGTACCTACATCCTTCACATACTCAGGTGTATGATATGCATAAATATTTGCTCCAATTTTAACCTGATTTGCAAGTATATCCTTTTCAAAATCTGTCTTTACAGGTTCTTTTTACCAAGTCAAGCAGTTTTCTGTTTATTATATACATCCCTGCATTGACCATGTTGTCATACCAGTAATCTCTTACATTATGCTTTGAATCAAATCCTATAACTCTTCCTTTATCATCCATCCGGATAAGATCCGAGTCATACGGATGCCCGTTTGGATGTGCCAGAAGCGTAGTCAAGGCTGAATTTTTGAAATGAAAATCTTCCATTCTGTCAAAATCCATATCAAAGAAAACATCTCCGAAAACAAGCATGAAATCCTTAGCATCTATCTTATCTTTTAAATAGTAAAATGCTCCTGCAGTACCAAGCGGTTCCTTTTCAAAAATATAGTCAATCTCAACACCGAAGTTTTTTCCGTCTTTAAAGTGATCTACAATTTTTTCACCCAAATGTCCGACAATCATTACTATCTTTTTAATACCATATGCCTTTAGTTTCTCTACCTGATACTCAAGTAAAGGCTTGCCGTCCACAGGTACCATGGGCTTGGGTATTTCATCATTAGTTATACTACGAAGTCTGCTGCCCTTTCCGCCTGCCATTATAACCGCCACATCGATATTTTTTTCATTGCTTTTAACCTCTCTAAAGTTTCATCAAGTGAAGGTATACTTACAATTCCCGCCTCTTTTTTCCACACAAAGACTTGCTACAGCATTTCCAAATCTTGCAATATCATACATCTGTTTTGAAGTTATATTGTCAAGATCCATATTTTTCACTTAAAAATCTTGCAAGCAGACCTCCCCAGAAGGAATCTCCTGCACCTGTAGTATCCACAACATTACTCTTAAATCCCGGTACTTCCACATATCCCGCTTTTGAAACTACCAAAGCACCCTTTTCTCCAAGAGTAACCACAGCGAGTTTTCTTCCTCTTTCCACCAGATACTTACCTGCCTCAAGCGGTTCCATATATGGTGTAAGAAGATGTTTCTTCATCGGATATTTTCATAATATCCGCAAACTCGAGACATCAGTCTCATCATCTCCATGGCCTTATCCACACTGTCCCAAAGCGGCTCACGGTAATTGGGGTCATAGGATATAATTGCTCCTGCTTCCTTAGCAAGCTTAACTGCCTCAAATGTAGCACTTCTTGAAGGCTCATCTGTAAGAGAAAGTGAACCCACATGAAATACTTTTGTATCTGAGAGAATATCTTTATTTATCTCATCTATAGTGAGTCTTGTATCCGCTCCCCGGCTTTCTTGCAAATGAGAAGGCTCTCTCCTGTTATTGAGAGACTTACAAAAGCCAGGTGGTAAATACTGAAGGGTCGGTAATCAATCGCTTGTATCAATAGGGACACTGTCAAGTACACTTCTTAAAAAGTCTCCATGCATGTCGGCACCTATCTTACCTATAAACGCTGTTTTTTAATCCGACTCTTGATACGGCGGTCAGCATATTTGCCGGTGCTCTCCCGGATTTTGCTCAAAAAGTCTCATGCCTGCCGGAGACAGTCCTGCAGGTGTAAAATCAATCAATAATTCTCCTAATGCAACTACATCCAATTTTTCATTGAAAAACTCCATTCTTTGTAAAGTCAAATATGAGCATATACTAAGCCGATTTTACAGGCTGATAAATCCCAAGGTATTTAATATTGCACTCACCAATATTACGATTAAAAATATCGGTGCAAAATACCCTCATTACTATATTATAAAGCTTTTTCTCTTAAATGCTGAAGAATATGAAATTTCATCATCAATTTTTCTTTAATGTAATCACTTTTACCACCAAATAACAGGTGGCAAGTGCCGCTATAGGCATCATAATAGAGTTTGTAAGGAAATCAAGGAAGTCAAGTATAGGCATCTTAAATATCAAAACAAAATCCCATATACCGTATCCTGCTGCAGAAGCGCCTCCGACAAATACCATTATCACAGCCATTAAAATTATAGATTTATTTCTGCTTAAATTAAGCTCGTCACAGAAAGTGGAAATACTGGTTTCCACAAGTGATATGGCACTTGTAAGTGCAGCCAAAAGCACAAGTAAGAAAAATCCTATACCTGCAATGCGTCCTGCTCCCATGCTTTCAAAAACCTTCGGCAAGGTAATGAACATAAGTGAAGGTCCGGCCTTAAGCTTTGCAGGGTCACCACCCGAGAATGCAAATACCGCGGGGATAACCATAAGTCCTGCCAAAACAGCCACACCTGTATCCACAAGCTCCACTCTTGAAGTAGATATCTCCACATCGACATCTCTTGTCAAATATGAACCGTAGGTGTACAAAATACCCATAGCAATGGACAGAGAATAAAACATCTGTCCAAGTGCCGCAACCACCGTCATCAAAGAAAAGTTACTGAAGTTCGGAACAAAGAAATATTTCACCCCGGCCATAGCTCCGGGTCTTGTAACCGAATAAGCCGCAACAATAATTGCAAGTATGATAAGCATTGGCATCATTATTTTTGACACTCTCTCAATTCCCCTGCTCCACACCTCCAAGTATTACCACAAAAGTAGCTACCGCAAATATAATAAACCAGAAAAAAATACTATCTTTGTATCCCCTATAAAGCTGCCGAAATACCCTTCACTTGCAAGCCCTGATACATTTCCCTTTATATACTCTACCAGATATTTTACTACCCAACCTCCTATTACACTGTAATAAGGTACAATAAGTACAGGTACTATCGCATTTATAAATCCGCCCACCTTAAGTATCTTGCTGTTTCCAAACTGATTGAATGCACCTATTGCACTTCTCTTTGTCATTCTTCCTATGGTAGTCTCGGACATAATCATTGCATATCCGAACGTAAGAGTAAGTAAAAGGTAGGTCAATAAAAACATACCTCCACCGTACTTTGCCGCAAGATATGGAAATCTCCAGATATTTCCAAGTCCTACCGCAGAGCCTGCCACTGCCAAGATATATCCAAGGCCTCCTGAAAAATTAGCTCTCTTTTCATTTGTCTTTTCAAGTTTCGTCTCTTCACCGTATTTAAAATTGTCAGTCATATTCATCCCCTTTATTTTTCTTTGTTTAGACTAACATTTTAAATGCTTTTTTACAAGGACAATTTACTTAAGAAACGTACTCTATCAGATAACCGTACCCCTCTTCTTCCATTTTATCCAAAGGAATAAATCTAAGTGCCGCAGAATTAATGCAATATCTTAATCCGCCAAGCTCTCTTGGGCCGTCATTAAACACATGTCCAAGATGAATATCGGCATTATTACTCCTTACCTCAATCCTTCTTCTTCCAAGGCTTAAATCCTCTTTGTAATGTACCAAATCCTTTTGTATAGGCTTTGAAAAACTTGGCCAGCCGCACCCTGACTCAAACTTATCCGTAGAAAAGAATAACGGCTCACCGATGTAATATCCACATATATGCCTTTTTCAAAATTTGAGTTGAATTCATTGTCAAAAGGTCTCTGTAGCCGCATTCATAGTTACATCATATTGTAGAGCTGTAAGTCTGTTTTTTAAAACCTCATCATCATCCTTTTTATATTCTTCAGACCTCACTATAGGCTCATTTGCCCAAGCAAGATTTATATGACAATATCCGTTAGGATTTTTATCAAGGTAATCTTGATGATACTCTTCCGCAGTATAAAAGTTTTCAATCGGCAATACTTCTACAGCTATTCTTTCTCCATACTTTCTTTTGTTCTCTCTCAATTGCCTCATTTATTGCCGGTAACTGTGCTTCATCTGTATAATAAATCCCCTGTTCTGTACTGTGTTCCCACATCATTTCCCTGTCTGTTTACGCTGACCGGATCTATTATTCTAAAATAATAAATAAGTAAGTCCTCGAGGCTTAATACACTCTCATCATAATCAATCAAAACCGCTTCCGCATGTCCTGTATTGTGTCTGCAAACCTCCTCATAGCTTGGATTTTTCCGTGTTTCGTTTGCATAGCCGCAAGTCGTATCCATTACCCCTTTTAATTCTTTTTAAAATATCCTTCAACACCCCTAAAAGCAACTGCCTGCAAGATATATTCTATTTATCATAATCTGCCTCCTTAAAATTTTTAACTTATAAAAATATTATAGCACTTTAAAGCTTTTTAACAATTAGATTTTTTTGCAATTCTTCACAAAATAAAAAGGACAAACCTATAAAAAGTTTATCCAAAGTGGTTTTTCTGTAATTCTCTGTTCAATGCGCTTTGTATTCTTGTAAACTCTTTGTTCAGCATGCATTCTCCGCATCTGTTATTGATACAATCAAAAGCCTTCTCTTATACATTCCGTAATACTCATGTCCTCGCCTAATGCAATGCATATATCAAATAATGTGGTATCTGAAAGATCGCATTTCAAATAGTATCCGCCGTTGACTCCTCTCATACTTCCAATCAATTTTTGATTTCAACAGACTGTTTAAAACTTTATATGTAATAGCTTGTGGTAAATGTTCTTTTTTAGCCACCTCCGTTGCCGAAACCTTTGTCCCCTCTTTTTAATGCTCTAATAATCCTTACAGCATAGTCCATTTCTCTAGTAATTAGCAATTTGTCCCCTAAATGCTTACTCTGTCTTTTGTAGCACACTATAGTTGCTAATATATAAATATTAGCACAAAGTACTTATTTTATCTATGTTAATTTATAATTTTTGGATAATTTTAACATAATTTATACAGCCGGATTTTCTTTATAGAAAGCCGACATCAAAAAGACATCGGCTTTAGTATATATTTAACTACTGCAATGTAGCATTCTTTATAGCGTCACTTACACCCTTTGAGGTAATAGACGCTCCGGCTACGCTGTCAACCTTGAACTCACCGCTTGACTGCATTTTTCTCTTTATTTTTCTCCATAGCCTTTCCTCCTATTTCTGCGGTTTCCTTTCCTCCGCTTATAGAAAGATCGTTTACTATACCGTTTTTAACGGTAAATGTGACTTCCACATCTCCGCCAAATCCCTTTGCACTTCCTTTATATGAACCGTCTTTAAGATCTGTCTTAATATCCTGTGGAACAAAGTTTGCATCTTCGTTTTCTACCGTTATGGTTCTTTCTGTATTTCCGCCGTTTGCAAGTACATATCCGTTTGCATTATCACCTGAAATACGTCCGAATACTACTATATCCGCTACAGCATTTCCACCTAATCTATTGGCTCCATGTACTCCGCCTACTACTTCACCTGCAGCGTAAAGCCCCGGAATAACGCTTCCGTCTTCTTTTAAAACCTGCGTTTCTGTGTTTATCTTTACACCGCCCATTGTATGGTGAATAGCCGGCTTTGCAAGTCCTGCAAAGTAAGGTGCCTTTGTAAGAGGTACTTCCATGCTCTTTCTACCGAATTCACTGTCCTCACCTGCTTCCTGCATTGAGGCGTACTTATTCATAGTAGCTACAAGATTCTCTTTGTTAATACCTGTTTTTTCAGCAAGTTCTTCTATTGTATTTGCTTCTACAATAATTCCCTCATTTATATATTTTTCTATAGCACTGAGTGATTCTCTTACAGCTGTATCAAAAACCAGCCAGCTCTCTTCATTAGGCTGTTTAAGTATTGCTGCGGAAACAACATCTCTTGTCTCAAGTTCGTTTACAAAACGATTTCCTTCATCATTTACCAGTATAGCACCGTTACCGCGAACACCCTCTGTATACATTGTTGCGGTATTAGGATTTACAGTAGGATGGGTCTGAATCTGTTCAATGTCTGTAAGTCCTGCTCCTACCTCAAGTGCCATTTCTATACCGTCACCTGTGGCTCCTGAATGGTTTGTTGTAATAAATCCTGCAAGCTGTGGTGCATATTTTACTACCATATCCGGATTTGCTCCGAAACCTCCTGTAGCAAGTATAACTGCCTTTGTATTTATAACAAACTCTCCATTTTCATCCTCAGCCTCTACTCCTGTTATCTTTCCGTCCTTATCGGCAATTATCTTTGTTGCCTTTGTTTCAAGTAAAACAGGAATTCCAAGTTCATCAAGTTTGGCATTTAAAGTCTTTACAAGCATAGGACCTACTGCAGATGTATCACTTGGTCGGTGTATTCTCTTTACGCTTGCTCCACCGAACTGAGCAACTACAGAAAGATCTCCGCCTATTTCATTTACCCAGTCAACTGCTGCAGCCGAATTTTCCACCAATGTTCTTACAAGATTCGGATCGTTTAAATTCTTACCGCCCTTCATAGTATCTTCATAGAACAAATCATTGCTGTCCTCTATACCGTCTCTTTTTTGGTACTGAGTTTCAGACGCATTCAAACCGCCTGTAGCTCTTACAGTATTACCGCCTGTAATAGGCATCTTCTCTAAAATAACTACATTGGTAGCGCCTTTTTGCGCCGCTTCTATAGCCGCACTCATTCCTGCACCGCCTGCACCTATTACTACAATATCTGCAGACTTTACTTCCATATCTTCTTTAACTTCTTTACCCCTTGCCTTCAGTAAAGCCTTTTTCAACGCTCTTTTCAAAGCTGTGGAGGTGACTGTTGCACCGCTTACAGAGTCAATCTCCGTATCAAGTGCTGTTTTCATCTGTGCATTGAGCTTTTCAACAGCTGCTCCTCCTATATCGGGAGTTTCCTTTGACCCTTCAAATGAAATATCTTCTATTCCGTTTTCACCGACTGTTACTATGGCTTTTACTTTTCCTCCAAATCCCTTTTCCGATGCGGAATATTTGCCGGCAATATATTTGATATTATCTTTTATACTCTTTCTGATACCATCAGTAACCGGAAAAAGCTATTATAATAGTAATAACAGCGGCCAAAATCATTAAACAGAGCCCCAAAGTGTTACCACTGTTTCGTTTTTCGGTTGCTTACCCATTTTAAAACCTCCTAAACCTCTTACAATTTTTACCGCTACATTATATACTATATTTTCATAAAGTTAAAGTTTCAGCATTAAAAACTTTATTTATATAGTGAACTATATTCACAAAGCAATACAAAAGTGTTATAATAAATTTTATACAATCAAATATTGTACATTTGTAATAATCTTTGTCCTTTATTAGGATATTAAGGAGGTAATATGAAGAATATAACAGTTGCAGGTGGTGGCGTTCTTGGCTCACAGATAGCATTTCAAACAGCTTTTTGCGGTTTCAATGTAAAGATATGGCTTTAGAAGTGAAGAGTCAATAGGAAGAACAAAGCCAAAAATTGGATAGATTATATAATATATACAAACATACATTAAGTGAGGCTAAGAAAAAGTCTTGGATCAGGAGTTTCATTGCCAAGGGGATTGGCTCCGGATTCAGGATCACTTACAGAATCAGATATAGATAAACTTCTGGAAGCTACAGAGAAAGCTTACAAAGAAATAGTTCTTACTACAAGTTTTGAAGAGGCTTGTAAGGATGCTGACCTTATAATTGAAAGCATGGCTGAAAAATCCCGAAGCAAAGAAGGAATTTTATAAGGCTTTGGATCCACATCTTGAGGAAAAGACAATAGTCGCTACAAACTCTTCAAGCATGATTCCAAGTCAGTTCCGTGACTGTCTTAGCAGACCGGAAAAATACCTGGCAATTCATTTTGCCAATAATATATGGATCAGCAATACTGCCGAGATTATGGGACATGACGGTACAGACAAGGATTCATATGAAGCTGTGGCTAAATTTGCATCAGAAATTAAAATGATTCCGCTTCGTCTTACAAAAGAGCAGCCCGGATATATATTAAATTCCATGCTTATTCCTTTTTTAAATGCCGGACAGATGCTGCTTGCCAAGGAGGTTGCTGACCCTGCTACCATTGATCTTACATGGAGAATGGGTACAGGATCACCTTACGGTCCTTTCCAGATTCTTGATATAATCGGTTTAAATACTGCCCTTAATGTAGTATCAAACGATCCGCTTTCAAAAGATCCAAATACTGTTCAAGGTAAGATAAAAGCTATACTTGAAAAGTATATTTCAGAGGGTAAAACAGGTATAAATGCCGGTGAAGGATTCTATAAATATAATAAATAGTTTAAAATGCGATTACCCGATATGTATTTATATCGGGTAATCGCATTTTTTAGCTGCAACCTCCGCAAGCATCACATGCACTTTTTGTTACCGCACATCCTCCAAGCGCCGTTTCTCTAAGTTCTACAGGCATTCTCTTGCCTACCTTATACATAGTCTCAAGCATTTCATCAAAAGGTATAAGCTGCTTTATTCCTGCCATTGTAAGTTCTGCCGCCACCAATGCATTTGCCACTCCGGAAGCATTCCTGTTTTGACATGGATACTCTACAAGACCACCTACAGGGTCGCATACCAATCCCAGCATATTCATAAGCACCGTTGATGATGCATCCAAACACTGAGAAGGACTTCCTCCCATCAGTTCAACAGCGCCGGCCGCCGCCATAGCTGCCGCTACACCCATCTCCGCCTGGCAACCACCCACAGCCCCGGCTACAGTAGCATTTCTCATAGCCAGATATCCTATTGCACCTGCTGTAAATAATGCATCTAATATTTTCTCATCAGAAAAAGAATATACATCCTGCATTGCCAGCAGCAGTCCCGGTACCACACCTGATGAACCTGCGGTAGGCGCCGCAACTATAAGCCCCATGGAGGCATTGCATTCCAAAACGGCCATTGCATACATTATGGCCTTTGAAAGTACCGGACCTCCTATATTTTTCTTCTGCATTTGATATTCGCTAAGCTTTTTTGCCTCACCACCTATAAGTCCTCCCATTGATTTTATAGGTGTATTTATAGGTAATGTTGAAGAGTCTCTCATAATCTCAAGAACTCTTTTCATTTTATTTATTATCTCTTCTTTTGAACTTGTACTCTCATCACATTCCCTTATTTTTCATCACATCGGAAATTGATATTTTTTTCTTATCACAAAGTTCTAAAAGCTCTTTTGCATTAATAAAATCCATAATCTCTCCTATTGAACTATCATCACCTGATATATGTTCATTTTTATATAATCCGGGCTTTATATCCGGCGGTATCATTTCATCCGATTCTATAATTGTATATGCCTTATTTCCCTTTTGATTCTCTGTAAAAGCTCATAAATGCAATATTTATATTATGCTCACTCAAAATCTTACTGATATATGCTATGACTCCGGGTCTGTCACGATGCACCAAAATAATAGCACTGTACTCACCTGAAAAGTCTATATCAACCTGATCTATCTTTACTATTCTTACCTTTCCACCGCCAAGGGATTCACCTCTGACTGTAACCTTTCTCCCGTCTTCATCCTCCATACATACATCAACTGTATTCGGATGAATCTCGGTAAGCTCACTGTTTGGCGTAAATTTGTACTCTATTCCTCTCTCGGCGGCAATGCTGAATGAATCACGTATTCTTACATCATCTGTGCCAAATCCCATAAGTCCGCCAAGCAATGCTCTATCAGTACCGTGTCCTTTGTAAGTCTTTGCAAAGGAGCCGTAAAGTATAAACTCTACCTTTTTGGGATTCCCCCCTATCATCTTTCTGGCTAAGAATGCAATTACACATGCCCCTGCGGTATGTGAACTTGAAGGCCCTATCATATTTGGACCAAGCACATCAAAAACACTGATAAATGCCATATTATCTCCCAAAACTAAATTTTGTTCTATTCATTCGCATTATTTTAACATATTTAAAAATGAAAGCAAACATATTATGAAAAACTACATTGGCAGTATTTTTAAAAATCTAATTTATAATTAAGATTTCTTTTTCCTGTTTTTCATGTATAATGTATTTGAAGAAATCAAATCATATGGAGGTAAAATGAAGAAACTATTATTATATTTAACAATTCTTGCATTGCCTGTTATAAGTGCAGGATGCAAAAAGTAAGGATACTTCAGATTTGAAAAAGTATTATGACTACAGAAGCTAACGGTGCCATGTCACCTACTACTACCGCTGCCGAGGGTGCTAACGGCGCTATGTCACCAACTACAATTGCACCTACAAGTGACAGTAAAGAGTCTACCTCTTTAGCTGAAACAAAATCGGTAAAAACAACTACCGCCGATAAAAAAATCATCTTCCAAATCAAGTGTTACTGAAAATACGCAGAGCTATTCCAAGGATAAATCAAAAACTCTTATCCTAAACTTAACGGAATCGACTCTAAGATAGAATCATCAGTAAATAAAGCTATTGAGGATAATGCCAAACTTGCTTTGGATTCATTTACTTCAAATGCCGGTTCAACTGCCGAATTAAAGTATAATGTAAAAAATCAAAGCAGAAACAGAATGAGTATAGTTTACACCGGAACACTTAAAACAGGAAATGAGAGTAAAAATTATTTTTACAAATAATATAAATCTTGATACAGGTGAAAGTATAGGTCTTACAGATTTTGCCGATCCGCTTACCATTGCAAACTATATACTCTCAGATGATGTTGAACTTGAAAATGCTACAAACTCCCAGGCAGCCGGCTTTGCGGAATACAAAAAGAATTTAACTGTAGACACTCTAAAAGCTTTACTTGAGGATGCGGATTTCCTCTTATAAAGAAAAATGATGTGAATGAAGGTTTCCCGAAGCTTTTCTCTTATGAATCAGGCGGTGATATTTATATATCCATACCTCTTTCTCATGAGCTTGGTGACTATGTACTTGTAAAATATTCTCCAAGCACTAAATAATTTTTTCTATGTATTTATGTATTTATTTGCTCTATAATAAGGGAAGCAAATTTTAGATTGAGGTGTAAAATGTCAAAAGTTTATATTAATAAGCATCCGTTGGTTCAACACAAAATATCAATTCTTCGTGATAAGAACACAGGAACCAATGAATTCAGATCTCTTGTAGGTGAAATTGCAATGTTGATGGGATATGAAGCATTAAACGACCTTCCTACAGAAGAAGTTGAAGTAGAAACTCCACTTGAAAAAAATGTATGACTGAAATGATTTCGGTAGAAAAATGGCAATAGTACCTATACTTAGAGCAGGACTCGGTATGGTTGACGGTATATTACAGCTTAGCCGGCATCAAAGGTAGGACATATAGGACTTTACAGAGATGAAGAAACTCATACACCTGTAGAATATTATTGTAAACTGCCAAGTCCTATTGAGAGAGAATAATAGTGGTTACAGATCCTATGCTTTGCAACAGGTGGTTCCGCTATAGATGCTATATCTCAGATCAAAAAGCATGGCGGTAAGAAAATAAAAATTCATGTGTATTATAGCCGCACTCGAAGGACTTAAAAGCTCTTGAAGAGGCTCATCCTGATGTGCAGATTTATGTCGGTCATCTTGACAGACAGCTTAATTCAGACGCTTATATTTGTCCGGGACTTGGAGATGCCGGCGACAGAATATTCGGAACAAAATAAATAACAGCAATAATTATTCCGGCCACCTTCGGGTGGCTGTTTTATAAAAACAGAGGAGCCACACTTTCGTGTGACTCCTTTTTTTATTTCGGACTGAAAATATCTACAAGTTTTATAAACTATAATTATCTCCAAGCTCCGCTTTCATTTACATGATAACCGTCGGTGTAGTTTCATTCTGATACATTGAACCAAGAGGTCTTGAGTTCACATTACCATGATTCCATCTACCTGTTGCATTATCAAAAAACCATGTCTGTGCAGGTGCTGTAGGATTCAAGAAGTAGTACTCTCCTCCTATCTTGCTCCAGTTTGTATGCATAGCACTCGCTTGAAGGATCAAGGTACTACCATCTTCCGTCCTGGCCGTCATGATGCCATCCCTTAATCATCTCACCATAGAATCCGTTATGATTCATTGACAGATAATACCATGTACTTCCGTCTAAGAACCATCCTCAATCCATAATGCCGTCCTCAGCAAAGTGATACCACTCAGACTTTGTCTTTCCTTCATAGGTGTAGCTTAAGTACGCCCAACCCTTAGCTCTTCCGCCATTTGTAAGGTTGAATACCCACTTGCTGCTGTCAGGATTTGCTGTAGCTTCTACAGGATTTGTAAGCTCCCAGTTACCGTCAAGTCCGACTCTAAGACCTGCCGTCTGTCCGCCGGTCTTTCTTCCTGATGAACCTGATCCGCCGCCTGATCCGCCACGGCCACCGCCGCCACCGCTTCTTCTAAGCTTAAGTGTTGCTAAAAGGTTATTTAAAGCATCAAGTGCAGCCTGAAGCTCTGCTGTAGATGACTTTCTGTTTATTCTGTCAAGTATTGCCTGTGCAGCTGCAAGCTGTGATGTTAATAACCCCTGTGAGTTTGCATCATAGTTTCTCATGTTTCTTCTTGCATCGTTCACAGCTGACTTTAAGTCTCTCTCAGCTCTTGCTCTTTCAACCTTGTCATTTGAATAGAATACATATAATGTCTCATCTGATGTCACTCTAAGTGTCGGATCATATGCCCGATATGTATCCTTATCTGTACTCAGTCCCTCATAATGCCATGTGATACCGTTATTGTCGATATAATCACCTGTTATGCTTCCTCGAATAAAGGCTTGCCTTATCCTGTACAGTCTCTGTTGATCTTAATGTAAGAGATGTTATTAAAGTATTATCTCTGTTATCCTTAATCTTAGTTCTGTATATAGAAGGTGTTGTATATCCGAATACATATCTTCTACCTGAAGTAAGTTGAATATCAAACTGTCCCGGATATGTTGAACCCGGATTCTCAAAGTCTCCACTTAATGCTGTAGCCGCATTTGAGCTTGTAGCAAGCTCATGGAACATATAGTCTCTTGTTGACATCAATGCTCCTGTCTCTACTGTTGTATCAAGTGAAATATCTCCTGTTGCAGGAACATAATCTTCCCAGTTTCCTGTTGCATTGTTGAACTTCTGTACAACGATATCCATAAGGAATACTGCATTATATGGATCTGTGAGAGCATCTGCTACAACATTCTTTATAGAAGTAGGAACACTGTTTTTGTTAATCACTACTCTGAATCTTCCTGTATCGTTTATAACAGGATTTACAGATCCGATTGTCTTTCCTGAACCGATATGGTCTGTATACAGATTGTTATCCCAGTTTGTTCCGTCATCATACATTGCCTGAATCTTTACAGGTCCGTTCGGCATTGTGAATACTAGTAATGCATTTGTCTCATCAGCAGGATTAATAGTAATACCGCTTACCGCTTTCCACTTGCTGAATGTATTGAATGCATTGTCAAGAGGAGCTGCTGTTATCTGTACCTGTGTTCCCGGTGCAAGTCCCTGTAAAACATTTATATTTGTTGACTGTACACCGTTTATCTTAAACTGTATAGGATTCAGTGCATTGTTTGCAACTACTGTTACATCAAATGTATTTACTGTTAATCCCAGGTTGTTTGTATTTACAGGAAGGTCTGCTCCGGCAGCCTGTCTTTGTGCAGGTGTATCAGTGCTTCCTGTCTGTCTTGGTACTACATGATATGTTGTTCCCGGATTTAAGTTGCCAAATGTTACTGTTCCGATTCCATATGAATCATTTGTCGGAATTGTAAACGGATAAACTACATTTCCGTTATCATCTACAAGTGCATACTCTGTATTAGGCGCTGTAGGTCTTACTGCGATACTTGCTCTTCCCGGATTTGCACTGTCCTCAGTAACCTGTGGTGTAGGTGCTACAGGAATAGTACTTGGACTTGTTGCACTGACATCTGTTGCACCTGCAGGAATAGGGCTTCCCACAGTTAATGCTGCAGTATTTAATGCTGTTGCTATATTGTATGTATTTCCCGGTGTAAGGAAGTTGCCTGTGATGTTTCCACCGTTTGCCATTACCTGTGATCCCGGAACTATTGCCACTACATTTCCTGATGCATCTGTAACAACATAATTTAATCTTGCATCCATTGCTGCAGGAGTAAGCGGATCTACCGCTATAGTAGGTACACCGCTTGAATCAAGGTCACCGCTTACAACAGGTGTATATACCGCTGCAGGAGTAGTGCTTATTGCAAATGCTGTAAATGTCTGACCGTTCATTCCTGAAATATCTGTTCCCGGTGCCAATACATTTCCTGCCTGATCATGCCACTCAAGTGTATAGCCCGGATCTACAGAAACAGCACCTGTAGACACCTGTGTAAAGTTATTAATATCGCTAAACGGTATTGTTGCTCTTGGAAGACCTGTTAAGGCATCTGTATTCGCTACCTTGGCTATTGTACCTGCACTAAACTGTACATGAGAATCTCCTGCAACCAGGTTATAAGTATTCCACTGGTTTGGATCCTCTTCAAAGTTAGCTGTAATTACAATACTGTCCTGTGCACCCGGAATTCCGTTTACAGTATGAGGCAGAGTTATTATTGTATTATCATACTTCCAACCTGTAAATGTGTATCCGGCCTGTGGAACAGGAGTTGGAAGATCTGATGCATTTATTGTAAGAGAGTAATCTCCTGTTCCGGCAGCTACATTCTCTCTTGTAAGTCGAACAGTGTCAGTTGGTTCATCACCATTCTCATGTTCAGTCGGTAGGCCTCTATCTACTATAAGCTGTCCGTTTCCTACAGAAATAATCGCTACAGTTGCAACCTTGTTAGGATCAACTGTATATGTAACAGTTAAATCACCGTTCTTTGTAGGTGTATCTGCAGTTCCGTCACCGTCTTTATCAACTGATATAGCATAGTACTGATGAGCTGCACCCCAACCCTCGGTAGTGGCATCAGGTGCTGTTGAACTGTTTGTAGAAACAAATCTGTATGAGCTTGACCATTTAATAGGGTCATCAGTATCTATTGTAGGACTGTCAGCTCCTGTGCTGATATAATCACTCATCACAGGTACAGGCACATTGTAGTTAGCCTGTGTAGAATTTACTCTCATAAATATTCTTGAGCCGTCTTTATATACTGTACCCACTACAGGAGTAGCTACTGTTGATATGTCTGTGAAAAGACCAGGGTGCTCATTTACTACATCGCTTGTAATATCATTACCCAGTTTATCAATATACTTTACACTTACTACAGTATAGTAGTTCGGATTCTCATAGTAATTATAAGTAATTGTTGCATTCTGGTTTGGAACCTGTCCTGAAATTGTCTTTGCAGGATCGGAACCTACAGTTATAGCTGTATACTGTCCCGCTACCGTTTTTGCAGGTATCAAAGTCTTAATAACACTTCCACTGCTTGAGAATGCCCCTGTGGTAGCATTAGGTACACCGTTATCATATGTAACAGTTACAGGCTCGTTAGGATCCAATATATATCTGCTAGGTAATGTAGCTGAACCTGAAGTATCAACGTAATTAGGATTTGCTGTGATTCCCGTTATATTAGTCAATACCTGTCCGTTTACATTGTTTGCCGTTCTGTTGTTCTGGCTCTTTACAGTGTTATTTGTATGGGCAAATACACCCGGCGTGGTAGAATCATTCTGCCAAACTTTATCCACTACCTTTACTGTAAATTTCTTATTCTGATTTATACCGTACTCATACTTTATATTAACATTCTTATTTGATGTTATAAAAGACATGAATTTAGAGCTTGGTACAGCGCCACCCATATACTGGAGTGCCTTTGCCGCTCCGTCTCCTGAGATAGTAGCATTAGTTACTTCATATCCCGGAATAACATATGGTATTGTCTGAATACTTTGAAGTACTTCATGCTGTCCATCCTTTGGTCCCTTTGTTGCAGGACTTAAGTTAAGGTTTGGAACAAACGCTGTTGAAGAATTTGGAACATGCTCTTCAACTAATGTCATTGCTGGACTACTCGTCACTCATAAGAGTAGCATAATAAGTCTGATTCTGAATAGTCCCAACATCAAGACCTACTCTTGGGAAGTCTGCAAGCCCTGCCCCGCCTCTAAACTCTTTTATCTTATATCCCTTTAATCCAAGATCTGCAATCCACTTCTTACCAAGAACTGCATCATCAGGATGGGCAAATGTACCGTCAACCTTTTTAAAAGTAGCTACAGGAGTACCGGTTGCTGTTGTACCGTTCTGCCAAGGTAATCCTGTTCTTCCGTTAAACGCTCCTAAGCTTGCCACATCCGGTATCGGATCACCGACAGTTCCGCTAACTGATATCTCCGGTGTTCCTGCCAATGAATCACTGGCATTTGTATGAAAATCAAATTTCAAAGTGCCTGTGGTTGCATATGCCGAGAAAGTTGGGTAGCGAGCATGGCAAAAAGCCATACTGCAGACAATGCGGCAGTCAATTTTGCTTTTATTGTCTTTCTTTTCATTTTTTCTCCTACGTCACTTAGTACCAAGCACCGTTTGCATCTACATTATATCCGTCAGGAGTCTTCTCTCCCGCATACATAGATCCAAATGGTCTTCCACTATTGCTCAAGTAGTTCCACTTGAAAGCATTGGCATCCCATGTATAAGTATTTTGTGGAGTATTGGTATTAAAGTAATACCACTTTCCGTCAATCTTTTGCCATCCGACAAGCATCTCACCGTTTGAATTCAGATAGTACCATCTTCCGTCCTGCGGATCTTTATGCCATCCTGTCTTAAGGATACCTGTATTATCATTCATGTAATACCACTTATTTGTCTTTTCATCCTTTACCCAACCTAATACCATCTGGCCAAGCTCAGGACCCGGTGTTGTGTTCATATAGTACCAGTTGCCGTTCTTTGAGTCATATACCCAACCTGTTGCCATTGTTGAGCGTCCGTCAAAGTAATACCAACGTGATACCTTCTTACCTGTATTGTCGTTGAATGTGATCATTCCCCACATATCATTAAGTGGTGTTCCACCGTTAAGTACGAATGACCATCCGCCTGTTACAGGATTTGTCTCCCAAGCACCGTCTACACCAAGTACGAATGCTCTTACATTACTGTTTTCATTGATAGCTGTGTTTTGTTGTGACTTCTCTCCCGGTGTCAAAAGTTTACTTCCTCTACCACTTGAAGAGTTACCGCCACCGCTGGCACCGCCGGTTCTTCTGTTTCTGTCTCCGGCTCTGTCGGCTGCTATCTTTGAATACTTGTCAATAAGTCTTCTAAGTGCATCTATTGCCTGCTGAAGCTCTGCCCAGTTTGCCTGTCTGAGATATGTAGTTCCGTCAGGAGATACAAGATCTCTTGCCTGTCTAAGTGTCTCAACTGCATGTGCTATAGCCTCATTAAGCTCTGCCACCTCTGCTACCTTAAGGTATGGGTCTCCTGTGAGGATCTTTGCCTCTTCTATAGTATCACCAAGATCTACTCTTGCCTTTTGCAACTTCTTTTTCTGTTGTCTGAATAGTATGCATAAACAATTGTTCTCTTTGTTACAGGACTTGTTGTGTCATATACTGAAAGTTTATCTTCCTTCTTTGACCAGTTAACATAGTCATACTGTACACCATAGATATCTTCAAACGGTGTTACAAGTCCGTTTGCTACATCATTTTGTGCATATGCCGTAACTACCGCATAATCACTTGAGTAGTAAGCATCCTCTACATTCTCTTTTCTTCTTACCTTAAACTTCTTATAGAAGTTTTCTGCTTGTATCATTTAAGTGTAAATGATCAAGTACAGGCTTATTATCTACAAAGGTTACCTTAAATGTCTTTGAATAAACAAGTACATATGAATGCTGCAAGTTACCCTGTGAACTTAAGAAGTCCCGCATTGTTTGCTACATCTGTTGTAATTGTTATATCTACAGGATTGATATTACCTAAGCTGTCAGGTGTCACATCAAATAACTGATAGTCAAGCTGATCTACATCTTCTGCAGGAAGCTGTGCTATAACATCTATTGTAGCATTTGATGCTGTTGCAAGTATTCCGTTATTTACAAGTCTTCCGTTTTACATATCTTTCAAGTTGGATATCAAGTCCGTATGCTGTTGTATGTGCATCCGGATGATCCACTCCCTGATACTGAAACAGGCTTTACAGCTGTTTTTCTCATTCGGTTTTGCATCTCTCTGTTAAATACTACCTTGTATTCTACTGTTGCACCGTTCACTCCGATAAGTGATCTGTCAAGTGGTGTTGTAAGATCATGTGCAAGTCCCGGTATCTGACCCGGTGTAAGTCCGAACTCTCCTACACTACCGCCTCTTATTGTCTCTGTAAGATCCGCATCATCTCCCGCTACCTTGGTAGGTTCGTATACAGCCTTAAGTACAATGTTTGAATTTGAAAGAGTGAATGAGTAATCAGCCTGTGTTATATTTCCGCTGACTCCTACCGCTCTTCCTGCAAGTACCTGCCAGTAAAGGAAGTTCTTGCCGTTTGCATCTACAGGATCTGCATGGATTACCACTTCTTCTCCTGCTTTTGCCTGATCGTATGTGTCATTTCCTACACTTGTTGTTCCTACAGTTACTACGTTTCCGCCCTTTGTTTCTACTACATACTTAGGTGCGTCCGCCATATCTCCCGGATTTGCTATTATCTGATTTCCGTCAGGTAACTTTGTAAGTGGATTTGGAATTGAGCTGTCGCCCTTCTTTCTTGCCACTACAGTGTAGGTCTCATTTGGATTTAAGTTGTTGAAAGTAACTGTTGAAGGATTGTTTCCTACAGGAGTCATCCATCCGTTGTCACTTCCCGGGTACTGCACTACGTTTCCGTTCTCATCTATAAGCGCATAGTCTGCGTCAGGATCTGCCGGATTGATAACGATCTGTGCCATACCGTCATTTTCAGGATCATATCCTATGTTGTAGTTATTATCTACTGTCGGAACATATACATCCTGTGGTGTTGATACGGATGTACCTGTTATAGAAGAAATCGGCTGACCTACAGTTGCCTGTGTATCAGGGCTTCCTTCCTGTACATTGTAGTGTGCTCCAGGGATAAGGTTTGGAACCACAGTTCTGTTTCCTGTTGAATCTCCCGGTACCACTGCTACGATATTTCCGTTAGGATCACTTATTACATATACATTACCCGGTGTTGTACCGTCTATTACTATCTCACCGCTTCCGTCATTTCCTATACGGCCTGTAGGTGTGATAGATCCGATAGTACCGAATACGTTTGGATCCTGGCTAAAGAATGCTGTATATGTTGCATGATTTGTAAGTGTACTTGTTCCTTGCATGAAGGCACCGTTTGGATCCTTCCAGCCTTTAAACAAGTAGTTTGCTACAGGTGTAGCTGTAGGTAACTGTGCTGTCGGCAATAATGCTGACGGTAATGCCGCTACCTGGCTCCATGTATAATCATATGGTACATGAAGTGTTGCAGGAGCTGATATTGAACCGTTGCTTCCTGCCGCAAAGTTGATATCAAACCACTGACTTGGGTCTTCTACAAACTTAGCATAAAGTGTAAGCGGTGCATTAGGTGAAACTGTAGGGGAATGTATCTGTTCCGTTTACCTGCTGTGTTGCCGCAGCGTCAAGATACCATCCGTCAAACTTATAATATCTGTTTGGTGTTACGCTTGGAACATATCCCTCGTTCTTTAACTTATCAAATGTATATGCATATGTATTTCCTCCAGTACTTCCGTCATTTGCCAGGAAGCTTGTCGGTGCTCCTGCCGGTAATGCATCTATGCTACCGCTGTTATTAGGTGTATTTGCTACTACAAAGTTGATATCTCTCCACTTTGAAGCATCACGACTCATCTTATAATCAGCTCTTACTCCGTTTCCGGTTGTAGGCATATTTCCTGTAAGTGTTCCTGTTGCCGTATTTGCAACTACACTTCCTGTTCCGCTTGCATCTGTTACAGTTACTGTTGATGAAGCATCCCATACATATCCGTAGAGCTTATCTCCGTCTGCAGTTCCTGCTGCCGGTATAGATAAGTTCACACTTGTTCCCGGTGTGGACGGATCTATCTGGCTTGTTATTATCTTATTGTTTATTCTGTCAAAGTATCTTCTTACTAAGTTCATTCCCGCATCTGCAGTATAAACATAGTCTATTGTAACATTCTGGTTTGGCATAAATGCTACAAACTGTCCTGTTGTAGGATTGTTTGATACGATATAAGGTGTCTTTGTAACTCCACCGACCGTTTCGGTATGGTTAAGTCCTAAAACATAAGTTCCTGCAGCACCATCTGCAGCTCCTGCAGTGATGTTATATGTTGAATATGTATATCCGGCTATTGAATTGTCAGGCATTGCACTGATGCTCTGCTCCGCTTTTCTTGTAGATACTACCGGTGTTGTTCCCGGCAATACATTTCCTGATGTATCAACATGTCTTACTGTAAATGTAAATGTTGCATTAGGATCAACAGTATACTTATAAGTAAGTGTAACTGCTGATGCAGGCATTCTGTCTATATGATAATGTCCTGCCTGTGCTCCCGGTGTTGTAGCAGGGTTAGGCTCTACCACTCCGGCTGAAACCGGTATAGCGCTTCTCGAACCGTACTTATATCCCGGAACGTTTGTAGGATTCTTATCTACCTGTGAATCAATCACATGTCCTGCATCCACTTCCGAACCGAATGTAAGTGAAAGTGCCGCATTTGTATTCTTATGGAATGTTGTTACTCGATACAATGTACCGTCGGTACCCATGTAGCATAAAGGTATGTTGTATTTGGCGCTGAAGGTACAGGGTATGCTGTAAATGCCGCTCCCGATGTATCGGTTCCCGCATCATACTGCCCGTTACCGTTTGTATCTGTATATTCTTTCCATCCGTTAAATGTATATCCTGTCTTTACAGGTGAAGGTAATGCTCCAAGTGTGGAAGCCGTACCTACCGCCTCAAACCTATCAGGAACAGGTGATCCGCCCTGTGAATCAAACTTATATGTTACCTGATTTCTTGCAAATTTAATTACAATATCTACAGGCTGTGCAGGAGTCTTTCCTTTTACTGTTCCTTTTTCCTGTTCCTGTTGTAACAACTGTAAGAGGAACTTCCATTCTCGATGCTGAATCAAATGTGTATCCAAACTATATGTAGGCATAGGTATTTCAACTTCTGAAGCTGCAGCCGCTCTGAATGCATATGCATAGAGATTGGTTGTATCTATTGTACCCGGGATCTTATTTGTACCGCCAGGTGTAAGATCTGCAATCTTCATTGTATTTCCGTCAGGATCAAGATAGCTTACTGTATAGTCATACTTTACAGATCTAAGATATACTATCTGTCCGGCCTCGGCTCCTGAAAGCTTCTCACCGGTAAGTCCTGTTGTTTTCTTTGAAGTATCTCCCATACCTATTAAAAGACCGTCTGTATCTACAGGTACATTTGCTGCCGAATAAGGTATAGCCGCACCTGAAGCTCTGTCGGCATAGTCTATAACAGGTCTTCCGTCCTGGTCGTCATTTGTCTGCGGAACGTCACTTACAGATATACCGATACTTCCTGTAAGCTTTCTTCCTGTCTCAACATTTAAGATACTCTTTCCAAGTGATACGTTTGCTTTTGTATCAACAGTTGTTGTAGCTGCCGCATTCTCTTTATGCTTATTAAAGTTGGAACCGACCGTTACATCTCCTGCTACGTTGACAGCTCTTGCTCTTGCCGCTTCAACTCCGCTAAGTGATGCAGCTGTTGCATGCGCTGTAGATGTTACTGTAATAGCTGATACCGATGCTTCAGTATCAACAGTTCTTGATTCATTGTTCACTACATTAACAGGGTTTGCCAAGCCGTTCATTGTAAGAACACCGGTTCCTGCTACATTGATTGCTGATGCTGTAGGAGCGGCTGCGCCCTTTTCAACAGCGTTATTCTGTACAGTAGTATTATCTGTAAGCTTAACTTCACCTGCTGTAATATCTATAACAGGAGCATTTGCCACTACGGCACCCTTATTTCCGTCAACAGTTATATTGTAGAAACTGAGTGTAGATGTAGCATTAGCTACCTTAAACATAGCACCCTTGAATCCGGCTTTTCTTTTAATAGTCTGAACGGTACTCTGCTCAGGATCTCCTCCCAAGTCATGATATCCTCTTGTAAGATTTCCTTGGAATGGAGCTGTCTTATATGGACTGCTCTCTATCTGGATATCCATGTCTTCAGGAATTTCTATTGTCTGATCCACTTCTGTAGGATTAGCCACATAGATATATCCCTTCTTTACTTGTGCCATTTTCATTGCCTTAACGGCTGTTCTGATGTCTTTGAAAGGCTGTGCAATATAACCGTTTGAATCATTTCCTGTATAAGTAGGATCCACATAGTATACCGCAGCTCTCATAGATACTTCAAAACTTGCCGATGCCATTCCACCAGGAGACATGTTAAAGGTTTCCTGCAAATCCTGCAGCGGCGTCGGTCTGCTGTACAAGGATATTATCCTGCTTATTCTCAGAAAATACCCAGTTTCTGTGAGCCAAATTTGCAGTATTATCATACTCACCTGCCCACACTCTACCGTTACCTGATACAAGTCTGGCATCAAAGTCTGTCAAAGCCGCTGAATCTGCACCTGTAGTAAGTGATCCTCCAAACGGATTTGAACCACCTCTTGGACTCCAGCTGCCTCCGCCACCCTGGTTGAAGTAATCCATCATATGAAGGTGTGTTTTATTCTGTGAAACTACAGATGGTGATGTATCTGTACCGGCAATCATAGTATCCGCCTCAGCACCAATCCAGAAGTTTACAGGATAGCTGTTCGGGTTGTAAGCCGTCCATGTGATCAAAATCTTTTGCTCATCAGGTGTAGGCTTTACTTCCATTCTGACTTCAATCTTATCTGTTCCTGTACCTGTACCGCCCGCTGCAGTCTTATATACAGATGGTACATCAACATAAACAACTTCACCGTCATTTCCTGCCTTGAAAACACCCATGCTGTTTGTATCAGGAGCAGTTGCAGTTAACGGTCTAAGCCCATTGGCACTCCATGTATTAACCTTTGGACTGATTACAGGATAGGAAGCATGTGCGGGATCTGTATCCTCCGCCGTTCTTCCAAATCCGTAGTAAGTTGTCCACCAGTTACTGCTTCCGCTATAGGCAGATGTTATAGAACCGTCATAGCCTTTGTGACTTGATGTATTTTCACTTCCGGGGTTCAATATAGCTCCCTATATTAAACGAATTATAAGTTCCCGGTATATTAACACCACCTGTTCCAGAGCTGTTTGTACCTGTAATAGCCTGTCCAAAAACAAATGCTGTACCCTGTGATCCACCATAGGTTTTAGTTCCGTCTTTTACTACCGGAATACCTCTATATGGTGTAGCACTACCTGCAATACCTGACGTAGGCGCATTATCAAACAATTGATAGTTTGGCTGTAACACCATCGCATGTGCAGTCATATTCCCAAGCGGCGCCCCCGTCAAGATCATTGCACTCGCCAACAGTCCTGCAACCGTTTGCTTAGCTTTCCTTATTAAATTATTTTTCTTCATATCTCTCCTCTAACTATCTGTCAAAGAGAACAAAATCACTATCCAGATTATTTAATCCATCTGTGGCATATGTGATTTCCGCTCCCCATCTGTCATGTCTGTCGGCACTCGAATCGTAGTGATAGAATCTTCCGTTCTTCTTTCTCGGTCTGTCACTGTCACTTACTCTTGCTACGAACTTTGAGTTTGAAACTATTATCCAGTTGCCCTCTCCGTCCTTAAGAATCTTTGTGCCTTTGACTACTTTACCGTTTGAGTCTACGACTACATACTCGCCGTGACCTGTTCTTGTATCCTTAAGAATACCGTACTTAAGGCTTGCGTCAGCATCCAGTCTTAAGCCGTTAAAGTAGAACTTACCGTCGCTCTTTGCAAGTGTGCATCTTGCTCCGATAGCCTTACCGTTGTCTTTAAAACCGAATACCGCATTTTGATCTCTAAGAGATACTGTAACCTCACCGGTAATCATTGAACCGTCATTAAGCTCATCTGTACCGAAGAGATATAAGCTTCCTCTGTCGATTGCAGCTATAGGTGAGTTGAGAGCGTCTGTAAGGAAGTCTTCCTTTGTCCACTCATCTACATCATATTTGATACCGAAAGTATCATCTTCCAACATAATTACAAAACCTGTCTGCATACGTCCGATCTCATCGAAAGCGTATCTTCTTCCAAGTACTGTAGCTATTTTATCTTTAATTACACTACCGTCTTTCTTTGTTCTGAACCAGCTGTGCTCTTCAGTATCATAGTCATACTGACTCATCACTTCATTCGGTACTGTAAATGTCCAGTAATCGTCTTTAAGTTCACCGTCTGTATCAAGTGAACCGTATTTTACTTTAGCATTGCTTGCTGTAGCTCTTATGTTTGCATTGGTTACAGAAAGCTGAGGTATCATTACACCGTTCTCATCAAACAGGTATGCCTTACCGTTTATCTCTCTCTGCTTTGACTGATCTGTACTGCGTGCAGCGTACTTTCTTCCGTTAGCCCCGAAGTACAGCCACATCTCATCATACTCACTGTAGTTTCTCTGTCCAAGCTCTGAATATCCCGGATTCTCTCCTACCTGTGAATAAAGCAACCACTGATCCGCATACATTGCTCCGTCATCACCGAAGTAGTATATTGCACTCTTAAACGGATTGTCATCTTCTACCGCATTGCCCTCTGCATCGAAGAATCCTGTAAGCATTACTCCCTCTTCATCAAAAAGATATCTCTTTCCGTTAATTTCACGAGTGTATACTCTTCCGTCTCTGCCCTTGTACGCTTTTCCGTCGGCACCAAAGTAATACCATGCATCATTATCGTCGATATCTTTTGCAAGAACCCAACGATTAGCTGCCATTACACCGTCGGCATTCAAATAATAAATGCCGTCACCTACGGTAACGATTGAATCTTTTACCATGTTGCCGTCATCACCCAGATAATACCATGCGTCACCCGACTTTCTCCAAGCCTCAGACACTGCGTTATTGGCATTGTCCAGATATCTCCACTCACCGCTTGAGTTATCCCATCCTTCTGCATGTGCAGTGAACGGATTTGCCCAAAGGAAAAGAGCGGAAACCGCCAATAAGCCCGCTTGACTTACTACCCTCTTTTTCTTCATCAAACCACCTCCTTGATTGTGTATCAACCGGAATATAAGGTCCTATACCATGCTCTACATGCATACTCCCATATCACTGTTTAATATATGGCATTAAATCAGTCTCTCTATATCCAGTTAGTTTATTTATATATTTTTCTTCACGCAAACAAAACAACCCACAAAAATATATTTAAACAATATTTTTGTAAGTGCATTTGTATAAAGAAATTTATATCATGTTATTACTGTAAAAACTCAAATTATGCTTGTTATACTGTTTGCTCTTATAGATATTTCAGAAAAATTTTTCTACAGTTATTTTAAAAATTTTTGCAAGTTACTGTCCTGTCTGTTATTTAGTGTCAGCACACGGATATCTGACATAGTATGTCCCATATAAGTTTATTCCACGCATATCTCACTCCACACTCTACTGCTTTTAAGGTTACGTTAATATTATATTCATATAATATTATTATTTTTCGTACTTTGTCAAATAAGTCAAATCTTTAATTATCATTTTGTTTTTTTATATCTTTTGCTGTAATACTTTTTCTGTTATTTGCAAATATAATAGCATTTTTTAATATATTTTTATTTATAAACCTTATTTTTAGTACATAAAACAGAAGTAAGATTGTTTACAGGTATTATGCATCTACACAAAAGATTAAGTTATTGCACACCTGTCTTTTTATCCATATCCTTATTCATTAAGTCTACTTTTAATATTTTCGTCAGAAAATAGATTTTTTAAAAGATAAGCATTAAAAATAAGCATTAAAAACCGGCTTTCGGGCAAAGCCCGAAACCGGCAATATTATTTTATTTAATTTATATGTAAATTATCTCTTTACATTGAATGCTGCCATACCAGGGTAGCAAGCGCTCTCACCAAGTTCCTCTTCGATTCTAAGTAACTGATTGTACTGGCAACTCTCTCTGATCTTGAAGGTGCACCTGTCTTAATCTGACATGTGTTAAGAGCTACAGCAAGGTCAGCTATAGTTGTATCCTCTGTCTCACCTGATCTGTGTGAAGAAATTGAAGTATATCCTGCCTTGTGAGCCATCTTTATAGCCTCAAGTGTCTCAGAAACTGAACCGATCTGATTGAGCTTTATAAGGATTGAGTTTGCACAACCGTTGTCGATACCCTTCTTAAGTCTCTCAGTATTTGTAACGAATAAGTCATCACTACAAGCTGAACCTTTCCGCCAAGTTCCTTTGTAAGAAGCTTCCATCCTTCCCAATCTTCCTCATCAAGACCGTCCTCGATAGAGATGATAGGATACTTCTCAACAAGCTTCTTCCAATGCTCAACAAGCTCAGCAGATGTGAACTCTGTTCCTGCCTTTGGAAGCTTATACTTTCCGATTGTACCTGTCTTCCACTCACTTGATGCTGCGTCCATAGCAATCATGAAATCAACGCCAGGCTTATATCCTGCCTTCTCAACAGCCTTAAGGATAAACTCTATAGCTTCCTCATCACCACCTGTAAGGTTTGGAGCAAAACCACCCTCATCACCTACACTTGTAGCAAGTCCTTCAGCCTTTAAAAGTGCTGCAAAGGTTGTGGAATACTTCAGCACACCATCTAAGAGCCTCTTTAAAGCTTGGAGCTCCTACAGGCATAACCATAAACTCCTGAACGTCTACGTTGTTTGATGCATGAGCACCACCGTTTAAGATGTTCATCATCGGTACAGGAAGTCTGTTTGCATTAACACCGCCAAGGAATCTGTAAAGTGGAATATCAAGTGAAATAGCTGCTGCTCTTGCACAAGCAATTGATACTGCGAGGATTGCATTTGCACCGAGCTTTGACTTATCCTTTGTTCCGTCAGCCTCGATCATTGCCTTATCTACAGCGTAGATATCTGATGCATCCATTCCCTCAAGCACATCGTTGATAGTTGTATTTATATTCTCAACAGCCTTTGAAACACCCTTTCCAAGGTAACGTGACTTGTCACTGTCTCTAAGCTCAAGTGCCTCAAACTCACCTGTAGATGCACCTGATGGAGCTGTTCCTCTTCCGATTGTTCCGTCTACAAGATAAACCTCAGCCTCAACTGTAGGATTTCCTCTTGAGTCAAGTATTTCTCTTCCGATAACCTTCTCAATTTCTAAATAGTTCATTGGTAAAACCTCCTTTTGGTCTCATATATCGCTTAACCTATATGATAAAATTATAACTCTATGCGACGATAGTATAATAACATAAATCTCAAGATAACTCTATATAAAAATATATAATTTTTGTTATACTGTTAAATATTATATTATATTGTGCCGAGCAATCGGTACAAAAATGTAAAATTCGATGATTACTTCACTATTTTAGATATATTAAGGGAATTTATGCCTGACTATAAGTACAATGAACAAGTAGATATAGAGAATATAAAAAAGCTCAGAACAATGCTTTCAGAGCTCCCTGGCATTTTTTTAAAGACTTTTTTTAGAGGAATTGAGCCTCGTACACAATCAAGAACTCAAATTGCCTATGCCTATGATATAAAAAAATATTTTTACAGTTTCTGCTTGAAGAAAATCCAAGTATAAAAAAATTATATGGCAGTGTGACTGAAATACCGATTTCAGTACTTGAAAGTCTTACTGTAACAGATATTGAAGAATATATGGAATATTTAAAATATCGTGACACGGACGGTAAGAAAATATCAAATAAAGAAAATGCCATAAAAAGAAAAAAATCTCAACATTAAAGAGCGTGTTCAAGTACTTTTTACCGCACCGAAAAAATTACGCGAAAATATAATGGAAAGAGTACAATTGCCGAAATTACACTCAAAGGAGATCATAAGACTTGATATTGACGAAGTTGCTATGATGATTGATGAAGCGGAAAAGGAGAAGGACTCAGCGACAGACAAAGAGCATACCACGGAAAAGACTAAAATACGTGATGTTGCACTGCTCTCTTTATTACTCGGTACCGGAATAAGAGTATCCGAATGTGTTGGACTTGATATATCCGATGTGGATTTTAAAAACAACGGAATTTTAATTCACAGGAAGGGCGGAAAGGAAGTTACTATATATTTCTCTGACGAGGTAAAAGAAGCCTTGCAAAACTATTATGACGAAAGGGTTTTGATACTTGAAGAAAGCGGACATGAAGGTGCGTTTTTCTTATCAATGCAAAATAAAAGATTGTCTGTAAGAAGTGTTGAAAACCTTGTAAAGAAATATGCCAAGATTATCAGTCCTTTAAAGAAAATAACTCCTCATAAGCTTCGTTCCACATATGGCACAAATCTGTATAAGGAAACAGGTGATATCTATCTGGTGGCTGATGTTCTCGGTCACAGTGATGTAAACACAACCAAAAAGCACTATGCGGCTATAGAAGATGACAGACGCAGAAGCGCCCGAAATGTGGTAAAACTGAGGGAGAAGTAATTTATTTCTCCCTCAATATATTTGAGATTATCTTTCAACCTTATAGCTTACAAGTATAAAGCATCCGGGATGCACCTTATTGCTGTCCATTCCGTTCATATCCATAATCTGTTCTATATAGTCGTCATCAGATATACCTGTATTATTATATTTTTCAGATATACTCTCAAGGCTGTCGCCGTACTCAACTTTAACTGATGTATATCTTATATTCTCTGTATCCATGCCGGCTCTTGTAGTATTTGCACGGCCCAGCAAAAAACTTATTAAAAACAATGTAAAAATGAATGCTAAAAAAATACTTTTCTCATATTCTCCTCCAAACATTTGTTCTATGCAGTAAGTCTACAACAAGAACATATGTTTGTCAAGAAAAAAATCGAACGTATGTTTCTATCTCATGCTCCTCTTCATCGCCTTCTCTATCTCTCTTTGCTGTGTCTTTTTGGCAAGTGTCTCTCTTTTATCATAGTTTTTCTTTCCCCTTGCCAAACCTATTTCAACCTTTACAAGACTTCCCTTTAAATACACCTTTAAAGGTACTATGGTCAGTCCTTTTTCATTAAGCTTTGAATCGAGCTTTAATATCTCTTTCTTATGCATCAAAAGTTTTTCTTACTCTCAAACGGATCTTTGTTGAATATATTCCCTTCTCATAGGGATTGATATGCATTCCCATGATAAAGACTTCACCACGTTCGATTCTTATCCATGACTCCTTTATTGAAACATGGCCCATTCTTACAGACTTTACCTCCGTTCCGAACAGCTCAATACCTGTTTCATAGTTTTTCCAGGATGAAATAATCAAAATATGCCTTTTTTTATTATTTGCTATTATCTTAATCCCCTCTGCCATCTCTCTCCTTTACAAGTTTAAAGTCAATTCTCTTTGCAAGTCTGTCTATATCATAGACTTTTACTCTTACCTTTTGACCTAAAACAAATTTCTTTTTTGTAATTTCTCCCACAAGTTCATATCCGGCTTCATTATAGACGAAGTAGTCACCTTCCAAGTCGGACATCTTTATAAATCCTTCCACAGTATTCTCAAGCTCTACAAATATACCGAAGCTTGTCACACCGCTTATAATTCCGTCAAACTCCTCACCCATATGACCGAGCATATATTCGCATTTTTTATATTTTACAGTCTCTCTTTCGGCTTCCTCGGCTCTTCTCTCCATCTGTGATGACTGTAAAGCCACACCGTCTAAAATAGCTCTGTAATGCTCTGTTCGTCTTTCGGAAAGTCCGTTTTTTATATTTTCTTTTATAATCCTATGTATCTGCAGGTCGGGATACCTTCTTATAGGTGATGTAAAATGGGTATAATACTTTGCCGCCAGACCGAAAATGTCCTATGCATGATGTATCATATCTTGCCTGCTTCATGCTTCTGAGTGCAATCCTTGATATAATAGCCTCGGCGTCACTTCCTTCAATGCTTGCCAGAAAGTTTTTTGAAGCTCCTTTCGGTGAGACCTCATCATTTTTTTCTTCTGAGTGTAAAGCCGAAAGTTATTTATAAATATTGCCAGACTCTTTATCTTTTCAGGATCCGGATTCTCATGGACTCTATACAGGAAAGGCAAATCCTGCCAGAAAAAGTCCTCTGCCACGGTCTCATTGGCTGCAAGCATAAAATCCTCTATCAGCTTTGTCGCTGAATTTCCTCTCATATGGCTTAATATCTATAGCCTTGCCGTTTTTTTATCAAGTATCACCTTACTCTCGGGCAGATCAAAATCTATGGAACCACGTTTTGTTCTTGCGCCTCTTAGAGCTCCGATACCAACTTGAAATTATTAAAAAGCTCTATATATCTCTATATCTTTGCTTTGTTTCTTCATTTGAATCTGTAATAATTTCATTTACCGCTGTATATGTCATTCTCTCATTTACATTGATAACGCTCTCACAGATATTATGCCCTATTATATTTCCTTTTTCATCTATCTCCATCAAACATGACAGTGCAAGTCTGTCTTCACCCTGATTTAATGAACAGATTCCGTTACTCAGCTTTCTTGGAAGCATAGGAATCACCCTGTCCACAAGATATACGCTTGTAGCTCTGTGTAATGCCTCCTTGTCAAGTGCTGTATTTTCTCTCACATAATGAGTAACATCAGCTATATGAACTCCCAGATGCCATATATTACCGTTTTTCTCAAGAGTTATGGCATCATCCAAATCCTTGGCATCCTCACCGTCTATAGTCACGGTAACAAGATCTCTAAAATCCTGTCTGCCCTTTATATCTTTTTCAAGGACTGTACTTGGAATCTTTTTCAATTCATTTTCCACATCATCATTAAATTTTTCAGGAAGTCCGAAAGCTCTGACTATGGAAAGTATATCAACTCCTGCATCTGTGCTCTTGCCGAGAATTTCAATGACTTTACCCTCAGGCTTTTTCTTATCACCGCCAAAGTCTGTGATCTCAACCACCACCTTGTCTCCGGTCTTTGCACCTTTATCTCTTGACGCAGGAATATAAATATCTTTTAAAATCTTTGTATCATCAGGCAATACAAAACCGAAATTTATTATTCTTCTTGTAATAGCCCACCATTTGAATATTGGCATGCTTTTCTATACCTATAATATGTCCTTCAGCCCTTTTTTCGCCGCTTTCAATATCTATAACAACTTTTACCTGATCCCCGTTCATGGCATTTGCTGTATAATCGGCCGGAATAAATATATCCGAATCTCTTCCTTCCACTCTTACAAAAGCCGAATCTTTAGGGATTTGCCATAAACTCACCGATTAAAAACTTATTCTCAGGCTTTTTGTACTTACCTCTTTTGCTTATTTCAAGTCTGCCTTCAAGCAGCAGTTCTTTCAAAACCTCATCAAGCTCAGGTCTTCTTTCTTTATCAACATTAAAAAAAACTGCCAGCTCCTTTGCCTTCATAGGTACATACAGAGGACTTTCTATAAAGTCCATCACTATCTTTTTTTCTTTTTCTAAATTCTTATCCATATAAACCTTTATAAATAAAAAAGCACTCTTTTGAGTGCTTTTTATTATTTAACAATATTTAAAACTAATGATAAAATCAAAAATAATGCCGCAGCAACCTTTGTAGCTTCTCAAGCAAACCTTCAACTGAACGGCCTCTGTTCTTACCCCAATATGTATCGGCAATACCGCCCTATTGAACCAAGTCCCTGCTCATTTCCTTCCTGAAATAATACTACTGCAGTCAGGAAAACGCATACTAAAATAAATATTATTGAAATAATCCTGTTTAACATTAACATATTTACACTCCATTAAAATACAAAACTGTTCTTATAATATCACTAAACAGTACTAATTGCAAGCCGGATTTTATTACTCAATTCTTACACTGCTGTCACTGTTGCTCTCTTTCTCAGTCTGTGATGACTCTTTGTTTCCTGTGACCTTTTACCTTAGCACTGTTACTTACCCATATACTCGGCAAAATTTCATAAGAATATTTTACAGAGTAGTCACCTGTTTTCTTTGTGTCCACATTGGACTCAACCTTTATTTTACTTCTGTCAATCTCTGTAATCTCATCATCATTTTGAATCTTTGCGGTTACCAGATTGTCAAAGTTTTTCCACTCACTGCCAACTGTAATCTCAAGGTCTTTACAGTCAAGAATCTTTTGAAACTCTACATATACCTTTGAAAGCAAGTGATTATACTTATCCTTTTTACCAAGATGTAATTCAAGTCCTTCGTCGTATATATGCTTTTTTTCTCCGACTATAAAGCTGTATTTATTCTGTAATGAACCGTTTTTTATAAGGAGAGAATATCCTCTGTCATTTACAAGGCTCTGGAAATCCTTTGTATTGACACTGATGTAGCTGTAATCATTTACAAATGCGTCTTTCTTTTCGTCTGTAGTAAACATTGAACAGAATGCCGCATTGGCTCCCGGAAGCTTTTCAATTATATCATTTGGCAATATATCATAGCTTTCCTCATCACGCCTTACTATACCTACTGTTTTTCCGTTTAAAAAATCCTCCGCCCTGTCACTTCCATGGCAGGTTGCTATGCTCATATTAAGTTCTTTCTTGATAGGATATCTGTAATCCAATTTGAAAGCAAAGATATTATTTGTATTAACTTCTTCAATAGTCTTAAAATCATCCACAAAATCATCTTTTTTTTCTATTACCATTCTTTGCTCTATGATTTCCATAGGTAAAATGCCTTCAAATTTTTGACCTGCGGCTAATTTCCCATCTATCTTTACAGAATTAACCTTATTAAAATCCACCTTTTTTCCGGACTTTCTTTCAGTCTCTGTGACAGTCTTTCCGTCAGTCTCATACTTTATATCAACGCCTGATAAATCTCCGGTAAAAATATCAAGACTTGAGTTTATAAGTCTAAGCTCAGACACACTGCCCTCTGTTTTAGGAGGCAGTGTTATATCAAAACTTATATCTCTTTCCACATCCGAACTGTTTTCAACATTTGCACTGAGACAGAGATTACTGTAAATATCCATATCCAGTATATCAGCAAAATTTTTCATAGTGCTTCTTCTATTGTCGTTCTCGCTTACGGAAATCAAAGACATAGCATTGGAACCATATTCGGTTTCTCCACTCAGATTATTAAGTACTCTAAGTCTGAATGATGTCTTTGACTCCGTTATCATTGCTTTCATAATCCGGATTTATAGGATTTTTAAAGATAGCCTCTCTTCCTTCTCCATAAGCTCTGGTGTCATCTCCGATTAGCGCAGAAGTAAGCAATATAACTGAAAACACAAAAAGACAAAAGTACCTGATGAAAGCTTTACTTTTCTTTTTCCTTCCTCTACTTCTAACCATATCTATCTCTCACTTTTCTAAAATAAAACACATATCTATCAAAGATTATCCCACAGCTTTAATTTAAACTAGGATCTGATTTCTGATATTCTTTTTCCTCAAGCTTCTTTTAATATCTTATCCATCACCTCATTTACATCAGCATCAAGAAGAGTTCTCTCCTTGTTTCTGAATGTAAGTGAATAAGCTACAGACTTAAATCCTGCCTCTATCTGATCACCCTCATAGATATCAAACAAATTGAAGGATTCAAGATTGCTTCCGCCGTTTTCAGAAATTATATCCTCAATCTCACCTACCAAAACGCTTCTTGGCACTACCAATGAAATATCTCTTGAAATTGCAGGATATTTTTGCTATTCCTGTATATTTGATATCAAAATTTACAAAAGGAATTACATTCGGCAAATCAAGTACTGCTATATAGGTCTTCTCACCCAATTTATAATTTTCACATACAATCGGATGCACTTCACCCAAATATCCGAGGCGAACTCCGTCAAGCACTATATCGGCCTTTCTTCCCGGATGTAAGAACTCTTCCTTGCAACTTGGATCATAGTGAAGTTTACCGACAATTCCTATTGTATATAAGAATTCCTCTACAACACCCTTCATATCAAAGAAGTTTTTCCTTACCGTAGAATCCAAGTACAAACTGCATTCTCTCATCAGGCAATTCCTTTAAAAGGAAGCTCCTTTGGAATATAGATGTTTGCAAGCTCAAATAAATGCACATCCTTATTTCTTCTGTTGTAATTTGTTGAAAGAGAATTAAGTATACCGTTTACAGCCTGAGTTCTCATCATTCTGAAAATCTTCACCCAGAGGATTTGATATTTCGATAGCATTTCTATAGTGGCTGTTTTTTTGACAATCCGAGCTTGTCAAATACCTTGGCACTCTCAAATGAATAGTTCATTGCCTCTGAGAATCCCAAAAACTTTGCCACTTCTCTTGCAAGCTCTTCTATTTCAAGCTTCATGCTGATACCGCCTATGGTTGCGCTTGCTTTCGGCAATGTTGTAGGGTATCTTGTCATATCCGAAAGAATCTTGCCACTTCCTCAGCAAGATCCGCCATGAAAGTGAATATCCTGTCTGAATGTAGGAGCCACAATCTCATTAGTCTCTTTATCGTATTTTAACTCAATTCTGTCAAAGATTTCAAGCATATCTTCTTTTGATATGGAAGTTCCAAGCAATTTATTGATTCTTTCAGGTTCAAAAGCTACTCTTGACTCTACCGCTTTTACAGGATAAACATCAATTGTTCCGCCTACCACTTCTCCTGCTCCAAGCTCTTCCACCAAAGAACATGCTCTCATCATAGCATCATAAGCATTATTCGGATCAAGGCCCTTTTCAAACTTTCCTGAGGAATCTGTACGAAGTCCTATTCTCTTTGATGAAAGTCTGATATTTGTACCGTCAAAAGTAGCGCATTCAAATATCATTGTACTTACATCGTCTGTAATCTTTGAGTTCTCACCACCCATGATTCCGGCAATGGCTACAGCTTTTTTAGCATCATTTATCATTAAAATATTGCTGTCAAGCTTTCTTACCACTCCGTCAAGAGTCTCAAACTCATCTCCGTCCTTTGCTCTGTCTACAACTATTTTCTGTCCTTCGATCAAATTGTAATCAAAGCATGCATAGGCTGACCGTACTCAGCCATAACATAGTTTGTAATATCCACTATATTGTTTATAGGTCTGATTCCCACTGCACGAAGTCTTTCCTGCATCCATGCAGGTGAAGGTGCAAGCTTTATATTCTTTACAACTCTTGCGACATATCTCTTGCAAAGATTCTCATCCTTTACTTCCACACTTAAGTAATCATTTACATTCTCAGAATTTCCTGTTGTATTTACCTTCGGTAAAACAAGATTTTTCTTAAATGTAGCGGCTGCCTCTCTTGCAATTCCTATTACCCCGTAGCAGTCCACTCTGTTTGATGTAATTTCATACTCAAATACTGTATCTCTAAGTCCCAGAAGCTCTATAGCATCGCTACCGACCTTTGCATCCTTTGGCAGTATATAGATTCCGTTTTCAGGTGCATCAGGGAAATAGTTCTTGTCCTGACCAAGCTCTTCAATAGAGCACATCATACCGAATGACTCAACTCCACGAAGCTTACCCTTCTTTATTTTTATACCGTTTTCAGGTAACGGACTTCCGTCATGTCCGCCTGCAACTTTTCCGCCGTCCAAAACTACAGGAACTTTATCACCAACCGAAACATTAGGTGCTCCTGTAACTATCTGTATTTTTTTCATTTCCTACATCCACCTGACAGATAATAAGTTTATCCGCATCAGGGTGTTTTTCTATTGAAAGTATCTCACCGACAACTATTTTCTCGAGATTTTTATCCAATTCTTTATAACCCTCTACCTTGGTTCCGGTAAGAGTCATTGCATCTGTATATTCACTTGGAGTCACTTCCAAGTCAGGCACATAGGCCTTTATCCATGATAATGCTGTATCCATTCTTCACCTCTGTTATTTACTGTAAATATAATATTTTGTACAAGCTTTATTAGAATTGCTTCAAGAATCTGATATCATTCTCGTATAAAAGTCTCATATCATCGATTTCATACTTTAATAGTGCGATTCTCTCAAGTCCGATACCGAATGCAAAACCGTTGTATTCATTCTTGTCTACACCGCACATATCAAATACATGTGGATGTACCATTCCGCAACCGAGGATCTCTATCCAACCGCTGCCCTTACAGAATCTGCAGCCGCTTCCATGACATTTAAAGCAGGTCACATCCATCTCCGCACTCGGCTCTGTAAACGGGAAGTGGTGAGGTCTGAACTTAACCTTTGTATCTTCTCCGAAAAGTTTCTTGGCAAATACCTCAAGTGTTCCCTTAAGATCTGCAAATGTAATATCCTTATCTACAATAAGTCCCTCTATCTGATTAAATGTAGGTGAATGAGTAGCGTCCACTTCGTCTGAACGATACACTCTTCCGGGACTTATCATCTTTATAGGAAGCTTTCCGGTCTCCATAATTCTTGCCTGTACAGGTGATGTCTGGGTACGAAGCACTATATCCTTTGTTATATAGAAGGTATCCTGTTCGTCCTTGGCAGGATGATCCTCAGGAATATTGAGCTTTGTAAAGTTGTACTCATCAAACTCTATCTCAGGTCCTTCAACAACCTCATAGCCCATATTTGTAAATATTTTTTCAACTTCATGCAATGCGATTACATTCGGATGACTGTGCCCGAATTCTCTCTTGTTTTGCAGGCAATGTAACATCAATGGTCTCCGCCTTTAACTTTGCCTCAAGTGCAAGCTTTGCAAAGCTCGCTTCCCACATTATTTAATGTATTTTCAATAGCTTCTCTTGCTTCGTTCACTACTTTACCGAATTCAGCTCTATCTTCAGGAGCTATATTTTTCATATTTTTAAGAAGTGCGGTAAGTTCGCCCTTCTTTCCAAGATATGCTACCTTAAGCTCATTTAATCTTTCTTTATTTTCAGCACTGTTTATCTTTTCTAAAGCTTCTTTTTGAAGTTTCTCTATTATGTCCAGCATTTTTTCTCCTTATTTAATGAATAGTCATGCCCCATATCAGTTTAAACTAATATGGGGCCGGCAAAAGTCCTATCTATAGATAATATCATCTCTACCCGGTCCATTGCTTACCAACTTCACAGGTACTTCAAGTTCTTTTTCTATAAACTCAATATACTTCCTACAATTCTCAGGCAATTCCTCATATTTCTTTATACCTCTGATATCACAATTCCATCCCGGAAGATATTCATATACAGGTTTTGCAATCTTTAATTTATTTGTTGTAGGGAAGTCCTTGGTTATCTCACCATTAATATCATAGCCTACACATACAGGAATCTCTTCAAGATATCCGAGTACATCAAGTACTGTAAGCGCGACCTCTGTAGTACCCTGAATTCTTACACCGTATCTGGATGCTACAGCATCAAACCATCCCATTCTTCTAGGTCTTCCTGTGGTAGCACCGAACTCACCACCGTCTCCGCCTCTTCTTCTAAGTTCATCTGCAGCAGCCTCATCCTCTATCTCGCTGACAAACTCTCCGGCTCCAACCGCTGATGAGTATGCCTTAACCACTGTTGTGATTTCCTTTATCTCATATGGAGCAATACCTGCTCCTATAGCACCGTATGCAGCCAATGTGGAAGATGATGTAACCATTGGATATATTCCGTGATCCGGATCCTTTAATGAACCGAGCTGACCCTCAAGGAGAATATTCTTTCCTTCTTTTATAGCCTTGTAAAGATATGCACTCACATCACATACAAAAGGTTCAACCATATCTCTGTACTCATGAAGTGTATTCATAAGTTCTGTCTTATCAAGCTCAGGCATATTGTAAAGATGCTTGAACATAACATTTTTCAATGTGCAGATTTTTTCAACCTTTTCTTCCAATATTTCATCGTCAAAAAGCTCGCTTACCTGTATTCCGATCTTTGCAAACTTATCTGAATAAAAAGGAGCTATTCCCGACTTGGTAGAGCCATATGCCTTTCCGGCAAGTCTTGCCTCCTCATAGGTATCCTGCAAAATATGATATGGCATCAGAAGTTGTGCTCTGTCCGAAACCAAAATCTTAGGTCTCGGTACACCTTTTTCAACCAACTCATTTATCTCTTTAACAAGATATGGAATATTAAGTGCAACACCGTTTCCTATAATGCTTGTTGTATGATCATAAAATACTCCTGACGGCAACAGATGCAAAGCAAATTTACCGTAATTGTTTATAATTGTATGACCTGCATTGCTGCCGCCCTGAAAACGAATAATAATATCCGCCTTAGCCGCAAGCATATCCGTGATTTTGCCCTTACCTTCGTCGCCCCAGTTGGCGCCTACAATAGCTCTTACCATTTAATTCTCCTTACACATTTATATCAGCCTTCAATCCCAGAATATCTTTATTTTCATCTAAAGATAGGCTTGATAATTCTTTTTATAAAATCTTCCACCTGAACACTGCTTCTTCCGATATATTTTTCAGGCTTCATAGACTCTTTCAATTCTTCTTTTGAAAGATTGAACATAGAATCATTTGCAATCAAATCAAGCAGATTGTTTTCTTCTCCAAGTTCCTTTACATTTCTTCCGGCAATCATTGAAAGCTCTCTGATTCTTTCATGCAGCTCCTGTCTGTCTCCACCGGCTTTTACTGCATCCATCATTATATTCTCTGTAGCCATAAAAGGCAATTCTGACATCAAATGTTTTTCTATAACTTTTTGGATATACTACCAATCCGTCCACTACATTTAAATATAAATCAAGTATACCGTCTATGCTTAAAAAGCCTTCAGGTATTGAAAGTCTCTTATTTGCGGAATCGTCAAGTGTCCTTTCAAACCACTGAGTGGATGCCACCATCATAGGATTCATAACATCACTCATTACATAGTTTGCCAAGGATGCAATCCTCTCGCTTCGCATCGGATTTCTCTTATACGCCATAGCTGATGAACCTATCTGTGACTTTTCAAAAGGCTCTTCAATCTCTTTTAAATGCTGTAAAAGTCTGATATCATTTGAGAACTTATGTGCCGAAGCGGCAATACCTGCAAGCACATTTAATACTTTGATATCCACTTTTCTTGAGTATGTCTGCCCTGAAACAGGATAACATTCTTTAAATCCCATCTTATTTGCAATCATAGGATCTATTTTATTTATCTTCTCATCATCTCCGTCAAAAAGTTCCACAAAAGAGGCTTGAGTACCTGTAGTACCCTTGCATCCCAAAAGTTTCAAATTCTCAAGAGTATAATTTACATCCTCATAATCAAGCAAAAGCTCATTTATCCAAAGTGTAGCCCTCTTTCCTACCGTGGTAGGCTGTGCCGGTTGAAAGTGAGTAAATGCCAAAGTAGGCAAATCCTTATATTTTAAAGCAAACTTTGAAAGCTCATTGATTACATTTACAAGCTTTTCTTTTACCAGCTCCAAGGCTTCTTTCATTATGATAATATCCGTATTATCACCTACATAACAGCTGGTTGCCCCAAGATGGATAATTCCCTTTGCCTTTGGGCATTGTACTCCGTAAGCATATACATGACTCATAACATCATGTCTTACTTCCTTTTCCCTTTCCTTTGCCACATCAAAAGTTTATATCATCCTGAAATTTCTTTAATTCTTCTATCTGTTCATCAGTAATATTCAGGCCGAGCTCTTTTTCCGTCTCTGCAAGAGCAATCCAAAGTTTTCTCCAGGTTTTAAACTTTTTGTCCTGCGAAAAAATATACTGCATCTTTGCACTTGCATATCTTTCTGAAAGCGGACTAATATATCTATCTTTCAAGCCTTCCTCCTATTGTATACCAAGTCTTTTAAATACTTCGGCGTAGGCATCTTCCACTCCGCCCAAATCTCTTCTGAATCTGTCCTTATCCAGTTTTTCATGGGTTTGTTTATCCCATAATCTGCAGGTATCAGGTGATATCTCATCAGCAAGGATAATATCTCCCTTATATCTGCCGAATTCTATTTTAAAATCTATCAGGTCTATTCCAAGTCCGTCAAAATAATCAATCAGTGTTTCATTTACTTTGAAAGCGTATGAGGCAATCTTGTCAATCTCATCCTGAGTTGCAAGATCAAGCGCCAATGCATAATAACCGTTTATAAAAGGATCTCCAAGATCGTCATCCTTATAGGAGAATTCCAAAGTAGGAGTTTTCAGCTTGATTCCCTCTTCCATACCGAGCTTTTTGGCAAAGCTTCCTGCAGAGTAATTTCTCACTATTACCTCAAGCGGTACTATCTTTACAGCTTTTACAGCAGTCTCTCTGTCGTTAAGCTCTTCGATATAATGAGTAGGAACTCCCTTCTTTTCCAATAGTTTAAACAAATGATTTGTCATACGATTATTAATCGCACCTTTTCCCACTATTGTTCCTTTTTTCTCTCCGTTAAATGCTGTGGCATCATCCTTATAAGAAACTATGAGCACGTCAGGGTCCGCAGTCTTAAATACTTTCTTGGCTTTTCCTTCATACAGTTGCTCCAACTTCTCCATTGTACACCTCCATTTGCTTTCAAAATCTACAATATCCCTCTGTCCACCGATAAAACAAAGCGGGCAGATACCACGGTTGTATTATATACCACTATAAAGGATGTGGCAATATATTAGAAAAAAAGGATATCTCTATTCACCTGAGAGCAAATAGAAATATCCTCTAAAACAGAGTATGCTATTTTATTTTAAGGAATAATCCCGACTTAATAAGCTACCGGTCTGAGTGCAGCATAAAGTATTACTATTAATACGGTACTTACTATTGCATTTATAAGAGTTGTACCTGCCGCCCATGTAGCCATGATCTTTGCGGCATCCGCCTGAACTCCCAAAATATATACCTTATACAAATATCCCACTATAGGATCGAATATAACATTGAATCCTAATCCACAGATTGAAGATATTGCAGTCCACTTCATAATGTATTTTGTATCATGATTTTCTGTAATATGAGCAATTTTATGTGCCACAAAGCCTGCGATAAGTCCGATGCAAAGCTTTAATATAAATGTTTTAGGTGCTGAAGTTATATATACCGGATCTAAAATATCGGCTATGGTCATTCCAAGGCTTCCCGCTATACCGCCATATACTCCTCCAAGCAATATCGCCGCAATAACACAAAAAGCGTTTCCGATATGTAAGGCTGTCATATCGCCTGATATTGTAGGAATCGGTATCTTTAAATATGTGAAGCTCACATAACATAATGCCGCCATAAGTGCTGTTGCTACAAGTTTAAAAACCGTACTGTCTTTTGTTCTTTCCATGATCTTTCCTCCATTATTTTGGGCTGATATCAGTATATAAAAATAGTGGTATGATTAAAATATCCAGTTTGAATAGTTTTAATCATACCACTTATAATGTTTTAATATATTTTTATCCTTTTTTTATTTTAATTATTATTCCAAATTCAGTTTGTATCTGAGTATGCGATAGCTTATTAAATAGGCAATTACAGCTATTATTATATTCTTTGCACTAATTAAAATCATTGTAATAACACTATATATACTTGGACTATGTATAAAAGGCCCGTATACAAATGCTTTTGTTATCACTTCTATTATTGTGTCAACAGCATTAAATACTCTGTTCATAACTATAAATATTATTACACTCATCAGGATTTTATTTGAATTAAACAGCTGCCCGATTGAAACTGCTAAAAATAAAAGCAATGTATTGAAAACTGTTTGTATAATTGCAAACAAACAGCCAAAGACTATTCCAAGTACAATTCCCATACCGGTTAACATTGTAAAATCACCCAGTACTGCACCTTTAAATCTTGCTATATAAAGCATCAAATCTCCAAATCCGTCTGTTACCAATATATATCCACCCAATATGATACTTGCTGATACAACAACCATCAGCGTTACAATTGTTTGTACTACTACCGCCGGTATTACCTTACCCAAAAATAATCTCATGTTTCTTTAAAGGCAATGTATTTGTAAAAATATCCTACACCTGAATACATGGTTTTATAAAACCCTGACTCTATATATATATTCATACCTATTCCTGTGACAATCAATATAACTACGTATAAAATAAAAAGTATATACGCCAAAAAAATCGATAATATACCTTCCGCCGAGTCATTAATTCCGAAAACCAACATCGGAACTATTCCTACACAGAAAATTATTCCCGTAATAACCGCAAGTGCTATTGCTGTGAGTAAAAGTGCAGATTTCAATTGCTTAAATTCATATTTTATCAATTTACGAGACATTAAATACCTCCCTGAAATATTCATCTATAGAACAGCCTTTTTTCATTTCTTATCTTTTTCCGCCGCATCATATAATATGATTTCTCCGTCTTTTATAAATACGACTTCATCAATTATCCTCTCCACCTCCGGAGTAAGAATTGTAGATATCAAAACAGTAGCATTCCTGTTATAGTTGTTTAAAATTATTTTCAGTATATAATCCCTTGCATTATTATCTACATCAAGAAAAGGTTCGTCCAAAACATAGAGTTTCGCATTTCTACTCATAATAAGTATAGCTTGCAACTTTCTTCTGTTTTCTTTTGACAAAGCTTTTATCTTGAATTTATCCGAATCTTTAAATCATTAAACATTTCGTAGGCTTTTGTCTTTGGAGAAATCCTCATAAAAATCGGCATGCATAGATATTGTATCTTTTTATAGTCATATTTTTCCTCGAGAAAAATTTTATCCGGAAGATACGCAACATAGGATTTTGTTATTTCATTCGGTTCAACTCCGTCAATACTCACTACGCCCTCAGTCTGATTTAATACGCCTGTAATTATCTTTATTAAGGTAGTTCTGCCTCCACCCTTCGGACCGAACAGTCCGACAATTTTTCCAGCCGGTATATTCAGGGTTTATATTATTCAGTGCCTGTTTAATTCCATATTTTTTTACTGACAGCCTTTAAACTAAGTAAATCAAGCATTTTTATCATCCTCCATCTTCTGTATATTCTAAGTATTTCCTCTTTTGAAAAAGCCCATATTAACCATATTTAAAAATATTCCACTGTATATTCTCTTTGCCAGTTCTTCTTTGCTTTGCTTAATTATTTCTAAATTAGTTGTAACTTCACGTCCTGTATTTCTTATAGTATCTACAAGTCCCTCTCTTTCAAGCTCCGCATACGCCCTTTGGACAGTATTTGGATTTACATTCAATACATTTGAAAGCTCTCTTACGCTCAAAAAGCTTATCTCCACATCCTATCTCACCTGAAAAATATTTGCATTCTTATATAATCAATAATCTGCAAATACACGGCTCTGTCGGATTTCACCTTCCATTCCATATACTCCCCTTCCGTTTATTGTACTGCCTCTTTAATACACTATAAGAATAACCAAATTTTTAATATTTGTAAATGAACTTTTTATTAATAATGATTTACATTAATTATTTGGCCGTATTACCCTTGCTCCTTCTTTCTTTTTCAGTCCTATTTTTTACAATAATATAGCTTAGAATGTAATATATTATTATCAATACAGTATTTTTTTAATATTGATGCCGTTGTTCGTACATAACAGGTGATTTCTCTAATCTAACATACGTCAGTTCTTTTCGGGTAACTGCAATTACACTCATAATCAAAGATTCTGTAAACGGCTCGGCAAAAAAAGCAAAAAAACATATAGTCGGAAAAAGAATTAACGTAATCACACCTCCTGTTTTTTTAAACAGTTTTTCTATAGAGACACATAACCACAAAAAGCAATGTAGTCGCAAAAATTGCGACAAGTTTGGCCATAAAAAAATCTCAAATGCAATCCCCCATGTTCCGTAACTTACATCATAAATATCCATAAAAAGCACTCTCAGAATAACCCACTATATCACCAAAATAAATTCCATATCCATAGCCATATCTTATCGCATCGAGCCCACCCATTATTCTTTCTGTCGCTACAAAGCAGTGCAACTCTTACCGATATTTGAAATATTGCCATAGGAATAAATTTACTTAAAAATAAGTTTATTTGCAGATACAGTATTTGCAGAATACATATTTTTGTAAAAATATCTCCTCCCAGTATATACAGACATAGTGCTACGAAAAGGGTATGGAAACTGCAAAAACATATTAAGACTACCTGTGATAAAAATGCCATAGTACAATTGCTCCTATGCTCTCTACTCCTGTAATTAAAAAAATATAAGATGCGTAATAAAGCAAATGATTCCTGTAATTATAGCTATTGATAACAATGTATATTTTAACGGTCCCATTAATTGCTTAAATTCACTCTTTATCATCTCGGTAAACATAGTATTCTCCTGTAGGCATTTGCTCTCTGTATTTATTATACTATATTATATTAAAAAGTATAATAAAAACAGACTTTCAAAATGAAAATCTGCTTTTATATTATCTAATCTCTGCTCTCAACCACTAATAAGTCTCCGCTAAAAGCTGGCTTCCAACTTATCATCTTTTAATCTCATTACTTATATAAAGACTTGGCGTAGCTATATTGTCAATTATTCTGTTTTTTTATGGGATACTTAACTCCCTCAAGTTTCTCCATAAAGTTTTTCCTTCAAGTGAAAAAGCTATGTATTTTTCCCCAAAGTTTCTCTCTTTCCAATGTGAAATGATTTGATTTGACATATATTTTATTATATCTGTCATATATGGTTATATCCACTCCAAGTTTTTTTATACTTTTGTAGTATCAAAATATTGGCAAAAGCATGATCAAACCTCTTTCCGAGAGCCCCCGAAAAACTGCTATGTTTTTTTATACCGTCTTTTATAGCCCTGTCAACAGCAAGTTCGCTGTCTGAAAAAAATCCTTTATAGGGTCATGCTTTTACTATCTCAACAGAAAGGTTTTCATATTTTTTTCAGCCTCTCCTCATCAGAGAGTGTATCAAAATCTCCGACCATTATATTTGGGATTACATTTATTTTTTTCAAGCTTTGTAATTGCCGCATCCACACTGATAATAACATCTTCTTTATTTTTCGGCTATATAATTTTTCCAATAATGATAAGTCAATATCTCCGCCTGTAACAATTATTGCATTCATTTACAATATCTATACCTCTCCAAGTGCATCATTTAAAGCTTTTTATATTCTTTAAAATATCACCTTTAAACACTGAAGAACCTGCCACAAACTCATCGACTCCGGCATCTGAAAGAGCTTTTATATTATCTACACCTACTCCTCCGTCCACCTGTATCAAAAGTTTAGGATTTTTCTTTTCTCTCATTTTTGAGAGTTCTCTTATCTTATCCAAACTGTAGGGAATAAATTTTTGACCCCCGAATCCCGGATTTACACTCATTATAAGTACCATATCAACTTCGGAAACGATATTTTCCAAGAGTGAAACAGGGGTTGCCGGATTTATGGATATACCGCTTCTAAGCCCCAGTGACTTTATTTGTGATATAGTTCTGTCTATATGCTTGCAAGCCTCAAAATGTATAGTTATACCGTCGGCTCCGCTATTATAAAAATCTTCAATATATCTCTCGGGATTTTCTACCATCATATGTACATCAAAGAAAAAATCTACGGACTTTCTTAACGAACTTATAACAGGCATTCCGAATGAAATACTCGGTACAAACATTCCGTCCATTACATCAAGATGTAATACTTCTATATTTCCTTCTTTTAAAAGCTTCATCTGTGATGATAAATCAAAGAAATCGGCTGCAAGTAATGATGGTGCAATATTCTTTTTCAATACTTTCTCCTTTCAGAAAGCTCTTCATACATTTTTTTATAGCTTTGATACCTTGATTCACCTATCAGGTTTTCTTCTAAAGCCCGCTTTACGGCACAATCCGGTTCGTTTATATGCATACAACCTGCAAATCTGCATTTTCCCTCATATTCTTCAAACTCATGAAAGTGAAACCTCAGCTCCTCCTTATCAAATGCAGGTGACTCCACACTTGTAAACCCCGGAGTATCAAATACAAAGGTATCACTGTCAATCATAAAAAGTTCGGAATGTCTTGTAGTATGTCTTCCTCTTTCTATTTTTCTGCTGACGGTATTTGTATCCATATTTGCTTTCGGTGCAAGTATATTTGTTATAGAGGACTTTCCCACTCCCGATGCTCCGGCAAGTACACTTACCTCTCCTTTAAGAGCCTCTTTTAAATCTTCAAGTCCGTTTTCTTCAAAGGTTGAAGCTATAATATTTTTAAATCCCGCATCAGTATATATTTTTGCATATTTTAAGGCTTTATCCATGTTAAGATCAGTCTTGTTCCAGCATATCTCCACCTTTATACCGGCATTTGACATATTTATCAGATATTTATCCAAATAGTAAAATGCAGGCGAAGGTGATTCCACCGCCAAAACAAGCACAACTTTATCTATATTGGCTACTGCAGGTCTTATCAGGGCATTTTTTCTTTTATGTATCTTTACAATATTCCCTTCAAAATCTTTTGTATCCGTGATTTCAAAGTCTACATTGTCACCCACAAGTGGCTTTACGCCTAATTTTCTGAAAATGCCCTTTGCCTTGCATTCAAAAATCTGACCTTTTCTTTCTCCTTCATCAAGGATTATACAATAATAAAAACCTGCAATACCCTTTATTATCTTTGCAAAATAAATTTTGCTCATATCTTCTTTACTCAACTCTAAAGAACTCCACTGTATATGATTTCATTACCTCACCACTGTCTACATTTACGATTTCCACCTGTCCCTGGTCTACACCGTTGGCTCCTACAATTGTTCTAAATCTTACCGGAAGTATGGTATCACCTGTAACGGTTCTTGCTTCCATCAATGTGGAATATACATCACTTCCGTTTACAGTCTGCTTAAGTCTTATCATGACCTTTACACTTGTAAATCCCGAACTCGGTCCTATAACATCCTGCAATGAGTAATTCGTATCTATTGATGCCACATATCTGTAGCTTGCGGCTGTGGTTGCAGGCGCAACCGTGGCCTTTGTAGTCTGTGCCTGCTCTGAACTCTCACTCTGTGATTCGCTTGACTCGGCCACACCTGTACTTACAGCATAGTCGATACTTGTACCGCTGTCCACACTTGAGCCTGCCGCTATCGACTGTCCGGCTATAATTCCGGCCGCTATACTTTGGCTGTTTTGTTCAGCTCTTGTTCCAAGAACAAGTCCGTTGCTCTCAAGTAAAGCTTTTGCATCCGCTTCACTCATATTTATAATATTAGGCACAATAACCTTTGTAACCTTCTTACCGCTACTGACAATCAGAGTAATTCTGTCACCGTTTTTAGGCTTTGTCGGGCTGTAGGATATTACCTTTCCCTTTTCAATAGTATCTGAATTCTCCTCTTTTGATTCTACTGAAAAACCGTTTTCCTTTAAAAGAGCTTCAGCCGCCTCCTTAGTCTTTCCTGCAATACCGAGTTTTGTTATATCCACCGTATCGGAACCGAGACTTATTACGACACTTACCTTTGAATACTTTGAAACCACCTCATCGGCCTTAGGATCCTGTGAAATAACATTTCCCTTTTCTACAGTATCTGAATATTCACTTGATTTTACCTGCATCTGAAGATTGTTGTCTGAAAGCTTCTTATCGGCCATCTTCTCTGAAAGTCCCACTACATCAGGCATTACAGTCTGTGTGGAGTCAAGCGTACTTTGAGAAGTATCATTCTTTTTGCCTCCGAATACTCCGGTAAATCTTCCGACAAAGAATACTAAAAGTATAACTATAATTACAGCTACAATGACTCCGACAATTGACATGATTCTGTCCATCTTTTCATCTTCCTCATCATAATCATCGTCATCATTATCAACTTCATCATTGTCATATTCTTCATCTTCCATATCATCTATAGGCTCTACCTGATTTAAAACTGCAGTATCCTCAGACTTTATTACCTTTGTAGCTCCTGTAAGTGCATACGGCTCATCCGGATTTAGCAATACATTTTCCAAATCATCCAAAACTTCAGTGATATTTTGATATCTGTTTGCCGGATCCTTCTTTGTACACTTTAATATAACTCTTTCCAGATTTGCGGATATCTGATTATTATATATATGCGGAGGTGTTATAGCCTGCTCAAGATGTGCTAAAGCTATTGAAACAGTGGAATCTCCGGTAAACGGGACTCTTCCTGTAAACATCTCATACATGGTGATACCCAAAGAATAGATATCACTCCTTGCATCGCATCTTCCGCCTCTGGCCTGTTCCGGCGAAATATAATGCACAGAACCTATAGCATTCGCATTCAATGTCTGCTCCGACACCGCTCTTGCTATACCGAAATCCGCAACCTTTATTTTGCTTTCATCCGTTATAAGTATATTTTGCGGCTTTATATCTCTATGCACTATATGCTGTGCATGGGCCGGCTTAAGGGCCTTTGCCACCTGTATGGCAATACTTACACCCTCTGTAATATCCAGCTTACCCTTTATTTTTATATATTCTTTCAGAGTGATACCGTCTACAAGCTCCATAACTATAAAATGATACTTGCCCTCATCCACAACATCGTAGATATTAACAATATTCTCTCCTAAAAGTCCTGCAGCCGCCTGAGCTTCTCTTTTAAATTTTTCTACGAACTCGGCATCCGAGCAAAATTCTTCCTTTAAAACTTTTTATTGCTACAGCTCTGCCAAGCTTTTAAATCCTTGGCTCTGAATACATTTGACATGCCTCCCGAGCCTATTTTTTCTATAATTTCATATCTTCCTTGCAAAACAACTGATTCAAGATTCATAATACTACCCCTCATTTATATCTATAAGCAAAATTGATATATTGTCACTTCCGCCTGATAGATTTGCCTCCTCTACTAGTCTTTTTGCACTTGACTTTACACCGGCACTTGAAGATATTATATTGAAAATCTTCCTGTCATCCACCATATTTGTAAGTCCGTCCGAACACAATAATACATACTCATTTCCGACAAGATCCACCTCAAAGCTGTCTATCAGTACCCTTTCTTCCGCACCTACAGCTCTGGTTATCTTACTCTTATTTTCTTTATATTCAGCACTCTCTCTTGTTATTTCACCTTTTGAAACAAGCATTTCAACAAGGGAATGATCCTTTGTTATCTGTGAAATACTGTTCTCATCAAGTACATAGCATCTGGAATCGCCTACATTGAATACATGCAAAGTATTATCTATAATGCTTGCCGCCACAACGGTTGTTCCCATTCCCGACAGATTGGGATTTTTACTCCCCTCCGCAAACAGATTTGCATTTGCATATTCTATGGCTCCTTGTATTGCCGTCACCGGCATTTTTATTGTATGTTCAATATATGTAAGCATATAGCCTATCAAAGACTTTGACGCATAGTCTCCGGCCTTTTCTCCTCCCATTCCGTCAGCCACAATATATAAATTCGGCAATACTCCCTACCGGCGTATCACTTATATATACCGTATCCTGATTTACAAGTCTTTTCCTGCCTACATCGGTCAAAGCAACCGAATACATATTACACCTCCAATTTTTAAGAATTCGTTTCTGATTGAATAAATCTCCTTCTTAATTGTCCACAGGCACCGTCTATATCTCTACCCATCTCTCTTCTAACTGTTGCATTTACCCTATGTTTCTCCAAGAAATCCCTAAAAGCTTTTATCTTAAGCTTGTCGGACTGTTTAAAATCTCTCTCTTTTATAGGATTTACCGGAATCAGATTTATGTGAATATTTCTTCCGTTTACAAGTTTTACAAGATTCATCGCCTCTTTTATATTATCATTTACACCTGCCACAAGTGAATACTCATATGATACTCTTCTTCCGGTCTTTTTAAAATAATAATCACAGGCTGAAATAACATCCTTTAATGCATATTTATTCGCAACAGGCATTATAGTCTTTCTTATTTCATCATTCGGTGCATGTAGGGAAAGCGCCAAAGTAATACTCAGGCCTTCATCTGCCAAAGCCCTTATTTTCGGTACAATACCGCAAGTTGATACGGTAATATTTCTCTGGCTTATATTAAGCCCCATTTCACTGCTTATAATTTTTACAAATTTCACTATATTATCGTAATTGTCCATAGGCTCTCCCGAACCCATTACAACAATATTTGATATTCTCTCTCCGAGAAGTTTTTGTATGCTGTATATTTGATCAAGCATTTCCGAAGCCGAAAGATTTCGTACAAGTCCGTCAAGAGTGGAAGCACAAAACTTACATCCCATTCTGCACCCCACCTGAGATGATATACATACCGAGTTTCCATGCTCATATTTCATTCTTACACTCTCTATGATATTTCCATCCTCAAGTGCAAAAAGATATTTTTGTGTACCGTCAAGTTTTGACTTAAATACCTCTACAGCCTTAAGATTTGTCAGGGCTTGTACTTTCCTTCAGCTTTTCTCTGAATGCCTTTGACAGGTTTGTACATTCATCAAAAGGAGGATATAAGTGATTTATGCATCCACTCAAACAATTGCTTTCGCCCTAAACTCAGGGCTCATTCATCTCCTTTACAAATGTCTTTAATTCATCTAAATCCATTGACTTAATATCAGTCATTATCTCTCCTAAATACTGCAATAAAAAATCCGTCGCAGTTGTCTCTTCCGGGTAAAAGTTTCATGTACCCGTTTTTCAGTTCGCTCTCTTCAAGCATTTTTATCGTTTCTTTGTCCATTCTATCAGTAAGATCCACAGCTTTAAAATCAGTGTGATTTTTCAGAAACAAAAAGCATATTGTCTTCATTTTTCCGCTTTATTCAGTGTACAGGTGGAAAAAATCAACTCACCGTTTTTCTTTACATACTTGGACACATTATCAAGTATCTCTTTTTGTAAATTTGAAAGTGATTTTAAGTCTTCCTCTTCAAGTCGATACTTTATATCCGGCTTTTTCCCTATAATACCTATTCCGCTGCATGGTAAATCAGCCAAAATCAAATCGGCGTCACAAAATCTCTCATCAAAAATTCTTGCATCCGCAACAACCGGAATAATATTTGAAAATCCCTGTACTTTTGCATTTTCTCTTATCAATTCAACCTTATTTTCACTTACATCACAGGAATATATCTTTGAGCTTTTTATCAAGCTTATCTGCCAGTAAAAATGACTTTCCTCCCGGTGCGGCACATACATCCACACATTTTTTAATATCTCGGGCTCCAAGTACCTTTGATATCATAGATGATGATGTATCTGTGATATAGCATTTTCCGGACCTTATAACTTCAATATCGTCCACTCTGTCAAATCCTGTAATATATAATATATCCGGATTAAGCCCGGATCTTTGGGTCTTAATATTCTTAGCTTCCAGCTCTTTTATTACATCTTCAACACTTGATTTTGAAGTATTTACTCTACCGACAAATGCCCTGTTCTTAAGAAAGTATTCCAAAGTTTCATTGAAATACTTACCGGTATTATCTCTTACTATATTTAAAATGAGTTCAGGCATTGAGTACCTGATACTTAAATCATCAAATTTCAGTTCTTCTTTTTCACTGCTTATTTTTCTGAGTATTCCGTTTACGAAGCCTGTAAGTCCCTGCAATCTTCTCATCTTAACAAGATTGACCGCCTCATTTATTACCGCTCTGTCAGGAACTCTGTCCATATAAAGCATTTGATATACAGACATTCTCAGTATCTCTCTGATTACAGGTTTTACACGCTTTCCGTTGTTATATTTTTTTATAATATCATCCAGCTGCAGTCTGTACTCAACCACTCCATGGACCACTTTTGAAAAAAATCCTCTGTCAGCCTTTGATAAGTATGAATATTTTTCAAGAGCCATATCAATTACCTTATGACTGTACTCTTTTTCAACATCTATCAATAACAGAGCTTCCAAAGCTAAAGCCCTTATATTTGTTTTTTCCATTATCAGTTCCTTCTTCTGCTTCTACCGCTGAATAAAAGCATAAGTCTAAGCATTTGCAATACTCCTGCAGCCGCTGCCGCAACATATGTCATAGCCGCCGCAAAAAGCACCTTTCTTGCACTCTTATCTTCCTTATCAAGCAGAATTTCGTTGTTTTCAAGCTCAATTAAAGCCCTTCTTGAAGCATCAAACTCTACAGGCAGAGTAATAATCTGGAATATTACTGCAAGTAAAAACATCGCTATACCTATCTGAATAAGTATATTTGATATATTTCCATATCCAAGTATAAAGCCTATACATATAAGAGGCCATGAAAGTCTGCTTCCAAAGTTTGCCACCGGTACAAATGCACTTCTTAAGTTTAAAGGTACATATCCGACATTATCCTGTATTGCATGTCCGCATTCATGTGCCGCAACTGCAATTGCCGCTACGGATGTCGATCCGTAAATCGCTTCGCTTAAACTTACAGTCTTATCTCTCGGATCATAGTGATCTGTAAGTCTGCCTGAAACCGGTCTTACGGAAACATCGTATATTCCGTTTGCTCTTAAGATTCTCTCGGCAACTTCTCTTCCTGTAAGTCTTGACTGTGATGCCACTCTTTCATATTTTGCAAATGTTGCCTTCATTCTCCATGAGGCAATAAGTGTTATCAGCATACCTATAATCACAAAAATATAGGTTATATCAAATCCGTAATACATAAGCTCCTCCTCTTATATCAGGTCTATTATCCCAGCTTATATCCCTGTTCTATTTCTCTTCCCATCAGGAAGTCCTTTGCAGACATCCTTTTTTTACCTTCAAGCTGCAAAGATAAAACTTCCAGGATACTTTGATTACATATTATAAAAATCCTGCTGTTAAAGCTATATATTTTTGCCGTAATTTTCACTTAAGTTTATATTTGGTAATTCAGATATATTCTCTGCCACCTCGGCTTCCCATATCTTAAGCACCTTGCCCTGATACCTTGTATATGCACTTGGCCACGGATTCATTCCTCTTATCAATCTCTCTATCTCAACTGCACTTTTATTAAAGTCTATCTCACCCATGCTCTTTGAGATCATCTTTGCATATTCGGTAGTCGCCTCTCCTTGAGGTGTAGGCACAATGCTGTCAAAATTTGCTATAGTATCCACTATAGCCTCGCCGCCAAGTACCGCCAGTTTGTCAAACAGTGAACCTCCGGTCTCTTTTTTGTCTATCTTTATTTCATACTGTTTTAAAATATCACCTGTATCCAGACCTTCATCCATCAACATGGTTGTAATACCTGTTCTCTCTTTTCCGTCTACAATTGACCACTGTATAGGAGCTGCGCCTCTGTATTCAGGCAAGAGTGAGGCATGAATATTTATACATCCGAATTTCGGTATATCAAGAACAGCCTTCGGTAAAATCTTTCCATATGCCACCACCACAAAAAAATCGGCATTCTCAGACTTAAGTCTATCAATAAGTGCTTCATCCTTCATCTTTGAAGGTGTAAGCACCGGTATATTAAGACTTAATGCCAATTCCTTTACAGGTGTGGGGCTTAATTCTCCTCTGTTTCTTTTCTTATCTTCTCTTGTAAGTACAAGGCTTACCTCATGTCCTGCCTTTACAAGCGCTTTAAGCGGTTCAACCGAAAAGTCCGGCGTTCCCATAAAAACTATTTTCATTCTTCATCTTCCTCATCTTCGTACATTCTTTCAAGCTCTTCATTGTCTATAAGTTCGCCTTCTACAAGGTCCACATACAACTCACCCTCAAGATGTCCGCATTCATGACATATAGCTCTTGCAAGTAATCCTTCTCCTTCAAGAGTATATTCATTCATATCTATATCGAATGCTTTTACCACAACATGGTTAGGTCTTTTAACCACTCCGCTCTTTCCCGGAACACTAAGACAGCCCTCATATCCTACCTGCTCACCGTCCTGTTCAAGTATAACAGGATTTATAAGTACATGTACATTTTCAGGCTCTGTCTCTATTACGACTATACGCTTTAAAACTCCTATCTGAGGTGCCGCAAGGCCTACACCGTTAGCCTCTCTCATAGTGTCTAACATATCATCTATCAAAACTTTTGTTCTGTCATTTACTTCTTTACTTCTTTTACATTTTTTGTTTAACACGCTGTCGCCCATTACTCGTATTGCTCTTATTGCCATTATCTATCTCCTTAATTAAAGTCATATATCGCACCGACATTTCTGTAAGTACCAAGACTTTCTTCTATCTTTTTTTGTATATCTAAAAGTATATCATAATTAGCATTTTTTATGTATACCAGTTTTCTGTAATAGTCCTTAACCTTGCTTACGCTTGGATCTGTAGGTCCTATTATCATTGATTTTTTAAATGCGGCTTCCAACTTTATAACTTTTACAGTCTCACTTGCACATCTATTTAACTCGTCTTCCTTGATACTGCTAAACATTACCGTAAGCATATGACAGGCAGGCGGATATCCTCCCAGACTTCTGTAAGCTATCTCATTGTCAAAATATCTTTTATAATCCTGTGCCGCTGCCGCCACAATTGCATAGTTTTCAGGCTTGTAAGTCTGTATAACGGCCTCTCCGTCCTTTGCTCTTCCCGCTCTGCCTGCAGCCTGTGTCAAAAGTTCAAATGTCCTTTGTGCACTTGTATAATTGCTTACATAAAGCGAGGTATCCGCGGCCATTATTCCGACCAAGGTTACATTTGAAAAGTCATGACCTTTTACTATCATCTGAGTGCCTATCAAAATATCCGCATCACCGTTTGCAAAATCTCTTATCATATCATTGGCGCTGTTCTTTTTTGAAACACTGTCGGTATCCATTCTGAGTACCTTTGCATTCGGGAATTCCGCCCTTGTCATCGCTTCAAGCTTCTGTGTTCCGGTACCGAAATTTGCAATATACTTTGAACCGCAGCTTGGACAGGTTTTTGGCAGGTCTATTGAATATCCGCAGTAATGACATACAAGTTTGTTGTTATTATGTAATGTCATGGTAACATCACAGTGCTTACATTTTATAGCTTCACCGCAAGATCTGCATGATACAAAGCTTGAATAACCTCTTCTGTTCATAAACAGCATAATCTGCTCATGCTTTTTTAATCTGTCCTCTATAAGCGTTCTTAACTTATCGCTGAAAATACTCCTGTTTCCTCGCTTTAGCTCATCCCTCATATCAACTATACTTACCTTCGGCAAAGAGGTATTTTTAGCTCTCGTTTTTAATTCCAAAAGTTTAATCTCTTTTTCCATTGCCCTGTTATATGTCTCGGGTGTCGGAGTTGCAGACGCCAAAACCAAGGATGCGTCGGTAATTTCCGAAAGTTTTTGTGCCACATCTCTTACATTGAATGTAGGTACATTCTCATTTTTATAGGCTGAATCATGCTCCTCATCTATTACTATAAGCCCAAGATTTTTTACCGGTGCAAATATTGCAGACCTTGGTCCTATTATTACATCCGCATCATCGTTTTTTATTCTTTCAAACTGATAGAATTTTTCATTCTTAGAAAGCTTGGAATTTATGATTGCAACTCTGTCGCCAAAATGCTCCGCCATCCTAAGCACTGTCTGATATGTCAATGATATCTCCGGTATAAGCACTATTGCCTTATATCCCTTTGATATCACATACTTTATCATATTTATAAAAACCAAAGGTTTTTTTCCGCTTCCGGTAATACCATGTAAAAGATAGGTATTCCTGCTGCAAATTTCAAAAGTCGCACTTTAAAAAGTATTTACAGCATTTTTCCTGCTCGGCATTTAAAGTATACTCTTTTAGGTTTTTATTACATCATTAAAGTCCTCTATTTCCCAAAGAACGAAGTATGGGCAAAGGAGTTTAGCTTTCTTTTCTTTGAACCTATTACAATATAGCCTTCCTCCGCCATTTTCTTTAATGTAGTTGAATTTACTTTAAGTTCTTTAGTTATAAAGCTTTGGGGCAGGCTTGTTTTTGTTTTCAGTTCTTTTAAAACTCTTGCCTGTGCTGTTTTTCTTGACTTTATAAGTTCTTCTGTTTTTATCAAGAGCCTCTACATCAATATTTAGAAAAATCTCATTGCTTACTCTTTCCTCCGCCTCCGACTTTACAGGCATCACCGTTGCTATTGCCTTATCAAAGCTTACGCCATATCTGTGCTTTATCCATATGGCAAGACTTAAGAGGTTTTCATCGGCACTAAGTTCTCTTTCAGGGATTGAAAGTATGGACTTTAATTTTGAAAGTTCTACATTTGTGCTTTCCTTATATCTATCACATAGCCTTTTTTTATTGTTTTTCCGAATTCAATCAAAACAGGACAGCTCGAATTATATTATCCCTCAGTTTTTCGGGGATAATATATGTAAATGGTCTGTCCACATTTGTATTTGCTATTATTATATCAGCGAATAAATTTTTCATAATTTTTATTTTATCTACAACATCAAAAAGTCTCATACTGTTTGATCCCTTAACAAACATACATCTCCTGCCTTAAGATATCCGGACATAAATTTTCTCCAGACTCTCATTATCTTCAAAGCTCTTTGTATATATATCTTTATTGATATCTTTTATAATTTCCTTTGCCAATTCTCCCACAGTAAATACAGCATCGAGTTTCACATTCTCATTGATAAAATCCCCGATTTCTTTGTGAAGTATTTTCTCATCAGTCCCTCAGTTCCTTCATATCAGCCAATATTGCAATTTTTTTCTTTCGGCATCAAAATCTTTAAGTATTGAAATAGAAGCCTTCATAGAATCCGGTGAGGCATTATAGGTATCATCTATAACAGTCATCTCTTTTAATTTTATCAGCTCCTGTCTGTGAGAAAATCCCCTAAATTCCTCTAAATGTTTTGCCGCAGATTCTACCGAAAGATTGTAATGATCAGCTACTGCAATTGCCACCAAAGCATTTGAAATCTGATGTTCACCGAAAACATTCAAATGAACTCTTACCTTCTTTCCTCCTATATGAGCTGTGAACTCAGGCATTGCATTATTAAATACTATATCGGTTGCATAGTAATCACATGATGTATTTCCCTTTGCGCTGAAATACTTATATACTATACCCTTTTCATTAGGCGGATCAAAAAGCAAATCATTATCGGCATTTAAAAACACTACACTGCCCTCTTTCATACCGTCCATTATATGGAACTTCTCGGCTCTTATATTTTCTCTTGTATGCAAATTTTCAATATGTGCCGTACCTATATTGGTAACCAGAGCGCAGTCACAGTTTACTATTTTTGCAATTCTTTCCATCTCTCCGAACTGACTCATCCCAAGTTCTATTACGCCGATTTCTTCGTCATTTATTCTGCTTAAAGTAATCGGTACACCCACTTGCGAGTTGAAATTATTAGGTGTCTTAAAAACTTTCAAATCCGAAAGAGCAAGTGCCACCATTTCTCTTGTTGTAGTCTTACCTACGCTTCCTGTAACTCCGACCAAAGGCAATGTTAACTTACTTCTGATATACTTTCCAAGCTTTTGAAGTGCTTCGGTAGTATCATTTACAAGTACTATATTGAAATCATCTTTAAGAAAAATATCTTTTCTTGAACTTATCGCCACTCTGCAGCCCATATCATATACAGACCCCAAAAATTTATGAGCATCATTTTTTTCTCCGACCAGCGGAACAAAAAGACTGTCTTTATCAGCCTGCCTTGAGTCAATAACTATATTTGAAAATACGGCATTCTCATTTCCCGAGATAATTTCTCCGCCTGTGGCAAATGCAAGCTCATTTATTGTTGTATCATTCATCTTTTTATCTTCTCCAAGCACTCATCCACCACTTCTCTGTCTAAGAAGTGAGTTCTGACTCCGTTTATTTCCTGATAGTCCTCATGTCCTTTTCCGATTATAGCGATGAGATCACCCTGCTTTGCGTTTTCTATAGAATAATAAATAGCCTCTCTTCTGTCAGGAATTGTAATATAATCACCACCTGTAGGCTTTAGTTTTGATATTATATCTGCGATTATGTCCTCTGTTTTTTCATATCTGGAATTATCAGCAGTCACTATTGAAAAATCAGCCAGTTTTCCACAGATTTCTCCCATTGAATATCTTCTGTCCTTTGATCTGTTTCCGCCGGAACCGAATACTATTACAAGTCTCTTCGGATTATAATGTCTCAGAGTATGTATAAGACTTTCGGTACTGATTGCATTATGTGCATAATCAATTACCACATTGAATTCATGTGAAGTATATGCTACTTCCATTCTACCGTTCACTCTTGTATTCTTTAGTGCCGTCTTTAAGTCATCAGCTTTTACTCCTGAAATAACAGCCGCAGCAAGCGCCGACAATGCATTATATACATTAAATTCTCCCGGAATTCCTATATAAATATCTGAGACGGTTTCAGCCACATTATATTTTTCTCTGACGGTATTTGAACAGCATATATCTATCTTTGTACCTAAGAAATCCTTATTTGATATATATTCAATATTTTTTTGCTTCAAAATCTCCACCTTTTTCCAAATGTATACTTTTCTACCGATGTAGACTGCTTTTAAGACAAAAATCGGAATGTTCGTCTTCTATATTTACAATTGTTTTATCACATTGTGTAAAGAAAAGTGATTTATACATCAAATACTCATCAAAATCTTTATGTTCGTCAGGCCCGATATGATCATGTGAAATATTTGTAAATATTCCGGTGTCAAAGCGGATACCTTCTGTTCTTTTCATCTTTACCGCCTGTGAAGAAACTTCCATCACAACATATTCACAGCCTGCGTCAAGACACTCTTTAAAAGTTTTATGCAGCTCATATGACTCAGGTGTAGTATTTAATGTAGGCCTGTGTATATTTCCTATTGTTATTCCGTTTGTACCGATAAGTCCTACCTTGGCATTTTTTTCAAGAAGGTTCTTTAACATATGAGAGGAAGTTGTCTTTCCCTTTGTACCTGTAATACCTATTATTTTCATTTTTTGTGCAGGATGTGAGAAAAATGCGGCTGAAAGTCTTGCAAGTGCCACTCTGGTATCTGCTACCTTTATAACACAAACATCATCTCTTTTTATATCTCTTTCTACCACTATCGCCTTTGCACCTTGCTTTACTATCTCATCAATCACATCATGAGTATCAAATCTCGCACCTTTTATACATACAAAGATACAATCCTTCACTATTTTTCTTTTGTATTAAATACCAAATCAGAAAAATCATCCTGTAATTCTCCCGATATTATCTCTATATCAAGTCCCTTGGCGTTTTCAATCAGTTTCATCTTTTCTCCCTTTTACAGATGTTTACTTTAAGGTCTTTTTAGAACAATCCTACTATATCTCCGTTATCATCTACATCTACCGCTTCTGCAGCAGGGACCTTTGGAAGTCCCGGCATGGTCATAATATTTCCTGTTATTGCAACTACAAAACCTGCTCCCGCATTTACATATACTTCTCTTACATTTATCTCAAAGTCCTCAGGTCTTCCAAGTTTCTTCGGATCGTCTGAAAGTGAATACTGATTCTTTGCCACACTATAGGAAATTTATCAAATCAAGTGCTTTTTGCCCTGTCAAGAGCCTTCTTTGCCGCAGGTGAATACACTACATTCTTTGCTCCGTATATTTTCGTTGCAATAGTATGAGGCTTATCTTCAAGACTCATATCATCAGGATAAAGCAAAGTGAAATGACTCTTTTTGTTTTCAAGTGTGTAAAGAATCTTTTCGGCCAGCTCCATACCGCCCTTTCCGCCTTCTTCCCATACCTTTGAAACGGCAAACTCACAATTTCTGCTCTCACAAAACTCTCTGATAAAAGCTCACTTCAGCCTCTGTATCACTGACAAAATTATTTAGAGTAACCACTACAGGTACTCCGAAAAGTTTTATATTTTCAATATGCTTTTCAAGATTTACTATACCTTTTTTTAGGGCATCAAGATTTTCATTTGATAAATCTTCCTTGGCCACTCCGCCATTATATTTAAGAGCTCTTACTGTCGCTACTATTACCACACAATCGGGAGTAAGACCTGCCTTTCTGCATTTTATATCAAAGAACTTCTCCGCTCCGAGGTCTGCACCGAATCCTGCCTCTGTAAGCGCTATATCAGCCATTCCCATTGCAATCTTTGTAGCTCTTATTGAATTGCATCCATGTGCTATATTTGCAAAAGGACCACCGTGAACAAGTGCAAGTGAATGATTCAAAGTCTGTACAATATTCGGCTTTATTGCATCTTTTAAAAGTGCGGCCATAGCTCCGACAGCTTTTAAATCTTTGGCAAATACCGGTTCTCCTTTGAAATTGTATGCAATAATAATGTTGGAAAGTCTTTCCTTCAAATCATTCATATCCTTTGACAAACATAGTATTGCCATTATCTCTGAAGCCACCGAGATTACAAAATGATCTTCTCTGACAACTCCGTCGGTCTTATTTCCAAGGCCTACAACTATATTTCTCAGCACTCTGTCATTCATATCTATACATCTTTTATGAATGATTGCTCCTGTATCTATTCCAAGTGTATTTCCCTGCTGAATATGATTGTCCAACATGGCGGCCAAAAGATTATTTGCAGAGGTTATAGCATGAAAATCTCCTGTAAAGTGAAGATTTAACTCATCCATAGGCACTACCTGTGCATATCCGCCTCCGGCAGCTCCACCCTTTACACCGAAACATGGTCCCAGAGAAGGCTCTCTAAGCGCTATTACCGCACTCTTTCCCATCTCCTTAAATGCCTGTCCAAGACCCACAAGAGTTGTAGTCTTACCCTCTCCCGCAGGAGTAGGATTTATTGCCGTTACAAGTACAAGCTTACCTCTTTTTTTATCTTCATGAGCTTTTTAAAAATCCTCGCTAAGCTTTGCCTTGTATTTACCGTACATTTCCAAGTCATCAGCATCTATCCCGTATTCTTTTGCCACTTCGGCAATGTTTTTCATTTCTATACTTCTTGCAATCTCGATATCGCTACGCATATATCCTCCTAAAGATAAGTTCCCGGATATTTATAAAATATCCAAGAACTCGTCCATATTCATCAATATTTCTCTTTTCTTTGTTCCGGCTTCACCACCTACAACCCCCCGCACTTGCAAGCTGATCCATAATTCTTGCGGCTCTGTTGAAAGCCTATTTTAAAGTTTCTTTGAAAGATTACCTATAGAAGATTTATCCTTTTCTATTATATATCTTCCTGCGGCCTCAAACAGCTCATCTCTTTCAGAAATATCATTTCCGGCACTTGCCACATTCTGTGTTTCTTCTATCTGCTTGATTGTATTCTCATCATATTTTGCCTGCATTCCCACGATTTTTTAAAAAATCAACTACTGCAGACACCTCTTCATCAGATACAAACGCACCTTGTACTCTCATAGGTGTTGCCGATCCATATGGTGCAAACAGCATATCTCCCTTTCCAAGAAGCTTCTCAGCACCGTTGCTGTCAAGTATCGTTCTGGAATCCGTACCTGAAGATACCGCAAATGCAATTCTTGAAGGTATATTTGCCTTTATTATACCTGTGATAACATTTACACTAGGTCTTTGTGTAGCTATAACAAGGTGAATTCCACATGCTCTGGCAAGCTGTGCAAGTCTTACTATTGCATCTTCAACCTCATTGTTTGCAACCATCATAAGATCTGCCAACTCGTCTATAATTATAACTATCTTTGGCAATTTCTGGGTAAGCCTTCAATATTGCCTCTTCTTCTCGCATCTTCTATTCTCTTATTATATGCTGTAAGATCTCTTACACCTGTAGCCGCAAACTTCTTATATCTTTCACCCATTTCAGCCACAGCCCAGTTAAGTGCCGAAGCCGCCTTCTTAGGCTCTGTTACTACAGGTATCAAAAGATGAGGTATTCCGTTGTATACTGAAAGCTCTACAACCTTCGGGTCTACCATGATAAGTTTTACATCTTCAGGTGAATACTTGTATATAATACTCATTATCAAAGTATTGATACATACCGATTTACCTGAACCTGTAGCACCTGCAATAAGTACATGAGGCATCTTTGCAATATCTGAAACTATTACTTTACCGGAAATATCCTTACCTACCGCAAAACCGATACTTTCATTTCCGTTTTTAAAAGCTCTGCTCTCAAAAAGATCTCTTAAGAATACCGTCTGCTTTTTCTTATTCGGTACTTCTATACCTATGGCGGATTTACCCGGTATAGGTGCCTCAATTCTTATATCACTTGCCGCCAAAGCGAGCTTAATATCATTTGCAAGCGAGAGTACTTTAGATACCTTTACACCCTGCTCAGGCTTTAACTCATAAAGTGTTACAGAAGGCCCTACACTTATATCTTCCACCGTTACATTTACATCAAAGCTTGCCAATGTCTCCTGCAATGTAATTGCAGTATTTCTATATTCACTATCTGATATTGCCTCTCCCGCTTCAGTATTCTTATTCAGTAAAAATGTGTCCGGATATGTATAAGGTCTTTGAACTTTCTTGGCAATTTCATTTCTTATCTTACCCTGTGGCGAGTTTGCTCTTTGCTCCTCCATCTTCTTTTGCAATGCCGAGGTGTCTGAAACTATAACCTTTCCACCTGCAGTTACCAAAGTTCTCTCACCGTCATTACTTACCAGAGTATTTTCATTTCTATTCTCGGTGTGAATCTCTTCTTTTTACATATTCATTATTTACAGGCTCATTTTGCTCCGCCCTGTTATATGTGTAAGCATTATTATAAGAATTATCACTGTGTAATCCGCTTATAGGCTCATCATATATATCGTCATAGCTTTTATAAACTCAATACTGCTTTCAGAGTTTTTGTTTTTCCGTCTCTACCGGATAAACTGTTTGCATCATCAATATATCTGAAGTCTTCATGTGTATCGTCATCTGTGATTCTGATAGTGGACATCGGCTGCTCATAGATATCTATCTCATCTTTTCTTGCCAGTATCTCATTGGCTCTTCTCAATGTCTCTTCATCAATATCATTTTCAAATTTTGACTCTTCTTTTCCTCTGTTTATATTTCCATAGAAGGTATCAGGTCTTTTATTTACAATGATTGACGACTGTGTATTGGATTTTTTCGGCTCATAACTTGCCTCGTATTTACTGTTAATTGCAATGTCGTTTGAAGCCCCTACATCCAAAACGTTTTTTTCAAAGTTTTCATCATTTTTAGCATCAAAGATCCCTCCTATCGGCTCATGCATTTCTGCATTTGCAGTTGGAAGATCCACTACATGCTTCTTTTTCTTCTTTGAAAAATCTATAGCACCGAGATTAATATTTCCCCTATTCGGGCGGTAATTATATCCTAAAAGTTCTTCAATATACCCTTCACTTTTATTTTCAAGGTCAAGTTCTTCAAACTCCTCCTCATACTCGGGATCTTCTTCATATTCGAATTCTTCAACAGCCTGCTGTTCTCTTCTTTGTTTTCTTTGCTCCATTACCCTTGCCATATCTGTCTTAGCTCTTGATATGGTCATCTGTCCCCCGGTTTTTATTATGGAAACAAATGATTTTCCGGTTAATATTACGATTGATATTATAAGTACGGCAATAAAGAAGATAATAGCGCCGATTTTTCCAAGTACGGATGATATAAGAAGTCCTAATCCTCCGCCGATAAATCCGCCATACCATCCTTCAGTGTAAAATCTCACAAGTCCGAATTCTTTAAGATTTGGAATTCCGAAAAGTGATATAAGTGCATCAACAGCAAGCACAGCCATCAAAACACCAGCAAATTTAATTTTTGCAAGACTTGATCCTATATTTGACAGTAAAAATGCTCACCGACAAATACAAACATAGGCACTGCAAATCCCAGTATTCCGAATACTCCAGCTGAATACTCTAAGATATTTTCCAACTACTCCCATAAGTCCGAAATGACTTAAAAAGTACCAATGATACACAAACCAGGTGCAATCATAGAATTTCGAATTAAGGAAATCCAGCTGCTCATTATTATCTATTTTTCTTAGCCTCTGCATGGGCTACTTGTTTTACCTGTGTTGTTTGTTTTCGACTTGCCACTTCAATTCTCCACTTCCATAAAGTCTACTCTTAAGTATACATAATATGGAAATCATTTGCAATATTTTGCATTATTTATCTTCTATTACTATACCTATATCCATATTTACAAGTTCACCCTATATGTTTTGAAGCCTCTTTTGTAATAAGACCTTTTTCAAAAAGCCTATACTTACCGTAATATCTGAATTCACATATATCCGCCTCACCGGTATCGCCGTTCATTCCCGAATTTATGTCTGCACTTACCACACTTGCATTTGAATCATTTATAGCCTTTTATAAGAGAGTATACCGGTTCTTTTTACATCTCCGCTAAAACCCTGTGCCATATATACAGTCCAGAATATAATCATATGAATTAAATTTATCAAGCAAAAGCGGCATAGTCCATGCTTTCATCTAAAATATTGTACTTTATTCCGTTTTTGTTTACAGATATTAAAATAATACTGTCCGTCCTCTGAGAACTTATCCTTTATCAAAAGTATCTCCACTTCTATTTCTTCCGTATTTAACAAATCGGCAACCACATATCCGTCACCTGCATTATTTCCGCTTCCGGCAACTACAAGTACTTTATCACCTATATTCCAGTCTCCGACATAGAATATTGCCTCTCCTGCCCTGTACATTAACTCCTTACTGTCTACAAAATTTGCAATAGTATAGCTGTCGGCATCTCTCATTTCTTTTACTGACAGTACCTTTTTTTGCTCAAATGAATCAAAGAATTTTTTTACAAGTTTTCTGTAATCACTCTCCTTTATTTCCATACCCTTTGCACCCATAAGTTCAAATTCAACTCCCATTTCCACAACTCTTGTATCAAGAGCCTCAAAACCGTTTTTTCTGTAAAAATCAAGTCTTTTCTTTCTCTGTTTAAAATTATCGCTTTCTTCTTCAACCGGTTCTATCGCCAGCGAAAGTCTCGGATGTATCTTCTTATACTCACGCAGTATTTTACTTCCGTATCCGCTCTGCCTCAATGAATTCTCAATAGCAAAATAGAAAATATATGAAAGTTCATCTCCCACCAATGTATGTATAAATCAAAGCCATTTGTCATCATCATAAATTGACAAAAACTCACACCTCTGTCATTACCGACCAATACCATGATATAAAAAGGTATCTCTCCTCAAAAGGAAAGGCATCAAAAGTAAAGTTGTTTTATTTCTTCCAGATTTTTGTATTCTCATCTATTGTCTCAAATCTGATCATTATTCTCCTATCCGAAAACACGGATTTTATTCCATGCCATATCTTTTTCTTTATTACTACACGTACCGGCATAATAAGCCGTAAAAGTTTTATTCAAGAATTTTAATTCAATCTTTCGAAACTATTTTTTTCTTTTTTTGGATATAAAATGCTATTTTAATTTGACATTTTTGATAAATAGGTATAAAATCGTTTCTTGTTAAACTTAAGACTGATTGCTCAGTCTACTTATGGGAGGTATTTAAAAATGTTAAAATTAAAATTATTTTCAATCGCTGCAATAGCTATGCTTGCTTTCACTGCTTGTGGTTCAAACTCACAAAAGGCTGATACTTCTTCAGCTGTAGAGTCAGCTGCTTCAGAAGCTTCTTCAGCTATGGAATCAGCAGCTTCAGAGGCTTCTTCAGGTGTTGAGGCAGGTAAGGCTGATGCTTCTTCTGCTATCGAGTCTGCAAACAGCGAGGCTTCTTCAGCTTTAGAGTCTGCAGGTGTTGATGTTTCAAGCATTAATGACGCTGCAAACGAGATGGCTTCAAGCCTTGCAAATGATGCTGCAAATATTGCTTCATCTGCTGCAGAAGCTGCTACAAAGGGTAACTAATATAAGAATAACTTAAGTCAAAAAGTCAGGCTGCATTTCGCAGCCGGCTTTTTTTATTTCTTCGATTTTAATGTCGCTGCAGTGATTGCTTCTATCACTCCTGCTCTAAAGCTGTAATCCTCAAGTGCTTTCACACCTTCTATAGTAGTACCTGCAGGTGAGCACACCATATCCTTTAGTACCGCCGGATGTATACCGGTCTCAAGTAATTGTGCCGCACTTCCAAGTACTGTTTTTGCGGCCATCTTTATTGCCACATCTCTTTTTAAACCGTGAAGTACACCTGCATCGGCCAACGCCTCTATAAACATTGCAACATATGCCGGACCTCCCCCTGAAAGACCTGTAACAACAGGGAAAAGTCTCTCTTCCACCCATTCCACAAGTCCTATTGCCGAAAACATGTCTTCAACAGTTTTCTTTTCCTCATCATATGCATTGCTGTCACTGTCAAGAGCAAATACTCCTTCTCCAACTATGGCCGGAGTATTCGGCATTATTCTTAATACTCTTTTATCACTTCCTATCCATGACTTTATAGTCTCACTCTCAAGCCCTGCCACTATTGATATAGTAAGTTTATCATTAAGCTCTGCAGCTATCTTTTCAAAAAGGGCTTTTGCATGCACCGGCTTTACCGCTACAAGTACGGTATCGGAATTTTTTACCAGATCCGTCTCATTATTGTATACATTAAATCCGTCAGCCTTTGCCATTTCTCTTGTTTTATCATATGTATCAAAAACACCTATATCTTTTATATCCATTGACTTTTTCGAAACAAATCCCTTTGCAATGGCGGATCCCATATTTCCAAAACCTATTACACCTAATTTCATTCTATCTCCTATTCCAATATCTTATCATTAAACTTTGATACCTCTTCCAGATACTTTTTCCAAGCTCGCTGATTGCAATATCTTTTCTCATAATATAGCCCTATAGTCATTTTTCATCAGAATCAAGCTTTTATAGCCATGTACTCGTCACCGTTTAATTTCTTCACATATGATACCTGAGCAAAGTGTGTATCCGTTTAAACCTACCATAAGATTCAGTAAAGTTGCCCTGTCATTAGCCTTTATCAGCTTATGGTATTCATAAGTTGAAAAGTACCTCTTCCGCAAAATAAAACGAATTATAATCTCCCTGTTCAAAAGAAAGACATGGGTAATCCATAAGCTCTTCCATTTTTATCTTTACTTTTATTTGCCAAAGGATGATTTCTGTACAAATAAACATAAATACTGCACTCCATCAGAGGAGTAAAGACAAGATTTGATTCAGTAAAAAGTTTGGTAAGAATATTTTTATTAAAAATCATTCAAATAAAAGTATTCCTATCTCACTTTTGAATGTCTTTTCATCATTAATAACATCAAATGTCTTTGTCTCATGTACTGCAAATTCATGATTCGTCCATACCGAATTGCTTTACCAGGTTTACAAAGGCACTGACTGCAAATGTATAATGCTGCATTGATACACTGAATTTCTTTTTAAGCTTGGGACTTGAAATATATTTAGCTTCTATCAAATCAAACTGCTCAACAACCTGTCTTGCATATCCTACAAATTCACTGCCCTCAGTGTGTAGAAAAATATCCCTGTTATTTCTTGAAAACAGTTTTATTCCTATTTCCGATTCAAGCTCTGCAATAGCTGATGAGAGGCTTGGCTGTGTAATAAAAAGATTTCCGGCAGCCTTATTTATAGATCCGGCATTTGCCACTTCTATAGCATATTTTAATTGAGTTAAAGTCATACTATGCCTTCAATTCTTTACTTTCCAAAGTATTTTTATAATATCGCTTACCTCTTCTTTGCAAGTGCCTTATGTAGTCTGCTGTCAAATGCATAAAGTCAATATCATTCATAGTAACACATGAAGCCGAATCAAAAATCCCTACCCAAGTTCCTTTTGCTATAAGTTTATATTCTTTTTTGCAATTCTATAGGACTTATCAGAGCATATACCACATGTGCCTACATCTGAAAGCTCACATTCCTTTAATATAGGTCCCGGCGCATATTACAAGTATATTCAGCTTTATCCTCCAAACTTCCGCCTCAAGAGCCTTCTTTACAAGTCTTCTCATTCCAAGTGCAATATTTGCGGCAGTCAAAGAAAATCTTTGCTTGCAGTCATTTGTTCCAAGCATTATAACCAGCATATCAATAGGTGAATGAGTCTGTAAACATGGTAAAAGATATGTTAAGTCTGAAAGCCCTCATTAAACGGATCGTCAAGACAGGTGGTCCTTCCGCAAAGCCCCTCTTCCAGTATTCTATATTCACTTCCAAGGAGCTTAGCCGCTACCATAGGCCATCTGATTTCTTCATTAAATCTTCCACCTGTAGCAGCATCATACCCCCATGTATTTGAATCTCCAAAAATAACAACTCTTTTTTTCATATTTTTCCCCATCCGTTATCATAGTTTTCTTCTGTTATGCTAAAACTTCACAGTCTTTTTCAATACAGGTGATTTATCTAAAATGAGCTTGTACAAAACTGTACAGCTCATTTGTATTTAAAAGCATTTATTTCCTTTTCTTCTTATAATAAAGATATCCCGAAATTATTACGGCGGTCGCCGCTATGAAAGAAAAGTATAATAATATATTTATTCATGCTCTCAGTCCTAATCAGAACAATTTCTCCTTGTGGACTGTCTACTTTAAAGCTCAGATAAGATCCGACTTTGACTGTATCTGATATTATAATACCGTTTTCAGTCTTTATTCCTACAGCATTTGCCTTACCGTCCTCATTTAAAACTCTAGCTCAATACCCTCATTAATATATTTTCCTTCGTGTATTATGCTGTATTTATATGCCTTAATCACATCTTATCCGTCTCGGTACGCGGGTCTCTTCCACTGAATACTTGTCCCTTCATAGAATAATGCACTTGCAGTAAAAACCGGTTTACCGTTAATATTTGTATTTGCAGAGATATTTTTTATTCCATCTTTCTCAACCAAATATATGTTTATATTTCCTCTTTATATTATTTAATTCCTTATTCTCCCAGTATGTATTATACCCTTCAACCTCGGAGCCTTCGGAATATCGGCACCGCTGACATACGAATTATAAGCTACATTTATTGTCTTTATAATGTCATCTCCCACAAAGCAATTTACTCTTAAAGTTTTGAATCCTTCGGAGTATTATTATCCTGCAAAGTTCCTACATGAGACAATACCTGCTTCGGAATTTAAAGTCATATCATTTATCGCTCCTACGCCTTCATCAACATATCTGTTTGCACTTTACATAGGCGTCTTTTAAAAACATCTCCCGCAATACTTCCAAATCTCTCCGGAGTTGGTACTTACTACAGTACTCATTGCGGTATTTCCTGTCAAATCTTTGCAATTCCGGCAATTCCTCCTATATAATCGCTTCCTTTTACATCCCCAAGCATATAAGAATCTTTAATAAGGTTCTTACTGTAACCGGCAATTCCTCCTATATAAGATCCGTTTTGTGAACTGACATCAGCAAAGTTTTTGTTTGCAAATGACTGCTCCCATAGTCGGCTTTTGCCACTATACCTCCTGCATAGTCATTTTTATATTTATTTCGCCTTCATTTGTATTTGACTGTATCAGGCATATACATTATTTGAAAAATTAAGAGATGTCTCTCCTCTTTTATCGACATTATCTTTAATATCTGTTTTCGTAATAATGCCATCCTCCGGATCTATGCCGACTCTACCTACATTCCTGCAGTATTTATGTCACCGTTTATAATTGCTCTGTTTACGGAGTTTTTCCAGTCTACCATATGCATATTCCTTAGGTGGATTCACAGATACGTCAAAATAAATTTTTTCCGTCATCAATTTTTCTTTTAGCCTGTCTCCTCCATTTTTGAATAGTGCTCTTATATTGTCAATCTCTATCTTTACTCCGTCAACACCCCCTTTTATATCCTGTCTGCTGCTTCTAAGTCCTGCCTGGCTTTTATTTATCTCAGCTTCAAGCTCATCCCTTTTTCCCTGCTTACAGTGTCATAGGAATTATCAAGATTCTGTCTTAAATCACTTTTCTCATCATCCAGATAGTCAAGCAGCTCATTTGATTTTGAATACAAATCGTCAATTTCCTATGAGTAATTGCCTGAAAATCATCTGCAATATTGTCGGCACTTTCTTTTTATCTTCAATATCACTTTTCATTCTTTTGATATCTCATTGATATTTTTATGCCTGCAATAAGATTTTTGCAGTTTGGTATTTCTGTCATTTATGATATCCTTATAGCTTTTCCATGCCTTAAATCTCAACATTATCTCCTATATCTGAAATATCGAATTTATACTACGGTTATACCCTTTTATATCGTCATCTTTCAATCCGCATCAAATTTATCAGCTTCTTCACTGTGGAAAATTTTTCTTTCTATTTATACTCTCTTCAGCTCATAGAATCAATGCTGTCTACATTATTCTCCAATATAGTTGCATTTTTATCCACCTCGGCCTCAAAAGCATCCAATAACTTTGAGAGAGTTTCAGTCTGTCTTTTCAAGACTGTCTATAGTATCCCTTCATATGAAATCTCTATATAAGGCTTTTAATAATCCGCTATACCTCCGATATCCTTCCTGCCGTAAACTGAGGCTTCATTTATACAATTATTTAGTGCTCCCGTCTGTAAACCGACTATACCTCCGACTTTATATCCTATATGAGAATATCCTACCTTTTCACTGTTGGTACAATCTCTTATAATTCCACTTGATACTCCTGCAATCCGCCTATCATCTCCTGCTTTACATCATCTGTAACGGTATTTAAAGCGTTAATACTTGGTACACTTTTCATTTTATCATCATCATGAAGTACACTCTCATTATCACCTGCAATTCTTCCAAGATTTTGTGAACCTACAATACTTCCCTTATTATATCCGCAGATACCTCCGACTATTTTTGTTCCGTCTACCACAGCATGATTTTTTGAGTTTATTATAAATCCGCTTTCATCATTTACACCTGCTATACCGCCTACTCTTTTATAAGCTGTTACATATCCGGCAAAGCTTACATTCTCTATAACACCTTTATTTGTTCCTACGACTCCTCCTACAAGTGTCTTTCCACCCTCAGGACTTATATTTCCTTCCACATGAAGATTTTTAACGCTTCCCTTTGTTCGAGTACACTTATAAGACCTGCACCTGTACTTTTTCACTACATTAAGTCCCTTTATTGTATATCCGCTGCCGTCAAGAGTTCCGAGAATATTGAAACAGGCTTAAAATCCTTATCGGACAGATCAATGTCATTTGTTAAAACATAGGTCTTATTTAATGTAAAAATTCTCAACCGTAGAACCTTTGAAAGACTTATGAGTTCATCAGCACTGCTTATATTTATAACATCCTGTGTATTTTGCTACAGAGTTAATATCGACATTTGCATTCGCATATACCGGTAAAACATTTTCGAAATATTAAACTAAGACTCAGTACAATGATATTTTTCTTCTTCATCTTCTCTTATTCTCCTCCTCATTTATTTTTCTTGAAAAACGATGTCTTGTCAATAATGAAACTGATAAGTATAAAAGCAATACAGGCAACACCACCATTACCATTATCATCGAAATAACAACTCCCTTTCCAAGAGTTTTTCCAAGAGATGCAATGGTCTGATTTGATGTGATATTTCTATTACAAATCCTGAGCTGCCATAATACTTCCCTGATGTGACTATTGTAGGAAGGCCTCATTTAAAGTTCTTGAAATCACTTTCTTTCTGTCTGAAATCTCTTCTCTTAGAGCCAGATATCTGTTTGTGATAACAATTGCATAATCAATTGTCGCTCCCATCTGTATTGAACTTACTATCAAATAACTTAAGAAGAACATATTCTCACCCGTCAGATACGGGCAAACTGAAGTTTTATCCAGATACTTCCCTGTGTGTAGTACCAATATAAAAGGCAATGCTGCATTTTGAATGTAAAAAGTAATAACACCAACCAAAAAGTGCTGTTACTAATACTGATTCTTAAATTGTCACCTCCAAAATGATTTGCTGATATCATAGTCACTTGAACTGTCACCGACCACATATGCTTCATCATAATATTTCTTTGCTATTTCTTGTACATTATCAATATTGGTAAAGGTATCTTCACCTTCAAGAGGCTTTATCCCTATAAGTAAAATCCTTGAATACTTTTTCACTTTCCAGCTGTTTTCTTGCATCTGTTATACTCTTATGTATATCTACTATATCGCTGATAGTATCCTCATCTATATCAAGACCTCCTCTTCAATTTGGTCATATAAAAAGTCCACCATATTTATTATAGGTATTTTATAGCTGTCAATACTCTTCATAAATGCACCATACTGCTCATTCTTTAATGCATAGAATCTGTATGCTGCCTTTACAAGATCCACATCCACATCTGCAACCTCAGCCAGTCTCCTTTGGATTCAAACTGTCTGTAAGTACATATTCGCCGTTATTACCTACTCAATATTTTGCAAGTCCTGTAACACTCTTTACTCCCCTGAATATTAGAAACCTCTTTACAATGCTGCCTCTCGCAAGTAGTCCTCCTTTGGAATAACTATTGCCATGATATTGCTTTCTTCCAAACTGCTCTCGATTTTTTCCTTCGCTTCAAGATATTCCGTCTCTTTATCCGACTCTATAGAATTTACATCAAATATATATCCGGTTTTGCTTGAAAGTATAACTCCTCCGACTGTCAATAACTATAAATAAAGGAAGTATAATTCTTTTAACTTTAAAATTCCGCTTCCAAATACTTCTATATTCGGTACAAAAATTTTATGCATTGATTTTTCAATCTGTTTTTTCAAACATCATTATAAGTGCAGGCATAAATGCAAATACTGCCAGCATACTGAATATAATTGACTCAAGTAAAACTCTTCCAAGGTCCATACCTATCTGAAACTGCATTGTCATCAGTGCCACCATACCTGCCATAGTGGTAAGAGAACTTGATGATATCTCGGGTATAGCCTTTGCAAGCGCTTTTATAAGAGCATGCTTCGGCTTATAATACCTTCTTTCCTCCATAAATCTGTGGAAAAGTATTATTGCATAGTCAATGGCAAGCGCCAACTGCAATACTACACCTACAGCCTTTGTCACAAATGAGATTCTTCCGAATATAAAATTTGTACCTATATTCAGTACTATCGCTATTCCGAATGTAAGCATGAAAATCAATATTTCCATATATGTTTGTGAGGTGAACAATAATACTGCAATTATTATGATTATTACAAGGACAAATATAACCTTCATATCCTTGTTCAAATCTTTGGCATCATCCTTATCAATGGTTGTATATACAACATGATCAGTAAGGAGAAACCGTATCCCTTACCTTTACTATTGCATCCTCGAACCAATTTTTGAGCTTTCAACATCGTCAAAGCTTATTGTATACAGAGTGGAAAAAATTTTATAATAATCTTCTATATCCTTATTTTTCATAATCCTTATCAGATTTATCATAAAAAGTCCACTCTTGAAACTCCTTAATATCCTTAATTTCTTTTGAAACTCAAGGGCTCTGTCATAATCAACATTATAAATCATACTTTTTGCGTTCCGAAAGTCGTAAAGCTCTCATCCATAATATCAAGTCCCTGCTTTGTCTCGATGACTCTGCGTAAAGTAATCGGATAATTTATCACTTACCTTACCCATGATGAACTGAACATCTGAATACCGCAGCAAGAATAAAAATACCAGAAAAGCTTTTTCTTTATTAACTATAAATGAAGCAATCTTTTCAAACATCTTTCTCTCTCCTATTCTTTATACTTATGTATATTTTTAGACATATGACTATTATTTCGGTATTATAGTACATTTTGGAGTATTTTTCAACACCTGTTTATTATTTTTAATAAAAAATTGGGATCCTTATCGAATCCCAACAAAAATTATTCTTTATCTTTTTATTTTGTATAATATGTATCATCCATAGGTAATTTTCGGTCTTAACTTACCGTCTCTCTTGTAGTACGCGTTCTGTACGGCAGGTGCGGTAGGAATTGTTGCAATCTCACCGATTCCCTTTGAACCGTATGCCACTCCAAGGAGCTCTTCCTTCTCAACATATATTGCCTCAATCTCAGGTATATCTGTAGCTCTCATAAGACCAAGTGTACCAAATTTTGACTTAGGTACACAATCCTGTAACTTAAAGTCCTCAGTAAGTGCATATCCGAGTGACATAAGCACTCCACCCTCTATCTGACCCTGGATGGAAATAGGGTTTACCACCTTTCCTGAGTCATGAGCGGCATAAACCTTCTTAACCTTACCGTCATCATCAAGTACAACAAGATGTGTAGCAAATCCGTATGCAACGTGAGATTTAGGGAACGGCACGTCTGCTCCGAGCTTATCTGTAGGCTCAAAGTACTCTGCATAGTAGTCTTTACCGTTAAGCTTATTTAAATCTCCGCCAACAGCATCAAGGTCCTTTTTAAGTTCAAGTGAAACTCTTCTTATAGCCTCACCGCTTATAAGAGTCTGTCTTGATCCTGAAGTAGTACCTGAGTCAGGATCATGCTCCGAGTTACATCCCATATTTTTAAACTTGGACTTCGGCAAGTTCAAAGTTTCCGCAGCCATCTGTATAAATATTGTTGCACAACCCTGACCGATATCTGAAGCACCGCAGTATATCTCTATAACACCGTCATTAACAATAAGTTTTGCACGTCCTGTATCGTGAAGTCCCTACACCTACACCGGCATTCTTCATAGTGCATGCCAAACCCACATTCGGATAGTTTGCTTTACAAGCATCTTTTTACAGCTTCCAATGTCTCTTTAAGAGCTGTTGAACAGTCTGCAATCTGTCCGTTAGGCAATACCTTGCCCGGTCTCGATAGCATTTCTGTATCTGATTTCCCAAGGTGATATTCCAACCTTTTTCAGCAAGCAAACTCTATAATGGACTCAGGTGCACAATTCCTCTGACATACTCCGAATCCTCTAAACGCACCTGCAGGAGGGTTGTTTGTATAGCATCCGTATCCTCTAATATCATGATTCTGATAGCAATAAGGTCCCTACCGCATGAGTACATGCACGCTCAAGTACAGGTCCGCAAAGAGATGCATATGCACCTGTATCAAAATAGATATCACAGTCAAGTCCTGTGAATATACCGTTTTCATCACATCCCAGAGTAAATGTACCATGCATAGCATGACGCTTCGGATGGAATGCAAGTGACTCGTCTCTGCCAAACTTAGCCTTTACGGTTCTTCCAAGCTTATATGCACAAAGTGCTGCTATATGCTGAACAGAAACGTCTTCTTTACTCACTGAATCCGCCACCCTACAAGCTTGTTCTCAACAACAACCTTCTCGTGATCCCAGCCGAACATTATAGCTACTTCTTTTTCTTGTATCGAATACACTCTGATCGGTACTGAAAATCTTTACACCGTCCTTATACGGCATTGCTATTGCACACTCAGGTTCAAGGAATGCATGCTCTGTGAAAGGTGTATCAAATGTCTCGGTAACAGTATACTTTGAATTTGCGATTGCTTCCTTTGCATCACCTCTTTTAACATGTCTTGACTGACAAAGGTTTCCGTTTGGATGAACCTTGGGTGCATTCTCCGCCTTAGCCTCATCTATATTTCTTACAGGCTCAAGTACCTCATATTCCACTTTAACTAAAGTCTTAGCCTTCTTTAATATTTCTTCACTCTCCGCCACAACAAGACACAATGCATCGCCAACAAATCTGGTAACTTCACCCTTTGGAATCATAACGTCCCAATCCTGCTGGATGTGTCCAACCTTATTATTCGGTACATCCTCGGAAGTATATATTGCAACCACACCTTCAAGCGCTAAAGCCTCTGAAACATCTATATCAAGTATTCTTGCTCTCGGATACTTTGTTCTTACTGCCGATACATGGAGCATATTTTCAAGTTCCACATCATCAACATACTCACCGATACCGAGAACCTTATCTCTTACATCTATTCTGAATGCATTTGATCCTACACCGTAGTCATCACCCTTTTCAAGCTCTTCATCAATCTTTCTATCGCCTCTAAGTATCTGAGCCGCAAGGTCAATACCCTCAATAATCTTCTTATATCCTGTACATCTACAGATATTTCCCTTTATCGCCTCTTTGATTTCGTCTTCTGTAGGATTAGGATTTCTGTCAATAAGAGCTTTACCTGACATTACCATACCCGGAATACAGAATCCGCACTGTACAGCACCTTTTGAACCGAATGCATATACAAAATGCCTCTTTTTCAAAGTCGTTTAATCCTCAACCGAAACAATGTTCATTCCTGTGCTCTTTTTGTAGTCATAACACAGGCTCTGGTAGCTTTTTCCGTCAATTATAATGGTACAAGTACTGCAAGCGCCCCTCGACTACATCCGTCTTTTTATAGATTTGAGCTTTTAAATCGTCACGTAAAAATCTTAAAAAGTGACACTTCTTTTCAGTTTTCAACCAATTTACCGTTAACTGTAAAACTGTACATCAAAAATTCCCTCCACGATGTATTTATATGCTATTAAATACGTTGCTGATTTTATCTTTTTGAAATCGCGGCATATATTATTGTTGGTAAATTTTGTTTGGCTTTTATAATATTCACTTTCGGATTATTGAACTTAAGATATAAATATTATTTTTAACCATTTTAGATATATCTCTTTAAAGAAAATATCCCGTAATCTTATTCACGTTTTTTCAACAATGTATTGTCGACATTATAACATAATTTTTAGAATAAATAAACTTTATTTTATTTATGTATTCGATAATAAAGCACCATTTTGCCCTATTTCCTTAATGTTTGACTTGGTGAGATACCAAAATATTTTTATATAGTCTACTGAAATAAAGGGGTCACGATACCCCACATTTATAGCCGTTTCAGTAACGGAGACCCCGACAACAGCATATTTACAGCCTTTTTAGGCGTAATCTTATAAGATAATCTATAGGTCTTATATGGTAAATCTTATTAAATGTATAAGAAAAATGAGCCTTGTTCATACCTGCAATATCGGCCAGATCTTCAAGGCATAAATTTTTATTATAGGATTTTTCCATAAATTCCACGGCATTTTCTATCTGTAATATCTCCTTATTTATCATAGAATATCCGAAAGAACTTAGAATAAGTTGTTGAGCAATAATGCTGTTATGCCCTATGAACTTGACAAAAAGATAAATGCTGTAGTATCTTCAGATAATAAGAACTCAGTTGAATTAAAAATGCCCTCATTATGTGTGCATACAATGATTCAACCTTCGATGCTTACAAGCTCTATGTTACAAATGACAGAAATAAAGATTTGGATGCAAATGCTGTGGAACTTATGAAGAATAATACTGTTTTTAAGTGATGTACCTGCAATAGCAAATAATAAAATGTTTAAAATGGAAATAAGCTTTACCAAAAAATTATGATAAAACAAAGAGTTATCCGCTTATACTTTTTAAATGACGGTGAAATATTCCGTTTTAAAAGCTTTTAAAAGATAAAGCAATAATTATAGGGCTGAAAAGCTGTAAACAGATTGGACGCTTTTTACACCTTGGCCTACCAAAAAGTATAAAAACCCGGTATGCCCTGATTTTTGGCGGAAGTGCAGATAAATATCACCATCTGATTTTTGAAACTTTTTGCCTGAAATTTTGTCCGAGTACAATATAGATTATAAAAGAATTGTCTATGGCGGATATTCTCTTGGCGGTCTTGCTGCAGTATATTCTCTTTCAACTATTGATATACCGAGTATAGTATTTTCACTTTGCGGTTCATTCTGGTATCCGGATTTTTATAAACTACTGCTGAAGCTACCGATTTTTAAAAATAAAAAGCTTCTATTTATTTTACAAAACGGGAAAAACTTGAGGGTGATAAACATAATAATATTTTTAGAAAATGCACCGAAGATTGCTACAGATTTGCACAGTATAATTAAAGAAAAGCTCAGTGGTGTTACATCTGTATTTGATAATTACGGACACCATGAAAACCTTGAAATCCGGTATAATAATCTGTGCATATGGCTAAGTGAAAAATTAAAGTTTAATACTAAAAACAGTAAACCGATTTGGCTTACTGTTTTTAATTACTATACTCTTTTTATTTCAAATCTGAATGACTCGTACTCTTCCTTGATTCTTGGAATCAAAAATCCTCCGTTCATCCAGACTCTACCACGCCTCTTTTCTCCTGCTATCTCATAATGAGCTTCGCTCTCAAGGCCTCTTGGATAAATATAGATATTTGACTCATTTGCCTCAACACTTTGAACCACTGCACTTTTAAAAAGACCGAATGACTTTATCCTTTTGATACTACCTGCCATGCGGTAACTCTTGATTTATCATATGGGCTTGTAATTCTGAAGTAATCGCCTTCATGTATAAGCTCATCATACTTAAGATAGTCCTTAACTTGAGACTTTACCTGCTCCTGCTCTTTTTCAGATACCTTGTTTAAATCAAGCTCGTATCCGAAAGTACCTCCCATGGCTACGGTAGCTCTGGTTTCAAAAGGCGTTTTCCTTGTAGTTTGATGATTAGGTGATGCCGATACATGTGCACCTGCACTGCCGATAGGATATGCAAATGAGCTTCCATACTGTATTTTCAATCTTTCAACAGCGTCGGTATCATCACTTAACCAAATTTGAGGATGGTAATAAAGCATACCGAGGTCATATCTTCCGCCGCCGCCTGAACAGCCCTCAAACATAATATTCGGATACTTCCTTGTAAGTTCACCTAGTAAATCATAAAGGCCCAAAACATATCTGTAATGGAACTCTCCCATATTTTTAACAGGAAGTTTTGCTGAATATACTGCAGACAAACTTCTGTTCATATCCCATTTGATATACTCAATATTGGCATTGTCAAGGATCTTTACCATCATATCTTTAATATAATCTCTGACATCTTTTCTGGTAAAGTCAAGAATAAACTGCTCTCTGCCCTTTACTCCCTTTCTGTTAGTTACTCTGATCATAAAATCAGGATGCTCTCTATAAAGCTTTGTATCCTCATTTATCATCTCAGGCTCAAACCAGATACCGAATTTCATATCTATTGCATTGATGCGATCAACCAATTCCTTTAATGATGAACCGAGTTTCTCCTCATTGACATACCAGTCACCAAGACCTCTTACATCATCATATCTTTCTCCGAACCATCCGTCATCCATAACCAATAGCTCTATTCCAAGACTCTTCGCCTTTGATGCAATATCAAAAAAATTTTGTCGGCATTGAAGTCAAAATATGTAGCCTCCCAGTTATTTATAAGTATCGGTCTGTGCTTATGTACAAACTCTCCCTGCTGCAAATTCTGTCTTACGGCATCGTGGAATGAATGTGTCATTTTTTCAAATCCTGCATTTGAATATGTAAATGCCACCTCAGGAAGTACAAGCTCTTCACCTGCATTTAATATATATTCAAACTGCTCAGGATGTAATCCTACAACAAGCCTTGTCTGATTTACCTGATCTATCTCGGCTTCGATTATAAATGAACCGCTATATACAAATGCAACACCCACACATTCACCGAAAGTTTCTGTAGCATCCTTTTTGCAAGTATTGCAAAAGGATTTTTGCTGATGGCTTGAAGTACTCTCTTACTTTCAAGTACCATCTTTCCATGCAAAAAGCGGACTTCTCTCAAACTCTCTTTCCATAGCATGCTTTTCCATGGAAATGTATAAGATCAAAATCACCGTCCACCATATCTATACATGCTGAAAGTGCCTTTTCTATTTTTAGTTCATTTGCAGATGTATTCACTATCTTAACCGCTCTTGTAATGATATCATATTTTTCCAGTACACCATACAAAAGCTCTACTCTTACTCCACTTACCTTATCTATGAGGTTTACTTTAAGACTCTCACCCTCTTCCTCATTCCAAAAAAATGCAGGAAGACCCGGCAAATCATATTTTCCCTTTTTGATTTCACATGAGTCATATTTTAATTCCACTACATTTGTACCGTCAGGATTTATTACCTGAATGCAGTCGGCTCTGTAATCTCCGTTTCCGAAAGTAGGATATTCCTGTGGATATACATCCAAAGAGTAACTTCTATCCATTGTCTCATACGGATTTCCGCTAAACCCTCTGTCTATACTGCTTATGCGATAAGACATATCGTCACTGTCTTCTATTCTTTCACCATACCATGTGTGGAATAGATAACCTAAATCATCAAACTTCATCTGATATGATGTATTCTTTGTTGAAAGAGTAATTAAATTACCGTTTAATTTAATAGACATAAAAACCTCTTAATATTATAATTTTCCGCCCGATGTCGCTATACCTTCTACAAACTGCTTCTGGAATATCAGATATAGAATTATCATAGGGATACAGGCAAGTAGTGAAGCCGCCATCAACTGCGGGTAGTTGTTTGTGTACTGCCCCTGCATTTTTGCAAGTGCTGCAGAAAGCGGCATAACATTCTTATTTACAATCATCGGCCACATCAAATCCTTGTATGCAAAAACAGCTGTGAAGATACCGAGTGCAATCATTCCTGAACGCACAAGCGGCATCATAATAAGCAAAAATGTCTGTCCGATATTGCATCCGTCTATTCTTGCAGCCTCTTCCAGATCTCTTGGAAGTGACATAAAAGTCTGTCTCAGAAGGAAAGTTCCAAAAGCTGATACAAGTCCCGGGAATATCAAGGCAAATATTGTATCAAGCATTCCAAGTTTACTTACCATAAGATACTGTGGAATAATAAATATCTGGCTTGGAACCATCATTTGGAAAAAGTACAAGTCCGAAGCACATAGTTTTACCCGGAAAAATCAAGTCTTGCCAATGCATATCCCTGCTATAGTAGATGTCATTACCGCAAAAAACACTCTTCCGACTATAAGCAATAATGTGTTCAAATATAATTTCATAAAGTCCATATTGTTGATGACTTCTGTGAAATTTGAAGTTATCCATTTTGCAGGAAATATAGTAAACGGATTCACAGATGTAGACTCTGTTACCGTTTTAAAAGCTGTAAGTGCCATCCATGCAAAAGGGTACGATCATAGTTATGGATACCATGATAAGTATCACATGAATTAAAAAGCTTATTTAATTTCATATATCCTCCTAATTATAATGAACCCATTTTTCTGTGCCAACATCTGCAATACGGTGATAATAATGATAATTAACAATAAAATTACCACAACTGCAGCTCCCATACCCTTATCCTGGTTTCTGAAAGCATACTGATAGAATAAGAATACTAAAGACTGAGTCTTTGGAAGTGCCGGATTATTTCTGTCCATTACCATGTATATAAGGTCAAATACCATAAATCCGCCTATTACTCTTGTAATACTTACAAAAGAATATGGTAGGTGAAAAGCAGCGGTATTGTAATATTAAAGAACTGATGTATTCCGCTTTGCCCCTGTCAAGGCTTGACGCCTCATAGTAGTCACTTGGTATTTCCTGTAATCCGGAAATAAAAAGTATCATATTATATCCGATTATCGACCATATACCTATTATTGCAATAGAAAATACTGCCAGATTAGGATCTGATATCCAGTTTACTTTTTAATTTGAAAATATTATTTATAAGACCGAACTCGAATTATAGAGCCATCTCCATACCATTGCTACAGCTGCAGGTGCAGCTACCATCGGAAGGAAGAAAAATAGTACGATAAATTCCTCTTCCCTTTATTTTTTTCCGTTTAAAGAAATACTGCAAGTACCAAAGCTATTGCTATAGAAAAAGGCACTTCAACTATTGCATATTTAAAGGTATTTATAATTGCCTGCCATATCTCAGTACCCCTTGAAAGAGCTTTTATATAATTTCCTAATCCGACAAATTTATTTCCCTTTCCAAAATCTCCTGTCTTAAAAAAGCTTTGATATATTGTTCTGAATGTAGGGTAAATATTGAGTACCAATAGTCCTAAGACTGTCGGAAACATAAACGCCCATCCCCATCTTAGCTCACTCTTTTGTCTTGGTGTCATCCTACTTTTATTCATATATTCTCCTTATAACAAAGAGCCGCTACAAATGTAGCGGCTCCGGGTAAATGCATCAATTATTCCTGTGACAACAGTTCATTCATATCGGATGCGGCCTTCTTACATGCCTCATCTATACTTACCTTATTGCTCCAAGCCTCTACAAGATTTGATGTGTTCTTGTTTTCCCAAACTACCGTTGCTCTTGAGTGTGGTCTGATTACAAGGTCACTGTCATTTAACATTGTTAAGTATGGCTCAAGGTTGAACTTATCTGTATTGTTCTTCCAAAGATCTGATACACCCTCATATGCTGCCATTGTTACACCAAGCTTTGCCTGCTTTTCCTGATTGTCCTTTGTTGAGAACCACTCGATAAGCTTCCATGCAGCCTCAGGATTCTTTGTACCTGCATTAGCAGCCCATCCGAGACCGTTATAAAGGCTGACTCTCTTACCGGTAGTCGCATCCTTTGGAAGTACAGCCACGTCACAATTTGCAACAAGATACTCGTTCTCCTTAAAACGGTGCAACCATCCATGAACCCTGTGGGAGCATAGCGATTTTACCTGACTGTAAGAGTACATCTGTACCTGTCTCAGACATTACGCTAGCTTCAGGCATAGCATCTTTTCTGAGCTTATCAACAAACTCCATTGCCTTTAAAGTATTAGGATCATCCATTCCTGATGACTTCATATCATCTGAAATGATTTTTCCACCCATTGAATATACTATATTGTACCATCCGTCCTGGTTGTTTGAAGGATTCATAGCTGTACCGAACTGGCTTCCGTCAGGCTTTGTAAGCTTTACAGCAGCATCATAGTAATCATCCCATGTCCAGTTCTCATCAGGATATGCAAGTCCTGCCTCATCAAACATTGTCTTGTTGTACCAAAGTGCTATTGTATCCACATCCTTTGGTATTGCATATGTCTTACCGTCATTTACATATAATTCCTTAACATCCTCAGGGAATTTATCCATCTCAAGCTTATCGCTTGCCTTGATTTTGTCTGTAAGATCCATAAGGATACCGTTTTCCATATATTTTTGTGACTCATTTGAGTGCATCCAGAATACATCCGGCATATCTCCGCCTGAAGCGCCTGCCTCAAGTAATGTCCAGTATGAGTCCCATGTGATTACCTGAAGATCTACCTGATATCCTGTTTCTGCAGTAAAATCATTTATGATTTCCTGTAATCCCGGGCTTTTGTCCGTTATCCCATATAGCAACTGTTATCTTTCCGCCGTCTCCGCTATTTTGTGAGCTGTCTGCCGCTGCAGATGATTTATCGGCTCCACTGATGATGATCCGCCACAAGCTGCCAAAGATAATACCATCATTGATGATAGTGCTAAACCAAGTAATTTTTCTTAATCATTTTAAGTCCTCCCTTAAATTTCATGGTCTTATGATAATATAATTATTTTTGTCATGCATTTCAAAATGTTATATAAATTTGTCAATTTGTAATTGGTTTCAAGTTCTTTGTTTATTATTATCTGTTTAAAGTGCATTTATACGGTGTTTTTAACTTTTATACTATATTCAATGATTGTTATTTCGTAAACTAACTATTAAAATTGAATGCACTTACACAGATTTATTATTGCAATTAAAACTTCAACAAAATAAAATATATCCTATGAATATATTTTCAATATGTATTTATATTAAAATGGAGAATTATGGAAGGTACAAATTTTTAAAGCTTTTTAACGATCAGACATTCTCTGATTGCTTTTATAAATTTTGCAGGTCATGAAGAATGCAGTCCCCGGACACAGATTCAGCCCTGCTATAAGACCCTGCTATATAATACATTTTTATATTAAACGGTAAGGGTAAGTTTTTTGTTCAGATGTGGAATATGATCTGGGTGAGAATCAAGCTTTTTTAATAGAGCCCAGCGCAATGACTTTTTACCAGGCTGATTTTGAAGATCCCTGGCATTATCTTTGGATTGCATTTAAAGGGGATAAAGCTGTGGATATAATGAAACGTATAGGTATAAGCTCTGCTAACCCTGTTTTATCCGGTGACAGAGAAAAAAATAATAGCTATTACAGAGGCGATACTTGATACGGATTCAAGCGGATTTAAAGAGGAATTAAAAAGACAGTCACTTTTATATGAGTTTTTAAGTGCTATATGTCCCGATACAATGTATTCGGAATCTTTAAGTCAATCGACAGAGCTTAGGAATAATAATTATCTGGTAAGAGCCGTAGAATTTATTCAGAATAATTTCTACAATCAACAGGTGTTAGTGATGTTTCCTCTCATTTAGGTATAAGCAGAAATTATCTTTTTACACTTTTTAAAAAAATACAATGGGACATTCACCATCTGAATACCTGACGTATTGCAGACTTAACAGAGCCTGTCATATGCTTGATGACTCCGCTCTGTCTGTAGAAAATGTCGCATATTCATGCGGCTATGATTCCCTATCTGTTTTTTTCAAAGGCCTTCAAACATAAATACGGTATGACACCCTCAGCATACAGAAAATTAAAGTATGAAAATGATAAAATGTCGGATCTTGAGTTTAACAGATTTATAAAAAAACATGGATAAAAATACAATATAAAATAGCCCGGACTTTTAAATCCGGGCTGTCTTTTTATCTATATTAAATTATCCTAACTGATTTAATCTGCTGATAAGTTCATTTACATCGATACCATGTACCATAGCGGCCTCTGCAAGTGACTCCATCTGTGATGAAGGACATCCGAGGCAGTGCATACCGATATCCATAAGAACGCTTGCTGCAGCAGGGTTCTCTGAGAGTACCTCACCGATAAGCATATCCGGTCTGTACTTTCCGTCAGCAACTTCCTTCTCAACCTTTCCGAAGAAAAGCTCGATATCATCCTCAACTGTTCCGATACCTGCAATACCGAAGTTCTCAACCAAAACCTTAGCTACATTTGGTGAAAGGAATCCCGGAAGTGTTGGTCCGAGGTGAATATTCTTTACACCTAAGTATAATAATGAGAGTAAAACGATAACAGCCTTCTGCTCATACCATGCAATGTTGAACTCAAGAGGAAGATCATTGATATCTTCAAGTCCGAATACTTCCTTAAGCTTAAGTGCGATAACTGCCAATGAATAAGAGTCATTACACTGACCTGCATCAAGTACTCTCGGAATACCGCCGATATCTCCAAGGTCAAGCTTATTGTACTTGTATTTAGCACATCCTGCTGTAAGGATGATTGCATCCTTTGGAAGAGCCTTTGCAAAATCTGTATAGTAGTTTCTTGCCTTTGAACGACCGTCACAACCTGCCATTACAACGAACTTTGAAATAGCACCTGATTTAACAGCATCTACTACCTTATCTGCAAGTGCAAGAACCTGTGCATGTGCAAAACCGCCTACGATATTTCCGCTCTCAATCTCTGTCGGAGGTGCACACTTCTTAGCCTGCTCGATGATCTCTGAGAAATCCTTCTCTTCACCGATATCACCTGCGATATGCTTACATCCCGGATAACCTGCTGAACCTGTTGTATAAAGTCTGTCAATATAGCTTGCCTTAGGCGGTACGATACAGTTTGTTGTCATAAGAATCGGTCCGTTAAAGCTCTCGAACTCTTCTTTCTGCTTCCACCATGCATTACCGTAGTTACCCTTAAGGTTTGAATACTTCTTAAGCTCAGGATAATACTGACCTGCAAGCATCTCTGAGTGAGTATAAACATCTACTCCTGTTCCCTGTGTCTGCTTTAAGAGCATCTCAAGATCTCTTAAAGTCATGTCCTGAAACAAGGATACCAGGGTTTGTTCCTACACCGATATCAACTGTTGTAATCTCAGGGTTTCCATAAGCTGTTGTGTTTGCCTTATCAAGTAAAGCCATTCCGTTTACACCGTACTTACCCTGTCTCAAGTGTAAGTGCTACTAAATCATCTGCACTTAAGCTGTCATCAAGTGTTGCAGCCAATGCTCTCTGTAAGAATGCATCTACCTCACCGTCATCCTGTAAAAGTGCATTTGCATGCTTTGAATATGCTGAAAGTCCCTTAAGACCGTATATAATAAGCTCTCTAAGGCTTCTGATGTCCTCGTTTTCTGTTGCAAGCACACCTACTGTAGCAGCCTTTGTAAGATACTCGCTCTCATCATATGACTCCCAAAGAGCCGCCTCAGGAAGATTATCCTTGTTTGAGAGTTCATTTAAAAGTTCCTTCTTTGCATCAAGAGTCTTCTTGATTCTTGCAATAATAGCATCATTGTCAAAGTTGGCATTTGTAATTGTAATGAAAAGGTTTAAAGTAACAAGATGATTTACTTCCTTGCTTATTTCCTTTCCCTCTGCACGAAGTCTTGTTGTAACTGCTGATATACCCTTACTTACATATATAAGCAAGTCCTGCATATTTGCAACTTCCGGCTTCTTACCGCAAACACCTACCTGAGTACAGCCTGTATTTCCCGCTGTCTCCTGACACTGATAACAAAACATTTTGTTTTCCATTTTTTACCTCCTCTTACTATGACTGTTCTACAGTCTATGAGCAATCTGTCTCTACAGATTTAAGTTTATTTTTCTCTTGCATCCTGTGCATGAGTGTATATTAACAGAAAGGAAATCTAAAAACTGTAACTTTGGTTACTGAGCAATGTTTTTTTTTAAAGACTTTTAAGTCCTTCCAGATTTTTTACTATAAGGTCTTTTCTCACAACCTTTATATATCCGTCTTCCTGCATTTTCATAAGCTCTCTTGAGAGTGACGGTCTTGCGGCATTTAAAAAGTCTGCAAACTCTTCTCTGCTCATCTTAAAGTGACTCTGTCTCTGTCATTCATATTCTGCAATATAAATCTTGCGATTTTTTGCTTCAATGTTGAACATGACAATACCTGTAATCTGTTATTTAAATAGTATGTTCTCTCCGCAAATATTGTGAGCAAATTTGAGAGCATTTTATTTTGGAGCGGTGAAGGCTTATCCCCAAGTCTTGTAAGATACTCTTTTGGTATCTCCAAAATCCTACTTGGAGAACTTGCACATGCATAATTTGCATACTCATCATGATTTAAAAACAAAAAAACCTCTCCGAAAAGCTCTCCGGGGTTTGAAAACATACCTAATATACTTCTTTTTCCGTTCACGGAGTCATTTCCTACAGATACACTACCCTCAACCAACATGGTAATGTATCTTGGTTTGTCTCCCTGATTGAAAATCATCTCACCTTTTCTGAAACCGAGGATATCGGCCTTTGCCTCTTTTAAGCAAAGCTCTATCTCTTCTTCAGTCATTCCCCTAAAGAGTGGGGACTGTGTATAACTTCCTGACATATATCTCCTTCAAGCGTCATACCCGCACGCAACCTTTTTCTAGATTCTTGCATAATTCCGTCAATATAATTCAGTTGCACTAAAACTTCTTTTTCTTCTGCCGTAGTTTCTATTATCTTATCAATTCCGCCGTTTTTGATAACGATTCTCTTATCCGCCATCAATGCCAACAGAGGATCATGAGTAGCCATAAGGACTATCTTATCCTGTGATATCAAAAGGTCTAAAGCCTTCTTTCTGTCTATTCCGGCATTTTCAATCTCATCAATCAAAACGATTGGTGAAGAACTTAGAACTGCCGTATCCGCAATCATAAGAGCTCTGGATTGACCTCCGCTTAGAGCTGTGACTGCTGTCTCCGGTGCAAAACTTTCTCCGGCAAGTTTATTTGCTTCATGTAGGATCTTTTCAACTACAGTCTCGATGTCTTCGACCATTCTGCTTTCCGCATGCATGGTTATAAATTCACGGGCTGTAAGATCCATAACAAAGTTCATATTTTGTGACAATTGTGCAACCAATTTATTATTTGTAGAATATCGCCATTTCGGATCCGGCTTTTTACCATTTTATATATATGGTTCTACCGGTAGGGTATCATTTTGTGCTGCCCATTCAATGTCAGCCAACAATCTACTCTTTTCCGGATCCTGTAGGTCCAACTATAGACACAATTTGTGAAGAGAAAAATGTCAAATTTTTCACAATTTTCTCTTTCTCCACTTTTTGTTATGACCTGGAAAAATAGTTAAACTTTCTATTTTTTCTTTATTATCACCAATGAATTGTAGCATTTGCTTGATGAATGTGTCAAGCTGGATTTTTAATTCATCCTTATTTATTGCTGTTTCTTCAAGTTCTTCTTCGGTAAATCCATCCAAAAATTCAGAAAAAGTTGCATCCAAACTTTCAGTGATATCAAAGCCTGCGCTCTCGAAGAAATCCGCAGCAAAAGGATATTTTTTTCCAGTAACTCTTTTTAATTTTATTTCACTCATTTATTTGCCTCCCATTGCATCTTCTTGGTATTACCTAATTGGTAATCTTCTCCTATTCTGGTTTCTCCCAGACAATAAGAGCACATTGCCGAAGGCATTGCAAACCTGAGCTTCATTCCCTGTACCGACTCAATATTTACTTCATTGTCATATATTAATGTAGACAACTCGAATGCTCCCTGACCGCTGAGTCCGTTTACATTCATTACCATGGCTCTCGGATTTACCGCACTCACTCTACCGCTGAATACTTCTCTCTCCGCCTGACTTACTATATCTCCCTTTGTTATGACTACGATATCCGCCGCCTTTAACATAGGTCCTATTTTTTTAGGTGTATTTATACCTGAGAGATTATCTATTACACATACACCTTTTATATCTGTAATATAAGGTGAACAGCGATTACAAAGTCCTGCCGACTCTGTAATAAGCAGATCCAGACCTTGTTCCCTTCCCCATTTCACAACATCTTCGATATTTGATGCAAAGAAATGATCGGGACAAAGTCCTCCCGAAAGTCCTTTCTTTACAGGAATGTTTGCCTTTTCATATATGATATCGTCATCGGTATATAAACAGTCAAACTTACAACTCCCTGCCTTTATACCTCTATCCTTCATTGCTTCAATAGTTTTTTTAAAATAACAGAGGTCTTTCCCGATGAAGGAGGACCTGAAAAATATAACTAAATTCATATATTAATCTCTCCTTATTCTGTCTGACCGTAAAAACCATTTTTCAGTATTTGAAAGGATTTCTCCGATATCATTTGAGTGAATAAACTCCCATCCTGCCCAAAGGAAGTTTTGATCTTCTGCAAGTTTATTATCATATTCAGGATTTGTCTGTGGAATTTACCGTCTGCACCCAATATATCCGCCACTTCTTTTGATAACAGAAAATCTATTAAAGGCTTACTGTTATTATAATTTTTCTTTCTTGTCAAAAGGAATACAGGACTTATTATAGCTCCGTCCTTCGGCCAAACCACTGTGAGGTTTGAATTTTCCTTTATGGTCTTTGAGAAGAAATAAGGCATAATACTTACTGCAGGTGTATTGAAATCTTTTCTTCCTCCTGTCTTTACCATCTGTGCCGGATGCATAGACTTTAAAAGCCCTCTTCCAAGCGCCTCAACGGCTTTTCTTCCGTAATTTGAATATATTCCAAGCATAATCGCATTAAACATATCCAAGTCTGAAGTAGGAAGCGCTATTGAGTTTTCAAACTCAGGCTTAAATAAATCTTCCCATGAAGCAGGTAAACTTCTGTCTCCCAGTACATCCTTATTTACAATAAAAATTGCAGGAACAACGCCTATTATAGAATATTCTCCTTTCGGATCCTTTAAGGAAATCATTCCGTTATCTAGAGATTTATTTAATTTTCCCTGTCTATAATCTACAAAAACACCCTTATCTCTAAACTTGCCCATCAACTTCTTATCAAAAAACAAATTAAATCCTGCCGACATATATACATCCGACAAATCGTCTTCCGTCTTTGCATTCCTTATTTCTTCTTCAATAACTTCCATTCCCATACTTGCGGCATTCAGATTGTAGTTGATTTCATAATCCTGACTTTCCACAAACTTTTCAAACTTTTCTATAAACTGCATTCTTACAGGACATGGCAATATTCCCTTTATAGAGGTCTTTGCATTTTCATCCTGATTTCTTACAATGCCGTTATTATCAGACATTACAGTCTTTCTCTCAATGGCCTCTACAAGTTGCTTTTCAAATACCTCAACATTTATATTCTTACTCTTTAAAGCGGTTTCAAGACTGAGAAGTTTTCCCATTGATTTTCTCATCATATCATTCTTTAAATTCTCAAATCCTGCACCTGCCAATACTTCTATAAGCTCCGGGTACTTTTCTGTAACATCATATACTTTATCTTTTATATCAAAGTATTTATTCATATAAACTCCTTTAACTGATTAAACAAAAGCCGGATAAGTAAGTCCCGGCTAATACTATAGGTAAATCATATTCTAGTTTGAGTACAGAAAAAAATCTGTAACCGATGTTAAAACAAACGAGTATTTATTTTGTTTTATTGTATACAAGATTCAACTTGACAGTCTAAAAAGTTGTTTTAGGAAATATATATTTTATAACAAATATGCGTTATAATAAAGCTTTATATCAATATTTTTTTATTATTTGGGGAATAAAATGAATAGAGAAAAAGATTTCCGGCTTTTTTTGCATTATTTACTGCTACATTTTTTCTGGGCTTCAGCCTATATTTTTTTGTAAAACAGCTTTTAGAAGATGTGTCACTTATATGATATTGTCTTTAAGATTTTCTTTTGCAGCAATAATACTTGTATTCATTTATAATAAAAAGCTCTTGAATATAAATTTTTGAAATATTAAAAAGTCGGTATAATAATGGGATATTTCTTTTCGGAGAATTTTTACATTTACAGTCGGCTTACAGTATACAACAACTTCACGCTCATCTTTACTTATTGCATCATATATTATACTCCTGCCCCTTGCATACCTTCTTATAATGAGAAAAAGACCCTCATTATCCGATATAATTGTTTCAGTCACCTGCATGATAGGCGTATTCTTTATTTTAGGTAATAATCTTGGAAGCTTTCATATCGGTGATATATATTGCATACTTTGTGCTGTTGACTATGCTTTGTATATTGTTATTTCATCTAAGTACTCAAAACTTTATGATTCCGGAATATTGAATGTATTGCAGGTTTCCACTATGGCCGTTCTTTCTATCCTGTCATTAGTTTTAATCGGAAATAACAGTTTTGCCTTAAATCTTTCAGACAGCTTTCAGTTAATATATCTTACCGTATTTTGTACAACCTTACCTTTCTTTTTAATACTGTACGGTATGAAACATGTATCCGCCACAACAAGCGGAGTATTGCTCTCTCTTGAAAGTGTGATGGCTGCTGTTATGGGAATAATACTTTTACACGAGTCTTTTACTCCGAATCTCATTATAGGTGGAGCAATTGTAATATTTTCATTTATACTGTCCGAAGTTTTACCTAAGATTCTTAAGAATTGAATCGGATATAATTTATTAAAGCAAAAAGGGCCGATAATCAGCCCTTTTATCTTTTTATACGCCCTAAACGGCAGTATCTTTACATTCTTAGAATTTTCAAATAATACTTTTCTTATTTTTTTGTTTTCTGATTCTGTTTCCTATAAATACAGCTTTTGAATCCTCAGAAGATTCTGTTAAAAGAAGTGCATATCTGCCGCCTGCCACATCAAAAGTGATGTTTCCGAATCTATTGATATATTGCCTTTAGCCCTGATAATATCACCATATTCTCCCCTAATGATATTTTCCATAAAACATACAAAGCTTCCTATACCTGATGCCTTTACTTCCGATAAAGAAAATGTATCAAGCATAGCCGATGTATCATCAGTCTTTTGTACAATCTTTTTACTTCCGTCCGGATAAGTGCAAAGAATCTCATCCCACCACTCCGTCGGGTACTCCGAATAATGTCTGTCCGTTACAACAGCTTCCGGATCTATACTTTTAACCTCTTTTATCAGTGAAGCTCTTTCTCTCTCTCTGAAAGGTTTTCAGTCTTTGAAAGTATTACCTGACCTGCACTGCATATCTGATCTTTGAATATATCCGGAAATTCATTGCCGTAGCTTCTTATCCCCTCTATATCCAATATACATATCGGGGATAAGAGTCTTATTTTTTCATATTCTATCCTTTGCAGATTCTTGATTATATTTCCAAGCTTAGCCACACCTGTCGGCTCTACAACCAAATAGTCAGGAGAAATGGTATTTGCAATGGTTAAAACCGACTGTGCAAAATCCTGTTTTGTAGAACAGCATATGCATCCTTCCGTCAGTTCCCAGATATTTATAGTCGAATCTTGAAGCCTTTCACCGTCTACACCAAGATCTGAGTATTCATTTTCCAGAATGGCAAATTCCTTACCGGTCTTTTTTGAAAGAGCCTTTATAAATGTAGTTTTCCCGGCTCCTAAAAAACCGGATACAATCAAGATATCCATGGGATTAATCTTCTATCTTAACTACAGGCTTAATAAGATCTTCCGGCTTATCTCTCATCAAGAACAAAGCTTCTTCGATATGATCGAATCCGTTAAATACATGGCTACTGAGAGGCGCAAGGTCAAGCTTACCTGCAGCTACCAATGAACCGAGCTTCTCCATACGAAGTCTTCCACCCGGCATAAGTCCTCCATTGATAAGTTTATGTCCCATTCCTACTCCCACTCTACACGTGGAATAGCAATGCTCTCACCTTCACCAAGGTAGTTTACATTTCCGATTCTTCCGCCCGGCTTAAGACATTTAACAGCCTCTGCGAATGTATCTACAGTACCGCCTGCAATGATAATCTTATCAACTCCCTTACCTCCGGTCATATCAAGAACCTGCTTATCGATAGGTCCTTCTCTGTACCCGATAAATTCTGTTGCTCCGTAGAATTTAGCGGCATCACGGCAAACTTTTCTTGTTCCTACACCGATAATTCTTGAAGCACCACGAAGAGCCGCGCCTGCAACCGACATAAGACCTACAGGTCCAATTCCGATTACCAAAACCGAATCACCGTACTGAACATCTGCAAGCTCTGCACCATGAAAACCTGTAGGAACCATATCTGAAAGCATACATGCATCTACAGTATTTATACTTGACGGAAGTAAAGCAAGGTTTCCGTCAGCATCGTTTACATGGAAATACTCTGAGAACACACCGTCTTTAAAGTTTGAGAACTTCCATCCTGCAAGCATTCCGCCTGAGTGCATAGAAAATCCTGCCTGAGCCTCAAGTGAATTCCAGTCAGGTGTAATTGCAGGTACCAAAACTCTGTCACCCGGTTTAAAATCTTTTACCAATTCACCTACTTCTACAACCTCTGCACAACCTTCATGTCCCAATATCATGTTGTGACGCTCACCGATAGCACCTTCCCAAAGTGTATGTACGTCTGAAGTACATATAGCGAGTGCCAACGGTCTACATATAGCATCCATAGGGCCGCATTTCGGTCTCTCCTTCTCGATCCATCCTGACTCGCCGATCTTCAGCATTGCATAACCCTTCATATCATTTCCTCCTGGTATAATTGTTTTGTCCTTAGGTATTTGGGATATGATACCGTTTAAACTATCTCCCACTCCATTTATGTGGACATATCCTTGTTAAAGAATTAACTATATTATATCAAAAGTATACAATAAAAATCAATAGATTTATATTATTATTTTTGTATTTCTATACCATTTTAGTATACATTACTTTGATACATTATTAACAGCATTTTATATAAGAGCATAAAAAAGAGTGGGTTAAAAATCAACCCACCCCAACATTTGACAAAGAACCTTTAAAATAAACACAAAAAAAGCACAAATCCTTTATTATAAGGACTGTGCTAAATTTCAAACTGCCGCAGACCGGAATCGAACCGGTACGGGTATTTCTACCCACGGGATTTTAAGTCCCGGGCGTCTGCCTGTTCCGCCACTGCGGCATAAAAGCGACCCGAATCGGACTCGAACCGACGACCTCCGCCGTGACAGGGCGGCGCTCTAACCAACTGAGCCATCGGGCCATAATATTAAGATATGAATATCTTAGCTCCCTGAGTAGGACTTGAACCTACGACACTGCGGTTAACAGCCGCATGCTCTACCGACTGAGCTATCAAGGAATATTGCCCTTAGAAAACTAAGGGCAGTGGAGCTTCAGGGACTCGAACCCGGGACCGATCGGTTATGAGCCGATTGCTCTAACCAACTGAGCTAAAGCTCCCAATAAAGGCTTTCGCCAATGACCCCAACGAGATTTGAACTCGTGTTACCGCCGTGAAAGGGCGATGTCTTAACCGCTTGACCATGGGGCCGAATACTGTGATATTCTACTCTGTGAAGAATAAATTGTCAAGTATTTTTTTATAAAAGGGAATGCACCCTCAAAACTGCCTACCAAATTCCGAGCTATTATAAATTTTTTCCTATCTTTTGGTTAAACCCTCGACCTATTAGTAACCATCAACTCAGTACATTACTGTACTTACATCTTGGCCCTATCTACCTCGTAGTCTTCAAGGGGTCTTACTGTTTTCACATGAGATATCCCATCTTGAGGGGGGCTTCACGCTTAGATGCCTTCAGCGTTTATCCCGTCCCGACATAGCTACCCTGCCATGGAGTTACTCTCCAACAGGTACACCAGCGGTCAGTCCGTCCCGGTCCTCTCGTACTAAGGACGGCTCCTCTCAAATATCTTACGCCCACGCCGGATAGGGACCGAACTGTCTCACGACGTTCTGAACCCAGCTCGCGTACCGCTTTAATGGGCGAACAGCCCAACCCTTGGGACCTGCTACAGCCCCAGGATGCGATGAGCCGACATCGAGGTGCCAAACCACTCCGTCGATGTGAACTCTTGGGAGTGATAAGCCTGTTATCCCCAGGGTAGCTTTTATCCGTTGAGCGATGGCAATCCCACTTTATGCCACCGGATCACTAAGTCCTACTTTCGTACCTGCTCCACCCGTCGGTGTCGCAGTCAAGCTCCCTTCTGCCTTTGCACTCTTTGAATGGTTTCCGACCATTCTGAGGGAACCTTCGAGCGCCTCCGATACTCTTTTCGGAGGCGACCGCCCTCAGTCAAACTCCCCGTCTGGCATTGTCCCCCGGCCGGATAACGGCCTGCAGGTTAGAAATCCAGCAATACAGGGTGGTATCCCAACGGCGACTCTGCATAAACTGGCGTCCATGCTTCTAGTCTCCCACCTATCCTGTACGAGTATTACCGAATCCCAGTACCAAACTGGAGTAAAGCTCCATGGGGTCTTTCCGTCCTGGCGCAGGGTAACCAGCATCTTCACTGGTACTTCAATTTCACCGGGTGCATTGTTGAGACAGCGCTCAAATCATTACGCCTTTTCGTGCGGGTCGGAACTTACCCGACAAGGAATTTCGCTACCTTAGGACCGTTATAGTTACGGCCGCCGTTTACCGGGGCTTCAATTCAAAGCTTCGTTTCCTGACTTCTCCTCTTAACCTTCCGGCACCGGGCAGGCGTCAGCCCATATACTTCACCTTGCGGTTTCGCATAGACCTGTGTTTTTTTGCTAAACAGTTGCTTGAGCCTTTTTTTCTGCGACCACTCTTTGCTAGTGGCACCCTTCTCCCGAAGTTACGGGGTCATTTTGCCGAGTTCCTTAACAATGCTTCTCCCGCCGGCCTTAGGATTCTCTCCTCATCTACCTGTGTCGGTTTGCGGTACGGGTACATATAACACAATAGCGGCTTTTCTTGACGGCTCCCTAACCGACTTCCCTACTAATTTTTCGGTACGCATCACGTTTTCCCCTTGTATGGTGGGTTTTTCCTCCCATACAGGTACTTCGCTTGCCCCGGTTTTTTGTCCTCCCGGGTTCGGTTTTCAGTCTCCGTGTCCCCACAGTTCTGATTATATGTAGTACAGGAATCTGTACCTGTTATCCATCGACTACGTCTTTCGACCTTGCCTTAGGCCCCGACTTACCCTGAGTAGATCAGCTTTACTCAGGAAACCTTAGATATTCGGCCAAGAGGATTCTCACCTCTTTCTCGCTACTCATTCCGGCATTCTCTCTTCTTATTACTCCACCATTCCTTCCGGTATGGCTTCTACGCCTCTAAGAATGCTCCTCTACCAATGTATTACTACATTCCCAGGCTTCGGTGTTGTGTTTAGCCCTCGGACATTTTTCGGCGCAGGACCTCTCGACTAGTGAGCTGTTACGCACTCTTTTAATGTATGGCTGCTTCTAAGCCAACATCCTAGCTGTCTTCGAAATCCCACATCCTTTTCCACTTAACACACACTTTGGGACCTTAGCCGTAGGTCTGGGCTCTTTCCCTTTTGACTACCCAACTTATCTCGTGTAGTCTGACTCCCGTCAATCATCTAGCCGGCATTCGGAGTTTGATATCTCTTGGTAGGCTTTGACGCCCCCGCAAAAATTCAGTGCTCTACCTCCGGTAGACTAATAACGAGGCTAGTCCTAAAACTATTTCGAGGAGAACCAGCTATCTCCGGGTTCGATTGGAATTTCTCCCCTATCCACACCTCATCGCCACCCTTTTCAACGGATGTGCGTTCGGTCCTCCATTCACTTTTACGCGAACTTCAACCTGGACATGGATAGATCACCCGGTTTCGGGTCTACACATACTGACTAACATCGCCCTATTAAGACTTGGTTTCCCTTCGGCTCCGTATCTTTAATACTTAACCTCGCCTGTACATGTAACTCGCCGGACCGTTCTACAAAAAGTACGCGGTTCACCTTTCGGTGTTCCACAGTTTTGTAAACATAGGGTTTCAGGTTCTTTTTCACTCCCCTCCCGGGGTTCTTTTCACCTTTCCTTCACAGTACTATACGCTATCGGTCACTGACTAGTATTTAGCCTTGGGGGGTGGTCCCCCCTGCTTCCCACAAGGTTTCTCGTGTCTCGTGGTACTCCGGATACTGCTGGATTCAATATATTTTCCCTTACACGGCTCTCACGCTCTTTGGCCCGCTTTTCCAAAACGGTTCAGGTAATATATCTTACTCGTATTGCAGTCCTCTACCCCGCAGTGCACGCACCACGGTTTGGGCTCTTACGATTTCGCTCGCCGCTACTTTCGCAATCACTGTTGTTTTCTTTTCCTCCGGCTACTTAGATGTTTCAGTTCACCGGGTTCCCCTCTGTACGTTATGTATTGGCGTACAGATACTTGGAGTTCTTCCAAGTGGGTTTCCCCATTCAGACATCTGCGGATCATTGAATATGTGCTTCTCCCCGCAGCTTTTCGCAGCTTGTCACGTCTTTCTTCGGCTGTCAGTGCCTAGGCATCCACCCTACGCTCTTTATGTTTAACCTCTTAAATCATTTAGATTTAGTGTTTATGTATGACACTAGCGTGTATCATACACTATGTTTAAAAATTTATTTTTGTTATTTAAAAATATTAACCTTTCGATTAATATCCTCGGATGTCTAATTATAAAATATTTATATAATTTCTCGTTTGGTATGCAGTTTTCAAGGTACATCATGCAGAGAACTTCTCTGCAAAATGAGACTTAAAGATTCGAACTCCAACATCTTTCATCCTTTCCAAAGGAATATCTGATATAGTCTCTACTTATGGTAACACCATTGCTCCGCTTTGCTACGCAAAGGTGTACTTTTTCACTAAGATTCAAGCTTCACTTCGCTCGCTTTCATCAAGTGAAAAATGTATGGGCTTAAGTGGACTCGAACCACCGACCTCACGCTTATCAGGGCGTGCGCTCTAACCGGCTGAGCTATAAGCCCTAAATTTTACATTGTACTCTGTCCTGTTATTATCATATATATGAACATATAAACAATACAACAAACATAAGTATTTGGATAGGTCTTACTCTCAATGACCAATTATTCTTTTTAGCAAGAAATATCAACAATCCCTGTACTACAATAAAGAGTAGTGAAACGAGACAAACTATATGCCATGGATACTGTCTTACCAAATTTCCAAATTGCTCACCCATAAGCCCCTCCTATGTGTTTGAGTCATATTTTATTACAAAAATTTAAAGCGGCATCCACCTACTCTCCCATACCGTCTCCAGTATAGTACCATCGGCCGACCAGGTCTTAACCATCGTGTTCGGAATGGGAACGGGTGTGTCCCCTAGACGCATCGACACCGCTAAGTTATGTTTTTAGCACCTTTTTAATTTAGTACTAAACAGTACTCACAACCCCTACTTTTTCCTTAGAAAGGAGGTGATCCAGCCGCACCTTCCGATACGGCTACCTTGTTACGACTTCACCCCAGTTATCCTCCCTGCCTTCGGCAGCTCCTTCCTTACGGTTAGGTCACTGACTTCGGGCATTGATGACTCCCATGGTGTGACGGGCGGTGTGTACAAGACCCGGGAACGTATTCACCGCAGCATTCTGATCTGCGATTACTAGCGATTCCAGCTTCATATAGTCGAGTTGCAGACTACAATCCGAACTGAGACGTTATTTTTGTGATTTGCTTGACCTCGCGGCTTTGCTTCACTTTGTTTACGCCATTGTAGCACGTGTGTAGCCCAAATCATAAGGGGCATGATGATTTGACGTCATCCCCACCTTCCTCCGGATTATCTCCGGCTGTCTCGTCAGAGTGCCCATCTTACTGCTGGCTACTGACGACAAGGGTTGCGCTCGTTGCGGGACTTAACCCAACATCTCACGACACGAGCTGACGACAACCATGCACCACCTGTATCCCTTGTCCCGAAAGACTAGCCTCATTACAAAGCTATTCAAGAGTATGTCAAGATTTGGTAAGGTTCTTCGCGTTGCTTCGAATTAAACCACATGCTCCACCGCTTGTGCGGGTCCCCGTCAATTCCTTTGAGTTTCATTCTTGCGAACGTACTCCCCAGGTGGAATACTTAATGCGTTAGCTTGCGGCACCGAAGAGTTTACCTCCCCGACACCAAGTATTCATCGTTTACTGCGTGGACTACCAGGGTATCTAATCCTGTTTGCTCCCCACGCCTTCGAGCCTCAACGTCAGTTGTCGTCCAGTAAGCCGCCTTCGCCTCCGGTGTTCCTCCTAATATCTACGCATTTCACCGCTACACTAGGAATTCCGCTTACCCCTCCGACACTCAAGCTATACAGTTTCCAAAGCAGTTCATGGGTTGAGCCCACGCCTTTCACTTCAGACTTGCATTGCCGTCTGCGCTCCCTTTACACCCAGTAAATCCGGATAACGCTTGCCCCCTACGTATTACCGCGGCTGCTGGCACGTAGTTAGCCGGGGCTTCTTAGTCAGGTACCGTCATTTTCTTCCCTGCTGATAGAGCTTTACATACCGAAATACTTCTTCACTCACGCGGCGTCGCTGGATCAGGGTTTCCCCCATTGTCCAATATTCCCCACTGCTGCCTCCCGTAGGAGTTTGGGCCGTGTCTCAGTCCCAATGTGGCCGTTCACCCTCTCAGGCCGGCTACCGATCGTCGCCTTGGTGGGCCTTTACCTCACCAACTAGCTAATCGGACGCGGATCCATCTTATACCTATAAATATTTTACCCCTGCACCATGCGGTGCTGTGGTCTTATGCGGTGTTAGCGGAAATTTCTCCGTTATCCCCCTGTATAAGGCAGGTTATCCACGCGTTACTCACCCGTCCGCCACTAAGTCTACCAAAATTCCATCCGAAGACTTCCTTTAGCAGCTTCGTTCGACTTGCATGTGTTAAGCACGCCGCCAGCGTTCATCCTGAGCCAGGATCAAACTCTCATATAAAAGTTTAATCTAGCCTGTCGCTAGCTTGCATCTGTTTTCACAGATCTACTGTTTTTTAAGGTTTTAAATTCTGTTCGAATCTAAACGTTGTTTTTCTGAAATCTCATCATATTTTTAAATAATTAAGTTATTTTTCGTGGTTGTGTGTACTGTTTAATCTTAAATTATCAAGGTTCAACGCAGAAGGAGGGATTTGAACCCTCGCACCGCTATTAACAGCCTACTCCCTTTCCAGGGGAGCCCCTTCAACCACTTGGGTACTTCTGCTTGGTTGCGAGTTATCCTTCTTCTGTTCACCTCTTCTGCTTTTGGGCAAAAAGGAAGCGGAGAGGGTGGGATTCGAACCCACGCGCCCTTGCGGACAAACGGTTTTCAAGACCGCCTCGTTATGACCACTTCGATACCTCTCCGTAACTGCCTAATTATAATATCGCAACAAGGCATTAATGTCAAGCATTTATTTCTATTTTTTTCTAAAAAATTTAAAGGCTCGTAAAACCCTTTATTTAAGCCGATTTAACTCCTTTATTCTAATAGACTTCATAAACTATATCGCTGTCTGCTAAAAGATTTTTCATCAAACTTTATCAGCAGATAAAGTTCTCCTGCTTGTGTTTCTCCTACACGATATCCAAGCGCAAACATATTATAGCATCCGCTTTTTATCAAAAAAATGATATCACTTAACTCCAATATATCTACATCCTCATCTTTTATGTTGATCTTTTGATAATACCCCTTGCCTCTTTATCAAGCTCTCTATATCATTTTATAATCCTTTCAAGAAAGTCTCCCTAAATATGATACTAGCTCTTCTTCTTTGTATCCCGAAAAAAATCAAAGTTTATTTCTTTACCGTATACATTACCTGTAAAACAAATATTATCATCATTACAATGCCAATCTTTTTCCACCACATATATATAGCAGTTCTTCTCTTTTCATATATCCCCCTTTCTTATATTTACTTATATAAAAAGCGGACAGCCAAGCCGTCCGCAAAACATTCCTATACAACCTTGATATTAAACTTTCTTGCCTCAACTTCACTGTCCACTTCTCTTATATCGGCGCCCAATGAAACCAACTTGCCTTCAAAATCTTCATACCCTCTTTTTATATACTTAATATCGTCCACTGTGGTCTGTCCCTCTGCTGCAAGCCCTGCCAAAACAAGTGCCGCACCGGCTCTAAGATCCGGTGCTTTAAGCGCCGCTCCTCTAAGTTTTGCTACGCCGATAACCATAGCGGTATTACCCTCTACTTTGATATTTGTACCCATTCTTGCGAGTTCATCCACATATTTAAATCTGTTTTCAAATATACTTTCAACTACCAGACTGCTGCCTGTAGCAAGAGCCAAAGCGGTAGTTATCTGTGGTTGCATATCTGTAGGAAAGCCCGGGTAAGGTAATGTCTTTATATTTGTAGACTTTTGATTGTTCTTCGCAATAACCCTTATTGCATCGTCAAATTCCACAACCTCACATCCCATCTCCATAAGTTTTGCACTTATAGCTTCCATATGCTTCGGTATAATGTTCTTTACAGTAATATCACCTTTTGTAATAGCCGCGGCACACATAAATGTTCCGGCTTCGATCTGATCCGGTATTATGGAATATCTGCTTCCATGTAATGACTTAACACCGTTTATTCTTATAACATCTGTTCCTGCACCCTTTATATCCGCACCCATACTGTTTAAGAAATTTGCAACATCAACAATATGCGGTTCTTTAGCTGCATTTTCTATAACCGTTCTTCCTTCCGCCAATGATGCCGCCATCATAATATTTATAGTGGCACCTACAGATACGGTATCCAGATATATATCCGCCGCAACCAAATCAATGGCATGCGCTTTTACTCTTCCCGACTCAATATCAATCTCGGCTCCCAATGCCTTAAATCCCTTTAAATGCAAATCAATAGGTCTTGATCCTATATTACATCCGCCCGGCAAAGCCACCTCGGCACTCTTATACTTACCCTAACAGTGCTCCGATAAAATAGTATGATGCTCTGATTTTTCTTATAAATTCGTCATCAACCAATACATCCTTTACTGAAGATGCATTAATTCTCACGCTATGTCTGTCAAGTCTTTCAACACTTGCACCGATAGCCTTTTATCGCCTCAAGCATTACATTAATATCTTTTACATCAGGTAAATTTTCTATATAAACATCTTCATCTGTCATTATAGCTGCTGCCAAAATACCAAGTGCCGCATTCTTTGCGCCGCCTATAGCAACCTCTCCTACCAATGGACTTCCACCATTCATTATATATTGAGCCATTTTTCTCCTCTATATAAAACTATATATTTAAACTTTAATATTTAAGTAAATAAAAAAACCCAAATCAAATCTTTCTTTTTTTATTACGATTACAATTTTATCACATTACATTCTAAAGGTAAAGAAACAAGAAAAAGTCATTTTGAGCGCTATTGAATATACTTTTGAGCCTCATTTATATCTATTTTTCTGTACACTTGCCGTATTTATATCATATACTGTGACACTTTTTGAATCATACGCAGTTATTATAACCGGATTATTTATTGCTGTAAATGTAAACACAGGCTTTTTAACGGTTAAAAAATACATTGCTTCTTTTAATGTTATACCCTGAAATCTTGTAAGCTCGTTATTTTCCCAATAATTTACATATTCTCCGGCTTTGTTTACATCAAAATTTGTATTTGAAGCAGTCTCAACCATTGCCCTCGCATACACCATTATACCTTTTCTTCTTACAAATCCCATATCTGTATATGCGGTATCTATAGCATTCACCGGATTATCATATATCCCTTCCAACTTGGAATTAATATAGACATAATACATATTGTCAAGATACGATTTATTCAAATCAATATTATATTCTATGTCGGTACTGTCAATTTGAAGATCCTTAAAGTAATAAGCCTCACCTTCAATCCACTTACCGGTGTCTATGACATAGTTCTTTGCTCTGAAACTGTCCATATAAGATGATACTCTGCTCTCACTTGCCACAGACTTGTTACTGATTATTGTATCCTCTCCCGACCTGGTAAAGTTTTTCACCGTCATATTGATAAAGATCAATATGCACACGATTTCCCTTTACATCAATATTGTCAATATATCTGCCGTCATAAGTATATTCCTTTTGTAATTCCAAAAGATTATTGTATATACTCACCTTTTCAAAAATACTTCCTGTAGATTTACCGTTGATTGTGTTGGAAATATTTTGAGATTCTATTGCTACTACCAAGTCGCTTCCAATATACCCTATAGGAAGCATTATCTCATTTGCATTATCTAATTGCTTATTTTCTCCTGTAGCAAAAATTATAAATATTCAATCCGTCTCCGATATTCCAGGATAATAAACTCTTATCCTGACTTATGGAATACTTTCCGTTTTCAAGGTTTTCCGCCACAGTCACATAATTTCCCGACAAAATATCAAGGCCTACAACCTTATCCATAAGCTTAAGATAAAGCATCGCATTATCACCCATATATGCAAGTTCATCTATCGATTCCTTTAAACTTTGAGCATCAATTTCTGTTTTTACAAAAGCCAGCCTTTGAAACTTTTTTTGTGCTCTCCATATATTTAAAAAGGCAAACACCTACAGCTCCTATATGAGATGAGTCAACATTATACCCATAACTTATAAAGTACAATCCGTCTCCAAATTTCAGCGGATAAATATAACTGTTTTTTTCCTACGCTGTAAACCTGTTCAAGACTTTCCTTTTTACTGTCTGATAAAAAGAGTTTATTATCTGCAAGGAATGCTATTTTTCTCGCCTGTATTATCCGATATAGACCTGACATCTTTATTACCGATGCCTAAATCTATTTTTCTTATTGTATTCAATATCTTTTGATAAGCTTTGATTCATCGTTCTGGTATAATCCAGCATATAAAGTCTTTGTGTACCGGATTTGCAGATAAAATTCTCTTCTATATTATAAACCTTATTTTCCGAACTTGCAGTAAAGCTGAAATGTATTTCCCCTACCTTACCGTTATAATTTACAAGGCTCACCTCTTTTTCAGAAGGTGTAAGGTTCATTCCGTTATAGCTTATCATATTGAAATCTGACTTCAATGTTACATATTCAAGTCCTCTTGAATTCCCTGTACCGTCACTTTCAAGGTACACGGTATTGTCTTTTGCCGTATTGCTGTCAAAATTATTATTTGAAAAAGTATTTGCCATATCTATAAGTCTTTTGGCAAATTCGGTATTGCTCCTGACTATCCTGCTGTAATAATGAAACGTCTGTCCATTTGTATACAATCTAAGTTCAAGAAAGTATTCTTTATTTTCTTCCACCAGACTTGACAGATGCAAATCTATAATATCGCCATCAAGTTTTGTCCTGTCTCCGCTTTCTACAAGTTCATCAGTATCAAATGTTCTTATACTGTAGTCATACTCTTCAATATCTGCAATATTTGCATCTACCACTCTAAACTTCATACTGTAATCATCCAGTACCAATGACAGTATATTGTCGGAAGCCTCAACATCCGTCTCATCACTGTAACCATACATTTTATTTATATAATAATCTCCAAGTACATTATATAATCTCGGTATATTAATATCACTTGCCTCAATATCTCCACCTGTAGTGTCAACTTTTATTTTTTCAAAAAGAGTATAATAAAAAAACCTATTACCGCCAATAGAATACAAATACAAATATAATATATCTAAATTTCTTAGTTCTCATAAAATTCCCTTTATATCACATAATGTTTTTAAAGTCAAATAGGGTCTCTTAACCCCCGGTATTTTATTATACTATACTTTTCACTTTACTTGAAATATTTTTAATTAAAAAAATATTTATTACATACTTAGTTTATACTTGCTTTTTTATTGTAATTGACTATACTTTTTAAGTATATTAATGTACATTAGTTAATTAACTGATATGGAATTCTTAAACATCGTCTATTGTACATTTAGTCGAAAAATTGGAAAATTTTATTTTTATAACACTATCGGGAGGTTTTATGAACGAAAAAAACTGTAGACAGGCGAGTAAGAAAAACCAGATCGCAGCTTAGAAAAATGTCTGAGTATCTTGCTTGAAACAAAGAAAATCCAAAATATCACGGTAAAAGAACTTGCACAGATGGCAGACATAAACAGAGGAACCTTTTACTTACATTATAAGGATGTATATGATTTGATGGAGCATATACAAGCCGATCTTTTAAAATGAATTTGAAGATATACTTACTAAAATAGCTCCGGATACAGACAACCTTGTACCTTTTTATGAAGCTTTTATTTGTATTTATATATGATAACAAAGATATGGCAAAAAAATATTCCTGCATGACGATTTGGATGCAAACTCTCTAATGAACTCAGAAATAAATTGCAGACCTGTGTATTCAATAAGTATAAGGCTTTTTATAAAGCAAAAGAATATGCCCTTATTTTGAATTATATTACGATTTCATTCTTTCAGGAACACTCGGTCTGCTTTGTAAGATGGATTGACAGTGAATTTGAGATGTCACCTCATGATCTCGCAGTACTTACTCTGTCATTTATACGCAACGGACTTACAAATATTATGGAATAATAAATCGAGCCTATGAAAAATTCATAGGCTCTTTTTATATCAGTTATTCTGACCTTCTTCTTCAAAATGCTTTCTTGCAAAATCCATATCCTGAACTATTTCCATTGTTCCAAGATATTTTTTATTTTTGTCTCTGACCGCCATATACTTTACAAGCATGTCCTTATTGTTCTTCTTCATCCAGATAGCAACTTCATCTCTGCTTCCGTTTTTAAATCCTGATATTATCTCTCTTACCATCGGCTCTATCTTTGGAGGATGGCATGAATACACATCCCTGTCAATTGCCATTAACGGTCTCTTAAATGCTTTCGGACAATCATTATCATTGAAAAATCTGTTTATATCATCGGCATCTATAAATGTAATCTCAAGAGGCATGGTATCTAAGAGTGCAATAAGCTGCTCCTTTGTAAAATGTCCTCCCGGAAGTACTATCTCACCGTCAATATCGTCAAACTCTCTTTTAACTTTCTCGGCTTTATCAAAACTTTCAGGTACTATATCAAGACAGTTCTCATATCCCTTGCTGTCCAAATAAATATTTAACCAGTCCTCATCTGTAAAGTTCACTGTACATATCGGGAATAAAATATTGGCTTCTTTATAAATCATCTCCTGCATACGGGTGATTACAGCCTTTATATCCTCTATCCATTTCTCATCTTCTTTTTCGATTTTATCAAGTCTTCCAAGCTCATCTCTGATTTCGTCATCTACAGACCACATTACAGTAGCAGGACCCGAAACATTATATTTGGTCTTTAACAAAGGATATAAAAGATCGCCCTTCTTTGCATAATGCATTGAAACTTCTCTTATCTTTGAAAAGTAGCGCTCTGTCTATCTCATTGTTTTCCATTTTAGCCAGAAATTCATTTATATACTTCTCAAGATTTTCATTTTCTCTTGTAAATGTAGAAAGCGGATGTCCCTTTGTCTCAATAAGCATTTTAGTGTCATCTTCATTTGCACCGTCTGCCATACTCATAGTATTCTTTATTTCATTTTCATTTCCAAGCTCATTGCTTGTTGTTCCATGAAACAGTGCCGAGTGCACATCACATAATTTTTGAACCTCCTGATACGGCATTCCGGATTCCATCAGTGACTGTTCCGCCTTCATTATTTCACTTGCATCTACAGATTCAAATTTTTCTCTAAAATCTTTTTGAACCGACTCCAAAGATTCACCGTTTGAGAGTCTTATCAAATACTGCTTGAGTAACTCAGTGCTGTCTTCAGTGTTATTTGGTATACTCTCCGCTACCTCTTTTAATTCTTTTTCTTCTTTTTTGTCCTCAGCTATCTCATATCCATGCTCTCTAAAAAAACTTCTTTTATTTTTTTCAAGAGGAATGCCCTTCATTTCAGCACCCTTATTTATAGTAATAAAACGCCCCTATAGAATTTAACATAACAGGATTTTTTTATATCTTTTAAATCCGAGACCTGCGAATATTTCAATAAAGTCGGGATATTCCTTTGCCAACTCAAAAACCGGTTTATTTAAATCAAGTATTTTACTCATATCATTCTCCTTTTCCCCATATAAGTTAGTATACCCTAATTATAATCTTATAAAAGACATTTTTTCAGTATCATATGTTACAACATAGAAAAATAAATAAAAAAAGGACCGACACTTAAAAAAAGTGCACAGTCCAAATTTTAAAATTTATTCCGCATCTATTCCGTACATATTGCAAAGAGCAGCCAATCCACCCTGATATCCGCTACCTATAGCATTGAATTTCCACTCGTCACCGTTCTTATACAGTTCACCGAATACAACTGCGGTTTCTATAGAGAAGTCCTCACCAAGGTCATATCTTAAAAGTTCTTCACCTGTATTCTCATCAAATATTCTTACAAAGGCATTTGACACCTGACCGAAGTTCTGCCTTCTTGCTTCCGCCTCATAAATAGTTACTGTGAATGCAATCTTTGTGATCTCTGCAGGAACTCTTGAAAGATCGATCTTTATCTGCTCGTCATCACCGTCACCTGCACCCTGTAAGATTATCTCCCAAATGGCTTATTGCACCTGACGGATGATTAAGGTTTCCAAAGAATACGAAATCATTCTGGCTTGAAACCTTACCCTGAATCTGTCAAGCAAAATGCTGCCGCATCCAAGTCAAAATCTGCACCTGTATCATAGGCATTTGTATCCCATCCAAGTCCTACCACAACATTCTTAAGTCCCGGATTTCCCTTTGTTAGACTAACTTTTTGACCTTTTTTTAAACTAATTGGCATATTATCCTCCTGATATATCATTGATATATAAATTACCAAAATTTGTTACCTCAATAATATATCAATTATACTCTTTTTTCAATCAGCTACCATGTAATTTAAGAATGTCTTCATTAAATCACCCTGGCTCCAAAAGGCATTAATGAAAGTTTAGCCAATTTGAAGAACTGAAGTCCAAAAGGAAAACCTATTATGGTTATACAAAGGATCACACCGGCTGTCGCATGAGCGATTGCCATAGGTATTCCAAGTATAATAAGCCAGATAATATTTACAAGAAAGCTTACCGCACCTCCGCCATATACCACTTCTTTCCCGAAAGGGAAAAATGCCAGTCCGGCAAATTTAAAGCATTGTAGACCTAAAGGTATACCTATAACCGTTATACAGCAAAGACAACCTGCAAATATCCACAGCAGTCCACTCCAAAGTCCACAGAAAATAAACCACAAAACATTACCCAAAGTACCCATACTTACGCCTTCCTTATATTACCTTTATTTTGCGGGCAAGAAGCCATCCTCACCCTTTTTTACCTTTGTATAATAATAGACTAATTCTTATTATCCAACAAGGATTTTTTAGAAACCTTACATACGATACCGCAATCCGTTTTTATATACCACCTTAGCTACTGCACTCTCACCTATTTTATCATATAATCTTCCTGCGCTGAATGATTCACTAAGCACTGTATATGGGCTGTTTGCCACATACCCGATCTTACCGAGACCTTCACATAGTACCTGTATAGCCTCTTTATCATATTCATTATCGTGCTCCTTCTCTAAGAAAAGTTTCATATCTTTTTCCAAAAATTCACTTCCGAAATAATGTCTTGTACCTGTAACTGTTATAAATATCTTTTCCATAACATCCTCCAATATGAGTTTCTCTTTTGATTATAAGATATCATATGTGCTGTCCTTTTAAAAAAATACCATCAAAAAAAGACTTTCACTTTTAAAGTAAAAGCCTTATTAAATCTATTCATATTTCATTATAAATTTCTTTGTGTATTCTCTAAGTTCATTAACAACTTCTCTAGGAGATACTATTTCCACATCATTTCCAAGGCTGAATATCCACCCGAAAAAAACTGTGGGCTGACATTTATATCCACAATCAACTCACTGTGGTTTTCATCTATTTTTCTGAAAAGAGTATCTTTTCCGAATCTGTCTATAAATACCCCACACATATGATTTGCAAATTTTATACATACCTTGGTCTTTTCACCATGATACATACCGAATGTCGCCTTTGAGTATTTTGCCATATCAAAGTTTTTAAACTCTTCTTTTCCGGCTCTTTCATCATTTCCAACTTCAATATACATCATCTTATCTACACGATAATGTTTGATTTTATTATCCCAGTCATCAAAAGCAATCATATAGTAGTTTTCATCATCCCAAAGCAGTGCCCACGGACTTACAATGAAATAGCTTCCTCCATGTCTTTCCACAAGTTTCTTATCAATATCCCATTTATAGTATTTGAACTTAATCTTCCTGTTTTGATTTATAGCAGTATGTATATCATCCACATTGTAATACACACTTTCATTCATAGTCTTTACACGATCGTTTATCACAATCTGTCTTTGTAATTGCTTGGCCTGATGCTCACTTACAAAATTCTTCACTTTGGAAATCAGGGACTTTGACTTTTTTTGAGTAATAAACTTTGCAGATTGTACAGCGTCAATAAGAAGCTTTACCTCTGCAAGCTCAAACTCCCTTCCTGCGATATGATAAAAGGTCTCTCTACCCCTTTGCTCCTTTATAACATCTATACCCAATTTTGACATATCCTTAAAGTCTTCATAAATACTTTTTCTCTCGGCACTTACTTCGTACTTTTCAAGCTCCTCAAGTATTTGAGGCATAGTAAGACTATGTTCATCATCAGTCTTTTCAGCCATAATCTTCATAAGATATGTAAATTTAAATTTTTGATTGCTCCCCCTTGGCATAACTCACCTCTTTTTTATTTTCTATTGAACAATTATTCCGCTCATAATCTCTCCGATAGGAGCATTTATAGATAACTCGGCATTTACAGCTTTCCCGGTCTCCGACTTATTTATTACAACAAGATGCTTACCCTGAAAATAGTCAATAAAACCTGCAGCAGGATATACCACCAAAGATGTTCCGCCGATTATAAGAGTGTCTGCAGATGCTATAGCTCTTATTGCAGCGTTTATTACATTTCCGTCAAGCCCCTCTTCATACAAAACAACATCAGGTTTTATCATACCGCCACATTCACAATACGGTATTCCGTTTTGATTTTTAACATAATTTGCGTCATAGGATTTTTGACACTTCATACAGTAATTTCTATGTATACTTCCGTGAAGCTCATAGACTGTTTTACTTCCGGCTTTTTGATGAAGTCCGTCAATATTCTGTGTCACTACAGCCTTAAGCTTTCCCGAGCTTTCAAGCTCCGAAAGTTTATTATGTGCTGCATTAGGCTTTGCATCAAGGCACATCATTTTATCCTTATAAAACTCATAAAAAACTTCAGGATATTTCATAAAGAAGCTGTGGCTTACCACCTGCTCCGGTGAATACTTATACTTTTGATGGTAGAGTCCGTCCGCACTCGAAAAGTCCGAATACCGCTTTCGGTAGAAACTCCGGCACCACCGAAAAATACTATATTGGTACTGTCATCTATAATTTTTTTGAAGCTTTGTCTTCTCATTTCTCATACATATAAACACCCGCTTTCACCTACAAATACTTGTACTTAATATCAATGTCCCTTATGTTTTTCTTTTCTTATACTGTTTTTAATAAAAACTCTCTAAGCTCTTCCGCCTCTTTTTCTTCCTCGCCTTCTGACCTTTACTTTCCTTCTTATTCTGTTATATTGCGATTTTAATGCAAGTTGCGATTTTGTTCCTATACCGGATACTTGCATCTGCTTTCTACATCACGTTGAGCTTTCTTAGGGTTTTGTTTTTGTCTTTCTTTATCTTTTGTTTATGTAATCAAGATTAAACTTGACTGTTCGCTATTACTTTTCTCATATAATAATTAGTTATTCAATAAAAATCAAACTTTTATATACAACAAAAACGATAATGACAAGCATCTATCATCTAGTCATTACCACAAAAATGTTCTCTGCGGAATCGAACCAACAATTACAACTTAGGAGCTAAGGTTTGTACTGTAATTTACTAATATTATCTGTCAACATAAGTCAATGAAAGTAGCTTGTTTTTCTAACTTTACTGTAAATCTGTGTCAAAATAAGAAAACCTGTTTTATCCCTTGTAAAAAGTACTCGACGACGCTTGTCCGGTGCCCGAAGCACCGAAAGGATATAACCATTCAGTTCCATGGAGTTCATGCCTATGGCTACCATTGTCCATCTTTTTCATATATATATGCTGCTGCTTTTATAGTTTTTTTGTACACTCACAAATCGTAGAAGTTTTTGATAGACAGCTACTGATTGATATAGTGCAATCAACTTGCTATCTGACTTCTTTTCCATACACTAATCACTCCTTCATATACTAAGTACGATTTTAACACTTAAAAGCTTGCAGGTCAAAAATTTTTGCCTTTCGTAATTCAATATGATACAATTTTACTCAGTCAAGCTGGTAATTCAGCAAATTATGGGTATTAGTTATGCTATTGTTCATGTACTTTCTTTTCTGTTTTTGTAACAAAAACAGTAAACCAATTTGATTTACTGTTTTTGAAATATTATATGATGACTGTTATCTATTTTTTTATTTAGATCAGCTTTCATGTGTTACATAAAATACCTGTTTTTCTAAATTAAAATAAATAACCATCAGTTCATCTGTTAATTCGGATTAAAACTTAAATCCATAATAAAAAGCTTGCTGATTTGTTTTATTATCAATTAAGCTCCCAAAACGTATCATTTTTTAAAAATCTACCATTTCTGTAAATGTTATTGTATCAACATTACTTGAAGGAAACAGCTCCAATACCGTATCAGCATCCATTTCATCTCTATGAAATTCCATAAAAATATGCAACAGTGCCATAGTATTCATTTCCCTCATTCGATAATGTATTTTTTTCAAAAAAATCTTTAGCTGCTTCTACTAATGTATCCACTTCATCTATCATAGAGGCTACAATCGCCATAGCTTCATCATTTGAGGTTAATTCCTCTTCAACATCAAAGTAAAAAGAACTATTAATTTCCTCTGGTGACAAAAATTTCTTCTCCTTTTTCATATTCAATGGTTGGATAATTATTACTTTTTAAATTCATCTCAATCTCCTTGTTTTTTTATAAGTATATTTTTGATTTTATAATTTTCATTGCCTATCATAGGATTTTTTACGATTTTTGTCTTTATAGGTTAAAAATAATATCATCACCATAAGGCTTATCATTGTTTTCCATTTTTAATAGCAATCTTATTTCCTATCGCCTGATTAAAAATATTTTACAATATCCTCATCATCCTCTCTCAATCAATTGCAATGACTGTATCATTTTCATAAAAATCATCTGTATTCTGTGGATTATTTAAAAATTCATTAATAGCTTCATAACTCTTATCCATAACAAGCTCACAGTGTATTACTTTGCTGATGAATCTGTTAATGTTATTCTAGCACAGAGCAAATTGAGCGTCAATTTAATGAAATATCAATTCTTTTACCGCTAACTTTGCAACAACCTGTTGCAAAGTTGAAACTATTCATCATAACTGTATCAAAAATACCTTCTCTTGGTGGACACCTTGAGGGACATCTGGCTGTCATTCCAGGTGCCAGCCGAAGTGCTAAATTATAAATATAAGTTTTTGCATGAAAAAACGGTAATAACCTTATCGTCATTACCGCTTAAAGATGGATGTTCCTGCGGGAATCGAACCCACAATTACAGCTTAGGAGGCTATCGTTATATCCATTTTAACTAAGAGAACCTATATATAATTATAACAAAAAGTATACAACAAATACATACTTCTTTCAAGCTGATTTTTAAACCCTACCACTTTCATCCGGTTTTTGTATCTTTTTAAATTCAAAACTGTAATTATATTCTTATAATATTTTTGTTTTGTCTTATTTGTTACAGATTCCTATATTTTTATAAGTGTATACTCTTTTTATAGATATTGATGTAAGTTCATCTTTATCTATAAAACCGACAGTGAATTTGTTTATGATAATTCACTCACTTTAAGGAGGTATGCTATGATTACAGCTAAAATGTCACTTGCCGATATTGTTAAACAATATCCTCAAACAATTCCTTATCTTAACAACTTTACACCTTGACTACTGCTGTGGTGGTCATATGCCACTTGATGAGTCTTTCACAGACGGGAGTATTGACCTTACTTCACTTATAAATGAACTTAACAATATAGCTTCGCAGCCTGTTCCACAAAACAAAGAAAGTGTGGAATCCATAGAAGATTTTGAAAAACTAAGCGTTAATGAGATGCTTGATAATCTTGAGGCAACTCATCATGTTACAGAGCGTGAGATGATGGAACAAATCGAAAAGCTTTTAAACAAGATTTTGATAGTACATTATCAGCATCATGGTGCGGAACTTGCAAAGATTCACAACTTATTTGCAAGAATGAAAGCAGAACTTGAAGAGCATTTTGCAAAAGAAGAGAGGCTCATATTCCCGCTGATGCGTTCAAATCATCACCCTGACAAAGAAACTCTTGAATTGATAAGTGAACTTGAAGGTGAACATGTAGATGTAGGCGACATGATTAAGGAAATGCAACAGCTTACAAATAACTTTCAAGTACCGGCTGATACTTGTGTCACATATGCCAATACGTTTAAACTTATGAAGGATTTCGTTGAGGATATTTTTGTTCATGTTTTCAAGGAAAACAGTATTACATTCCCTGAATATGCAGAACAATAATAATTAACAAAAGGTCTTAGATTTACAGTTATACATCTGTGAGTCTAAGACCTTTTTTACTTTATATTTTATTATGAACGCCTCTTTCAAAAAATGAATTTGTCTCTCTTACCACTACTCCGTTTAGTGCTATCAAAGCTATCAGATTCGGTATTGCCATAAGTCCGTTACAAATATCCGCAATAGTCCATACCGCTTTAACCGTCATATAAGGACCTATAAAGATACATGCAATATAAACCCATCTGTAAACCGTTATAGCCTTCGGCTTATTTCCTATTATGTACTCAAGGCATTTTTCAGAATAATAATCCCAGCCGAGAATAGTTGTAAAAGCAAAGAACACCAGACATACCATCAATATAAATGCAGCCACACTGTCCGGGAAAGGCAATCCTATTTGAAAAGCCTTTGTTGTAACAGCTACACCTTCAAGACCCCATATCCCATGCACCTGTGATTACTATTGAAAGTCCTGTCATAGTACAGATAATAATAGTGTCTATAAAAGTTCCAAGCATTGAAATAAGTCCCTGTCTTACTTCTTCCTTAGACTGAGCCGCAGCAGCGCTATCGGTGCACTTCCAAGTCCTGCCTCATTTGAAAATATTCCTCTGGCAATTCCCTTTTGCATGGCTACTATCATAGCACCAAACATACCCCCACCAAAAGCTCTTAGTCCAAATGCACCTTGTACTATCTCAATAAGTGCAGCCGGTATCTTTCCAAGATTAAGTATAAGAATAATCATAACCACAGCGACATAAATAATTGCCATAAAAGGTACTATAATCTGCGCTACATTTGAAATTCTCTTTAATCCTCCTATTAAAACCGATGCCACAAAAACGGTCAGTATAATTCCTGATATAATAATAGTAAGAGAATAATCTCTTCCAAACAGATTCACATAATGAACACTCTCTTTATCAAAGAAGTTTCCTATTGCGCTTGTAATACCGTTTATCTGTGTAAAAGTTCCTATTCCGAAGAGCCCTACCATTATACCGAATATTGCAAATATTTTTGCCAGCCATCTAAACTGCTTGCCCATTCCGTTTTCAATATAATAAAAACGGTCCTCCGATAACATGTCCGTCTTTTTCAACGACTCTGTACTTTACAGCCAGAAGACATTCCGCATACTTTGTTGCGGTTCCTACTATGGCTGCCATCCACATCCAAAACAGTGCTCCGGGTCCTCCGGAAACTATGGCCGTAGCTACACCTACAATATTTCCTGTTCCGATTGTGGCCGAGAGAGCTGTGCAAAGTGCCGCAAAGCTTGATACCTCTCCGCTTCCGTCTTCCTCATCCGATGAGAAACATATACTTGATTGCGAGAGGTAACCTCTTTATCTGAAGTCCCCTTAGTCTTACAGTCAAAAATAATCCCTGTTGCCAAAATCAAAATAATCAGTGGTAATCCCCAAACAAAGTCATCCACCGTGCTCAAAATTTTTGTTATCGTACTCAACATATGCCACCTCTCTTTGTGTATACTTTAGTATGTTACCACATTACACTGTTATATGTCACCTGTTTTTTTATGTAAAAAGAAATAAGGACTATATTTTTTTAATATTTTTTTCATTGACTAAAACATATTTATCAGTATAAAATCTTGTTTATAGAAAATTTTTAGATAATGAGATGTATTTACATCTCCAATATGGAATGGAATAATATATGAAATTGATTAAAAAAATATGTGCAACTTTTATGGTGTCTCTCAACACTGCTGGCAAGTACAACTATAAACTCTCATGCAGCTCTACCTGTAGAGAAGCTGGCGATTTCAAAATCTGCAAGTCATATTGTGCTTATTGTCGGACATAAAAAGCAATAAAAACAAGGTTACGGTAAATGACTATACAAAGTCGGCTGACGGCACATGGAAAAAGAACTGGTATGTAAACGGTATTGCAGGTACAAACGGCATTTCTCTTCAAAAAGCTGAAGGTGACAGAAAAACACCTGAAGGAGTATTCAGTGCTATGTTTCGCCTTCGGACTTAAGGATAATCCCGGAAGCATCTTTGGAATATCGTAAAATCGGTGATGACGATTACTGGGTAGATGATTCAAACAGTGCATACTACAATAAATGGGTAAATACATCAAATGTAAAAAAAGACTGGAATTCAGCCGAAGATTTAAAAAGGCGGCTAATCCTTTCTATAACTATGCATTAGCACTTAACTATAATACAGAATCCATACCCGGGTAAGGGATCAGCAATCTTTCATTCATTGTACAAAAACCGACAACGATACTTCATCAGCCGGTTGTGTCAGAATTCCTGAGGATATATGAAAAAAACTTGTAAACAGTGTAGATGCCGATACAAAGATTGTTATAATTGAAAATGTTGATAAGCTTACAAGCTATTAATAAAAACGTACCGATTCGGTACGTCTTTTTTTATTTTAAAACATTATTCTCAATAATCTGAGAATATACTTTTTATCATTTCCTCCACTTCATTATCAGACAGATCATGATTTTCCTGAACGACCTTTATATTCTCATAAATTTCTGCAAGCTCCTCCGGATCTCTGCTCTCATAATCCTTTGAGTCTGCAATATTATGTTCATATAATATCTCATCTATCTCCTGCCTTGCAATTATATTAAAATCATCCTTTACAAGTTTCCCGTTTTCATCCCTGAGAAATCCGCTTCCTACAGGCGAGTTCAAAAAAGGAATAATATCCGAATCAATATTAGCTACTGCATTTAGAGTATATACTCCGGCATTTTCAGCATTTGACATATACTCTTCGTCCTCATCTCCTGCACTAAATCTCCATCCGCTGTCTTCTTTGCGGTCGGCATACTCTCTGTACATATATCCGACTTTTCTGCCTTCAACCATTATTCTGTCGGAAGCTATACAACCCTCAGGACCGTCTGTGTGAAAAAGATCTTTCAAATCTTCAGGTTTTATACGACATTTTCTTTATTCATTATAAATTACTCCCCATATTAATTTTCTAAAAATTTTCTTCTATTATTTTCGCTTATCTCAATTGTTTTTAAAAAGGCCATAGATCTGACTCATTTGTAATATCATCATAAAAATGCTCAAGTGAATCAGCAGGTGAGAGTACACCCAGACTGTAAGGTTTTTAGTTTTATTCTTCCTATTTTTTTAAATATGGCAGTAGTTCACCCAGATCCTTATGGTTAAACCAGCAATCTGTCTCAAGCACAAACTCTGTATTCATTTTTCTTATACGCAATACTGCTGTTTACAAAAATCATCTATAGTAGGCTCAGAAATCCTGTAATGTTCTTGCACAGGCTATATGATATTCTATCTTTCTCGGTCTAACCTCCAAATCCGAGACAAAACAGATACCATATTTATCCTCAAACTTTATCGAGATAACATCTCCAAGTTCAAAATACGGTTCTCTTCTTTTTTGTGGCTTTGGGCTTTTTAATCGGTCTTGGATTTTCACTTTGAATTTGAAGAGCTAATTTATTTAAAAGCTTTCTGTCTCGCTTTTACCGCCCTTTCGTCTATCTCGTTCCATAGTTTGCTTGCACCTTTTGATATAATTTCCATAGCTTTATTTTTTATATTTTCATCCAAATGTCCTATCTTCCAAAGCGCATAGGCAAGAGATGTCCAGTATATCTCTGTATACAATTCATCTATGCAAAAATTTGCTTCCTCATCAAGCCATTCTCTTTTAATAAGCTCAACATCTATTCCATCCTTATATCGCTCCACGATATCATTATAAATATCATAAGCATCATCACTGTCTATAATTTTAACTCCGTCTATCGCCATAAAATCCCCTTTTAAAATCTATTTTGAACATAGATGAATCACCATAGTTCTTCTTAGTTTATCTGCAAAGTACATATATATTTTTGTCTTCAAGCTCATTCCCTTACAATGTAGCAAGGCATCAGAGAAGAATCCGTCAAGGCTTACTAATTTCATCTCCACTTCTTGTGAAAAACACACAGACATCGTCTATACTAAAATACATTGTCGCATCTGTATTTCCTGTCTTTTTTACATACTTGTTTGCAAACTTTAAGCCTGTAGTATTTGTTACATCAAATACCAATTCAAATTTTGATATACGCTCTGCCATTCTTTTAATCATATTTACAATTTTAGGCTTTGTAAAATACTGATATACACCTGACACTACAACCATGCTTGGAAGCTTAGTGTCTATTTCATTTATCCATTCAAGTGTAAACATATCACCGGATATCAGCTTTTCATTTACAGCTTCACCCAGCAGACCCTTTCCTTACATTTATAACATTTGGTAAGTCCACCTGATAAAATTTTTGCAGTCTTATTCCCTATCCTGTCATATGCCGTTTCCAGCCCTGCTCCAAGAAAAACAACATTACATTCTTTATGTGCATTTAAAAATTCTTTTTATTTTTCTTGTCTATTGTCTGTTGCCTGCATGCACTTGCCATATTGAAAAATTCTGTAGTAGTAATTACTGGTACAATTTTTAAAAAAATGTTCTTCAAGTTCCAAAAGCCTTTTCCATCATAGAAAAAGTCCGAAATCTCTTAGATACATAAATTCTTGCCATAAGCGGAATATATAGTGTATCTTCAACACCACATAGTTTATTCTTCATAGTTTTACTCCTATGATAACGTTATAAATATTGTAACCTTTATTTTGATAACAGCTTTGTAAACAGTTTCTTCAAATTAGTTATGTTACCGTTTCTAAAAGTCCTCATCTGTGACTATCATATTTATCTTTTCAATTATTTGTTTATTTAACTTGGCCTCAATTATTTTTATTTATCCAATCCACATCGTCCAAAGACTTGTTTCCAAGGTAAATTTGCTCATATGTATACACACATACTTCACCTATTCCAAGAACGATAGCACCTGCAACAGCTGCATTTATTACAGAAGCCGCCAAATTAATTGCAGGAATTGCTTTTAGCGCATTTATAGCCGCCTTTGCCGCTAAACCTACAGTTCCCGCTTCCACAACAGAATTTAAAAATCTTTTAGAGTTTTTATCATTCTTGATACCATATATCTTTGCCAAAGAATTTATTTCACCAATTTCTAAAGGTGATAACAATGCTGCATCTGAAAGTGGAATAGGTATTGCAGCTATTGCAACAGCGCTTAGCGTAAAAGTAGCAATGGCAGTTTGTGCAAAATGACCTTTTTCTGTTTAATTTAAACGCTTCAATATCTTTTTCTTGCAGCTTGCATACCCTCAGGTATCAGCTCATAGGTCATATCTATAAGCTCAGTTATACCTTCCTGTGCCACAAACTGTTCTTCATCTATTTCATATATCAAAGCAACTACAGGAATAATCCCCTTCAAGTTTTTTGAACTTTTCAGCTTTCCAAAAACCTCTTCTACCATATGTATATTTTTTTCTCACGCTCCGGCTTTGAATATGATTTTGTAATTACAACGATAATCGGAACCGAAGGATACATTGATGTCGCTTTAGAAAGACTTTTTATTGCCTCCGGAAATAATTTACTCGAAGTGCCTTCGACGCAAAACCATATAACATTTATATCCGAGTTCTCTTTTCCCTCTTTAATGGCATTTTTTGACCACTTTTTTACAGCATTTATAGCACCCATCCTTTTAAAAAATGAAGGTTCAAAACCTACAGTGTCTATAATACGAAAATCCGGTACATCGCTTTCATATACCTTCAGTTCCTTTGTAGTACCCTTATCTCCAAAACCGGATTCGGCAATTTCTTCTCCTAAAACAGCATTAATCAAAGTTGATTTGCCGACCCCAGAGTCACCTATTACCAATATATTCCCCTTTATCCATACTTTCTCCATTTATTCTTTCTTAGTATACTCTGTAGTAATTTATCATATGATTCCATTATAAAAGTAATCGGTATATAGTCAATGTATTGATAGTTAAACTGTAAAAAACCGGAGAATTTTTCATCCTCCGGCTAATATTAATGTATCAATATTTAATTATAATATTTATCTAAAACAATTCACTCAATATAGTTTTAGGTATGCACATCATAACCGTACGCTCGGGATCCACTACCTGACAAAATCTCAAATCTCCAACTGCACTGATAAGCATACCTGCATCATTAAATGATAATCCCAGCTTCTTTTGCATAATTTCATTTGTGATTCTTACTGCGTGAAATACGGCTTTTTCAATCTCTTCATGAGAATAGATAACACCACAGATATTATCATTTTCAAGCAGCGGTGTTTCAATACTTACACCTTTTATTACAGAAAGTCGCACAGTAACATCAGCGGAAATCTCCACACCACTGACCATTATTTCTCCATCTCCCATAGCTGCGTGTACATCACCCAACGAAAAAATCGCTCCATCATGGAATACAGGGAAATAAAGAGTTGCACCCTTTGCAATCCTCTTATTGTCCATATTTCCACCATGATTGCCCGGTGTCCCACAATTTATAGCTCCGCTTTTTGGTGCTACACCTATAACTCCAATCATAGGCTTTACATCAAATACTATTTTGTCATTAAAGTACACCTTACCGTCTTCCACCTTCAAACGCTTTACAGACTCCTCCTGTACCAAAGAGCCAAGCACTCCATTGTCCGGAAGTGCACACATCACACCTTGATTTTCAAGCTTTATATCCAATATTTCAACTTTTAATACATCACCTGCTACTGCATTTTTTACATATACCGGTCCTGTAGCAGGATTGATACAATCCCAGTTTAGACTTCCTATACTTGAGCCTTCTTCACTTAGCTGATTATCAAAACAATCATGTGTACGGAAAACCAGAGTTTCTCCATCCTCAACCTCTGCCACACATCTATTATTTCCATCAAATGCAAACACCATTTTGTTTTCTATTATTTTCATATCCAAATACGATCCAAAATTCTATATTTTAGAAAATGGATCCTCTCCTTTCTGCAAAACCTGTTTTAGTATTATTTCCATCTTTTAATAATTCTATAATAAATGTATCTCTTACTCAAGTATAATTGTTTATACTCTATATCTTTTTTTATCTAATAAAAGGCGACTACCTGATTCACCTTTTTTTCTGCATATAACTTATTAAATTCAATGCTAAAAAGGTCTTTTCTTGACTTTTTATTTTTGACTATAATACACTTATTACGTTCGGATTATATTGAAATTTAAGGAGAAAATCATGACTTCAATTACACATAAACGTGTTGAATATACTGAGTTATTTTATGACTTGGTCTTTGTATACGCTATTTCTAAAGCAACAGCATTAATACATCATTTAGATAATGGCATGGTGACCTTTGAATCCATGCTCACATTTATTAACTCTCATTATCCTACTCAACAATTGGTTGATTCAAACCGGATTTACAAATCGTCACGGAAAGAATTCCCTTCTTAATATGTTTGTAAGTTTCTTAAATATGGGAATCCTACTTTTCATTTCTAATCTGATTACACAGGAGTGGGAACTTGCTTTCCAAAAGTTCTGCTTAGCACTAGGAACACTGAGCCTAACTTTATTCGTTCAGTATTTGATCGAATATATGAAAAAAAGCACTTCATGCGGATCATTAAGAACAGTACGCGGATTATTGTGGTTAACAGGTCTTAGAGCAGTCTCTGTCTATACAGCATCTTTTCTGCCTCTTAAGTTTGGTGTTCCCATTTTCTTGGCAGGTTTTTTATCTACTTTTGCTATGCCAATATTTATGGAAATGAGAGGAGAAAAGTTCATATCAAATCTACCTCATTTGATTGAAAGGCTATCGCTTCTTGTTATTATAACCTTCGGAGAGATGGTTATGGGACTTGCCCAGTTCTTCACTACCGAAAATTTTTCAATTAACTCAGTTCTTCTCTTTATTATTATGGCTTCGCTATTCCTCTTCTATTTTGGCGAATTCGACCATGCTATTGACGAGGCAACTGATGCCAATATATCATTCCTAATATATAGCCACATACCTATCATTGTTGGTCTGATTGTAATAACTGTATCTATGAGTTTTCTCGTTTTGCCAAGCGTAAATCACCTCTTTGCTGCATCATTCTTCTATTTTGGAATTGCAATTTTTCAGGGAGCTACTCTTGCAAACAGCAAATATAATATAGAGGATTTTAAGTTTCCAAAATGTTACTATGCATTTCAAATAGTGCTATATCTTTGCGGCCTGATTCTAAGTCTATTATTATCAAAGAATCCTGACGCAGTCATCTTGATTACTAGTATTATGAGCGTTTGTCAAACAGGAATCTTTATTGTGTACTTCGTAAAGAAAAAACCAGATTATAACTTATTACAATTATGACCACCGGCTCAGCCGGTGGTTTGTACTACCCCAATCATCAATGAGCTTTTCCCTTTGAGATAACCAACAATTTGGGACACACTGTATTTTGGTGGTATCTCTACAAGCATATGTATATGATCAGGACAACATTCTGCTTCGATTATATGTATTCCTTTTCTTTCACAAATGAGTCTTAATATTTTTCCTATGTCGACTCTTATCTTTCCATAAATCACTTTTCTTCTATACTTTGGTGCAAACACTATGTTATACTTACAATTCGACTTGCTCATCATTGTCCAAACTTGTATTTAGATCCTCATCAATTAGATGTTTAATTGGTAGTAGAATGTACTACGAGGCATACCCTCGATTGCGAGAATATCTTTCAATCTATATTTACGCCTTAGTTCGTCAATGATGATTACTTTTTCCCAGACTCTCGCTTTATTCTTTCTTGAACTAAGGCATTTAATTTTTTTAAGTATTCATTTTCCATTCTAAGTCTCTGAACTTCTTTGATGAGATTTTCTTCGACTTCTGACCTTAGTTGTTTCTTCTTCGGACTAGTTTCTTTTGTCATATTTGGTTTTCGTCCGCACCTGTCTATATACAGAGTTTCTGGACCCTCCTCATAATATATGCGTTACAAATTCAGAACCTGAACGCTGGTGGGCATTTTAAATATTACTGCTGTTTGATTCGCGGATAGATGTTCCCTATGCATATATTCTATTACATATTGTTTGAACTCGCCAGTATATGTGCCATTATGTAATGACAATTCCTCAGGACCATAGGTCTCATAAAGTTTAATCCATCTTTGCACCTGACTTTTAGCAACCCCTAGGACTTTTGCACTCGCTCCATGACCCATGCCTTCTTCAATAACTCTTAAAACAGTTTCTAGTTTTTCTTCATGCGAATATTTGCTCATAAAAAAGTACACCTCCAAAAATTAGTTTTATGTCTAACTTTTGGGGTGCACTTCATTTTTAAGAACTTTTTTTGAACCGTTGCAGTATTACATCCCTCCCTCTGTGCTAAAGCCCTTATAGGTGGCATCCATTGTCCCGGAACATAGTCTCCTCTTAAAATAGTCGCTCTTAACACTGATGCAATTTGTAAATATGGATATATTTTCATTCGTTTTTACTTTTCCGCCCTCGTGAAAATTTCCAATATGCAGAGTATGGAATAACTGTAGCGAACAGAAGATAATATTTTTTAGCAAACATATCAGGGGTTCCTTTTGCATTGAAATGAACAGGAATTTTCTCCGGAAGAAATATGCAAACAATAAATATTACAAACATTATTCCTATCAGAACTAATAAATCTTTTAAAAATCTTTTTTTCATAGAACATTTCCTCCTTAAACTATAAATTTAATCTACAAGTTTTTATATAAACGCCACCCGCAATAACGAGCAAAATAAGTGCTACTCCCAATAATGTAGGTGATATATGAAAATGCAAAAACCAATGTAAAAGAATTGGTATAACTAATACAGCCATTCCAATAATTGAAGACACAATAACAGGCATACTCTGTTTTACTATCATCATCTCACTTTCCCATTCAAAGTTAGGGAATTTTTTATTCAAAGAAATTCCAATCACTGTTATAAAAATGGAATAACAAATAGGAACAATTATTAAGCTGATAGTTTGAATAATATCCATATCAAGCTTTACCAAAAATATAAACACAGAGACAATATATCCGATTAAATGAAGCGTAAGATTTACTGCAATCTTAGAATTCAAAATCGTTTTTACCCGAATAGGAGAACTTTGCAAAATCCAAACATTTTTACCTTCTAAAGATATGGAAAACGCTGCCGGACAACTAAGTAAAAACATTGAAGCAATACACATTGGAGCAAAATTTGAAAGATATTCATTAATATTTTCAATTCCCGAATATTCCCCTATTTGTTGTAAAGAGTTAAACAGGAAAAATATACTGAAAACACATAAAAGTATTACACCAAGACCTGCATTCAACACTGCCATATATGAGTTTAGAAATCGTCCCATATCTTTTTTATATAGGGCAAAAAATACCGATGTTCTACTATTAGAATTTTTGTTGTCGGAATATCTTGTTGTTGTTTTAGCAAGAGTATTAAGTAATCCATACTTCAATGAAACCATTTTGGCAAATATATAAAAAAGTACTATTGAGAGAACAATAAATAAACCTACTCCAATGTGCATTGGAAAATTATAGTATTCCATAAATAGCTTAGATAGTGGGTACAATCCTGTAATTTGCTTAGAAAGCATAATCCCAATACTATTTTCATTACCTGATTTCATGGCTGACACTGCAATATATCCAATTATCCCTATCATTGCAAATGAAAAGATTAAAGCAATAACATTTTTTCTCTTAAAGAAAGATGAAGCAACAACAATAATGATTCCCATACATGCTGCTATACACATCGGTATCAACGGAACAAAAATCATGGAGGTAAAATAGAATATAATCTGTAATACATTTAAACTTCCGTTTAACACCCAAACAATTCCTCCCGGAAGCATAAACATCAATCCTATTAAAAAATTCAATAAATACATAAACATAAACTTGCTACTTATAATATCCGAACTTTTTACAGGCAACGACAACAGATTTTTCCATATCACGACTGCCAAATAAAATCCCATTCGAATAAAAATATCGTCAAAAATAATATTGCAAAAGCTTGATACCGACACCACATATGCCGGTATCAATTCCTGCTGTCCCACTTGTACCAATGTTTTAGCTGTTATGATATTATAAACAAAGAAAAATATGGCAAGAGTTATTATTCCAAAACTTGTTATAACAATTGAACTTTGTTTTTTATTTCCCGGCTCTTTCATTTCGTTAATCGGAAAGAAATTCATCAATTGTGCTCTAATTAGTATCCAAATTTTGCTCATCATCCTGCACCTCCATGAAAAAGTTTCCAAAGAATTATTGCCTTTGACTTCTTCTGTATTTCCGCTCGCAATTAACTTTCCATTTTTTATAATTGCAATTTTATTACATAATTTTTCTGCAACATCCAATATATGTGTTGAAAAGAAAATAGCTCCTCCATCTGATACGCATTCGTGCATTATTTTCTTTAGTAGAAAAGTTGCTTTCGGATCAAGTCCAACAAAAGGTTCATCTAAAATCAGTAACTTTGGAGAATGCACCAGCGCAGAAATAATCGCCGTTCTTTGCTTCATGCCATGTGAATATGAAGATATCATTCCCGAAAGATGTTTAGTCATTTCAAATAAATCGCCGTATCTCTGAATTCTTTCTCTGCGTATCTCAGTAGAAACTTCAAATAAATCTGCAATAAAATTGATATACTGAAATCCTGTCAGATGTTCATATAAATCCGGATTATCCGGAATGTATGCCATCATTTTTTTACAAATAACAGGCTCCTCTTTAATGGAATGCCCATCAATCGTTATACTTCCATTCTCAAAATCATGAATTCCAACTACCGCCTTTATCGTTGTAGTTTTCCCGGCTCCATTTGCACCAATGAATCCATAAATATCTCCGGGCTGTACTGAAATTGATAAATTTTCAACAGCTTTTTTATTCCCATAGAATTTACTAAAATTCTTTATCTCTAACATAATTTCTACCTCCATTGACATTTTATCAGTTATTCTTTGAAATAATACCGATAGCTTGCGTAGCAGTAGCTATCGGCATATTATTCTCCTTGCAAACATTCTTTTCTATTTTTTTAAGTACTAAAGATTTTTTTCGTATTTAAGCTTTGTTCAAGTATTATCTTAAATGCGTTTAAATAGTCACTAATAGGTTCTTTTTTTCGAATCTCTTATACTTATGTTATTTGAAACAAAAAAACATAAGCTGTCATAAGAAATTCTGCTGTTTCTAATGGATATTTTTACAGAAAAAAACTTTTTCTGCTATTCCTTGACTTATAATTTTTTTCAAAAATATATTGTAAGTTTCTCTACAAGTTTATGTGATAACTTATCTATCATATATTGATTTTTCTTCAAGGTCAACTGTTTTTTTGTAGCACTGTACCCTCTGCTGAAACATTTTTCCGAAGATATAATTGTGACATCTATAAATGACCTGATTTTTTTCTATGGCAGTCTTATCTTCATCATAAGCAATAATATAAATATCTTTCAGTAGTCTATCTGAATATTGTTCTACAAGACAATATAAGATATCCTCTTTATTCTTAAAATGATAATATAACAACCCTCTTGATATATTTACTTTATCAACTATATCCTGTGTAGTTGTATTGGTATATCCTTTCTCCATAAAGAGTATCATTGCAGCATCCATAATCTCTGCACGTCGTATTTCAGGTTCTTTTACATCTCTCATTTTATACCTCCTATTTAAAGGATATCACTCAACTGACAGTTTGTCAATTGTTTTTCTCGTTTCTCCTGAATTTTATGGTATAATATATTTACAATTTTAGAGAAATGCTTAATGCTTGCTTGACTTTTGTAGTAAGCACAGTAAGTGTACGGACAGTTACAAAAAAATTGATGGGGATGTAATTATTCTGTATATACAGACAATATGAAAAATGGTACTCTATAGCAACCGGATTCTCCATAAGGTATTCTTTATCTTCAAAAGACATGTTCTTTAGGCAATCCTCTGACACCTCATTTATAAACTCTATTTTTATTTTTTTACAACTAACTTTTTTTCTTCATATAAAGCTCTTATATATCTATTATATTCTATTCGTAACACCGGCTATTAACCAAGTTTTAGCAAATCAATAATTCTGTCTTTATTATCTTTTGTAAATATGGTCAATTCGTAAGATCTAACACGTGTATTCACAAGTATAGGAGCAACAAAACCGTTCTTTGCCAATACTGAAAGCCTATTTATTACCGTCTTATTTGTTACACCTATTTCTTTGCTTATTTCTATAGGCCTAAACTCCAAATCTGACTTTTTAATCAGTAACATTAACAGCTCTTTTTCTTTTGCTTTCAGATATGAAAGACTGCCTTCCAATTCATCTTTACCGGAACTCAAAGACAATTCTTTTACCTTACCGGAGTACAGTTGCATCATTCTAAGGAAATAACATATCCAAATTTCCGGGTTTGGTGGATTATCTCTTCCCAAGTAATATAATGCCGGTAACCCCATTTGTATAGACTCATAATATTCATTAACGTCATATGCAAAATACTCTTCTAAAGACCCTATGCCGTTAAAACCATATCCATTGATGTCCAGTATGTATCCCGACATCAATCTTGCCGTTCTTCCGTTACCGTCCTCAAACGGATGAATTGTAACAAGCTGATAATGAACTACTGCCGCTACAATTAGCGGATGGTCATCTGTGGTATTGACATATTCAACCAATTCATCTAACAATACCGGTATATCTGTGTATTCAGGCGGTATATAATCCGGATTCCCTGTTTGTGTATCATAGACTGCAAACAAGACTCCCGGAGGCATCGGTCCTCTAAGTCCCAACTTTTCTTTTGACGCTCCTTTTTCAACCAGTTTCTGAACATCAAGAATAAGTTTTTTACTAAATTTGGTTTCCTTTTTTCTCTCCTTCTCAAGATAATTTAAAGCTAAAAAATAATTACGTACCTCTTGCTCCGGTCTTAGAAAATGTCGCCTTTCATCTGAATCAATCACTTCATCCACCTGCTTTTCAGACAAAGGATTACCTTCAATTTTATTAGATGCATATGAACTCTTTTTCTTTGAATTTTTTCTAAGTTTGCTTGCAACTGAGTTAGGTATCTTTACATCATGAACCTGATATCTGTTTTTATCTATCTCTGTTATATATTTTAATATTTCATTTGAAAGACTGACCTTAATCATACAACACTTCCTCCATGATTTATTATAATATTTACACAGCTCTTTTTCCACTAAATTTACACTATTTTTTCACTATTTTTCACTATTGCATTATGTAATGCTCTCGCTTCCTTACGGTCGCGACAGCATAACAACCGCCTCACAATTAACTGTGTTTGGGAACATGTCTACTCCCACACATTTTTCCATTCTGTAGCCTGCGGCTTCCATTACCTTAAGGTCTCGCACAAATGACGTAGGCTTACAGGATATGTACACGATTTTCTTTGCACCGAATTCCAGTATCTTCGGCAGTGCTTTAGGATGTATTCCGTCTCTTGGCGGATCAAGTATTATAATATCAGGATTAAAACCCAAGGTATCTACCACCTTTAATACATCACCGGCTATAAACTCACAGTTGTCAAGGCCGTTTTTCTTTGCATTTTCTATAGCGGCTTCTACAGCCTCTTCAACGATTTCAACACCGTAGACTTTTTCGGACTTCGGTGCCAAAAGCTGCGCAATGGTTCCTGTGCCGGAATAGAGATCAAATACGGACTTTCCTTCAGTATCACCAAGATACTTTCCGGCAACATTGTATAAAACCTCCGCTCCCTTGGAATTGGTCTGGAAGAATGAGAACGGAGTTATCTTAAAATCAAGTCCGTTTAACCTCTCTGTAATATAATCCTTACCGTAAAGCAAAGTGGTACCTTGATTTAACACGGCATCGGCATATGAATCATTCTTTGTATGCAAAATACCCCCGATACTGCCGTTTAAAATCCCCTTGTCGCACTCACTCTTTATATAATCCGCCCACTCTCTTATCAGCGCAATCTCGGCATCACCAAGTACTGATGCTTCTTTACACACATTCGGGTCCTCAACAAAGCCGAAGCTGCTTGTAGTCACAAGTGAAATAAGTATTTCACCGTTGTACTCACTTCTTCTCACAAGTAAATGTCTTAAAAAACCTGTATGAGTATTTTTGTGAAAATAAGATACTTTTCTCTCCTTAAAAAAGTTTAATGTAAGCTCAAGCAACTTTGTAAAATCACTGTCCACTATCTTACATCCGAACACATTTACTATATCATAGTGGCTGCCTTTCTTGTGCATTCCGAGTGCAAGGTCTCCGTCTTTTTTCTCATCGCCGAATGAAAACTCCATTTTATTTCTGTATGCAAGATACTTCGGTGACGGAATAACTCCCTCCCACAAAAAATCATTGTCTGTAGCACCTTCCATAAGTGCTCTCAGCTGTTCATCCTTTAATTTAAGCTGATTTTCATAGCTTAATGTCTGATATGTACAGCCTCCACAGGTTTCATAATGTATACAAGGGTTTTCATTGTCTTCAAGCAGGGACTTTTCCACCACATTTAAGACTCTACCCTCAAGCTTTCCCTTTCTCTTTTTTGTAACTGCAAACTCTACGGTCTGACCTAGGATACCCTTTTTTATAAGCACTTTTTCGCCTTCACAGTCTGCATATGCACTGTCGGGAAAATTACTTTCCACAATCTGTCCACTTAAGATATCACCTTTTTTCATCATCACCTCACAAGATATTACAAATATTTATCCTCTTACAAAATATGGCGACCAAAAGGTCGCCATCTACATTTAAAAATTAATCTTCTTTTTCGTCATCATCAAAGTCATAGTCAAAATCATCATCGAAGTCATCTTCGAAATCTTCAAGATAATCCGGTGTGAAGAACTTATATACTGCAAATGCAATACCTGCTACAGCGGCAATAGCACCGATAATAGCCAAAACCCATATAATGGTATTTTTCTTCTTCTCGTCTTCTTCCTTCTTAGTCAACAGCCTATTAAGTCTTGAAGCGTTAACCAATTCTTCCATCTTGGAACTCAAATCATTAAATTTATCCATAACCATACCTCTCTTTAAAGATATATTTTACTATCAAGTCAGCCGTAAAGCTTAACCACTCAATTAAAGAATTTTATCATACTTTTGCCAACTTGGCAAATCCCGCATACATCTTTTTTATGCCGAATTTTTCAAAATTCACCTTTACTTCAAAATCCTTTTCTCCGTCCACTATTTCAAGTACTTTTCCGACACCGAACTTTATATGCTTTACAGTATCTCCCACCTTATAATCAAGGCTTTTAGGTCTTTCTACCTTAAACTGCTTACCGAAACTAAGTGTGTTTTTGACATTATCAGGTTTAGCCTTGTTCTCCCAAGGCAGGGCTTCATCATAAGAATAAGTTTTCTGTGTATACTTTTTTTCACTGTCAAGCACGTGCTTATTAAGTAAATCCCTTGGAATTTCACTTACAAATCTTGAAAGCAGAGAGTACCTTGTCTCACCGTTTATCATTCTTTGCTTTGCTGAGGTTAAAATCAGGTTTTTCTTAGCCCTTGTAATACCTACATAGGCAAGTCTTCTCTCCTCCTCCAAGTCCTCCCTTGAGTTTGAACTCATAGCACTTGGAAAAAGCCCCTCTTCCATGCCTGCAAGGTATACCGTATCAAACTCAAGCCCTTTGGCACCGTGTAAAGTCATAAGCGTGATTCTGTCGGCATTTTCATCCATTCTGTCAATATCCGCCACCAAAGATACCTCTTCAAGGAAAAGTGAAAGCTCACCGTCCTCATAGTCAACCGACTTGTTTATAAGCTCTTCTATATTTTCTTTTCTGCTCTCTCCTTCAATCTCACCCTCATCATAAAGACTCTGTATATAACCCGTTCTATCCAAGAGTTCTTCAATCATATTTGCAATATTTGCCTTTTGAGCCACCTTATCTCTGAATTCTTCAATCATTGCAATAAAGCTCTTGATTTTATCCGCCGACTTACCTATTCCGATATTTTCACAGATAGTCATAGCGTCATACAGACTGATACCGTTTTCATTGGCATAATCAACCACTTTTGAAATGGTGGTCGCACCTATTCCTCTCTTGGGCACATTTATTATTCTAAGCAGTGCAATATCGTCGCTTCCGTTTGCAATCGTCTTAAGGTAGGCAAGCACATCCTTTATCTCTTTTCTTTGGTAGAAGTTTACACCCCCTACAAGCTGATAAGGAACTCCAAGTGCTACACATCTCTCCTCCAAAAGTCTGGACTGTGCATTGGTCCTGTAAAGTACCGCAAAATCTTTGAAATTATCATTTGCCTTGGCTCTTATATCCTTTATTATAAAATCCGCTTCGGCATTGGCATTTGCAAACTGTTGCAGTTCTATATTTGCGCCTGTCTCTCCCTCTGTCCAAAGACTCTTATCCTTTCTGCCTCTGTTATTTTTTATAACGGCATTTGCGGCATCCAAAATATTGCCTGTGGATCTGTAATTTTGTTCAAGCTTAATAACCTTTACACCCTCAAACTTGTCTTCAAAGCTTAGGATATTCTCAATATTTGCACCTCTGAACTTATAAATACTCTGGTCGTCATCACCTACCACACAGATATTTTTGTATTTCTGTGCCAAAAGGTATATAAGCCTGAACTGCGCCGTATTGGTATCCTGATACTCATCTACCATAATATATCTGAATCTGTTTTGATAATAATCAAGTACATCGGGACAGTTCTCGAAAAGCTCCACACTCCTGCAAATAAGATCATCAAAATCCAGTGCATTATTCTTTTTTAAAGTGCTTTGATATATCTCATAAAGCCTTGCCACACCTTTTTCATAGCTGTCTGTAGCTGACTTCATATACTCAACCGGTGAAATCAGCTCATTTTTACAATTTGATATGGCATTCAGTACCGCTCTTTCCTTATAAACTCTTGAGTTGATATCATTTTCTTTAAAGATTTTTTTCATAAGAGTTCTTTGGTCGTCACTGTCATATATAGTGAAGTTGTTGTCAAACCCTATCTTATCTATAAATCTTCTAAGGAATCTTACACAGCTTGAGTGGAAGGTCATAACCCAGACAAAGTTGCCGTCTTCTCCGATAAGATTGGTTATTCTCTCCTTCATCTCCTTGGCAGCCTTATTGGTAAAGGTTATCGCCATTATATTGTACGGATCTATATGCTTGTCATTTATTAAATATGCAATCCTATGCATAAGTACACCCGTTTTACCTGAACCCGCACCTGCCAAAAGCAAAAGCGGTCCTTCTGTAGTAAAAACAGCCTGCTTTTGTTTATCATTTAATTTATCATATATAGTAGACATAGTACCTCTAAAAACTTTTCTTTACTTCATTGTAGACCAAAACATATGTTCTTGCAAGCCTTATAAAAGTTCTTCTTTTATCTTCTTATTGATATAATTAAGCACCCTTTTCTTATCTGCACTCCACTGAGGCTCAATCAAAATCTTTTTATCTCCGTCACCTGTCATTCTGTGAACAACGGTATCTTTTTGTAAAAGCTTCAGACAATTTATAAGCACCCTTGTATACTCCTCAAGACTCATTATCTTAAAAGGATGCTTTTCATACTCGCTTGCAAGTCTTGTTCCCTTTAAGATATGGAGTCCGTGTATTTTAATACCGTCTATATTCTTTTTACTTAAATACTTAACCGTTGCATACATATCCTCTTCACTCTCACCGGGCAAACCGAGAATCATATGAACTATTACTTCAAAATTTCTTTTCTTAAGCTCAGTATATGTCTTTCAAATACATCAAGTGTATAACCTCTGTTAAAAGCCCTTGCCGTATTTTCATTTATTGTCTGTAGTCCCAGTTCAATCCAAACAGGTTTGATTTTATTCAATCTCTCAAGCGAATTTAACATCTCTTCACTGAAGCAATCAGGTCTTGTAGCAATGGAAAGTGCTACCACCTCATCCTTATTTATGGCTCGTTCAAACAAACCGATGAGTCTTTTTGTATCACCGTAGGTATTTGAAAATGATTGAAAATATGCGATATACTTTCTTTCGGCTGTATTTATCGAGTTTGGAAACTTTTTTGATATAAGTGCCTTAGCTCTTTCTATCTGCAAGTCCAAATCCATAACATCTATGGCAAACTCACCTGAACCCTTTTCAGAGCAAAAACTACAGCCACCCACCCCAACCTTTCCGTCACGGTTGGGACAGGTGGCTCCGCTGCTCAGTGCCAATCTGTACACTTTTGTTCCAAATTTTTCTTTACAATAATCTGATAATCTTCTCATAAATCCCTCTTCCCTCCCTCACACAAACAGTCAGTAATCGGTAATAACATTTATCTATAATAATACATTTGTACACTGTCGGGGCATAACAATGATATTTGACCTGCCCAAGGTCGATATGTGTGCAAAGTGCAGTTTTTACTCGCCCTGAATATGCTACCGTCTAAAAAATATTATTCTATAAGTTCAGTAGTCCAGTTGGTTTCCTGAATTTTATTATCTATAAGTCTTATTTCTTTTGAAATAAGATCCGTCTCTTTTTTGCCAAGCCTTTACATCTATTGCAGGCATTATCTTTATCTCGGTATTTCTCGCTCTTTTAGTATTACTGTTTCCTGTATATACGGTATCTCTATACGCACTTACCTTTACTGAAAGAGCATCCTTTTTTGCAAGCAATTGAGTAACAGACTTTCCGTCAATAAATGTCTCACAATTTGTTTTATTGATAGCCGCTATCAGATATGCCAATCTTTCAATACAAGAATCCAGTTCTTTTTTCAAATCCATAGGCTCTTCTGTAGGCTCTTCGCCTTCCTGAACCAAAACATTTCTTTCAAGTCTGTCTTTTAAATCGTCTATTTTAATATTCAGGTCCGCTCTCTCCTGTAATGCAACCGCTAATCTCATATTATTTTTTCTCCTTTATTTGAATAACTATTGATAAAAGTATAAAACATATACCTATAAAAATCCTTATATTCATATTCTCGCCAAGGAATATGACTCCAAGTAAAATACTGCTCACAGGCTCAATAGTACTAAGCAGTGCCGCAGTCTGCGCTCCGCACATAGGCGCACCCACCTGAAAAGCACAAAGTGCCGAAGTGGAAATTACAGCAGCCATGAAAACACTTATTGCAACAGCCGTAGTATCCATCTCAAATCTTACCTTACCGAGAACAACCATAATAATCGCTATCTCTACAGCTACCAAAAAAGAAAGCCATGCAGACATCTTAACTACAGGTATTCTTGAAGATTTACCATGAGTCAACACTATAATATATATTGCATACCCCACACCTGAGGCAAGTGCCAAGACCATACCGAGAATATTTATATTTCCGTCAGGCTGATAAAATACTCCTATACCTATAGCGCAAAATATCAGACATAACAATTTAATTTTACTTATTTTCTTTCTAAAAATCAATAACTCAAGCAATATAACCGCCGCCGGATATGAAAAATGCAGTGTAGAGGCAAGTCCGGATGAAATATAGCTGTATGATACAAACAGCAATATACACATAACGGTCTCAGGAACGGACAAAATCAGCACGGAAAGAAACTCATCTTTGCTAAGTTTCATACCTGTACCGATAAGCATAGAAATTATGGCAAATACAATGCCGCTTACAAAAAACCTAAGTACCAGCAGACTGTATGCATCTCCACCGTGAGCATATATTATCTTTGCAAAAAAAGGCTGCAGTCCGAAGAAAAATCCGGACAACAATAAATATATCTCGCCCCTTATACGAAACTTCTTTTCCATAAACTCCCCCTACTTCTAAAACACATAAAAATCTATTCTATATCCGTCGCCTTCCCGTTTAATACAGCGCTTTTTAGCTGCTCATTCTCATCATATACAAGCTTCAATGAGAAAAAGTCCTTGCTCTCATTAAGTAATCTTAGGAAGATTTTGTCTCCCTCCCACAGATTGAGATTAAACACTTCCTTTTTATCTACCCAGACAAGCTTTCCTTCATCACATTCAATAGGCTCTCCGACAACATTCCTGCCGACATACAGGTGCATATATTCCACTACTTCCGCTCCGGTCTTTCCACACACAAATGTTACAATTCCCCTAAAGTCAAAGTCACAAAGCTCATATCCCGTCTCTTCTCTTACCTCTCTGATAAGACAATCCTCAGGACTTTCCAAATCTTTAAAATGACCTCCGACTCCAATCCACTTATCCTTATTGATATCATTTTTCTTACTTACCCTATGTAACATTAAGTATTTATCATCTCTTTCAATATAGCACAGTGTGCAAAGTGCGGCTTCTTTCATTATCAGTTCTTTCTCTTTCCGTTTATCAAAATTCTTTCTAAGTGCCAGCTCAGTCGGTATACATGGCAAAAGCATACCCACTATCTGAACATAGCATATAATCATTCCTGTAAATCCGATTGTATCTTTGTCTTTACCTATTGTAAAAAGTAATACAACAATGCTCAACACTACCAATATTATTCCCATAATAACATACAACTTACCTACAGTCTTATGTGCAAAATCCCATGTCTCCTTGCTCTTCATAGACATTACAGTTCTATAACCGAATGAGAACATACTCCTTGCAGGTTTCGGCGTTTTCTTTTCAAATCTCAGTCCGAAAAATACCATTACGGCAGGTATAAGCAAATCAACCAACAACATAAAAATCCAAGTCTTCATAAAGCCCCCCAGTCTGTTTTGAAGTTTGTCAAAAATTTTTACTAACAATCACAGTTATGCTATAATATTAGCATATATACTTTTAGACTTAAAGTGCCAATCTTTTTATTTTTCAATAGAAAATTTGGACAAACAAGTTAGTAATCGTGATTTTTACAATGAAAGGGCAAATTTATGAAAATAATGCATCTGTCAGACCTTCATCTTGGTAAGCGTGTAAATGAATTTTCCATGATTGAAGATCAAACCTACATTCTCAACGAAATAATAAATATCATAGATGAGCAAAAGCCGAAAGTTATCATACTCGCAGGGGATATATATGACAAGCCTATCCCGCCTGCTGAAGCGGTAGAACTTTTTGACGATTTCTTATATAAGCTGTCAAAAAGAAATCTATATGTATTTATAATCAGCGGCAATCATGATTCTGCCGAGCGTATTGCATTCGGTTCCAGATTATTTGATAAAAGCGGTATATATCTCTCACCTGTATATAACGGTAAAATTCTTCCGATATCTGTAGATGATGAATGCGGTGATATCAATTTTTATATGTTACCTTTTATCAAGCCTGTTCATGTAAGAAGATTTTTCCCTGATGCTTCTATTTCCACATATACAGATGCCCTGAATACCGTTATCGCAGATATGAATATTGACAATACCAAAAGAAATATACTTATAACACATCAGTTTGTTACAGGCTCTTCACGCACGGAGTCTGAGGATGTTTCTGTAGGCGGAACTGACAATGTTGACTCCGATATTTTTAAAGACTTTGATTATGTTGCACTCGGGCATATTCACCGTTCTCAAAGCTGCGGTAGTGAATATATCAGATACTGCGGAACACCGCTCAAGTACTCCTTTTCGGAGTCAAAGGATACAAAGAGTATAACAGTTATCGATATAAAAGAAAAAGGTGATATAAAGCTTGATTTTATTCCTCTTGCACCGCTTAGAGATATGGTGGAAATAAAAGGAAGCTACAATGAACTGATGCTTAAAAGCTTCTATGAAAACACTTCTCTTCAAAAAGACTATGTACATATCACATTGACAGATGAAGATGATATACCTGATGTTATAACCAAGCTTCGTGTGATATACAAAAATATTATGAAACTTGATTATGACAATCAAAGGACAAGAAAAAGTTCCGAAATCAATCTTATAAATGCTGTGGACTCCATGTCACCACTTGAACTTTTTGATACATTCTATGAAATTCAAAACGGCAATCATTTAAGTGATGCTCAGAGAGTTTTCCTTGAAAATATTATAGAAGGAGTATGGAAATAATATGAGACCGTTAAAACTTACACTTTCAGCCTTCGGTCCTTACGCAGGCAAGACGGATTTTGACTTTTGACAAGCTCGGCACAGGCGGACTTTATCTTATAACAGGTGATACGGGAGCCGGCAAAACAACCATATTTGATGCAATTACCTATGCTCTCTACGGTGACCCGAGCGGTAATAACAGAGAAGTTTCAATGTTTCGTTCAAAATATGCAGACCTTGAAACACCTACCTTTGTAAAACTTACTTTCAAATATAAGGATAATGAATATACCGTCAAAAGAAACCCCGAATACGAAAGGGCTTCACAAAGAGGATCCGGTGTCACAAAACAAACAGCCGGTGTAGAGCTTACTTTTCCTGACGGAAAGGTGCTTACAAAGACAAAAGAAGTGGATACAGCCATAAAAAATATTATGGGAATTGATAAGAACCAGTTCTGTCAGATTGCAATGATTGCACAGGGTGATTTTTTAAAGCTTTTACTTGCCCCCACAAAGGATAGAATAGAAATATTCAGACATATTTTCAAAACCAAGCTGTATTCGGATCTTCAAAACAAGTTAAAGCAGGAGGCTTCATCTCTTGACAACAACTGCTTACAGATAAGGCAAAGCATCACACAATATATTGCCGGTATAAATTGTGACGAATCTTCACTACATTGTGTACAGGTTTCAAAGGCCAAAAATAACGAGCTGCCTATAGATGAATGTATATCATTACTTGAAAATCTGCTGGCTGAAGACTCACAATCCGAAGAAAAAACAGCTGAAAAAATTCTAAGTATTGAAAAACAAGCCGACAAGATTAAGCTTAATATACAACAGGGTGAAAGTATATCAAGGGCAAAACTTTTACTTGAACAAACCCAATCACTGCTTGAAAAGCTTTCAAATGAAAAAATCACACTTGCCGCCGCTTTGGATGAAGAGAATAAAAGATCCGTTGAAATTGAAAAACTTACAAAGGATTCCGCTACCATATCGGCACAGTTACCTGAGTATGACGAGCTGAGTCAAAAGCAGGCAGCCTTGGCTAAAAATATTTCTCTTATAGAAAAAAATAATCTGACTCTGAATAAGGCAAAGACAGATATAGATACCTTAAAATCACAGATTGAAAGCTTATCTGCCGAGGCAAAGACCTTGGAAAAATGCGGTGAACAAAAAATAATACTTGAAAATAATATACTCAGTCTTAATGACAGGCTTTCAAAACTTCAACAATTACTTCAGAGTATGGAAGCTTTAAAGAAAAATCATGAAGAGCATAAAAAGGCTGTACAAATTTACAAAGAAAGACAAGCAAATGTCGATAGCTTAGATGCTTCCTACAAAGAAGGGCACAAACTGTATCTTGACGCACAGGCAGGTATTTTGGCGGAAAGCTTAAAAGAAAATATGCCATGTCCCGTATGCGGATCGCTCTCACATCCTAAGAAAGCCTCAAAACCTGTAGATGTTCCTACAAAAGATGAACTTGATGCTTTACAAAAAAGGCTTTCAGCCGCCAATAAAGAAGTGGAAATGGCAAGTCAGACGGCCGGCAAACTAAATGGTGCTATAAATGAAAAGATGGAATCCACTCTCACATCTATAAAGGAGCTGCTTGGTGATATCAATATGAACAGTGCCACAGATATTGCAAAAGAAAATATCAGTGAACTTCAAGCCAAAATAAAGAGCATTAACAGTGAGATTAAGCAGTTAAGCAAAAATATTTCAAGAAAAGACAGTATAGAAAAGATTTTGCCACAGTCAACAAAGCGACTTGAAGAACTGCAAGACAGTATCAATACCATATCAAATACTGTTACCACTTATACCTCCGAGAACAAAGCAATTGAAGAAAGAATTGCCGATTTAAAGAGTAAGCTGCTTTTCTCCTCAAAGCTTGAAGCCGATACAAAGATAAAAAGTAACAATGATACCGTTTTAAAGATTCAAAAAGCTATAGAGCTTGCCACAAAAAGGCTTAATGAATGTAAAGAAAAACTTGCTTCAGCCACCGCCACCAAGACAGAGCTTTCAAAGCAGCTTGAGGGCAAGGAAGAAATTAACCTTGAAAATGAAAAAAATAAACTTTATGAGCTTGAGAGCAATATACGTAGACTTAGGGCATACAAGGAAGAAATTCACAGCCGAATAGTAAACAATCAGTCTAATTATAAAAATATCAATCTGAAATCTGATGAACTTATAGAGGCTGAAAAACAATATACAATTGTGAAGTCTCTGTCCGATACGGCCAACGGCAACATTACAGGAAAGGACAAGATAATGCTTGAAACCTATATCCAGATGCATTATTTTGACAGGATTATCTCAAGAGCGAATGCCAGACTTGTGATAATGACCGGCGGTCAGTACGACCTTGTAAGAAGAAAGGAAGCTGCAAGTAAGATGGGTCAAAGCGGCCTTGACCTTGATGTAATAGACCACTACAACGGCACTGAGAGAAGTGTAAAATCACTCTCAGGCGGTGAATCATTTAAAGCTTCTTTAGCTTTGGCACTGGGACTTTCTGATGAAATTCAATCCTCAGCCGGCGGTATTCAGCTTGATACTATGTTTATTGATGAGGGCTTCGGCTCACTTGATGAAGACTCCCTTTCTCAGGCAATGAATGCCCTTGCCTCACTTGCAAGCAGCAACAAGCTTATCGGCATCATCTCCCATGTGGGTGAACTCAAGCAAAAAATAGACAAACAAATTATTGTTAAAAAGGATAAGACCGGCGGAAGCAGGGCTGAGATTATAGCATAAAATAAAATGGGTACTGCAAAATCGTTATAAATCAGATTTTACAGTACCCTGTTCTAAGTTTTCATTAAGTTATACTTTTGCCATTCTCCTTAATGTATCCCCTGTTATCCTGTATGTGGTCCAGTCCGACATCGGTTCGGCACCAAGGGACAGGTAGAAGTCAATGCTCGGCTTATTCCAATCAAGGCACCACCACTCAAGTCTGCCGCAGCCTCTCTCTACAGCGATAGAGGCCAGCTTCTTTAATAAAGCCTTGCCATATCCTCTTCCTCTAAACTCCGGCAATACAAAAAGATCCTCAAGATATATTCCCGCTCTGCCGAGGAATGTTGAAAAGTTGTGAAAGAAAAGTGCAAACCCGACTTCCTTTTCATTCTCCATTACAAAGATAACTTCTGCTTTCTGCTTATCAAAAATCCACTCTTCTAAAATCTTCTCATCAGCAACCACTTCATCAAGCATTTTCTCATATGAAGCCAGTTCCTTTATAAAATAAAGTATTAAAACACAATCCTCTTTTTTTGCAAATCTGAAATTCATATTTCCCCCTAATTATTTATTTTACAACTCCTATAAGATACTCTATTTGATCCTTAGGTACTTTGTATCCTACATAGCTATATCTACATCCTTGATATCATCAATCATCGCTCCTGAATCTGTAGAAGTTACATAAACCATTGATATGGTTGTCTGTGAATCGGAACCCTCTGTTGAAATCTTTGCAAGTATCGCATATGAGTTGTCCTTTTTACCGATATAGGCTATAGGCTCATAGTTTGCACCTGCCAAGGCCTCAAGAGACTTATCAAAAGCTGTCTTGGCATCGGCATTATCCTCCAGCTTCGTACTTCCTTCATTGTACTCCCAGCCCTCTTTACCTTCCAACAGTTCCAAACTTCCTGTAATCTTTGCATTTCCACTTAAATCCTCATATACATTGACAACCGCATATTCCGCTTTTGCGTCAGGTGTCACTGCTATCCCTTTACAAAGATATGAATAATTCGTTCCTGATACAATCTGTGAGCCAAGTACGGCTACAACCTCATATGAATAACCCTCCAAATTCTTGACAGCCATATCAAAGGCTCTCATTGCATCACTGTTATCACTTGGTGAAAGCTTCTCACTTATACTCCAACCGCCGACAACCGGGAGTATCTTCACCGCTCTGTGCAACACTTGTATCTGTAGTTGCAACCGAACTTGTCTGCGACTCTATAGCGGTCTTAGACTCTGAAGTGTTTGCAGCATCGGCTTTGCATCCCATAAGTGCAACTGCACAATATAAACCAAGTGTCATAATAAATAATTTTCTCATTTTCTTATCTCCTTATCTTTCCACACCGAATTTACCGGTGGCAAACTCACTCATATCCTCATTTTTCATTGCTTTTTCTAAGAGCCTCGGCAACATCTGCGGAGCGGCTGCAAAACAGGGAATACCGTTATTTGCAATTCTTTGTGCCATATTTGCATCATAATAAGGTTTGCCTGAGTCTGATATGGCAAGCAGACAGATCACAATAACACCGTCTTCCTTCATCTGTGTCAATCTTCTGAGAAGTCCTGCACGGTTTCCGCCCTCTTCAAGGTCTGAAATCAAAAAGAAAATCGTCTTCTTCGGGTTCTCTATATATTTAGTGCAATACTTTATTGATTTTTCTATATCTGTTCCACCGCCGAGGGTAAATCCGAAAAGTAAATCAATAGGGTCCTCACATTTTTCACTTAAGTCCACGATATTGGTATCAAAAGCCACTACCTTAGTCTTTATAGCACTCATACTTGCCAGTATGCAGCTCATTATAGATGAATAAATTACCGACTCTCCCATAGAACCGCTTTGATCAATATCCAAAACAACAGTATATTTATTGGCTGCCGTTGTAGCACTTCTTTCAAAGAAATAATACTTTTGCGGAATAATCTTCTTTAGCTTTGCATTATAATCCTTGATTCCCTTTCTTATTGTAGTCTGAAAATCAAGTGCAGATGCTGACGGTATAGGAGAATGCAACTTTCTATTTATACTTGCAGTAACCGCTCTTTTTAAATCACTTTCCAGTAAAGCATTTATCTGTTCCACTATTTTTCTGATAAATTCTCTTGCATTTTCCTTACTTTGTTTTGGTATCTGATCCTTTAGAGTAAGTATCATACTTGCCATTTGCATATCAGGCTCTATATTATTTAGAAGTTCAGGTTCAAATATCAGCTGTTTTAAACCGCATCTTTCCATAGCATCAGACTGGATTATCTTTACAAGATCCTTATCAAAAAGTGTTCTCACATCTCCAAGCCATCTGCTTATCTGTGGACTTGAAGCACCCCTTCCGGCTCCTCCTCCAAAGCTGAATTTCATATCCCTATTATAGATAGCATCTAAAGCCATATCCATCATAAGATCTTCCTGACTGAGGTCATTGCCGTCATCCATACTGTCAATTCTTTTTTCAGCCTCGGATCCAAGTATAAGCCTCCAACGCCTCAGTCTTTCCTTTGTATCCATTTATATCTCCTAAAAGTCTCCGAAATCAAAGTCTTCAAGTATCTCCGTATCCACTTCCTTTATCTCAGAGTTGATTATTTCGCTTACCGCCTGTGCATTTAGTCCCCATATTTCACCGAGATTCTCTGCTATCATATCCTTTTCCTTTGCACTGTATTCTACAAAGGCTCTCCTTAAAAATACCACAGAGCGTCTAAACTCCTCTTCATCCAAAGTATCCAAGTATTCACTAAGACTCTCCCAGAGTGTAAGCCTGCCTATAAGAGCATAGTGATTTCTCATAGACAACCCTGCAAACCAATTTGCACCAAGTTCTGCCGGCATACCCATAGAAAGTCGTCTTGAAACCTCCATTCTAAGAGTAAGCTCATCTATCTTACCTGCATCCAGAAGTATTGCTGTGGCAAGTCCTGATATTTTAGTATTCAAATCATCTCTGTTTGAAAGTTCTATAAGCTTATCAAACCAAAAGCTCTCATCCAAAAAATCCTGCATCATAAAAACACTATGTATTTTTTGAATATCATCTGCCAATGTAGCTGCAGCTATATCATCACATGCCGATTCTCCCACCAGCATAAGAGAAGCTCTGATACAAAGTCTTTTTACAATAGGCACCAAAGGTTCCCTGTCCAGTTTTCTGATATCACCAAAGGAGATCATATTTGAAAGTTTGCTCACAGTATCCGCGATATCACACATAGCTATTGCACCATTTGCCATTTCATCAAGACTTCTTTTCGCACCCTCTACTATCTTTGGCAATCCACAGTTAAATGCAGCTTCTATAACTTCTGCTATATCAGATATCTTTGTCGCCTCAGAAAGCTTCTCACCCAGCACAAATGCTACAGCATCTGCGATAGTATCTCCCTTTAAAACACTTTCCACTATCTGTATTTCAGCTTCAGGTGTCCATTGCAGTATCCAGTTCTCTGCCCATGTTGCATTATCCTGATTACTTTTCTTGATCTTGGCGAAATCTATTCCAAGTACAACCAGTCTATAGAGGAAAAAAGACCTGTTCAAATCAAGAAAAGCACTTTCCTCTGACTTCACTCTTAAGTTCTCTCTTAAATCAAGCTGCAATGGGGTTGCTACAAGCTCCTTATATTTTTCAAGCTTTAACTGCTTAAGTTTTAAAGTAAAATCGCTTTGTATAGAAGTCTGCATAGCATCCTGAGGAACACTGCCTATCTTTTTGCCTATATCGGTTTCGGCAAAGCCAATTGCCATCTCACCGAAGCTTCCACCACCCATACAGGTAATACTTGCATCCTTTAAATCTTCAAGTGTGGGAACAGAGCCTCCTCTAATAACAGCAAGTTCTCTTGCAAGCCTTGTCGCCTCTATTACCTGAGCGGATGAAACTATACCGCCATGCTCTCTCATATACTTTGCCAAACTGCTAAGATACTTTCTTTCATGTAAAGTAATATCTCCACTTAAAAATCCCTGCCAAAGTAACTCATAATATGCCGGTGCCGCATTTCCCGCACCATAACCGGTTCTTTTACTAAGTCTGTAGTATGAATATGGCATCAAGGTGATATTGGATTCTCTTCTTTCTAATCCCTTATATTCCTTATCGGACATTGCACCCTCAAGGTTTTCAATAGCTGATGTATGAAAGGCACCTGTTATAGCTACTATCTTTTCCGAATCAAATCCCTTTTTTATATATTCATTTATCTTTCTTTTCATAAAGCTTTCACGAATTATATCTCTTGCAAAGGATTTATCATCTGATCTTGTATCTTTTCTAAGGCTTTCACCAAACAAAGCACTGCCGGCTCTGTAGGCATCCATATTCTCACTCTGCTCTAAGTTTCTCTCCCAGAAGCCTTCCATATCCACATCCGATTTATTCTTTTCAGGTTCTTTAGAAATCGTCTCTTCATCTTTAGTATCATCATCTGTTCTTCCAAATCCCAGCATTATATCGGATTCCAAATCAAAAAAATGACATTCCTTATTATTTTCTCTTGCCCAAATAATGGCCTGATACTCAGGCGAATATTCTGCAAAAGGATAGAGTATGGTATCAATAGGTGCTTCCTTTGTATATGCCATAATAGCAAACGGAGGCACAAGTTTTTTTGAAACAATATCATCTATTAAGAAGTCAAAATCCGCCGGTCCCTCTATAAGCACCAAATCAGGCTTTACTTTATCCAGAAACTGCCTTACAAAATAAGCTCCGGCAGGTGAAAAATGTCTAATTCCAAAAGTTTTCATGGCTGCCTCCTAGCCATTGAGCATCCTACACTCATTGTAGAGTCCGATCCACTCTTTTCCACGCTTTTTCATTATATTTTCAAGGTACTCTTCCCAAACCTTTGAGTCCTTAGAATCCTCTTTTACTATTGCACCCTGAAGTCCGGCTGCAAGATCGGCATCACTTATCTCTCCGTTTCCAAAACTGCCTGCCAAAGACATACTGTTTGTAAGTAAAGATATAGCCTCCGCTGTAGAAAGTACATTTGCTGTGGATTTTATCTTTTGCTTTCCGTCAAGTGTCTCACCCTGTCTGAGCTCTCTGAATATTGTACAGACCTTCTTTATTACCTCAGCCTCAGGCACCTTTGAAAGCAATGCCATACCCTCTGAAAGCTTCTCTATTCTGGTCTTTACTATATCCATCTCCTCTTCAAGAGTATTTGGACTTGGAAGCACCACTATATTGAATCTTCTCTTTAGAGCTGCACTCATATCATTGACACCACGGTCTCTGGTATTAGCTGTAGCTATTATAGAAAATCCCTTCTTAGCCGCACTGTCCTTACCAAGTTCCGGAATCGAAATTCTCTTTTCTGAAAGAATTGAAATAAGGGCATCCTGTACCTCGGATGCACAACGTGATATCTCTTCAAATCTGGCAATCTTTCCCTCTTCCATAGCCTCAAAAACAGGACTCTTTATAATAGCCTTATCGCTTGGGCCTTCTGCAATAAGCATTGCATAATTCCATGAATATCTTATCTGCTCCTCTGTAGTTCCTGCAGTTCCCTGTATAACGCAGGTAGAGTTACCGTTTATAGCCGCACATAGATGTTCTGAAAGCCATGACTTTGCAGTACCGGGCTCACCTATCAAAAGAAGTGCTCTGTCTGTTACCAAAGTAGCTATTGCTATTTCAACTATTCTCTTTATTTCCTATATATTTAGGCATTATTTTAACACCATTGCACTCACCGCCCATAATATAAGTGAGTACGGACTTCGGTGACATCTTCCATCCCGTAGGAATAGGATTTTTTTCAGCCGCAATAAGTGCATCTATTTCTTTTTGGAACATGACCTCCGCAGGAAGCCTTTGTAATTCTTCGCTCATATCTATCACCTTTTATTTCTTCTTAACTTCTACAGTTTTCAAAAATTCAACCGCCTTCGGATTCTTAAATGTCTTTAAAGTCTCTATAGCATCAGTCTTACTTGCTCTATCGGATGTTGTTGCAAGTTCAATCAAAAAGTCTATATTATCTTCACTATACTTCAAAGACCTTATAGCCCTTTTTCTTATATCTTTCCTTGCCTCGCCGTTTATAACAGACAAATAAAAATCATTTTCTTCTTCTTTTGCAAGGTCCGCGATAATATCAAATCTTAGATACATTTCACTCTTTCCCATAGGGTCAAAGCCTTTTTTTAACGGCTCTATCATCATCTTGCCATATTCCATTATCCATCTTCCGATCATAAATGAGATCTCACTGTATCCGTCACCCAGTCCGTCAATAAACTTCGGCAATATTCTATAGTCTAAGAAGATATCAGGGTTTTCTTTTCTGGCTTCAACCAACACTTCCCATCTACCGCTTCCTGTTGTAGTAAGTGCAGTTATAATAGGCTCAAGCATCTTATAAGAATAATTTCCATTGACCCTTCCACAGCTTTTTTCAATATCTGAAAGCTCGACATTTTCATATGTTCCTGCTTGAGTTTCAAGTACCGCATCCACAAGTGCAAGCAGATCCAAAGTCTTCTCACCGGGATTATCACATACAAACAGCTCATCTGCATGCTTTTTAATCTGAGCAAACACAGGTGCCGCCTTTGAAAGAGCCTCCATATCATCTACACATTTTTTCAGTCTGAAATCTTCTTTTATAAGAGAGCTGCCTGTTATTATGCTATTTCTTAATTGTGCCTGTAATTTATATAAAATATCCAAATTCATAATAGCCTCCCTTAATATGCCAATCTGAGTATTTCGTTTTCCGTGATAATACTTCTTGGCTCTACACAAATCTGCTTCAGCATTGAGTCATAATGTGCCAATCCGAATAACACCTGATTTTTAAGATAGTCTTTACATCCGGAAGTCCGAATATTGAACGTCCATAGCTGTTTTGTCCTTTAGTCATAGACCCTTAATAAGATCTGCTTTCCTTCTTTATCCTCTGCTACAACATCACTACCGTTTGTACCTATCTTTGCAAACTCGAAAAAGTACTCCATAAGCATTATCGGATAAAGTAGCTTTCAATATGTTTTTAGCAGGCTTTAAAAACTCTGTTATATTCTTCTTTGCAAAGCTCCTTATCTTTTTTATATCATCTATATCCAAATCCTCATCTCTACTGCTCTCATAACGTATTCTTCTGTTTTCTCCCTCATTTGCAGGATAGAAATAAAGCTTTTCAATGAAACTTTTTACCAAAGAAGCTGTCATCTCTTTGAATATACTTTTTAGCCTTTAGAGGGCAATAATTGGCTGTATAATTTATATCTCCGGTATCAAGATCTATCCAATAGCCTTTATCTATATATTCTGCTTTTACATCATCATATTCTGATATAAAACTTAACTCAACCATTGATACATTTTCCTTTTTAAGACCTGTTTCACCAAGTTCTTCAAGCTTCCAGACTCCACCAAGTGCCTCATAGAGTATATTATCATCCGGGTTAGTAGAATCACTTTCAAGCTTTTTATTAAGGTAATCCCTTGCTCTCTTTTCGATATATCTAAGCTTTGTGAGCTCCTTTACAGCTAAAGACAGCAAATACTCCTCAATATAGTCATTTGGATAATCGTTTCTTAACTCATCTATATAGCTCTTAGGATAATCATTTTTTATTTCTTCTATAAACTGATTATTTTTTATCGTTCTTAGAGATTTTAAAAATCTTTTAAATATTATCTGTACTCCCGGCAAATAGTAATCTCCCAACTGTTTTGCCAGTTCATCATATTTTTTATCAAATGCTTTATCCGCACAGGCTGCCACACCTGATCCTGTTATTTGATCCCATAACATCTTTTAACAGATCCAAGCCCTCAATCTGCTTCTTTATCTTCTTTGTTTTAGCCGCCTTTGAGGCTGCACTTGTCTTTCTTAGGCTTATCAGGATTTTGCTCCTTTTCAATTTCCTTCTCGGCCTTTTTCTTTTCTCTTGCCTCTATCTTTTCTCTCTTATCCAAAATATCCTGAGGAATCTCAGCCGTTTCAAAGTTCTTGCCATCTTTCATCTCAAACATCAAGCCTATAGCATGTTTACATGGAAACTGTCTGCTTGGACAAGAACATCTAAATACCGGTTCACCCTCTTTTTCAAAGTCTATGGAAACATTATAATTGCTCTTCCCACTTCCTTTGCACTCACCAAAATAAAGACTGTCATCAGCCGACTTCATTCTTTTTACAAAACTGTTTCCTGATGACAGCTTTCTGCCATTTGAAACTGCGTTCGCATTAGGTGCTATAGAAACTATAGCCTGCTCATCAAAAGTTCTCATATATGATCCTTTCTTATATGTTTTGAGCCTTTTGTTACATAGACTCCATAACTTCTCTCATTTTTTCTATATATTCATAAGTCTTAAGCCTGTTTGATGAATTTTTTATCTCATCAAAATCTATTTTATAATAATTTTTCAGTTCATGCCACTTATCTTCCACTTTTTTGCTTATAATATCACGCTCTCTTAAAAAAATATCTGAAAAGCTAAGCTGCCTGCCCTCTTCCTCCCTAAGATGATATATTCCCGTTCCTATAAGCCTTATCTCACCCTTTTTCACATTCTTTAAAAGCATACTTGCATTCTCATAGATTGTATAAGCGTCATTGCTGCATTCATCTACAAGCATTGACCTTGTGATACTCTTCATATCTGAATAAGTGAATTTTAAGTGAAACACCCTCCCCATAGAGTCCAAGCCTCTTTGCCCTTTCCTCTACACGAAAAGCTAATATAAAAAGCACATCATCCAAAAATTTAAAGCTTGATACATCCTTTTGAAACGTAAACTCTTTACTGATGGATTTTGTATCCTCTTCCCTATATGGTGTAACCTTCCTGTCATCATATCCGAAAGCCAGATCAACAAGATATTCTCCCTGCTTTCCCATAAATTTTTTTACAAAATCCGACTTGTCTTGTAAATCTCTCACAGTATCTACCCCATACATATGGAGCTTCCCTGCAGTCTTTTTGCCCACTGTATACAATGCTCTCACATCCCTGTCAATTACAATTTTTACAAAATCTTCTCTTGTCCTTATTTCAAAATATCCGTCAGGTTTTTTCTCTTCACTTGCAGTCTTTGCAGCAGTCTTTGAATATGCCAAACCTACAGAACAGGTAAGAGAGAGCTCCTCCTTACCCTTTTTTTGATCTCAAGTCCGATTTTTCCTGCTTCCTCCCATGAAGATACCTTTCCGGTCAGGTCAAGATATCCCTCATCAAGTGCAATATACTCCGTTATGTCTGTATAGCTTTCAAGTATTTTATGCAGGCTGTTTGATACCGACCCTATACTTATCAAAATTCGGATGCTTGAAAATCCCCTTAGGACAACGATTAAATGCTTCCTTAATATTCATACCTGAGCGTATACCATATTTTCTGGCTTCATAATTACAGGTTGCATACAACACCTCTTTCATTTGGCATAGAACCTATAATAAGCGGCTTACCTATAAGAGTTTTATCATCCCTCATCTCTACTGAAGCATAGAAGGCATCCATATCCACATGAATAATAATCCGGTTTGTATTCATATCAACCTGCAAAGAATGTACCGTCAAATACATCTCTTACATCTCGACCGTTTATGGTTATTTCTCCGTCCGATGATTTTTGCATAGGTATCCTTATAATATCTCCGCTACTTGTACTGTAATCTGTAAAAGTTTCATTGTCACTGCCTACAGGTGTCAGTAATATTCCTACCGGAATAGTAATACTGCTGTCATAGTCTCCGTTTATTCCCTTTAAACGCTCTCCGCTCAACTCAATTTTAGCAACCAAGCTTACAGGAGTAACAATGGTATAGTAGTTTTCCAATGCCTCAGGACTGCCTTCCTCACCTAACGTGTATTTTCTTTCAACATTTACAGTGCTTATAGTCGCAACCCTCTCGCCAAGGTAGAACTTATTCGGATTTAGCGGAGCTGTATCCGCAAAACACTCACTGATATCAGACTGTTCACCATTCTTATTCAAATCAATCACCTTAATACTCCTATAGTCGTTATCATAAGTCAATTCAAGGTAGAGATATGCCGAATTTCCCTTTTTAAAAATATATGCATCTGTAATACCGTAGCTGTAGCTGTCATCCTTATATTCTCTCTTGACTCCGTCAATTTTCAATTCAACTTCCTGTAATACACCGTATTCGTCAATTTCCTCATCGACTTCCACGCTACGCTCTGTTCCGCCTATATTTACACTCATCTCCCTGTCCGGAATGATTTTGAAAGCATAATCATCCGGTAAAGTAAGTATATCAGGCTTAAAAGAACTCCTTATACTTTATATAGTCGATAGGAATAGACACTGACTGCTTTCCATACTTTGTATTTTCAAGCATATATATCATAAGTGCACCGTTGCTTAGTGACCAGGCAACATCACTGTTTTTGTTCTCACCGTCAGTAAAAGCATCTGGCTCTGTCAAAACTGATTTTAATTTTTCACCGAAATTATCAATATCATCATAATTATCTACAAAATCATGATCACTCATCAATTTCTCATACAGAGTATTTGCATCCTTTAAAACTGCCGTAATCTTAAGCTCCTTGCCTGTTCTTGAGCTTATATTGACACCTCTTAACTCTTCACTTGAAGCTGAATTTTTAACTGTTACAGTATCTATCAATAAGCTGAATATATTGGAATCATACCTTGTAAGCTGTATTTTTGAATAGTCGCTTGTCCAAACTGAATTTATCTTTTTTACAGTATCCTCAAGTTTTTTATTGTCTGCTCTTATCTGCGGTATCACATTTTCAGGCGGCTGATACCCGTCCTGAGGCTTATAATACACATTTGCATCAAGCATATCTACGCCCTTTTTTTCGCTCTCTTTTGTGGCATCCGTGGCTTTTTGAGCATCTGTAACTTCACTTTCGTCTGTATAGCTGCTTTCACTTATCTTACTTTCACTTCCGGGTAAATTTATAGATATGGAAACGCTCTTACCACAGCCTGAAAGCAAAAATATTGCAGGAATCAAATATAACAATCTCTTTTTCATAGCATCCTCCTTTTTATGTATCTTATCATAAAAGTAAAATACTATATATAACAATAGTCTTAATATAAAAAAAGTGCATCAGCTCTTGCCTTTGCACTTTAGCTATATATATTTACTTTTCCAATTTACTATCAGTCTTTGCCTGGAACTTATCATTGTTTACAATGAATCTCTTGTGAACACCCTCACCTATAAGTCCTTTTTCATCATACGCCTCCACCTTAAAGGTCAACTCTCTTCCGTCAATCTTTATAAAGCTCAGACTTTGCAACCACCTTCATACCTACAGGTGTGGCCGCTATATGCTTTTATATCCACTGCAATACCCACTGTAGTAAAGCCCTCATCCAGTATTTCATTTACGCTCATAAATGCTGACTCTTCCATCAGTGCAATCATAATAGGGTGTTGCAAACACCTCCAAAAGTCCGCTTCCGATACCTGTTGCAGTCTTCTCCTTGGTAACCACGGTTTCTCTTTGTCCTTTGATTCCTACTTCCAACATAATAATCTCCTTTGCATAAAAATATATTTACACTATACTACTACTGCAATATTTTTGGTAATACTTTTTCTATATTTTCTTTCTTATCACCGCTTTCATCAAAGCCGTCATAAGGTGCTTTAGGATCATGGACTTTCGGTTTCCTTCTTAATGAGTTGCAAATTTCATCGGTATGGGCAAAGGCAAAGTCTATATCATCACTCCAACCTGTATGACCTGTAATAATCTTTAGATTAAGATTTCTTTTTCTAAGGATTTCTTCCAATCTTTTCAACGATTTTATTTGAAGCTTTCCGTCTTCTGCAAGTGTATTTAGGAATGCATATCCTCCGTCAGCTCCGAACCAAATCGTATCCCCTGTAAACAGGTACATATCATCAATAAGATATACCAGATGCCCCCATGTATGTCCCGGCACAATGAAGGCTTCTATCTTAATATCTCCGATAAAAATAACTTGAGAGTCATCAATTAAAACCTTTTTATTATCAATGTTTACTCTCGGCAATTTATATAATCCCCAAAAAACTTTCCGGCGCTTATTTCCCGTTAAGTACTCGTTTTCAATTCTTCCTATATATATTGTCGAGTCTTTGAATATACCCTCACTGTCTTTTTCAATCGCTCCCACATGGTCCGTATCCAAATGAGTAACTAAGATCTCTTTTATATCTTTGTAATCAATATTCAGCCAACTCATCTTTTCTGCAAGTTTTTCGTAGTTATACCCCGCATCAATCATTATCGTATGGCCGTTCTTTGTATAAAAGAAAATATTGGCCACATATTCCCTGATACAACTCACTCTTTCATCAATAAAACCTGTATTTAAAGGCTTAAATATTTCCTTTCCTTTAAACATCGCAGACATAAATTTAACTTGTGATTTTGAATCGGATTTTGACATTATATCCCCCCCTCATATGATACCTTATTTTAAAACGGATCTTCACCGTCCGTATATTTTTTAAAATATTCACTGTCAAAATATTCGCATGCTTCGGACCCATTGCTCATCGGTTTGAACATACCGTTTTCATCAAAACAATCATATTCATCCATACCTATACCGGCTCTAAGTTCTCTGATAAATGAATTTCTTTCCTCATTTAAGGCATATATTTTATCTTCACCATTAAAACTCTCCGGTATTGATTTGTAAAGTTTATTCTCAAAAATATTGTACCTTTTAGAAAATATTGGTTTTGATCCTCTCCTAAAGATTATCTGATTGCCAAGTTTCATATTCAAACAGTCTTCAGTCAGTATACCTGCCCTTGTTGCAATATTTCGCAGTCTCCAAATCGTTTGAGCCCATATACACATAGGTATCACAGTTGTTAATGATGGTTGTAGCTTTATCGTCTCCATAGAGTGATGAAAGCTGTGACTCCGACTGTACCAAAAGTGTCACAGATATACCCTTTTCTCTGAATATAGAGATATACTGATCAAATAAAGGCACCGGACAACCCGTTGCAAAGTCATCCGCCAGCAGATGTATCTGCCTTGGCAGTACTCCGCTATCTCTTCTTTCTCCTATCTCAAAGAGTTCCTTGAATATATGAGCATAAAACATATTTATAAAAGTATTTAAACTCGGATTTACAGGACTGCTTGTTACAAATAATGCCCTTTTTTCTCTTGCCAATCTCTCAAAACTTATCTTTCTTTTTAACCTGAATATTTTTCTAAGTTCCGGAGTGAATACATATGAGGTTGCCGCATTTAGTACACCGAACACACAACTTGCCGTTCTTATAGGCAATTTTCTAAAAGATTTCCAGTTCACTGTAGCAAAATTTGACGGATTCTCCTTTTCAAGCTTGAAAAATTCAAAGTCATAACAGGTTGTTATAGTTCCGCCGTCCTCTTCAAATGTAAGCTTGTCAATCATCTCAAGCACATCTGCAAAATTCGGATGTGGCTTTTTCATAAGCACATATGCTATGATAGCTGAAAAAAGTGATGTAGCGGCTTCATTCCAATAAGGATCGGCATTGCTGTTTTCTTTTTTCTTATCTGCATCAACTATACTCTTTGCCACAAATACTATATCCTGATAGCTCTTCACAAAATCAAGCGGATCATAGCCTACATTTCCGTTTTCAGGATGTACAAAGTCAAGATCCCAGATACTGTATCCCCTCTCCCTAAGAAGCGGAATATATTTTTTCACTATTCTTCTTTTAGTCACTGTAGCGATTATATTTCTGTTATATGACTCAAGTAAAAATGCTTCAGCTATAGAAACGGTCTTTCCTGAACCTGATCCTCCTACTACCAAAATATTATTGTTGATACCGGTTACATTGCTGTCAGTACTGTATACACAGTCTTCACCCAAAATCACTCTGTCTGCTTTAACTTTCATTACCACTCCACCTCTTTTATAAAGTCAATAACTTTTGAAAACTCTATTATTTCATCACAAAGATTGAATTCTATAGATTCCTCCGGTGAGAAATAATGGTCAAAACCTGTAGCCTCATCTATCTCTTCTTCACTCTTTTTTGTATGTTTTGAGAGCAACTTGTTTATTTTTTTCTTTGTTTCAAGCATACTGTCGGATATACTCTTTATACTTGAGGCATTTCCTGAAACTCTGCCGCCAAGCATAGGCTGATGTAACATCAGTTCACTGTTTGGAAGCATATACCTTTCTTTTGCACAGGCAAAAAGTACCGCACCCATACTGTAAGCCTTACCTCTGCATACCATTCTTATAGGAGCTTTTGAGCCTACTATAGCATCATACATCAAAAGTCCGCTGTTTATTTCACCGCCGTTACTGTTTATAAGCACCGTTATAGGCTCATTTGATTCCAGATTCAAATCAAGTATCTTATCTGTGAAGTCAACAGCAGACTCCTCATTTATCTCTCCGCTTATGCTTACACATCTTTTACCTAAAAATTTTGCCTGCAGTGAAACCTGTGTAACACCGCTGTTATTCTTTATCAATGTGGTTGAACTCATAAATCTCTCCTATAATCATACATTATTACTCTACTCATCTACCATTATAACATATATGTAAGGGCCTTATCTGCGCTTTTTCGTTCTCTTTTCAAAGTCTTTTTTTATAACTTTTCCCCACTCGCCACTATCTAAAAACGCTCCTATATCACCTGCGTTCTTTGCTCTCATAGCACCACATGTAACATTTGAGATACTTTCATATACCGCATTTGTGCCTTTTGCGTCAGGTACATAATTTATAGCTCTGTCTCTTCTGATACCGAATTTTTCCGCCTCTCTTGTCGCATCAATATTTGCTCCGATAAAGATAAACTCCCAGCCGTACTCTTTTTGTTCCTTTTCTATCATCTTATTTACCTGTTCATAATTATAATATCTGCTGGAATTTTCCATTCCGTCAGTGGTTATAATAAAAACGGTCTTTGCAGGTCTGTCCTCTTTCCTTGCATATTTGTGGATATTTGCTATATGCCGTATAGCACCTCCCACCGCATCCAAAAGTGCGGTGCCTCCTCTTACAAAATACTCCTTTTCTGTCATCTCCTCCACTTTTTCAATAGGTACTCTGTCATGAATCACCTCGTTTACAGTATCAAATAATACTGTTGAAATATACGCACTCTCACCGGTATCTTTTTGCTTTGCTATCATAGAGTTAAATCCGCCTATAGTATCCGCCTCAAGCCCGCTCATTGAACCGCTTCTGTCAAGTATATAAACTATCTCTGTTAAATTCTTATCCATAAGATTCTCCTTAAATTTATTTGTAAACTTATGATACATCAAATTAAAATAAAAAAGGTCAACCCTGAGGCGACCTTTGTCAGCTTGAAATCGGATCCAGTCCAAAATCATAAAGTAAAATATCCAATTTTATTACATTGTAATCTTTATTATTTATAAAGTATTTCACTACAGTATCAGTCTGTGAAAAAGGTGAGAAAGCATATCCCGCAATCTTCAAGATGTCCTTTGTCTCATCCATATTCAGGTGCAGCCCGATTGCAAGTGCAATCACTTTCTCTTTTGAAGGATTTACTTTACCATTTATAAGTTTTGAAAAATATTGCTTTGTAATATTTGCAGTAGCATAAACTTCAGAATTTTTCATTCCTTTTTTGTTTATAAGCTGCTGCAAATAGCCTGCAAATGAATACTTATGGATTTTTTTTAATGACTCCTCTAAAGATTTGGAGTGCTTATGTGATCTTGACAAACTTTCATAATATAGTGCACCGTCGTCCTCAATTATATCCCGATAGCTTTCAGTTTCCTCGTCGTCCTCAATTGTACTGCCGTCAATCCAATCTAAATCGTGTCTCGGAGCCAATTCGGCGCAGGCGCATATTTCTTCATAATCCACAAATCTTTTTACTTTTCTGAACAGACTTCCTGAAATATTAGAAGAATCCCTTCCGAATACCACCAAAAAAATTTCCATATCGTAGTGTTTCAAGAATTCTGTAAAAGCCCTTACCGCCACCGCCATACCGATCTCTTTCGGAAATTTGTATTTACCTGTCGCAAGTAAAGGAAAAGCTATTGACTTACATCCGTTTTCTGCCGCCATATAAAGAGCTTTCATATAGCAATCGCCAAGTAATATCGTCTCTTTTGTAAAAACACTTTCAGGCGGGCATTCTCCATACCACCCCCCGGCCCACACCGGACTGCTTACATGAATAATATATTTTGCATCAAGCTTAAAGGCAGGAGTGATACCCACCTCACCGGGCGGCATATATCCTAGCTTTTCTCTTGCTTTTAAAAGCTCATCTTTACCTGCCGCATTATATATGGCATACTCAACGCTGTCACCTATTATTGCATTCGGATTTACCGTATTTACAATTGCGTCAACCTTTACCTTTGTTATATCATTTTTTATAATCTTAAAAGGCATAAATCACCTCGTCTAAATCATTCCCTTTTTCCTTATCTCCTCAAGCCACTTCGGAAACTCCTCCAAAAGTCTTGCATAAAGTTCTTCATTTGATACTTTCTTGAAATCATCCAGTGCAAAGAAACCGGCATTATCAACATATCTTCCCGTCATAGTATCCAGCTTTTCAAGTATGCCGTAATTTTGTCCGCCGACTCCTACAAACTGCCAAAAGATAGGCATATGTGAAGCCTCTGTAATAATATTTTGTATCTCTTTCTTATTGTTGACTCCTCCGTCTGTAATGAACAGCACATATGCAGGTATCTTTGTGTTTTTATAGGCATCCACCACCATTTTAAGTACTGTCGGCTCATTATTCCTTCCGCCAAGCTCCATCATAAGGCGCTTCCAATCAGCCGGAACCGCCTCCATGTAGTTGTCAAGATTTACACTCTTCATTCTTCTGGCTGTAGTACCGTAATACCAAAAATCAAGCTCACCGTCATCATCAAACTGTACCGCTAAAGGCAATGTCTTATTCACTATCTCCTGCACAGTTCCGTTTTTAAAACGCTGACTCATGGATCCCGATATATCCAAAACAAGCCCTACTCTTGCAACTGTGGTTTCAAGATTCTTTTTCTTAAGCTCAAATACAAGCGGCTTTACAAGGCTGACAAGATGGGGAGCTTTTTCAAGTTTCTTTTCAAGCGACACTTTTTTGACCGGGACACTTTCAGAACCGGTGTTTGTAGCCTCATGCTTCTTTGTCTCTTTTAGAGTATCATCAGTATTTTCATCTTTTATCTCTTCTCCGCCGAAATGCTTCAAAAGCGCGGAAAGTCCGCCGTCAAATCCACCTGCCACAAAGCCTATTCTCCAGGTATCTTTGCGATAGATTTCTATAACTATAACAGCCCTTTCATTTGAGAAGTCTTTTCCGGTAAGTCCCAAATCTATACTTTCTTTGCCTGCCTGATATACCTTTGTAGTAAGGCTTTGCATCTCTCCTACCGTCTGAGCGCCGTCTATACTCAGAGTAAAAATAAGTCTATCTATTTTTTCAGGCAACTTTGAAAGCTTAAGTTTAAACCTAACACCGTTCCCTATATCTTCTAAGGATAACTCACCTTCAGGACTTTGCCTTTGATTATAAAACACCATATATCTGTCATCTGAGAGTTTCCCTTCCCAGTCCACTCCGAAACAGCAAAAATCATACTCCGCATTACCGCAAATCTGCATATCCACACAGATATCTTCATTCAAATTTACATACTTTTCAAGCTTATCTTTCCAACCTCTTATCATATCTCTTCTCCCTAAAATTACCGATTAGTTCTGCTTCACATCCACTTTATATATCACTACATCACCATATTTTTTATAAATTTTTGTACTGCCCTCTTCATACATATATTTCACCACATCCGATGCCCTTTGTCTGTCTTTTAAATACTCCTTATCCACACAGATATACTTAATCTGTGCATAGTCAAGGTATCTTTTGAAGTGGTCAAGTGTCTTTACCACCGCGGGATTGCCGCCGCTTCCCGTAATATCCGTATATGTCCTGATATCAAGTCCCAAAGCGGATAATGAATCGTCATCCGATAATAAAAGCGTTCTCGGATTGCCAAGTTCCTTCAAATCCTCATATGCGTCTGCAAACTCTTTTTTCTCTTTCAAGTCTCTGTCTAAAAACTTATTATGATGATTGTAGATTCCGAATGTACTTCCGTCATTTATTTTCTTACTGAGTCCGCTTACTCCTGCCCAGTTTGTTAAACCGGTTATAAAAAATGCAAAAACTATACATGGCAGCAGACCTCTAAAAAGATACTGTATAGAATCTCTCTCCACCAAAAAGCAGGCTGCCGTTATTATCAGTGTAAAAAGCAGTATAAAATAATTGCCGTCTATCTGATTCAATATAAAAAGGCTTATTAAACTTACCAAGGCGTCCACCACCAATAAAACAGCGATGTATACAAATATCTCCTTATTATTTTTCTTAAATAAAAATCTTACAGAAAGTATAATTGATACACCTGCCAATACCGCTATAAGTACAGTCGGCGACGCAATATATATATGCACTTCCTTAGTCGGAGCTATAAAAAGCTGAAACAACCTGTAGAGCATATCCACACTCTCTCCGGATGACATATTCATACCGCCACTTTATATATTCCGATTGTATAAGGATATTTCGTCTCCATTCCAAGCTTATACCAGACAGATGAATACACAGAAGTAATTATATGCCCTGTAAGCATATATGTCCTTGCATATACAAATACTATGGCAAGCAAAGGAAATGAAAGCAGATATATAAAACTTACATCAAAACTTTTTTTATCCTTTGCTCTTTCCGATTTGTCTTTATTATTAAATATATGCTCAAAAAATAAATAAATAAGATTTGCCGCCCCTATTCCGAAACTGAATAAAAGGCTTGTGGGCTTATATATAATACTTGCAAGCAATGCCGTCAGTGCAAATATGATATAAAAATTTTTCTTATTTTTTATATAAAGGCAGATATTCAGCACCGAAACAAGCTGCATAAGCAATGTTATCATATCCGTCTTTGCAGATATGCTCATATTCATAACGGCAGGTGTCACAGAGACAAGTACAACTCCAAGCCATGCCTTATTTATACTTTCAGTGCATACAGATATTATCTCATATACACATATAAGCATCAATATTGCACAAATATAATTGAAGCTGAGTACAAATCCGAAAGTGATTTTATTGTTCAAAGCCAGTGTAAGAATTTCAAGGCCCTTAGGGTACACATATACATCATTTACAGTGCCGAGTTTGTCATAGATTCCGGTATTTCCGATAAGTACCGACAAGCTCCTGAGTCCGTATCTTAATGAGTCATAGTCAAGTGCAATGTTTATTCTGCCAAGTTGCAAAAGCAAAGCCGAAAGCATTATTGCAGTACCTACACAGAAGTAATTTTTACCACTAAGCTTTACAAACTCTTCTTCAAATATAGAATCGGGCTTTATTTCTATAACTTTAAAAATTCTAAGCCAAAGATATAATACTATGGTGATTGCCGCAAGCAAAAGTGTATATACTCTCAGCACTTCTATTGAAGCTATATGTAAGGCCGACATTATACAAACAGAAATAATATAAAAAAGACTTCCGATAACAAAGCTGTTTAACATCCTTGTTATATTACTCTCCTCTTTATATTTTTTTCTTATAAACAGTAATAATATATCTCCAAGCCATATCAGTGCCTTAACATATATAAAAACTATAATCAGAGCAATGGCTGCCTGATGCAGGTATAAATATGTTCCCGATATAAAGCTTACCGTAAAAATAATTATACCTTTCCTTTTTACAAGTCTTAAAATCAGATAAAATCCTATAAAAAGCAAAAAATGTTCTACAAATAATTCTTTTGTGGCCGACTCTTCTATATATTCTAATATTTGAGTCTGCTTGGCCAAAAGCAAGTAGCTGTATATACTTATTGCAGCCGAAATTATAAACAACAACACACATATAAGTCGCTTTTTTGTCATATGTATTCTCCGCCGGTTCCAAAATTTAATTCATACTCATATCTTACAAAACATCAAAGCACCATTATCAATGTGCCCGCTCCTTACTTTTCATGTACCAATTTACCCGTCATATGATCAATATTTATCACATACATTTTTACTCTGGCACCTGCTTTTTCAATTTCCTTTTCAATGGATTCTTCGCTTGGATAAAATCCCTTTGCAAGCCTTCTCAAGCGATCATAGATCTTTTCTTTGTCGTTCACTTCCTCTACATGTCCGAGACATACCACGCTTTTGAAGGTATTTGCCCAGTCTCCCTCTTCTATATGACCCTCATCTGTAGTTGTAAAACATACCTTATTATCTTTTTCCAAAAGGTCGACCTTCAACCCCTGAAGTGCGCCGTGAAAATATATTTTACCGTCAGTCTCGTCAAAATATTGATTTATTGTAACGGCATATGGATATCCGTTCTCACCGTTCATAGCTATAACTCCTCTTGGCGCACTCTTTAATATTTCAACGCACTCATCTTCTGAAAGTTGCTGTTTGAATCTTCTCATTGCTCTAAATTCCATCTTATCTCCATTCTGTTTCAAACTATATAAGTCTTTCAAATAATTATATCATAGAATAATTCTTACTGAATACAATTTTAATGCAAAAAAGGCCTATGGTAAAAACCCATAAGCCTGTAAGTTCTAATTTTCTTTCTTTTTTCCAAGATTCAGTGACACTATCAAAAGAAGTGCGCCCATAACCGTACCTACAACCAATGCGATTATATACATAATCGGATTTGAAACTGCTCCTACCAATACTGCAAACATTCCGCCGTGAGGTGCTTTTGATTTACAATCAAATACCATGCTCAAAGCTCCTGCCACACCGCTTGATAAAAACAGAGGCGGTATAACCCTTAAAGGATTACTTGCCGCAAAAGGTATTGCCCCTTCCGTTATAAATGAAAATCCCATAACATAGTTTACAAAAGCGCTTCCTCTCTGTGCCTGTGACCAAAGCTTCTTTGAAATTGTAGCTGAAAGTGCGATTGCAAGCGGAGGTACCATACCTCCCACCATAACAGCCGCCATTACATCACTGCCGGCTGTACCTGCTGTAGTAACAAGTGCCGTTCCTGTGACATATGCCGCCTTATTTATAGGGCCTCCCATATCTATAGCCATCATAGATCCTACTATAAATCCTAATACAACCTTTTCACCGCCGCTCATACTTTCAATAAATTTTTGGAATGCCGTCATAATAAACGCCATAGGTGCATTCACTACAAACAACATCAACACTCCCATTATAAGTGAGCCGAGTACAGGGAATAAAAATATCGGCTTGATACCGTCCATTGAACGTGGAATCCACGAGAATGCATACCTCAGTAAGATTATAATTCCTCCTGCCAAGAATCCGGCCACCAGTGCGCCTAAAAATCCTGAAGGTGTGTAGCTTAACCAGGCCTCACTCTTTAGACCTAGTATACTAGGGTCTGCAAGTATACCGCCTACCATACCTACAATAAATCCCGGTCTGTCCGCAATACTTCTTCCTATGAAACCTGCAAGTATCGGCAGCATCATACTGAATGACAACTTACCGAGTACAAACAAAAGCTCGGCAAACTTATTATAGCTCGGGTCTTCAGGGTTAAATGAATTGATGCCCCAGAAAAATGATAAAGCTATAAGTATTCCGCCTGCCACAACAAACGGAAGCATATTGCTGACACCGTCCATCAAGTACTTGTAGATTTTTCTTCCCACGCTCTCGCCGTCATCGCCTTCGCTGCTGCCCTCATCACCCTTGTGATGATATATGCTTGCCTTGCCGTCAAGTATAGTCTGTATAAGCTCCTTAGGCTTATTGATGCCGTCGGCAACCTTTGTAAACAGTGTAGGATGTCCGTCAAATCTTGCAATCTCGACCTTTTTATCAGCCGCTACTATAATACCCTCGGCCCTGTCAATATCTTCCTTTGTAAGCTTGTTTTCAACTCCGATCTGCCCGTTGGTCTCAACTTTTACATCAAGTCCCATCTCTTTTGCGGCTTCTTTTATCTTCTCGGCAGCCATAAATGTATGCGCAATACCTGTAGGACAGGCTGTAACGGCTACAATATATTTTCTTTTCTCATCAGACTTGGTGCTTTCCTCTTCAGGCTCTTTTTTTGGCTCCTCAGTCGATTTTACAAAGTCCTCAAATATACCCTGTACCTCTTCCTTTGTGGTCGCTTTGTCAAGTCTGCCCTTCACATCAGGATTCATAAGTGCTGTAGAAAGTGTGGACAGCGCCTTCAAATGCTCATCCGCTCCGTTTGCAGGAGCACAGATCATAAATATATGTTTTGCAGGCTGAGAGTCAAAACTCTCCCACTCAACACCTTCATCACTTTTCGCATATATAATCATTGCCTTATCAAAGCAACTTGCCTTGGCATGCGGTATGGCTATTCCGTCTCCTACACCGGTTGTGGAAAGTTTTTCTCTCTCCAAAAGAGCATTTAAAAACTCATCCTTTGTAGTGATAACCTTCTTTTCCACAAGCATATCGGTCAGTTTGTTCAAAGCATCCTTCTTATCTGTGGCTTTGAACCCGAACTGAATCAAATCAAATCTAATCAACTCTGTTAAAGTCATATAACCTCCTTTACAGATCACATTTATCTACCTTTATTTGTACCAATAATTCATCAATAAGCTCTTTTTTTCCTACACCTGCAGAAAATGATGTCGCTCCTCCTGCCGCCGATGCATACTGTAAACTAAGCTTATAGTCTTTGGTCTCATCATACTTTGCTACAAACATTGCAAGCATACTGTCACCTGCAGCTATTGTGGAAACCACCTTTCCCTTTGCAATATTTGCACTGAAAACCTCACCTTCACCTGTAAAGAGTATTGCGCCCTTGCTTCCTCTTGAAACCAAGACATTTAAAGCACCCATTTCCTGAAGTTTTCTTGCATACTTTGCAATATCTTCAACAGTATCTATCTTTACACCAAACATCTCTCCAAGTTCAAACTCATTAGGTTTTACTACAAAAGGTTTATATTTAAGAGTATTCAGTACCATATCCTTATTACTGTCAACTATGAGCTTGGCGCCTTTTTCTCTTACTTTCTTTGCTATATTTACAAAGTCGTCAGCTTCCATTCCCGGTATAATGTTTCCCGATAAAAATACACAGTCCTCACTTGAAAGTCCGTCTAAAGTTTTAAAGAAATCATCTATATTTTTCTTATTTACGCTGCTGCTCTGTGAATTAATTTCAGTCTCGGTTTCTGTAGTAAGTTTTATGTTGATTCTTGTAAACCCGTCCGTTTCAACAAAATCTGAATCTATTTGTTGCTTCTTTAATTCCTCTTTGATGTAATACCCTGTAAATCCGGCAATAAAGCCAAGTGCTTTGCTCTTTTTACCGATATTTTTTAACAACAGAGAAATGTTTATTCCCTTGCCTCCCACGACATATTTCGACTCACCGGTCCTGTTGAGCTTACCAAGTTCAAAATTTTCAACCTTTGTAAGCATATCAATAGCCGGATTCAATGTAATTGTATAGTACATATAAAACCTCCATGACTATATACAGTAAATACCTTACTTGTGGGTACATTATAACATACTTATTATACATTGTGTAAAATAAAAAAGAATACACTTTCATTTAAAATTTAACTCCATATATGATATATTTATTCTATACAACAAAATCATGGAGGTCTTTATTTTATGATCAGTATGAGGCTTATTCGTCTGTTGAAAGGCTCCGTAAACATATATTATGCGGAGTTCTGATGCAATGGGTATCACTCATTATGCAAATATCTATTGTATTTAACATTACCGATCGCATACGAATGATTACAATAAACCGACTGTCAAAAAAGGAAATTATCATAGATGCTCTTTTTATAATCGGTTATATTTTGGTACGGGCATTATGTGATTATGCCTACACAACCCAAAACTTTTATGCAGGTGCCAATGTAAAAAAGGTATTGCGAAATCTTATTTACGAAAAAATACTCCGTCTCGGCCCTTCATACAAAGAACAGATTCACACATCTGAAATAGTTCAAATGGCAGGTGAAGGCGTAGAACAGCTTGAAGTGTATTTCAGCAAATATCTTGGACAATTATTATATTCTTTGATTGCTCCGATAACTCTATTCTTTGTTATAATGAAGATTAATATTAAAGTCGCCACTGTTATGCTTATTGCAGTTTTTCTGATTCCTATAGTAATTATGCTTGTAATAACGATTTCAAAAAAACTTCTAAGTCGTTATTTTGATATATATTACGGTCTTGGAGACAGTTTCCTTGAAAAGCTTAACGGTATGACAACGCTTAAGATTTATCAGGCCGATAAGAAAGCTGCTGATGATATGGACAAAGAGTCTGAAAAGTTTAGAAAAATAACTATGAAGGTTTTAATGATGCAACTTAACAGTACTCTCATTATGGATTTCATAGCATATGGCGGTGCAGCTGCAGGAATTATCAGCGCTTTATCACAGTTTTACAATGCCCGATCCCGAATTACTATGTCGGATACGTTTATTGTTTTTATTCTTAGCCGCAGAGTTCTTCCTTCCTATGAGAACACTTGGAAGCTTCTTCCATATAGGAATGAACGGCATGAAAGCAAGTGATCGTATATTCGCATTCCTTGACCTTCCTGAACAAAAAAGAGGTAATAAAGAGATAACAGATAATGATGTGAAAATATCACTAAAGAATCTTTTCTTTTTCATATGATTCAAGTAAGACCATATTGAAAGGAATAAATCTAACTGTTGAGCCGAAGTCTTTTTGTTTCTATAGTAGGTGTATCAGGTTCAGGCAAATCTACCATAGCAAAACATACTTATGGGAAGACATTCAAACTACGGCGGAAGTATTAAGATAAACTCATGATGAACATATTGAACTTACAGATAAAACAATACTCTCTCATTTTTACTTTAGTAGGACATAGCAGTTGGATATTCTGCAGGTACAGTAAGAGAAAATCTTTTGATGGGTGACCCTGAATGCTACAGAGGAAAAAAATGAATGAGGCACTTAAGAAGGTCAATCTTCTTGATTTTATAAACTCTCAAAAAAAGGACTTGATACATGCCTGACTTCAAATGCGGGCAACCTTTCAGGAGGACAAAAGCAAAGGCTCTCGCTTGCAAGGGCTCTTCTTCATGATACACCTGTATATATTTTTGATGAAGCAACATCAAATATTGATGCAGACAGTGAAGAGACAATAATGAATGTAATACATGAGTTATCAAACAAAAACCGTTATACTTATATCACACAGACTGGCCAATGTAGTTGACAGTGATGAAATATTTATGCTTGAAAACGGAAGCATTATCGAATCCGGATGTCACGATGAACTGATGAACAATGAAGGTCCTTATGAAAAGCTGTTTACAGAGCAAATGAATCTTGAGAACTTCTCAAAGAAAAGGGAGGCAATAGGATAATGGAAAAAAACACAAGAAGATCCGGACTGTCAATTATGAAGAGTTTGATTGTTTTGATAAAGCCGTTAACAGGCATTATGTTACTTGGAATTTTCCTTGGAGTACTTAGATTTTTATGCGCTATCTTCCTTACAGTTGCAGGAGGTTATTGTATAATATACGGCATTTATAAATTCATTCACGGCGGCTTTTCAGTAGGTTATGATGCTTCAGGAGTACTTATGACGGCACTTATAGTATTTGCCATGGCAGGAGCTGTTTTCCACTACGGTGAACAATATTGCAACCACTATATTGCATTCCGTATTCTTGCAATCATAAGACACAAGGTTTTTGCGGCACTTAGAAAGCTCTGTCCCGCAAAACTTGAGAACAAAGAAAAAGGAAATCTGATTACTGTAATCACCTGCGATATAGAACTGTTGGAGGTATTTTTTGCACATACCGTATCGCCTATAGCAATAGCATTTATAACATCCGTTATAATGGTTGTATTCATGTGGTACCAACATCCTCTTGCAGCTGTATTCTCAATATTTGCCTATATCTCTGTAGGAGTAATTCTTCCTATTTGGAACCGTCGACGTACTGCCGATAGCGGTAGAAATTATAGAAACAATATGGGCGAACTTGATAACTTCATTATCAACAGTACCTATGGAATTGATGAAATACTTCAATATAATCAAGGGTCGGCGCGATTGGATGAGATGGATGAAAGATTGCAAAACCTATATTACACTCAGGAAGATCTAAGTGTATTTGAAGGTTCTCAAAAAGCGGTCACCAATCTTGTTATTCATTTTTTTTCTTGGGGAATGTTCTTTTTTATGCTCATATTGTATATGAACAAAATATCCGGTTTTCTTCAACTTATCCTTGCAACATTGGCTATGATCAGCTCATTCGGTCCTACCGCAGCACTGTCTTCTCTCTCAAACAATCTTAGTCAAACTCTGGCAAGTGGTGAACGTGTATTATCATTGCTTGAGGAAGAACCTACTGTAGAAGAAGTATCAGGTAAAGAAACTACATCCTTTGAAGGTGCAGATGTTGATAATGTAAACTTCTCATATGGTGAAGAGAATATACTTGAAAATGTCTCACTGGATATCAAAAAAGGTAAAGTGCTTGGAATACACGGTGTAAGCGGATCCGGTAAATCCACCTTGTTGAAGCTTTTAATGAGATTCTGGGATGTGAATACAGGTGAAGTTCATATTTCAGGTAAGAATATTAAAAATGTTAACACCGAGGATCTTCGTGAAATGACAGGATATGTTACTCAGGAAACTGTGATGTTTCAGGGAACTATTGCAGATAATATAAGAGTTGCAAAGCAAAATTCAACTCTTGAAGAGATTCAAACTGCAGCTAAAAAAGCAAGTATACATGATTTTATATCAAGTCTTCCAAACGGCTATAACACCAATGTCGGTGAGCTGGGTGATTCACTGTCAGACGGTGAGAAGCAGCGTATAGGGCTTGCCAGAGCCTTCCTACATGACGGTGACTTCCTACTTTTGGATGAGCCTACAAGCAATCTTGATGTACTGAATGAGGGTATTATCTTAAAATCACTCTCAGAGGAAAGCGCAGGAAAGACTATCGTACTGGTTTCACATAGAAAATCTACAATGTCTCTTGCAGATGAGACCTATGAGATGGCTAAAGGCAGATTCTCATAATATTATAAAGCACATAGCAGAATTTTTTAAGCTATGTGCTTTGTATTTTATTTCCTAGACTTATAAAATTCCTTGTACTTTGGATCGTCATATTCAAAGTATCTGTAACTTACCGCCTTTATCTTTACAAGTTTCTGCCATATTTCAAAGGCCTTATCACGCTCACCGCTTTCATATGCATACTTTCCCTTCATATGCTCCAATTCTTCATCAAAATTATGTAGATTATCATTATTTTCAGTCATTCTATCCAGCCATATTTTGGCATTTACCAAATCGTTATTTTCAATGGCTTTATTAAAGAAAGATTTGGCATATCCATAGCCCTGATTCCACTTGGCTCCGGACTCGGGAATGCAATCCAGCCTTTTATCTGCACTTTCAAATCCCTCTTTTAAATTGCCTTCATTAATTTTTATTTACCGCATCCTTACCGTATTCGATAACACTTGCATATCTTTCTGCATCCAACAGCATATCTTACTCCTCCACCGTTATATTATATTTTTATAACTTTACCACTGAAGCCAACCTCTTTCCGCATAAGATACCGAATATACAGCATACAACACTTAATACAATATATAATCCGCCTAATGTATATTGCTTATTGTCAAGCAAGTTAAACGCCTCAAGTGAGAATGTGGAAAATGTAGTGAATCCGCCACATACACCCGTCTTCCAAAACAGCACGGTATTACCCGATATATTATCCTTGTTACTTGTAAACCCGACAATAAAACCTATTAATATCGCACCTGCTATATTTGTAATAAGTGTCAGTATCGGAAATCCTGTTTTAACCGGTATAAGACTTATCGCATATCTTGCCATTGCTCCTATAGCTCCACCAAGTGCCACAAATAAAAAACTCATAATTCCTCCTTTATTTAAAAGACCCGCCACCTCTATATGTATTTACAGTGCAGGTGAATTTCTTCCCACATTTCGGACATTTTATCACATGGTAAATAATATCATCAATCCAATGTCCGTCTTTCATATGTTCCCCTAATTTACAACTTCCCTCAACTACTATAAAGCCCTTATTTTCAACCAATTCTTTAATATACTCTATGGTTTCTTCATATAGTTTGGGCGAGGAAAAGTATTCTGTCTTTTTAATATCTGAACAATAATCACACATATTTTTGCCAACCATAATCATTCCATTCCTATAAGTCAGTATATCTTTCCAAGTCCGTTAAATATTGCTTAAGTGCTTTGAGCATTTTTGCAAGCTCTACACAATCTATTTTTGCCCATCTCTATTACAGCATACTTTTTTTCTTATTCTCATCAAAATCCGGATATCTGGTTTTTATTGTGCAGTGCTGAGAATTTGATATCCTTTAGAACCTTTGTAAGCAGCTGTTCTCTCAGCCTGTCCTCAACCATAGCATTGCCTTTGCCGTATATCTGCACCAATATCTCAATCGACTTATCAAGTGAATGCCCTATAGTCTTTTTTATCATTTCCTTATAGTAAGCATTTGTAACATCAACAATCTGAGCAATTTTTTTGCCTTTAATTTGTTTTTCCATAGCCTGCACATAAAAGTACGCAGCCTGATTATAAAGCTCCCTGCTCTCAAGTATAACCGCAGATTTTTCATCCTGCATAGCCGTTTTAAGATACTCATGTGCCACTTCCAAAGAATCCTTCAAAAATTTCCGATTACCTAAATACATATATTCTCCTAACTTCTTATAATTTTATACTTAACTCTTACTGCAAAGCAAGCTTTCTATCATAACCAAAACCATATTTTGTGGATTTATTTCAAACTCGTTTGAAACTATACGCTTATTGAAATATTTAACCGAATTATCATGATTAAGGAATTTATTTATACAAAGATACTGTTCAATTTCATCAAGTATAAATGCACTTTGTTTTAAATCCAAATCACTAAAACCGTTTGCATAATGAACGCTTTTTCATAATTCTTTTTCAACTTTGTCTTCGGATATCCTTCTTTAAGCATATCTCTTAATAAAATGACCAGTCCGTCAAATGTTTGACTGTCCTTTGCACTTATACCTGTAATAATATTTTTCATTGTATAAATGTTCAATCAGCTTGATCATTTGTTGTTTCAAATCCATAAGTCCATTTTTCACTCATTAAAAACCTCCCCCAGGTAGGATTTATCTTTATTAATATTTACTTTAATTACTAAACATGATTATAATATAAGTCGATAAGTTAATTCAAGTTTGGAAAAAGTGGGGGATCAACAATGTTTGATAATATTGACTTCAAAAATTTTTGGAAGAAAAGTGAGTATATAAATAAAGTCTGTACCGGAGAGAATTTAACAGATGAGATGGTGCAAGAAGCTGAAAAAAGACTGGGCGTTAAGTTACCGAAATCATATATAGAGCTTATGAAAACACAAAACGGTGGTAAACCCAATAAAAATGTTTGGTTTAATGAAAAGAATAGGTACCGTGTTGATTTAGAGGAATTCTACAGTATATCTGAAAAAAAGGAAGATTCCATATTTGGAAAATTTGGAAATGAGTTTTGGTATGATGAATGGGAATATCCAAGAAATGTAGGTGTTATTATTGCCGATACAATCTCAGGCGGACATGAAATGATATATTTAGACTACAGAGATTGTGGCAAAGACGGAGAACCGAAGGTATCAATATGTATACAAGAAGATGATTTCGAGATAATTATACTTGCATCTAACTTTGAAGAATTTATATTGGGGCTTAGAGCCTCAGAAGAAATTAAGTAAAATTTTCAAAAAGCCGGCAGAATTCAAACTCTGTCGGCTTAATTAAATGGTAATACTTAACCTTTTTCAAATGACTGTTTTAATTCAGCCAACTCTTTTAGCTTTCTTTCAAATACTGATTCAATCATACCTTTCCCGGTAGCAATCTCATAGTAAATATTAAATTCAGGATGATTATTTTCTTTTACTACCGCTAAAAGCTCTGCAAAATATCCCCATGCATTATTATAACTTTTTGTAGAACTGTAATCTTCTCTTTTAGGCATCCACTGCAGCTTTATAAAGTATTTATTCAGTATTTTGCCCCAGGTTTCCACATCGTCATCATAACAAAAGAACTTTGTCTCAAACAAACTGCCAAATCTCCTGTCCCAAAATTTTACATTGTCAGGCAAATACCATGTATCACGAGGATTGCGGCATATCAATTCTATCGTTATCATTTCAAGTATTGCAGCTGGATCTCCTCCAATACAGCTATAACTTCCGGGAACTGAAGTTTGTGCGCCTTCCACTTTCAACTCTTCATAAGCTGTGTTGCTATCAAGTAATACTAAAGCGATTTTAGCTCTATCTCCAAATGCTTTCCCTTCACTTAATAATTTGTACTTATTAAATTCGTTCATTTATTCTCCTTACTCTTATCGGAAAAGGGGTATCCTTAACCGTAATTATTCTTCAATCATTTATTAAATACCATTTTAACCTCAGCCCCTGCATTTACTTCTGTATAATTTTTCAAATACAAGTTGCCGTTATTTGCTACGACAATATTCTTTACTACCCATAAGCCTAAACCATGTTTATTAGACTTATCTTTTACTTTTTCCGAAATGAATTTTTTTCTGTAAGTAAAGGTAATAAGTCTTTATTAAAAACCTGTTCCTTCATCTCTGACTGTCAAAAATAAACTCTTCAGGTTCATCTTTAAACTCTACCGTTATTTTTAGAACCTTTTTTTAGAATATTCAACCGCGTTGGTAACTATATTTTGCAGAGCTACAGCTACTTCCTCTTTATCCAGCTTAATATTACTACAGTCACTTTTTTTATTACTTCCAAATTCAAACCGTTTAACCTACATATACCGGACATTATCTCAATCCAATATAAAATCACTTCATTACTTACAACATCTTTTTCTTCCTTCCATTGTATAAGAAAAATTTTTTTCAATTTATCAATATACTTTTTCCAGTCTGTCAATACCGTTTGAAATATCTGCAAATCTATCAGAAGATAAACCGGGATTCTCTTCTTTTAATAATTCTAAATTTCCTTTAATCAGTGTTATCGGTGTTCTTATGTCATGGGTAAGCTGTTCCACCAACTCTTTTTGCTTAACTTGCATATCCCATTGCTCACCAAGAGACTTTTTTAGATTTTTAGCCAGTACATCAATCGAAACCAGTACTCCATCTATTTCTTTATACTTAGAATATTCTCTCTCATAATCCAAATCCATACGACTGATGTTATCATTAGCCATCGCAATTTTGTGGATTTCCCTTTTTAATATATTTGATGAGCGAATGAGAAACAAAGCGAATCCCAAAAACCAAATAATTAGTATCAGGACAATATATCCACACTCGAAATTTTCAAAGAGTTTATAAAGCTTTTTATTGGTAAATATAACATTAACCCTGTATCTTATTACCAGTTGTCTATTTCCCATTGCATAAGCTTTTAAAAATATTTGAACCTATAACCTCATCGCTTGTTGACTTTCCGTTTTTTTATGGCTTCCTGTACTAAATCATCATATTTTTTTATCAATAGTATTTTTCTATTATTTTTTTCCGTCTTTCAAATATAAAAAAATCATAATAATATGGTATTTCAGCGGTGTCCAATCTTCTGTTTGAAAAACCTGTTTCCACTTTTTCCGGACTGAATGTCAGCATAGTTGGCAGGATATACTACTCCGGTGTTTAATAATACATTTAATCCAACATAAAACAGCACAATGATAAATAAAGTATATACCAACTCTATAATTGCATATTTGCTGATTAAATATCTTAAACTTTTTTTATTTCCCACTGATAACCAACTCCCCAAACTGTTTTTTTATAGGATTTATATAATATGGCTCAAATTTACTTCTTATTAATTTGATTCTTTCGGTAATCGTTGTAGAACTGTCGCCTTCCTTATCATAACCATAAATTTCCGTATAAATTTTTTTCTTTCGAAAATACTTGATTTTTTTATTTTTTTAATAAGAACTCACAAATTTCGTATTCGCTATTTGTAAAACTTATCTCTACATTATCAAAAATAAATTTTTTTCGAAAGCAAATCACAAGATATTGGATAATCTATAAGTTTTGAATGTTTTTCTCTTTTTTCTCTCCGAATATGTGCTGCTACCCTTGCTCTAATTTCAGCAAGAGAAAAAGGTTTTGTTACATAATCATCCGCTCCTAATGCAAATCCTTCTACTTTGTCTTTTTCAAAATCTTTCGCTGTAAGTAAAATAATAGGAATGTCTATAATATTTCTGTATTTAGTCAAAAAAATTCAAAACCCGACATTTCTTCCATCATGATATCCAGAATAATCAAGTCATATTTGCATAAATCGCTTGGCCGGAGTTTCAGTGCCGAATTACAAATAACGACATTATATTCTTTATCAAAGGTTAACTTTAATAATTTCAGCAAATCTTTGTCATCATCTATTATGAGAAGATTCATACCTTTTTATTCCTCCATTTCACTTATTCCGTCCCACCTATTATACCAAAATGATAATATTCCCACACTTAAAAAAATGAGATCAAAAAAAGATATAAAAAGATAAAAAAATAACAGTATCTACATTAAAAGATCCACTGACATATCCATATATAAGTCTTATCGGATAAACAAACGGAAAAGTAATACCATATACCGCTTCCCAAATCAGTTGTGCCTAAAAAGAACGGCAGCCAAGGTACAAATAACACCTGTCAAAAATAGAGCCTGTATAATTGAATTTTAAGCTTAAAAAAATTGATAAACAGGTACCATACTAATCAATCCCACAGACCCGATCATAGCATAAACTGCCAAATCCAATATTTGAACATTGATTCCATAAAAGTATAAAAATAACATAAACGGTAAGATTGATATCCATTCAATAGCCATTAATAATATAAAGATAAATATAAATCTTATAAAAAACAATTTTTTTCGACAAATTCCAGTTTTTCTTTTGTTCATCTTCTTCCCTCTCTTTCCCTAATGTGCATTTAGTACACTCTTTGCTAGTGATCCACTCTTTAGCATCATGAGTCCAAGTAAAACTGCATAGCAAAGAATCATCATCGTGCTTTTTGTGCATATCCGTGATTTCTATTGTTTTTACCAGTACTGCGTATATTCCAAGGCAAACCATGATAAAAAGTCCTTGTAGTCCTAAGGCAAACAAACCTTTAATGTAGTTCGTTCCAATCTGTCCCCATTCCTTATTTCCCATAGTGGCAAAGGGAATTGCCGAGACAGAAGCATAAACATAGATTTCAAACATTCTTCCGTAAACAATCACCATGACTAATATAGAGATTGCTTGCATGGCAACTTTGATTAAGGAGATTTCAAAAAGAATTGTTATAAGCTCTCCTAAGGTTTTTCCTTTTATGGAATCCACCATAGCGATAATTTCATCTCCTGATACAACAGCAGTTGTATTGATGACTCCTGCCGCCTTATTGACCATGTTTTGAGCCACATCAAAGACTGCTATGGAAAACTCAAAGGAATGAGACACTAACCAAACAGCAATCCACATCTTGATAATGTATTTGAAAAAAACTCAAAAGTATCGGTATCCTGCATATTATTTTTCTGCATAATCATGTTGATAAGTTCAATACATAGGATTGCTGTTATGATTAGCCCGGCTATCGGAATAATGACGGTATCGTTAATGCTTTTGATGAATTGAAACACATCACTATTCCAGCCCATTGGCGTTTGTCCTACATCTGTTGCCACTGACCCAACTTTATCGTTTAGATCAAGGAACATAGACTCTAAGTTTGCTTGGATACTGCCCAGTAGAAGCTCTCTGAAAAACTCTTCTATCTTGTCTAATATCTCAAACATACTCTCTCCTTTTACTTAATCACATTGGCAAGAAGCGGAATTAGTTTTAATCCGATAAGGGCAATGCCTCCCCCTGCCATAAGCTGCTTAATGCCTTGGGATTTTACTGATGTGCGATAAAGAAGTAATAGAAGTGTAAAAAATTTTGCCGTTCCTATCCGGCACTTGCGCATTGTGTCGGATAGGTCGGGCGGTTATTCGGGCAAGTCCACCTTGCCAACAAAAGAATAATAAATCTCAATGTCCTGTCTGCGGGTCTTGTTCTCGTCATAGCTGCACTCATGCACAACGATTTTCTCTACAAACTCCCGCAGCAGAGTAGGGGTAAGTTCTTCAAAGCTGGTATGCCGCCGGACAACATTCATAAACTTTTCTGCGTTCACGGTGGCTTCCTGTGCTTTGGAAAGCTCCGCTTGAATAGCAGCGGCTCTTTCTTTCAGCTCCCGTTGCTCTGCTTCATAGTCTGCCGACAGCTCTGTGAAACGCTCGTCTGATATGCGCCCGGTCACGCTGTCCTCATACAGCCGCTTGAAGATAGCGGATAACTCGGCTATGCGTTTCTCGGAGGCCTCCAGTTCCTTTTTCTTGGCGGCGTTCCTGCGTTTGCCCCCGTCCTCGTTCTGCTCAATCAAGAGTTTCATAAACCGGGCTTCATGCTTTTGCCGCATAGCTGGTCACTTTCCGCAGATTGGAGAGTACACCAGCGGTCAAGAGGTCGGTGCGGATAAAGTGCGCCGTACAGTCATGGGTGCGTTTCTTGTAGTTGCCGCAGATATAACAGTCCTGCTTGCGCTTGTCCGTCTGGTATCGCTGCTGATACATCACGCTGCCGCAGTCCGCACAGAACAGTATGCCGGAGAACAAACCCACTTCATCATAGCGGTTTTGGGCGTTTGCGCTGTTTGCGAAGCTCCTGCACCCGTTCCCATGTTTGGGTGTCTATGATAGGCTCGTGGTGGTTCTCGAAAATCACTTGCTTTTTCCGGGGATTTTTCTACACTGTGCTTGACTTTGTAAGAAAGTTTTTTTCTGTCTTGAAATTTACCAGACAGCCTGTGTATTCCCGGGTTTTTCAAGGATATGCACTACGGTATTGGTCGCCCACTTGCACTCATAGCCGGGGTGGTAGCGGCGGGTGCTGCCCGTCCTGCGGTATTCAAGCGTTCCCGGCGTGGGGATTTGCTGCTCTGTGAGCATACGGGCTATCTTGGTCGGACCATTCCCGGCAAGACAGAGGTTGTATATCTGCTTGACTACGGGTGCAGCTTCCTCGTCAATAATGAAATTTTTCATCCTCGTCCATGAGGTAGCCATACACAGGCTTGCTTGTGATGGGCTTGCCATTCATGCCTTTTTGAGCGTTTTTACTGCTTTTGATTTTTCTTGCTCGTATCTCTCACCAGCCATTCGTTAAAGATATTCCGCAGCGGGGCAAAGTCATTGTCGCCCTGTGCGCTGTCCACTCCGTCATTGATAGCGATGAAGCGGACACCTTTCTGTGGGAAAATCATTTCCGTGTACATTCCCACTTGCAGGTAGTTTCGCCCTAACCTCGACATATCCTTTACGATAACTGTCCCGACTTTTTCCGGCTTCAATGTCCGCAAGCATGGCTTGAAAACCGGGTCTTTGAAAGTTCGCACCAGAATAACCGTCGTCCGTGTACCAGCGCAGATTGGAAAAAGCCGTTCTGCTTTTGCATAGGTTTCAAGGATACGCTTCTGATTGGAAATGGAATTGCTTTTCGCCTTGCAGCTCGTCCCTCATGGGATAGTCTTGGGTAAAGGGCGGTAATTGGTTGTTGGTTGGTCTGTCTTAACATAAAATCCTCCGTTTCCGACAGCCAGCCCCACTATTCCGTACCTTGATTGTACCACATGGGGCGGCTGTCTGTATAGCGGCAAAAGCGTCAAATCTGCTTCTTTATGGTCGGTCAAATCGCCGTTTTTTGTGTAGCAGCTTCCGCTTCCAGCACTTTCATCATCTTGTCGGCTGCGGTGTCGGTTGCGCCCTGCTTGAAGAAGCCGGAAACGGTAAGGACGGAGTTGCCCATGCGGATTTCCGTCACACAGTCCGGGCGGCGGTCTGTTTTGGTGGTGCTTGTCTGTTTCGTTTCTGTCATAGGCTCTCCTTTCGCTGCTTCATCAGTTGCTTTAAGCGTTCCAGCTTTTCCTGTGCGGTTTCCTTTCGAAGTTGCTGCCCGTGAAGCGGACGGGGCGCACGATGAAGTCAGCCTGTCATAGATACGGGCGTGGGGCGTGTCCTGCGGGTGCTGCAATTCCTCCAGCGTGAGGTTGGTCGTGGCGATCAGCGGCTTGCCGCTTCGGTAACGGCTGTCAATCACGCTGTAAACCTGTTCCAGCCCGTATTCTGTTCCTCGCTCCATACCGAAATCATCAAGTATCAGCAGAGGGTAGCTGCAAAGGCGGGAAATATATTCGTTCCTGCCCTCAAAGCTGGCGGCAAGGTCACCCAGTATCGTTGCAAAGTTTGTCATGCAGACGGCAACCTCTTTTTCCATAAGGGCGTTGGCGATACAGGCGGCAAGGTAGCTTTTTTTCCCGTCCCCACGCCGCCCCAAAACAGGTAGCCGATATTTTCAGCCTGCATGGTTTCCCAGCTCTCCACATAAAAGCGGGCGGTTTCGGTCTGCGGGTTTCTGCCGTTGTCATGCTCAAATGTCCAGTTCCGCATAGCAGGGTCGGTAAAGCCCCGGCGTTTCAAGTCCTCCACTTTTTCAAGGTGCTTCTGTCGGCTTTCGGCGGCTTGCTGCTTTTCACGGGCTGCCCGCTGGCAGTCGCACTCTGCCGGGTGGCGGTCACGCCCGAAACAAGTCTTTCCCTCTGCAAAATAGGCTTCTTTGGGCGTATGGCACTTACCGCAGTATAAAAGCCCGTCCTCGCCTGTGTAGTCCTCCGCTTCGGCGGTAGTGGCTGTAATGTCCGTAATCATAGCTTCAATTCCGTTTTTCATAAGCTCTCGCCCTCCTTGCATGAATAATCGGGTATGCCCTGTTTCGGGGCAGCCTTGCCTTTGGCAGCGTCCTCCTGCGCCCACTTGTAAATGGTGGCTGCATGGCTGTGGTACTGTTTCCCGGTGGAAGCGATATGGCAGGAAAGCCGGTCAATATAATACTCCCACTTGTCGGGCAACTCTGTTTTTAGCCCGGAAAGCTCTGTATCGGTCAGTATCACATTGTTGTATCTGCCATAAGCGGCGGGGGCGGGGTGTCCCGTTTCTCCCTCTCTCTCTTTTTCTATCTCTATCTCTTTCTCTAACTCTATCTCTATCTCTGGTGGACGAATGTCGGACAAATGTCCGCCTTTTGTCCGGGGCGGTAAAAGTGCCTTGTTTTCCAGTCTTGCAGCCCGTTTCCGCTCGGCTTCGGTAGAGGACTGTCCTATCATCAGCTCAATGTCGGTCATATAGAAAGCCCCGCTGTCAAGCTGCTCCACAAGCCCCAACTGCCGGAAAATCTCTAAAGCCCTCTCAACCGTCCCTATCTGGTGGCGGGTCAGTGTCGCTATCATCTGCGCTGTGTAGGGGATATGCTCGTCAAGCTGCAATTTCCCGCCGTTTTTCAGCGATTTTAAGTACAGCTTCAAGAGGATATTGGAGTATAAAATCCCGTCTTTCATATCTTCCAGCAGCACAATGGAGTCGCTGTCAAAAAAGTTCTCTTTCAGCTTGAGGTAGTAATACTTGCGGTTATCTGCCATTGTCCCTGTCCTCCTTTTTTTCCGGCGTTTGGAGTAGTAGTGGGGGCAGAGTATGATAACCGCCCGGAAGCTCTGCTTGCAGCTATGGGTACAGCCCCGGCAGAGGTCATTGTATGTGATACGATCGCAGGTGGAATTCCCGACTTTCACTTGCCGCAGGAAAAAAGACCATTCCAGCCGCCGTTTCTTGCTCATTCTTGGCATGGGTGCGCTCCTTTCTGCCGTTTCCGCTGGTGTGGCGGTATCGGCGGTAATTCTGTATCATCTCGGTATCATTTTCGGGTTTTTTCTGCCCTATAAGCCCGTTAAAAAATCCTTTGGTATTTGCGGATAGGGTACGGGGCAGCCCCCTTGTTCTGTATAGGTTCGGGTACATTTTGGGGCGGTTTTTTTATCGTTCCTGTTCCTGCCTTTTTCACAGGCTTGCGCTCGGTGTAAAATCTGGTCGATATTGCCCTTGACAGTCTGTAAGCGGCGGTATTCCTCCCGTTTTGCCCGGTAATCGTTGTAGCCGCTGTTTTTTTCTCTTGGATAAGGGTTTCAATCTCTGCTTGCAGGGCTTTATAGCTCGGCAGCTTGAAATGCCGTTTTCCCTGAAATAGCGGGCGGCTGCGTCTGCTATGATAAAGTCGCTTTCGTACTTCTGACGGTAGGCTGCTTTTGCTTTGGCGTTTTTCTGCTGTTTCAGCCCGTCCCGGACAGGGCGGGTCTTGAATAGGCAAGCACCTGCCGTTGCAGCTCCCTTTTTTTCCCGTTCAGCGTCTTTTTCCATCTGCTTCAGCTCTGTAAGGCTTTTCCCGCATGGCGGTATAGGCGGCAGAACAGGCTTCGTCCAGTTCCTCCGGGGAAGAAAAGCCGTACTGCTGATAGGCGGTAACGGTAGCTGCCATTTGCTTTAGGTTGTGCTTTGCCGCCCAGCGGTCATAGCCCACGCCCTTGCCCTCGGCTCGCTTGGCTTCCCGGTCAACCATGCGCTGCAAGGTGTTGTCTGCCGGGGTGGTTTTTGTGGTTTTTTCCCCTTGTGACAGCTTTTTAACCGCGGCAGGGTATTCGAGTATGGCTTTGCTCTGTTCGGCGGCTCTGTGGGCGTTCTGCGTAAGCAGGACAAGGACAGCAGCCTTGTCAAAATCGTCCCCCAGCTTCCGGGCTGTGATAGGCTTTGTCCTGTCCGGCGTGAGGTAGGAAAGCCGCCCCCGGCTCTCCTTGACGGTCACACCCTCCCGCAGCAAAAGGGAAGAAAATTCGTCAAAGCTGCCAGCTTGGGAAAGTGCCTGCCGTATCGTCCGGCGCAGCTTCGCCTTGTCCGTTTCAAACTTGGTGGGCTTGGTCGGCTGTCCTGCGGCTTCTCTGACAGCGTTCTCTTTATCAAGGGCAAGCTGTCCTTTCTTTGCCGCCCAGTATTCCCGTTCGGTTATCCGTTCCTTGCTGCCGCTTAGGAGGTCGATTTGGTAAAGCCCCTCCCGGTGGCACATCTCCATGACTTCACTCTTGAAATATTCCATAGCGGCGTTGGTGCAGCGGTGCTTGCAGCCCTCCCGTGTGTCGGCTGGTCTGTCCATGTAGGGCAGAAGCGGGACTTCATAAATCCGCAGGGAGTTGATGACGATATGCACATGGATATTGCCGCTGTGGTTATGCCCGTCCGGGTGGGTGCAGACTAAGGCTTGGTGTCCGGGGAAATGCTCTTTACAGAACTGCTCGCCCAGCTCCTGCGCCCGGTCTACGGTCAAGCCGTTGTCTGTCCCGTCCCGTGGGTCAAAGCTGATGATATAGTGGTGGCTTTTCACATCTTCCCGTTTTTGGTTTTTCTCATAGCGGAGATTAGCCCGCATACAGGCAACAGCGAAATCCTCGCCCCCACAGTTGAGGGAAGAAATGCGGTAATCCTCCCTCGGTATCAGCCGCCCGTTTTCATCAAGGGTGGGCTTCATGGTAAACTCGTCATGCTCAAATGTGAGATAGGCTTCCGCTGCGCCATAGTCCGCATTTTTAGAGCTGATATGTTTGAATGTTGCCAACAGCGTCACCCACTTTCTGCAAGACTTCAAACTTTAGGGCAGCAAGGTCGGAAACCGCCGCCCGTACCTCCCCGGCAAGCTGCGGGTAGGGGCTGTGCCACTCGTTCAGCGTCCGGGCTATCTGGTTTAAGTTGCCGCCGATCCTGCCGTATTCGGCGGTCAGCTTCCCGACAGCGGCAAGCAACTCGTCATTGACGGGGGAAACGGTTATGATGGGGCGTATGGCTGCCCCGGTTATGGCTTGCCGGATAAACTCGGCTTGGCTCATGTTGTAAGCAGAAAGCCTTTCCGCGAACTCGGCGTATTCTTCCTCGGTCATGCGTGTCTTGACTACCCGGCTGCGGTGCGGCGTGTTATATCGTTTTCGCATGGTAAAACCTCCTTCGGCTGTGCGTGGTGTCCTCTCACTAATAGGAGAAAAACAGGGTGTAAAGCGGAACTGTTTTTGAAAAATCCGAAAAATTATTTTGAGGGATTTTCCAGCGGCGTAAGCCGCATAAGCAGGGTTTGGGGAAGGCACTCCCCAACAAGATTCCCGCAGGGGCAAAAATGAGCGATAAGCGAATTTTGGTACTGCGGTAGAATCTTGCTCTGAAAAACTCCGGCGTTCCCCGGCTTCCGTACTTTCCGCTAACAAGACGTTTCAAAAGGGCTTTGCTACCCGCTATTCCGGCATATCTTGAAAATTTTCCTTTCACTACCTACAACACCACGCAAAGCAAAATGGACGGAGATTTTTAGAATTTCCCCTTATTCCCTACAACACCACGCAAGCCGAAAAAGGCGGACAATGGCAGTATTTTTTTCTTTGATACCCTCCACGGATAAGTAAGGGATTTTGCCAACTGCGGCGGCAATTTTCCCTTTTGTTTTTTCATACTGGGGATTTTCAAAAATGCCAAACAGGAACGAAAAAAAGCAGCAAATCTGTTGAATAGATTTACTGCTTTCTGGTTGCCGGCGAAGCGGCGGTTATTCAGTTGTAGGCGGTAGGGCTATCTCCCAAAGCGGAACTTGAAAATAGCTGTGAGAAGCGTCTGGGTGATGTAGTCCTCTGTATCTTGGTCTACCCGTCCATTCACACGGGCGGCACATTGTATGCGGCGGCGGTAATACTGCAATACAGTTCCCACCGCTTCCGGCTCCCCGCTGGTGGCTTGGACGATTGTTTCATAGGGGAGAAGCCTATTATTTCTCATATGCCATTCCCTCCATTTCCGCTTGGAGCTGCCGTAGGACTTTTCGGATATGGTAGCCCGCTGTGCTGCGGCTGCGCCCGTACTGTCTGCCAATTTCGTGCTGTGGAATACGCTTGAAAAAGGACAGGTAAATCATTTCCCGCTCCCGTTCGTCCAGCCGTGACAGGGCTTCCGCAAGTAAGCCGCTGCTGAAAATGACCGTATCGCCGCAAAGGGTAAGTATGTATTCCTCGTCCGGCTCCGGGGCTTGGAAATATTCATCTGTCGTGCCTAAAGGGTAGTGCTTTTCGTCTGTGAGGTATTCAAGGGATATTTCTCTTTTGTGCTTCCTGCTCCGTGTCCTCGCTGCGTTGATCGTTGCATTTCGGATAACGACTTTGCAAAAGGCATGGAAAGTGTACTCGATATGTTCCCGATATTCTTCTGTACAGGTCATGGAAAATCCCCCTTTCCTCCCAAAAGGGCTGTGGCTGGTTAGTAGTTGCTTTTTATGATAGTAAGGGGCGGCAGCACTTTAGGCTGTCGCTCCTTGACTGCCTAACTGCAAAACCGGGCGGGGCTGTCAACGGCGGGCGAAGCCCGTTCATCTTGACCGTTGACTGGCTCGGCCAGGTTTGCTATTTATCCGCAAACTTGAATTTATTTTTAAGCTATCACGTTTTACCTTTTTAAGCCTTACTATCATTACCATAGGAATTTCTTTGTTGTTTTTTTGAAACATTCTTCATAAAATCCATCAATGACAAATCCAGCTCTAAAACAAAGGTTAAAAATATCTTGTATGGAACGATGATAATAAATCTGCTCCTCCGGTTGCCCTTCAATCGCTATACCATAGTAACTGTGCGGTGTCATATATTTTTCAGTCAACGTGATAAAACAAGGGTGTTGCGTTGCAAAGACAAAAATTCCGCTTTCCTCCAACAGTTCATAAACAGCCATAAGAAGTGGTTCAATATCCGTAATATCCATAATTGCCATATTAGAAACTGCTTTCGTAAAGGCTCGATTTCTTTTTAATTCTAATATACTTTCTCTATTGGTCGCATCCGCTACACAAAATTCAATTTGTTTTGCATATTGTGATTGCCGTCTTTTAGCCAATTCTATCATTTTTTTGCTGTAATCAAAAGCGACAATCGAAGCGCCTCTTTGTGCAAGATACGAAGAATAATTTCCATTGCCACACGCAATATCCAAAATGTAATCCGCAGGATTAGGAGATAGAAGTTCCGTTACTTTGGGACGCACTACCTCTCTGTGAAATTCATTAGATTTGTCACCCATTGCATTATCCCAAAATTGTGCGTTTTTCTCCCAGATTTTTTTACTTTCCTCTGTTCCCATGTTCTCTCCCACTCCCAAAATTTGCCTTTTTGCTTCCATTAAATCTTCCTTACTATATTCCATTGTTACCCTCCATAACTTCTGATTGTTGCCGTCTTGACTATTATGTATCTTTTCTTTCCAAAATGGTATAGGCTTTTATTTTTATAATGCTGCAAAACTTTTCTTCTGTAAGGTATTCAAAGGATATTTCCCTTTGCCGCCGCTATTGGAAAGCCAAAAGCAGCGGCTTTTTTACGCGATATGACCGAAAAGTCTAGAAAGCAGGATATGTCATCATTTGTCATTTCTTCTCAATGTAATAACTGCATGGCATATCAAGCCAAATACAAGAGAAAAACAGCCACCGCCAAATAGTGATGCTCCCCACCCTGCACCCGACATTGTCATAAAACCGCCAACAAAGAAAATACCAATGCCAAGAAATATCCCGACACCATAAAAAAGTCCAATTGCCATATCATACTTATTAAATTGTCGTTTCTCTTTTTTTCACATGTTTCCATTTTTGTTATTACCTCCTTCGCAAAATCGTCCATGTGGACTCCAAAAAGAAAACAAATTTTTTTCAACGTATTTAAATCGGGTTCATTAACATCTCTCTCCCAATTCGATAGCGCCTGCCGGGTAACATTCAATTCCCCAGCCAGTTCTTCCTGTGTCATTCCCGATTGTGTTCGCAGATGACGTATTTGCTTTCCTGTTGTAATATCCGTCTGTTTCTGGTTCAAAATGGTTCCTCCTCTCTGATGCTGATTTTATCAATGATATTTCGCAATAGCCAGCAATGAACGCTTGCATTGCGCAAGACGTTACATTATCTTCTGAAACATATGCCGGATCTTGTCTAAACGGCTGTTCGGGCGGCGTGGCTGAAATACAGGCTCGCCGGAAGTTTCCTGATACCCTTTTAATTCTGTAATGCAGACACTTCTTCCATTTGTATAAAAATTCAGATCATTCCTATATTCACCGATACAACGGGCAGGGATTTCACCCTTAAAAAAATAACTTCATCTTTTTTTCAAGTCTGGTTGATTCAATGATTGCGCAATACTTTGGTGCATCATTATAAGCCCGTGAAAGATATTCCTGCGGTGCAAAAAGGGTAAAGGAAAGGTATGGTTCCAACAGTTGTGTCCCTGCTTTTTTCAATGCCTGCTCCAACACGACAGGCGCAAGAAAACGAAAATCAGCGGGGGTGCTGACCGGGCTGTAATAAACTCCATAATCAAAACAAATTTGGCAGTCTGTCACTCCCCAGCCATATAAGCCCTGCTCCATTCCATAACGCACACCCTCCATGACGGCATTTTGAAAACTTTGGTTTAAATAGCCGAGAGATACCTCGCTTTTATATTGTGTTCCGCTTCCAACAGGAAGCGGTGTTACAGTCAAACCAATAGATGCCCAAAACGGATTCGGCGGCACTTCAATATGAATCGTGCAGCTCGCTTTTTTTTGCGGTCTTTCCAGATAAATAACCGAAGGCTCTTTCATAGCCACGCCCACATGATATTTTTCTTCTAATAGCGAACAAATAACTTCTAACTGTACTTTTCCCAAAAAAGATAACATAATCTCATGGGTAACAGTATCAATGTCAAAATGCAAAAGAGGGTCTGTATCAGCAATCTCTGCGAGGGCATTTAACAGGGCTTCCCTTTGCTCCGGCTTTTGCGGCTCTACCGTTGTCCGAAGTAATGGCATGGGATTATCAATCCGTGTTTTGTGAGGCAGGAGTTTTTCATTTCCCAGGATATCGTTCAGTTTCAAAGTATCATCAGCTAAAATAACAATTTCTCCCGGACAGGCATGGTCAGCCGGGACGATTTCACCATTTGACGGAATACACATTTCTGTAATCTTTATTTTTTCCTTTTTTGACAGCAGCAGGGTATCCCGTAAATGGAGCGTCCCATGATACAGGCGTAAATAAGAAAGCCGTTTTTTCCGCTCTGTATACTCAACCTTAAAAACATATCCACATAATTCAGACTGAATATCGTCCGTTTCTGTAATGAAAGTTTCTATAATCGCTTCAATCAGTTTTTTTCTGTTCCTAAATTGTCTTTTTGCACTCCCATGATAAACAGGAAACAAAGAGCAGCATCTGGTTCTTTTTGCACTTTTCATATTGTAATTCCTGTATATCCAAAGAATCCTCTGCAACATATCGTTCTAATAGTTCATCGCTTCCGGAAATAATCATATCCCATTTGTCTAAATCAGAAATATCGGTCATAGTTATCTTTTGGCGACAGGGAAACCTCCTGCATGACAATCATATCACTGGTAAGTTTATCTTTAATGCTTTGGTAAACACACTGCAGGTCGATCCCATTTTGGTCTATCTTATTTATAAAGATAATTGTCGGAATGTCCATTTTCTGAAGCGCATGGAATAATATACGGGTTTGTGCCTGTACGCCGTCTTTTGCTGAAATGACTAAAACAGCTCCGTCAAGGACAGATAAAGAGCGGTATGCTTCGGTTAAAAAATCCATATGACCGGGAGTGTCCACGATATTGATTTTATAATCATTCCAATAAAAAGAAGTAACCGCTGTCTGAATGGTAATTCCCCGTTGCCGTTCCAAAATCATAGTGTCTGTTCTTGTGGTCCCTTTATCCACGTTTCCCTGTTCCGCAATCGCTCCACTGGTGTATAGCAGACTTTCTGTCAATGTAGTTTTTCCTGCGTCTACATGGGCCAGAATGCCGATATTGATTATTTTTCATCTGATTGTCCTCCCTTTACAGCCCCCAAAGGGCATAAAAATCCCCAGCAGTAAAAATACTTTTTACCACTGGGGATTCTAATTTGCGGACATACACATATACAGCATACACCTATTTGTGATTGCTGTTTTTGAATATGTCAAAATTGATAAGGCAAAAGTATTCTTAAATTGGGTACAAAAAACCAAGCCCCCACAAAAGGAGCTATCATAATTCTTTGTTCCCACTATTTGATTATAGTTTTATTTAAGAATACCTTGCCGCATATTTTTTACTCCTTTTCTGGAATGAAGCTATTATATCACATCAGTTTTAGGAAAGAAAGTACTTAAAAGAAATTTTTCTTCCCCCAAAAATGAAAAAGTAAATTCTACTCATCGGCCTCCCAGTAGATTTTACTTCTGCACAGTTGATATTTTCTCTTTCACACCATTCATGGTATGTTTAGACCTCCTTCTGACAGCAATGGAAGGAGTTTATTATGAGTAAAATTATTCCCGGTAACCAAAAACATCTTTCTTTAGAAGACCGCCTTTTTATAGAGCAAAGTCTAAATCAAGGGCTTTCCTTCAAGGAGATTGCCAAGTATCTTTGCAAAGACCCTTCTACCATTTCTAAAGAAGTGAAGAAACACCGAGCATCGAGCTGGTATCACAAGGGCAGCTTTCTGAACAAAAAGAACTTTTGCGTTCATCGTTACCAGTGTCGTAAAACAAATGTCTGTAAGAAGATTATTCTTTGTGGGATAAAGTGTACTTCTTGTCCTAGCTGCAATCAGACCTGTAAGGACTTTGAAAAGGAATGCTGTAATCGCCTAATGAAAGCTCCCTATGTCTGTAATGGCTGCTCACAAAAGCTTCATCACTGCAGCATCGCCCATAAATATACCTATGATGCCAGATTTGCTGATAGAAAATACAGGGAAACCCTTAAAGACTCTCGTCGAGGAATAAATCTTTCCGAAAAGGAAGCAAGAGAAAAGGACAGCATCATTACTCCTCTGATTGCAAAGGGACAATCCCCTTACCAGATTTTAGTGAATCATCCGGAATTACAGATGTCTGTTCGCACCATGTACTCATACATTGACCAAGGAATTTTTACTTCCAAAAATATCGATTTAAAACGGAAGGTGACATTCAAACCAAGGAAATGCCATAAAACACAGATATCAAACCGCGAAATATTTCATGGTCGAAGCTATGAGGATTTCTTGAAGCTTGGATTAAATGCTTTTATAGAGATGGATACCGTTCATTCCTGTAGGGATTCGCAAAAAACTCTACTGACCTTTTTCTTTACTGAGGAAAAGCTCTTCCTGGCTTATCTGTTAAATCGATGTACAAAGGGAGCAGTCAAAGCAGTCTTTGACCGTTTAGAAAGACGTTTTGAAGATGTCTTTGACTTTCAATCTATCTTTGAATATATCCTCACAGACCGAGGATCGGAGTTTGGCGATCCTATCGCTTTGGAAACAAACCCTAATGGAATCCAACGTAGTAGCATCTATTATTGCGATCCTATGCGTAGTGGGCAAAAAGGGGGATTAGAGCAAGCCCATACCATGCTTCGCATGATTCTTCCAAAAGGCTCTTCTTTTGCTTTTCTTACACAATGGGATGTGAATCGGATTGTAAACCACATCAATTCCACGCCAAGGGAAAGCTTAAACGGAGATACCCCTTATCAAAGGGCACTAAACAGATATGGAGAAGATGTCTTAAAAGCACTTCAGCTCGGGCCCATTCATCCTGACGAGGTTTGTCTGAGGCCCAAGCTGATTCGCTTTAAGTAACCCAACAACCCAAAACCGATCTGCTGTCAGACAGGGCAAAAACTTTTACATTTTTCGATATAGCCAGTGGAATTTAGTCCTACACACGACTTGTCCTGTGGCTTATTTCCCATGTCCGGAAAGAGATTTTTTTGAGGTTGTTATGCACTATTATAACAAAATCAGGCAGAAATGAAATTTCAAACTGCCTGATTTTTGGGATTTTTTTAAACTAAGTAGAATTTACTTCTGCACTGGAATTTACTTTTTCAATTTAGCAATTTTTCTTCCCCTTATATGTAACAATCATACCGGCTTCCTGGTGTTCAGAATGGTTTCTGCTGTCTGCTGTGGTGTTTGATTGGAATTGTCCAGCCAAAAGCCGATCCGTGGTGTTGTCTGCATAAATGTATCGTATAAGGTTTCAACCGTAAAGCCGGAATAGCCTGTTTTCTCCCTGTATCGTTCCCTTTCTTTTATTGTTTCCACATCTGGACAAAGAACGACAACCTCAACAGGGTATTTATGCAGATAATTTATCATTCGGTTTAATTCATCACCGTAGTAGTTATCTTGGATCACTACAGAAAAGCCGTTGTCAAAGTATGACCTTGCCGCATCAGCAGTCAATTTGTATCGAAGGTACAGCTGGCGGACTGCTTCCGCTGATGGGGTAGCTGACATATTTTCTCTGCCTGAAATAATCATTTTTCGGAACACATCACCACGAAGATGGACGCATTTTTCTATTGATTTTGCCAGTAAATCGGAAACTGTAGATTTTCCAGAAGCCATTAAGCCTGTAATGAGATAAATTTTTTGTTTCATTTCACTTCCTCCGGCACAAAAAATATGTACATGTAACTAATTCAACACATTTATAATTTGAATAGCTTCCTGTATAATTCAAAGTGTAGAAAGTAAATGATTTTACAAAAATAGATACCTAAGTTAAACTGTCATTGCTGACCGGCCAGTTAGCAAATGAGCGGAATAAGGAAGGTATCTACAAATGAATTCTACACAAAATAAGAAGATTGAACAAGTAAAAGAAACAACAATGATTGTCGGCATTGATGTTGGCAGTGAAAAGCATTATTTCAGAGCTTTTAACTGGAGAGGCATAGAACTTACCAGAAAGCCTGTAGCGTTTTCAAACTCTATGGAGGGATTCAACAGCTTTTACAATTCGGTTGTGGAACTGATGCAGAAAAATGAACTTAAAGAGGCACTGGTAGGAATAGAGCCAACCGGTCACTACTGGTTTGATCTTGGGCAGTTCATGGGTGAAAAGAACATAAAGTTTGTGATGGTAAATCCGCACCATGTGCATAAGACCAAAGAATTAGATGACAATAGTCCATCTAAAAATGACAGAAAAGATCCTCGTGTTATTGCAGGGCTTGTAAGGGATGGACGATATTTTTATTCATATATGCCGACAGGTGTATATGCAGAACTGCGGAATGCGTCAAACCGCCGGTTTGTGCTTGTAGAAGAACAGACAAGGGCGAAGAACCGTCTGCAGAAGTGGGTTGCAGTGTATTTCCCGGAATATAAGGGGATTTATACACACATAGATGCCAAGGGAGGTCTGCTGGTGTTAAAGCAGGCACCAACTCTTGAGGAGATAGTAAGACTAGGAGTGGAAGGTATCATAAAGATATGGAAAGACGCTAAACTCCGAGGAAATGGGCATAAGAAGGCTATGCTGATTCTGAATGCAGCCATGAAAAGCATAGGATTAAAAGCAGGTCTTACAGAAGCTCGGATGGAGATACAGGATCTGATAGAGGATTATGAACTCCAGACAAAACGCCTTGAACGGGTCAATGACCTGATCAAAGAACTGTGCCAACAGGTCAGGTATGCGGATAAGCTGCTTGAAATAAAAGGTATAGGAATAACAACCGTAGCTGGTTTCATAGCAGAAGTTGGTGATATCACGCGCTTTGATAGCACGAAAGAACTTCAGAAACTTGCAGGATTGGAACTGGTGGCAGATAGTTCCGGTAAGCACGACGGAAAAACAAAGATAAGCAAAAGAGGACGCAAGCGTCTCAGATATCTACTTTTTGAGGCAGCGATATCGGTGGTGGGAAAGAATGAAGAATTCAAAGAAATCCACAGATATTATACCACCAGGGAAAAGAATCCATTGAAAAAGATGCAGTCGCTGATAGCAGTAGCATGTAAGCTGATAAGAGTATTCCATGTGATCCTTACCAAGGGAATCAGTTATGATGCATCAAAGATGTTGAAAGATATTCGACGTCCGGGAGAGCAGTTAAAGGCTGCATAACCGAGCAATAAAGAACAACCATAATGATTATAGGAAGCGTCCACCGAAAGGTGCTGTAATCGTAGTGTTTGGATCAGTGATGAAAGTACAAAGAATGAGCTGGTAGCCGGCAGGAATTTTCTCCAAAGGGCATGACCCTGATGAATAGCTAAGCTGGCACCCTGGTTATGGACAGGCAGAACGAAGGAAGTGAGGACCCACCGTAAGGAGGATAATCCTGTTGGACATGAGAGGTGAGCTGCCATATAGGGATGGGTACACATCGAGGCCATTTAGAACGAATAGTGATGACGTTTTATTTGGTGCACCCATTATTACTATATATCTGCCCTGTATGAGGTAAAGATCACTCCATAACCTTAGTTCTATTCAATGACAGGTATCAAAAAGTATTGAATTTATTAAAAAAACACTTGATTATATGGAGAGGGACATTATAGCATTTACTAAATACAAATTCAATGTATACGGAAAGAAAGATATAAGGAGTGGGAGGGATTCCGCCGTAGTCGGCATTGTAGGAAAATCCAAAAGTTTAGATTTTCCCACAATGCTTATCTTTTGGTCTTTGGTTCGGAATAGTGTAGTGCTGGCGGTCTATCTCTTGTTTTCGGTTGCTTGCTTCCTTACCGTACATGAGCATTTGCTCCTGGATTATCATTTCCATATCCCTCCATAAGGTTAATGACTCCCCAGGCTCCAAGTCCGGCTCCTACTGCCATAACCAAAATCTGTAATACATTGACTGCCTGAACAAAAAAATCCATATTTATTCCTCCTCGTTTTCTTCCTTCTTTTCAATCTTGTTATATGACTTCACTACAAAGTTTTTGTAAGTCTTTCCCTCTTTTTCACGCTTCTTAAAGTAGCCGAAGATATGAATCAAATCGCCTTTTCTCAAAGGCTTTTTGCTATTTCTGTCTTTTTTTCTCCATAAGCTGCACAGTTGATATACTCCTTACCCTTACCGTACTTTTTTACAAGCGTAAAATTTGCAACTTCTACCGTTTCTCCGTCTTTTTCAAAGTTTGAGAAAGTAGGTTCCGCCAATAAGTTGGCGTTGATGTTAATCATTTCTTGTTTCATCTTTTTAAATTTCTCCTTTTCATTTCAATAAAAAAAGCGACCAGAAGTATTACTTTTTCCAATCGCTGATACTCTTACTATTTAGTTTTTTTCTTAGTGGGACTTCTGATCCTTATCATCTTATCTCCTTTATTGTCTTTAACATATTTAAGGGAATTAGCATTTTGTCGTGTATATATTAGTGAAAGGTACTTGAAATACTAGTTCGCTAATTAGTGAGTTTCCCCTCTCCATATAATCAAGTGTTTTTTTAATAAATTCAATACTTTTTGATACCTGTCATTGAATAGAACTAAGGTTATGGAGTGATCTTTACCTCATACAGGGCAGATATATAGTAATAATGGGTGCACCAAATAAAACGTCATCACTATTCGTTCTAAATGGCCTCGATGTGTACCCATCCCTATATGGCAGCTCACCTCTCATGTCCAACAGGATTATCCTCCTTACGGTGGGTCCTCACTTCCTTCGTTCTGCCTGTCCATAACCAGGGTGCCAGCTTAGCTATTCATCAGGGTCATGCCCTTTGGAGAAAATTCCTGCCGGCTACCAGCTCATTCTTTGTACTTTCATCACTGATCCAAACACTACGATTACAGCACCTTTCGGTGGACGCTTCCTATAATCATTATGGTTGTTCTTTATTGCTCGGTTATGCAGCCTTTAACTGCTCTCCCGGACGTCGAATATCTTTCAACATCTTTGATGCATCATAACTGATTCCCTTGGTAAGGATCACATGGAATACTCTTATCAGCTTACATGCTACTGCTATCAGCGACTGCATCTTTTTCAATGGATTCTTTTCCCTGGTGGTATAATATCTGTGGATTTCTTTGAATTCTTCATTCTTTCCCACCACCGATATCGCTGCCTCAAAAAAGTAGATATCTGAGACGCTTGCGTCCTCTTTTGCTTATCTTTGTTTTTTTCCGTCGTGCTTACCGGAACTATCTGCCACCAGTTCCAATCCTGCAAGTTTCTGAAGTTCTTTCGTGCTATCAAAGCGCGTGATATCACCAACTTCTGCTATGAAACCAGCTACGGTTGTTATTCCTATACCTTTTATTTCAAGCAGCTTATCCGCATACCTGACCTGTTGGCACAGTTCTTTGATCAGGTCATTGACCCGTTCAAGGCGTTTTGTCTGGAGTTCATAATCCTCTATCAGATCCTGTATCTCCATCCGAGCTTCTGTAAGACCTGCTTTTAATCCTATGCTTTTTCATGGCTGCATTCAGAATCAGCATAGCCTTCTTATGCCCATTTCCTCGGAGTTTAGCGTCTTTCCATATCTTTATGATACCTTCCACTCCTAGTCTTACTATCTCCTCAAGAGTTGGTGCCTGCTTTAACACCAGCAGACCTCCCTTGGCATCTATGTGTGTATAAATCCCCTTATATTCCGGGAAATACACTGCAACCCACTTCTGCAGACGGTTCTTCGCCCTTGTCTGTTCTTCTACAAGCACAAACCGGCGGTTTGACGCATTCCGCAGTTCTGCATATACACCTGTCGGCATATATGAATAAAAAAATATCGTCCATCCCTTACAAGCCCTGCAATAACACGAGGATCTTTTCTGTCATTTTTAGATGGACTATTGTCATCTAATTCTTTGGTCTTATGCACATGGTGCGGATTTACCATCACAAACTTTATGTTCTTTTCACCCATGAACTGCCCAAGATCAAACCAGTAGTGACCGGTTGGCTCTATTCCTACCAGTGCCTCTTTAAGTTCATTTTTCTGCATCAGTTCCACAACCGAATTGTAAAAGCTGTTGAATCCCTCCATAGAGTTTGAAAACGCTACAGGCTTTCTGGTAAGTTCTATGCCTCTCCAGTTAAAAGCTCTGAAATAATGCTTTTCACTGCCAACATCAATGCCGACAATCATTGTTGTTTCTTTTTACTTGTTCAATCTTCTTATTTTTGTGTAGAATTCATTTGTAGATACCTTCCTTATTCCGCTCATTTGCTAACTGGCCGGTCAGCAATGACAGTTTAACTTAGGTATCTATTTTTGTAAAATCATTTACTTTCTACACTTTGAATTATACAGGAAGCTATTTATTGATCGCAATATAAATTGAAAATAGGCATGAAAAAAGACGATAGATTTTTTTCTTTTCTATCGTCTTACGCATTTAGTATTCAATTTTTCAGTTCGACAAACTTGAATGTATCAAAACACATTCAAAAAAATGTATTTCATTCGCCTATAGGATCATAATCTGCCGGAACCGGTGCAACGATACTCACAAAAACTATATCCTCTGTTCCTGTGTTCATTGCGCCGTGACATGCACCTTTAGGAGAAACGATAACCTGTCCTTTTTTTAAGGGAATCTCTTTATCCGGTTCGGGATAGAATATTCCTTCTCCCTGTAAAATGATCCAGATATCATCAGAATTGTGGTGACGGTGCTTCTGCAAGGTTTGTCCCGGTTTAATCACCCACACCGACCCTCCTGTAGATTCTGTTTGGTAAAAAGGTGTTTTCTTTGCAGCTTTTTTGTCTTCTTGTTTTACCATGTCCATTTCATAGATTCTTTTTTCTTCCATTGCTATATGCCTCCTTGTATTGATTTTTGATTATTCTTACTCAAAGAGCTTCCGATACTCCCCATACCCTTGTTCTTCCAGTTCATCGTAGGGAATGAATCTAAGAGCTGCCGAGTTGATGCAATAACGCAGCCCGCCGGACTCGCGGGGACCATCGTTGAACACGTGACCCAGATGGGAATCCGCGCCGCTGCTGCGCACTTCCGTCCGGACCATACCATTTGAAGTGTCCACGGCCTCAGTGACAGCATCTTCCGCGATCGGCCTGGTGAACGCCGGCCAGCCACACCCAGAGTTATACTATACTTGTCCATGGATGTAAAGAGCGGTTCGCCGCTGACAATGTCGACATAAAGGCCCTTTTCAAAGAAGTCGTCATACTCGCCGGTGAAGGCGTACTCCGTGGCGGCGTGCTGTGTGACCTCAAAGGCCAAATCGCCGATCCGCACCCGAAGTTCATCTGCAGATTCTTCTGCGCTGTTTTGCTGAAGATCAAAGTAACTGCGCGGGATATGGCAGTAGCCGCCGGGATTCTTGTCCAGATACTTCTGGTGATACTCTTCTGCGGGGAAGAAGTTTTCCAACGGAAGCAGTTCAACAGCAAGCCTGGCTCCGGCTTTCTCTTCCTCCGCCCGATAAACCGCTTAGATCTCCGGAAGCTGGTCTTCTTCCGTATAATAGATCCCCGTCCGGTACTGGATGCCTCGATCATTGCCCTGTTTGTTTACAGAGAGCGGATCGATCACCATGAAATAGTAATTCAGCAAATCAGTCAGAGAAATTACAGCAGGGTCATAGTCGACCCGCACTGTCTCGGCATGCCCGCTGCTGTTACAGACGTCCTGATAGGTCGGAGCTTCGTCAGGTCCGTTTGCATAACCTGCTTCTGTTCGGATTACGCCGACAAACTGATCAAAGAACTTCTGCGTTCCCCAGAAGCAGCCGCCTGCAAGATAGATTGTTTTTATATCCTCCGGTATCTCCATAGTAGTTTCTCCTGTCACGATCTCTCCGGACCAGGTGTTGATCCCGCCGAATTCGTAGATGTTGGTATATCCCATGTTCGCAAGCTTTTGCGCTGCTTGCTTGGATCTGTTCCCGCTTCGGCAGTAAATCAGGATGATCTGATCCAGATCCGGGAGTTCTTCCGGCCGCTCCGCTTCAATGCTCTCATTCGGAATTAGAATTGCGCCAGGAATATGGCCTGCATCGTATTCATCTTGCCTGCGGGCATCTACAATCACATGCCCGTCATCCCGGGTCATCATCTGCTTTGCCATATCTTGATCGATCTGATGATAGCTCTCGACCTCTTGCACTGAACCGGCAGTATTTACCAAACAACCAGTCAGAAGAAAAATGGTCATCAAAATCAAAAACAACAGTCTTGGAACACCTGAGCGCCCTTTTTCCACTATTGCTCTCATCTTTTTCATTCTATGTTACCTCGGTAAATTCTAATTTGTACTAAAACCACTCCTAAATCTCCACAAATCCTTGTATTTAAACAGTTTGTGGCATTATATTATTTACTCCACCTGAATAATAAATTGTAAAATAATTTTATTCAACCGTATTAATACCTAAAGCATAATCACCTTTCCTCAACCCTACAATTCTCAATTGCATACTCCAAAAATACACCAATAAGTTCATTACGGCTGTGCCCCGTCTGTGTAGAAATATTATCAAGTTTTGAAACTATTTCTTCTTTAATGCGAATAGAGAATGTCCTATATCCGTCGTCACCTTTTGCTCGTTTGGGTTTTATAATCAAATCTTTATTTGCCATATATAACCACCTCCTAAACATAGTTTATGTTTGAAAAGATGTTAAATATATGTTATAGTTTATGTTATAATTTATGTTTAATTCTGTGATGAGGTGATAGTATGATACTAAAGTAATAAAATTATGAAACAGTAAAAAAAGGTCATGTGAGTAAATCTCTTACTAATAACGATGCAGAATTTACCGCATGGAAATTGATAAATGCACCGGCTAATATTGTCGAATATAGTGCTGATGAATAAAGTAAAAGTTTTTAAGTTTAAAAGGAGTTACTTTATGGAGAAGCATAGTGGTAAAATAATAAGAATACTGTTGTTTTTCGGTGTATTCGCATATCTACAATACCACGATTATAGTCGTGGTGCATTCAAAATTGGGACTGTTACAGGTGGATTATTAATGGCTTCAGCAGTATATTTAATCTCTTCACTCTTTGGGATACTGTTAAATCTTTCAGGTAACTATCTGATAGCTACTTTATGTACAGGTTCCCTGGCATTATTCTTAGCTTTTAAGCTTGATGAATTCATTGCTAAAGTTTCTTGGCTTAATGAAAATATTGTTGCTACAGTACTTATAATCGTTTCAATACTTTGTATTGTTAAGGATTTCTTTATTCTCAAGCCTAAACAAGTTACCAATACTACCATCCCGGATGATTATATAAAATCCGGTATATCTTTATATGAAACTAACCCTAACAAAGCTATGCGTGATGGTATAAAATCCGACTCTCAATCAGTATTTAATCTTTCAAATATGCTTGAAGAGCAATGGGGCCGTAAACCCACTTATGAAGAAATTATTGACTATATAGACCATTTAGTTATTCCGAATAAGGAGAATACCAATAATATATTTAGAGATTTTTGAATACAAGCGCTATGTTATTGAACTATTAATATATTTAAACAATAAGTCGTTGATTTTTGATCTGATATCAAAAAAATCAACGACTTTCTTTTCTCAATGTGAATGACTGTTTCTTATTTCTTCTATGATCTGCTTTTCGCCTTGAGTTTAAAAAGTTTTTATTTTCCACTATTTACAAAAAAGCCTCCCCGTAAAATGATGGAAGGCTTTCTATTATTTAATTTGTTAATCTAATTTAAATCACTTTGAAAAATTGCAATTGACGGATAATGATTCAGCTCCTCAAGGTTAGTATCTAAAGGAACACTGTAAACCATAAAATATCTTTCGGGATATTTCGCCTCAAATTCCTCAATTTTCTTTACGACAAGCTCCTTGTTTTCAGATACAAACATTACCGAAACCACACCTACTTTTTCTTCTGTATTCTCATTTTCTGACTTATCAACATAACCTGACAAAATTATTTTCAAAGAATCTTTACCGTTCAACCCTTCTTTAATTAATTTTTCATCTGTCATCTTTTTCTTCCTTTACTCCAGCTCAATAGTTCCCGGTGGCTTGCTGGTGATATCATAGAGTACCCTGTTTACATGGTCTACCTCATTGATAATCCTGTTGGTCACCTTTTCAAGTACTTCCCAAGGGAGTCTTGCAGCCTCTGCTGTCATAAAGTCTATTGTCTTAACTGCACGAAGTGCTATGGCATAGTCATAAGTTCTGTAATCACCCATTACTCCTACACTTCTCATATTTGTAAGAGCTGCAAAGTACTGGTTGATTTCCTGTGAAAGTCCTGCCTTATCTATCTCCTCACGGTATATAGCGTCTGCATCCTGAACTATCTTTACCTTCTCGGCTGTAACTTCACCGATAATTCTGATTCCGAGACCAGGTCCCGGGAACGGTTGACGGAATACAAGATGCTTCGGTATACCAAGCTCAAGTCCCGCCTTTCTTACCTCATCCTTGAAAAGATCTCTAAGCGGCTCTATGATTTCCTTGAAATCAACATAGTCTGGAAGTCCTCCTACATTGTGATGTGACTTGATTACTACACTCTCTCCACCAAGTCCCGATTCTACAACATCAGGGTAAATTGTTCCCTGTACCAAGAAATCTACCTTACCGATTTTTTTTGCCTCTTCTTCAAAGACTCTGATAAATTCCTCGCCTATTATCTTACGTTTCTTTTCAGGCTCGCTTACACCTGCAAGTTTTGAGTAGAATCTCTCAGCTGCATTTACTCTGATGAAGTTCAGCTTATAATTGCCGTTCGGTCCGAATACAGCCTCAACCTCATCACCTTCATTTTTTCTGAGAAGTCCATGGTCTACAAATACACAGGTAAGGTTTTCACCTACCGCCTTGCTGAGCATTACCGCCGCAACTGATGAGTCAACACCGCCTGAAAGTGCACAAAGTACCTTACCGTTGCCTACCTTTTCTTTGATTGCCTTTATACTGTTTTCTACAAAGGCATCCATTTTCCAGTTACATTCACATTTGCAGACATTCTTTATAAAGTTTCCAAGCATTACAGAACCGTATTCTGAATGTAAAACTTCAGGGTGGAACTGTATTCCGTATAGATTCTTTGCCGTATTCTCATATGAAGCTACAGGACAGTCATCACTGTGTGATGTAATCTCAAATCCTTCACCAATTTTACTTATATAGTCTGTATGGCTCATCCACACAATGCTTTCCTTCGGCACATTCTCAAACAATGCACTGTCAGTCTTATCAACTGTAAGCTTTATTTTACCATATTCTCTTACGCTTGCCTTTTCTACCTTTCCGCCAAGCAGATGCTGCATAAGCTGTGCACCATAGCATAGTCCAAGTACAGGAACTCCAAGTTCAAAAAGCTCCTTTGAATATGTGGCCGAATCAGGCAGATAGCAACTGTCCGGTCCTCCTGTAAGTATGATTCCCTTCGGATTTTTCTTCTTGATCTCTTCTAAAGGGGTTTTATATGAATAGATCTCACAATAAACATTGTTCTCTCTTACTCTTCTTGCAACTAATTGATTGTACTGACCTCCAAAGTCCAAAACAATTATAAGCTCCTGCTTTAATTCCATCTGTATCTCCTATACTTGATAAAATAATTTTACTTACAATAATATATCCTAAATAGTAAAAAAACGCAATTATTAAGTTGTCTTTAATGCTTATCCTTTGCAACGCTTGTTGATATTATAAAAGCTCTCATATTCTTATTTTCATCAATTCGTATATAGGCATAATACTCGTTCCAGAATATAGAATCGCTGTTGGTACGCCATGCTATTCCATATACAGAGTCTGTAGGCTCGGATTCATCCGGTATCATCCAAAGTTTCTTTTTAAATATATTTTTTACATTATCTGTATCAAAAGTATCTAACAGATCCAGCACTTCAAGCTCAATATCTATACCGGCATTTTTCACTGCACTCTCACAGTCATTATCCATATAGAAATTTACGACCTTGGAATCCTTTATATCCACATCTTTATTAAGACTTCCGTACAAATCTATTGCGCCTATAAGTGTATCATCTTTCGCCAATAAATAAGGTGCTCCCCTTAGAGTCTCTCCTGTACTTCTATATCCTTTTTCTACAGTAATATCCTGATTTTCGTCATATTTAGTGTAAGAACCGCTTGTCAGCATTTCACTGTACTCATATGTATTCTCATCATTCATGATATATATATCAAATCCGTTATCTAAAAGGTCTTTGACACTTGTCTTACTCAGTGTTACTTTCATCCCTCCTACAGTCATTACAGGAGGCTTTACCGGTACACCGATAAGAATATACCAAAAGCATAAATAAACAAATAATAGTGCCATCCCGGAGAGAGTAAGTATAACGTTAGTCTTACGTCCACTTGCATTTAAAAGTGCTTTGACAGGTATTGCTACAATCATACCTCCAAGAGATGCAAAAGCCGGCCCTACAAAGCTCATCAGCTTTATTACTGTAAAAAATACAATAACGATAACCAAAATATGAAAAAACAGATCACTGATTTTCATTTTGCCGCTACCGCTTTTAGAACTTTTCTCTCCGCTTATACCGTACTCGGAACTTTTGTTAAGCCTGTTCATCAACCAAAGAAGTATAGCAACATACCAAAATCCCAGAAATACCATTAACCCTATAAATATTAATCTGACGCTCATACTTATCCCTTCCCTTACTGCATTTATATAATATTATTCTACCATATTTTATATAAAATTTTTTTAATTTTTGCAAAAAAGCATTCCAAATTTCTTTTTCATATGTTATCATAACACAAATTTTTCTTTTCTGAGGAAAAAAGGAAGATTAGCGCCGGGGCTTAGGGGAGACCCAAGCTGACGAGGTAAACAGTTATCGAAATATTCGGCGGATGCTGTTTCGGAGTAGTGCATCGTAAGAGGAAGAAAAAAAGCGAAATCAAGATCGTAACAAAAGCTTTCTTCGCACAATAAACAATTAAATAGGAGAAAAATACGATGTGCGGTATTGTTGGTTTTGTTGGGCAGGGGAATACAAAGGATATTCTACTGTCCGGTCTTTCGCGTCTTGAATACAGAGGCTATGATTCTGCCGGAATAGCCCTATATTCTCATCCTTTTACTGTGGTAAAATCTGTAGGTAAATTGGAGGAATTGAAAAAAAAGGTTGCAGCTTCGGGGGAATGTGAGTTTCCCTGCTCTATGGGAATCGGTCACACACGTTGGGCAACTCATGGTAAGGCTGATGAAAAAAATTCTCATCCACACTTATCTATGAATAAAGAAGTGGTGCTGGTTCATAACGGTATTATTGAAAATTTTGCAGATTTAAAGAACTTTTTACAGGACAAAGGATACCGTTTCTACTCGGAAACCGATACCGAGGTTGCTGTAAACCTGATTGAATATTTTTACTTGAAAGAAAAGAATATTTTAAAAACTCTCTTCTTAGTGCAAAAAGAGTTGAAAGGTTCTTACGCCTTTGCAATTATGTTCGAAGGTGATGCAAATACTCTTTATGCAATGAGAAAGGACAGTCCTCTGATTGTAGGAAAAGGGGAAAATTCTTTTTATATTGCATCAGATATTTCCGCATTTTTGGACTATACAAATGAAATATATGTCTTGGAAAACAAGGAGATTTTAAGCCTTTCCGAAAATGAAATACATATTTATAACAAAAATAAGGAAGAGGTAAAACGCTCTTCCACTATAGCCGACCTTGATCAAAGCCGAATTCATAAAGGAGAATATCTGCATTTTATGGAGAAGGAGATCTTTGAGCAACCACAGGCTGTAAAAGATACTCTGCTTTATGCCTGCGGTAAAGAAAATGATGACTTTTCCTATGAAGCCTTCTCTATGAGTGAAAGTGACTTTAAGGACATTAGAAGAGTCAGAATAATTGCATGTGGATCTGCATACCATGTAGGCTATGTATTAAAGTCAGTTTGTGAAAACCTGGCAAGAGTTCCGGTACAGGTGGAGCTTGCAAGTGAGTTTCGCTACAATCATCCGATTTTAGAAGACAGCGAACTGGTTATCAGTATAAGCCAGTCGGGAGAGACTGCGGATACTTTGGCTGCTGTAAAAGAAGCAAAGAAATTGGGAGCAAAAACTCTTTCCATTGTAAATGTCAAGGGATCTGCAATTGCCGTAGAATCCGATTTTGCCTTTTATACACAGGCAGGACCTGAAATTGCAGTCGCCACTACAAAGGCATATAGCTGTCAGCTTGTTGCAGGTTACATTTTCTCACTGCTTTTAGCTAAAGCAAAGGGTAAAATTAAAGATGAAGAAGCTCGAAACCTTAGAGATGAACTTTTCAGTCTCCCGGGTAAGATTCAACAAAGTCTTTCCCTGGATAGTGAAATCCTACCTATGGCAAAGAAGCTTAAGGACTCAGACAATATTTTCTTCCTCGGAAGAGGTCTTGACTGGGCCATCTCCATGGAAGGAGCTTTGAAGCTTAAAGAAATCAGCTATATTCACTGTGAAAGCTACAGCAGCGGTGAGCTAAAGCATGGTACAATAAGCTTAATAGAAAAGGACAGTCCTGTAATTGCTCTTCTTTCCCAGGAGGAACTCGCCGGAAAAAGTATTTCAAATATTCACGAGGTAAGAAGTCGCGGGGCAAAATGCTTTGCTCTCACTATGGAAGATATTTCAGTCAAGGAAGATGACTTTGCACAAATACTTAGTGTACCAAAAACCCATCCTTTCTTTGCCGGAAGCCTTTTGGTAGTTCCACTACAGTTTCTCTCCTATCAGGTCAGCCTCTTAAAAGGATTAGATCCTGATAAGCCAAGAAATCTAGCAAAGTCTGTTACGGTAGAGTAAACCATAAATTTTAAAGTCGAGTACAATTAATCAAAGTCTATGACTGCTTAAGTTGTAGACTTTGATTATTTTGTCCTTGCATTTATAAGTTTATTTGAAATTCCTCTGATAATTCTTTTATTTTCTTATTTATCTAAAGATTCCGGATCTAATAAGAAATCTTCTATTCCGAACTTCCGGTCTCTTATGGCAGGCTATCTTTCGGTCATCGGCATCCAGCTGAAATAGTATCTGGTGGGCACACTCATGTGCCAGCATAAACCTGCGTTTCCGCAGAGTTTCCGAATGTTTCCCGGTTCAATGAAGCTCTTGTCCAGAACCACATCATTGGTTTTCAGTAAGATGCTCCTCTGACTTCCCTCAACCTCTATCTAATATTCTGTATCCGCATACGCGGTCAGACCATAGATGCTTCCGTCCGAGGACAGCTTTTGAAATGACACCTTCAGGTTCAGATAATCGGATGCAAACTGGTCAATGGGTGTCGGAAGCGCAAATCTTTCCGAATCATCTGCCTCGCTGACGAAAAAGGACTTTTGAAAATCTTTTATCACTGCAACAGCGATTTCTTCTATGTTTTTCTGCGAAAGGATCATAGGCACCGCTCCTTTGCCTCAACGAACCATTTTTCATCTTCGTTGTACAGAAAGCTCTCATGCCCACCGATCATGACCGTGTAACGAATTTCGCAGCCACCTACCTTCGTGGAAGCAGCTGGCACTTACGCTTCAATCGGTCGATCTCATACACCCGTCCGTCAATCCACCGAATCAAGCGCGGTCGGATATTCCCATCTGCATCCACATCCAAATTCACAGGTACATATACTTTCCTACATTTCTCTTCCAACATATTTTACGCTCCTCCTCTGTAAACCAGCGAATGTGTTGACTTCTTTTAGCAAAGAACTCACCAGATTCTACTGGTGCTATATTAACCAATCATTCTACTGCTCCTCAAGCGAACAAGATCAACTTGGATTTTTCTCGTCAAAGGTTGATTAAGACACCAATATCTTTTTGAAATTATAATAAATATTTCTAGGCAAATCCGGATTATTATAGAATCTTGAAATTTCTTCATAAGAATCTTTTAAAAAAATGGGCATATATTTTTTGTTATTAACTTTTGTATAAGGGCCATCAGACTCAATCAAAATACGCTCTAAAGGCAATAAATGATAATTTTCGTTTTTACTTCCTTTTACCATGTTAGTATTAATCGAAAAATAGCAACCCAAATCTACTAATCTTAACATATCATCACAGCCTCCTGTATACCAATGTATGATTGCCTTTGTGGGGTGATATTTTTCTAAAATACGAACTGCATCTTTCTCCGCTTTTCTAATATGTATTGTCATAAGCTTATTTTCTGATGCACAAATCTCTACAATTTGCTCAAAAAACTTTAATTGCAACGGCTTACTCATATATGATTTTTGCGAATAATCCAATCCGATCTCGCCTACATAATTTGTTGACGATATAAGCCTTATGAAATCATTTATTTCTCTTCCGCCCAATGTTGTTTCTTGTGGATGAAAGCCTATCGCAAATTTCAAATACTTTGTTTCTGGGATTAAATTTTTACATGACAAAAAAATCCCAGGCGAATTTGTTACGCAAATTGTATATTGTTCCAGTTCTGTAATGGTTTTAGCAATTTCAAAATAATTTCTATAATGGTCCAAATGAAAATGTGTATCTATCAAATTCATCATTACATATACTCTTCCATATCCGAGTCTTTTGAAAAGTATTCAATCAAATCATCCATGCCCTGTCTGTAAACTCTCTTAAAATACTGAATCTCGTCATGCTCAAGCTTCCCAGTGCATCGGATTAATCGCTCGATATCTTTTTCCGAAAGTCCCTTGTATCTATGAATACTGCTCAAAACCGCAAATAAATCTGCCGATTTGTCTCTTTCAGCCTGCGTTTTAAGGAATTCTGATGCCTTTAGGGTGTCATCTGTTTCTAATTCAACATCTTGCAGAGAGCCCTTACGAATAATGCAAGGATAACAAAATCCACAGTTTACTGGATAATCTCTGGAACCCACACGGTTGTACCTAGACACACATGGGTGAGAGCATGAAATAGTATCTTTATAACCTTGCTTGAATGCTTCTGTTCCTGAAACTAAATTAACGATTTCCCGCTTTGTTTTGAAGGCGAAGAAATTGAAAATGTGATTTTGAATCCCAACACTTGCAATCAACTTGTTAAGACCATTCAAGAAGTAAGGATGCGTTGTTCGCGTACTACAAGAACCTTTTCTGCTGTTTGTGAGAGCCACGTTCAATCCAATAAATCCATTCTCAGGTATATACACTGGGATTTGTTCCCCCATAATGCCTGCAACAGAAATTGCCGCACATAAAAACAATAAAGACCGCCCTCTGGAAGTATTTTCACTTTTCCGCAGCCGTTCTCCATCTAATCTGAACGGAGTTTTTGCTCCTGCTGTGAACCCAAGAAATAGTGATTTTTGCGATGGATAGCATTCATTGAAATTGTTGCAGAATCGTTCTTGGATATACCGAAGTTTTGGATATTCATTATGACCAACTAGCACTGGAGAATGCCCCTCTTGCAATAGCTTGATCGCCCCACAATATGAATCCAAACCACCCGAAAACAGGCTAACGCAATCACAGCCGGACGAATCTATATGTATTCTATTTTTGTTCTTATGAGTGCCATACTCTGTCATTGCCTGTCTAAAAGAAATTTTCCATTCATCACCTGTTAAAAACGAAAGAATTTTATTCCACTGAGCCTCACAATTATGCCATTTATCAATTTCTAAAACTGGAATGGAAACTTCTATTTGGCGTGTCCATGAATCCGAAAATAAATTCCGAGCTATTCTTTTGTCTAATGCAAATACGCTAAGTCCTATTACAAACAAATCCTCATAAATAGGGACCATTTTTTGACATCCCAGATGATACCAGATGCTTGGCAATCCAGAATATATAGTGCTGCCTGAATCTCTGTTTAAGGTAAGGATGTACGAATCTTTCCATTCAACATCCGGGTCTGCATCATTTTCTTTTTTTATCCAAAATTTCATCTGTGGGCCTCCCCATAAAAACGAACGCATACATCGTATGCTTCCTTCAAAGTTCTTTGAACAATGCTTGCTGCACTGATATTGCCAAGATCAATTTGTTCCAGTTCTTTGCTATGCAGCGATGCATGGAGTTCGTCAGCTATGTAAGAATGCATTTCATTCAGTATTTCAAATTTCTCACTACTTGTGCGCCCCTTTCCAATTTTTCTCATCAAAATTCAGATCAAAACTTATCAATACAAAAAGAAGTCACCAATTCTTTTTAGAAGAATATCTAAATCCACACTTCCCAATTGTTCTACAGAATCTATTTGCAGATTTTTCAAGTGCTTGTGATAATGAATCTGCAGCCAGAGAGTCTTCTATCGATGCGGAGTCATTCGTAAACTGATATAGCAGTTCTTGCAAAATTTCATTTGAAGATTTTTCCTACTAAGTCAGATCTGCCAAAATTGACTAAGCCGTGCTCAAGTCCATATTTTCTGATATCTTGCGCAAACGCTATAACATTGCCAGCAGCACTAGCAAAAGATGTACTTCCAACCGCTGCGCTCGAATTCATTGCTTCGCCAAATTTTTTTGAATTACGTTTGCTCTTGAATCAGAGTCTCTATTTCTTAGAAATCCTGATACTGCTCTTTTTGCATTGCTCCATTCTGGTTTTGTTGGAGGAATATATCCTTTGAAGTTCCCATCCTTATTTTTCCCTTTTCTTTAATTTTATTTATGCTCTCTTTATCAATTATTCCAGACTTTTTCCCATATGGTCAGAAGATTATCTATTTTCTTTTTGATCTTTTGATCGCATTTCCTTAATAGCAGGTATATTTCCAACAACTATCTTTTTGCGGTACAATTCTAACGAATTGCAAATTTTGTCTCTAAATGATTCAAAACTAACAAACAGACTTCTTATAATATAAAATGGGATTTCTCCTTTGCTAATCTTCGGAATAACAACCCCAAACACTCCAGATTGATCAACAGCATTTAAGGCAGCCATATTTTTCATTATTTGATCTATCAGACCGCGTGTTGCCCCACCTAATTGCTCCAAAACATCCTTTGCCGCTGATGAAAGCGTTGATACATCTATATCAGCTTTCTTCAACGATTCTCTGGTTAAATAAAAGTAGCGATCCAATCGAATTTTTTCTAAATCCTTAGGCTCAGATTTAACCCAGTTAATTATTGTCGGCACATTCCATGCCTTATATTTTTCATTCTCACTATCACCAGATTCTATGCTCTCTAGCATAGCCTTAAAATCCTCATTCTCCGTTGTGAATTTCTTATTCCATTCATTCAGCTGTATAAATAAATCTCCATCCAATTTTTGAAGAACAAGCAGTTTTGCCAGCACACGTGTGTCAAGCGCACCTTCATCAGTACCAAAGTACAACTCAGCCAATCTTTTTTTTGTTGTATATGTGTTCAAAAATCTCTTTGCCTGCCTAGGATTTCCTTTTAAGTTTCCGGCAATAATTCTTTTGATGCCAGCGATGATATCGGCTGTCTCCTCAAATTCCTGTTTATCGCTATTATTAATGTAGTCTGTTGCTATCGTTTTTATTTTCTTTGCATCTATCACATCATTTGATATGAGTAATTTTTCTTCCTTAATTTTCTTCAGGAACTCTTTAAATTGGTCTATGTTGCAGTATTCTTGAACGACTAATAGCATCAGATAGTTCTCTATGTCCTTCGAGGACAACTCAGGAATATAAATTGGCAATTGAATGATTTTTTCAATGTATTCCTTGTCCAAATTGACAGAATAATTTTCGATCGGCGGATACTTTTTTCTTATAGCATATTGGATGACGTTTTCATCCGCAGCAATGATAAAGGTCATTTTCTCTACGGACAAAAAGAGCTTAATAGCTTCCAAAGTTTCTATAATTCGATCTGGTTGGCATCTGTCTAAGTCATCAATTAAAACAATAACATTTTCAATGCCGTCATCTTTAAGAGTTTCTTTGAATTCTTTTCTAAATTTTCTAACATTATTGACGATGCTGTTCGCATCATCGCTTTCTTCATCCTTCAAATAGTCGTCACGAATAGATTGCATAGCATTCGCTACGTTTTTGATTCCATCACCAACCTCCTCAGCTTTTCCAGAAACACTCAGCAAAAGAGGAATGGGATTTCCAGTCGCGACTGATGCAATCATAGGTGCACCTACAGATGCTGCTTTTGTTGCCAACTTAAAAAAGTCAAGCTTTTTCAACAGCTTTGACACGCCATCCTTAACCTTGGATGGAATATCTTTATGTTCTTTGATTTCGCGCAATAATGCCTCCATCAAAGCTATTTTTGCATCTTCATACCCTTCAAAAGTCCACGCATTAATGTTGATACACAGAGTTTTTCCCTTCTTTTCAGAGTCCATATCTATTTTCTGTTCTATCAACTTCAGAAGGGTTGACTTTCCTGCTCCCCAGACACCAAATACACCAATAGTGAGCGGTTTATAGCTTGGGTTCTTAGAAATATCAGCAATAACATTTGCATATGGTTCATAAAATAAAATATCTACTTCTGAGGCGTTATCCAACCACATCTTTTAATCCCTCCAGTATTTACTCTACCCCCAACGCCTTAAACACCGCATCTTCCGCACTGCTGTAGAAAATCAGATTAAAACTACCCACCAGCTCAGGCGGCACGGTGCCAAGGTCTGCTGCACTGGTAATCGGAAGCAGAACTTTCTTCGCTCCGCTATCAATACACACCTGCAAACTATTGGCAAGCTCATCCACTTTCAAAATCGTCCCGCTGATGCTGATTTCCCCCAACACGGCAAGTGTACTGACCGTAGGCCGTCCAAGAGCAATGCTGCATAGTGCAATCAATGTAGGCAATGCCAGCTTTCCGGTCATACCAATGCCCTGTAAATCCTGATAGTTGATGATGTAATCCCGCATCGTGGTGCTGATGTTGCCACTGATACGATTTCCGTTAGCTTTCAGGAAATTGAACGCCGTATTTGTGGATTCCTTGCAGCCGCGGTCGCTGCCAAGGCCGGTGCGTTCAAATTTTCCGTTACCGGGTAACATCTGGCTTTCAAGGCGGAATACGCCGATCATACCGGACTTACCCTGACTTACGGTATATACCTGTCCGGGATTGCAGATACCATCAGGGATGAGTTTTCCGCCGCCTTGCTCCGGCACAGAGACAAATTTTTCTTCAAATGTCTCAAGGTCAATATAGCTGAAATTCACATCATAGAATTCCATTCCGCCCAGTTTTTTCAGCTGCTCCTTGACGCGACGGCGCATTTCCAGCGCAAATACAAGAATTTCCTCAATCTGCTCCTTCGTGAATTCTCCATCCGGATACAACAATTTCACATAGCCGCCTACAATCTTGCGCACGGCAATCGTATCACGCTGGTTCAGGTTCTTTCCAAGGCGGAAGTACTTATCCAACGCATCACCATACTGTTCTTTCCGCAGTTCTTGGATAAACTCAGCTAAGTAATCCGTGATAAAGCCGTAGTCGTTGGTGAAATGTTCCGGACGGAACTTCGGAATCTCCCAGCCTGGGATGTAGCAATGCAAGCGGTCAAGAAAGGCTGTGTCCGTTCCCATCTCAGGCGGGAACGGGTCAAAGAGGCTGGAGGTTTCAGCAGAACATCAACGCTCTGGTTGATGTTGCCCACAAAGACCATAGAAGCCGATGCTGCCTTTTCCTCTTTGCCACGAGCAAAAGAGCCGGAGGCCATGTAGTCTTTCATGATCTGGATGCCGTCTTTGTCCTTAAACTTGATACCGGCAACCTCATCAAAGGCAACACAGTCCCATAAGCCCACCAAGCCTACGGTCTTGCGCCCCATATTGTAAAACAAATTTGCAACGGTTGTCTGCCCACCGGACACAAGGATGCTGTTCGGGCTGATTTCTTTATAGATATGCGATTTACCTGTGCTGCGCGGCCCCAGCTCACAGAGATTGAAATTGTTCTCCACCAATGGCAGCATACGCGCAAGCAGCAACCACTTTTCCCGATTGTTCAGCTGTTCAGGCTCATATCCGTAGGAACGCAGCATAACATCCATCCACTCTTCCTGTGTGAATGCCTTGCGTCCCTCGCGGACTTCTTCAATGTCAATATGTGGCATCTGGATCGGAGTCAACTTATGAATGCTGATGGGAGAGATATCCTTCTGCTTTTTCTGCTTAGAGGAAATCGGCTGTCCATCTATATCCATGATTCCAAAGCTGCTGTCTCCCTCAGACTCATATTCTAGCTGCACGATGCACCATATACCGCCGCAAAGCAGCCGATCATATTTTTCCGGATAATCATCTGTAATCGGCACATTGGTGAGGCCAAGGTTAGAAAACTCCGCAAAAAAGCAGTCCTTTTTGATGTCCAGATGCACGGTCACCATATCAATAATGGTATGGCTCCCGTTCTTGCGCAGCTGAGAGAGAATTTTCTGAGCCTCATCCGGGCGGACAAAATTGTCTGCCAGAATGCGTTTCACATTCTGAACGCCCTGCTCAATGATTGCCTCATCGTCTGAACTACAATACTGACCCAGCAGGAACTCCAGTACATAGACCGGAACATTTGCTCCTTCTTTTATTTTCTTTGTCAGGTCTTTGCGGACTATTCGACCGTCAAAGTTGCTGCGCAGCTTCCGGCACAGTTCTTCACGAGTATCTTCTACCGCCATATCCATCATTTCCATACGGAATTCCTGCCTCCTCTATATCAGAATCCGAAACCAAAGTCATCTGCAAAGGCAATGTCCATGATGACAGGCTGCCTCCACTGCTCCAGACCGCTTTCTTCGTCATAAACCACAAGGTAATACTGCTTGCCCTTGTCGTATTTCTTATTCTTGAATGTGAACCGCATCCGGAAGATACGCTTCTGCGCGTTTTCCTCACGACTGTCCGCCACATAACTGTTTTCGTTCGAGATTTTCTCATTGTCTTCCGATAGGAAGAAAATGCGGTATTTTGCCGCCTTTACAGTATCACTGACGGCATCCGACTGGATAAAGTCCATGGAAGTGATCAGGTTCGTAATCTTATGGACGATGCTGACCAGAGCAATCTCTGCATTCTTTGTTTCCATGTGACCGCGCTCCATCTTAAGCTCCAGCACCGGCACCAGCATTTCCTGCGGTGAGGAACCGCCATGCACATAGTTGGCACCGCCTCCGGCTACCTTAAAGACATTGCTGCTGACAGGATAGGACACCACCTTACTGTCCTCGTTCCCCAAAACGCGTCCCATGCTCATATGGTCAATGCCGTCATCTTCCAATGCCGCCTTGGACACAAAAAATCTGCGATTGACAAATGCTTTTTCCGCGCTTTTCCCAGAAATCTTGTCACTTTCTGTCAGCTTATCACGCTTGTAAATAAAGCCATGATCGGCAGTGACGATAAAATGATAGGTGTTGCCGCTGACGGAGATTCGGTGAATCAAGTCCATAATTTCCTGAACGGCTTCCTCACACGCATGAAACACCTCATCCTCGGTGTTGGCCTTGTCTCCGCGTGCGTCAATCTGATTATGATATACATAGATAATCTGACGCTTTGTCAGCACATCTCGCAGCTCTGCCACTTTCAGATTTTTGATATCATCGAACTGTACACAGACACTCTCAGGGTTATAGCTTTGCAACACCTGCTGCCGACCTGCCAGATTATCGCAAAGGATACCATCTACCAGTACCTGAAAGTCATCCGTCATTTCCAGTGTCTTATGCGGTAAAAGTGCTGCCATGCCGAGCCTTGTATAAGACGGCAGGACACTTAGCTGTACAGAAAGTTTTGCCGTGCATTTCGGGTCATCCTGCATTCGGGCAAACAACTCCTGTCCGACCTCGTAACGCATGGCATCCGAAATAATGACCACAGTGCGTTCTTTGGTATAGCGCAGGTTGACATTGTAAAATTCTCGCTGCAACGGAATTTCCGAAAATGCGGCATCCTGCCGGATTCCGGCATTCCAGGCAGGGAGCAGGCAAGCCAGATATTCGTTCGTGTAAATATTTTCCACCAGTTCCCGAAGCGGCTCAAAGCTTTCTGTACTCTCCAGCCGGTCGTAATAATAGTAGAATTTCCGATACTGCTGATCCATATTGTAATCCGCAGCAAGATATCGGTCGATGATTGGCTTTAAGCCCTCTGCGGCATGGTAATCCGCTTCCTTCACCATACTATACGCGCTGGAAAGCATCTGATAGATCTTCCCGGTCTTTCTGCCAAAGTGCATTTTAGCCCGCTTTTCACAGAGTTCCGGAATGGTAAATCCGTTTACGATTGCGCCGATATCTTCCGAAACAAGTCTGCCAATGAGCCACTTAATGAGCACCTGGTCCACGGCAAGGAAAGTGTCGCACTCCACCAAATCGTCCACTCGCATTCCTGCAAATGCCGAAAGAACATTTAGCCCTTTGGCAACATGTGCCGACAGAGCATCGTATTTGTCCCGGTACAGGACGCTGTTCATCAGGCTATCGAGAAATGCGATGATATTACCGGACTTGTAGGAGACAAAGCTCTTCCATGCTGCCGGAAGCTCTGCCTGCACATATCGCCCGGTATAAGTGATGAACAGCGTCACCAGTAGCCGTTCCAAACTCTGCTTTGTATCGGTGTATCCGAAATGCTGCTCACAGAGCTGCCAGAATGCAGACAGCAGGTCGTATTTTTCAAACTCCTGTAAGAAAACATTATCCGCAAGTCCACCGTTCGTTAACACGATGCGCACGACTTCCTCAAAAGAGCAGGTACGCGCCTTGCAGACTGCACTCAACAGGCCGACAAGGATATTTTCTTCATTGAAGTTTTCGATTTCCAGATCATAGAAGCGTTGGGTACGCTCTTTGTTGGCGAAAAACTTGATGTGCTTCTCAATAACCGGCTTGTACTTTTCCTTAATACCCAGGTCAACCGACAGCAGGGAGGCACGATCAGCAAAGAACCGTCCGGAATAAGCACAAGTGTCTTCCAGATGGTTGTCCCTTACATCCGGCTTCGGAAACGGTGCATAGATCAGATAATTCGTAGTCTTGTCCACACGCTCCAGAAAATACTTTGTATAGAACTGGTTATCCGGCTGAAGATGGTAGATCTTCGCATTCTGAAGATCCACTGTCTCCATATCCTCGGCAAATTCTGCCTTGTCATCATACCAGAAAACCAGTTTCCGGGTCTCCCCCGTAAATTCCGCATTCAGGCGGTCTATAATTTGTTTCAGGTTCAATTCTGCCATATCAATTTCCTTTACTTGATAGATTCCGCCCTTTGGGGAATATCATACAGGCAGTTACGCCTTGATCCGTTTATTGCCTGTGATGCTGCTAATATAATCGTCAATATCCTGCACGATGCAATGATCCCCCATTGTGTGCAGTGATTCAAAATACTTTGTGATATACCCATAGATGCCATACTCTTCAAAGGTTTTCGCCACATCTGCACCGGAAAGCCCTTTGAAATGACGGTACCGCTCCATGCAATAAATCAAAAAATTGGATTCTTTGCTCATCACTCACGCCTCCTCCGGGTAATCATAGGAGCCTGTCAGAAGTTCATCTTGATACATGGTATACAGCGTCATCGGGCTGTAGTGCCACAATTTCGATTTTTCATCCGAAAGCTCCTGATAGAGCTTGGACTGATAAAAGCGGGAAATCGCTTTTTCATCATCCACATTGCTGTTTTTTGTAATCTGTTCGATGATGGGCGGCACAATGATTGCAAGCATTGCGCTGAACTGATCTTCATTCATACAAGCTCCCTCCCCTCAAAATGCAAGTATTGCAGCGACTTCTCAGTTGCAAACACCAGCTGGTTGAACAATTTTCGAATCTTGAGTGCCGCCAGTGTTTGTTCCTTATCCAACACTCCGGTCATATACAGGGTAATGGTGCGGTACACATCATCATTTGCCACAGCACCATAAATCAGGTCATGCTGCTTTCCCTGATAGGTTCCCTGACGGTTCTCAGCTACAAAATCCAGCCATGCTTCATCCGGGCTATCAAAGCGCAACAAACTGCACTCCTTGAAAGCCACTGCTTCCTCTACGGAATAAATATTCAGCGTAGCAGCTCCTGTTTTGCGGCGGTCAGTGACCTTTTGAGCGAAGTTCACTGCCTGATCGCGGTTGGTGGTGGTATAAAATCCAAAACCGAAGTCCAGATAGCGATTTTGCCGGATAAGTTTCGGCTGTTCTACGATAACATTGCTTCCGTGGTACAAAATCATTGCAAACGCCTCCTGTTCCTCTTATTTCTTCTCTTTCACCATCTCGGCTGTCGCCTCGATGTCGGCACTCGTCAAGGCGTGATTCGTGCAAGCACGATCACGCTTTTCCTCGCTGCTTCGCCATGATATTCTTGCTGTCTGCCAGCACCTCATAGAACTTGCCATCCTGGGCAGTTTGAAGCTTGCGATAGTTGGCCTTTACGCCGTCATCGAGATCAAGCTCGATGCGAGAAAGTGCCAGATGGCTGATCTTCTCATCGTATTCCCGGCATTCCTTCAGCTGCTTGGCAAGTTTATCCTTGCGCTTGGAGGCTGCTGCCACTTCACGGGTATTCCCGCTGTGATCCATCATATCCTGCATTCGATTGATCTCGGACTCATACACGCGCTGCATCTTGTGCAGGTAGTCGATACGCAGGTTGCCGGTGGTATCCGGCGTATAGCGATGCAGGTAAACCAGTGCCTTGAAGCCGTTCTGCTTGCCGCTGTCAAACAGCCAATAGATCGGACGCTTGCCGGAGCCAGTGACAGAATAGGTCTGGCAGTGATCCTTGAAGAAATCGTTCAGGAAGTAGTTACGGATAATCTCCCGGCTGGTGCTGCCCTTATTGCCAAGGGCTTTTGCGATATAATCAAGGTTTGCTTCCAGTGTATCAGCACCGTACACTGCTTTCAGCCATGCACACAGGCGCGATACAATATCATCGTCCAGATATTCTTCATCGGTGATAGGGATAACATTGTCGGCATCCGGGAAGAACATTTCATCAACCACAACACCCTCATTGCGGTATGCACGTTCCAATTCATCAGCAGAAATCGTTCCGGGGCGGTCGTTCATCTTATCCACAAACGCCTGCAAGGAATACGGTTCTCCCGCAAAAAGCAGACCATCCTTGTAAATGGAGTACCGGCCAAACATACAGCCCACAGCATAGCTGAGCAGGCTCTTGATGTCCCGCTGCAAGTCCGCCTTGCGCACGGTCACATCCTTGTCCTCCACTTCGGGCGTCAGCTCGTCCTGCAAGCCGTAGATGTCAATGAATATACGGTTCAGCTCTTCCTCATTGGCTTTCAGCTGGGTGAAACGCTCGTTGCACTCGCCCTGCCAGAGCAGATAGCACAGCTCAATGGGCAGTTGACCTTGGGTAGTTTGCCGTAGTAATGGTGCATGGTTTGCAGCGGTGGAGGTGCCATCCCAGAGCCCCTTGCTCCAGCGGACAAGCGGGTGCTGCTCAAAAATCCCATGAGGTTTCAAAAGCATCCCAATCTGCTTTGCTAATGTTAATATTTTTCTTCGACAATGGGATGAATTGTCTCGGCAGTGTCCGTTGAATATCTCACCGGTAAATTCGCAACTGCACCAGTAGTCATACTAAGTGTCGGATTAAGCACTGATAAAAAAATATGATGAGACTTCACTGCAAAACAAAGCCAGGACAAAATACAAATCTATACTCTCGTCTGTAAAACAAGTCAGACCAACTGCATCAAAAATATGCGTTTCTGGCGAAAAGCGCCCAGATAATTTGTAAGAAGTGATTTTTTTGACCACGTTGCTCCCCTTCTAAAAATAATAATCTGGATTTCGTATAGTTGATCCTTTGTTATTACGAATTCGCAAACCATCATTTTTCCCAATCAACAACATATTCGTTATTTCCATACCATTTGCGGTAAGCCCCACCCTTATTCAAATAAAACCACTTGCTCTGTATTTTTATTATCGGAAACTTCAAACCAAAGACGCAGAAAATCATCATTGTTTCCAGTTGTAAATCCTGTTTTTTTGGATATGCAATATCTCCTAACCGCTTATTGTTAAACGCTTCAACAAAGCTATCGCTTACCCAATATGCATACGGCTTTCCCGGATATTTTTGCAAAAATTTTTCCTGTGAAATACTAAATCTGCCTTCTTTTTGAAAGAAAAGCATCTTCCTTTCCTTGTTGAGTGGTGGGTTCAATCAACCGACAGTAAGTTCCTTTATAATTCTTCAAATATGCATTTCTAATAACAAAAGCTTGTAGTTTGAACAACTTCACCACCAATTTCCTCAAAAGCTCTTGCTCCTAAGTGGATCATATTTACCATATCTTTTTATGAGAAAAATTTTTCCCGTAACTTTTTCAAAACTGGTAAGAAACATCCAAGAATGCTGAGTTATCATTGCCTGCATACAATTCGATTTCACCATTTTTTTGAACATTTTTTTCAATAAGCACGGCAAACAGATCTGATTTACTATCAGGATACATTGTTCGTACATAATCTGTCAGCTTTGCAGTCATACTTGCGCTGCTCATATATGGCGGATTTGTAACAGCTATTTCATATTTCTGTGCCATCACCTGCCCAATATCAATCAGCACCCGCAGTTGTTCCTTGGTATCCTCCAGCCCAAAAGAGTCCATCGACATCTGCTCGTCTTCACCGCTCTGCTCCACAAACCCGGCGCAGCAAGTCCCAATCGCAGGCATCCACATTCAGGATAGAGCCGTATTCCTCGGCATCCGCAAAGGTATCCAGCAGACCAGTGAGCTGGTTCAACGCATTGTTACACTCCAGTTCGTCCATTCCAGCACCAAGGTATTTCAGGTGGTTGCGATTGACCGTATTGCTCTCTTGAATGGAATAGACATGGCAGGTGTTTTCACCATTTAAGATACGGCGATTGTACTGCCGTGCCTTCATCATCACGGCAAAATAGGCCAGCTGATAGGCACGATCATCAATGTCGAGACCGTAGAGGTTGTTCTCCAGAATGCTCTTGGCGGCATCACGCTGGCTGTAACCGGTACTCTCGTAAATCTGCATCAGCACATCAAAGGCATATACGAGAATATGACCGGAACCCATGCAGGGGTCGATGAGCTTGATATCCTCCGGATTCAGGGCAGCGTACTCTTTACGAATTTCCGAAAGTTTTACCTGTACCTCCGGCTCCTGCGGGGCTTCGTCCAGATAATACTTCCAGTTTTTCCGCAGATCGCTGTCCGGGTGACCTTCCACCCACAGACGGCCAAGGCTGTTCTCCACCATGTAGCGAACAATCCAGTCCGGGGTGAACAGCTGAGTCACGGCAGGGATTTCCTCCTTGGTGATTTTCCCGTTCTTTGCAAAGGCAGCGGCCTTCGGCTCGGTGTTGTAATACTGGTACAGCCAGCCGATGATCTCCACCTGACCACCGCGCTCGATGTTGAAATCATCCTCCGGGATATCGTGAATCAGGTGATAGATTACACCATCCTGGTTGGTAACGGACAGGCTGAGCAGCAGCTCGGTGTAGTTCTTTGTTTTTTCAAACAGAGCAGGCAGAATCTCGTTCAGAGCGTTGCACTGTTTCAGGAACAGGATGCGGAACACCTCGTCCAGCTTGTTGTCCTGCTTTAGCTGAAAAATCTGAGCCTCTTCCTCCGCAGTGAAGGGAAGCTCTGCGTCAAACGGCGTTGTGACCAAATCCGGCTCCAGCTTTCCGCTCTCGGAAGAAAGCACCCGGATATGGGAAGGCAGATAGTCGTTGACCTCCATGAAACGGATGGCGATCAGGCGGTTGAACCATGTATAGGCAACCTCCTCGATCACATACTGATATGCGGTTTTGTAGTCGGTATCCTTTTCCTTCTGTTGAATAACCTCTATCAGCTTGTCACGCTGATGCACGGCCTCGCCGGAAATCGAATACGGTTCTGCGGTGCCGATATCGAAGAACTGAGTACCGCCGAAGCTCTGCGGCAATGGCTTTGCAATGCCGTCCTCCGTAATACCGATCAGGCGGGCATCATAGCTGACATCTGCTATCAGCTTATTCCGCGCCCAAATCGCAAAATTCTTTATGGCTGTCTTGTTCATGGAGCCAATCCTCCTGTTATTTATAGTTCAATGATGACGATTGTATCTTCGTCCATCTCTTTCAGCAGGTTTTCACGCAAAGCAGCAAGGTATTTATCAACATCATCCCTGCTCTCCAGCCGCCACGATGCAGTCTTAGCAACCGTCTTGATGGAAACATTCTTCGTGGTGCGCACCTTATATACCGGCTGCGGTTCTGCCACCTTTTCTGCCGGTTTCACGGTCTCGCCGCGTTTTTTTGCCTCTTCTTCCTGACGCTTGCGCTCTGCCTCGGCCTTTGCCGCTGCCTCCTTCGCAAGGCGAATGTCCTCTGCGTTCATCTCGTTGAGCAGGCGCAGCTTCAGTGCCTCCGCCTTATCTGCGAAACTTCGCAGAGTGGAAACATTGTTGCAGTGCTCCGCACCGTCCATGATCTCCTTAAAGAGTTCCAGATAACGGTTGAACTTCGCATCCTTATAGGGCTTGGTGTTCAGTACTTCAAAGACACGGTTCCGATCCTGATTGATGGAATCTTTGACCGGCTCTGCCTGCTCTTCCAGAATGCGCATATAGCAGTTCATAAACTTCTCGCGCAGCTCCGGCAGCTTCGGAATCTCCTTGTAGGGCTTCGGCATCCGGACGATGGTGCGCATCTTGGCCACCACGTCTTCCAGTTCTGCATCCACGATGTAGGTCTTGCTGTCCTCGTAGATATTCAGCATATCCAGCGCACGAGTGAAGATAGTCAGCTGCTCACTGCCGAAGAAATCACGGATAGGCTCATAGTCCTCGCCAAAATCCATCAGCTCGTCCTGCTCGTCAAATACGGTCTTAAAGAATTCAAGCGGTGCCTGAATCTGTACCAATACGGAAAGCCGCTTCTTTCCCTTTTCCAGAAGTTCTTTTCCGGGATAGGTGTAATTCTCATATTTCGGTTCCAGCCGCTCAATCTCGGTGATCCGATTCTCGCAGTAATGCCGGAAGTTCTTCATGATGGTATCTTCGTCATCGGCAGGCGGTGCCACCTTGAACAGCTCTTTCATCACGGTGCGGACGGCCTTTTTCTGGTTTTCCGGCACACGGACGCGCACTTCCGTCAGCAGCTTATCCACGAACTGCTTCTTCGTGATATAGCCGATGATTTCCTCTTCGGAACGGTTGTTCAGATTGACGCTCTCACCGTTGACCGTAAAGGACAGGTCTCCACGCTTAAAGAGCCGTGCCACCAGCCAATGGATGTCATCTTCTACAAAGCCATAGGGTGCTTTCATAAAACGATCCTTGATGGTTTTCATAGAAGTTTTCATGTGCATCCGGGAGTTGCCTGCCACAAATTGCAGCACGTCATCCAGTGCGTGGACATTGGATTCTCCGGTATCTCCCAGTGACAGTGACAGCTGGTTGCCGGTCTTAAACATCTTCCGGATGTCTGCTTCGCCCATCGCTGCGTCGATGTAGGACAGCTTGTGGTAAACCGTCTGCACTAATCTTCCGATAGCCTCGTTGATGCGGCTGGTCACTTCCTTACCGGAGGTGTGCAGCACATCGCCATTGACATAGATGGTAGCCTCTTTCAGAGCTTCCGTCAGGTAAAGCTTGGCGTTACCATTGCGTTCCCGCATCTCTACGCGCTTTGCTTCCTTAATGGTCTCATACTTGGCAAGCTGCACAGAAGTATTCTTGCGCAGGAACCGCTCAATTTTCAAGTATGCCCGCATTTCCGTGAGGAACGCATCATCATTCGGCAGAACCACAAGGACTTCCTTGCCCTGGCCGGAGAGCAGCCGCAGCGTACCATCATCGGTGCCGCCCTCATACCACGGGGTCAGCACACGCAGGCCGATATCGTAATTTTGATTTGCCTTATAGGGGCGATCATCCACTGTCTGATTGAAGGAGAACGCATATCGTCCACCAAAGCTGGGGTACTGATACTTCTTGCTGGAGAAAATGTCCTCATAAATCATCTCCGCGATCTTCGTGATGACCTCCGGCATCTCCACATTTTCTTTTTCGATTTCGTTGTTGATTTCCTGTTCCTCATCGGTCAGGAATACATAGATTGCGCCATTCTTCTGGATCAGCATCTGGCACATCAGCACTTTCAGTGCATCCTCCACCTGTGCCTTCAGAGAAATACGATCATCGTCAATGTTGGTAATCATCAGGCTGACGATGTTGTCCACATTGGCTTCGATCTCCAGAACATATTTAATCAGGAAAAGGGTCTTCAGCACATTGATCGCAAAAACATCTTTTTCCTTCTTTTCCGGGTTGATGTAGCTGTTGTCATAAGCGCGGATGATCACGCTGCTGTGGCTGTGGTCGAGGAAGTTCTCCAATGCATCATAGAACCGATAGAACGGCACGATTGCCCCCAGCTCATCGTCCATCAGCTGCATGGCAGACTCTTTGAACAGAGCCAGCATGGAACGCTCACCCTCGGACAGGTGCTTGCCGGATGCACCGTGGGTACGGATGCTGGTCAGCACGCTGGCAAGCAAATTAAACTGGTACGGGACAAAAGGATAAACCTCTGCAAAATCTTCTGCGTTGGCGTACAGTTTTTTCTCCACACCGTCATTGAAGACAATCAGATTTTTGATGATGGTCGCTTTCTGGTCATAAAGCAGACGCAGGCTCTGTGCTGCAGTCTCAGTCTTATCCAGAATACGCTTTGATAACAGCGTCTACATTGGCAGAGGACAGAGAAAGGCGTGTATCAAAACGTCCCTGAATCTTGGAGAAGTCGTTACCCTTCACCTTGGTAATGGAGTCGATATCCTGCTGGCTCGTTACGATTACCCAAGCCTTACCCATGCATTCCTTGCCCAATTCTTCCGTCACTGTCTGAAGGTTCAGCATCAGCTTGGAATCATCACCAATGTACTGACCGATCTCATCCACAAGGAAAACCACATGGTGGTTGTTACCTTTTTTATCAATATAGGACTTCACACGCTTGGCGAAATCCTCAATGCTAATCTGGTAGCTCTCGGTTGCTTTCTCACACCAGTTACGGGCAGCTGATTCGCTCATGAAATCCATGTCAGAAAGAACATCTACAACGGAATCCTGAATAAAATCGAAGTCCTGACGAGAGCTTTCCCACGGATCGCCATACTCTTCTTCAAATTTTTCCTTAAACTCCTCAAAACGACCTTCCTCAGAAAGCCTGCGCTCCAAATCGGCAAGGTGCGGCATGGAACCGCAGAAGCCCTGCATTTCATTGAATACCTTCAGGAACACATTCACAATGGCATCTTTGTTTTCCTTGCCATTAGAATCGCTTTTAGAATCAATGTTGAAAAGAATTACGTCCGATGGGATGTTTGCTGCCAGCTGCATATCTGCCAGCACCATCTGATTGGTAATCTTCTGATCCTCGATAAAGTAGTCGATGGCATGTTTGTCTCCGACCTGTTTATTCTGAAGCAGATAGGACAGAATTTTCAGGAAATGAGATTTACCACTTCCAAAGAAGCCGGAAATCCAGACACCCATTTTCGGTGTGGTTCCCTGAATACCTTTTTTATATGCTGCAAAGAAATCCGCAAAATGACGCTGAAGCTCACGGGTCACAACGTACTCTTCCAGCTCCTGCGCTACATTTGTTTCTTCACCCTGACCGACAATGATAACGCCCTGTATCTCACGGTCAATTTTCTTTCGGAACATGTCCTTGATCTGCATAACTGTTTCCTCCATCCATTACTTTACCAGTCGGAATGCCCGGTAATAGTTATCGTCTTTAATCTCATTGAACAGGATCAGCTCCTGCTCATTATAGATTCCCGGAAAGAACATCACGACCGGGCAGCGCACAAACGCCTGGTGCAAGTTGTTAAGCACCTTGTGGGAGCGCAAAATCGGATAGCACTTGCCGATACCGGTCAGGAACACAACTGCATTCTCCGGCGTATGTTCTTTGATATATTGCACGATCAGGCTTTCATCGTCATTCACCTTCATGGAGTTGGTCACCGCCTTGACGATACGCTCGATTCCTCGCTTTTTTTCAAAGTCATAGCACTTTTCCATAAAGTTTTTCTTTTCCAAAAAATCAATGATGATATCATACAGGTCAAAAACCACAAGCTCAAAATCATCATCGCCCCGGTCATTCTTATTTTTCAGATACTCTACACGCTCCCGAACTTCCAGTTCCTTTTCCGGTGGATAATCAAACACCCAATAGTTGACCTCATTTGCGCGGCCTGTTCCTTTTCGGAAAGATGGCTTATGGATTGCAAGCTCCATCTCGTCCAGTCTTTGGCTTAAATCCATTTCATCTTACCCCCGTCAGTGTTTTTACCATGATGCCAAGGTCATGGTCATAAAGCCAATGCTCAAATACAATATCAAGAATCGGCTTCAGTATTTTTCTTGTGCTGTTTGCCCGGTTGCTTTCTAAAAGCCCCGCTTCATAAAGCTGTGTTTTATAGCAGGAACCGAGGCGGCGCAGCGTATAGTCTTGAAGAGAAGCCACTTTCTCACTCTGTTCCTGCTTATTTTTGAAAAATATCCGGATATCTGCATCCGTCAGCTCATCGGAACCAAGAATCATTTTTTCCCGCACTACTTCATACACAAAATCAAAGAACAGCATGTCATGCAAAAGAGCCGCAGTCAGTACAAATAGTTTTTGTGTAGCAAGATCACTGCTCAAAAAGATTGGGTAAAAGCTTTTATCTAATGTCTTGATACGGGCTGTTACGGTAGAATAAATCTGCTGCGCTCGTAGTTTTGTCGGTGCGCCATAGATGTTTGTCTCTTCATTCAACTTTTTAATGTCCGCAAAGCTCTTACCCTCGCTCAAAAGCTGCACGGTTTTCCGAAATTCCATAAACCAGAACGAAAATTTCACTGCTCCGGCACTATACGGTTTTCTTTCCATCTTCGTTCTCTCCATTTCCGGATTTTGTTTTAATATATCTGCCACTTTTGATTCTGGCATCCTTCGGCTTTTCGGCGTTAATAGGAATGACCCACTGATGGCCTAAACGCTCGGCACTATCAATTCGCCCTTCCGTGCATAATGTCTGTACTCTCCTTGTGCAGATGCCCCATTTTTCAGAAGCCTGCTTAATCGTCATGAAATCCATATGGAACCTCTTTTTCGATGTCTAAAGTCACTCGCAGCAAGTTAAAATTTCTCATTTATATTCTACTCTAAGAAACGAACAAACTCAATCGAAAGTTCTTCCAAATTTTGAACGATTTTTTAGAACCACTCTTCTGCAAGCAGGGCTTTTTTCTGCTCATCCTCTTTCAGGATTTCCTGCACAATCTTCTGCGCCACAAGCCAATCCTGCATTTCCGATTTAGTCTTGCGATACTCTGCATAAGGGCTTTTCTTTCATTCCGGAAGCATCGCATCCTCTGCGTTCAGTTCACTGATACGTGGGAACTTTTTGTCAAAACCATTCCGAGCAGTCCGGACAGAATTTCGGGCATAGAAAAAGCCCGAAAAAAATATATTCTCGGGCTTTTTTAGCATTTTTAAGTTGTCGATTATCTCTTGCTGAACTGTGGTGCTCTTCTTGCTGACTTAAGACCGTATTTCTTACGCTCTTTCATTCTTGGATCTCTTGTAAGGAATCCAGCCTTCTTTAAAGTAGGTCTGTACTCCTCATCTGCATGAAGAAGTGCTCTTGAAATACCGTGTCTGATAGCTCCTGCCTGACCTGTGAAACCACCACCGCAAACATTTACAAGCACATCAAACTTGTTTACATTGTCTGTAGCCACTAAAGGCTGACGAACAACAACCTTCAATGTCTCAAGACCGAAATACTCATCAATATCTCTTTTATTTATTGTTATCTTACCTGTTCCAGGTACAAGATATACTCTGGCGATAGAACTTTTTCTTCTACCTGTTCCGTAAAACTTATCGTTAGTCATACCATTCTCCTTCTTAAAGATTATTAGCCTTTAATTTCCATTACTACCGGCTTCTGTGCCTGATGTCCGTGATTCTCTCCTGCATAGACATGAAGCTTTCTGTACATATCTCTGCCGAGCGGTCCCTTAGGAAGCATGCCCTTGATGGCAAGCTCTACAACTCTCTCAGGCTTCTTTGCAAGAAGCTCACGAAGTGTTGTCTCTCTCATACCACCTACATACTCTGAATGGTTGTAATAAATCTTCTGATCTAACTTTTTACCTGTAACCTTTACCTCTGCTGCGTTGATTACGATAACATAATCTCCACAATCAGCATGTGGTGTAAACTCCGGTTTGTTCTTTCCTCTTAATACACTTGCAACTTCTGAAGCAAGTCGTCCCAATGTAGCTCCCTTTGCATCGACAACATACCATTTTCTGTCGATCTTATCCGGATTAGCCATAAAAGTTTTCATTGACTGACCTCCATTAATCTTTTAACTTCGCTTTATATGGATAAATGCTCTCCGGGGCATTGGAATAAGCATCAATCTCTAATGTCACAATTAGTAATTATATTGATTTTTCAGTTGTTTGTCAATACCTCTATTTAATCAATTTCAGCCTTATTTTGCCTGTTGCGATTCTCATTCCTGATTTTCTATCAAAAAGTAATATATCGTCTCCGGTAAAGTTTATTTTCATATCTTCACCGATCCTGTAAGCGGTATTTCCGAATATTACACTTGTAAGCAAATAATCTCCAAGCCTCAGTTTTAAAGTACTCTCCATACCTGTAGGCATTGCACCGTAAATTGTAGTATGCAGACCTTCTTCACCCGTTATGCCTATAGCTTCAGGCCTTATAGCAAGTACAAAATCTTCATCTGTCACAACCTGCTCACTTTTTATGCTGCTGTCCTCTTCTACAATTTTTGCAATATGATATTTAAACACCTCATCTTTGTTTGATTTCTCTACATAATGTTTGTCCTTCATAAGCTCAGCTTTTTGTTCTTTATTCTTTTCCAGATCCCTGTCTCTGCCTTTATGCCAATCTGAAATCTTAATATCCTCATTCGGAACAAACTCTATATCTACATTGTCAAAAATTTTTAACTCAATACTTCCGTCGTCTTTTTGAGCTCCCTTTGCATCTATAAAGTTTATTGAAGGATTTCCGACAAAGTCCGCAACGAAAAGATTTTCAGGTCTTCTATAAACTTCAAGCGGCGGAGCGTACTGCTGTAATACACCGTTTTGTACCAGACATATCTTCGTTGCAAGTGTCATTGCTTCCATCTGGTCATGTGTAACATAAACAAAAGTACTGCCTGTTTCCACGTGAAGTCTTTGCAATTCATAACGCATTTCAAGCCTCAGCTTTGCATCCAAGTTTGAAAGCGGCTCATCCATAAACAATACCTGCGGTTTCGGTGCCAAAGTTCTCGCTATTGCCACCCTTTGCTGTTGTCCGCCTGAAAGTTCGGCAGGATACCTGTCCATAAACATACCGATTTTTACTATTCCGGCTACATGTCTAAGTCTTGAATCCATCTCCTCATCTGTAAGCTTACGAACTTCCGTCACAACATTTCCGGCCTTTACAACCTCAAAATCTTTATTTAACTCTTCTCCCTTTTCCTTGTGATTATCTATAATCGCTGCAAGTTTTTTCCCATATTCATCCCTATGCTTTTTTGCAGCCTCATCAGGATTGTCACTTTCATGAATTTTCAACTCAAATACTGTTTTTGCACTGAATATTGACAACTCAAATGCATCTATAAGCTTCACATATGCTCTGTTATTATCAAGCTTGCCGTTTTTGTCACAGCAATCCGTCACCTCTGCCTTTATTCTCTTACCGTTTTGCAATGCTCTTATAATATCTGTACATCTTTTTGCTTCCACATCTATTACAGGAAGTTCTTCTTTGATATTTTTCAAACCGAACATTATATTTTTGATACACTGTCATATTTGGCCAAAGCGCATAGTTTTTGAAATAAGAAACCTACTTTTTCTCTTATTCGGCGGCACGTTAATGCCCTTTTCGCTGTCAAACACTACATTATCACCGATAGTTATTCTTCCCTCTGTAGGAGTTTCAAGTCCTGCAATCATACGGAGAATAGTTGTCTTGCCGCAACCCGACGGTCCAAGTAATGTTATGAATGAGTTATCAGGTATTTCAAGGCTTAAATTGTCAACACCAAAATAATTTTTTTCCATCTTTTTGTAATATTTGTTAATGTAATTGCCGGCATATCAACCTCCTATTCCGTTATCAAGGCTTGAGCCTGTAAAGCTTTGTCTGCCAATGTATTAAATACAAGTATAGTTATAATTAAAATCAGATTTATAGCACTTGAGAATGCATACAATCCCATCTCATCAAAATAGTCAAGTGTTGTTGAGAGTATAAATCCCTGTGTACAAAGTAAAAGAAAAAGTGACAACTCTCTAAGGCAAGTCATAAACGGCAAACTGAAACCGCTTATTATAGAAGATTTCTGAATCGGAATTATTATCTTAACCATTCTCTTTACCCAACTTGCATTTTGAATTATTGCCGCCTCCTCAAGCTCATTGCTTATTTGCAACATTGAGTTAAGAGAAGCCCTGCTTGCAAAAGGTATATACTTTATTACACCTGCTATAATAAGAAGATAGTAGGTATTAAAAAGATTTATATGCTCATTTGAAAACAGTATAAAGAATGCTGCACCGACTGCTATAGACGGCATAAGATAAGGCAAGAACGCCATATTGTTGACATAAGCCGCCCACCTTGAACGCCTGTTTTTTGCCACCGCATAGCCGATCAATGTACCGATAGTTCCGGCAATAGCCGCACAAGCAAACGCAAGTAATAAAGTACCCCAAAATGCATGCCATATAGTAGGATTGTAGAGTATACCGTGCTGTCCGTATAATCCGTTTTCAGTCACATTTTCACTTGTAATCCACCACTTTGTTGTAAGATTTTTAAAGTCATGTGTATATAAGAAGCTGTAATCTCCAGGATTTGGCAGGAATGTCTCAAGTGCAAATAACATTATCGGCCAAATACTTGTAAAGAATGTCATTACAATATAAACTGCTCCGACTACATACTTTCCTGCTTTACCTATATTTATCTTTGAAAGCTGTCCGGACTTTCCTGTTACCGTCGTGTAGTTCTTTCGACTCTTGAGCGAAAGTTGATTCAAAGATAAAATCATTATTCCGAATACCATCATAATAATTGCAAGTATACTTGCTTCACCTGTATACTTACTGTTCAAAGAAATGTATTTTGTTGACAATGTAGTCAATCCAAGATAATGCGGAACCGGGTATGATCCCATTGCAGATCCGAATACCAGTAAAATTGTATTAAGTATTGCAGGTGTTATCATAGGCAATGTAATCATTGTCATAATCTTCCACTTAGGAGTATCAAGTATTGTAGCCGCCTCTTCAAGATTGGCATCCATATTTTTGAATATACCGCCAATCATAATGTATGCAAACGGAGCATAGTGAAGTCCCAGTACTACAGCACTTGGGAACAGTCCCTGACACCACCACTTCGGAAAAGTCACACCTGTAAGTGAAGCTATAAGCCCGTCTGAAGTTCCCAGCACTGCATTTGAGTTGAACATATTTTGCCATACAACCGCCAAAGTCCACTGTGGCATGATATATGGAAAAATAAATATTGAACTCAAATATTTTTTGAATTTCATATTTGTTCTGGTAACCAAGAACGCAAAAAAACCGCCATATAAAATGGATATAAGGCAAGTAAATATTGCCAAAAACAATGTATTTATAAGCGGCTTCCACAGATTTGACATTGCAAGTTTACTTGTAAATAAGTCTATATAGTTTACAATGCTGTATCCGGAAGCTTTTCCTGTCAAATGCTGGTCAATAGTACCCGGATGTATCTGTAATGTATCCTTTACTATTGCCACAACAGGAGCAACAGTAGAAAATGTCAACATTATTCCGAAAATAAGCAAAATAATATTCTGTGGCTTGCCAAAAAATGTTCTGATTCTATTTTTCAGTATTCCCATAATATTCTCCTTAAAAGGGTGCTGCATTATGCAGCACCCGGTCAATTAATTCTTATCAGAAGCTTTGCTAAGCATTTCAATCCAGTTACCTACAGTAAATGAAACATCTGCACAATACTGAGGATCCTCAAGCACAAGCTCACCGTCTTTTGTCCACCAATCATATCCTCTGTCATCTTTAGCAGGGAACTGATCCTCACCTGCTTCATTGTATCCGCCCTTTTGATGCTGATACTTGCCTCTGTGGCTTCCATTACTTTAGGATTTGAAGAATATCCTCCCATATCCTTTCCCCAAGCACTGAATCCGTCTTCTGTACAAGTTATATATGCTATAAATGCACATGCTGTCCATGGAAGCGGACTGTTCTTTGTAAGGAACAGATAGTGATTATATCCGTATCCTCCAATTCCGGTATAATCGTCCTGATATGCGGCAACTGTTATGTTATTTACCGAAACATTAGCAGACTCCTCTACAGAACGAAGCTTTGAATATACAAGAAGTCCTGACTGATCTTTTGCGGATGTATCTACAAGCGTATTGCATATAGGTCCGTCATCTGTCTCTTCAGTATAATTCTCAACCCAAAGTTTAATCCATGCCAAAGCGTATTTACCGTTCTCTGAAAGACCCAAATCCTTTGCATCCGACTCCACACCCGCAATAACAGGATCAAAATAAGATTTCTTTGTCGCATCCAACTTATCATATGCTTCTTTTAACTTATCCGCATACTCCTCTTTTGTCAGCATATATAAGAAATTCTTTCCTACAAGCTCTGAATCAATATCCATAAACAGCGGATGTGAACCCTCATATACAAAATCCCAACAGTTGGTATACTTTGCATCGCCTGTGTTGTTAAACATAAACACTTTATTCAAAGTCTGAAGCGGCAAAAATCCCTTGTAGCTGTCTGCACTTACTCCGTTAGCATCTGCCCAATCCTTCGGTATAAAAGTCTTCAGTATATTTGTATCCACCATCTTAGTCTGGATCTGATTACCGTCCTGAATAAGAGTCATTGCAAATGTACCGCTAGGCTTAAGTGAATCGGCACTCAGCTGCTCAAATATCTTGTTGTTCTTAGGTTGCTGCCACTCAAACTCCATATTGTAGTTAGGATCTATAGTCTTCAAATATGAAATAAACAGCGGCAATGCGGTCTTTCCTCTACTTGAGTTTCCGACTCCGTAGAAAGTCTTACCGTTTGACTCCTCTATCGCCTTTTTTGCAAGTTCCTCAAGACTCATACCTTGAGCTTGTGCGATAATATTATCCACCTCGCTCTTTTCCGTATTTGCCGCCTGCTTGGAACCCGAATCCTGTGACTGAGCAGCAGTACTGTCACCTGTAGTCTTTGTGGTACCTGAACCGCATGCTCCCAATGTTGCAACCAACATAGCTGATACAACAGCTAATGCTAAACCTCTTTTTTTCATTTTACCCTCCTCTTGTTTCCGTCATTATTCAGTGCGTAATAAAATGTCATATATAGTAATAGCAAAGATTTATAAACTTCCACCTCCAAACAATCTCTTTATTTAATTGTATGTACAATTAAAACAACTTTAACCATTAAAACATTTTCATAGATCACGTTCACCGAAACTTATGTTCAATTATAGTTTCTTTATATGTTTTTTTGTCAACAAAATATATTTTATATAAGTTTACTTGCTAATTTTCTAACAAAATATATATTTATTTTAACTTTATTTTTTTGAAACAAAAAAAGCATAATCCTTGAAATACAAAGATTATGCCGAATCACCTACCTATATTTTATTTTCCCTCATACTTTATAAGGCTGTCCACATTGTACTTTGAAAGCTTTTCTCTTCCCTTAAGTCCTTCAAGCTCCATTACAAATACAATCTTTACTATCTCACCGCCAAGGCTCTCCACAAGCTTTGCAATCGCCTCAGTTGTGCCGCCTGTAGCTATCAAATCGTCAACTATTACCACCTTGTCGCCGGGCTTTATGGCATCCTTATGGATTTCAATGGTTGCCTTGCCGTACTCAAGGTCGTAGTCGATACTTACAGTCTCACACGGAAGCTTTCCCTTTTTCTTACAGGGATAAACGCCTTATGCTCGGCATAGGCTACCGGCACGCCGAAGATAAAGCCTCTTGACTCCGGACCCACTATCATATTGTAGTCCAGTCCATGCAGCTTTCCTCTAAGTTCATCAATACTTAGGCAAAGCCCGTCAGGGTCCTGCAGTATGGTGGTCACATCTCTGAATATAATTCCCGGCTCAGGAAAGTCAGGTATACTTCTTACATATTCTTTCAATTCCTTCATTTTCACACACCGAAGCAGCCCAAAAAACCTTGGGCCGCCCTTTCTAAAATATAAATTTGCAGACTGCTGCAAATAATTATTACTTATAAATAGGATACTTATCCATAAGCTTTGTAACTTCGGCTCTTATCTCATCGGCCTTTGTATCAAAGTCATATGCAGCCATTTTGATAAGTCTTGCTACAGTCTTCATATCCTCTTCCACAAGTCCTCGACTTGTAACTGCAGGAGTACCTATTCTTACACCGCTTGTAGTGAACGGACTCTGCGGATCGTTCGGTACTGTATTCTTGTTCAAAGTGATATATACTTCATCACATTTATTTTGAAGTTCTTTTCCTGTGATGCCTGTTCCTCTGAGGTCAAGAAGCATAAGGTGATTGTCTGTACCTCCTGTAAGGATATTAAATCCCTCGGCTATAAGCGCATCAGCCAAAGCCTTGGCATTCTTTACCACCTGCTCCTGATACTTTTTAAACTCAGGCTTAAGAGCCTCGCCGAAGCAAACCGCCTTTGACGCGATTACATGCTCAAGCGGTCCGCCCTGAATTCCCGGGAAAACAGCCTTGTTAAAGTTAAACTTCTCGGCAGCTTCCTTGTTTGCAAGGATAAGTCCGCCTCTAGGTCCCCTAAGTGTCTTATGTGTTGTAGTGGTTACAACATCTGCTATTCCTATAGGTGACGGATGAAGTCCTGTTGCAACAAGTCCTGCAATATGAGCCATATCCACCATAAGGTATGCGCCGACCTTATCTGCAACTTCTCTGAATCTCTTAAAGTCGATCACTCTGGCATATGCACTTGCACCTGCTATAATCATCTTCGGCTTATGTTCAATTGCTATTTTCTCAAGCTCATCATAGTCTATAAATCCCTCATCATTTACACCGTAAGGCACGATATTGAAGTACTTTCCGGAAAAGTTTACAGCTGAACCGTGTGTCAAATGTCCGCCGTGATTAAGATTCATTCCAAGTACTGTGTCTCCCGCCTCAAGCATTGCCAAGAATACAGCCATATTTGCCTGTGCTCCCGAATGCGGCTGAACATTGGCGTAGTCACAGTTAAAGAGTTTCTTTGCTCTTTCGATAGCAATGCTCTCAACTATATCCACATCCTCACAGCCTCCGTAATATCTTTTTCCCGGATATCCTTCAGCATATTTATTTGTAAGCACTGTTCCCATTGCCATCATCACAGCTTCCGATACAATATTTTCGGATGCAATAAGTTCAAGATTTCTTCTCTGTCTGTTTGCTTCCTTTTCTACCGCTGCACCGACCTCAGGGTCAAGTTCTTTTAAAAAGTTCATCACTTCGTTAACCATATCTAACTCTCCTACATAACTGTTTTGTTGCTTCTGAAAGTAAAGTATACAATAAATAAACTCTCATTGCTATATATTTTTTATCTTATAACCGGTTATAATCACTTGCAGACTCTCTTTGCCGCCGTACTCATTTATATCCGGATAATATATAATGTCTATCTCATTATTACCTTTAAGCTCTTCAAAGAAAGCTTCTCCGTCAAAAAAATATATTCCGTCAAGCCTTGTACCGTCATCATCTTCAAGCACCATCTTTACCACATTTTTATTTTTACCAAGTATATTCTTTGATAATATCTTTATACCCTTCCTTGCAAACTTGGGCTTTTCATTCTTATTTCCGTAAGGCTCCAGCTTTTCAAGTTCTCTTACAAAGTCAAGGCTGATATATGAAAAAGGCAGAGGCACATCAATCCATATCTTTTGTATAAAATCTTCTTTTGTAAGCTTTGAGTTTTCATTCAATCTTTTTCTGAATTCATCAAGTCTGTCCTTTTTTAAGCTCATACCTGCCGCCATATGATGTCCGCCGAACTTTTCAAATATATCTTTGACTTCATATAGCGCTTCAAACATGTTGTAGCTTTCTATCGACCTTCCCGACCCCTTTATCATGCCGTCTTCACCGAAGGCATCCGTAAGTATAATTGTAGGCTTTCCCAGCGCTTCTCTCACCCTGCCTGCGATAATTCCGGCAATGGACTCGTGGCAATTTTCAAGATATATCACCAAGATATCATCATCTGCATACTCTCTTTCCGCCAGTTCTACGGCCACTTTTACATTCATGGCTGTGAGATCCTTTCTCTCATCGTTCAGTTCTTTTAAATGCATGGCGTACTCATTTGCCTCATCACTGTTCCTTGACATAAACATATTTAAGGCAACCAGCGCATTTTCAAGTCTTCCTCCTGCATTCAGACAAGGCCCTATAACAAATCCGATACTGTAGGCACTGATTTTTTTCCCCTCCATACCTGTAGCCTTTATAAGCGCCCTCAGCCCTAAGTTGTTTGTGTTCATCAGGCTTTTTAAACCGTGTTTTACAAGTACTCTGTTCTCATCTACAAGCGGCATAACATCACCTATTGTCGCAATGGCTGCCACCTCCAAAAGATCACTGAGTTCACCGTCTTCATACATCTTTTTACCGTACAGCCTTTCATACATATATTCCATAAGCTTATAGGCTACCAGCGCTCCGCAAATACTTTTAAAAGGATACTTACATTCACTTCTTTTAGGATTTATTACCACATCGGCTACAGGCAGATAGTCCTTTCCGTCTTCCTGATATACCTCATGATGGTCCGTGATAATGACCTTTATACCAAGTTTTCTTGCAAGTTCCATCTGAGAATGTGCCGCAATACCGTTGTCACAGGTGATAATCATAGAAATTTTATCATTTGCCGCTTCATTTATTATATTGTCATTGATACCGTAGCCGTCCTTTATCCTATCAGGTATCCTTACATCTGCATTCGCACCGAATCGCTTCAAAGACTTTACCAATATATACGAAGAACAAACTCCGTCTATATCATAATCTCCCACAACTCTTATCTTATTTCCCTTTTTATCTCACTCATGATTTCATCATATGCATCTTCCACACCATATAGGCTGCCTGCGTCATGCATCAAACTTAAATCACTCTTAAGATACAGTGAAAAGTCCTCTTCCTTTATATCCCTGTTTATTATTATTCTCGCTAAAACAGGTGAAATATGAAAGCGAGCCGATATTTTTTCAAAATCAGCCCGCTTTGTATATAGCATCCACTTTGACTCCATTTACTCTCCATTCTAAATATACTACTCAGGCTTCTTTTTCTTGACCTTTGTCTTTATTATAGCCAAATGTGTATTTGCAGCTACCGCATCACTGAATACTGCAAGCACCGCTCTTTGAAGTTCATTATCCGCATCGTATTTTATGTCAACAGCCGTGTCGGTACTTATATCAGTCAAACAGTCAAATAAAGCATCCAGATTCTCTCCGTAGTAATCCGGAAACTTCATTTTCTTTTTCAAGTAACTGTGTAATTCTTCCTTTTTACTAAACTTATCCAATTTTAAAGTAATATTATTCATAATCTTTCCCTAATACAATTGTTCAAAAGTTTTGTAGTGGTCTTCAGTATAAAAAACCAGACCGTCATTTGAATATATCAGTCTTTTCGGACCTCTATATCCTCCGTCATAGTCAATATCACATTCAAAATATCTTCTTCCGCTTGCCCTCGGCAAGTTGCCTTCATAATTTCCGAAGGCACTGCCTCCGATGCTCATTCCCGGAAGCACATCCGAAAGATTGCCTTTTTCAGGGTCCCAACCCATCTCCTGAGCCTGTGCCTTTGTTATATAGTTTACAGGAAGCTTACCGTAAGTGTGAATATAAAGTGCAACATCGTCCTTTGAAGTATAGTTGCCGTTTTCTTCTACAGATTCCTCCCTGCTTTCGGCAGTCTCAGACTCTTTTGTACTCTCACTTTCAGGGCTTGTCTCTTCAGCCGTTTCGCTGCTTGACTCCTGACTTTGTTTTTTGTTTTTTTTATGTTTTTTAGATTTATTATTTTTTTGTTTATGTTTTTTTTGACTCTGTGTTCCGGTTATCTCTTCACTATGCTTTGTTGTACTCTCATCTGAAATACTTTTGCTTTGAGTACTTTCCGCACTTGAAAAACTCTCAGCACTGATACTTTTGCTTTCCTGCCTTGTACATGCGCCAAGGGCAAACATTAAGCCCAAAATAATTATAGGAATCCACCAAAGAAGCTTCTTTAACAAACTCCCGTTTTCTTTATTTTTATTTGTCATCTTCCTACCTCACATTCTCACCATTATACGAAATAGCCATGTTCTTCGCAACAAAAAATTATATTAAGTTTGACCAAGCGTACTATATTTTGTATAATACGGTTTGAAACAACTAAAATATGATAAGGTATGGTTATTTATGAAAATATATATATTACAAACAGGAGAGGTGGAAATATCACCGTCTCTCGCATATAAGGGCAATGATAAGTTCAATCCACAAACATACGGACTGTTTCTAAAAAATACCGACAGAGTAAATATTCCTGTTTTGTCTTTTCTTATTCAGACAGGAAAGAAGAATATACTTGTAGACACAGGTATCAAAAAAGAGCTTGAATCGGATACTCCGCTTAGCCTAAAAAAGCAAATCGGTGAAATCAAGGCACCTCTTACCTGTGCTTCTACACGCTTTCATCTGAAGAAGGATTCTTCACTGATTTCAAGGCTTGAAGCAATCAATCTTTCACCAAAGGATATAGACTGTGTATTGCTTACTCACCTTGACTTTGAAAATGTAAGCGGAGTTGCAGACCTCTCTTCAGATACCAAGATTTTGGTTTCAAGAGATGAGGCCAAGGCTGCTGTAAAAAATCCTCTAAGATATTCCAGAAGTTGGTGGAAAAATGCCGATATTTCCATATTTGATTGGAACCAAAAAGAAGGTCCTTTTGAAAAATCTTTTGATTTACTTGGTGACGGCTCCATCAAGCTTATAAAGCTTTACGGTCACTCAGCAGGTATGTTCGGAGTAAAGGTAACATCGGAGAACAATAAATATACACTGCTTTATGCGGATGCCGGCTATGGCGAGCTTGCCTGGAAAGAACTTACACCGCCTGCAATCAGTGTTGATAAAGAGGCCTCCATGCGTTCTCTTGAATGGGTGAGAATGGAGTCGATGGATAAAAACTGTGCTTACAGTCTCGCCTCACATGAGTCCACATCTCTAAAAGTTTTAAGATTCTAAAAATAGGCTGTTATAAGTCCCCGCTTATAACAGCCGTTTTTATATTTCAAAGCTTTCGCCCTTTATTTTATCTTTTAATAATAATGATATGATTATTCCCGAAACCGCAATATTCACCCAGACAAATCCCAAACTTCCGCCTATAAACATTGACATAAATAAATTTATCATCTTTATTTTAAAGACATTTCCAATCACCTCTATAAAAGCCGTTACCGCCGTTAAAATAATTGTAAATCTCATACCGACATTGGACATACTTATAAATTTATTCAATATAACTATAAATACTATAACTATTGTAACAGGATATAGGATACTCAGTACAGGTATGGAAATCTTTATAATGGTATTGAGTCCGAAGTTTGACATTACAAAACCTGTCAGGGTAAATATATTTACATATGCCCTGTAGTCGAACCTTTTGAATGTGTCTGCAAAAAATTGTGAAGTAACCACAATAAGACCTACCGTAGTCGTAAAACAGGTAAGTATTGTCATCGCTCCAAGGAAAGCCTGTCCGAAACTTCCGAAAAGCTTATATGAGCTCATAGAAAGTATATATGTACCTATATTGACACTCTTATCAGATAAAACTTCATTCGGAACACTGAACTTATTTCCTAAAGCCCCAAGTCCGATATATAAACTGCTAAAGAGTATAGTTGTAACAATTCCCACTATTGCCATTATACTCATATACTCTTTTTTTGACGAAAATCCGAATGCCTTTATACCTGAAGTGGCAATCAGACAAAAACTTACCGAGGCCAGTGCATCCAAAGTATTATATCCGTCAAAAAATCCTGTCTTTAGCGCTGTCAGGCTTCCGGCCATCTCACCCTCACCAACGGCATGAAAGTTCAAATTTCCCACAATTATAAGTATAACTATAAGAAGTGCAAATATGGGAGTAAGCACCTTGCCCACTCTGTCCATAAGTTTTGAAGGATTAAGTGCTATAAGATATGCAAGCAGAAAATATATTGCACTGAATACAAATAAAGCAAGTTTTGTATTTCCTGTAACAGGTGCAATGCCTATAGAAAAAGATGTACTTGCAGTCCTGGGTATCGCAAAGAAAGGACCTATAGCAAGGTAAAGTGCTGTCAGGTAGCCGATTGCAAAGTTTTTTCCTACCTTTATACCGAGTTCTCTTTTGTATCCGCCTTTGACCATGGTGCCGACTATCAAAGTGATTATAGCTATTCCTACACCTGACAATACAAAACCCGACATAGCCGGTACAAAGTGTTTTCCTGCCCTAAATCCAAGTTCGGCAGGGAAAATAAGATTCCCTGCTCCAAAAAAGATACCGAAGAGTAACAGCCCTATTAAAAAACCTCTTTTTATCATACTCTCACTTTTATAACAACCTTTTTTGCACTTGCCGGTTTATCCATACAGCATCCCGGCATATGTGCATCCTCAGGTGCAACAACTATAAACTCATCAGGGTGAAGTATCACATGACCGTATGTGTCAGGTGTCTCAAAGAAAAGCACATCATTTTCAGGCTTTGCCTCCTTTACTTTAAGCCCCTCTCTGTCACAGATACCGAAAAATTCCACACCTTCTATCAAGTATTGAATATCAAAAAATTTATCATGAGCCTCAAACTTCTTTTCATCTACAGGCAATGTTGTATATTCCTGTACATTTGCAAAAACATCACCGTCTTCTATCTCATACTTTCCTGCAGGCAGCGAATTCAAATCATGGCTCTCCAACCAATCATAGGCTTTTAAAAACTTCTCATTCAGATAATTGTACTTCTTAGCCAACTTTATATTTGTAAAAAACATGAATCTCTCCCTATAATAAATATACCGTATTCGGATCTATACTCATCTCATCCGTATAAATAATCCAATCCGTTACATCATTGACAGTGTATTCACCCTCATCTCCCTCTTTCATGGCTGCTACTCTATATGGCGCCTGTGTAAGTACCGCCTTGAATCCTTCCTCTGTAAACTCTATAAGTTCAAACCAGATATGCTCAAGATTTTCATAATCAGGCTTTCCGTCCTCACCGTCTGTAGGCAGACCGACCTTTATCAGTGCTTTGTAACTTGGATTCTCCAAAATTGCATTTCTCAAAAGTTCATATCTGTCTCTTGCCATAAACTTCATATGCTCAGTCTGTTCATTAGTATAATAATACAGCGGGTTTTCAACAAGCTTTTCCTCCATCTCTGAAGGCTTTGTATACTTACCGTTATTTGCATCTTCTTCAGATAAGAAAAGGAAAATGACCTGACTGTTTGTATTATGGCTGTCTACTCTGTCAGCAGGACCTCCGATTATATCGGAAGGATACTTTGCAATAGCAACATTCCAAGGAAGAGGTGCCACAACTATCTCGCTTCCGTCTATGAACTCTCCAAGGAAGATATAATCTTCTATAGCTTCATTTTGATACAATACTCTGTTTGCCACGGTATTTATCAGATAATACAGATCATTTGCATTGTCTCTGCTTATATCCAAAAGTTCAAACTCGGAAAATCCCGTTCTGCACATACCATGTGTATGAAGCCAAACTTTATTTGTCTCATCATCAAATACGGCCTGTACTGTAAACAAGCTTTCAGCATTAGGTGTAACGCTTGACTTTGCCGCAAGTTTTACCCATCTTCCGCTTAAAAGTCTTTCCGCACTTTCATCTATTACCGCCAATGTATCAGGGAAAAACGCCATTATAAGCTTTAACTGTAGATGATATGAGTCAAAGTAATCTTTATTAAACTTCATATATATGATAAATGACTTGGTCTTTTTTTCAATTTTTTCAAAGTCCTCATCATGAATCTTTTGCTTTTGTAATGAATACAGACGGTCAAATACAAAATCTTCAAAATAAAAACCTACACCGTACTCTTCGCCCTTATAATCAAGTATCATGTTGCCCGACTTATCATCTTTAATGTTGAATTCTTTAAGATTAACTCCGTCTATCGCCTGTATTCTCTCTTTGGCGCCATCAATATCTTCAACATCGACTTTATCTGAGAGCATATGCATATATGAACGCTCTTCCCACAACTCCATAGGTGCAACTTCAGGCAACTTTACCTCATTTTGCTTTTTCTTAAATAGATTAAACATTATTCCTCCCTAAATGTTACTAATTTTGATATTTTTCTGAATGTCTTATAACCTGCAAGCTTTATGTTCTTTTTTTCAAAAAAATCATATGCCGCGCTCATTATATCCATAAAGTTTCCGAATATCAGAAAATCAAGATATCCGCATATCTTACCTGTAGCACCCTCTAAAAAGACGATATTTCCGGTCTTACCGATTTTGTCAAGTTCATTTAAGATATACTCAATAAGCTGATTTCTGATATTCATAACCTCAAACTCATACTCAAATGAAGTATTTTCCTGATCGGATTCTTCCAAACTGAAGCAAAAGAATCCGGCTACCACTCCGTTTCTGTACAGTTCATCCATTATAGGCATTTTATCAAACGGTCCGCTTGATATATACTCACTTATAAGTGAAGGCAAACAGGTAGTTCCTGTATATATATCCTCTCTGATATCATCTCCTACAGACTGTAACCTGTATCCTGAATACATCTTCAAATACTCTTTTGCACTTATTCCAAGCCTGAATCCCTTGCTTTTTGCCCTTTCTTTCAGCCCTCTATAATCCACACACTCTTTTAAGAAGTCTTCTTTCTCTTCGTAATCAAGCACTATATCACAGGTATCTTCAGTCGGAGCGTAAAGGTCGTCTTCATCTGCAATATCAAACTCAAAATCGTTTGCCATCAAATCTATCTCGCCGAAGATATCTATAAAGAGCTGTTCTATAACCTCAAGCGGAATATCAAACTCATCGGCATAGATAACTATCTGCCTGTCATCACTGACAAAGAATCTTAGCTCGCTTATATCATATTCATCATCTTCATATACCACTATATCTTTGATATCTTCTTTAACCGATATACCAACTCTTATATCAATCAGCTCTTTTATATTTTCAGGTATCGTATCCTTTATATATTCAAGCATAAATACATTAGACTTGTCATCACCCGCTTCAAATTCAAGCGTTCTGCTGTCATGAAAAATATTTATTTTTATTTTCGGGAATGCATCCCCTATATATTTTGCTGTTATATCCGCCACCATTACATGAAAGATTTTGCTGTTCTTATTATATTTTCTTATCTCTTTTTGTATATTTTCCCATACAAAATCCAGCTTCTGTGACATGGAGACCGCTACGACTCCGTCTGTCAGCCAATTCACACATTCATTCATCATATCAATGGTGTCTTCATCTCCGGGCCTTGCATCCAAAGCCTGCTTAAAGTAATGTAGGGCAAGTCCGTGCTCTTCAAGATAAAAATATGAGTAAGCAACTCTGAAGTAAAATCTGTGATTGCCTCTAAAATACTCTTCATGTGGCAGCAATAACCTCAATGCCTGTCTGAACGGCTTGAAATCACCCGGCTCACCCAGATTATTGTATGCCTTTGCAAGCTCGGAATCCATTTCAGGTGTTCTGGCATTATCAGGCAAAATCTCAAGTGCATCCACTACCTTTTGATATTCTTCATTGTTATTCCACTCTTTACACTGTTCAAGTAATTCCATCTTCTTTCCTTTGTCTATACAAAAGTCTATAAAACTTATCTTTTAAATTATTTATTATTTTATAAATATACCATATATACAAAACACTGTCAGCAATTAAAATAAGGCACAGACCTTACAAAAATTTGAATTCATAAAATCTGTGCCTTAAATATCTTGTCTGTTCAGTTTTAATCAATGCAGGAAAAGACTTAGAATCATTATCTCAATAATTCCCGCTATACCCAAAAACAGTGTACACATTGTCTGTGTCTTGTATCCTTTTTCAGGTGACATTGCACCGAAGTTTGTAACAACCCAGAAGTATGAGTCATTAGCATGTGAAACCGTCATTGCACCTGCACCTATCGCCATAGTTACAAGTGTAGCACTCATAGGACTTGCAAATCCAAGTGCCGGCAACAGCGGTGCCACAATACCTGCTGTAGTTGTAAGTGCTACTGTGGATGAACCCTGTGCACTCTTTAAAATAGCTGATAGTAAGAACGGGAAAAGCATACCCATTGTACTGAGAACCTCCGCATGGTCCTTTATAAAGTTGACCATATCAGAAGATGCTATAACCTTACCGAGTACACCGCCTGCTGCAGTCACAAAAAGTATAGGTCCTACAGTCTTTAATGTCTCGTTTGTAATACTGTAGAAGTCCTTCATCTTACCTGCGCCCTGAAGCTGCAATACACCGAAGACAGTACCTACCGCCAGAGCTATAATAGGTGTTCCGAGGAATTTTAAAACATCCGCTCCCGTACCGCTCATCTTCATCATAGAAACTATAGATGCAACAGCCATAAGGAGTACAGGGACTACGATAGGTGCCAAAGACATAGCTCCGCTTGGAAGCTTTCCGTACTCTGCTACAAGCTCCTCATATGTTTTTGTAATCTCACTTGAATCCGCTTCGTCGTCAGCCTTCACCTTCTTACCTATATACTTTGCATATAAAAATCCTGCAATCAAAGGGAATATCGAACATACCGCACCCATTCCCATTACAAGTAAAAGATTATCTCCTATTCCAAGTGTTGAAGCTGCCGCTATAGGTCCCGGTGTAGGCGGTATAAATACATGTGATATGTATAGACCTGCTGAAAGTCCTACAGTCATAGCCACAGACGACTCTGCCGTTCTCTTTACCAAAGCCTTTCTGATAGGGTTTAGAATAACAAATCCCGAATCGCAAAATACAGGAATTGAAACAACCCAACCCATAAGTTCTACCGCCAGCACAGGATTGTTTCTTCCGACCAGCTTGATAACCATATCCGCCAATTTAAAAGCCGCACCTGTCTTTTCAAGTATGGTTCCGATCAATGCACCAAGTATGATAACAATACCTATACTTGAAAATGTACCTGCAAATCCTGCTCCTATAACGCTTGCAAGACCTTGTATCTTCGTTCCGTCCTCCAAGGTCTTATCCACTAAAGGAATACCTGCTACAAGTCCCAAAATAAGTGATATACACATAATAGATATAAACGGATGTACACCAAACTTTGAGATGGCAACTATCATCACGATAACCGCCAAAATAAACACGAATATAAGTGGTAAACCTGTCATAACACTCCCTCCTTCTTCAGACATACAGGCATAATATCTTTGTATAATTACCTTAATATTTATGCTATATTCCACTTAATAATATTGTAAACTTATTATATCACAATATATAATAAATGCAATTCTTACAAATAAATTTATATAATATGATATATTTCTATCAAAGTTTCAAATTCTCTATTTAAAAAAATTGAAAGTAAAATTCTCATATCTGTAAGACTGTATTTTTGTAAATATAAACATATAAAAATTGACCATTTCAATTTTTATTTTATATAATATATATAGTTTATTTTTTTGAAATTTATACTACGGAGGAATAAATGTATGAATTATTTAGAACTTATTGAAAACAGGAACTCTATCAGAGATTTTCATAAGAAAAAAGTTGAGCAGAGCAAAATAGATGAGTTGATAAGCTTTTTTAACTCATCACCAAAGCTTATCGATGTGGATGTGCAAATACTCGTTTCAGCTGATGATGACACCGCAAGCAGACTCTCAGGTGTTGCAGGCTATCGCGGAAACACCTTCAATGCCCCTGCATATATAACCATACTGTCACAGGAAAAGGATAATTACCTTATAAATGCAGGCTTTATGGCTGAAAACCTCGTATTAAAGCTTGAAGAGATGGGATTGTCTTCATGTTTTCTGACAAGTGACGACAGCGAAATGATAAAGAAAGTTTTGCTTATCAACTCCGACTTGGCTGTAGCTACGGTAATTGCTTTCGGATACGGCAAGAAGGAAAGAGATACCACAAAACTTGATATACACTCACCTTCAAATGTAAGCATAAGCAATAAGGCCGGACATATAGCTCCAAAGATTGCCGCTACCGCATTAGCTTTTGACAGTGACTTTAACACAGCTTACAATTTCGATGACGAATACTCGGACCCTGTTATCGCCGATGCGGTATATGCGGCCAGCCTTTCACCAAGCTTTTTAAATCATCAAAACTATCGCTTTGTAATAAACGGCACACATATCTACTTATTCAACCAACTTGATAATGTAGTTCCGGATGACGACAACTTATTGGGTCTTGGTGCCGCAATGTTAAACTTCTATATAATACTGGCGTCAAAGTATTCAGGAATCGGAAATTGGAGATTTGACACTTCAGATATAAAAGCGGATTTTAAGAATCCAAGCGATTACACTTTGGTGGCGGCTTTGGATATCTAATTTTTACTGTAAGCAAAAACACAGCCTGATATCGGGCTGTGTTTTTCTCTTACAAGTATTTCTTTACATACTTGCCAGTATATGATTTTTCTATTTCGGCTATTTCCTCAGGTGTACCGGTAGCTACCACCTCGCCGCCTCCTGCACCGCCTTCAGGTCCTATATCTATTATATAGTCCGCACATTTTATAACATCAAGGTTGTGCTCTATTACAAGTACGGTATTTCCGCTGTCGGAAAGTCTTCTAAGTATCTCCACCAGTTTATGTACATCTGCAAAATGAAGACCTGTAGTAGGCTCATCCAAAATATAAATGGTCTTTCCTGTAGCTCTCTTTGAAAGCTCCGTTGCAAGCTTGATTCTTTGTGCCTCTCCACCGCTAAGCTCCGTAGAAGGCTGACCGAGTTTGATATATGAAAGGCCTACATCGTATAATGTCTGTATCTTTCTGGCTATGGTAGGCACATTTTCAAAGAAGGTCAAAGCTTCCTCCACAGTCATATCAAGTACATCATATATGGACTTTCCCTTATACTTTACTTCCAAAGTCTCTCTGTTGTAGCGCTTTCCGCCACAAACTTCACACGGAACATATACATCCGGCAAAAAGTGCATCTCTATCTTTATAATACCGTCACCTGAACAGCTCTCACATCTTCCGCCCTTTACATTGAAGCTGAATCTGCCCTTCTTATAACCTCTCATCTTTGCATCCTGAGTTGCCGCAAACAGATCTCTGATCATATCAAATACACCTGTATATGTGGCAGGATTTGACCTCGGAGTTCTTCCTATAGGTGACTGGTCGATAGCAATAACCTTATCAAGCTGTTCGATACCCTCTATCGACTTATATTTGCCCGGGATTGTATGGGCACGATTAAGCTTCTTTGCAAGTGCCTTATATACTATCTCATTTACCAAAGATGACTTGCCCGAGCCTGAGACACCTGTAACACAGGTCATCACACCTGTAGGTATCTTTACATTTATATTCTTAAGGTTATTCTGTGCCGCTCCCTTTACAGTAAGCCAACCTGTAGGCGTTCTTCTACTCTCCGGCACAGGTATCTTTATCTCACCTGAAAGATACTTACCTGTAATAGAATTAGGATTTGCCATTATCTCCTTGGCATTACCTGTAGCAACCACTTCTCCGCCGTGACTTCCCGCTCCGGGACCGATATCCACTATATAGTCCGCCTCCATCATGGTGTCCTCGTCATGCTCGACTACAAGTACGGAATTGCCCAAATCTCTAAGATGCTTCAAGGTGGCAAGCAGCTTATCGTTATCTCTTTGATGAAGTCCTATACTAGGCTCATCCAGTATATATGCCACTCCTACAAGTCCGGAACCTATCTGGGTAGCAAGTCTGATTCTTTGTGCCTCACCGCCGCTAAGCGTACCGGTAGCTCTGGTAAGGCTTAAGTAGTCAAGTCCTACATCTATAAGGAAGGTGACTCTGGCTCTGATTTCCTTTAAAATCAACGAACCTATAGCTTCCTGCATCTTTGTAAGCTTAAGTCCGTCTATAAAATCTCTGAAATCCGTTATAGACTCATCTGTGGCGTCATAGATATTCTTATCACCCACAGTAACTGCAAGCGCTTCCTTTTTCAGTCTCTTACCGCCGCAGCTCTTACAAGGTGCAATCCTCATATACTGCTCATACTCTTCCTTTGCACTCTGAGAATATGTTTCCCTGTAACGCTTCTCCATATTCTTTATCAAACCTTCAAAGATTACAGGATATACTCCGCTTCCTCTTTGTCCTGTATAAGCCACATCAACCTGCTCACTAGTTCCGTAAATCAAAATATCATGTATTTCCTTGGGATAATCTTCAAAAGGTGTATCAAGGCTGAACTTAAACTTCTCTGCCAGCGCCCTCAGCATTGCATTTGAAAAGCTTTTCTTGTCATTACTGCTTTGCCATCCCAGTACCACTATTGCTCCCTGATTTATAGAAAGTGACTTGTCGGGAATCATAAGGTCCTCATCAAATTCCATAGTGTAGCCAAGACCTGCACAGTCCGGGCAGGCGCCGAAAGGATTGTTGAATGAGAATGTCCTCGGCTCCACTTCATCAATAGAGATACCGCAGTCGGGGCAGGCAAAGTTTTGTGAAAACTTGATAGGTTCTCCTCCTATCACATCAATTGTGGCATAGCCTCCTCCAAGGTTTAATGCGGCTTCAAGTGAATCTGTAAGTCTCTTTTCTATATTTTCCTTTACAGATAGCCTGTCTATTACAATGTCGATACTGTGCTTTATATTTTTCTCTAAGCTGATCTCCTCACTCAGTTCGTACATATTTCCGTCAATCAATGCACGCACATATCCTGACTTTTTTGCACTTTCAAGCACCTTTTCATGTCTTCCCTTTTTACCCTTTACCACAGGCGCAAGTATCATAAACTTTGTCTTTTCGGGAAGCTCCGTTACTCTGTCCACCATCTGGTCAATGCTTTGCTTATATATCTCCTTGCCGCAGTTCGGACAATGCGGTATTCCGATTCTTGCATAAAGTAGTCTTAGATAATCATATATCTCCGTAACGGTTCCTACGGTAGACCTCGGGTTTCTGTTGGTGGACTTTTGGTCTATGGATATTGCAGGAGAAAGTCCCTCAATACTCTCCACATCCGGCTTTTCCATCTGTCCCAAAAACATCCTCGCATACGAAGACATTGACTCCATATATCTTCTTTGACCTTCGGCATAGATGGTATCGAACGCCAAAGAGGACTTTCCCGATCCGGAAAGCCCTGTTAAAACCACCAATTCTCCTCTCGGTATGTCTACCGATATATTTTTCAAATTGTGCTCATTGGCACCTCTTATCTTTATATATTTAGTTTCCATTAAAATCTCCATTACTAACAAAGTATTCGAACATACTTTCGTAATAGTATATACTGGATTTTAATTCCCGTCAATAATCGACATTATTTTTTTTTACACAGTCGTCTATACTTCCTGAATTGACTACGGTATAGTCCGCATACTTTTGATACTTTGAGATCCTCTTCTCATACATATCTCTTAACTCGTCCCTAGTCTTTGTCTGCGCCAGCGGCCTTCTCTTATCCGACTTTATCTCCTGATATATTACATCAAAATCTCTTACAAGACATATGATAATACCGCTCTTTTTTATGATCTCTCCGTTTCTGTCAAAGGTAAGCATTCCGCCGCCTGTTGATACCACTCCGCACTTCATATCCGCAGTCTTTTTGGCAATATTATGTTCAAGATCTCTAAAGTACTCCTCACCGTATTTTTCAAATATCTCAGGAATGCTTTGACCGTAAGTCTCTACCAAAAGCTCATCGGTATCAACATAATCAATATTCAATTTTTTTGACAAAGCCTTACCGACAGTAGTCTTTCCGCTTGCCATAAAGCCGCATAAATAAATTTTTTTATCAAACATCTTCAATCCCATCCGATACAGAACTGTTACTGAATATATTTTTCTACAATCTTTTTCATCTTATCCATATTTAACTCCATATCCGAAATCAATTTCATTTGAGTCCTTGCCCTGTCAAGATTATGATTCTTCCTTGAAATCTTAAAATACTTATCTCCAGCTATATAGTCCCCCAAAAATCTTATGCCGCATTCATAAGTCATCACAATTGCCGCCATCGGCAAAAGTTCTATCTCTCTTTTATTTAAGCTATTGCCGCAAGCCTTCAAAAATCCCTTTGTAAAAGCCTCAAACAGCTCAATATCAAGTCCTACCTTAGATAAATCGGGTTCGTCCTCAAGTCCTTTGTTTGCTCCGAATCTTATGGCATCGCCAAAGTCAAAATCTGCAACTCCCGGCATTATAGTATCCAAGTCTATCACACATAGAGCCTTTTTGGTATGCTTATCAAATAAAATATTATTAAGCTTTGTGTCATTATGTGTAACTCTAAGAGATATTTCCTTATTTTCCAATGCTTCATTAAATATCTTGGTATACTTTTCTCTGCTTTTAAAAAAATCTATCTCACTTTTTACATCCGCAGCCCTTTTAAGAGGGTCTTCACATACCCCGTTTATAAAGGTTTCATATCTTTTTTGTGTATTGTGAAAATCCTTTATAACCTCAAAAAGCTTATCTACCGGAAAGTCAGACAAAAGATTTTGAAAATTGCCGAAAGCAAGTCCCGACTCATAGAATTCATTTGCCGACTCCACCTTCTCATAACATACGGTATCTCTTATAAAGTCATATGCTCTCCAAATATCGCCTTCACTGTCCTCATAAAAATAATTTCCGTCATCCGTATCTATAAGATTTAGAGTCTCACGTGTGTAATCTCCGCTTCTTTTTATTATCTTATCTTTCAAAAATGAAGTAACAAGATATATATTTTTCCATAAGCTTTTTTTCGGCTCTTTAAAGATTGACTTGTTTACCTTTTTGCAAAAATAACTTTTCTGTTGTCATATTCAAGCAGATATGTATCGTTTATATGTCCGTTGCCGTACTCGCAGTCCCCTTTCAGATTGCCGATACCGCTATACTGCTTAAGAACTTCTGCTAAAGCCATAATTATTTTCCCTCTATTTCAAACCATTTTATCTCGTTCGGAGCAAGCACAATATCAAAACTGCTCTTATCTCCCTTATATATGGTGCTCTTTTGCTCATTGTAAGTATTGTTTACCACACAGAATTTATTATTCTCAGGATAAGCGTTCACTTCCACATTTTCATTGCTGCCAAACCACTTGTGAATATTTTCTTCATCATGTGAAGCCCAAAGTATCGCTCTGTAAAGTAATCTTGTATTTGCAAGACTGTAAGGGGAGTCCGCCTATATATACACATCTTCCGTTTTCACATTCTTTTGCGGCAAGCTCTACAAACTTACCCTTATTTGCCAAAATATCGGTTCCTTCAAGTGCATAAATCTGATGCAGCCTGTCTCCGAAATCTATATCACCGTTCATACCCTCCGTTATAAAATGCGGTATTACCTCGGTGTTGTACTTACCCCTGCCCAGAGTAAATCCGTTTTCAAGCTCCACTCCAAGCTGAGTTGCAAGCTGTAAAATCCTTCCCTGATAAGGATATCCGCTCGGTTCTCCGATTCCTATAAAACCTCCGCCGCTACAGATAAACTCTCTGACTGCCGACAAGATCATCTCATCCTTCCAGTATCTTCCACCACATTGACCTGTCTGTGCGTCACCTATATTTATAATTACATCAAAATTTTTGAGTATATCACTGTCTTCTATTATATCGTCAAAGCTTATAAAACTTACATCAAAAGGTGCTCCGCTGAGTGACTCTATTACACCTGCATACGCTTCATTCTCCTTGTGATATATGGCATGATGTACCATATGATTTCCCCATGCTTTATACCTTCCCCAACTGCTTAAAACTGCAACCTTTTTAAAAGAATACGCCCTGCATCCCTTAACATTTTTATAAAGCTCTCTAAACTCGTCACATACAAGCTTTGCATAGTCTATAAAATCGGGAAAATCCAAAGTCAACTTCAAATATCCGCCGTAGCCTATCCTGTCCACAGGTACTCTGAGAATTGCCCTTCTTGCCGTAATCCAGTTTTTCATAGCCTCTTTTACAGGGTCGCCGCCCGGATGGAAAGTATCGGGGAAAAAGTAAGGCAAAAGCCTGCCCTCAGTATATTTAACTCCCTTAATATCACTGATAAGCCTGAGTGTCTGACCGTTTCCTACACTTCCGACCACGGCATCCAAGCCGATAGTTTTAAAATCATCCATATAAGGCTCAATACCTATCCAGTGGTCACCCAAAAACATCATGGCTTCCTTGCCGTACTCATGTACTATATCCACCATTTCCTTTGCAAGCTTCGTCACTTCTCTTCTCTGGAAATCTATAAAATCAAAGTATTCCTTGCTCGGTACTCTGTAGGTATTGTTCATATATCCCTGATCTATTATATATTCAGGTCTGAATCTGTATCCCACTTCTTTTTCAAACAGATCCAATATATACGGGCTTACAGAGGCTGAATATCCGTACCAATCCACATACTTTTGTCTTGCAAGCTCATCAAATATAAGTGTGAACTGATGAAAAAATGTTGTAAATCTGATCACATCAACTTTGGGATGATTTTCAAGGAACTTTCTGAGTCTTTTCATTGAATATTCACGTGTCTTAGGTTGGCGTACATCAAAAGTTATCTGTTTTTCAAAATCTTTCCAACCGTTGGTCACCGCATTGTACATATGTACAGGATCCCATATAATATATGCCAGAAAGCTTACCGTATACTCGTGATATTTCTTTGCCTTAATGACCACTTCACCGTCTTCATAATGCCATTCCTTACTTCCAAGCGACCTGCCTAAAGTCCTGTCCATGACCTCCCACCATCTCTTTATATCGTCATGGTCATTCACTTTCAATAAATCCTTATGCAGTCCCTCCATCAGATTGATTCTAAGCACACTGTCATCAGCCATATGAAAGTCCGTCATCACATACATCTGCTGAACTTCATCCGGATTTTTCTTTGCCCATGCATTATCTTTTCTGGTTGTATAATATGTAGCATAAATTTTTGCGTCAAGCTCTTCTATCTCCTTAGGCATATCCGTACCGTCACAGTCTCTTACGGCATCGGCTCCCCAAAGCTTCATAATCTTTTTTGTCTCTTTAATTATATCTACATCTGTAGGTATTGTTACTCTCCCCTTCAATATTGACCCCCTTAAGTTTTCAATAAATTTTTACAATAGTGTTAAGTAAACTATAATAGTTTGACACAAAAATTTCAACTAAAATCTTATCCATTTTATACTAAAATAATAAAGACTCCCCGCAGGGAGCCTAAAATCAGCTTAAGAAATTTATAAAGAATGTAATTGTAAGACTGTTCAAAAAGTCTGCAAACATACTTCCGACTATCGGAACAATTAAGAATGCCTTTACTGAAGGTAAATACTTCTCGGTTACAGCCTGCATATTTGCCATTGCGTTCGGAGTCGCACCCATACCGAAACCGCAGGTTCCCGCCGCAAGCACCGCAGCATCATAGTCACTGCCCATAAGCTTAAATACGATAAATCTTGCAAATACGAACATAAGTACTGTCTGTCCTGCAAGCAATATAAACAACGGCAGAGCAAGTGTGGCCAACTGCCAAAGCTTAAGTGTAATCATCGCCACACCCAGGAACAATGAAAGACAGATACTTCCAAGATCATTTATCTCGCCCATATGTATTCTGAATTTATCCGTATACTCACTGATATTTCTCATTATGGCCGCAACTATCATAGATCCGATATATACAGGGAAGGTCATACCCGTCTTTGAAAGTATAAATGATATAACTGTTCCGATACCCATTGCAAGTGCAAGCTGATATACCGCCGGAGCATACATAGAAACTTCTCTTCTATGCTTTATCTCCTCTTCTACAAGCATACTGTCATCTTCATATACTGCGGTAGCTGTAAGGTTCTTCTTTTTTATCAGACTGTTTGCAAGCGGTCCTCCCATCAGCGAACCTGTTACAAGTCCGAATGTAGCCGCAGCTGTAGCAAGTGTGGTCGCACCTTCCACATTCATATCTTCTAGTAAAGGTCCGAATGCTCCTGCCGTACCGTGTCCTCCGATCATAGGTATTGAACCTGTACACATACCTATAAGCGGATTTATACCGATTGCCTTTGAAAGTCCCACAGCCAAAGTATTCTGCAGTATTATAAGTAAAAGTAACAAGGCAAGGAAGATAAACGTTCCCTTTCCACCGCTCTTTAATACTTTCATATTCGCCTGAAAACCTACAGAGGTAAAGAACATTACCATACAGACATTCCTCAATGTCTCATCAAAGTTTATTTCAATAATACCCGCTGCATAAAGTATACAGAATATTACAGCAAATACCATTCCTCCCACCACAGGTGCAGGTATACAGAATGTTGTAAGGAATTTTATTCTCTCTTTCAGCAACACACCTATAAACAATGCCAGTACAGCCACCGCCACAGTCTGGTACATATCAAGATTTAAGGTCTTCCTCGCTGAAGTATCGGCCTTAATCTCCGGCTTCACTCCCGTTATACCGTTGTCACTGTACCACTTTGCCGCCGCCTTGTGGAAAGGAGCATCAATACTGTTTAATGCGCTTTCATCAAATATATTTAAAGTATCACCTGAAATCTTATTAAAGCTGTCATGGTGAGTCTTCAGTAAATTTAAGATCGCATCAATATGATTTGCACTTACATTTTCATTTGCCACAAGCACCGCCATCACACCTACAGTTGTGATATCCTTGTTTATACCCTTATATGTTCCTGATTTTATTGTCGTAACACTGTAACCGTCATAGCTGTTTTCCAAAAATCTTACAGCTCTGTCATCCAGCGAGAGTATATCAATAGGTACATTGGAGTTCGCAAGATCTGCAATCGCCTTTGTCGGTGTAGCCGCCGTAACAAAAAACGCATCCAGCTCACCGTTTTTTAATGCTGTTGCCGCATCATCAAATGAAAGATATCTTACATCAATATCGTTGACTGTAAGTCCGTAGGCTTTCAATATATTCTTTGCATTCTTTAATACACCTGAGCCCTCTTCACCTACCGAAACTCTAAGTCCTTTAAGGTCTTCAACCGAATTTAACTGCAGCTTTTTATTGACAACTATCTGATAGTTCTCAGTGTAAAGTCCGGCTACCGCCTTGGTCTTCTTTATCGGATTGCCTTCAAACTCTCCTTTGCCGTTAAAAGCATCTGTAAGTGTATCATTTTGTACAATAGCCATATCTACTATATTGTTCTCAATAAGTCTGATATTAGCTGCCGAACCCGCACTCATCTGAATGCTCATATCAATATTGCTGTCCTGCTTTGCCACATCCTTCAGTGCATTACCGTACGCAAAATAGGTTCCTCCGGTTCCGCCTGTCGCCAAATGAATATTGTTGTTTTCCACTTCCTTTGAACATCCTGTTGCAATCAGTATTGTAAACAACAGCGCAAATACTATTCCTAATCTTCCTATCCTTTTAATAAATATCCCTCCTTCTCATAAAACATAAAGAAAAGGGTAGCTTATGCCGCCCTTTAAAGTCACTGTTCGTAAAGACGAAAGTATTATACAGAAAAAATAGGATTTCGTCAAATTTGATTTGTAATATCACATATATTAATGTGCAATTTATATCTCCGACTTTCTATTTATTCAAAAATCTTACCGCCGACTTCCTTGCTTTTTCTATTTTTGGGGCATCCACATCTTCCACAGCCGATTGGCTTATCCATTTCTTTCCAAATAAAATCCCTGCCGCCTCTATCATAATGCCGCAGACATGTAAATCAGTCTCTGCTGCAACCACAGAAGCAAAGCATGACTTTGTCTTTTCCTGAATCACTTCCTTATCAACTCCGTGAAATGACAGCTGCATCAAACTTGATGCAGACCATGCTCTACAAAGATTGTCTTTATCTTCCGACATTTGCTTTATTAAAATTTCAATCTCATTTAAAGAGCCTATCCATCCGAGCGCTATAATGATCTTTTGTCGAAGTAAAGCATCTTTTGTATCTATAAGCGAAGTCATAACCGGAATAAGCCTTTTGCAATATTCTAAATAAAAATCTCTATGTCTCAGTTTTGAAAGAGTTTCAGCCATAAGGTATGCGGTAAAAACTTTTAAATTTTCGTCTTTTTCATTAGCCAAAACTTCAAACAGAAACTCCAAGCCTTCTTTATCATGTTTATAGAAACTGCTCTCCAAATTTAAGTTTGTACCCTTATCACGGTCTTTGCAAATCAGCCTATAATGATATTCTATTTCTTCACTTGCACCTAAATCCACAATAAATTTTATTCTTTCGCCGTCGGGGAAATTTTGTTTTTTTAATTCTTTATATCTTTTTTGTAGGTCCATTACATTACTCCATACTTTTTATTATTTGGTATATCTTATTACAGAGCTTTTTTTATGATTTAATATTTTTCAATTAACTAAATCTCAACTATTCTAAATCTTAACATACTTTGTTGAACGCCCGCTACCTACCTGTTTTATTTTTACTATTATCATTTAATTCCTTTAAAGCACGTTCTATAGTCCTTTGCGATATATCAGGACAAAGTATCATAATATCCTTTTTGGAAAGCGGCTCTAATGACTTTTGAATAACAGATAATACTCTTTCAGGTGATGTCAATTTTTCATTTCCAATAAGGTTAAATCTTTCATCACATTCTTTATACGCTTTTAATAAAACTCCTAGCATATATCTTATAAATGGAATTTCATCATTTTCACCTGTATGCCACTTTTTCACTTGATTTTTGTAACTCTTCGTAATAAGTTTCTTTACTCTCTTCAATCAGCATCTCTATACTGATATATCTTCCAACAAAGTAACCGAACTTATAAAGTAAACGTAATGTCAATAATCTGCTCATTCTTCCATTACCATAATCAAAAGGATGAATACATAAAAAATCATGTATAATGTAAAGTACATTTTAAAAATAATTTACAATAGTTTTCACTACTCTGACCTGTAAATTTTCCAACCATACTGTTTTCCAATCTCTTCTAATCTTTCATCAATATACTCTCTCGCTTCATGAGACAATTTAAGCATAGCTTGCTGTCTATGAGCCTTTGCTACTTTTTCATTAGTATATTTATCCGGATTATCTCTAGTATGAATATATGTCTTATATCCTAGAGCGTCCGTAACTTCACGAAGCGGAATACCACAATTGATAGGAGCATCTATAATCTTTGCTTCTGATATAACACAATAAATCGGATATTTTTTAAGCCAATCAAATTGCTTATTCCAATTTTTTTTTCTGGCATCATTATTCGAGTTAAATGCTTTAAAACATCCTTTTCCCACAATTAAAGGACAGCCCTTGCCTCTTTTATCATAAGAGTGCACACAAAAGAAGGTTTCATCTCCATCTTCTACAGTTTTTGCACTCTTTGCTTTTGCCTCTGAAAAATTTGAAATATATATTTCTTTTCCATTATCATCAAAAGCATACATATACATCGGTTCTTTTCCATCAACTCTGTTATTGGCCGAAGCAGAGAATTTTAATAATATATTTTTTAAACTTTTATATGATACTATTGATTTTTTTCCACCCAACGCAGAATAAACCGGATCTGTAAGTCGTTCTGAAGTATTACTATTGATTTCATTATACGTCTCATTTCTATCTTCCTTAATACGTTTTGCATTTGCATCAAGAGCAGCACCATTAATTGTTGTTACAATTTTTTTCCCTCCATCGACCTTGACCAAGGATTTTTTATGCTCTTGATACCTTAATTTATAATCATCTAGTATATCTTGAGTAATACAGCCATCCTTAGTAGCATTTATTCTAGCAGCTATATCATCATAGTATTCATGCAGGCTGTTAATAGTTATTTCTCTATTCAAATGTATAGAAAGCTCAATATTTCTAGTCAAACCACTCTCTGTAAAATTAGCACTTCCCACTATTGCATCATCTGAATCAAAAAGGTAAAGCTTGGTATGTAAACCAATGAGCGCATGTAACTTTACTCCTGAGCTTAACATTTTTGTAATCCCTCAAGTGTATTAGAACCATCTAAGAAATCTTGGAGATATAATCTTGTTATAAATGAGCAGACTATCCCTCTTCTAGCTGCATTACATAGCAATTCTGCCGTCTTTTCAGATAAAAAAGGGCTTATAATTTTTATTTCATTCTGCGCTTCTTCAAACAATGATACTATTGCATCATAATGCTTATCTGTCACCATCTCAATCATTACAATCTCTCCAAATAAAATAATCTTATCTCATTATACAAAACAATCATAATATATGAATATCCAACTTACCATTCAATATCTTTACCAAAATTTGTATTTTTTATTTTTATTTATATTTCTACCTCTTCAGAAATCTCACCGCCGATTTTCTTGCCTTTTATATTTTTTCTTTGTCCACATCTTCTACAGCAGATGAGCTTATCCACTTTTTCCCGAATAATATCTTAGTGGACTCTATCATAATACTGCAGGCATATAAATCAGTCTCGTTTGCAATTGACAAAGCCAGGCATGCCTTCGTCTTTTCCTGAATCAACTCTTTTTCAACTCCATGAAATGATATTTGCATAAGACTTGATGCAGACCATGCCCTGCAAAGACTGTCTTTATCTTCCAACATCTGTTTTGCCAAAATGTCACTCTTATTTGAAGATTCTATCCATCCAATAGCTATAATAACTTTTCCACGGATCGAATTATTAATTGTTTCTGTAAGTGCAGTCATAACAGGAATAAGTCTGCCACAAAACTCTGTGCAAAAATCTCTATATTTTAGTTTTTAAAGTGTTTCAGCCATAAGGTATGCTGTAAATACTTTTAAATTTTCATCATCTTCATTATCCAAAACTTCAAGCAGAAACTTCGGGCCTTCTTTATCATGTTTATAAAAGCTACCAGACAGATTTAAGTTCGTACCTTCATCCCGGTCTTTACAAATCAGCTTATAATAATATTCTATTTCGTCACTTGCACCTAAATCTGCAATGAATTTTATTCTTTCGCCGTCGGGGAAGTTTTGCTTTTTTAATTCTTCATATCTTTTTTGTAAATCTGTCATACATATACTCACTTTTTGTTATCTGTTTTATCTTCATCTTTAAAAAGCTGAAGTGAAATATTCAAATCACCAAAAAAATCAACATATTTAAAATGACAACAGGAATAGCGAGTATATTTTTTTATAACTTTTACCACTTTTAGAGTCTCTTTTATATTTTTGAAATTTTCAATACTAAAAAGTACAATAGTTAAAAAAATATAAATATAAAGTAAAAACAACATGTCAGCATTGGCATATATTATTTTCATATATTTACTCCTTCTGGGTATTGCCACAGTGGGTTAATAAAAGATATATTTATGATTACTTTTCATAGCCATTTTGGAATATTTGGCTATGAAAACCTGATACCGGCGAGAATAATCTCGCCATTATTGGTATTTTGGCGTAGAAAAAATGTGATTGGCGAGATAATCCGTCTTTTCCTTTTCTATCATCTTATCCTTCATCATCTGTTTGATTTCACATCCCCACACCACTATAACATTAATGCCCATGCTCTCAAGTTTGATGTAGTTTTGCTTATCTCTTTGAACGTTCCCCTCCAACTTGTTTTTCCAAAAATCGTGATTATTCCTAGGAATGGATGCATACCTGCAATTTTCATGCATGTGCCAAAAGCACCCGTTTACAAATATGGCAGCCTTGTATTTAGGAATATAGATATCGGGACTTCCGGGTAAGCTCTTATAATTTAATCTGTATCTAAACCCCCTGTGCCACAAAAGCTTTCTCAAATAAACTTCAGGTTTTGTATTCTTACTTTTAACTCTTGCCATATTTTTCACTTCTGGTCATCGGCTTACTCTTCTTCACTATCTGAATCTAACCTGCAAATTAAGTTTTTATAAAAATCTTATCCGTTTTCACTGTACACTTCCCCGAAATCATGTCTTGATGTGGATGCTGTTTCATACTTTGTATTACTTAACAAATATTCTTCAAAAATAGTTTCTGTTGTATATATGATATGCAAGAACATTACCTTCCTTTGTAACTACAATATATCCTCCTGTAGCCTCATCCAAACCGTCCCACACAGTAGCAGGTTTCATTCCCAATGCTACAGCCGTCAAAAACTTTTTGAACTTATATCTATAAGCATTTACATTACCGTATTTCATAGGGTTTTCCTGTTCAAGCTTTTCAACCATCTCATTACAATTGCTGATTCCGTCTCTATAAAAATGTAAAAGAGTCTCGGCAATAATTTTATCCATATTACTGTCAATAAGTACCAAATTATCCTCAAAAATCTGATTGTTCATCTTTCGGTATTCAAGAGTTCCGTTTTCTTTAATTATCTTACTTATACGCCCTCTGACATCTGTATGATTTTTGCCGCCTGACACCTTGTATATCTCGTTCGCTTCTCTTATCAAATCAGGATAATTATGTACTATTTTATAAATAAAGTTTGTGGTCTTTCCTGCATTCAACAAAGTCGGAGATGAACCCAATTCGGATTTTATCGAGAATCCTACAGTAGGACTGTATCCTGTGTTTACATCAACTATTTTTACCGTGATATCGCTTTTATCCGTTGCAGGTGCAGAAAGCTTGTAACACAAAATTTTATCCATGAAATTCTGCGTGCTTTCCACCAAGAAAGCCCCTTTAGAGTCTTTACTGTTAATCTCATTCAACAGATTTCCGGACTCCAATTCAAACTCTGTTGCAGACAATTCCTTCACTTTTGACCCGTTAATATAAATAGATATCATTTCTCCTGTGGTATATTCTTTGATCTCGCCCTTGTTTTCTTCTCTGATTATTTTAATAATGGGAAAATAAACATCCTCAAGCTTATTCAATTCACTGTCTGCGGCATATATCTTCCCGTCAGCCAAAAGTCTTAAAAGGACGTATACTTCAGACCATTCTCCCTTATTCCCTTTAAGCATATTTACCTCCATATAAAAGCCAATTGTTCAAATTTTTCTTCGCTTTTCTTAGTTTTCGTATTTTCTTTTTCAAGGTGTGCCTTTATCTTTTCGGCAATCGCACGTATCACAGGAACTGTAACGGAATTTCCGAATTGCTTATATAGATGTGTATCGGCAACTACAAACTTGAAATTGTCTGGAAATCCCTGAAGTCTTGCCCATTCTCTCGGTGTCATCTTACGAATATATTCTTTGTTGACACTGCCTTTTATATGTGTAACCGGAGTAAAATCGGTTAAACGATCATCAATTATCAAGTTTCTTTCTCTTCCCATACCGCCACAAACAATAGCTCCTGCTACGGAGTCCAATTCTCTGATTTCATATCCGAATCCGTTCCCCTTGGAAGCATGTCTTGCCTTATGTCTTTTCAACGAATCCAGATAAATAGTGGATATATAATATTTAGGTGATACTTCATGTTCTTCCATTATATCTTTTATTACCTTTGTATCATCCGTTTTCTCAGGAAATATAAATTCTTCAGGTGCTATATCGTTTCTGAATCCGACAATATATATCCTTTCTCTGTTTTGCGGAACACCGAAGTTTTTACTGTTAAGAACTTTATAGAACACCTTATATCCCAAATCCTCTAAAACAGATTTTATAACATCAAAAGTGCGACCTCTATCATGGTTGACCAGATTTTTCACATTTTCACAGAATACAACTTTAGGTTTATGGTATTTTACAATCCTTGCGACATCAAAAAAAAGAGTCCCTCTTGCATCTTCAAAACCCCTTTTCTGCCCCGCAAGAGAAAAGGCTTGACAAGGAAACCCTGCAAGTAATATATCATGGGGCGGTATATCTTTCTCATCAACCTTGGTAATATCTCCAACCACATCTATACCGTCATTATAATTTGCCTTGTAAGTTTCAACCGCTTTTTTATCCCACTCACTTACAAAAACCGTTTTAATATCGCCTTTAAATGCCTGTTCAAAGCCGAGCCTTATCCCCCCGATACCTGCAAATAAATCTATTGATTTATACATCTTATCTTCCTCTTTCGTTTTCAACAATACCTTACAATATTATAACTCAACTTTATGAATATTCTACCCGAAATTTCGGGTAAACAGGGGAATCAATTACTATTATTGAAATTGTAGGTAGTCAGATTCGGATTTATCTTCGTAAATCTCTTTTAGTCATGTCTATGTCAATTAACTACTTTCATAGCTTATTCTATGAGAATCCGTTAATCCTCATAAACTCTATTCATCCTAACAAGTTTTCTACGTTTTTATTCTAATATCTTTCTATTGAAAAAAATATCAACTTTTTAGATGGGTGTTGTGGTTTAGGGCGATAAATGTAGTAAGTGTTATAAAAATGATTTACAACAACAAACTATATTTGATTATTAGATATAATGTATCAAAAATAGACCTGTAATGAAGCTAAATAATTTTAGTAACTTACTTTTTTTATACTTGGCTTGTTTTTTTATTCCATGCATCTATTACTATTTGCATACTGTCCCTATCACCTTTAACATATTCCAGCATATTTTCATAATAATAGTCTTCTCTTCTGAATTCAAAATATTCATTTATCCTTTCATTATCATACATATCTAACAATAAAAGTTTCAAGGCATCGCTTCTTTTATAACTCAAATCAATATCATAACACATACCATCATTTGAATGTTTTATTGCTCCTGAAACAAATAAATAATTTGAAACTTCATCCCAAGCACATTCACCACCACTCATAATTAGCTCATTTATAAATTCAGGAGAATAAATGGATCTTGGATTTCTAACAATAATACTTTCACAATCTGCTTCGTGTGCACTTTTATTAACTTCACCCACAGGCTCAACATCACATACAACATATCCATGTTCATATCTATACTGTAATATTTTTGTTTATATCAGCAAAACAAAGATTAAATCCCGAGTATTTTTGCATTATATTTTTTTATTTAGCTCAACATTATTTTTTTCTTGTCCAAACTACTAAACAGTTTAGAGTCTATTAAATTATATAATTTATAATATTTTTTTCATAACTACCTCATAATTAGTCAACGTGTATATTTAAACTTAATTGTATTTTATCTTTTTTTAATAACATCAGTCTTATTAGTAAGTGTTTTCAATATTTAGTGATTTCAACTTTACCAGAAAATCTGTAAATAGTATTGCATTCAGTGCTGCTTTTCTACTTGGATACTTATTATAAAAACTATGAGCACTACTATTTCTTCCGGGAACATCCGCCTTTACTTCCGCTTCCGATCTGCAGTCATACATAATGTATTCATCAAAGAAGTCAGCAAAAATATGATTGTGGTCATCATTAGAAATAAGTTTTAAAAAGTTTTCCTTGGTAAGTTTACCTTTTTTCCCACGAGTATCTTTAGCCTTGTCGTAAATAAGTCCTTCCCACATTGTGGAAAGAACGGTTACTGTAATTGCATACTCTTTTCTGTGATAAGCCTGCACTGCCTGATGCATAATTCTATATTTATACTCCGATATATCATCCTGCCTCCATGACTTTTTTATTACTTCAATCTTTGGCTTAGAATAGTAGTCTAAAATCAACTTATCTATTTTCTTAATTCTATTTTTACTCCGCTTTGTCGATACTATTATCTCTAAGAACTCATATTGTATATTACATTCATCTGTACTTAATGCATGAGGAAACCACTTTGCTGAGTATGTCTCTGACAGTACAATGTGATTTATTTTCACTCTAAAATCAGCTATTTTTATTGACTCAGATAAAGCACGATATAAACCTGAGAAATCAATTTGACTCAGAATCTGCTGTACAGAGCCGGTAAGTATATTACTAACATTTAACTGATATGCACTGATCATTTTTACCATAGATTCAAGTACTTCACTTCTATAGTTTTTTAAAACTTCTCCAATTGTATTTTGCATAGTCACCGCAATCTGTTCGTAATATGACGATATAGATTCGCTAATCACTTTTGAAAGGCTTGACGCAATTTCTCCTGAAATAGCAGTTATTTTATTAACCATTTCCTGCTGTCTTATTACAGGTAGCATTATTTTCTCATAATTGCTACGAATATGACTGGTCAGTTTATTGACTTTCTGTAATTCATAATACATTGGAATATTTATGTCTATACCTACTTTATTATAATTCTCTTTTGATATATCTACTTTTTCATCATCACTATTTATACTCATCTGTTTTTTTATTCACCCCCTTAGATTTACTTCTTAACTCTATCTATAAATTTTTTTATTTAATACTGTTTGTATAAAAAAATAATTATTACTTAATAACCTACATAAGTTAAAAAAATAATTATTATTTTTTGGGGCGCTTTTTGTAATTCTTTTTTTCAATTTAGACAACTCCTCTGCGTTTTTTTCTTCCGTTTGACTTCCTCATTCAGTATTATATCTATAATACCTTTTAAAACAGGAAACTGCTCCTTACAGTCATCCTCTGTACTCTCATGAACTCCCTTACTTAAAACACCATATAACTTATTTCTAACTTCATTTAGTTCATCTGGAATAATCTTTTCATATTTTTCTAACATATCAAGTCTTTCCTTAAAATGTCCTTGTTCATATTCTTTTTCATCCCAGCCTTCTTGATTCAAATACTTCTTATGCTTTTTTTCAAGCATAAACTCCAATACTCTTCTCAAATACAGAAAAGATCCACATCCTACTCCTGAAGCATACAAGCCTAAAGCCATAGTATAATTCCTGTAATTATCTTTGCCCAATATATTTTTATATTCTTTACCTTCAAAAAATTGCATATCTTTCATTGACGGATATTGCCCTATCTTCTTTAGAATAACATATCCCTCAACCTCTGTAGTTTTTTTATATTCTTCTTTCTCTGTATTTTTTATGTTCTTCTTTTTAAAAACTATTTCCTCAATAATAAAAATCACCATAAACTCTGTGTGATGGGTTTAGCGGACAAATATACTCTAAACTAAACTTTCCATAGTTAATAACTCCATATTTACACTTATATTTAATATTCATCAAGAAATCTTCTTCAAAAAAACGCGTTCTGATAAATCCCCATAATATTTATCTAATTTAATCTTACTTTTATTTATGTTTCCTTCACTTTTTTAAAAAGCCTGTTTGTGTTGACATTTTTGGACAAGGAAGCATAAATGCTTCTTTAGAAAACATAATGTTTTTCTAATTCTTTTATATCTTTCCCTACTTCAAGCTGAGTATACCATTCGCCATTAGATTCATCAATATCACTGTAACTCCCTAAATCATAAGTATCTATTACAATATCTTGATATAATCCAAGTTCCGTAAAAATCTCACTTCTAGTAAATTCAGATAAGTGCCTTAACTTCAATAACTTTTCCAAACTGTATTCGACCATAAACAACACCGCCTTTTCTCTTAATACACTAACACTTCAACATCTTGATTGTATTACTATTTCTACATATCACCAAATTTATCTCAACAAACAATTACATAAGAAACATCATCGTCACTTTTGTAAACTAATGTAACCCCTCCAAGTTTCCTTAACTACTAAATGGTTGACAAGGAAATCCTGCAAGTAAAATATCATAATCCCACATAGACACTATAATTTTTAAACTCATTAGATGTCAAATCATTTCTTGGATTATCTCCAAACTTATTACAAACTTTAACAAAGTTCAAAAAAATCGGAGAAAGTATTTAATATCTAAGGTGCTGAAATTTATTCTTAAAATATTATATTTAATATCTACCAAACTCAATACTTCTATTTTTTTATAAATAAAAAAATATTAAATACTATTTAGAATTGCAATCTCTTATGTATATCTGAAGCACTATAAAGCACATTTACATTTATTAAAGTAACTACTTCCCAATCTATTACATAATACACCATATAATTATCTACTACCATCTTATTAATTCCCATTTAGCGTTCATACTCACAATCAAACAGTCCGAACTTATGTACAGATCTATATATTTACATTTCCTAATTCCAATTTTCCGGTATCACATCACTTAACTCCTGCCTGATATCCATCATAGCCTGTATCATGGCATGTTCCGGTTGCAACGCTTCATACTCGTTTCTAATTTCAACATCATTAAGTTGTTCATTTAAAAAATCATCAAATTTTGTACTCATTACTATCTCCACTCCTACTCAAATAGTCATCTCTATATCTTATTGCTTTATCTATTTCATTACTAGGTGTCTTTTGTGTTACTCATACAGCCAGAAACAATCCGGATATAATTTAAGTATTCAAATTGCATTTGTAATTGCTTAGTCTATAATATCACCCCTATATTTTACCATCAATTATGACTCTCTCTAAATTTTTCAAAAGCCTTAGCCGCATTCTGTGTTCTGCCTGCTTTATAAGACTCATAGCCTTTTTGTATCTTATCATGAATCTCGTCTGTGCTCATTTTAGTCGTATCAATACTCTCAGGTGCACTTGGTAAAATTATTGCAAAAGGAATCCCTCCGGTCAATACAACTTGGTTAAGGAACATATCTACAGCGGTAGACATGGAAACTCCCAAACGTCCCAATACAGATTCCGCGTCTTTCTTTAGTGTCGGATTTACTCTTAGATTTAATGTTGCTGTTTTCTCCATATAGGATACCTCCATTCTTATAAAGATTGTAACTGTATTGTCGTTACTTATCAATACAACAAAGATCATCTAAATTCAAAAAAATTTTTAATAAAAGCAATCTAATATGAGTATTACTTTTAAAACGATATATCTTTTTTATTTATGCCTCGACTGCTAACTCATGTATATTATCATTTTTTTCTCATTTCTGAAATAGCTTTTTTTCAACTGTAAATCATACCTATCTATAATTATGACATTGGATTTAAGCTCATGATAATTTACTGTTTCAAAAATATCTTTGTGAGTTCTAATTACAACCATATATGAGCATTGTTTTGTTTTTGAAGCCTTTGTAAGTTTTGCAATTGTTTCTCCTAATGTTTCATTTTCTCTCTGAATCCTTATGGAAACAGAACCGCCATCAATGTGTTCCTTTAGGAATCCGTCAATTCCACTATTCCGTTGAACCAGAACAGCATCGATACTATTTATAACTGCCAAACAATTTTCATCAAGGTTCTGATATGCTCTCTTTCCTTTTTTCAAAAGGATAGATTCTGTCTTAACAAGCTCTTCTAATCTGCTATTGGTCAACTCGACAGCATCCTTTGAAATATCAAAACCCAAATAATTTCTATTCAACATTTTTGCAGCCACCAATGTTGTGCCCGGAACCGGCAAACGGGTCAAGAACTAAGTCGCCCTCATCTGTTACCAGCTTAATAATTTGTTCCAATAAAATAATAGGCTTTTGAGTCGGATATCCTACTCTTTCTTTTGCCTTTGGATTCAAATATGGTATTTCCCATACATCAGACAATGGAACTCCTTTTTTTGCTTGTCCCATAACTACAACACCATTGCCGTCAGTTTTATACTTTGATTTACCGTTTTCATCTCTAACTCGGTCTTGCAAGATTTGGTCAACATTTGTAGTTTCCGAATAGTCTGTATACATAGTATTGAATTTAAAATTCGCTGTCTTGCTATAAAAAAAGATTATTTGATGATTGTTCAATAATCCTTTTTTTGAATTGGACCATCTCTTGTATGACCATACAATCTCACTTTGGAAACTACCTTCGCCAAATACTTTATCTAAAGCAATTTTTAAATAATGTGATGCATTTCTATCACAATGAACAAAAATACTTCCCGTATCTTTGAGAACTCGTCTACACTCTTTAAATCTTAATCTTATATATTCAACATAATCTTCTATTGTTGCCCATGAATCATCAAATGAATACTGTTTTCCTTGTTTGTCAGAAAGTTTTTGGACTGTCTGAGTATAAAATGGCGGATCCATATAGATTAAATCTACAGATTCATCTTTTACATTGCTCATTAAATCCAAACAATCACCTAGAACTATTTTGTTATTATCCATGCTCTTTTCCATATTTTTTTAAAACCTCCCTCAAATCAATACCGGTGTCCTTTTTCAAGTTTTGGCACAAATACTATATGATACTTATAAAAAGAGCAGACGCTCTCGCGTCTGCTCCAAACTGTATTTCTATATATTATTTGTTGTTCATCTCAGCGATAGCTGCCTGTGCTGCTGTGTCATATCAGAGGAAAGTTCTGTTTGGGTTACTGTATAATTGTCTGTTCTTCCGTCCACTTGCATCTTTAACTCGTCATCTGGAGTTAAATTCAATTTCCATATAAATCCATCTTGACATACAATAATTTCCTTTATAAATGCATCAATAACTTCTTCCGGAATATGTCTCGTTGAAAAATTGAAATTCTGTTCTAAGCCGTATTTAAGAATTTCAACTTTGTCCATATATATATCATCTGATAAACCAGTTTCTCCACCTATTATTTCTAACTGCTTTTTCAGATGTTGCTGTTCTTTCAGAATTTGTTCACGCTTTTCGTCGTACCTGTCTTTTTCAATTTCTCCAGCCATTCGCATGTCTAAAAGATTGTTATACTTTCGATTCCATAGTTCCATTTTATCTTCTAAATCACGCTTACGATCTAACACCTCGTTATCATGTTCGTTTTCATAGCAATTGTCCAGCATTTCGTTAGCAATTGCAAGGACTCCTTCTCTATCATTCCAAAATTTTTGAAATATTATATCAGCCATAACTTCTAATTTCCATCTTGGAACCATTTTAGTTACACAAATTCCTTCAGTACTAAGTCCTTTTCTCTCACGAGTTTTAAATGTTCCTGTCCTTATCTGGCTATAACATTGGTATGCATATTGAGGTCCTTCAGACGATTTGTGCCATGTAACACGATTGTAGGAACTACCACATTCACATTTCATTTTACGACACCAAACATCTTTGGAGATTTTTTTTCCTCTACAGCCTTTATTATGCACATACTCTGACTTGCTACTAAGTATTTGCTGAACTTTTTCAAACTGTTCTTTTGTAATAATTGGGGTATGTCTACCTTCAACAATGACTTTATCAACCTCACCAAAATTATTTATTTTTTTCTGTTCTAAAAAATCCGGAACAAATTGCTTACGATAAACTATTGTACCACAATAAAAGGAGTTCCTTAATATTCTGCTGATATTCCCAGGTTGCCATTTTGTAAGTCCTGTAGCTGTTAAATGTCCTTCTTTTTCCAGTACAAATTGAATTTTTCTAACACCATTTCCATCTAAGTATAAATCAAAAATTCTACGCACCGTTCTTGCTTGCAATTCATTAACCACATACTCTTTACCAATTCTGTCATACCCTAGTATATTACCGTTTCCATATAGAACACCATTTTTAAATGAAATCATTTGTCCTGCTTTTACTCTGACGGATGTTTTCTTACTTTCATTTTGTGCAAGTGTCGCCATAATTGTCAGTCTTAATTCACCATCTTCATCATTCATTGTCCATATGTTATCTTCTGTAAAATATACTTCTACACCTTCTCGCCTTAATATACGAGTTTGCTGTAGTGTATCAACTGTATTTCTTGCAAACCTAGATACCTCTCTTGTTACAATAAGATCAAATTTATTTTTTGATGCGTCTTGCATCATTCTCATAAAATTTTTTCTCTTTTTAACAGAAGTACCTGTTATTCCTTCATCTATATAGCGATCATATAGTTCCCACTCAGGATGTTTTTCAAATAAATTATCATAATACTGAATTTGATTACCCAATGCAGAAATTTGAGCCTCATGCTCAGTCGATACTCTCGCATATATAGCCACTACTCTTTTTCTTTACCATCATTTCATCTTTTTTTGTACTCCTCGTTTTGTTATTTTATATTAACATAATTTACTCTCTTTGGCAATCAATACCTTTCCATACTTTTTGTAAGATTTTTTTCGATAAACCTTTTTCTGATATTTCTCTTTTTCTGTATAAATATCTCATCAATGCTAAAGCTATAATTGTATTAATCTGTAATTTTGTTATATCGCTTTTCATAAATCTCCTTGTATTTATATTATAAGTATGTTTACCCTGATTTTTAAAATTCAAATGTCTTTAAGTTTTCTGACATTAACAGGTGTCTTGGCACACAACATAGGAATTTCACCTCCGCCTCTTTCAAGATGAGCCGGCTTTCACTAAAGAAGTATCATTATCCCCATTTACATCATCGCAAATAGGTTGCCAAACCTATTTTTTGTCGTACAAATTTGTCGCTCACTTTCTTTTATCCTTTGTATTTGCAAGTATGTGTTTAAACCGAGATTGCAGGAGGGTACATGGTTATTCCCTCAAGTCCTAATCTTCTCAGCAGAAAGGTCTTAGCGTTTGTTGACAAACGCTCCATAAATGGTTAATGTCCTGTTTTGGTCTATTTAGCTTTCAAGGTACAAGATTCTTATATTTTCAAAAATATATTCAATTTTCCAAAGGTAAAATTTTTCCCTCTATATATAAACCTTACTTTCAGATGCTTTTGTTTCCACTTTTTAAAATTTTTTTAAAAAGTAGGGAACAAACTACAAATTCGGTCTGCTCCCTGCTTAATTAGTTACTATTTAAGCATCTCTCTTAGCTTTTTTAAAATCTTATTTCTAAAACTGAAAATCTTCTTAGAAGATACCTGTTGCTCTTTTGCTAAATCACGAATGGTCATTTTTTTGAAATACAAAGAATCTATCACCTTTAGCTCTTCATCATTTAGCTTTCGCAGTGCCTGATATAGATCCTTGATTCTCATTTTAGTTTCAATGATTTTTTCGATATCCACATCTTCATCTACAACGGAATTCAAATCAATCTTGTAATCCTCATACCCGTAAACCTTATGTTCTTTATCTGATTTATTTAAATAAGCCTCATGATTGACTTGTTTCTTATATGCTTTATATATTTCATCGGATACATATATCTTTTCACCTTTTACATAGATATATTTTTCTATCATCTGTCATTTGTGAAATCCTCCTTTTTATCCAAAAATTTCAAATCCGATTTTTTTGAACAAAAAGGAGGACTCCTGCATTTTAGCATACGAAATCCTCCAATGAATAATATATATTCTATTTTTCAGTTTAGGATAGTTCTATAAAGCTCCACAATTACATTCATAAAATTTAATAGTTACATGACTGAAAATTATAACCGCTTAATACTCTATTGCCTCTACTCTTTGCTTCTTCAAAAACGCTTTTATATTATCTGTCTTTTCTACCAAAAAGGCAGCATATCCATTAAATAATAGAGCATATATAAAAATTTTGCAAAATATCACTTATTAAAATATTTATCCATTAATTCAAGCCATTCTTCCCTTCCGGGGCTGTAATAAACGGCATCTCCCAAAATAGACCCTTCTCCGGTAAATAATTCAGGATAATACGGTGGAATCTGCAACTCTATTTCACTTCCATCTTTTTTTTGTAAGAATCAACAAATCCTCATAAGATGTTGCCCCTAAATAATATACCTCGGAATTTTTTAAAGCCTTTACTATTTCATTAACAGTATCGGCATCTTCTATGTTTAGAATTCTACTCTGCCATTTTTCCGGATTTTTTCGAATCAGTTTTATGGAAGAAATATCTGTAATTTCATTTAAAGAACTAACCTCGTAAAAATCTTCAACCATTTCTATGCTTAATTATTCTTTAGTCTGCGTGGAAACAATATTAAATTCAGTAAAAAAACTGAATAATATGGTCAGTAAAATCACTGCTATTATTATTTCTCCACTTAAAAAAAGTCTTCCCTAAAACTCTAAAATTATGCATGGAAGTAATAATACCAAAACAAATTTATTCCGTTTACAGGTGATATTTCCATATATCTTTTTCACAATTTTAAATGCATCCGGAAGATAAGCTATTGAAAAAAATTAGCAGATACCACAAGTAAACTTAATAAAATTGTCAAATACATCTCTTTCATGATATTGCCAATAAAAAAAGTTATAAAACTCATGCTCAAAATAGAACCTATGGAGACAATCATATACCAAAAAAACATGTCTTTGATTGTCCATGCATAAATCACAGTAAAAAAATCTGGCAATAATTGAATCTGCATATTCCAGCCTTCATTATAGAAAGGAAGAATTGTCAAAGAAATTATAATCAAATTACATATTAAAAAAATAAAACTATAAAAGCATACAGACACTGCCAGCATCTTATCCCGAGCCATTTTTCGTAGTATTTTAGGACTTAGCGTACCTAACACAAGATCCATATGAGTTACTTTTTCATAAGGAAACAATTGGCTGGAACAAAATATAGCTCCTAACAGCAATATACAGCAAAAAACAAATGATGATTTAAAAAAAATTACCCAATGTTCATAAAATTCAAGATAAAATGGAACTGGAAAATTATCCAAAGCAACTCTTACTTGCTGTATTTCATCATCATCATAAGCTTTTATATTTAAAGTCAATTTTTTCATATATCTTCTCCTTCCATCTGGAATAAAAAGGTATATTATTTACTCTCTTTATATCTAAGCTGTTATCTTTATATGATGAATAGGCTTCATTTATAATTCTATAGTACTCCGATTCATCTAATGTAATATCAGGTATATTAGTGATTCTATATTTTGTAATTTCATCTTTTATATTTTCTTCGGTTACAAATCCGCCAATTTTTTTGAAAAAAATATTCTTTTCTAGCATTTAATCCAACATAGCCTTTTATATACTTCCGCCTTATTGTCAATCATTTGTACCGTTTCATAATCAAAAATAAAATAAAGAGGAAGTAAAATAGCTACTGCAAAAGACAAAAATATTATCCACCTGACACCTTTGATGCCTAATAGTTTTTTTCAATTCATATACCATATATACCTCCTTCTCAAAAACACAGCATCATCTATATTGCTAATAAAAAAATCAATAAAACACATTATGTTGCCCTGCAAATCATTTAAAAGCCACACAAAACACATACTATTCTCTAGATAAAAACTTAAAGAATAAATCAGGAATAACCTTTATAAGTAGTATTATTATTATCATACTGACTATTACAAACATATTTGTAACAGATAAATTTAAAAAAACCAAATCTGAATTGTTCTAAACTATTCAATATCAAAATAACATTGCTCATGTTGACTGGAAATAATTTTAATACTTTAATAATCCCGTGTGGCAGCGGAAATCTAAGCAGAACCAATGGTAAAAATGCTGTAATAATTGATATGACAAGAGTGCTAAACCTATTTCTAAGCAATAAGTTCAAAAATGCAGCTCCGTAAATAATTACTATGATCCCTAAAATAGTTGTTATAAACCATATTATTGTTGCCTCTAAAAAATTAAGGTTATATATTGATGTAAAATATATAATTTGAATACTGCTGTCCCAGCCTTGAATACCCATACCAACAAATATAATCAATGCCATCAATACAACTGAAAGAAGATAAACCTGCATAACCATTGTCAATAATGCCAACAGCTTATTAACAGCCATCTTACTTATATCACGAATCTTACCTGTGACTAAGATCAAATCCATATTACATCTTTTTTCAAAAGAAAATAATTCAGAAGCCATAAATAAGCCTAGAATTATAACCATAATATTCACAATGTCGACTGACTTCCAAAAGTTAACCCAATGTCTTGAAAAGCCATATCTGAATGGAATTGCAGTTTTCTCAGCTTCACTGATGATGCCATCTATTTCCCATTGACTATATCGACTTTCCGAAGTAATCAGCTGATTTTTTATGGCATATACTCTCTGTCTGTAAAAATCATCTGCTGATTCTACATCATATAATGATTTAAATCCTCCTTCGCCCTCAAAAATATAAGCCTTTGATAGTAAGTTTACGATTCCAGGATATTTAAAGTTTGTATTGTTCTCTGCTTCATCAACATTACTAAAAGTTTTATAATAGCTTAATACTTGGTTCAATTTTTCAGTCGTCATTTCTCCGTCAATTGATTCAAATCTTAATTCTATAGATTCCCTTGCTTTCAGTCCTCTTAAATAGGATGTGGAGTCAGGCTTATCTAATATTGTAATACTGTTTAACGATGTAAAAGCCATAGCTACTGACATGATCACAATCAAGCAGCTGAATATCTTTACATATAAAGGGGTGATTATTTTCTTATATTCTTCCTTTATTCCCATATTGCCATTGTATGATAATTAGGAAGGTAATTATCACATATTCCTTTCTTTTTAATATTGTGGTTATAATACATTCAGATACTGTGGACTTTTGATTTTGTCTTGTAGCTTTGACTACTTAACAGGAGTGTATTGCCGCTACCTTTATCTGAATTGTTTATATGCTGGATGTACCGTAGCTTTTGTTCTAATGAGTACTTATTTCAATCAAGTCTACGATGATAACCGTTTGAGGATATCACAGTATCAGATCTTACGAAAGGGAGGATTACCTCATGATTTACGTAGGCATTGATATTGCCAAACTTAACCATTTTGTCTCTGCTATTTCTTCGGAAGGTGAAATACTCATTGAGCCGTTTAAATTCACAAACGATGCTGATGACTTCCATATGCTGGCTTCCAAACTCGATTCATTTGATAAGGCCAGCACCATCATTGGTCTTGAGTCAACGGCACACTACGGTAGCAACCTCGTACTATACCTTGTTGTCGAGCTTTACAAAGTGTGTATATTAAACCCTATTAAGACGTCTCAATTGCACAAAAACAACATTCGCAAAACAAAGACGGATAAAGTCGACACTTATGTTATTGCTAAAACTCTTATGATGCAGAATGACCTCAGATTCGCCAGTTTCTATGACCTTGATATGATGGATCTTAAGGCTTTGGGGCGGTTTCGTCAGAAAACTATAAAGCAACGAACCCGTTTGAAAATCCAGCTGACAACCTATGTTGATCAGGTTTTTCCGGAAATTCAATACTTTTTTTTAAATCCGGTCTGCATCAGAATTCTGTCTATGTTCTTTTAAAAGAAGCACCTTCTCCAAATGAGATTGCTTTCATGCATATGACTCATCTGGCAAATCCGCTCAAAGTGAACTCGCACGGACACTTTACCAAAGAACAGGTCAAAGAATTAAGAGTTCTCGCACAGAAGTCTGTCGGTGCTAACGACAGTGCTATATCTATTCAAATAACTCAGACAATTCAACAAATCGAGTTACTGGATAGCCCATTAGATAAGATTGAAGCTGAGATGACAAATATCATGAATTTTAACGATTCTGTCATCATGACCATTCCCGGTATCGGTTATATCAATGGTGGAATGATCCTTGGTGAAATAGGTGATATTCACCGTTTCTTCAATCCAAATAAGCTGCTTGCTTTTGTAGGTCTGGATCCTTCTGTTTATCAGTCCGGTAACTTTCAGGCTAAAACAACAAGGATGTCCAAACGTGGCTCTCGTGTTTTACGATACGCTCTTGTAAATGCAGTTTGGAATGTTGCCAGAAACAACACAACCTTCAAGGCTTATTATGATTCCAAGAGGGCTGAAGGCCGATCTCACTACAATGCACTTGGGCACTGTGCCGGCAAACTTGTCAGGGTCATCTGGAAGATGCTCACTGACAAAGTAGAATTTAACCTCGAATAAGAGGTCTGTATGCTAATATCGATAGATTTTGAAAAAGCACCCTAAGGGAGCTCTATTAAAGTTACCCTTTTTTACCACCGATATAAAAAAGAATTTTTTTGCTAATTTATGGTTGACTTTTCATAGCTGGTCTCCATTAAAATAATATAAATATGCATCATTAAGTGTGGGTTTAACTAAACGAGCTTCTTTTGAAATCTTTTTTCTGTTTATCACTCTAGCTACAGTAACTCCTCTATCCTCATGTATCATAGATACCAGCTCATTTTTAATACTGTACTCCGTATCCCTGTCATGTATTGGAACTTCCCAAACACTTCCTTCACAATCATTGATTAATTCACTCTCATTGCCACTAGCAATAATATATCCACTTTTAATTATAAATATCTTATTTGCTAGATTCTCTAAGTCACTAACAATATGTGTTGATATAATAATAATCTGAGTCTTGCTAATATTAGACAAATAATTTTTTAGCCTAATCCTCTCAATCGGATCTAATCCTGTTGTAGGCTCATCTAAAAGTATAATTTTAGGATTCAGTAAAAAAGCCTGAGCCAGTCCTACTCTTCTTAACTGCCCACCTGAAAGTGATTTCAGCTTTTTATTTTGAAGTTCCTTAAGTCCAAAAACCTCCATCTTGTTCAAAACATCTTCCTCTATGCCAGCTCTATTAAATCCAGATTTTATTCGTCCCATATACATCAAAAATTCATAGACAGTCATCAAAGGATACCCCACAAAAACTTGTGGTAATATTCCAAGCAATACCTCTTTTGCTCTTTTTCTACTAGCCGGGTAGTATATTTCCCCTTTATATTTTGTTGCATACCCACTAATTACTTTAAATAAAGTTGTTTTTCCAGCTCCATTTGCTCCTAATAGTCCATAAATTCCAGGAGCTAAGTCCATGTCTATTCCATTCAAAACTTTTTTATTACCATATTGCATTTCTACATTATTTAATGTAAGATTCATTACATTCTCCTTATATTTCAAAGTTTATACCCCATGCCATTTAAAGATACAGTATGCTGACTTGACCTTCCAAATACTTGATGGAACAAAGAAAAGTTACAGGCATACACGCTCTGTGTAAATGTTAGGCTGTTAGCTGCAACATTACATTTATAGTTAATATCTGTTATGAGCTTTTAAATCCTAATGAAGCAGAATATTCCAAAATAAAAAAATTAAAACCCTCCCTGATTTATCTATTGTTTTAAATAATGAACTTAATTCATCATCGATGAATATCATCAATAGTCCATTATCTCTACAATTCTCTGTATAAAACTTTTTTTATCTTCTCCATTTTCTTTTTCAATTTGTTTTACTATAGCCCCATCTTTCATTAATAACACTTTTTTTACTATAACTTGCTATTGTCGGATCATGCGTTACCATTAAAAATAGTACGATTTTTCTTCTAAGTTTAATCTTTCAAAAATATTTTATTACAATTTCAGAATTAATACTATCTAAATTCCCGGTAGGTTCATCTGCTAATATTATCTTAGGTTCGTTTATAATTGCCCTACATATTGCAGTTCTTTGTTTTTTTCACCACCTGATACTTCTGTTGGATATTTGTCTAAAATTTTTCTCAATCTCAAACCTTTTTGCATTTTTCTAATATTAATGATTCAATCTCTCATATGGCTTATTACTTATATATAAAGGTAATAGAATATTCTCTTTTAAAGTCAGACTATCTACCAGATAAAAATTCTTGAAACACAAATCCCACTATTTTTTTGTCTAACATCCGATAATATTTCATCAGAACAACTACTTAAATTAATATCTCCAACAATTGCTCTTCCGGTAGTTGCCTCTTCAATCCCTCCAAGTATTTTTTTAATAAAGTAGTTTTTTTCCACAACCTGATTTTTCCCATAATGCTAATAAAGTCCCCATGATATACCTCTAAACTGACACCATTTAAGACTTGATTTAAATTAACAGATATTTTTTCCCTTTTTCTTCTTATCTCTCTTATTATATATTTTTGGTTAAATCAACAGCCTTTATAACTTCGTTCATATATCCCACCTATCCTAATCGCCTTAAAAATATAAGAAATAAATTGTTTTTTAAGTATTTTATAGTAAATATATTCCAATGTTAAATATCCAACTATAAATATTGCAAAAAAAGTGCAAATCTGAATTCTCTGCTCTACCATATTGACACCAACACCGGATAGTATATAAAGATACATCATGGATAATATACCTGCTAATATCACAGGAATCATAAAAAGGCAATTGAAGTTCTCTTGTGGCAGTATTAGCAATAGTCTTCTTGTTCATGCCCATAATATAATACGCCTTGTATTTTTCCGACAAATAATCTATCTGACTAAATGTATTTATATAGATTGCACTATTCTTAAAGATAGTGATTACAATGGCTACCAATACGAAGACAATAAGCATACAAAGTATTACATTTCTATTTATTTCTACATATTTATCCTTTTCATATATTCTTACTTTCATTTCATCTTGTTGTTCGTAATCATTCAGTACTTGTTTAATACGATTTTTGATCTCCATGTCTTTTTGCATTTACAAATATAATATGTTTATTCTGTCCATATCTGCTGATATCCTCATAGTCTCTGTGATTCATCAAAAAAACATATATTCATTTCCATAGTTTTTCAAATACTCCAAATATATTTTCCCAATATCTGCTTTTAATACTATAGTCAAATTGTTGTCCGTTTATAGTGTAAATCGATATAAAACTCGCTCCATTTAACGCCTCAAAATCTTCCTCCAATTTCAAATCAATCCCTATTATCTCTCCACTCTTTAGAGTCCAATTTTTATTGCGAAAGGTATTATAGCGTTCAATATCTACACATCTTATATCCCCTATATTTTTATTTTGGTTATTTTTTATTTCCGAAACCTCCAGTGCAGATATATCCATAGGAATTTTTGAATTTTTCAGGCTTTCAATCAAGGTATTTGGCACAGAATAGCTCTCTATAACAAAGTCATTTGGGTACATCATTTGATAGCTTTCTACTGTATTTGCATATATGTTATTATAAATATTTACTCCTATGAAAACAAGTAGGATTATTCCACTTAATAATGAAAAAAATATAATCTTATTAAATTTATTGAATCTAAAGACGAAATTATTTATAAATAAAAAAATTTTTTTATAATATAACTTTGTTTCTCCTCTTAATAATTGTAGTATAGGAAATGCCATAGATACAAAAAAATAAAATATAGCCCTATAGAAATTAACAATATGGAAGAAAATGTTCGTAAAATTACATCTCCTTGTTGAATTAAAATAACATACAAAGAAAGTATCGACAAAAATAATTCCAAATACAAATCTATACCAGCCTTTTTTTAGCTAATGTATCTGCTCTTTGTTCCTCTATAAGCAAATCATTTAATTTCATTTTTCTTATCTTAATATAAATACAAAGAGCAGATATAAAATATAAAAGCAAAATATATCATATAAATGAAAATATAGCTTTTTTTATTGGATATATAACCATCGGAAATTCATATAAAAAAACACTTTTTTTAAAAAGGTATATACTTCCATGGTAAAAAGACGCTCCCAATCATCTCCCCAAAATCATGGATACAATATATGTGGCAAGAAGTTCAATTATTATACATTTGAATAAATTTGATTTTTTTCTGTCCTAAAATAATAAAAAAATAGCATAATCTCTGCTTTTTCTTTTTTTGTGTAGTTTAAAAAAATGTATAAATAATAAAAGCATAACGAAATAAACAGGAACACATAAGAAATCCATTTGAGTGTGCTAATCTCATTGTTCATAATTTTTAATATTTTTCTATTTTTTACAACTTCTCTCATAGCATTCAAATAACTTGATATAATGATATATCCTGCTACTGCTATCACCGAACTCACCAAATAGAATATATAATCTTTATACTTTGATTTCATATTTTTTAATATTAATGTATACAGCATATTTCCCTTCTTCTACAAAAAACTTATTGTATTATATAAAATATGATTCTATATCTATAGAACAATTTTATCTCGTGCAATTTCACTAACCAAATTTCTAAATCTAATTCTTTCATTTGGATCCAACCCTGCTGTAGGCTCATCTAAAACCAACACTTTAGGATCATTAATCATCGCTTGAGCAATCCCTACACGCCTTATCATACCACCTGATAAGCTTCTCATTTTTTTCTTTATTTCTTTCTCAAGTCCCACCTTTTTTATCAAATAGCGAATCCTTTTTCTGGCTAAACCTTTCTCTATTCCTTTTAAACAAGCAATATACATCATATAATCAAGGATACTCAAGTCAGGATAATATCCAAAATTTTGAGGCAAGTATCCAAGTATTTCCCTGTATTTTCCATCAAGCTTATAGATATCTTTTCCATTAAACATAATACTTCCACCACTCGGTCTACTTAGAGTACAAATCATATGTTGTTTTGCCTGCACCATTAACTCCTAATAGTCCATACACGCCATTTTTCAAAATAAGGCTCTGATTGCTAATCGCCTCATAATTCCCATACTTTTTAGTTATATTTGTTAAAATTAGCTCCATCTTAATCTCCTCCTAGTATTTAAGTCTTTGATTTCCGTAAAATAAAGAAATCAATTAAATACATAAAAAACCACCTTCGATTCAAAGATGGTTTAATAAATCATCATATTCACTCAGTAACCATCTTTCGATCTATTCATTATACTGTTTTCAGGCTAATAACAGTATATCTTTGTATAAATCAAAAAGTATTGGTACTAATGTGCAAAGTTTAAAAGATATTTTTTTGATGTAGCCAAGCAGAGTTGCTTTTCTAAGCATTTCCTGATAATTTTTCACATCAAGCTTATCGTAAATTATATTCAAATGATTCGCTAATGTTCTTAATGAAATAAATAACTCTGAGGCAACTTCATTCCTTGTAAATCCTTGAGCATATAAGTTTATAATCTCTAATTCCTTATCAGTTAAATCTGTTAGCTTATCTTCATTTATTTTTAAAATGTATTTTTGCCTTTTATTGTTTCTTTTATAATGCTATATAACTTATCTGTATCAATATCCTTATTAAGAAATCCAGCCGCTCCGCTCTTTTTTTAGCCTCCTTTTCAAATGCATAATAATCGTATCCGGTCAAAATTATAATTTTACAATCGGGTTTTTCTTTCAAAAATATTTCTGCACAATTCAAGACCATCTATATCCAGTATTTTTTTATATTGATGTCTATTAAGAGCAAATCAAAACTATTACTCAATATCTTGCTAATTATATCTCTTTCAGTAGTCTTATAATCAACCGTTTCAACACATTGAATATCGGAATATCTCATCAAAGAGTTTTTTAAGCTTTCAGACAAAAGCCTATGATCTTCTATTAATAGAATTTTCAATGATATCTCCCCCCTTTAATGGAATGTTTATTATTATAGTAACCCCTTCATTGTTCTCTCCATAATCTTTCCTCCTATCATTTGAACTGTCTTATGAATTCCAATCAACCCGGAAAATCTGTTATTTTCATATAACAAGTTTTCATCCAAGAATCCCTCATCATTGAACGCTTCAATGCTAAGAATAGAATTTTCTATACATATTTTTTTATTTCGGCAAAAATTAGATTCTGTATGTTTATAGATGTTATTTACCAGTTCCTTAACCACTCTTAGCAGCAATTCATCGTACGGGTTTTTCTAAATAAGCTTTCTCATCACAAAACAGATCTAAAACAATTCTTTTTATCGAAAATGACGATTTTTTTATCTGCTCAATATTTAAACATAAATTTTCATATAATGATTTATCTAAATATATAGAAGGCGTCAAATTATCAAGCTTTAATCTTAACTCATTTATGATATTAGATAATATCTCAGAAACTTCTTCTTTGGATACATTCTCATCATCCATAGATTTCTTCAAATAAATAATATCTTGTAGGATCGAATCATGTAGATAATCTGCTATGTCCTTATTATATTTTTAATTCATTACTCAGATGACTAATCCTCATCAAATATGTATTTTTTTAATTTTTTTCTTTTTGAATGTATTCCAAATTTCGTATAGTTCACAATAACATAAACAAAATTAACTGTTAATAAGAGCAATATCTGAAGATAATAAAAAAATTTGTAAGAAATACTAAGATGCCAGCAACCAATAAACCCATCAAATATTTTTTTATTCTAAAAAAACAATTCCAGCGTAATAACTCAAAAAAATATTTTTGAATAGAATACTGAAACAACTGATAATTAAAAAAATAGTCTTACTGCCGAATAGCTACTATCTAATAATCCCATTTTTTTATACAAGACTCCAGAAAAAAAGCCACGATACAATCAGAAATGTTATTATGTTCTTTTTTTGTATTCCATGTAGTTTGTTATTCTTCTGTAATGTATCATAAAATATATAATAGGAATAAACATTACAGCTAAAACAGATATAAACAAATACCACTCTAATAATTCATTTTTTTGATGAGAATATAATATACCCCACCAGCGAATAAATTGTAACCACTATAGAGATAACTATATTGTAAGTACGATAAATCTTATTATCCAATATAAAATGCCAATTGCTTAGTAGCAATAAAACCATTATTAATAATAGAATATAGTGCGAAATAGCTATCTACATCTTGTAGATAAATAAAAAGAAACAAATAATAATATAAAACTTGAAATCCCGAATTTATATATCAAAAAAATTACTCATTCTTGTTTCAAACATTTCCATTAACTGTATACAACAAACATTAAAAAAATACATAATGATATAGTGTCCACTGCTTAATTTATGATATGAAGTAAGAAACAAAAAAATACCCATTACTCCAATATATCCTATTTCCAAAAATACTTTCAACGCTTTATTATTCATTTTATCAATTCCTTTATCCTATATATTAAGTTAACAACCCCCATTTCAAATGGGGGTTTAATTTTAACCCCTCCGGGGTATTTCTCAGGTTCCGCCAAGGGCTGGGTTTCGCAGTACCATTTTTATTGGTAGCCTCCTAAAGAAGGCTCTTCTACTTTCTTCCGTCCGCTAACTTATCATTTTCTTCTTGTTCCTTAATATATTTCAAGATTGTTTCTTCATTTACATTTCCTACTGTTGATACATAATATCCTCTTGCCCAAAAATGACGATCGCCCCATTTATTTCTATACTCAGGATGTCTATCAAATAGCATTATTGCACTTTTACCTTTTAAATATGACATGAATTCCGATACACTTATTTTAGGTGGAATTGCTATATACATATGAATATGATCTATACATACTCTTCCATCTATCAAATTTATCTGTTTCATCTCACACAACTTTTTTTATTATTTCCACCAAATCTTTTTTTGTTTCTCCATACATGATTTTTTTCTTCTGTATTTTTGGTATAAAAACAATATGGTAAGTGCA